>Ga0209578_10000074_pt1 | contig 244733 bp, 206 predicted proteins | sample tdAd472_FD_187127 | JGI IMG/M metagenome (GOLD analysis project Ga0209578, IMG submission 187127) | Marine sediment microbial communities from the Atlantic coast under amendment with organic carbon and nitrate - tdAd47.2 (SPAdes)... | ecosystem: Environmental > Aquatic > Marine > Coastal >... | reverse complement strand
AATAAAATTATATAATACAGATAGACCACATATGAATCTTAATATGGAAACACCTCAGAAGGTTTATGAGAATTATTATAGTAAAAATTGCAATTTATAAACTGTCAACCTATATTAGGACAAGACCCTCTCGACATTCCCCTCCCTTGGAGGGGTGTCCGAAGGACGGGGTGGTCGCCCCACCGCTTTGGTCTAATGTGGCTTGCTCGCCTGCTTCTGGGTATAGGTAGAGGGGGAAGATAAAACTTCTATCATAAACCGTTACAATCTTATGTGTGCATACGCAATTTGTTATCAAAGTTCCAAAATCTTCTTTACTTTGACGACCTAATACAAGTCCAAAGTTCTTCTTATTCATTCCTTTCATCCGAACACCACGGTCACGAGACAGTATAATGTTATTATAAATTATCCATCTAATATCGAAAGGTCTAGTAATACATTTAACGAAATTATTATATAGATCATTAGATTTTCTAAGCTCTATTACCGCATCTTCAACAACCCATTCATTATCACGCAATTTGAACTTAGATTTTCTTATTTCAGGTGAGTAGTCATTTTCAACAAAATCATTAATTCTTTCAATTAACTTTTGTTTGTCAAAATCAATTGCAAAATGATCTCTTTTCGTTTCAATGCCAGAGACATTTATCATCAATGACTCAATTTTCACACCCTCCTTGTAACTCTCTTCGTCTTCAAAATCCTTCGGAACAAAAAAGTAATATGGTTCTTTGTATTCCAGCTCGTTCCACTCGATATTGTTTACTGACTTCTCGTCCAGAAATTTATATTTTTCATCACGCTTACCGTATAGGTCATAGTGATATACTTTTGCTAGTTTTTTATTATTTTGTTTCATAATAGTCAGCTGAATTAATTTAGAACCATTTCTTCAAGTTTTTTATTAAAATCTTTGTTATCTTCTGATTTTAAAAAATTATATTTCTTATTGTAAATAACACTATGGATTACACTTATAGTTATTTTTCTTAATAAGCTCAAATCTTCTTCACTAATCTCATTTATACCACTATGTGTAATTTTAGAGCGAATATGATAGAGATACCGTAATTTATCAAATGTAATAGCTCTATGCTTTTTTTCTTTTGTTGCTAGAAATGAAGTATAAAGTCTTAACCTAAAAGAAAGTTCCCCATCATTATTTTGCAAGAGTAAGGATTCTAAACTTGTAATATAATTATTAAATGAAATCTCTTCTCTATGCTCCCACATAGCTTTACCACACCATTGGATGGAAGTTAGTAGACTCTCTACAAATGGATTGCTTTCAATTCTATTTACCAATCTGCAAATATGATTGAATATATTATTTATATCTTTCTCAACTGCTAACAAGTTTAAGTCAAAAGCACGTTTATGATTTGAACCATAGCTTGTACTTACTAATAAATTGTTCTTATGTACAAAATACTTATGGTGATTCGATTTCAAATTATAATATGGAAAATATACATAACCTGAGCTTCTTCTTCGATCTTCTAATAGACCTGCTGAAAAATTTAATATATCAATATTTCTATTTAGAACAATTAATGCATTACGTTTTGCAGCTACTGGATCAAGAGCTCTAACATCAACTTTGCAGAATATTTGACCTATTATTTTTTTATGTAATTCTTCTTCTCTATTATTATCAAAACCATGTTCTAAAATGTTAGGTAAGTTTTTTGGAGTAACTTTGAAAAAAGTACATTGATTGCATTTTAACTTTCTATTTCCTTTTAGTGTTAGGTCCTCAATTCTAAAATAAATACTGTATGATGATGCTTCTGAGAGTAAATTCTTTTTTAAATAAGTTATATAATCAAAATCATTAAACTTTAATAGCAAAGTCTCCTTTAAAACTTCTTCTATTTGTTTTTGTGAAACTAGGTGTTTCTTTTTATTTAAAGTTTTAAATAGTTCATTCTTTATAGTATAGTATTCATCTAAGTTTTTACCATGTAATGTTATTGAACCACTCAAATTGTTTCTATATGAATTATATACTGTAATTCCTTTACCAGGAATTCTGAAAGGACGTGGGTCTATATTAAAGACATCGTTAGAATCAAGGTTTTTAATAAATTTTATTACTTCATCTAATCTTTTATCAGCCATCTTCTACCCCCTCTTCTTAACAAATATATTAATTGAAACACCTTGCATTATGTCGAACACATTCTCATCTTTGCCACCTTCGGGGGTGGTTTCTTTTTTCTTAGAGTTTCCGTGCAAATCCAAAATGTAGATTTTATCGAATGTTTCTAATAGATTCTTTCGCATTTGTCTATGGGTGATACCGTCTATGAAGCTATTGTTTGAGATATAAGCAAGTATTCCTTCGCCATTCTTTTCTATATAGTGTTGTCCATAGCGTATGAACTTTATATAATCATCATCTAGGTTGAGTTTTCTCTCATTCAAATCTTTCTTGTAATCTTTTATCAAATTCTGTATCCATTCGCCCTTGTTGCTACTGCTAACACTATACGGTGGATTGCCTATCACGCACATAACTGGTACGTCTCGCTTTATCCTATTCGCTTCGTTGGATTCGGCACTTAGCCACGAGGAGAATATAGTCCCAGTGTCTTTGTGGTGCTCTTCTAGCGAGTTAGTTAGGTACACGTTCAGCCGTTGGTCGCTACCACCACCCCGTCCTGCAGACACCCCTCCTTTAGTATGGGAATTTTTGTAGCCAGTTTCAGCTAGTAGCATAGATAGTTTTAGGTGAGCCATAGCGTAAGATGCCATCAATAGCTCAAACCCATTCAGCCGAGGTATTAGGTGCTCATCTACGTAGCTACTCCACATACCTTGCATTTGCTTGAAGTTAGTATTGTATATGTACTTCACCACCTCCGCAAGGAAAGTTCCTGTACCCGTGGCGGGATCTAGTATTTGTACTTTGTGTACTTCTTGCTCTATTGTTTTTCCTTGTACATCTACTTTGATTTTGGTCTTCGTAGTGTCGGCTAGTCCTTGCGTTAACCCAAATTCCGTTTTTAGAATATCATCTACTGCACGTACTATGAAGCTAACCACTGGTTCGGGCGTATACCACACACCACGTGATTTGCGTAGCTTGGGGTCATATTCCGCAAGGAAGGTTTCGTAGAAGTGGATAATCGGGTCATTCGTCTGGGTGCTATTACCAAAGTTTTTGAGTAGCTCCTCTACGTTCGTGTGGCGGAACACTTCAGCCAGGTTCTCTACTGTCGGCTTTATACGCTCGTCTATATCAGGACCAGCCACATATCCGAATAGCTTACGCAAGAACGGATTGGATTTTGGAATTAGCTCTGCAGCTTCTTGTCTGCTGAAAGTGTCTATAGTATCATCATTCAAACGTGCAGCAAACATGCCGTATGCAAGGGTTTGAGCGTATATATCAGCGAATCCCTTTGGCTTTAGGTCATGTATTAGTATATCTTTGAATGTTTCGTACTGTGCTTTGAGCGATGTATTCGCTTGTGTTTGCTCATCGGACTCTACGGCTTGTTCTAATATGTCTTGTAGTAGCCGAGCTTTTGCCGCCATCATAACAGCTAACTTCTTCGATGATTTTATAGTCTGACTAACAAAAGTGCAGAAGTCTTGTATCAGATTCTCGAACTTACCGAAGTTCTCTGGTAGCGCTTTTACTTTACCATCAACTATTTCACCGATTCGTATTTCGTGTACCATCTCTCCATTCTGGAAGAACTGGAACCACAAGTAATCTGTGATGATTAGATTATCGAGTGCGTTTCTGTATCTACCGAACTGCTCTTTGTATGATTTGGAGTTAAGATCTTTGGCTATGTCCTTCGCCTCTATGTACCCTATTGGTATTTTCCCTTTGGTTATCACATAGTCTGGGTTACCGCAATCGGTTACGTTAGCTGGCTCGTTAGTAATCTCTACGGTAGTTACCATAGCACGTAGTAGGTTCTCTAGGTCAGCTCTATATGAGTGTTCACGAGAAATACCAGAAGCGAATCTCCTCGCAACAGAGTCAATGTATTGTTGTAAAGTCATAGGTATAGAATTTCATTTTATTAGTTTCCTGTAACGCTAATATAAGGAAAAGAATGATTTGAATGTAATTAGGAATTTATATATGTTTCTATTTTTTGCAGAGGAAATGAATCTTTATATAAACGGAAATCATTCTTATTAATATAAAGATGTTCATCTAGAATCAATTTCTCACCTATACTTTCTAACTTTCTATGATCTTGTAATTTTAACAAAGTTTCAGATATACTTTTGCATCTTTGTTGAATATAAGTAGTCTTACTTTCATATATAGGCATTAATATTTTCGTATTTATCAAATGAAGGTCAAAGTTGCATAGGTTAGAATCTAGCTTTTTCTTGGTAGATGAAGCATTATGCAGCTTCCATTGCCAGCAGAGTTTTTTATATCTATCAGCGCAAAATTTGGAACATGTATTGCCTCTTCCCCCATGCCTGCATCTGCAAACAAAGCAGACCTTTCTGCAATTACTACAATAGTCAATATATTTATTATCAGAATTTGAAAACCTAGCTTGTGTGCTAAATTTTTCTTTACAACATTTACACCTAAATGTAGTTGGTTTTTTAACATGTTGTTTAGCTCTAGTTTTAGGTTTCTTCCTGTAATAGTCATTATTAAAATATTTTTTAGACATTCTTAACTTCTTATTACTTGATACTTACAATATAATGAAAATATTGATATTACGCAACCCCTCATTCCCATTTTCTAGGTTCAATATATAAACCATGTAGAATAAAAATTGTGGTTAACACATGGTAAGTATAGAAGCTGCGGCTAAGATTTTGAATAAGAATAACACGTATTCAAAAGAAGAGATAGAAGAAATATTGGATTTTCTGAATCCAATAGTAGAAATATTAGTAGATTATATAGAATTAGATAACAATAGAGGTGAAAAATGAAGAAAGCAATTATTTATAGTAGAGTTTCCACTACAGAACAAAAAAACAATGGTACTAGTTTAAGTGAGCAAGATAGAATTTTGAGAGAGTATTGTCATAAAAACAATATTGAAATTTTAAAAAGTTTCAGAGAACATTTCTCTGCAAAAACATTTAACCGTCCAGTATTCAATGAATTAAATAAGTATGCAGAGGAGCATCAGGATGAGATAGACTATTTATTGGTATTTAAATGGGATCGATATAGTCGTAACACATCTGAAGCGTATGAAATTCAGAAAAAATTTAAAGAATTGTCAATTGAAATTAATTCCATAAACGAGTGGGTTGATGAAAAAGAATTAACAAGTCCATTAATGAAAGCAATCTATTTTTCGATTTCAGAAATTGAAAATAGGAATAGGAGTCAGAGAGCAACAGCTGGTATTAGAGCAAGGTTGAAGGAAGGAAGATGGTGTGCTAATGCACCAACTGGATACATCAATTGTAAAGATTCAAACGGTAAGCCTCTGTTGAAGATTAATAAGGAAATTGCAGATGATTTGAAACAATTATTTGAAGATTTTTCAACTGGTAACTATTCACAAGTTGAATTAATAAAAAAATATAGGTCAGCTAAGCTAATATTGAACAAGGCCAAGTTAAGTAAAATGCTAAGAAACAGATTTTATGTAGGTGAAATAACTTTACATGCAACAGAAACTGAACCAGAACAAATAGTAAAGGGATTGCATGAACCTTTAATTACCAAAGAGGTCTATTCTAATATTCAAAGAGTCTTAAAGGGCAGGAGACCTGTATCAAATAATGTCAGTTGTTATGAAGATTATTTACCCTTAAGAGGAATACTGGTTAATGACGAAAGCGGTAAAAAACTTACAGGTACTACTAAAACTAAAAAAAGTGGATTAATATTTAGTTACTATCATAGTAATAGTAAAGACGTCTGTAAAGTCAATGTTCCAGCAGAAGAAATTCATTCACAAATAGATAATATGCTTGGTGAATTGAAACCTAGTCCTGAGATCAAAGAGCTAATGCTTGAAATGATTAGATCGAAAAGTAAATCGGCAGTAGAAAAGAATAGAGAAAAAACAAAATCTATTGAAAAGGAAATAATAGAGCTTGAAGTAAAAAAGGAGAAACTTATGGACAAGTATTTAGATGATCAAATAAGTCAAGATGACTTTGATAAGTATAATTCAAAATATACTAATGAGGTTAACGGTAAGAAGGAAGAGATAAAGATTTTGAAAGAAGAATTTGATAATATTGAAGACTACTACCATAAAACAGTATCATATTTTGATAACCTCTCTTCATTATATAACACAGCTAGCCCTAAAGGTAAAAGAACTATACTTAGTTCGATACTAGAAGAAAATCTTAGAATTCGAGATAAAAAGTATCGAACTCCAAAGTTTAAAGGTGTAGTTCAATTAATTTGTCGTGATAGCAAGGTTTTCAGAGGTGATAATACAAAAAAAGGCAGCTTTTCAAACGAAAAGTTGCCTATGGTACACCCGAAGAGATTCGAACTCCAAACCTTCTGATCCGTAGTCAGATGCTCTATCCAGTTGAGCTACGGGTGCATTGAAATCTTTGTTTTAGACTTAGTCTTTTTTCAAAGATTTGATAAATTTAGAAAGTCTTGATTTTCTTCTAGAAGCATTATTTTTATGGATAATTCCTTTAGCGGAAGCTCTATCAATAACTTTGATAGCGTTGCTTAAATTTTCCATACCAGCAGCGTATTCAGTTGATTCTCTTACAGCACGAACTGCAACTTTTACTTGCTTTTTATACTCTCTATTGTATAAATTTCTTTTTTTCGTTTGTCTAATTCTTTTGACAGATGATTGATGATTAGCCATAATCTTAAATGATTTTATTATTTACAAAATATTTGACTTCAAAAATACATCTAATATTACTTTATTGCAAAATAAAATAAAGATTTAATTTAATATTTGTATTTATTTTTATTGTATTTAACTTGTCATATAATAATTATGAAAAAAAGTAAATGTTAAAAGAACTTCTCAGACCTGAAATAGAAGACATAATAATGCAACGTAGATGGAAAGACCTTCGAATAGGATTAGAAGGATGGGAGCCTGCGGAAATTGCTGAATTATTGCTCGAAATTGAAAAAGAATATAAAGTCCTATTGTTTAGGGCATTACCAAGAGAAGTCTCTACTCAAGTATTTAGTCATATAGAATCTGAAGAAAGGGATCAACTACTAAACGAATTGACTGATGGTGAAACGAGGAGACTGCTTGCAGATATGTCTCCTGATGATAGAACTTCGTTATTAGAAGAGCTACCTGCTAAAGTAACCAAATCTCTTATGAATATGCTATCTGCAGAAGATCTTAAGGAAGCTCGGTATTTACTGGGTTATCCGGAGGAAAGTATTGGTCGTCTTATGACCCCAGATTTCGTTACAGTACATCCTGATTTCACTATTAGACAAGCTATTGAGCATATTCGAAAATTCGGTAAAGATAGTGAGACGATATACAGAGTTTATGTTATCGATGATAATGGAAGGTTAATAGATGACATTCTGCTAAAAAACTTAATTTTGGCAGAAGAAGAGATTAAGATTTCTGAGCTAATGGATGATACTTTTTTATCACTTTCTGCTTTTGATGACAGAGAAGAAGCTGTAAGAATGTTAGAAAAGTATGATGTACTTGCATTACCAGTTGTAGATTCTAATGGATACATAGTAGGAATAGTTACTTTTGATGATATTTATGATGTATCTGAAGAAGAAGCAACAGAGGATTTTCAAAGAACATCTGGTATCAATCCTTTGGATCAATCGTACCTCAGTGCAAGTATCTGGAAACTATACGGCAAACGTGTACCCTGGTTATTAGCAATGGTTTTTGCTAATTTTATAACAGCTTCTGTAATTAGTCATTATGATTATGTAACTGTTGCATTTGTTTCATTAGTTGCCTTTATACCTCTACTTACAGGTACTGGTGGTAATTCTGGTACACAGTCAGCAACATTGATAATTCGTGGAATAGCAACAGATGATATTAGATACAATGATTGGCTAAGAGTATTTAGAAAAGAACTAGTTGTAGGTCTATTGTTGGGTGTTTCTTTAGCTATAGTTGCGTTTATTAGGGGATATTTGGAATCTGATAATGCAATGGAATTAGCATGGGTTATAAGTACTTCCCTTATAATACTTATACTTTGGTCAAATGTAATAGGAAGTTTATTACCAATATTATTACATAAAATGAAACTTGATCCAGCAGTAATTTCTGGTCCAGTAATTACAACAATTGTCGATGTTTCTGGGCTACTTATTTATTTCAATATAGCCATCTATATGATGAGCTAATATCTATAAGTCACTCCCATACCTAATTTGTATATAGTTTTTTCGGTGTTAATTAACTGTGAGTCATAAATATACATGCTTTGCCCTGTTTCGAATAGTTGACCAAAAAAGTCAACTCTCAATGATTCTATCAAAAACAATCCTACTCCCCCACTGTATAAACTAGTGAATGAATTACTATTATTTATAGGCGATGACTCAAATGTTGCTCCCCCTCTTAATTGTATTATAGTATAAGGAATATGATATTCTGCTCCTAATCCAAACTTCATACTACCATCGAGAGTTCTATACATATTATCATTTAAATCTAAAAAGTATTCAGATTGTGCATCAATGAACTCTAAATCTGGATAGTTTTTGAATTGGAATGCTGCTGATACAGTTAGCTCGTCTGAGTTATAAGAAGATCCAATCGAAATAGACCAAGGCAATAATACATCAAATATCGAAGTATTATCATCACCTGCATTACTATATTTATTTCTACTATTATCATCAAATATTACTTCAGCTTCTTCATAGAAATACTCCTCAATTCTCATATTAGCAGGGGTATTCAAATTAAGACTAAATCTATAATAATCTTCATAAGTATATACAAGACCTAGATTAAAGCTGATAGAAGTATAGTTGTGTTCATACTCAAGAGTATGATATACTTCATTTATATCTGAATAAGGTGGCTCTTCATATTCTTCTTGATATATTTCTTCAGTGTCAGATTCATCTAAATATCTTACATATTTGTAAGACCCAAAGGCAAAATTAATACTCCCACCAAAGGCAAAACCATCAAAATATTCACTTGCTAAAGCGAATGTCAAATCATGATTATTTCCTGATTCAGTTAGTTTATATTCCTGATATAAACTATCATTTATATATGTCACACCATTCTGAGATAAATAGGTTTTTTCTGTCCAATTCCGTTCTTGTTTTGATTCAGATTGTATGTATGAATTATTTGTGTTTAATCCCTCTATCTCAGTGAATTGATTGAAATTCAAACTATTCGAATATGAAACCCCAATATAATATAAGTCCATATTTTGATAATTAGCTTTAACAGGTGATGATATAGATATGTTAGTAAGATTAAAATCGTTATCTGTTGTATTTGAAGTATTTCCTAGATATTTTGATTGAATTGAGTTACTCTGATGATTATAACCAACAGATATCTCAGTTTTGTTGTTCAGTACTAATCCTGCGGGGTTATAATGTATTGACGCTACATCATTAAGAATACCCATATATGAAAAACCCAATCCTGCAGATCGGGTATTTACAATTTTATCATCTGAAGAGTATCTTATTGCGTCTAATATAGTTCCATCGATACTCTGAGAATACAAACCACTAGTAGTAATTAAAACTATTAATAAAGTTTTTCTAATCATTACTATCTTCTACCACCCCTTGAGTTTGTAGAGCCACTAGAACCACCTGAGCTGCCTCCAGATGAACGGCCACTACTTCCACCAGAACTTCCACCAGAGGACCTACTATATCCTGAGCCACTAGATCTTGTACCAGATGATCGAGTTGAATTTGAACTACCACTTGATCTGTTATAACTAGACCCACTAGTATTTGTACTACTGTTGGATCTATTTACATTCGTACTTCTATTGGTGTTAGTATTTCTTGTTGTTGTAGTATTAGATTGCTTATTATACGAATTAGTATTCGTTCTTGCACTAGTAGTATTCCTATCATTTGTAGTGTTAGTATTTCTACTATTAGTCCTAGTATAGTTAGAATTTGTTCCAGTACTCCTATTGTAACTGGTTGTATTTGCATTTCTACTATAAACATTGCTCGAACTTGTGCTTCTGTTATATCCCGATATACCCGATACAGAGCTACGAGTATTTACAGAGTTAGTACTTGGAGACCTATAATAATTGTAGTTGTCCCTTTGTGCGTAGTTTCTAGACCTGCTATAGTTTCTATGGTCATGTCCATAATTATTATATCTGTAACGTCTATTATAAAAACCATTATAGTGGTAATAATCATAATATCTTCCCCACCCGAAACCAAATGAAGGATGGTATCTATACCATGGTGAGTACCAACCTAAATACCTGGGACCCCAATTATAAGCATAACCGAATCCTATTCCAAAACCGAATCCAGAGAATGGATAATTATAAAATCCTGAGTAATAGACATTATTCCACCAAGGTACAACTACAGGCTGATAATATGGAGATTGATTGTAGTAGTTATTAATTACTGTTACATTCTCACCATTTCCTGAAGTATAAACATTTTTAGATTTCGATTTATTGGAAAGTGGGTTGACCCATCCATCACTATTTTCCGAATCACTCTGATTATTATTTTTATCAACAATAATGATCTGTTCATCAGGCTTGTCATAACTATAATAGTTGTTAGTTCTAGTCGTCGTACAAGACATCAAGCTGAACAGTATCAACGATAATATGGGTATTAATGTTCTCATTTGTATCTCCTTTTTACTAATGAAACGAATATGTCAATATTTAGTTTCAAAAAAAAATTAAAAAAAGTTTTTTGTTTTAACGAAAAGTTATTTAGTTTTGCTACTCGATTATGTGCCCGGATGGCGGAATTGGTAGACGCTCAGGACTTAAAATCCTGTGATGGCAACATCGTGGGGGTTCAAGTCCCCCTCTGGGTACTCAAAGGTTGGTGATTTTTAGTCATCAACCTTTTTTTATAACTATTTGTGTATCTTATCGTATATTAGCGGATATGAAAAAAGTAATAATATTATTAAGTCTTGTTGTAATATCTGCATGCAGTAGCAGTTTAGACACAAGAAATATGACTGCTGAAAATCTTTTCGAAAAAGGAAAAGAGTATTTTGCAGATAATGAAAATTTAGAAGCTCAAAAAATGTTTGATTTGATAAAGCTTCAATATCCTGCTAGTCAATATGCAGATGATGCGCAATTTTACTTGGCCGAAATAGATTTCAAAAGAGAAAAGTATATATTAGCAGCATTCAATTATAATTCTTTGAGAAGGATATATCCATCTTCAGAATATAACAAACAATCTCTTTATATGAGAGCATTGTGCTACTATAAACTCTCCCCCCCTTACGAAAGAGATCAAGAGTATACTAAAAAGGCTATTGAATCTTTAATCGAATTTCAAGGGACTTATCCAAATGATTCTTTATCACTCGAAGCCGACAATAAAATTAGAGAAATGCGTGAGAAGCTAGCGCATAGAGAGTTTTCTATTGCAGAACTATATAAGAAATTAGATGATCCGAAAGCATCATTAGTATATTATGATTTCGTTATAAATAAATATGATGACACTAAATACTTTGAAGATTCTTATTTAGGTAAGGTTGAATCATTACTTAAGATGAAGCGAATAGAAGAAGCACAAAATATAATATTACTTTATGAGAAAAAGTTTCCAGCCGGAAATTATAATTCTGTATTGAAGGATATGTACGACAAAGCAAAATCTGAATAAAAAAAAAGCTACTTAATAAAGTAGCTTTTTTTAAATATTAAATTTATAAATTTTGAAGTTCTTTCGGATCGCCAAATTTCAGCTTATCTTCAAAAGTTTCTTTCATTGCTAAAAATGTAGGTTTCGGGATCCTATCAAATTCTCGACTGATATTTAATTGGTCATGATTAATAACATCTGTATCATCACCAGTTGGGATAACATCTGCCATTCTACTATTCAATTCCATTTTTATATCATCATTTATCTGTCTAGCACGGAAGCCCATTGCTACTATCGCTTGGTAAACTGACCCTTTGGCAGTCTCTTTCATACGAACTTGTACAGGATTAACAATATATTTTTCCATATTTCCCTTAGAAAAGTTAATTTTGAACGATTACAAATCTACGAAATTTAATGAAGTAGAAAAAATATTTTTATTTTAAAGGAAAGTATATTAAATTTTGTTTTTACTTTTTACTATTATTGATATATGAAAAAATTATACTGGTCAATATCTGAAGTATGTGAACTATTGAAAGTTGAACCACACGTAATTAGATATTGGGAAAGTGAAGTGACCTTTTTGAAATCTAAACGCTCTCGAGGTGGAAACAGGAGATTCGATAAGACATTAGTTGATAAGATGTTAATTCTCAAAGAATTGCTCCACACTTATAAATTAACGACTAAACAAGCATCCACTTTTATCAATAAAAACCCTGATCTAAATGATGAGAATTTGGATGAGAAGGTTTACACTTACAAAAAGAGTAAAGGGTATAAAGAAGTTTTAAAACAGATATCCCTTACTGATTTACAAAATATTAAGAAAAGACTAGAAGAAACAATTGAATTACTAAGAACGTAATAACTTTAGTTAAAAAATTGTTATTTTTGAAAAATTTGAAAACGAACACAGGAAATTTAATGTTGAAAAAATTTACTATAAGCATATTAATACTAGCTATGTCATATAGTAGCTTGTACTCACTTAAGTATAAAGAAAGAATAGTGGGGAAACATGACGACGAAGTTCTTGGAGTATTCGTAAATGAAGCAGATTCTAGGGTTGCAACTTGTAGTTTAGATGAAACTATAAAAATATGGAGCATACCTGAAGGTAAAGAACTCGTTACAATGAAAGGTCATTTGGGTCAGGTAAATAATTTATCTTTCTCAGGAAATGATAAATGGATAGCATCAGGTTCTGGAGATCATACTGTTAGAGTATGGGATGTAGAGACTGGTAAACAACTAAAAATTTTCAAAGGCCACACTGACCAAGTGATAGGTGTTTATTTTAGTCAAGATGATAGTAGTACATTTATTGCTTCTACAAGTTTTGATAAAACAGTAAAATTATGGGATTATAGATTAGGGACAGAGATTAAAACTCTAAGAGATCACTCTGAACCTACAAACAATGTTGCCTATAGTTATGATGGTAAATATATTGCTTCTTGTAGTGACGACAAATCAATAAAGATTTGGTCAACGGATTTGGAAACTAAGGAACCTGTAATGACATTATTAGGTCATGATGCTCCTGTACTAACAGTTCTTTATTCTTTTGACTCGAAAAAGATGGCATCTTCTGATCAAGATGGTGTTATAAAAATTTGGTCGATGCCTGATGGAAAACTTTTGAATTCTTGGAAAGCTCATGATGAGTTAGTTCAGGATATCTCATTTGCAGAGGATAATACAACAATCGTAAGTGCTAGTTTAGATAAAAAAGTAAAGTTGTGGAATTCAGATAATTCGAAATTATTATGGGAACATGACGCTGGTGTCGAAATTTGGTCTGTAGATTTAGTATATGATGCAACTACTATAATACTAGGTTGTGTTGATGGAACAGTTAGATTTTTAGAAAAACAAAAGTAACAGGATATAAAAATGAAATTAAAACATATAGTTATTGCAGCCGTTGCTTTTTTACTGATAAGCAATGATTTACAATCTCAAGGATTTATTAAGACTGTTGTTTCCTTAACTGGTAATGTTTTTAACCAGGTTACAAAGCAACCAGAGACAACTGCACTTCTAGTTATGAAAGATGGGAAGCGAATAACAGCTACTAGAAGTCGTGCATCTGAAAACGGATATTATTATATCACAGGATTAAAAGCTGGCGAGACTTATGATATTAAGTTGAAAAAAAATGGTTTTATGGATCAACAGTTTTCAATTCAAGTACCTAATACAGATAAATACGCGGAAATCTCTAAAGATTTCCTAATTATGCCTAAAGAAGTTGGAGTAAAATTACCGCTTTCTGTACCTCCTTTCGAGTATAATAAATCAAAGTTGCGTGTTGGTAGTGAAATACTTTTAGATGATTTACAAGAAACATTAAAACTGAATCCAGATGTCAAAGTTGAAATTATTAGTTTCCCTGACAACGATAAAGATAAGGCAGCAAATGAGAAACTTACTAAAGAAAGAGCGCAATCATTGAAGGACTTTTTTGCGACTTCTGGTGTAAGCGTAGAAAGAATCTCAATAGCACCGAATCAATCGACTGATCCTGATAACCCTCCCCCTACTGAAAAAGCAGCAAAAGGGAAAAGGTATATAGGAAAATCATATATAAAGATTGTATCTTTATAGAAATAATAGAAAGATTAAAAAAAGATGTTCTTCGGAACATCTTTTTTTTTACACACCTATTGTGAAAAATAGTTTATTATTCTTATCTTGAATATCTAATAAATGAAAAACCATATTGAATAGCGAAAATAATATAGTTCAGATAAGAAACCTACATAAATACTTTGGAGATTCTCACATTCTCCGAGGTATTGACTTAGATGTTAAAAAAGGACAATTAATCTCTATAATCGGACGCTCTGGATGTGGTAAAACCACTTTACTCAGGTGTTTAAATTGTCTTGAAATACTAGATGAAGGTACAATCAAAATTGATGATTTAGAGCTTACTAGAACTAAAAATAGAAAAGAATTTGAAAAGAAGGTGAGCAAAATTCGAAATAAAGTTGGAATGCCTTTTATAAATTCTATTGAAGAAAATAAATTGGATCAAGACTTTAAGCTTAAAGCACATAAACTTAGAACAAAAGTTGGAATGTTATTTCAGGGATTGAACCTCTTCCCTAACTATAATGTCTTAGATAATATAGTAATTGCACCTATGATTGTACAAGGTAAAAATGTAGAGAATACAAGGCAACATGCAATCAAACTACTCACTAAAGTAGGCATGGAAGATTATATTGACCGAATGCCAAATCAATTATCAGGTGGACAAGCACAAAGAGTAGCTATAGCTCGTGCTTTGGCTATGACTCCTAAAGTAATGCTTTATGATGAACCTACTTCAGCACTTGATCCTGAATTAGTTGATGAAGTAATTAAAGTTATGACTGATTTGAACAAAGAAGGTATGACTCAAATAGTAGTAACCCACTCAATGAATTTTGCGAAAAACGCTTCAGATATTGTAGTCTTTATGGATAAAGGAGAAATTATTGAGATGTCTCCACCGGAAGAAATGTTTTCAAACCCTAAGGACAGTAGAACTAGAGACTATCTAAAACTATTGGCTATATAAATTATGAAATCATTTCTATATTCCCTTTTATTATTTGTACTAACACTTAGTCTTTATTCTCAAGAGAAAGATGTTCTACGATGGGCTGCAGATGCTGAGAGTGGAGCACCTTATGTTTTCCAAGACCCTAGAATTCCTACAAAACTAATTGGATTTGAAGTAGATATAATAAATGCAATTTCTAAAGAATTAGAAATTGACAACAAGCATTTCCAAAATCAATGGGACGGATTAATACCTGGATTAAAACGAAATGACTATGATTTAGCAATCAATGGATTAGAAATTACAGAAGATAGAAAAAAGGAAGTCGCATTTTCTATCCCCTACTATATAACTTTCCAACAAATAGTTGTCCGAGTAGATTCCAAAGATATTGAGGATTTGAATGGTTTAGAAGACAAAATTGTTGGGACTTTAAAAGGGTCTTTGGCAGAACGTATCTTAAAAGAACATGGAAATATAAAAGTTAAAACTTATGACAGTGAAGCAAGTTCTTATGAGGATTTAAAAAATAGACGTTTAGATGCAGTTTTAATAGATGAACCAGTAGCAAAGTACTATGCAGGCTGGAATCCAGCTTTGAAGTTGACAGGTGAGCCAATAGGTGAAGTTGTATATGGTATAGTTATGAGGAAGCAAGATACTTTGCTACATACACGTATCAATACTGCTATTACTAAGTTAATTACATCTGGCAAATTAAGAGAAATATTAGAACAATGGGATATGTGGAACTATATGGTTGCATTATATCTTGATGACAAATCCACTTCTAATATAAAACCAGTCAAGTATGAAGCATTTCTAGAATCTCGAAAAACAGAGCTATCATTTGATGATTATATAGAAAGATATATTAGTTATATGCCAATCCTAGGTGAAGCGGCTATAACTACAATAATACTTTCAATACTCTCAATGATATTAGCAATTGTATTAGGTTTAATCATAGCTTTAACTCGTGTTTATGCACCTAGGCCTCTTTCATTCCTCGCAACTTTGTATATTGAAGTTATACGTGGAACGCCACTATTAATACAACTATTTTTCATTTATTATGCCTTACCAAGTATTGGTATAAATATGGACCCTTTTTCTGCAGCTATTCTTGGCTTGGGACTGAATTACTCTGCTTATGAAGCTGAAAATTATAGAGCTGGTTTATTCTCTGTACCTAGTGGCCAAATGGAAGCAGCTGTCTCACTAGGTATGTCAAGAAGACAAGCACTGAAACATATTATTATTCCTCAAGCAATAAGATTAGTAATACCTCCTGTTACAAACGACTTTATTTCATTATTAAAAGATACTTCGTTGGTCTCTGTAATAGCTATGGCTGAGTTAACAAAACGTTATCTCGAATTATCAGCAACTTATTACGATTACATTGGTACAGGCATAATAGTAGCTATAATTTATTTAATTATAGGATTACCATTTGTAAAGCTTTCTAAATATCTTGAAAAGCATTATTCTTTGGATAAAAAGAAATCTAAATCTTTTTAAAATCTCTCTGTCTTAAAATTTCAAATAGAATAATACCTGCCGAAACTGATGCATTCAGTGACTGAGTGGAACCTATCATTGGTATTTTTATTAAATGGTCACAAACTTTTTTGACCCGTGGTCTCATACCTTTTCCTTCTGAGCCAATGACTAATACGATAGGAGAATCATATATATTTTCTGTATAATTTGTATCAGTATCTACTTCTGTTCCAACAATCCAAAACCCATGTTCTTTAAGATTTGATAATTCAGTAGCCAGGTTTGTTACTCTTGCTACTGGTATTTTAGTCAAAGCTCCTGCAGAAGCCTTAATTGCAAATGAATTAATAGGTGAAGAATTTCTTTCAGTTAATAATAATGCAGAAGCACCAGCACATTCTGCTGACCGAGCTATAGCACCTAAATTCTGTGGATCTGTAATCTCATCTAGCGCAACTATCAACGGCTTATCCGTTTTTAGATATGCTTTTTCTAGAATTTCAATAATTGACAAAGTCTCAACTTGTTTGGTCACAGCGATAACGCTCTGAGAAAGATTATCACCTGGGCATACTGACCTTTCTAATTCTCGGAATCGCTTCCTATCATACTTAGATACGGGTACACCATTTTTATTGGCTTCTTTGAATATTTTATTAATTGAAGCACCTTGGGCACCAAAAGCTATAAATACTTTCTCAACTTTGTCAGCTTCGATTCCTTGTAAAACGGCATTTTTTCCATATATATAATTATCTTTCATTTATTTTGATTCCATGATTAGGTATGCAATTGCATTATTATCAGTATGTGATAATGACACATTTATAATATTATTTCCATATTTTTCTTTAAGACTTCCAACTAAAACAACAGTAGGCTGTCCTGTAGTCAAATTTTTTATATAAAATTCTTTAAACTTAAACCCTCTTGCAAATCCAGTTCCTATAGCTTTTGAAAATGCTTCTTTAGCTGCAAATCTAGCTGCATAATGTTTATATTTATTATCATTATATTGTTCGCAGTAATCTATCTCTGATTGCGTAAACATCTTATTTTTAAACCTTTCTCCATACTTTTCTAAGGTCTCACGTATCCTTACTATTTCTATAATATCTGTCCCAATTCCTAATATCATTTATTAATTCTCTTTTTATATTCTTCTAATATCAATGGCATTGCCTCTCCAGATTTTAATTCTATTTTAATATCAACATAATCAGAGAGTTGAGTTAATTCAGGATTTACTTCTACCACTACTGCTCCATTTCTTTTCGCAATTAACGGTAAATCTGCTGCAGGATATACCTCTGCTGAAGTTCCTATTGATAAGAACACATCTGATTGAAATGATAAGTCTTGTGCTAATTTAATTTCTTTTTCAGGTAACATTTCACCAAACCACACAACATCTGGCCTTATCAAACCGTTACATGCTTTACAATTGTTTAAACTTTCATTGTTAATGACAGATTCTTCATGAATTTGATTACAATCAAAGCACTTATTTCTAATAATTGAACCATGTAATTCAATAACATTTTCAGAACCAGCCTTCTGATGTAAACCATCTACATTTTGAGTAACTAGACTAAAATTTTTGTGTATTTTTTGAAGTTCAGCCAAAGCAAAATGTCCATCATTGGGATTCGAATTATTTATTATATTTACTCTGTATTGATACCACGACCAAACACGTTCAGGATTCGCCATGAATCCTTCTATACTAGCTAATTCCAAAGGACTAAATTTTGACCACAATCCGTTTTTATCTCTAAAAGTAGATATTCCACTTTCAGCAGAAACTCCTGCCCCTGTTAGGGCAGTAATATTGTTGGATTCGAAAATTAACTCAACAACTTTATTTATTTTATCCAGATTATCCATTTACTTTAGTTTTGTGATATCTTCTTCAACAAAAATAGATATTTTTCATTAAATATACTTTCTATAACATATTCTTCTTTATTATTTATAAGATTTGTATTATGTTCTGTTTCAAAATAAAACCAAATTTTAATAAGTTTAACAGTTCTTTATGAATGAATTAAATAAAGTATTTCCTTTAAGTGACAAAAGAAGTCTAAAAGGAAACAGAAGATTAGCCCGTGAGAAAGTTTTACAAATTGTAATGGCTTATTATAGCTGCGAATCTGATCTTGATATATTGTTTGATCATATCTACTATAGAGTTTTCTATTTTGGGGATGAGGTTGATGAACAAAAAGGCGAAGCTGGTAAATTTTTAAGACCTGAAGAAATACTTGAATTAGAATCGGACATTCCTATTAATTGGCGAAATGAAGATATCGAATTTGGGAAAAATCTAGCTAACACTATTATAAATAAGCAAAGTTATCTTAATGAACTTTTGGAAGAGTTTGCCCAAAATTGGGAAATAGATAGAATAGCTAAGATAGATAGATACTTAGTCCAATCTGCTATATGCGAATTAGTTTTCTTCGAAGAAATTCCTCCTAAAGTAAGTATAAACGAAGCAATTGAAATTTCTAAAAAGTATAGTACTGACAAGAGTAAAATGTTTGTGAATGGAATATTAGATTCTATCCTAAAGAAACTTGGAATTGATGGTAAAATAAATAAAAGTGGTCGTGGGTTAAAAGATGAATAATCCACACAACCACTTTAAGATTTCTAATTCTTTATTATAATCCTAATTCAGATTTAATTTGAGATACCCAATTAGCTATTCTTTCATCAGTTAATTCTGGTTCATTATCTTCGTCAATAGCTAATCCACAGAAAAATCCATCTCCATCATCTCCAACAGAACTAGTATGTTGGAACCCTTTTGTAGATGTTCTACCAAACACCTCGCCACCTGAATTTCTTACTGGTAATGCCATCTTACCTATGGCGTCTAAATAGTTTTCATGATACGCTTCTTGGTCACCAGTACCTACGAAGCCTACTTTTTTACCTTCGAAATTATAATCAGACCATTGATCGAATACTTCATCCCAATCATCTTGTAATTCACCATCATTCCAAGTAGGAACCGCAATAATTAGTGTATTGTAATTATTAATTATTTCAAAATCAACACTTGCGATATCATGCAGTTCAACATCTAAACCATTATTTCTTAACTCTTCATCGAGCTTTTCAGCTACTATCTCAGTAACTCCAGTATTTGTTCCGTATATCAGACCTATTTTCATAAAAAAACACCAACTTTAGTTTTTGTAATTATATTTTTTACAAAATTATAAATAAAAAGCTTTTGAATAAAATGATTATAAACTATTTATATCAACTTTGGGGATTGTGAAAAAGAAAGTTGACCCTTCTCCGTAAACACTTTCTACCCAAATTTTGCCATTATGCTTGTGTATGAAGTCTTGGCAAAGTATTAATCCCAATCCGGTACCTACTTCTTCATTAGTTCCGTGAGTTGTATGATGTACTTCTATTTTAAATAATTTATCTATATCTGATTGTTGCATTCCAACACCAGTATCTTTAACCCATACAATCATTTCATCGTCATCATAATCAGAGGATCCAACTTCAATTTTACCTCCAATTTGAGTGAATTTTATAGCGTTTGAAATAAGGTTTCTGAGAACGGTATTTATCATATTCAAATCAGCGAAAACTTTTACATCTTCATCAATTTTGTTTACGACATCTAATTCTTTTCTTTCTATATTGTTGCCAAGTAAATCTATAATATTCTCAGAAAGTTTAGACAGTAAAATAAGACTTGGATCGAAAGTAATCTTGTTATTTTGATTTCTGGACCATTCTAATAAATCATCTAATAGTTTATATACATTACCTGCTGATTCATTTAACTTTTTCACAAAATCGTGTATATCTTCCCTATCAAAATCATCATAATCTCTTACAAGCACATCAGTAATATTCTTAAATGCGCTTATAGGACTCTTTAAATCATGTGCAATAATTGAAAAGAATTTGTCTTTTGATCTATTAGCAAAAACCAATTCATCTTGAATTTTCTTTAGTTTAATTTGATTTTCAACTCTGACAATTAATTCTTCTTTTATGAATGGTTTGCTTATGTAGTCTATACCACCATTACGCAACCCTCTTATAATTGAATCTATATCTGATTTAGCTGTAAGATAAACGATTGGAATTTCGTTAGTTTGAGGATTTGCCTTTAAAGTTTCACATATCTCGAAACCATCTTTTTCAGGCATCATAATATCTAATAGAATTAAATCATAGTCGGTATGGAGTACTTGCTCAATTGCCTTTTCACCAGATTGAGCAAATGCAATATCAAATCCTTTTTCAGTTAATATATTCCCAACAACTTGTATATTAGTTGGGTTATCATCAACTATTAGTATTTTACCTTTGCTAATTTCCATTCCTTTTTTCCATTAATTTATTAATTAGTTCAACTAATTTATAAAAATTTTCTAGTAAATAGTTAATTTTTTCTACTTCTATTAATTTCGTTGCATTTATCAACTCTTCTGAATACATTTTAAGGAAGTCTATCCCTTTATCATCAGCAGTTTTATTTAGTTGTTCCGCAAATTCGCTAATATCCTTTAATAAGAAATTAGTATTTATATTTTTTAACTTACTTGTGAATCTACCATTTATCATAAGCTGTAGTTCATCTAGAAGTTCGTAAGAATAAATATTTAATTTATTATCACTAGTTATTATTTTATCTATTAATCTTTCTTGATCTTCGAATGTTTTTTCTTTTGAGTCAGTTTTATTGATAACTAAATTGATATTCTTGATATTTACAACAAATTTACTCCCCTTTTCTAACTCAGATTCAACATTAATAGTTCCATTCATATTATTCAATATTCTCTTAACAATTGCTAAACCAAGTCCAAACCCAACATTTTCATCAGAGATATTAACTTGTTTAAAGGCAGAGAATATATCTTTTATTCTAGATTTAGGAATTCCCTTACCTGAATCTTCAACAGTTAGCTCAAGATCTACTTGTGACATACTCACTGAACTTAACACAATAGTAAGGGATATTTTTCCTTGATCAGTATATTTTATAGAATTATTGAGTAAGTTAATTAATATCTGTTTAAATTTCAGCTGGTCTATATTTAGTAAATGTTCTATACCATTAGTATTAATTACTTTGTTGAATTTTAATTTTTTTCTTTTGAGCTCTAGATTGAATATATTTTCAATTTCGAGTACTAAATTTCTAATGTTAGTTGGGACTGGTCTAAGTTCAAGTTTACCGGTTTCTGCTTTTGTATAAAACAATAAATCATTTATTAACTGTAAAAGTAAATTAGCACTAGATTTTATAGAATCTAAGTAGTTTTTATGAATCGAATTTTCATTTTTAGAAATTATTATATCTGTGAATCCTGAAATTGCATTTATAGGGGTTTTTAATTCATGAGTCAAATTTGAAAGATACATAGTCTTTAACTCAGAGCTTCTTTCAGCATCAATTTTTGCTATAGTTAATTCGTTTATTAGTTTTATTTTTTGTGTTACATCTCTAAAAGTAAGAAGAAATACAGTCTTCTCGAAATATGTTAATTGTGTTCCATTTCCTTCAATTGTCTTTCTTTTGTTATTGACTATTAATTCATACTGTTTCTTTTCAAACGATTCACCATTTTTTACCAGATAGCTATCTTTTCTAAGTTCATGACTAAGAGAGTCATCTAAGAAGTCAAATAAATTTTTCTCTGAAATATCATTTGAAGTTATTTCTAATACATTTTTTGCCTCATTGTTGGCAAAGAGTATTTCACCATTCCAATTAGTTATTAGAACAGGCTCTAGAATCGTACTAACAAGTGTACTAAATAACTCTTCTCTTTCTAATATTTGTAGTTTTGCTTTTTGTTTTTCTTTATTGTCAACTACTACACCAATCAAACCATCAAATTCTCCTTTTTCATTAACATTGATTGTTAATAAAGTTTCCGAGTATTCATTAATAGTCTTAAATGATCTTTTATGAAATAATTTTCTTTCGATCTTCTTTCTGAAGTGTTTTAATTTTATTATTTCTTCTTTAAGTTCAGCTATATCATCATCTAAGAAGATACTTGATAAGCTAGTAAGTTCAGTTGATTTTTTAATACCATAATAATCAAATATATTAGAAGTATAATATTCGAATTCATAGTTTTTATTAGTTTTCCATATTACATTTGATATATTGTTTTCTATTAATGTCTTAAATTTTTCTACTTCTCTTAATTTTGAATTTAGCTTTTCATTCTTATTTGCCAAAAGACTAGTCTTCCTTTTACTTGCAATTACATATTTATTAAATAAGTAGAATAATGCAACCAGTACTAGAGCTAATAATAAATAAGATATCCAGTTTCCTAAATTTACTTTATCACTTTGGTCAATAAAAAATAATAAATTCTGATTAATTTCACCCTTTTCGTTATATACTCTTATTTCAATTCTATTAAGCCCAGGGGTTAGATTGAGTAATCTAATCTTATAGCTAATTCCTAGTTTCCAATTATTGTTATTAGTTTTATACTCATACTTTATACCCCGGTTAAATAAATATTCATCTGTCATCAACTCAATTTCAATAAGATCATCTATAAATTGCACTGTTAGAGTATCATTATTAATAAAGTAATAATTGTAGATACTATCTTTATTATTTAATTCGACTGATTTTATAATCAGATTAGGTGTAAAATCAAAATTTATAACAGATTCAGGGTTAAAATTTACATACCCGTCAGTACCACCAAAATAAAGTGAATTATTGCTAGATTTGTAAGCTGCATTTAAGTTGTACTCTGAGTTTAATTCAAAGGTTTTATCATCATAGTTTGTTATGAGATTTGTAGTTAAATCAACTTTTGAAATACCTTTGTTTGTTGAAATCCATAGCCTATTTTCACCATCATCTAAGAATTGGTAAACACAGTTATTATTAAGTCCATTTCCAATGTAGAAATTTTTAAATGAACTATCTTTTTGATTTAATATGTAAAATCCCTTTTCCTTTGTGCATAATATCAGTTTCTCATCAAATTTATTTATTGAATTCGCATTTTTAAACATACTAATGTTAACTTTTGGAAAATATTGAGATAGTGGGGTCAATTTTGCATCTAAAAATGAGTAAGTATATGTTCCAACACCATCAAAGACGCAATAAAGCAAATCTCCATCAATGAACATATTCCTGACATGTAAGTTATTCTTACCTAAATCAGTATTGATAGATTCAATCAAAGCAAAAGTCTCTGACTTTGGTTCGAAAGCTATTAATCCATTCGACGTACCTAAAATTAGATTTTTATCGTATTCACAAATCGAGAACACAGAATTCACCTTGTCAAATAAGTCATTTAACCTATTAAACTTTATGAATTTATATTTGTTTTTTGATTTGGAGTATTTGTATAAACCATTGTCTTCGCTTCCTATCCATACAATATCAGGATCTAACGGATCTTCTAAAAAACAATAAATGTTTTGTGAACTTATATATGATTCCCACCTGCTTTTATAATCTAATAAAGGTGCATAAGGTACATACTCAACTTTTGAGGAGTTTAAATCGAATTTATTTAGACCACCATATCCCCCAACCCACAGTTTATCATCAATCTGTTTTATACTTCTAATTGAACTAAAAGATAATTCACCTTCTTTTTTCATTACTATATTAAAAGAATTGAAGTATTTATTGTTATAATAGAGTCCAAACCCATTGGATCCAAACCATTCTGTTCCTTTATTATCTATGATTACACTTAAAAATGAATTATAATCCAAATTTGAGTTTCTATTATTTATTCTGTTTGTGATATATATTGAATCTTTGACTACCTTAATGTAAGTAATACCATCTAAGGTTGCCATTACAAATTCACTATCATTTATTTTGAAACAAGACTTTATATGGTTGAATGGAACTTCATCTCTTTCTTTAAGATTAACTATTTTTCTAAAAGTTGCATTAGTTTTTGGATCAAATAAAAAATAACCGTCACTTTCTGTTGTAATTAGTAGTTTATTTCCTTGATTCTCAATATTCATTATTTTAGAATGTGTAATATTAAATATTTTTGAATTATCAAGTTCTATATTATATTCAATTAATTGACCTTCGGAATTTCCTGAATAAATATAATTACCAATTTTTTTTATCGACTTAAATTCTGTTGAAGTAATTTCTTTATCTAAACGATTATAATAATCCCTTTTTCTATTAGTAATATAGTTGTAACTAAATATACCTCCACCATCTGTCGCAACCCAAAGCATATTATGTATTGTATCAACCTCAATAGTTTGAACTAATTTCTGATTATTTTTGTAGTTAATATCTAGATATTTAAAGCAATTAGTTTTGTAATTATAGAAGGAAATACCAATGCTAGGAGTAGCTAACCATAATCTATTTCTATTATCTTCTTGCATATCAACTACTTTATCACTTTTTAAAGAACAATCATTCTCTAGGTCGCTATAGAATATTTTAATCTCTTTCCCTTCTAATCTATTTAAACCATCGTTAGTACCTACCCATATTAAACCAAATTTATCCTCATATATAGTATTTATAGTATTTTGAGAAAGACCATTCTTTACGTCTATTACCCGCATCTTATAGTTTTTTGAGAATAGTAATTTTGTACTCATTACCATAAGTAAAAGCATAAAATGAAATATTATAATTTGCTTTAATTTGATATTTTTCTCCACGTTGAATAATTAGAATAGTGAAATCTTGATATTTTTCTTTAACTTTGAAAATTAAAAAAGTAAAATAATAATTAACAATATAATATAATATGAGCGTTTTAGTAAACAAAGACACGAAATTATTAGTACAAGGTATAACTGGAACTGAAGGTACATTCCATACTATGCAGATGATAGAATACGGTACTAATGTAGTAGCAGGAGTTACACCGGGTAAAGGTGGCACAAGTTACAATGGTAATGAAATAAATAAATTTGAAAAAGAAGTAGCAGTTTACAATACCGCTAAAGAAGCAGTTGAAAAAACAGGTGCAAATGCTTCAGTTATATTTGTTCCTCCTCCATTTGCTGCCGATGCTATATTAGAAGCAATTGAAGCAGGTATTGCTTTGATTATCTGCATAACAGAAGGAATTCCTGTAAAAGATATGATACCAGTTAAAGCTGCATTGCTTAATTCTGATTCTAGGTTAATTGGTCCAAACTGTCCTGGTGTAATTACACCAGGTGAAGCAAAAATAGGTATTATGCCTGGTTTCATACATTCAAGAGGAAAAGTAGGTTTAGTTTCTCGTAGTGGGACTTTAACTTATGAAGCAGTAAAACAATTAACAGATGAAGGTTTAGGGCAATCTACTTGTATAGGTATAGGTGGAGATCCAATCATCGGTACTCAGTTCATTGATGCTATCAAATTGTTCAATGAAGACCCTGAGACTGAATGTATAGTAATGATTGGAGAAATTGGCGGAAATGCTGAAGAAGAAGCTGCTCTTTATATAAAAGAACATGTTAAAAAGCCTGTAGTAGGATTCATTGCAGGAAGAACAGCACCTCCTGGTAGAAGAATGGGGCATGCTGGCGCTATTGTTGCCGGTGGTAAAGGATCAGCTGAAGATAAAATAGCTGCTATGAAAGATGCAGGTATTTTCGTTGTTGATACACCTGGTACACTAGGTACAACTGCAAAAAAAGCGTTAGGATTATAATTTTTTTTTAGTGATTATTAATTAGAAAAGGCAAATAATGTCAAACAAAACAATAGCAATCATAAAACCAGATGCCGTAGCTAAAAATGTTATCGGCGAAATCGTAGCTAAAATAACTCAAGCTGGATTTAAAGTAAATGGTTTAAGATTAATCAGATTAACAAGAGCTCAAGCAGGAGCTTTTTATGAAATACATAAAGAAAGACCATTTTATGGTGAATTAATTGACTATATGACTAGTGGTCCTGTAGTTCCTATTGCATTAGAGAAAGAAAATGCTGTAGAAGATTTTAGAAAACTAATTGGTGCTACTAACCCAGCTGAAGCTGAAGAAGGTACTATTAGAAAATTGTATGGAGCTGGTATTGAAGCTAACGCAATTCATGGTTCTGATTCTGACGAAAATGCAGCAATCGAAACTAATTTCTTCTTTTCAAGATCTGATATTGTAAATATCAATCAATAAAATATAATAGATAAGCCCTCTTTTAATAAGAGGGCTTTTTTTATACCTACCTTGCTTTAAATAGAAACTTAATTCGACTTTTTTACGTATTTACAGCTAAACATTTAATATAATTTTAACTTTTTTCTTTATTGGTCTTATTATGCGAATTATTACCCTTTTATTATTAATTTCATTCAATATTCTGGTATATGGGCAAGATGATGCTCAGACTAGTGCAGATAATGTTCAAGAATTACCTAAGTATGATGTTTCATTCAATCTAAGTGAATTAGTTTATCACATCTATAGATTTACAGAGACAACTAAAGTCAAACGTGTTTTTGAGGATAATACAGTAAACGAATATGAAAAAACTGTTACTTATTGGTTTAATGTATTCGTACCTGGACCAGAAGATGAAAATGGTTTTCTTTTAGTAGAAGTTAAAACCGATTCTATGAAATATGATCTAAAATCAAGTGATAAGAATATTTATTACACAACAACAGATTATGAGATGGATATGCCCTTAAATTACATGGACTTCTTCACTAATTATGTTCAATATGGTCAGACTTTCAATATGCTATATTCACCTTATGGTGATGTTTCTAAAATTGATGGTGATCAACTAGAGTCAGAAAAACGTCAATATGCAAAGACTAATGATGAAATAAAGCGCAATCAAATTCTTTACGCATTATCGAATTCTAGGTTGAAATTTTCATTTGATGTACCCAAGGGAGTCTATCCACCTTACGAAGTAACAAAAGATACTACTTGGAAGAGTGAAACGGAGTTCTTTTTATGTGGAGTACCATTAAGAGGTGAACTTTTTAACACTTTTGATGGCTTCTCAAACAACGAATATCATATTTCTTCTACAATGGATAGTCTATCACTAATAAGTCCTATTGAAAATGTAATATTACCAGATTTAGATAAAAACTGCATTATAACATCAGGAGTTGCTACAGGAGATATTAAAACAGATTTACATACTAGTGGAAATGTCAAATACTCTCGTGCTAAGTTAAAAGCACTTTTAAAAGGTAAAGTCGGTAACTTCAAGTTTAATCAAATAGTTGAGACAACTTACACTTGGGATTTGCTAGGTAAATTTCAATATTAATAAATATGTTTACAAGTATTATTTGATACAGTACTTCAAATCTTATATATTTGGCATTGTTCAATTTATATTCTTTTAAATAGAATAGTCAATGTCAAATAAAAAATTTAACGAATTCAAATCTCTTTTCATCCCTAGTGATATTATGCCTATCAGTATGATATTAATTGGGATTATTATATCATTGTTTATTTCTGAAATTGCTATAAAACTAATAGGAGTAAGTATTTCGATTCTTGGTGTAGTTGTTTTACTTATGAAATTGACTACTCGTATGTCTTCTTCAGTAGAAACAAAATTCAAATCGAATCCACCACCGAACTTTAAAATCACAGTAAAGAAAAGCCCTGAAGCTGTTAGACAAGTAATAGAAAATTATAGTGGTGATATCGAAGATAAGGAAACCAAATCAGAGAATAATAATAGCAATCTTAGTGAAGTAAAAAAGCCTATTAAAAACACAATGGGTGAAGAAGAGGGCTTTAGAATTATTAAAAAAGAAGATACTAATAATTTAGATATCCCAAATCAAGATAAATCTAAAGAATCTGAAGAAAAAGAAACCTTAGAAAATTTGAATACAAAGCAATTACAAAAAGAAGAGAATATTCAAGAAGACAAAAAGCCATTAGAAAGTAACTTTAAATCACCGAACAGGTTCAGAAAAAGAGAGATAAATATACCTACACAAGGTTTATTGGAAGAAATGCCAATTCTAAAAGAACATCCAGATAAGGAGTTTGAGTTTTTTATTAATAGAATATTAATGGCAATTAGGTCTGTTAGTAATACAAGAACTGCAGCGTATTTCTTTTATAATGAACATAAAAATGAAATAATACTAAATTCATTTGCAACAGAAAGTAAAACTGTCATTAATAAAAAATCTAAATTTATAGCTGGCAATGATATAGTTAGCCAAATTGCAAGAAGTATGAAACCAGAGATTCTTACAGATATCAACCCTGCTGCAGAATTAGATCTTCTCCCCTATTATAATTCCAATTCTGGTACAAATTCTTTTATAGGGATTCCTGTTATTTATGATAAGAATGTGATTGGGGTACTTACCGCTGATTCGAAACACTCAGATGCTTATGATGCTATAATGGTTAATTTTCTTAGTCATTTTGCTAAACTAATATCAGGTTTAATCAGAAGTTACTCGGATAAATATGATTTAGCTCAAGATTCTAAGTACTTAAAAGCTTATAATAAACTTGAACAACTTGTAAATTCTAATGATAATAACAAAGTTTATAATGAACTTGTTAATAGTCTAAATGAATTATTTGCTACTAGAAATATTTACTCAATTGTCTTAGATGAATCAAAAACTAATTATATTATAAAATCAGTAGCAAAGTCTGAAAATGCTGATTTTGAAAAAGAATTCGTATTCAGCAACGATAATTCGATATTATCCGAATGTATTTCGACTAATGAATTTATTTATCTAGAAAATCCTGATACAGATTTAATAAGAGTAAATGTTGGCGAGGATATGAGCTCTGGTTATTTCTTTGTTGTTCCACTTTCGACTGATATTGACACTTATGGTGCTGTTGCAATAGAAGGGAAAGAAGGGACTAGTTTATATCGAGATGAACGTAAATTTATTATTTCTCTGGCAAATAAAGCTTCTAATATTATTGAGAACAATAATCTAATTGAGTTAATAAGTTCTGGTTTTGATAAAGACCCTCATAGTGGATTGCTAACAGAAAAATCTATTGAAGTAGAGATAGAAAAAGAAATATCAAGAGTAAATACATTTAATTATAAGAGTTCAATAGTTTCAATTGGTTTTGACAAATATAAATCTATTGATGATGAGAAAGAGGGTACTAATGATTTAATTTTGAAACATATAAATAAATCTATAGACTCTACACTAGACAAACTAGATTTGAAAGGTATATTAGACAATAACCTAATTGTTATTCTTCCTGGTAAAAATGCACAGTCCACAAAGCTTTGGGCTGAACGTATAAGAAATAAGATTGCAAGTGAATCACTTTATTTGGCAGATAAACGTTATAATATAACAGTTAGCGTTGGAATTTGTGAATTAGATAGTAATTCAACTTATAAAAACTCTATCAAATATGTTAATGATGCACTTAATGTATCAAAAGAAAAAACAAACACTGTAAGTGTTTACTCTTAAAATGAATAAAGAACAACTCACTGATCAATTATTATTAGTATTGTCAGATACCCCGAAACCTCTAAATATCAGTCAAATATTAAAAGAATTAGACGCTAATTCAAATGGAATTGAATCTTCCGACATAGAAGAAATATTAGTTGAACTATCAGAAAATAAACTTGTATCTAAAAATAGCAAAGGAAAATATAAGCTATTTGATAATTCGACTGATGTCTACGAAGGATATTATAATTACAAAAGAGGTCATTCTGTAGTTGTAGTTATAGATTCAGAAAACAGTATTTTTTATGTTGAAAATGAGCATAGTTATACTGCTCTAGATGGTGATAAAGTATTGGTCAAATTGCGTGATATAAAGAAAGGTAAGAAATACGGTGTAGTAGTTGATATAGTAGAAAGAAAGAATAATAAGATAGAAGGAACAGTAGAATTTAGTGGTGGTGAATACTATCTAAAAACAAATCCTGATAAGTATAGATACGATTTTTTAATAGAATGGCATGATGATTTAGGTTTGTTGGAAGGTAAGAAAGCTAAAGGAGTCTTAACAAATTGGAGTAATCCGAAAAAGCCACCAAAAGTAAAGGTAAAAGTAGTGAACGAAAATATAGAAGATTTAAGGTCGGCTTTCGATAGAATAGTAGATGAATATGAACTAAATGAAGTATTTCCTGATAAAGTTCAAAAAGAAGCTAACAAGATAAAAGACCCGAGTGAAATTAAAATTAGCAAGGGACGAAAAGATATAAGAGATAAATTTATCATCACCGTTGATCCAGCAGATGCTAAGGATTTTGATGATGCCATCTCTTTAGAATATGATGAAAATAATAATATAGTTCTAGGAGTGCACATAGCAGACGTAAGCTTTTATGTTCCTGAGAACTCAGAGATAGACATAGAAGCACGAGAAAGGGGTAATAGTACATATCTAGTAGATAGAGTTGTACCTATGCTACCAGAGGTGCTATCGAACGATATTTGCTCACTCAAGCCGAACATAGATAGAAATGCTTTTTCAGTCTTTATGACATTGGATAGTAATTATGAATTAATTCACTATGAATTACATGAGACTCTTATCAATAGTAAAAAAAGATATAGTTATGAAGAAGCTCTAGACGCAATAAATGGTGGCAAGGACGAAAATTCGGAGCTAATGCAAACATTAGCTGAAATTTCTCAAAAGTTAAGGCATAAGAGATTTGAAAATGGTGGGATTAATTTCTCTAGTTCAGAGTTACGTTTTGAGCTAAATGAAGATAGAATACCAATAAAAAGTAATATAAAGAGTGCAACGAAATCTACTCAAATGATAGAAGAGTTCATGCTTTTAGCGAATCGTTCTGTTACATTATTTGTAAAAGAGTTAAGTAAAAAAGCTGGTAATAAGGAAACTCTTCCTTTTATATATAGAATTCACGAAGATCCTGACAGAGCTATTGTTAATGAAGCATTTCAGTTTATCGGTCATTTGACTGGCAATAAGTTCAAAAAAGTAAGTGAAGTAAGAGCTAAAGATATAAACAATATTTTAAATAGATTTGAGGATACTCCGAACTCCCCTGTTATTAATCAGGTTTTAATTAGGTCTATGGCTAAAGCTATTTATTCTCAAAAGAATTATGGTCACTTCGGACTAGGATTTGAAGATTATACCCACTTTACATCTCCTATCAGAAGATATGCAGATCTAGTTGTTCATAGATTGCTAAAAGAATATATGAAATCAAATGGTAAAGCATCCAAATCTAGAATCGATTACTTAAAACCTTTTACTAAATCAGTTTCAGACCATATCTCACTTACTGAACGAAAATCTATGGAAGCAGAAAGAGCTAGCAACAAACTGGCTGCTGTGATAATGGTTCGTAACAAAGTTGGTAACGAATACAATGGTACTGTAACTGGTGTTATTAATTTCGGATTATTTCTTATATTAGACGAGTTAAATGTAGAAGGTTTACTACATGTTAAAGATTTAGGAAATGATTATTACCGATTTGACGAAAAAAATCTGAAATTCGTTGGTAAAAGAACTAAAACAGAATTTACGATTGGCACTAGACTTAGAGTAAAAATAGCAAAAATTAATATTGGTAAATCACAAATAGATTTTGAATTTATTGAGAAGTTATAATGTTCACAGGTTTAATTGAAGAAGTCGGGAATGTAACTAATATTGAAAAAGCAGGAGAGGCAGTCGAATTAGTTATAGAATGTAGTGAAATATTAGCAGACGCTGATATAGATGATTCTATATGTGTTAATGGAGTATGTTTAACGGTAGAATCTTTCACAGATAATTCATTCAAAGCAACCGCTGTAGAAGAGACTATGCGAAAAACGAATCTTGGTGATTTGGTTATAGGTTCGACTGTTAATTTAGAAAGAGCTATGAGTGCCGGCGATAGATTTGGTGGACATTATGTTCAAGGTCACACAGACACTACAACTACTGTCCATAGTGTAGTCAAAGAAACAAAGAATTGGCTTTTTACTTTTGATATCCCAGAAAACTCATCAAAATACTTAGTAGATAGAGGGTCAATTACTATTAATGGTGTCAGTCTGACTATAGCTACAATTCAAGATAATAAATTCACAGTAGCAATTATCCCCCATACTTTTGAACATACTACTTTTAAAGATTTCCAACCTGGTACGAGAGTAAATTTGGAATTTGATATAATTGGAAAGTATGTAGAGAATATGCTCAAGTATAAAGATTAAAAGACAATGCTTGCCATTTTGAACATATTATATCTCCTACTCCCTATCAGCCAAACTGGTAGTGAAACAGGAGTTAATATAATAGCTGGGCCAAACCTCGAATATACGAAACTACAATCTGTCGATAGTCAAACCTATTTTTATGGTGAAGAAGAATTCCAAACGGGGTTTCACTATGGCTTGGGTGGATACTATAATTACTACTTCGATAGGGATTACTACTTAGGTTTAAAGGCATCATATTTACATTTAAATACTACTTTTAGAGAATATGAACCTGAAGTTATAAATATAGATGGTCAAGCTGTTGATGGAGAATTCGAACATTATTTTGATTACAATATAGAGACAATCAATTTGACTTTAGGGGGTGGTTACAGACTAAGCCAGAGATTTGCTGTTGAAGTTGGAATTCTCTATACCTCCCCTATCTCAGATTATCAAATACACAGCAAAGAGACGATAGTAAAGCCTGTAGATGCTGGTGTTTTTAAGGAGGAAGGAACAAGAATTAGAAATGAGCAACGGTTTTCAATCCCTTCTAGTAGTTCTAAATTTGGTGCTTCGCTTGGATTGAATGGCTTATTTCCAATGAACAAAAGCGAAAGTGTGTTTCTAAAACCTTCTATATCCTATAGCTATATATTCTCCGAAAACTTAGACAATCTAACTAGCTGGAAGACTGACTTCATAGACTTATCAGTAGGTGTTAGTTTCATTCTAGGAGAAAATGAGATCTTCGGAGAAAAAAACAAAGTTATAGAACCAGAGTTCACAATCGCTTTATTTGAGTTAAATGGAACAGTGGAGCGTTCATTGAGGAAAATTCAAATGAGTTATGCTGAAGCTAAGGATCTTAAAAGCATCAATACGAATGAAGTAGTTCTCAAATCAAGAAGAAACTTAATAACTTATGTTGGTATTAAAAATAAGCTTAATAGAACTATTAGTTTCAAAGTACTAGCGAACGAAAAACAAATGTATAAAATAGAGAGTTTAGAAGAATCTAACCGCTTAGAGATAGATATTGATAATCTAGTAAAGAAAACTGATGATAAAGAGCTATACTTCATAGTAGAATCTGAAGATGGGTATGATAAGCAATTAGATATACCCGTTGAGTTCAATAAATCTGGCGAATTAAGCTATATTCTAACTAATAACTCTGAAGAGATAGTCGATTACCTAAACAATCATCAATCGAAGAAATACGAACTATACACAGAAGACAAATCTATCTACAAATCACTATCTAAATCTTCTTCTTCAAATATCACAATTCTCCCCAAAGGGAACTTCCCTTATAATTTCAACCAACTAGAAGGTATGAAGTATCTTCTTGTTGTTGAATGATATAAATTATTTAATCATCTAAAGTTGAGATATTTCCTGGGTCTTCGCCTAGTGCTTTTGCTTTTAGTACTCTACGCATTATCTTACCGCTTCTTGTTTTTGGTAGCGAGTCAACAAACTCCACGGATTGCGGCTTTGCAATTGGTCCAACTTCTTTTCCAACGTGTTGAGTAAGTTCTAACTTCAATTCTTCAGTGGGATTAACTCCGTTCACTAATATCACATAAGTATATATTGCATTACCTTTAAGTTCGTGTGGCAGACCAATAGCAGCAGCCTCTGCAACCGATGGGTGGCTTACGAGTGCAGATTCTATCTCGGCAGTTCCTAATCTATAACCACTAACTTTTATTACATCATCTACCCGACCTATCACCCAATAATAGCCATCTTCGTCACGTTTTGCACTATCACCTGTCAAGTAATACCCTGGATATTTCGACCAATATTGAGTCTTGTATCTTTCATCATCACCATATATAGTTCTCATCATAGATGGCCAAGGATTTTTTATAACCAGATTCCCCTCTTCCCCATTAGCTACAGGATTACCATCATCATCGAGTATATCCATTAAAATTCCTGGGAAAGGACGAGTACCAGAACCCGGTTTAAGTGGAACTGTTGGCATAGGTGTTATCATAAACATTCCTGTTTCTGTCTGCCACCAAGTGTCCATTATCGGGCATTCACTGTTTCCGATAGTCTCGTGATACCAACGCCAAGCCTCTGGGTTAATCGGTTCACCTACAGAGCCGAGTAAACGCAGCGAAGATAAATCGTGACGCCTAGGCCAAGCGTCTCCGTATCTCATTAGTCCACGTATTGCTGTTGGAGCAGTATAAAGTATGTTAATACCATATTTTTCAACTATAGACCACCATCTATCTGGATAAGGGAAATTTGGAGCACCTTCGTATATCATAGATGTAGCTCCATTCAGCAATGGGCCATATACAATATAGCTGTGCCCAGTTATCCAACCTGGATCGGCAGCACACCAATATCTATCTTCATCATGAATATCGAATACATATTTTAGTGAAGTATAGGTCCCTACCATATATCCTCCATGAGTATGGAGAATCGCTTTTGGTTTACCTGTTGTACCCGATGTATATAGCATAAAAAGTGGGTCTTCTGCATCAAGTATTTCGGCCTCACACTTCGATGATGCGATTGGCATTTCCATTAACTTATGATACCAATGGTCTCTACCAGCTACCATTTCTACTTCATTTTTAACTCTTTGCACACAAATAATAGTATCTACATAACCTGAACGATCAGCAGCTTCATTTGCAATTTTCTTGAGCTCTACTACTTTTCCTCTTTGGTAAGAACCATCGCAAGTGATAAGAACTTTAGATTGACTATTTTCAATTCTCTCGTGGAGTGCCTCGGTAGAAAAACCACCATATACAACGGAGTGAACAGCGCCAATCCTTGCACAAGCAAGCATAGCTATCACTTGCTCCATCACTCGGCCCATATAAATGGTGACTCTGTCACCTTTCTTTACTCCAAAGCTCTTTAGAACATTTGAGAACTTACTCACTTCTCTATGAAGTGCAAAGTAAGAGATTGACTTCGTCTCCCCTTGTTCAGACTCCCATATATAAGCAATCTTATTTCTATTAGCCGTGGTTAAATGAACATCAAGACAATTATAAGTTATGTTAGTCTGTGCACCTACGAAAAATTTGTAAAAAGGTGCATTCTTATCATCTATGTATTTATCCCACTTTTTATGCCAATGGAGTTCATCTGCCACTCCAGTCCAAAACTGTTCTGGGTTAGCTTGAGCTGAACTATTAAGTTTGTCCCAATCTTTAACATTAGCATTATCAATTACTTTCTGTGAAGGATTATATATTTTTTGAGTCATTTTAATTCTTTGTTTTTTATTAAATCACACCAAGTCCAATTGCGATAGACACTAATATAAGAAAAGTACCAATTAAAACTCTAATAAAATCTATTGTTATTTTCTTGAGATAGTATTTGCCTATTACTGCACCTGTGAAAGCTGCTATTATTGCAGCTACTAACAATTCCCAACTCTCAGATATACCAGCGGATATTCTGCCGAATCCATATATGAAAAGTCTAGATACATCTACCATTAGCGATATAATAATACCAGTTGCTATATACACTTCCTTAGGCATTTCTGCTTTAACTAGGAATGTACTTCTAAGTGCACCTTGATGTCCCGACAGTCCACCGAAAAACCCACTAAGTACTCCCCCAATTGGTAAATCTTTCTTTGAAATAGTTATTTTTCGAAGATTAGGTATTATATCGAATAATGCAAATATTATCATTAGACCAGCTATTGTTATATTTATTGGGGTAGTAGCTAGATCATAGCCAAATAGTGCAAAATAGTATATAATATCAAAATCAATAAGTAAATTTAAAATAGTAGCACCTAGAGCGGCAAATATCATAGAAGGGATACCAAAGATTAGTACTACTTTCCAATCAACATGCTTTTTCATCAAAAAGGATTTGAATATGTTATTCATAAGATGAACTATAGCAGTCATTGCAATAGCAATATGAATAGGAAAATATAATGCAAATGCAGGTAACAATAGTGTACCAAGACCGAAGCCAGACATAAATGTCATAAAGCTAGCGACAAAGGCTATTAGAATTATTAGTACTAGTTCCATAGTATGTATTATTTCTATTTTGTTCAACTCAATCAGAAATAAGATAATGATTTCTTCGGAAATCAAACACCTTAAAATTTTTATATTATAGATTTATTACTAATTTATACAGTTAGTAAACAACAATTTTGAGTTAAAAATGAAAAAAATACTATTTCTATTCCTATTTATACTTGCTATAAACTCTTGTAAAAAAGATGAAGGCGATATCGTAGCACCGGGCAATGAATACACTCCTAAAGTTATTACCGAAACTTATGGAAATGCAAAGCTAGTTGGATTCGTGAATGACAAGTCTGGAAATCCACTTTCGGGTGTTACTGTGTTTTTTGGAGAAGAAAAAACTACAACCGGCTCTGATGGTGGTTATCAATTAAACACCCTATCTGCAGGAACAAATAAAAGAATTTGGTTTCAGAAATCAGGATATGCTTCCACTCAAAAATTAGCTGACATTAAGGAAGATTTACCGAACAGAATAGATGCTAGTCTGTTCCCAATTGATAAAACCGAAAAAATGAATAGTGGCGGTGGGAAAATAGAAGGGAAAGATTTCTCTGTAGAAATTAAACCTGGTGGTTTTGTTTATTCAGATGGCAGACCTGTAGATGAAGATGTGACAGCAGAGGTAACTGCATTTTTAACAAGTGAAGGTGAGTTTTTAGATGCATTCCCCGGTGAATTCAGAGGGACTAGAGAAAATGGTACAGAAACAGCTATCGAATCTTTCGGGTTTATTGATGTTGTGCTAAAAGTGAAATCTGGCGAACCTGTCCAACTCGCAGAGGGAGTAACAGCAATAATCAAGATTAAAGCCCCAGAGAACTCGCCAACATCAATCCCAATGTGGCACTACGATGAAGATAAAGCTCAGTGGATAGAAGAAGGAGTTGGAAGTCTAGTAGATGGACTTTATATAGCAGAAGTTAACCATTTCACAAGATGGAATTGGGATTTACCAATTGAGACTCGATCCAAGATTGTTGGAAGGGTTGTAGATAATTCAGGCAATCCGATTGAAGGAGCTAGCTTGATTCAAACGGGTGTAAATAGAAATTTTCAATTAACAACTAAATCAATTGATGATGGAACATTCGAGATGTTTACATTAGAAAATTTTAAGTCAAAAATTGAAGCACAGTTTGATATTTATGGCTCAACAATTATCAATTATACAACATCATCAAATAAGGCGCACGTTAATAATATAGGTGACATTACTTTTGATGTAAATATAGAAAATATTATAGAACCACTTGTATCAAATAATGTTTTGTACATCACTATTGGTCAATCTGCACGAATTAGAGGGAATTATTTTGGAAAAGAAAAAAGAGCCAGCTATAAGCTATTATTAAATGGTAATGAAGTAGAAACCATAACTTGGCAGAGTGATCTAATTGAATTTGTTATCCCTAATGGAATATATGGAGAAGGGGTAATTCAAATCGATAGAGATGGGACTTTAAGTCGAAAAGTAAACTATGAAGAAGGAGAATGGTCTTGTGAAATTGATGGTATAATATATGATAATAATGACTTGCCAATTTATTACGGAAGATATAGTTTAAGGTTAGAGCAATCTTACTTGAGTGAAATTCCCAATTGCATTGGCAATCTACAGAATTTAGAAAGTTTTTATCTTACTGACAATCCTTTAGAAAGTTTACCTGAGAGTTTAGGTAATCTTCAAAATTTAGAAATACTACACCTCTATGAATTAAATTTAAGAAGTTTACCTGAGAGTATAGGTAATCTTCAAAATATAAAAGAGCTTTTCCTTTATTGGAATAGATTAATTAGTTTACCTGAAAGTATCGGTAATCTTAAGAAATTAAAGGTACTTCGCCTTTTCGGTAATAATTTAAGTAGTTTACCTGAGAGTATAGGTAATCTTCAAAATTTAGAGAATCTTTACCTTTTTGATAATAAATTAAATAGTTTACCTGAGAGTATAGGTAATCTTCAAAATTTAAAAGAGCTTGTCCTTTATAAAAATAAATTAAATAGTTTACCCGAAAGTATTGGCAATTTACATAGTTTAGAATCACTTTGGATTGATAATAATCAACTAAGTAGTTTACCCGAATCAATAAAAAACTTAAAAGATCACCTAGATTTAATACATTTAGAGGGAAATAACTTTTCTGAAGAAGAAAAAGCAAAAATTGAAGAGTGGCTACCAGGTACAGAAATTTATTGGTAATAATTAAAGTTGTCTAAACTTTCACTTCTTACAATAATAGTATTTTGTTCTCAGCAATCAGAAATAAGATAATGATTTCTTCGTAAATTGATATAATTACTTTACATTTTTTGACAGAGTTTTATGAAATTGATAGAATGCCCTCGCGATGCAATGCAAGGAATACACGAATTTATACCTACAGAAAAGAAAATTGAATATATTAATTCATTGTTAAAAGTGGGATTTGATACTATTGATTTCGGAAGTTTCGTTTCTCCTAAGGCAATACCACAGTTAAAAGACACGGCTGAAGTACTAGAAGGGCTTGACCTTGGGTATAGCAATACAAAGTTATTAGCTATAGTTGCGAATGGACGAGGTGCTGATGATGCTTCCGACTTCGAAGAAATAGGTTATCTGGGTTATCCCTTTTCTATTTCTGAAGAATTTCAAATGAGAAATACGAATGCTGATATTGAAGAATCTTTTGATAGAGTTAGGGACATACAAGAAGTGTGTGAAATACATAATAAGAAATTAGTAGTCTATATATCTATGGCATTCGGTAATCCTTATAATGAGAAATGGGATGCGGAGATAGTAGCTAAATGGATAAACAAATTAGAAAGAGAAGGTATTAAAATATTCTCATTAGCTGATACTATAGGTGTATCAACTCCCGAGAGTATTAAGTATCTATATGAGAACTTAGTAAATGATCACCCTTCACTAGAATTAGGTGTTCACCTACATAGCAATCCTGAATCAGCGAAAGAAAAAATAAAAGCAGCTTATGAATCTGGATGTAAACGTATTGATTCTGCTATTAGAGGGTTTGGTGGTTGTCCTATGGCAAAAGATGATTTGGTCGGAAATATCTCCACTGAAGACGTACTAGAAGTTTTGAATAGTGAAGATAAGAAATCTATAAATATGGATTTATTCAATGAATCCAGAGAAATGAGTTATAATATTTTCTCTTAGACCTTTGTGTATTCAACTGTAAGGAACCATCCACGTTTCTTCTTGTTTACGAACATTGATATAACTTTTGAAGCTAGTCGAAGCATTGGGTTGAATCGTTCTAGTCTATCATAGAAAGTGAAGTAAGTCTTGACTTCCAAGTCTTTCATAGGTAGATCTTTAACTATCGCTTTTGCTTCTTCAATTGTATAACCCTTTGTACCAGCACTTTCCATATTATCAAATAAAGCTTCATCGACAGTCATAGATAGTTTACCTTTTAGTAGTGCGTGTTTCACCCAAAAGAAATATGCTAGCATCGATTTTCTATTATAAACCATAATCTTTGCTTTTCCTCCAGGTTGCAAGACCCTGTAAATCTCTCTAAATGCTTTTGGAGTATCCGGTGTATGATGTATAACACCCCACGAATATACGAATTCGAATGTATTATCATCATAAGGAAGATTCTCACTATCCCCTATTTCAAATTTAGCTTCTAGACCTTCTAAAGATAATCTATGTTTAACATGAGCTATTGATTCAGGTGTCAAATCAATACCATGAGCATCGGCACCATTTCGGACCCAATTTATAAAATCAGTTCCAGCTCCTAAACCAACTTCAAGCATTTTCTTCCCTTTGCCCGATGGGAAATCAGCAAATTCGAGTATTTCCGGTTCTCTAGAATATCTTTTTTCCTCTATTGCATCAAAATATTCTTTGGTGAATTTCTCTGCATCTATCTCGTCAGTACCGCAAGCTTGGTTGTCCCAGTAGCTTTTTACTTCCTCTTTTAGCTCTTTATTTTTCATAAGCTTTTTATTTATATATAATTCGTATATTTGCAGTTGTTAATTTAACAAATTTTTAAAAACTATTGTGCCTAGAATTGCAAACACTTCTATTATTGTATTAATACTATTTATTAGTACATTTTCTGTTTCATCTATTGAACTATTAGATTCGGATCTAAATTTCAAGTTTGGAACAGGTTTTGACTATTCAGCATTAAGTAGTTATTATAATAATAGTTCCGTTGAAAAAGCCGAAAAACAGGCGTTAAGAACAGTTGTATTTATTACTGAGAATGGAGATTCATCACATACTACTATAGGCGATATTAATATTGACTATACTGAATTCCATAATCGTTATTTTTTTGAATACAAGCTGAATAATAGAATGTCTGCAGAATTAAATTTTGATTTAGCTTATTACTCTTTAGAGAACAGCTTTACATATAATGACACTTTGAGAGATGAAAATCAAAATCCAATAACAGATCGATGGGGTGAAAGTCAATATCAAAAAATTGATGTTCCTGATATGAATACAAGTCTTTTTAGACTAATGTATATAAATCCGAAATTGAATTATTATTTACTAAATGATGAATCAGGTAAGTTAAAAGTAGAGTTAGATGCCGTTGTTCCTTTGTCTTTTAATAATACTAGTGAGTATAAAGAAGGTGAGTTTATAGGTGATGGATTTTTACAAATTGGTGCTAATATGAAGTACCGAGCAATATTTGAGACTACTCAACTTGAATTTGCTGCTGGATATATAAATAGGAGTGAAGTTTATTCTGATCAATTGAATGCTAGATTAGGAGTTTTTTTTACGAAAGTGAAAGATACTTATTTCTATATTATAGCAGATTATAATCATAGCTTGACTAATCCCGAAAATGTAGAATTTGCTATTACACAATTACCTGCATTTGAAAGTTATTTATCTACAAAATTCGGACTTAACGTAAATATAGATAATTTGGAATTAGATGTAGGTTATACTTTCGTCCCTTGGGGAAAAAATTATTGGTTAATGAATAGACTAAACGCTAGTTTCCATTACTTTATAAAATAGAAAAAATATAAAATCGTCGTAAGTTCAATAATTGTAGTAAGTATGGATTTACGGCATAAATTTTGCAAGACTTACTATTAGACATTTAAATATGTCAAAGTATCATGAACAAATTTAGGTTTCGAAACCTAGTATGGGAAAAAAGAAGAATAACTCAAAAGAATTACTATCAAAGCTATTGCTTACTGGGGTAATCACTTTTAGTATAATCACTATTTATAATCATGATAGTGCAACTGCAACTAATGAGTATTCACCATTAACTGCATTTGAAGATTTGTCAGGTGAATTTGACATACTCGAAAATGAAGAATTCGAAGAATATCGTTTCGAAGAAAATATAGCCCCGAAATACTCTATCGAAATAGACGGAAAGGCCTCTTATTATGCAGATAAATTCCATAATAGACTTACCGCCAATGGTGAACGTTTTAACATGAACGATTATAGTGCAGCTCATAAGACACTGCCATTTGGTACTATACTAAGAGTAACAAATGTTAAAAATAACAAAAAAACATTTGTTCGTATTAATGATAGAGGTCCTTATGCAGGTAATAGAATTCTTGATTTATCTAAAAAAGCTGCTAAAGACTTAGGTCATTTAGGGCTCTATAGAGTTAAGTTAGAGGGATTTAAAATGGGTCAAAAGAAATTTAATACTACAGACAAAGACTACTATTTTGGTCTTTCTTATAATAAAGATCTTCTATGTTTACCAAGGGAACATTATTATTTTGTTGATTCTACAGCAAAGTTTGGTGACATAGTAAGAATGTATAATTTAGCTATAAAAAATGATCCAGATATTATGATATTAGCTGATGCTTCTGAAAAAAATAAAATGGAAGTAAAGCATTCAGATGTACTTTACTATTTGGGTAAGGTCAATGAATCGACAATTTACGAAGATCAAATGGTCTCGAATCAATAGGAATTTAAAAACAGCTTTTTCGAGCTGTTTTTTTTTAACTTGTTAGAGCTAATTCATTTTGTTAATTTAGTAAACTTTTTATGAAATATATTTTTGGAGTTAATGTGAAAAGATTAGTAGTCGCATCCCTATTTTTATTCATTGGAGCTGTTTTATTGCAGGGATTCCAGTGTGCCTCACAAGAAATGAATAGTGCTAAAATGGATTATCAGAAAGGAAAATTTGATGATGCCATAGAAAATATCAGAAAAGAACTTAAGAAAAACCCAAAGAATGAAGATGCCCATATATTACATGCTCAAATTCTATTCAAGAAAGGAGATTTTGAAGGTGCAGCTAATGTAATTGCAGAATCTAGAGATTATATCAAATCTAAAAAGAATAAAGAGGCCGCAGCATACATTGAGACTCAAATCTTATCGGGTGCTTATTCTACTGCATATAGTAGTTATCAAAAGTATTTTCAAGAAAAAGATGGGAAATTACTTGATCAATCAATAAAAGCTGCTGATTTAAGCTTAAAACTTCGTCCACAACTATTCGATCTTTATAATCTTAAGGGTAGAGTATATGAAGAGAAAAATGATGATGCTAAAGCTATTGAATCTTATGAAGCATTTATACGTGCTAATGAATCTGAATATGAGTTAGCTGAAGAATCTAATATTAACTTAGATATGTATAGAGAAGAAGCTATCTCAATACTAGGTCAACCTACAGAAAGTGTAACTGTGCAAGATACTAACAGAGGATACACAACAATAACAGATAAAATAATTTATGACGGAAATGAAGTTTATCTTCATTCTAAAAAAGAATCTAATGCTGGCAGTTATAGCGTAGAAGGCTGGAGATTGAATTTACCTGAACAATGGAGCAAAGCCGAGAGATTCCAATATAACCCTATTAATATAGACCCTTATGCAGCATTAGCTCAAAAATATTACAGTAATAAAAAATATGATGACGCTATTCGTAACCTTGATTATTTAATAACTTTAAAACCCTCAAATAAGGAAGCTGGTGGTTTAAAGATTCAAATACTACAAGAAACAGGTAATACAGATAAAGCGATAGCTGAATTAGAAGAAGCTACAAAAACTTCACCTGATAATAAGAGATATTGGTTGCAGTTTGGTGATTTGCTATCAAGTATGGGTAAATATGAAGGAGCAATTAGTAAATATGAGGCAGCTATAAGATTAGACCCTGATTATGATTATGCTCTTTACAATATAGCTTCAGCATACAAAAACAAAGCGGGTTTACTTCAAAAAATTGAACAAGAGAAATTAGAAAAAGACCCAAATTATCAAATAAAAACTGAGAATTATTTTCCAGACCTTGAAAAGTCTGCAGAGTATTACACAAGAACTTCTCAAACAAAACAGTTTGAAGACAATCATAATGTATTGTTACAACTTGCTAATATTTATCAAGTAGTTGAAAATGAAGAAAAGTTAAAAGAGACTTTAGCTAAACTAGATGAAGTTGAGTTAATGGTAGAACAAAATGAAAAGAGAGCTTTCTATTTAGATTTGCTTAAACTTTATTCTACAATGAAAAATGAAACTAAAACTCAATTAATTCAAAAGAAACTTGAAAATTTAAAATAAGGAAAATAATGAACGACCCTAAAAACAAAAGCAATAAGAATAGCCTTAACATAGAAATTACAGATGAAATTTCACAAGGTATATATTCTAATCTTGCTATCATAGCACACAGTAAAGCTGAGTTTGTTATTGATTTCACAAGAGTTTTACCAGGAACACCTAAAGCAAAGGTACACTCAAGAATAATAATGACACCTCAACATGCTAAAATGTTAGCACGAGCTTTGAATGACAATATAGGGAAATTTGAAGCTGTGAACGGCGAGATTCAAATTGAAGGAAATGGGAATTTGAATAATTTCCCTGGGTTCGAAGACGGTTCTGGAAACACTAAAATTAATTAAGTTACCACAGGAAAGCGAAATAGATGCCATCTTCTAATCGCAAACTGTTAGAAAATTTATCATTCCAAAGTATAGCAGAATTTGCTGGAAAAGGATTACAAGCTGTATATACCATATATCTTGCCAATGTTTTAGGCGCAGAAGGATATGGTATATACGGCTTTGCTACTTCTATAGTATCTTATTTTATATTGTTTGTAAGCTTTGGAATGGATGTTTATGGTTCGAGAGAAGTTGCAACAGATAAAGAAAGTGTAGAAAGCAACGTAAATCACATTTTTTCATTGAGATTGTTGCTTGCTTTTATTGCCTATGTTCTACTTATTGCTGTCGTCTATTTATTTATAGATGATATTATAGTTCAGTTTGCTATAATTTTGATAGGTATAAATATTTTCTCCAATGCAATTCTGTTGAGTTGGGTTTTTCAAGGTTTAGAACGAATGGGAATTATTGCAGTAAGGACCATTCTAGTATCTGTTCTAAGTTTAGTTCTAATTTTTATTTACGTCAATAGTCCAGAAGATACTCTACTAGCATTTGGTATACTCTCTTTTTCAATGCTTTTAAATAGCATAATTATGACTGTATATTATCTACGAAAGATTGGTAAAATTAATTTAAGTTATAGTCCTGAAAATTGGAAACGCATTGCAAAAGGTTCTATACCAATAGGTTTGTTTGCAGTTATGGTTTCTATAATGAATAATATTGATTTATCTTTAATAGGAGCATTATTAACAGACTTTAAGTATGAAGCAGGTATTTATAATGCAGCATATAAGATCGTATTTTTTGCAATCGTTCCATCTATTATAATCCAAAACGCATTTTTCCCTCAGTTATCTAGGGCTGAAAGTATAGAAGATAGAAATAGATTGTTCAGTAAATATAGTAAGGCAATACATGTTGTAGGGGCAATAACAGCATTCGTCACATTTTTCTATTCTGACTTTCTAATTACAAGTTTATTAAATACTGAATTTCAAGGTTCTATAAAACTTATGAATCTATTTGCTATTTCAATATTTATAGTCTTTATCAATGTATCACTTGCTTCATCACTAGTTGCTTGGAAAATGGAGAAACTAGTTATTTACGCAACAGTTTATGCTGTAATAATGAATATTATAATAGATTTAATATTGATTCCTATTTATGGCGCCTACGGTGCAACAGTAGCGACAATATTGGCAGAACTGACTTTGTTAATTGCATTATCTTATAACCTATACAAAGCAACGAATAAAGTCTATATTTCTAATATTCTTATAGTATTTTTAATTGGTATTGTTTCTATATTACCTTCATTGCTGTATATAAATGATAATATTGGTAATATTGCAGGTATAATTATAACAGTTTTATTATTTGTATTAATAACACATTTCTCTGGTTTTTTTCGAATTTTAGATATTAAAAAGATACTTAGAACATGAAATATGATTTCGTAATAGTAGGAGCTGGTTATTCTGGCTGTGTTTTAGCAGAACGTATAGCAACTCAGCTCAACAAAAAATGTTTGATTGTTGAAAAAAGAAATCACATAGGTGGCAACTGTTATGATTATTTCGATGATAATGGAGTACTAGTTCATAAATATGGGCCACATATTTTCCATACTCAGATGAAAAAAGTTTGGGATTATTTATCTCAATTTACAGACTGGTTACCTTATGAACATAAAGTAAAAGCTGTAATTGATGGTACTGAAGTTACAGTCCCTTTTAATTTTAATTCTATACATACAGTTTATAATAAAGATAAAGCTCAAAAACTAGAGGATTTACTCTTAGAAACTTATGGTTCAGGAGTTAAAATTCCTATATTGAAGTTAAGAGAAACAAGCAACGAAGACCTGAAGGAACTTGCGGAATATATATATGAAAAAGTTTTTTTAGGTTATAACCTTAAGCAATGGGGAATGAAACCTGAAGAACTAGATCCTTCTGTATCAGGAAGAGTCCCCGTATTTTTAAGTAGAGATGATAGATATTTCCAAGATACTTATCAAGCCATTCCGAAATTTGGATACACTAAAATGTTCCAAAAGATGATTAATAATAAAAATATAAACTTATTGCTTCAAACAGATTACAAAGATGTATTGGATGATCTAGATTATGAAAAATTAATTTATACTGGACATATCGACTACTATTTTGATTTCAAATTAGGTCGACTTCCATATCGGACTTTAAATTTTGACATGCAAACTGTAAATAAGGAATATTTTCAATCAGGTGCACAAATAAATTATCCAAATGATCATAAATATACTAGAATTACAGAATTTAAGCATTTGACTAAACAAAAACATAGTAAAACCACTATAGCTTATGAATATCCGGAAGAGTATGAGTTTGGAAAAAATGACCCATACTATCCTATTCCAAAGAAAGAAAATCTCGAGCTTTTCGAAAAGTATAAAGAATTAGCTGATAAAGAAAAAAACGTTTATTTTGTTGGTCGATTAGCGGATTATAAATATTATAATATGGATCAGACCGTAGGTGTAGCTTTACAATTATTTGAGAAGAGAATTGCGAAACGATAAACATTTAACAAATATAAAAGAAACTGCATTATGCTTAGACTTAGATGGAACACTCATCAGAAGTGATGCGTTATTTGAGTCTATATTTCAATTATTGAAAATCAATCCATTGTTTTTATTTCTAGTCCCAATTTGGCTAATGAAAGGAAAACCAAATCTAAAAGAAGAAATAGATAAAAGAATTGATTTCAAAGCCGATACTCTCCCCTACAATCAAGACCTGATTGACTATGCAAAAGCAGAAAAAAATAGAGGAAGAAAAGTTTACCTAGCAACTGCTAGTCATATATCTATAGCTGATAAAGTAGCTAAACATTTGAATATATTTGATGGAGTATATGCGACTAAAGATGGTTACAACTTAAAATCAGAAAAAAAGGCGAAAGTGCTTAACCAAGAATTTGGTAAAGGTAAATATGTATATGCAGGTGATGCGAAAGTTGACTATAATATATGGAAAGATGCCGCTGCAGCGATTGTTGTATCAAATAAAAAAACTTTTATTGAAGATGTGAATAAAAAGTTCACTGTTGAAAAGAGTTTTTACAATGAAGTCAATATTTTCAAAAAAATTATAAAAGAAATAAGAGTTTACCAATGGGTAAAGAATTTACTTCTATTTTTACCTATCTTACTGGCACATACTTTAGGAAATGTAACTGATTTAACTAATGTAGTAATAGGCTTTTTCTCCTTCAGTATTTCTGCAAGTTTTGTCTATGTACTTAATGATTTACTCGATTTGGATTCTGATAGAAGTCATCCGAGAAAGAAGAAAAGACCTCTTGCATCGGGAGATTTACCAATTCAGATTGGTATAGCATTAGTCCCGCTATTATTAATTATAGGAATAGGGTTATCATTTTTCCTAAGTCCTAAATTTCAATTTATACTCTTTTCTTATATTTTAATAACAACTGCATATTCTTTTAGTCTAAAGAAAGTACCGATACTGGATATAATTCTTTTAGCAACTCTATTTACTACTCGAATTGTAGCTGGTGCTTTTGCAGCTAATGTCTATTTATCTATGTGGATATTAGCATTCTCTATGTTTTTCTTTATGAACTTAGCTGTACTCAAGAGATATACTGAACTACTAGTAATGAAGAAAAAGAATGAGATTGAAGCCAAAGGACGTGGCTATCATATAGAAGATATGGGTTTATTACTTAGTATGGGGCCTGCTGCTGGCTTTTTATCCATCTTAGTATTTGTACTATATATTGATAGTGCTCAAGCTACAGGGCTTTATTCAGAGCCACTAATTCTATGGTTGATTGCACCAGTTTTTCTTTATTGGATTAGTAGGATTTGGCATCTAAGTGTTAGAGGTAAAATGACTGATGATCCTATCGTTTTCACAGGTAAAGATAAGGTTAGCTATGTAGTGGGATTAATAATTTTTATAATTGCATACTTGGCTTCATAATGGAATTCGAAAACTACCTATCATTTAACAAATATCCGAAAATACTTCCAAAAGAAGTATTAATTCCTTCTTGGCTAACAGAACTGGAAAGAATTGATTTAAAAAACTCAATCCTTTGTTATGGTAAGGGCAAAAGCTATGGTGATGTTTGTTTGAACGAAGATGGTACTTTAATAGACACTTCTAATCTGAATCATGTTATAGACTTCAATAATAAAACCGGTATTATAAAATGTGAGTCTGGGATAACTCTAAAAGAAATTTTAGAATTTGTTGTCCCTAAGGGATGGTTTTTACCTGTGACACCTGGTACAAAATTTATCACATTAGGTGGAGCTGTGGCTAATGATGTTCATGGTAAAAATCACCACTCTGCAGGGACATTTGGATCACATATCACTGAAATTGAATTATTAAGATCAGATAAAGTAACTTATAAATGTACTAAAGATGTTCATAGTGAACTATTCGCTGCGACAATAGGTGGATTGGGATTAACTGGCTTTATCAAAACTGTAGAATTTCAATTAATATCTATAGAAACTCCATTTATGTATGTTGAGAATATTAAATTTGAAAATCTTGATGCCTTCTTTGATCTGAATGAAGAATCGGAAAAGTTATTTCCTTATACAGTTTCTTGGGTAGATTGTACTACTAAAGGCAAGAAAATGGGAAAAGGAATATACATGCGTGGAAGACATGCTACTAAATCAGAAGTAAATAAGTCTTTTGAGATGAAAGACGGAGCCCTTCCTTTTCCAATTGAAGCTAGTTTTATTAATAATTTGACTGTTAAAGCATTCAATAAACTATTTTATAGTAAGCAGTTCAGTAAACTTTCAACTCAAATCGTTCCATTTGAACCATACTTTTATCCTCTGGATATGATAGTTGGGTGGGAAAAAGCCTATGGCAAAAATGGATTTTTACAACACCAGTTTGTACTTCCTTATGATAATTGTAAAAAAAGTTTACATCAAATTTTTCATGAGATAGTTAACTCCGGAATGTCTTCATTCCTAACCGTACTTAAGTCTTTTGGTGAGGTTGATTCGCCAGGAATGTTATCATTCCCTAAAAGAGGTATCACTTTGGCGATAGATTACAGAATGGAAGGTGAGAAGACACTTAAATTACTTGATAAAATTGATGATATTGTTGCAGTTAATAATGGTAGTTTATACCCAGGAAAAGATGCAAGAATGAGTAGAGAGCATTTTCATAAGTTTTATCCTAATTTTCAAGAATTCCTTAAGTACAAAGACCCTAATTTTTCATCAAGCTTTTATAGAAGAATAAAATGATAAAGAACATATACGTATTTGGCGCTACAAGTAAGATAGCAGAAGAAACACTAAAGAATTATGCTAAAGATAATGCAAATTTTTACCTAGTAGGTAGGGATATCAATAAATTAGAAATAGTTAGAAAAGACTTATTAGCACGTGGAGCAGGAAAAGCTGAAGTTGAAGCTTGTGATGCTTTAGACTGGGAGAAACATTCCATTACTATAAATAATGCTGATAAGACTATTGGTCAATTGGATTTAATTTATATTGCCCATGGCACACTTCCAGAAAATGAAGGAATTCGTAATAATCAAATGAAAGTTATCGAAGAATTCAACATTAATTGTACAAGTGTTATTTCACTTTGTACTGTTGCCTCAGAGTATTTCGAATCAAAAGGCAAAGGAACAATTGCTGTTATTTCTTCAGTTGCAGGAGAGCGTGGCAGACAAAGTAATTTCATATATGGTTCTGCTAAAGGAGGCGTTTCGAAATATCTAGAAGGACTTAGAAATAGATTATTCGAGAAAGGAATTAAAGTTATCACTATTAAACCAGGAATGGTAGATACACCTATGACTAAAGACTTTAAGAAAGGGCTATTATTTGCTAGTCCAGCAAGTGTTGGCAAGCAGATATATAAAGGTATTAATGTTGGTAGAGATGTTTTGTTTGTTCCTGGGTACTGGAAGTTAATAATGGGTATTATTAAATCAATACCAGAAAGCATATTTAAAAAATTGAAACTTTAGGTTAGAGGAATTTTGAAACTAATCTTAGTTCCTTTTCCTTCTTCAGATTCAACTATAATTTCGCCACCATGTTGCTCTATAGCATTTCGCATAATCATGGTACCTAATCCAGTACCACCTGCAGAAGTGAAATAAGGTTTAAGCATGTTTTCTTTAACTTCTTTGTTCATACCTCGACCATTATCTTGAACTTCGAAGTAAGCATATTTAGTGTTTTTATATGCTCTTAAAGTTAATTTACCTGAGTCAATATCCTTCATTGATTTCAAACTATTCTCAGTAGCGTTTCTAATTGCCCTAGAGAGTTTTTGTTTATCAACATATAGCTCAAATTCTGTACTTTCATCTATAAATGTAATGTTAGGATGAAATTCTAAATCAAATTCTTCAATAACGTCTTCTATTAAAACTTTTGCATTATGTTTTGCCTTATGTACACTTGAACTCCTCCCTACTGTCACTATATCGCGAACTTTCTGATTAAGTATATTAATTTGTTTTATAATTTTCCGTTTTTTATTTTCGGAGTCTTCCCCGTAAGTCTCTAATTCATCTGCATTAAGCTTTAATGTACTTAAATTCGTTTGCATATCATGTGCTAATTGTGCAAAATTGTTCATTTTTTGTTGTCTTAATTCCTCTGTTATATCAGTTCCTGATAGCAAATATCCTACAATTGAACCTGTTACTCTTCTTTTTGTAACTGCACTACATATATATTCATGTAGCTCATTATTACTATAAATATGTATTTTTTGTTGGAAGCTGTCCTTTAGGACTCTCATCTTCTCAAAAATTTCAAAAAGTTCTGCAGTATGATCGCTTATACAATAATACTTAAAAAATCTACCTAATGGTACTGAGGAATCTATTTCAATTATTTTCATTGCTGTTTTATTAATGTTTATCAAATCACCTTTTTTATTGAAAACAAAAATAAAATCATTATCTGAAAGCTCAAGCAAAGTCGAATTCAATTCCTTCTTCTTAGTATATAGAAAATAGATTATTATTATAATTACCATCAGAATTAATGGAATAATATAATTTATAAAATTATTGAAGTAATAATAGATTTGCCAAAAAGTGTTTCTACTTTTAGAATATACTGATACGTTATTAGTCGAAAATGAAAAAAATTCAGCATTATTAACTATACTTATTTCAGAATTTAGTTCACTAGTAGTTATTGAGATTGGTTTATAGAAACTTACATTTAGATTTTTATCAAAATTATAAATAGCATTTTGAAAAAATACTATAATGTTACCTTCATTGAAATGAATTCCTAATGGAGAAATTATGTAATTAGGTAATTTATATTCTTGTAATATTTCGGAGTCAATATTTCTTAGAACTATAGAATAATTGTTTTCCGAAAATTCAATAGAATATACACCTAGCTCTCCATTGTCAATTGTCTCTATCAAATAATCATTATCAATTATATCGACCCAAAACTCTGAAAGTAATTTCATTGAATGTGAATAAACTAATATATGCGAATTGCTTTCATAATGACATTCTATTACTATTTTTGATCTTCTTGAAGTAATAGTATAGCTATTTGCTGGCTCAATTCTTAGGAGCTCTTTTTCGAACTTATGATTGATATTCTCAACTAAGTAAGTCACATTATCCGAAGAGCGCAGATAATAAAATTTATTATCATCTATCTTTAAAAAACTGTTTTCTATATATTTGGTAGTTAATGTCTGTTTTAGTTTCCTTTGTGTATCAAAATAAAACAACTCATTATTTTTACTTATTATATACTTTTCACTCGATGAGTTTAAAATTTTTAATTTATCGTTAACATCAGAATTTGTATCTAATAAATAGATTTTTCTAACTGAAAAGTTATTATTGAATCGAGTTAAAAATGCTCTTCTTTTAGATGTAGCAATCGCTGCATTTATAGTATCTTTAGAATATAAGTCCCTAATTTCTGTATTATTTAATATGAGGGATTTTTTTTGAAGTTCCGAATTAAAGATCGTGAGGGTAGCTGTCTTATCTAGCCAGTTATTCTTAACTGCGACAAAATTATCCCCAGTAATATTGTAAAGTTTACCAGGGATAGAATGTTTCTTTTCTAGTGTTATAGGGTAATTTTCTTCCGAATTTGCGTATAAAAAGCCTGGAAGAAGAAGTATTGATAGATATAGAAACCTATATAGAAACAATGGTTCTCTCAATTATATGTAATCGTATATTTCAGAATACTAAAATTACAAAATTGTTTGACTATTCTTCTAATTTATTGATTTCAGAATCTATATTATCAATTTTAGCTTGAGTTTCTTCTATTTCCTTTTGTATCTTTTCTTTTAAAGATACATCTTCGACATTCTCTACCTTATCGGTTTTAGTCTCAATTTTGTGCTCAAGTTGTTCTTTTTTATGTTTTTTTCTACTCTTTATAAATTCATTACGTTTTATATCGAATTTTCCAAATCCAACTCTAATCCGCTTAAATAATTCGTTACGTTGGGTTCTAGTCAATTTAACTATTTTCACTTCATCTTGAACAGCTATCAATCCTTCTCTAATATCATTCAAATCGTTTGTAAAATCAATATATGCACATGCCTCATTGACAGCAATTTCTAACTTAGCAAAATTTTCATTACACTCTTCTAAGAATTCTCCCCTATTAGCATCTTGTTTTTCATTCAAACGATTGAATACTTCTCTGATAGCACCATAAAGTTCATCACGTTGACTTCTTGTCAATACCTTTTCTTTTATAGCTTTTTGTGTATCTATTAAACGTTTACGAGCAGTTTCGTAATCATCCGTAGAATCTGCAAATTCTACTGCTTCTAAAACTATGGGTTTTATTTCATTATAACTTTCTAAAGATTTTTCTTTTAATTCTTCTCTTTCTGCATCTTGTTTGAGGTTTACATTTTCGAATGCTTTTCTTATTAATCCAAAAAGCTCATCTAAATGATCTTTTTTCAATTTAAGTTTTTTCAGCTCACTTTGACATTCTATTAATTTTTCACGCGCTTGATTATAATTATCTGTTTGAACTGCAAACTTTATAGATTCTACAACTTTTGGCTTAATGTTAAGATAATTTTCAGAGATTTCCATCTCATACTTTTCTCTTTCCAAATCTTGTTTCTCGTTCAGAGATTCAAATGCTTTCTGAACTAAACTGAAAAAATCATCCTTCTTGTCTCTATGAAGTTCAAAATCCTTCAGTTCACTTTGTAAATCAATAAGCTTTTTCCTTATCTCTGTGAAATTCTCGGGGTTTTCAGCTTCCTTTAAAATTTCATTAACTTTAGGTTCAATTTTTTTGAAGTTTTCTTCTAGTTTATTGTTAATTTCATTTTTAATTTTATCTGATGTTTCTTTTAGAACTTCAAATTTTGATTGAATAATATCTATATACTCATCTCTATCGGTTTTGGGAATCAAAAACAAAGATAATAACTTTTCTTTAAGATCAGCCATATTCTTTCTTTCATGCTTTATCTCATCCATCGAATCCAGATTAGTTTTTAAACCCTCAACTTCTACCTTGTAAGAAGCAAATAATTCGGTTTGCTCTTTAAGAGCTTCTTCATTTACTTGTAATTCTATATTCTCTTCTTTGGCTGTTGGCGGTATATCATTCGAATCTTGTGATTGAACTATTTCTGGGGATTCATTAATACTTTCTTCGTTAGTATTCTCTGCCATTTCAGAATTAGGGTTAATCTGTTCTTGATTTATGTTTTCATTTGTAGAGTCAGTCATATTATTCACCGGCATTAAGGTTATATATTTTTGTTTTCAGAAGAAAATTCTTCTGTTTTATTGTCTTTGTTATCTGTTACTTTTTCGTCTAAATTGGTATCTTTTTGTTTACTTTTGATGTTCATTGACTTTATTGCATTCATTTTGCTAAGATTAATCGGAGGTAATTCTTCCCCCTTCATTAACATTTCAATTTCAGTTGCATCTAATATTTCTCTTTCTAATAATATTTTAGATGTACTGTGCAATAAATCAATATTCTCACCTAATAATTCTTCAGCTTTTGAGTTTGCTTGAAATAAAATATTTTTTACTTCAGCATCAATTCTCTCTTGAGTTCGTTCAGAAAATTCTCTTTGATGTGCAATTTCTCTACCCAAAAACAATTCATCTTCACTAGTAGCATAGTTTATCGGACCAATTTCATCTGACATTCCCCAATCGCAAACCATCTTTCTAGCTAGGTCTGTTGCTCTTTTGATATCATTCGAAGCACCTGAAGTAGTATTACCGAAAACTAATCTCTCAGCAGCTCTACCTCCCATTAGCATAACAAGTTTAGCTTCAATATATTCTTTTGAATATGAATGCAAATCTTCTTCTGGTAATGATGCAGTAACACCTAAAGCTCTTCCTCTTGGAATTATCGTCACTTTATGAACAGGGTCACTTTTAGGTACTAATTTACCAATTAAAACATGTCCCATTTCATGATAAGCTGTCATTTCTTTTTCTTTATCCGAGATTACAAGACTTCTTCTTTCAATACCCATCAGAATTTTATCTTTGGCATTTTCAAAGTCATACATAGTCACTTTATCACTATTTCTTCTTGCAGCAAATAATGCAGCTTCATTTATTACATTAGCTATATCAGCACCAGATAAACCTGGAGTTCCACGTGCTAAAATCTTCAAATCTACATCATCAGAAAGCGGTATTTTTCTGGTATGAACAGCAAAAATACCTTCACGACCGATGACATCGGGTCTATCAACTACAACTTGTCTATCAAACCTTCCAGGTCTAAGTAATGCAGGATCTAAAACATCTGGTCTATTCGTAGCAGCAATAATAATAATACCACTATTTTGTTCAAATCCATCCATCTCGACAAGTAATTGATTCAGAGTTTGTTCTCTCTCATCATGTCCACCACCTAAACCAGCTCCTCTTTGTCTTCCTACTGCATCTATCTCATCAATAAATACTAAACAAGGACTGCTCTTCTTAGCTTGTTCAAATAAATCTCTAACTCTACTTGCACCAACACCAACGAACATCTCAACGAAGTCTGCACCAGACATAGAGAAGAATGGAACTCCTGCCTCTCCAGCTACTGCTCTTGCTAATAAAGTCTTACCAGTTCCTGGTGAACCTAATAATAGAACACCTTTAGGGATCTTACCACCTAGTTTTTTGAATTTAGATGGTTCTTTAAGAAATTCTATAACCTCCTCTAATTCATATTTAGCTTCATCTACACCAGCTACATCTTTAAAAGTTACCTTTTCTAAACTCTCATCTAAAAGCTTGATTCTTGCTTTTCCAAAATTGAAAAGACCTCTTTGGCCACCGCCACCTCCTTGCATTCTTTTGAATAAGAATATCATCAGTACAAAAAGTAGAACTAAAGGTAATAATGTAATTATAGTACTCCAGAAAAAATCATCTCCTTGTTCGTATTTTAACTCAATACCTTTCGCTTCCCATAACATTTCTGTTTCAGTATCCAATACACCAAGTTTAGTAACGAATGTAGTCACTTCTTTTTTCTTATTATCAACTTTAATAGTAGCTGGGCTATTTAGTTTACCATAAAACTCGAAATCATTCATTTGAGTTTTAATAATAGTTGCCTCAGATATCATACCTTTATCTAAGAATTCCTTGTATTGAGAGTATGATACTCTAGCATCGCTTTTGTTCCCATCTTGGAAAAATAATAAAAGTGAAATTACTCCTAAAGAAATAAAGAGCCAAAACATCATGTTTTTTCCCATTTTTCCTTGTTGCTCTTCTGGGTTCCTATTAGGAGTGTTCTTATTATTTTTGTTATTTGTTCCGTTCATTTAATCTGCCTTAATTTTCGTATTTTTTTATTGTTCTATATGACGCAAAACCCAAATATAAATTTTTTATTTCTTATTTAATAGGGTTTTTAAGTATTTCAGCTTTAAGTATTTGTTTTGATTTTTTTGATACTGCATATTTATTACTCATCCTTAATCCTAAAACCCAAACAATATCTACCTTATCTGTAAGTATTAGTAGTGATTCTTTATCAATATTACTAAGCTTTTTATTATTTAGTAAATCCGATACTTTTACAGTACCATCAAATCCAAAAGGAGTGAGTTTATCACCTTTTATCCAATTTCTAATTACTAAATTATTGGGCATAAATTCAGTATCAAAATATTCGATATTATTATCCTTTACAAAAGTAACATCTTTTCTATCTACTTTAGTAAATTCGATCTCATAACCACCTACTTTTATAACACCTTCTGGTTTAATAGTTTGATTAATAGTTTCAATTTCAATTTTATTATCTTTCTGGATTATAATTTTTCCTCTTTCTTTGATAGCAAATATATTCCCAGAAATCTCAACTTTAGTATTGACATTCTTACTCGTTAATTCTGCTATTCTTTCTGTAATTTCATAAGGTGCATGATGATAAGAGAAATATCTAGATAAAGTTTTTCTTACCATTTCATTTTGTATGATATCTGCGTAAGAGTCTAAAAATTGAGAATTAATCTCTACCATTCCTTGGTTAGCTGTAATAAATATTTTTTTGAAATTCGCTTCTGTATAATCACTTACGAATTGATTAGCACTTTTGATAATAGAAGACGTTCTTTCTATTGTATTTACGAAATTTGGATTATAGTTATTCTCTATCTCAGGTATTAACAAATTTCTAATTTTATTACGAGTATAAATTAACTCATCGTTAGTCTTATCTTCTACCCATTGCAAGTTTCGTAGTTTAGCATATTCGATTAGTTCATCTTTAGTTATGTTAATTAAAGGTCTTACTACGAATGAGTTTTTAGTTAGACGTCTTCTAGTTGGAATAGATGTCAAACCGTGTAATCCACTGCCTCGGAATAAATTTAAAAGAAATGTCTCAGCTAAATCATTTTTAGTGTGTGCAGTTGCCAAATATTCGAATTTATATTTGTTGCATATTTTCTCAAAGAATTGATATCTTTTAGCTCTTGCGGCTTCTTCTATAGAAAGAGACTTATTTTCCGCATATTTCTCAACATCTGCTGAAGCTTTAAATAGTTTTATATTATTATGTTTACAAACCTTTTCTACGAACCTTTGGTCACGGTCTGAATCTTTTTCTCTCAACTTATGATTAAAATGAACTACAGCTAATTCAAAACTCATCTCATCTTTTAAATTGATAAAAATATCTAAAAGTGTAATAGAATCTACACCACCACTAACAGCTAGCAGTACATTCGATTTTTTTTCAACATATAGTTCAGTTTCTAAAGTCCTTTTTACTTTACTAAAAAAGTCAAAATACTTTTTAGACTTTCTATCAATACTCGTTAGTAGTTCAGGATAATTAAACTTTGTAAATTTTTTAGTTTTTGTTTTCAAATTTTAAATCTTTTATTGATAAATTTTATTGTACTTACCTAGTAATTGTACCATTGCTGCAAAATCACGATGATAATCAGCTTTTATATAAACTTCATTATTTGTTCTAGGATGAATAAACTTCATAGAATATGCATGCATAGAAAGTCTATCTAAGATAGGTCTTTCTTCTGTATTTTTCTTTAGATTGAATCGCTTTTTGAAATCTGAAATTTTGAATGATTCATAACCACCATAATCTACATCAACATATAGTGGAAACCCTAAAGTAGAAAGGTGAACTCTAATCTGGTGAGAACGTCCCGTAACTAAGTCACATTCTAGCATTGTTGCTCTGTCATACCTATCAAGTACCTTAACTTTTGTTAAAGACTGCTTACCTCTTGCAGACGGTATTGACATACCTTTTCTTCCTTGACTTGGCATGATAGGAATATCAATATCAATCTCATTTTTGGGGAAAATACCTTTAACTAGTACATGATAGATTTTTTCAATTTCTTGATTTTCAAACATATCGTTGAAAGCTTTATGAGTTTGAGCATCTTTGGCATAAATCATTATACCACTTGTACCCTTATCTAAACGATGAACCACAAATATTTCACCATATTTCTCATAAAGAAGTTGCTTTAGATTTATTATATTTGGGTTGTATCTATCAGGAACAGCAAGTATTCCAGCTAATTTGTTAACTGCGACTAAATACTTATCTTCATAGATAATTTCATAAGGTTGACTTTTGTTTTTCATTATTTGGCTGCAGATTTATAAGTATTACTCATAAGCATAGCTATTGTCATAGGTCCTACTCCACCTGGGACAGGAGTGATTGCAGAAGCTTTTCCTATAACACTGTTGAAATCTACATCTCCTACTATCTCATAACCCTTCTCATTATCAGCATCAATCCTATTGATACCAACATCTATAATTGTACAACCTTCTTTGATGTGTTCTTCTTTTATAAAGTTAGCACTACCAATCGCAACTATAAGAATATCAGCCTGCTTAGTATATTGAAATACATCTTCAGCAGCCGAATGACATATTGTTACTATAGAGTTAGCCCCTTCTCTCTTTTGATAAAGTAGGTTTGCAACCGGTTTCCCAACTATATTGCTTCTACCTAGAACTACAACGTGTTTGCCTTTAGTCTCAACGTTAGATCTTTTTAATAACTCTACTATCCCAGCTGGAGTACAGGGAACCATACCATCTAATCCGACTACTAATCGTCCTAGATTAATAGGATGAAACCCATCAACATCTTTATCAGGGTCTAATCTGGTAAGTACTTTATTCTCGTCTATATGCTTAGGTAAAGGTAGTTGAATAAGAATACCATGTATTTCATCATCATTGTTCCATTGATCAATTAGATTTAATACTTCGTCTTCTTTGATGTTAGAATCACGTCTCTCCATTACAAAATGAAAATCCATATTCTCAGAATTACGTTCTTTGCTTCTAACATACGATTCGGATGCAGGGTCGTTACCAACTAATAAAATTGCTAAACCAGGTTTAATACCTTTATCTTTGTAAAGCTTTGCTGTTTTTTCTCTTACTTCTTGTTTTATCTTTTCGGCTATTTGTTTGCCATCTATAATTTTTGTCATCATAATCTAAAAACTGTATTGCAGTCCACCATTGAAAATATCGAATTTACTTACGTTATAACTAGCAAATATTGCCAGAGGACCAAAATCCTTTTTTACACCAATTACCCATTTTATATTAAAATCATCAACAGTTAACGATGTAGTTTGAGGTTTAGTATCACCAGGATAACCTCTAGCAGGATCAACTTGTTTGTTTTCATCAACTAATTTTAATTCAACTTGGGTTGCTATAGGTAAAGTATAAACGAAATCTGCCACTATGTCTATTTGTTCAAATGAGATACCTGTATAAACATCTACAATATCTTCTATATTTTTACTACCTTGTATATTAAAATTCAAGATATTTGCATTCGAAGTTAGTTGTGCATTCGTTTCACCAAATATATTATCTAAAGTTGATTGTTGATAGGCAAATTGAACAGCTAAGTCAAATGTTCGTTCTTGATCAAAATCAAAGAAATATTGAGAAATAGAATGTTTTAAACCTACCCCAAAAAATCCGAAATCACCAATAGTTTCACCATAATTGATTTTAGGGATGAATCTTAAAAGTAATTCAGTTCCCATATACGAACCTATTTCAATTTGAGGAACAGCGAATTGCATTGTATTCATTCCAGACCCTTTAGGTAAATCAAATGAGCCAGGTAAACCATCAAGTGTTTTATAAATTTCATCTTTTAGTTCTTGTGAAAGTTTAGAATTTGTTAAAGCTTCTAATCCTGATATTCTTTTTTCTGCATTTTTTCTAAAAGAATCTTTTGTAATTTCAATATTCTTATTATCCTTACCTAATAAAGTAGCAGTCCTTTCTGGTACTACAATTGATCCGTCTGCAATTCCGTCATATAACAAGGTTTTCAGAAGATAAGTATATAGCCCAACTGTATCAGTTACATTAAACTGCCCCCCCCCAAAAGAAACATATTTAGAAGCTTCAATAATATTGAATTGCTCTGTTGGAAATGAAGGTGAGTAACTTTTATCTGCCTCAGGTACAAAGCCATTCATATAGTTTACAGATACTTTGAAGTAAAGGGAATCTTTTCTCGGAATAAATGCTGTATTAAAAAAACCAGAGTTAGCAGTAGCATTTGTAGCAGTTACTATTGGTTGGGAAAATGGAACTCCATTAAGCTCAAAAATTTCTTTTCCAAGCACCCTAGATAATTCTACAGCAGATTCATTTATTACATTATCCTGAGAATAAGTAGTAATTGAGAATATAGTTATAAATACTACGATTAATTTTTTCATTATTTAAATACCTTCTTTATTAATATAGTGTAAATCGGGATTGCTAATATTGCAATTGCCACAATAAACAAAAGGAACAATATCCCTTTTAGTAAAAAACTAAAAATAGAGAATAATATTTTTACTAGTATGTAAGCTATAATCACAGCTATTGCTATAGATAATATAGACTTAAGAGTACCTTTTTGTGCCATTTGTTCCCTTCATAATTAATGAAACCCTAGAATCGAATAGACTTTGTAAATTGCCCATAACCTCCAAATTCAGAGGAATGTTGAATGTTTCAGTTTTAAAACAGTTTTTATACCCAGAAACATTGTCAAATATATTAAAATATATTTGTTTAGGAGCGCTTTTTGGGTCAAAATATTCATTTTTAAGTACATCTAACTTTGCTTGTGCTTCAGTATCGTGTAAATCTATCCATATTTTGTAACCATCACCAAATTCTGTTATAGCATCATCAACGTCCATAACATTAGAAACATAAATTTTGAGAGATTCTTCCCCCTCTTTTACTGTACCTTCTATGAGTAGTGCCTTATCTTTGGCAAGTTTTTCTCCTAGTAACTTATATTCTTTAACCCAAACTATACATTCTGCTTTAGAGTAATAGTCCTCAATTGTCAAAATGGCAAAAGGATCTCCTCTTTTACTTAATTTTACTACCATATTGGTAACATAAGCACAAACAGTAATTTCCTGCGATTTTAGTTCTGAAGGATTTTGGTCAAATGTCATTTTATTGAATGACTTAACTAGTACATCATATTCTCTAAGTGGGTGACCAGAAATATAAAAATTTAAAACTTCTTTTTCTTTAATTAGTTTTGTCTTATCGTCCCACTCTTCTACATCTGCTAACCTAAATTTCTCAACTTCTTCTTCTGCAACCCCTAGAAAAAGCGAATCAATATTCTCAGTTTCTTTATTACTAAAAGACTTCGAAAAGTCAATAGCCATATCTATAGATTCGAATAATGATGCCCTTTTTCCATCTTCAATACAATCAAATGCACCAGCACAAACAAGTGACTCTAATGTCTTCTTATTAATTACTTTATCGTCAACTCTTTCACAAAAATCAGCGAATGAATCAAATTCTTTAACATCTCTAGCTTCTATAATTTTTTCAAGTACATTGACACCTACTCCCTTAATTCCAGCTAGTCCAAAGTAAATTTCATTATCTTTAGCATCAAACAAAATTGATGATTTATTAATATTTGGTGGGTGTACTGTTATTCCAAAACTATTTGCATCGTCTATTAATTTAACTAACTTGTTTTGGTCATTCAATTCTGCCGTCATATTCGCAGCAAGAAATTCTGCAGGATAGTAAGCTTTTAAATAAGCAGTCTGATATGCTAATAAAGAGTAAGCAACAGAGTGAGATTTATTAAATCCATACTCGGCGAATTTTAAAATTAATTCCCATATTTCTGTTGCTAATTTCTTATCAATATTATTCTTAGCTGCCCCATCTGCGAATCGACTCATCAAGCTATCCATGGTAGCTCTATCTTTTTTACCCATTGCCTTACGAGCAATATCTGCTTGAGCTAGAGTAAATCCACCTACATCTTGAGTAATACGCATAACCTGCTCTTGATATACTATAATACCATAAGTATTACTCAAAGATTTTTCTAAAAGAGGATGCAGATATGTAATTTGTTTTCTACCGAACTTTCTATCAATAAACTCACCTATATTATCCATCGGTCCTGGTCTATATAGGGCATTCATGGCTGTTAATTCTTCTATTGACTTAGGTTTTAGTTTCCTAAGCCATTCTTGCATGCCTTGGCTTTCAAATTGAAATATTGCATTTGCTTTATAATTCGAAAAGATTTCATAAGTTTTTTCATCATCTAAAGGAATATCATCTAAGTCTATTTCTAGTCCATAGTTTCGTTTAACTGATGTTAGTGTATTTTCAATTATTGAAAGAGTTCGTAAACCTAGAAAATCCATTTTTAAAAGACCAGCAGACTCCACTTCTTTCATTGTAAATTGAGTGGCTGTTTTTATACTTGAGGTTTGAGCTTTTTTAGGCACATTAACAGGTATATAGTCAGTTACATCACTTGGTGCTATAATCACACCAGCTGCATGTATCGAATCATTTCTTTTTCTATCTTCTAAGATTAAACAATAATCGATTAATTGCTTTATCTTTTTACTTTCATCATCTCTAGGGTTTTTGATTTTCTCTTTTATGTGACTTAGTTCGGATAACTCTAAGGCAGGTTTCAATTTAGTAACCTCGCCCCTAACTACAGGAATTTTAGAAGTAATTCCCTTTACATCGTTGAATGGTACTTGAAGTACACGACCAACATCAGAAAGAACAGCTCTAGTAGAAAGTGTTCCAAAAGTGATAATCATAGCTACAGCTTCTTCACCATATCTATCTTTAACATATTCAATGACTTTTTCTCTTTTATCATCAGCAAAATCAATATCTATGTCGGGCATTGAGTTTCTATCTGGATTCAAAAATCTTTCAAAAAGCAAATCATATTTTAATGGATCTACATTCGTAATCCCTAATGAAAATGCTACGAGTGAGCCAGCCGCTGATCCACGTCCAGGCCCTACCCTTATACCCATTTCTCTTGCCGCTCTTATGAAATCCCATACAACTAAAAAGTACCCTGGGAAATCCATATCATTTATAACTTTTAATTCGAATGCAACTCTATCTTTTATCTCGTCTGTTATTTCTTCATATCTATCTTCTAAACCTTTATAAACGAGTTCACTCAGATATTCTGCTAAAGAGGTAGATTTAGAAGTTTCAGGTATTGGGAAATTAGGCATGTAGATTTTACTTTTGAAATCTACATCACATTTTTCGAATACTTCATAAGTATTTTCTATTGCTTCAGGAATATTTTTAAATAATTCCTGCATTTCTTCTGGTGACTTTATATAAAACTCTGGTGAACCAAACCTTAAGTTTGTAACATCTACTTCTGTTTTACCCCCATCTTTTATATAAAGATGGATATTATGGGCAACAGCGTGTTCCTTGTATCTGTAATGAGTATCATTAGTTGCTACTGTTTTTATACCAAATTTAGATGCTATTTGGGGGATAACTTCGCAAACTTTATCATCGAATTGATTACTATGATTCTGAATTTGTAAATAATAATCATCTCCAAAAATTTCATGATAAGTCTTGGTAACTGTTTCAGCATCTTGTAAGTTTGAATTTACAATAGATCTAGCAATCTCGCTTCCTCTACTACCTGACAAGCAAATTAATCCTTCAGAATATTCCTTGAGCAATTCTAAATCTATTCTAGGTTTATAGTAAAATCCCTCTACAAAGGCTCTAGAACATAATTTAACAAGGTTCTTATATCCATCCCTATGTTTTGCTAATAATACGATTCTGTGATATCTTTGTTTATTCGAAGTTTTGTCAAATCTGCTATCTGGTGCAATATAAGCATCTACACCAATTATCGGTTTAATTCCTGACTTATTAGCAAGTTCTTGGAAGTTAAATGCTCCATATAGAACTCCGTTGTCTGTAATGGCTACACCAGGCTGTTCGTAGTCAAGAGCAGATTTTACTAATTCTTTTGTTGTTGTAATAGCATCAAGTAAAGAAAAATCAGTATGATTCTGTAAATGTATAAATTTTGACATATTTTATTATTAAAGTCTTAAATTTGATTTTATTCAAAATATGATTTAACAGAATGAGATAAAAACTTTGTTTTTACAATCTTATTAACAGTAAATGACGAACACTAAAAGTAAAATATTTATATCAGCAGGTGACCCCTCTGGAGACATACATGCAGCGAATTTAATGCATGAATTATTATTATTGGATAATTCACTCGAGTTTGTTGGGATAGGCGGACCCAAAATGCAAGAATTGGGTCTTAAACAAATAGTAAATTTTAGTGAAATAAATGTAGTTGGCTTCTGGGAAGTAGCCAAAAAATACAAATTTTTCAAACAGTTAGAAGCATTATCTAAGAAAATCATCAAAGAAGAGAATATAGATTTGGTTATTTTAGTTGATTATCCTGGGTTAAATGTAAGACTTGCTAATTATTCCAAATCAATTAATAGAAAAGTTTGTTATTATATAGCTCCTCAGTTATGGGCCTGGGGAAAGAAAAGAGCTAAAAAGTTAGCTAAATCAGTTGATAAATTATTAGTTGCTTTTCCTTTTGAAGTTGAGTTTTTCAAAAAGTTTGATATCGATGCAGAATTTGTGGGGCATCCTTCCTTAGATTTAGAAGTTTTCGATTTAGATAAAAATATTGAAAGAATTGAAAATCAGATTTGTTTGATACCGGGAAGTAGGGAGCAAGAAGTTAAATCACATTTAGCATTGTTTCATGATGTTATTACTAAATGTAAAGGTAAGTACAAATTTGCTATATCTAAATCTCCTACTGTAGATAGTAGCATTTATGAGTCTTTTATTGAGTATCATCCCGAAATTAAAATATACAACAATAGTAGAGATGCAATGAAGTCCAGTACATTTGGAATAGTGAAAACTGGTACTTCTACACTGGAAGCCACTCTACTCAACTTACCATTTATAATGATATACAAGACTTCATTAACAACTTATATGATAGGTAGATATTTAGTGGATATTGATTATCTTGCTATGCCAAATATTTTATTAAAAAAAGAAGTTGTAAAGGAGTTAATACAACAAGATGCTACGGCGAATAAGATTTCAAACGAATTAGACTTGTATATGAATAATAAGGATCTAACAGAAAAAATAAAAGTCGATTTTATTCAAATTAGAGAGCTTCTAGGAAATAAATCTGCATGTAAAACAGCATCAAGTATAATATATAAAGAGTTTATTGCTTGAAAATAACCACTAAAATAGGGCTATATTTACTATATTTGATTTCTCTTACATGGCGAGTATCTATATTAGGAACTTGTGATAAAAATCCTAAAGTAGTAGCATTTTGGCATGGGAAAATGCTTCCAGTATGGTTTTATTTTAGAAAGTATAAAAAGAAGGCTGGTATAGTAAGTAGTAGTAAAGATGGTCAGATACTCTCTGATTATCTAAAAATTTTAAATTTCGAATTGATACGTGGTTCATCATCAAAAGGTGGAAAGAAAGTCATAGAAAGAGCTGTTGAACTTTCAGATGATAATACTATCTTAATAACTCCTGATGGACCTAGAGGACCAATCGAAAAAATGAAAATTGGTGCAGTTTTAATATCACACAGAGGCAATATTCCTCTTCAACTTTGTAGTGTAAAAATTGCTTGGTCTATAAAGTTAAAAAGTTGGGATAAATTTGAAATACCATTGCCATTCTCCCCAATCACTCTTAAGTTCTCAGAGATTTATGAGTTTAATAATTTGGATGATAGAGAAGAAGTACAAAAACAATTAATAACATTAGAAAAGATAATGAGTGATCTTAGTTGAAATTGTTATCATACATATATATTCTAATCACAAGAATTAGAAACTTCTTTTATAATAACGAATTGATAAAAAGTTATAAATCTAAATCCTATGTTATTTCTGTTGGCAATATAATAGCTGGTGGAACTGGTAAAACTCCCATAATAATATATCTAGCTAAAATGTTAAAAAATGAAGGATATAAAGTAGGTATCATTACTGGAGGTTATAAACGAAAAAGTAAAAGTCTTCTAGTTGTTCATAATGCGAATAAATTATCCACAACTGTGGATAAAGCTGGCGATGAGGCGTATATGATAGCTAAAGAAGTAGGCTCTCCCCTTCTTATTCATGATAAGAAGTATATGGCACTAAAAGAGATGGATAATTTATTTGAGATAGATGTAGTTTTAGTAGATGACGGATTTCAACATAGAAAAATATATCGTGATCTAGACTTAGTTTTAATAAATCAAAAATCAATTGATGAAGAATATCTTATACCGGCTGGATATCTTAGAGAAGAGAAAAAGAATCTAAAGAGAGCTGATGCAATACTGTACAGAGATTTGAACAAAGTAATTGAATATCTTGACGATAAAGAATCTTTTAAATTCACAAGTAATATTAATACAGATAAAATAACTGAAAATGGGGCAATTGTAGTAACTGCTATTGCTAATCCGTCAAATTTCATTAACTTTTTAATTGGAAATAATGCAAGGATTGAAAAGATATTTTCTTTTAAAGATCATCACTTCTTTAGTGAGAATGATATTGATGATATATTAAAATACTGTAAGTCGAATAATATAAAAAATGTATATACTACAGAGAAAGATAATGTTAAATTAAATATATACAAGTCTTTATTTGATAAGCTTGATATTAATATTTTATCGATAGAATTAGAGATAGAATTTGGTAATGAGAATAATTTTAAAAAATATATACTGAATAAGATAAATGAAAAGAATAATACAAATTAGTTTTGCACTTTCTATATTGCTATTACTATTTTCCTGTTCTAATGAGAAAATGAAAATAGCATTATCTAAAGGAAGTGGTGGTCAGTCTTATGTTAATTATTCTGAATGGCTAGAAAGTTATGGTCATAATATCGAAATAGTTGATATATATGCTTCTGATGATCCTGTTAAAGATTTATTAGAATGTGATGCACTTGTACTTACTGGAGGCCCTGATGTACATCCTGGTAGATTTGATAAGCCATACGAATCAGATAGATGTTCGATAGATGAATATCGCGATACTTTAGAGTTTGAATTACTTAGAAATGCATTATTAATTAAAATGCCAATATTAGGCATTTGTAGAGGCCAACAATTGATTAATGTGGCACTAGGAGGGTCTTTGATTATTGATATTCCTAATGACCTTACAAACCCAGTAATTCATCAATTAGACGAAGGTGATGCAACACATAGACTATTTTTGGAAGATGGAACTTACCTTAAAGAGATTGCTGATGTTGATAGTGCACTTGTAAATAGTAATCATCATCAAGCTGTTGACAAACTTTCAAAAGAATTAAAACCCACAGGTTATACAAGAGACGGTATAATTGAATCATTTGAGTGGCGAGATGTATCTTTTAAAAGTTGGATGTTAGCTGTTCAATGGCACCCAGAAAGATTAGAAAGAGATCATCCACTTTCAGAACCATTAGCAAATGAGTTTATAGAAGCAGCAAAAAAGTTCAAGAATAAACTAAATAATAAGTAATGAAATGTTGGCCTGTTCCTAATAGTTTTTCTGATTCTTTGCCAACAGAAGGTGATAGAGGTAGCTATTGGGAAGATAGACATATTGGGTTCAACTGTGGTGTAGATATTTTTTGTCCTGAAGATTCAGATATACTTGTTATTGAATCAGGTATTGTTCTCAATATAAGTCAATACACTGAAAAGAATGATAAATCTTGTTTTGAGAGTACAATGCAATGTGTAATAAAATGTAACTCTGTAATGTACAAGTACTCTTTTTTAAATGAAGTTTCAATTAAACTTGGTCAAAAAGTAGAAAAAGGTGAGAAACTAGGAAAATGCAAACTAACTGTTATAAAAGAGCGAGTAAAGCCATCAGATCCTTTTTACCTAAGAGACATAGCGCATTCTAATCAAACAACATATATACATCTAGAGATTTTCAAAGCACCAATTATGGAGATTAGACCTTATGAATATGGTAATTTCCTTGGAGATCAAAAGCCACAATCGTTAATCAATCCAAATCTATATTTATCAGGTTTAAATAAACAAACTCAAATCTAGTTTATATTATATTGCATTTGGAATATTAATTGTGTCCTTTTATTACCGATTACCTCTTCATTACCACTTCCTATTTTCGCAGAACTATTTTTAAAAAGATGGTTTGCTCTTAACCACATATCAACTCCATCAATTATATTATATTTGACAAATATGTTAATGTTGTTTCCGGATTGATAAAATGGGTAAACATAAGCAAATCCTGGTACTTGATACATATAGGTATATATAACTGTTTCGAAATCACTAGTATTAAAAGAGATATAGCTAATACCATAATGTAAATCTATTTTACTTCCTTTACGTTTTAACTCTAGTAGAATTAAATTCCCAGTTTGTAAATCTTGAAAATCGTTAATTCTAAAAGATAATTCTGCTCTCCCCCTAAAATTGAAATTATTTCCTATACTCCTATTGATTTCAAATCTTGTATTTAGTTTTGTGTTAGGAATTGTAAATTTAGTGATTAACGAATCTTCTTTGAATGTATCTGATTTCCTTTCATAATCTATTCTTATATGATACTTAGTTGACTGACTATTAAGTATCATATCCAAATAATATTCAACTCCCCTTATTGGCTTTGTAGTATTAAATGTTTTCAAATCTGAATTATAAATATCAGAGAACAATGCTAATGTGATGTTATCAATATTATAAGAGATTCCTGTCAATACCCCTTTTTCATTAGCTACAAATGATTGTTCTCCAAAATTTGTTGCATAAGGTGCTCTATAATTTGGTTCGGTATATCTTAAGTCAGTTAAAAAAATCAAATTATCATAAAACTCAAGTAAATAATTAGTTCTAAAAGACAAATTATTATTAATATCAGAACATAATTCAAATTTTAATATTTCATCATTACTTCCAAATCTACCATATAATGTATTTAGAAATCCATTTCGCCCATAGAAACTTGAAAAAGAAGTAGATTCTATAAACTTATCATAACCTAAATGTGTGGTTAGAAAACCAAGACTAAAGTTTTGAGTTTCATATTCCAAATTTATCCCTAGGAGAGATTCATTTAATTGATTCTTTTTCTCAATTTCTGTTTCTGTCCTAAAATAACCAGTTTTATATACTGATGAAACTACATCTCTATCAAAGTCAACTGTTGCAGACCTTTTAGTGTTTCCGTAAAGAGCAGCTATTCTAAAGTCTGAAAAACTATTAAGGTAAAATGTTTTTTCAAGATATACTCCTCTAAAAAAATTGAAGTCAATTGTTGATCTATTCATCTCTGCACCATGACCAAATTCAGAAGATGTGTTTATAAAGTCTGAATTCTTAAGACTAAGGAAACTCTGGTCATAAAGATTACCAAGTCCGTAAGAAATATTATAATCGCCAGCTATAACTTTGAAATTTTCTTTTTCATATTTCAAGGCAAGTGAATAAAAATCAGTTATAGAAACTTCACCATCATCTTTATCTATAACTAAATTTAGATCAAAATCCTGATATCTGGTTCTAAGCTTTTGGTAAAAATTAAGTTCCGAGCCCAAATATTTTTTATTCTCAAATCCTTTAATTGGTTCTAAGTTACTTCTATACCTTACAGTATAGTTATTATTAAAATCTTTTGAAATTGTTTTCGAAGTGGTCAAACATTCCTTTAAGATAAATTTTATTATTTCATCTGCCGCTAATTCATTTATTACTTTTTCTAATTCGAAACGAGTTTTATAAGGACCTTTCGATTTTATTTCGTCGATTATCCAGTCAGTAATAAAGGGCAAATCTCTTAATTGTTTTTTATTAGCAGAGTTAATGTTGATAGGATTTGATTGGAAAAACTCAAACACATCTTGTATTTGAGACAAATCTAGATAATCTTGCGCTGCTGGTGTTCTGTTTCCGAAATAATTCTCTAACAAAGTTTCGAAATCCTTTGCACTAATGTTTAGGACAAAAAAAAATATAACTATTATAGATACAATTCTAGTCAAATTTATAACCTAACCCAAAACTATTAGTAACACCTAAATAATTATGATAATTCATATCATACACTAAAAAGAAATCATCAACTGTATCAATATTAAGATTAAACTGTATCATTTGGGGTTCAGTTGAATATGATATTGCCATTAATCCTAATTCATCAAATTCCTTAATAAAACTGAAAATCAAACTAGAGCTATTCTCTATTCTTATTTCAGTGCCTAATTGAAATCGAAAACTTTCGTACAATTCGTATTCTAATCCAAATAATGCCCTCTGTTTCTTTATATCATTGTTTTTTTCAAGACTGGAATTAAGAATATTAGTAATTGCAAAACCAAAATTAAAATTGGAATTCAATTCTAAAATGCCACCAATATCAAAAGTAAAATTTCCAAAACTATTATAGTTTTGAATATTCAAATAACTATAATTAACAGAGACAGTTGGTGTAAAATTTTCAAAAATATGGTAGCCAATACTGTATCCTAAACTAGAGTATGTATATAACTCTTGAAAAATTCCACTCAAATTTACAAAATGAATCACGCTATCACTATTAAATGATACATTTAAACTATGATTGCTAAGTTCATTCAGTCCAAAAGTGGAAGGAATGTAACTAGTTGCAATTGAATTTCGTTCTATATTAATAAGTTTCGATGGATTATCACTTATATCTTGGATAGAAATAGATGAAACTGGAAAACTAATATTGGGAGATAAATCTAATACTTGACATTTTAACTCTATCGAAGTATTAAATAAAATAATTAAACTGCAATATATGATTATTCTAATCATTGTGTTATCTTTGTTATAAGTACAATATAAATAAAATATGAAAAATATGAGAAAAATATTATTAATTACACTAAGTTTTATTGCATTTGGATTGAATGCAGTAGCGCAAGAGATAGAGGCTGATGTTTCAGTGAATATTGAAATGTTGGATCAAGATAAAAGAATAAATGTATCTACTTTAGAGAATGATTTAGAAAGATATATAAATTCCACAAAATATACAGATATCGAATGGGAAGGAAGAAAAATACCTGTAGATATTTCTATTGCACTTACTGGTGGTTACAACAATAGATATTCTGCTAAGCTATTTATAGCATCTAAAAGGTATTTATACGGTCAAGAGGATGGGACTTCTATTGTTCTTAAAATAGCAGATAATGAATGGTCTTTCGAATATGCTCAAGGGGCTTATTTCAATTATGATGTGACACGTTATAATGAATTTTCAAGTTTAATAGATTTCTATATGCTGTTGGTAATAGGATTTGATATGGATACTTATGAAACATTAGGTGGAAATAGCGCATTTAATATTGCACGTAGAATTGCAGGTGTAGCTTCGAGCAATGATATTCCTGGTTTTAAGACTTTTGTCCAACCAGGTGAGTTCACTAAATTTGCACTAATTTCTGAGTTGACAGATTTAAGATTCGAGAGTTTAAGAATATTATTCTTCGAATATTATGTTGATGGGTTGGATATGATGGCGGAAGATAAAGAGAAGGGATTAGAGAACCTAAGAAAAATAATCGGAGATATTGCATATTATAAAAAGAATAAAATGACTGGTCCAAGTGTGTTATTACAAGCATTCACAGACTCGAAGGCATTCGAATTAGGAGCATCATTTGAAGGTTACAAAGATCAATCTGTATTTAAAGACTTGAAATATATAGACCCAAGTAATACAACTTTATACGAGAGACATGAAGGTAAATAATTTTTAAAAAGGTAGTCTATTAGACTACCTTTCCTATTATAAGAGGGTTATCAGATTGACAAGCAGAAATAATATTATCTACATTTTCAGGTCTTGTAATCAAAATCATACCTATACCTAAATTGAATGCTTTACGCATTTCTTCATCACTGATATTTCCAGTTTTTTGTATAAGTTCAAATATAGGTAGATTTTCCCAAGAGTTCCAATCAATATCAAGTTCACAGCCTTCAGGCATAATTCGAGAAGTATTTCCAACAATACCACCACCTGTAATATGTGATATTCCAGTTAATAATTGATTTTCGATTAATGGCTTAACATTATTAAGATATGACTTATGTACATGAAGCAATGCTTCACCAATTGTCTCATTCATTCCTTCAGGAGTATCATTAACATTAAACTTAGGGAATAAGACTTTTCTCGCTAATGAATAACCATTAGTATGCAATCCAGAAGATTTCAAACCTATTAGAATATCACCTTTCTTAATATTAGAACCATTGATTATATTTTTTTTGTCTACCACACCGACGATAGTTCCAGACATATCGTACTCATTCTCATTATAGAAACCTGGCATTTCTGCTGTTTCACCACCAATAAGTACACAATTATTCTCTTTACAAGCTATTGCAAAACCTTTGATAACATCTGTTGCGACTTCTGGAATTAATTTCCCAGTAGCAAAATAATCTAAAAAGAATAACGGAGTTGCGCCACCAGCAAGGATATCATTAGTACAATGATTAACTAAACATTGTCCAACCGTATCATGCTTGTCTGCCATAAAAGCCACTTTTAACTTAGTTCCTACACCATCAGTTGAAGAGACTAAAACAGGATGCTCATACTCTGGAAATGAAGCATCGTAGAATCCTCCAAATAATCCAACTTCAGAAAGAACATTCTTATTCATTGTCTGCTTTATATATGGCTTGATACTATCTACAGTCTTTTCACCTGCTTCTATATCGACGCCTGCTGATTTATACGTTTCTGACATATTCAACCTACCTTATTGGTTTCCATTCTTTTGAATAAGATTTTCCTAACAAAAGGACAGAAACTGAATTTAAAAACCATTTTGTTAATGTGCTTATATAGCCTTCTTGTCTAAACCTACGAGGTGATTCGAAAACTACAAAGCTGTCTAAAAATTTAACTTTACCTACTTTAGTTATACGTCTGTATAAGTCGAAATCTTCACCTGCTACAATTTTCTCGTTGTATCCATTTACTTTTTCAAACGTAGATTTTTTAATTATCTGGCATTCTCCCCTACCCATCCCAACACCAATTTGATTGAGAAATTTAAAATATTTATTCATTAAAAAATAAAATACTTTATCTTTTTTCTCAGTCTCATTTTCAAATGGAAGAACTTTCGATGCAATTGCATCTATACCATTTAGAATCGGATTTTTATCCCAGTTAGATAATTCATTTAATATATAATTAATATCTTTTGGGTATGTATCTGCATTGATAAACATCAGAATATCACCAGATGCAACTTCGGCCCCTTTATTTCTGCCTTCGGCAATAGTTTGTCTTTGGCTTCCTTTATGGCGAACTATCTTATCAACATTTCCATTAATTTTATCAAGAGTGCCATCATTACTACCACCATCACTGACAATTAATTCCAAGTTGTACTTTTCTTTAAGCTCAACAGGATAATTCAATAAAGTATCAGATATAATCTTTTCTTCCTTATATACTGGAATTATTATACTTATCTTAATATTACTTTTAATTTTTTTCTCTTGTAAATTTAATTGATACAAATTTATCAAATTATCTAAAACTCTACGAATGGATATACTAACATAAACTTAGTTTGTTCACCGAATTCAATTGCTGGTGATGGTAATTTCACATAATTTAGAGACTGTATAAACCAATCGAATGGTGCACCTACTTCTGGAATTAATTCAGCTAGATTATAGTCTAGTGCAATAATAAACTTTCTATCTCCATGTACAATTCCATTTACAGCATACGAATCCGAACAATCGAAGTTCGGGTCATTTGGGTCACAAAGATTCCTTACAGCGTATCCGAATGATAATTGAAGCCATTTAGGCCAGTACTTATTATAATCCTCACCAAGTAAATTATGAACGTTTACGGACATCCACATAGTATGCGAACTATAATCATCAATAAAAGCAAAATGAGGTCTCCTTTTCTTCTGTCCATAAGCATCGGCAGGAATATAATTAAACTTTGGAGTAAAATTTTGCAAGAAAGGAACGTAATGCTGTGCTAAGAAAAAACCTGATCCAAATAGATTTGCATACATATCTGAAGGTGAGAATCCGAAATTTGCACCATAACCATCTAACACTTCAACATAACCTTGATAAGTAATACCAGCAACTGCCCCTAATATGTTAGAAAGCTCCCAACTAATGCCTGTAGATGAAAATAATTCAGAATACATATAGGAAACAAAATAGCCAGCAAAAATATGTCCTGCTTTATCAGCATATAAGGCATATTGACCGTCTTCTATTATTTTGAATTCAGCTTGATCTTTCCAAATAGTATTAGCTTGGTATATATGTTGGGAAACCATAAAGGCAACAGTAGTAGCAGATATTCCTATCAAATACGGAGTGTTTATTTTAGTCTCTAAATTGGGCAAATCTCCACTCAAAGAATATCTTTTTGTTCCAGCATAATAAAAATCAGTAGAGTCTATCTTGATAGGTTTTTCTAGTTCATAAGAATATAAGCTAGTTGCAAATATATTACTAAATATAAAAAGTAGTAGTACTAAGATATTATTCATTTATTTTTTGGCTTGATTATTGTTATATTTGCAATATAATATAATTATTACTTATATTCTAATGAAAGCACACGTAAAAATATTAATAGACACCAGAAAAGCTAAGGGACTTGATTTATCTGAAGTATCCCGGAAGACTGGTATAAGGCAAACTGTACTTGAATCAATCGAATCTGGTGAGTTACCTGAATTACCAGTAGTATATTTGCGTTCATTTATAAAGAAATATGCCACTTTCTTAGGGCTTTCAAACGAATCTTATTCGGGATTATTGACCGAGCTTGACAGTCGTCTTGCTAAAGAGCAGCTATTACATAAGCCTTTAACTAATGAATCTGCAAGTATTATAGATCCAAGTGATAGAAATGTAATGACTATTTTAAAATCTCAGAATTACAAAGAATTAATTTCTGATAAAAGGTTAGTCTCTTCGATTATGTATTTAGGTTTAGGCTTAGTACTTATTTCAATTATCTATTTTGTATTCTTTTCTAGTGATAGTAAACCAGAAAGCTCGATAGTTGATAATATTGAGATCGGAGACGAAATTAAAGAAAGTCAGGACGAAGAAAGTCTATTGGATTACTTTGAAACCTCAGATAGTTTAGTATTAGAAGCTTTCGCTCTAGATACTTCTTGGATGAGTGTTACTATTGACGGCAAGAAAAATGATGAAATATTGCTTAAACCAGGAGCAAAAAAAGTCTGGAAAGCTGCAAAATTCTTCACAATTACTGCTGGTAATGCTGGTGGAGTTCAGTTAAAACGCAATGGAGAAAAATTAGAACCTTTAGGTGCTAGAGGTAACGTAGTTAACAATGTAAAAATTACGAAGGATGAAGTAAGTAAATAACTACATCCCGCTTTTTATTAAGTCATGTATCCTAACAACACCAATACATTTATTATCTTTATCTACTACAGGTAAAACATTAATCTGACTTTTTCTATTTTCCATTATTGACAGTGCCCTACCTACTAAGGTATCTGCCTCTACCGTAATTGGATTAGAAGTCATAATATCATTTATCTGTATATCTGATATAACATTATATCTATTCAAAGCACGCCTAGTGTCACCATCTGTGATAATCCCAACTAATGTATCATTTTCTACAACACATAAACATCCTAATGGCTTATCAGTCATCACTATTAAAGCATCTTTAAATGAACTACTTAATTCAATAATTGGGATACTATTATTCTTATGCATAACATCACCTACAGTAACTGTAAGGTTTTTACCTAATTGACCTAAAGGATGGTTCAGTGCAAAGTCAGATTCTTTAAAACCATTTAACTTCATAACAGTAGCCGCGATAGCGTCACCAAGAGCCATTGTTAATGTTGTACTTGTTGTAGGAGCTAATTCTATTGGACAAGCCTCTCTTTCTAAAGGAATATAAATATGAATATCTGACTTCTTTGCAAGAAAAGATTCACTATTAGTTGTAATGGATATTATATTTGTTCTTTTCTTAATATATGGGAAAAGCAATAAAAGTTCATCAGTTGTACCACTTTTAGATATAAGAATCGATACATCTCCTTCATTTACAATACCTAAATCACCGTGAAGGGCTTCAACTGGATGTAGGAATAAAGAAGGAATTCCAACACTTGAAAAAGTCGCAGCAATCTTTTTCCCAACAATTCCAGATTTACCAACACCTGAAATAATGACTTTTTTCGCATTTTTTATTTCAGTACATGCGTTGATAAAATTTTGATCAAGTGTGCTAGATAAGAATTGTAAAGCATTTGACTCTTCAATTAATACTCTTTGTGCTTCTTTTATTATATCCATAGTTTTTTGAATGCAAATTAAGAATTATTTTACTATCCTGGAGGCCATTGTAAACTTCTACCCGCTAATAAATGCAAGTGTATATGATATACTTCCTGTCCCCCATCTTTATTACAATTAAATATTAATCTGTACCCACCTTCTGCAACTCCTAAATCATTAGCAATTAGCTTAGCTCTATAAACTAGTTTACCAGTAAGTTCAATATCTTCGTTTCCAATTTCATTTATTGTTGGTATCTGTTTTTTAGGGATTATTAGAATATGAATAGGTGCTTGAGGATTAATATCTTTAAAAGCTAATATTTCTTTATCTTCAAAGACGATGTCAGCCGATATTTCTTTACTAATAATTTTATCAAATATTGTTTCAGACATTAAAATTTCTCCATATTAAATAAGAAAACCCTCGTTATAAGAAGTATAACGAGGGTTTTAATTTTAAGTAAATAGTTGTTCTATTATTGAACTATATTCATCTTAGCTGATTGAGTTTGACCGTTTGCAGTAATTCTGTAGATATAAGTACCAGAAGTTAATCTGTTACCGATAGCATCAGTTGCATCGTAGTCAAAGTTATAAGTACCAGCGTCAACTTCGTCATTCAATAATGTTTTAACAACATTACCTAATAAATCAAGAACTTCAATCTTAACATTACCATTTTGGTTAGTAGTGTATTCGATATTAGTAAGATCTTTAACTGGGTTTGGATAGTTACTGATTACTAAATCAGGGTTACCAAATTGAACAGTTACAATATCAGTTTCATAACAGTTTTGAGTACCATCAAAATCAACTTGTCTTAATTTATATTGGTAAGTAGTACCAGCTTTTACGTTCTTATCAGAGTAAGAGTAGTAGCTAGTAGTTCTAGTATTACCATTACCATTAACAAATGTGATTTGCTCCCATTCGTTATATTCATTGTTAACTTTAGATCTCTTCTCAATGTAGAAACCTTTATTGTTTTCTTCAGTAGCAGTAGTCCAAGAAAGATCAACTGCAGATCTTCTTTGTTCTCCTTCGAAGCTAACAAGTTCAATAGGAACGTCACAATCACCAACTTTCTGAGTATTTCCAGAAGCTTTAGCACCTAAGAAAGGTCTAATCAATGGAATCCAAGTACCGTTAGTTAAAGTAAGTGTAACACCTTCTGCAGGAACCCAACCAAAGTGGTGTAAGTGAGCGTAACCCACGTTACCAATACTTGGCGTGAAAGGAGTCCACTGTCCAGAACCTCTAGTATTCTCGAAAGCAAAATAACTATTGTTTAATAAGTTACCGCTTACGTGTCTCTTTCTAAATTCTTTATGAATATTTAAAGAAACACCAGAACCACCAACGTTGTTAACAAAGTTTACTGGAGGTGGAACGTATACAGACATAGTTCTTAAACCAGTTCTTTGTTTTGAACCACCTAACTCAAGACCAGTTTCACCTAATTGAGCTATAGCAATCCAATAAGTACCTTTAGATAAAACAATACCTTTAGGTAATAAATATCTAACATACTCACCAAATACAAGTTTATCAGTTCTGTCATCTCTACCTCTAGTTCTATCTAGTCTTGAAGTAGTAATTTCATCAGTTGGAATATCTAAGTCAGCTCTACCATTGTAGATTGATAATGCAATATGATCTGGAGACTGGTTAATAGTACCAAATAATGCATCATAACCATAAATTGTATCCGCTTGTAATAATTCGAATTTCATAGCCAATTGACCAGAAATACTACCACCTACATAACCTGAACCAAATTGTAGTTCATTATATCCACCAGATTGACCATTAGCACTTCCTCTACCACCATAAGCATAAGCTTCGATGTTTAGACCTCTACCAGTAGGGAATGCTCCACCACTAATATCATTAGAAGGGTTATCAATTGGGTCATAAGCGAAAGTAGAACCAAATTTAATTGTAAAGTCAGTGTAAGTTGTATCATTAAGCTCTTCTAAATCTCCACCAGGGACAACTATAATAGCTTGTGCACGGTACTCACCTTCACCAAACTTACGAGCTTCAAAATCAGGGAATGCTCTTACGATTTCATCATTCGGATCGTGATAAGTTACAGCTCTTGTGTTACAATATACTAAGTTGTTAGTATCAGAAGTATTAGTACCTCTAAATATCTTAACTTTGATATGGTAGAATGGAGCGTTATTAGCCGTGTTGTTAGTCGCAGTAACTTCAATTGGAACTTTAGATGCTTGAGTAGCAGGTGCTTCAGTATAAGGCCAGCTTATAGAAACAGCACTTACTTCAATATCAGTTGTTTCTCCAGATTTGAATAATACATTAATATTATCAACTAAGAAGTTATCATCATCATCATTTGTACATTGTGCACATTTTTTGTCATTTGTAGCTTCCATTTTCAATCTAAATCTGAAATGCTTAGCACCATCATTTTGATGTCTAATAAACGTATCAGGGATTGGAACGAAATACTTTTTGTAAATAAAGTCAAATCCATCATCATAGATATCAGCTCTTAGAGAGTTTTCTTCTCTAGTACCTGCATTTGGTAATGCAAGAGATGAATCTTTGTCAGTTTCCAAGAAACCAGTCAAGTATCCACCAGCTCCAAAGATACCTAATGCAGGTACTTTAGTTTCTGCATCTTCACCACCTCTACGAGGGTGATTTCTCCATCTATTATCTTTTACGTTAGTAATGTTAGCAACACCATTGTCTGAAGGTTGCATAATTTCTAATGCTAACATATCAGGGCTAGAAGAAACAGCTACACCAGTACTGAATACAGTAAACGGATCTCTGTTTAATACAGCTCTAGGCTCTGGACCTACTAGTAAGTTATCTCCATAACCTCTATCCCAGAATTCTTTATCAAGAGTTCTTTGAACAGATAATGAAATTACTGAACCGAATCTACCTCTCATGTCAATAGGATGTGATCTTAATTCATCACCAGGTGTATTATCTTGACCACCTGTAGTTACTCTATTCATTTTGATAACTGGAGAACTTAAGAAGAAGTTTTCATTGTTATCAGCAGTATATCTACCTCTAGGAGCTAAAGGATGTCTTGAAAGAACATCACCACTTACTACTTCAGCGTCAATACTTACCCATTTTTGAACAGAAGGAATAGGAACACCGTCAATTATATGATACTCTCTTGCATCATCACTAAAGAAATTATGTAATCTCATTACGTGAAGATCAACTCCAGCAGTATCATCAAATGGCCATGCATCACCTAATTTTTTATTAGTATTAGGATTAGTTGCATCAGCAACAACGAATGCAGCCATTCTACCAATTTGGTATAATTTGTTATTCTCATCTCTTGCAAACTCATTAGGTTCGAAAGGAGGGAATTTTACTTGTACATAACCATAAGGTGGAATACCAGTTCTAGTTTTACCATTCCATGGATTTGTACCAGGATAGTTAGCTACTTCAGCTTGGTAATTGTTGTCTTTGTCAATAGTTACAGTAACTAATCTTACTCTTACATCAGGATTACCTTCACAATTAGCTAAATTATCGTCAGGAGTTGATAAACATTTGTTATCAACAGGTACAGCTCTATTGTAGATTAATCTACCAGTTGCTTTATTCATTACTCTAAAACGAGCGTAGAAATTCAAATCTTGAGGTACAAAGTTAACACCAGTTGGTGCTTGTATATCATTTGAAACGTTTTGGATTATAGCTACTGGTTGGATAGCACCTAAGTGATCATTACCAGCTAATAATTCATAATTGTTTACATCTCTTGTATTTACTTTTTCAGAAAAATCTAAAGAAGCATTTGGATCTTGTTTACGAACTCTGTACTGAATATCAACAACTCTCAAAGTGTTTTGATGTTGCTTGAATTTCAATGATGTAAACGTCTGAGGATAACTAGCAGGAGTTCTTACATAAGAGAAATAGTGAGTGTATTGCTCATACTCTCTTACCCAAGGGAAATCAGAACTATTTTGGTCTGGACCACCAGTTACATTGTAATTAGCGTGTCTTCCAAATCCGTAAACACCTACTGCAGAGTTACCTCTGAAGATATCTTTTGCTTGGATTACTGTATTACCAGCTCTTACACCACCCATAAATCTTTCATAAATAATAGTTATACTACTATCATTTCTATTTAAGATAGTTTGACCTGATACAGCTGTGTATCCATCATCACTTGGTCTAGAGTCAGAAGCATTCCAAGTTATGTTCCAACCTAAAGTACTCTTTAAACTAGCAGGAACAGCTAAGTTTTCATAGTAAATTACAAGTTTATCATTTGCTATTGTTCTGTAGTAATGAACTTTACCATGGTTATCAACTTTGTTCTGCGTACGAGAGTATTGAGATAACTCATAATCACCATACATGAAACCAATCAATGCTGGTTTGTAAGCAGTTGAAGTAATATCATTCATACCATGAGGATTTGAAAGATTACCTCTGTTTGCTTGATCTCCTCTAATTCCACCATTAGGATCAGCTGCATTTCCACCAATAATAGACCAATTGTAACCGAAGTTATCAGCTACATTATCATTAGTACCATCACCAGATCTGTTTCTATTTTCACTACCAATAAAACCTACGAAATAATCCATTGAATTAGGATCGTAAGCTGTTTGCTCGCCAGAAGGTATATATTTGTTTCCAAACTCATCATAGAAATATCTTCTATTAGTAAGAGCAATCAAACCATTAGTTGTTACATAGAATGAATCATAACGTACACCATTAAAGTAGAATCCACCAACAAGTTTCAATGGCATAGGACCAGCGAATGCATTGTCAGTAGTATCTTGGAAATAATCATTATGTTCGAAGAAGTCACCACCGTTTTGAACAGGGTAAGCAGGATTTCTAAAGAATCTATATCCTTCTTCTTTGTTATTATCCCAATAAGTCTTTTCTACTACTCTTGGGCCAGGCAAGACAGATACCCATCTTTCCGGGTTTTCATCTAAACTATAAATAGTTTCAGATGGTTTCCAGTACGCTGGTGCGTCATCAGCGAAATCTACTACATAATATCCAGTAGAAACCGCGATTCTATCGTGAGCGTTGTTCACGAGGTCAAATGGCAAAGGAGCAGTACCTAATTGGTAGAAACTTTTCCTTTGTGTCTCATTGCTTTTGCTACTTAACAAATCTGTTGAAGTGTAGTCAGATTGAACATTGACACTATTGTCAACACGTTCGACCGTAACTTGAGCACTTACAGACATAGTTGCTGCAGCGAAAAGAGAAATGAGGAATATAGCGTATATTCTTCTCATTTTTAAATCTCCTAAAATTGTTAAAAAAAATAAATTATTAAATACTAATTATCGTTTGAATCTCCAGCCCTTATCTTCATTTTCGAAGATCCAGCCTGCTATTTTACCAGGTTCTATAGTCTTGAAGAAATTCCAATATTCTTCATCATAAACATATCCAGAGCTAGTATCATCATTTGGAACACTTTTAGCTTGCTTAATTATTCTAGTTAAGCGTTCTTTCCATTTCGTAAAATTTTCTTTTCTTAAATCTATCCAACCATCATAGCAGAATTGATTTAAATTTTCATTTGTGAATTCAATTTCATCTTGATTTCTTCTTACTGGTATCTTAACAAAATCTCCTCTTAGATACTTTCCATCTTTTAATAAGATTGGTAAACCAATTGAAAGTATTTCTTTTCTTAGACCAGAATTCTGAATTATTAGTTCACTTGCTTTTGAAGCTAAATCGTCATCAGAAATATTCAAAAGTGACTCAACATTTTCATTTACTAATCTAAGTATATTTGCTTCGTGTAAAAGTTTTGATAGTCTTGGTGGTCCAAGCAATTCAAAAGCCACACTATTCAAATTATTTTCTTTTTCTAAATGACTCAAACGTTTTACCGCTTCGTTTCTAAGGTATCCACCTCTGTAAGTTGGACCTAAGCTAAACGCATCAAGTCCTTGCATTATATCTTTACCTGTGTTACCACCTCTGATTTCAAATACTGCGTATTCTGCAATCTCTTCAGGTGTAACAATCTCCATTTGTCCCAAAGCACTAATTGCTTCAAACTCACCTTTTGAAAATATTCCATTTTCCCCAGTATCTATGAATACAGACTTTAGATATTCATTAGTTGCAATTACATTGCTTTTATCATCAAATTTAAAAGAACCTTTACTTGCGATAGCATCTTCTGGCTTCATATCAAAAAGTTCTATTTTCTTACCACCTTTTTTGATATCACCATAAGTAATTTTTTTCCAAGCTATAGTTGCGGCTGGTTTTATTTCTTTTACTATAGTGCTTTCAGGTGTTCTAGCTAATAAAAACATTAGCATTGATTGTGCCCCAGCTACAGCTGTTTTAGAAAGTAAAACTCGTGAAGGTCTCTCCTCACTATGAGTGTAAGGGATATTCATCCCCATACCACCAGTACCAGTCGTTCCAATCTTTACATACATACCAGTATTATTTTCAGACATAGATTTATTAAGTATCTGAACATGTCTAATCAACTGAGGTATGTAAGAGCTTGCTATTAATTTTTCAACATTCAAACTATTTAAATTATCTGTCTTAATGTCGTTTAATACGTTGTTAGATTGACTATAAACATTTAAATAAGCAATCGCAGTCGCAGTATTAATACAATCAATTATTACATCTGGTTGTGATTTTCTAATAAAACTATCTAACGCAGAATTATTAGCAATCTCATCATCTAATTCTGAAAAAACATCATGTATAAAACCATGTCTAGAGTCTTCATTGTTGAAAAGTTCAGATGGGTTTATATCCTTCCATTCTTCTCTTGTAAAAATATTACCCCACATTGGTGTAAATTTACAATTAGAATCACTGAACTCTTTTTCAAGATTAGATACTGCTTCTTTGGCTTCGACTTCTTTTAAAGAAGTAACTATAAGTTCCGAAGGATTGTATTGCATCAGCTTTTTGCATATAGCATTACCAACTAATCCCCAACCACCTAATATTAAAATTTTCGAATTTTTTATTTGCATTTACTTACCATTTTCTACTTTTTATTGATATCCGAATTTTCACATTCACGTAAATTAAAAAATAGTTAATTATGAAACAAATAAGAAAAACTAACAGTATTAAAAGTTGCATTTATAAAAAGTTTCAAAGAACTTGTCACATTAACTATCTATATAGACACATGAACAGCAAAAACGTCTCAAGAAATGTAAACTTTTTTTTCATTTTTATCCACAATTAAGGTCGAAACATCAATATTCCCTTATATTTGAATGAATTAAGTAAATACATTTTTTTTTATGACTGAAGTACTTTTTATTGTTTCATTTAGCTTTTATTTCGCTAGAGCACTGTTTTTTGTAATTGGTGCAAAAAAAGGTCGAATAAAGTTTAAGGACATTTATATAGAGAATTATCCTTTCGTTAGCATTATTGTTCCAGCACGTGACGAACAAGAGAATATTATTATGTGCCTTGAGTCTATACTAGATTCAGACTATCCTCGTGACAAATACGAAATTATTGTTGTTAACGATAGATCTTCCGATTTAACTGAAGAATTAGTTAGTCAATTTACCACTAATCATAAGAATATTAAACTTTTAAATATAAGAGAAGATAGTCAGAAAATAGTGGCTGGAAAGCCTGGAGCAATTGATTTCGGAATTAATAATTCGAAGGCTGATTATATATTATTAACTGATGCTGATTGTAAAGTTAATAAAAAATGGATTTCTAGTATGGTAAAGACATTTATAGAAAAGGACTCTGATCTAATTGCCGCTTTTACTTTAGTTAAGCATGATTCATTTTTTGACAAATATCAAGCTATTGAATGGATATTAATGCATACAATGGCTTCTGGTGGTATGGGGCTAAACTTTCCACTAGGTTGCTTTGGTAATAATATGGCTTTTAAAAAGTCTGTTTACAATCAATTAGGAGGATATGGGAACATTGAATTCTCCGTTACTGAGGATTTAGCTCTTCTCCAATCAGTTCATAAAACTGGTGGTAAAATTAACTATATCTGCCATAGAGATAGTACTGTAAAAACTCTACCACTGAAAAGTTTGCAAGATTACCTAAAACAACGTAAAAGATGGGCAATTGGTGGTAAAATGCTTGGTTGGAAGGCAACCTTATTTGTAATAGCTTCATTACTAATTTGGATTACAGCAGTTGTTAGTTTTATTGAGGGTAATTATTATCTGAGTATTATTATAATGCTATTAAAAGTTATAACTGATGCTATTTTAGTTGTACCTACTATAAATACTGTTAAAGAGAAAGGACTTTTCCTTTATTTACTACCATCAAATTTCCTATTTATCATAATGGAACTAATATTACCTTTTTTGATAATTAATAAAAAAGTAGTTTGGAAAGGTCAGACTTTTAAATAATTATTTTCCTTTGATAACAATAGTCTTCATAATTCTATCAAATATTGGTTGGTAGTATTTAAAATCTTCAGATGCTGATTGAAAATAACCATAGAATAATTGATCATTTTTCGTTGTAACTAATTCGTACATCATTAATTCGTAAGTATTTTCGTTTCTTTGTGACTTAGTTAGAAAATTTAATGCTTTCCACCCATTTAACATAAACTGTTTCTGTGAAACTAAGTCATAAGTCTTATAACTTTCTGTGTTTTTGATTTGACTTTGTTGCCAAAAAGTAACTAATTCATCTTCATTACTAACGCCATAGTTTTTATACATATCATAGTTGTAAGACAATGTAATAACTACAGTTTGGAATCTAGAATTAGCTTCTTTCTGAGGTACAGTAATAATTAGACTTTCTTCACCATCTCTTGATTCTATTTTTACATCCCAATGATTTGGCACTTCTAATTCAAAATATCCATTTTGTGAAGATACTTTTTCATATACATAATCTTTTGGGTCTTTAAACGAAACGCCAGTTATTTTGTAAAGAGTTTCTCTATCTTTCTCAGCTAAGTCTTTCTTTCCAATTTCATCATATAAAACAGCTCTATTATTAAGAGCATCAGTTTGTTTAGGGTTTCTATTTATGATTGTTGTATAATCTTTTAAAGCATTATCGTATTCTTTTAGTTTGTAATAAACAGAAGCTCTACTTAAATATAGTTCTTCAGTATCTAAACCTTTTTTCTCTGCTTTAGTATATTGTTCAATTGAAGACTTTAAATCTTTATTCTTATAATGTAGTCTTGCTAACTGGAAATTAATATCAGGGTTAGATTTATCAAGTTTTAAAGCTTCATTCAAATCTGCGATTGCTAAATCGATTTTTTCTAATGAAGTATAAGCACTACCCCTATTTAGATACGCATGTGAAAATTTTGGATCTAATTCGATTGATTTCGTAAAATCATCAATTGCTCCATAAACATCACCAACATAAGCTTTTGTTAACCCTCTTCCATTATAATAATCAGAAACTTTTGGATCAAGTTGGATAGCTTCAGTAAAATTTGTTTGAGATTGTTCATATTGACTTAGAAACAAATATGCGAATGCTATTTGACCATAAATATAAGAATTCTTAGGGTCATCGATCAAACTTTTTTCGTATAAATCGATTGATTCTTGATACTTATTTTCTTGGTATAATTTTTCGGCTTTTTTGAAGCTAGTTGAATTTTGAGATAAGGTAGTTGTAATACTTGTTAATACTATTAAAATAATTAAATATATTTTCATATTCTACGTTTTTGTGTTTATTATTATTTACCAATCTACGGTTAAGTATTGAAAAAGTTATTATTTTGCTCATTAATTTTGTTATTTACATACTCAGCAAAATCAGATATCGGATTTGGTTTGATGTTAGGTGAACCTAATGCAGTAACCTTAAAATCCAAGTCTGGCAGCAATAATGATTGGATTTTCAATTTAGGGTTTAAATCTCATTATGGTAGCTTAAGATTTGATGGAATTTATACATTCAATTTTCCATCTGCGTTTAATAGTAGAGATTTCGAACTTTACGCAGGAGTTGGAGCTGTTTTAGCTTTCGGTGATGGCGATGGTATTTTTAAAGAAAAACTTAAAAGGGAAAATGATTTTGGCCTTGGTATAAAAGGTTTGATGGGAGTAAACTTCAAACCAAGCAATAAATTTGAAATTTTTTTAGAATTAGGCCCATTAATAGGGTTAAGTGACGGCATTGGTGCTGATATGGAATTGGCACTAGGATTTAGATTTTATCCATAAACTTTAAAAGAGAGAAAATTATGAGAATAATAAAAAGTATTATAGCATTTATGCTAATGACTTCAATGGCCTATGCTGATTGTATGGTAGGGACTGGAAGCATCATAGAAGACAAAGTATATGTACCTGATGTAAAGTCTTTAGTTATCAATGTACCTATGAATATAGTCCTTACTCCTAGTCAAAATGAGAGTATTTTAGTCAAGACTAATGAAGATATTTTAAAAAATCTAATCTTTAATTATGATGATGGTGAATTAGTAATTTCAGCAAGACAAGATTTATGTCCAAATGATTTAACTATCTTCATTTCATTGAAAAAAATAAATTCGATTATTTTGAATAAAAATACTAAATTGACGAGCACAGGTACTTTCAAATCTGAAGACTTTGAATTAGAAGTAAATGGTTCAGCAGAAATAGACTTTGCTATTGAAGCAGAAGATATAGAAATTGATTTAGAAGGAAGCGGTACAATAAACTTGAAAGGAAAATCCGAAGAATTGACAATAAGTATGGATGGAAGTGGAAGTTTGGATGCTGGCCAATTAGTAAGTGAAGAAGTATATGTTGATTTAAATGGAAATGGGGTTATTACTGTTCACCCGCAATCTGTTTTAAAAGCTAGCTTAAATGGAAATGGGAAAATTCTTTACAAGAACAAACCAAAAGAGATTGAGTTAGAAAAAGATGGTAATGGAATAATCGAACAAATTAAATAGTATAACATGAAGATATTAGTAATAGAAGACGACTACGCACACTTTCATACTATTAAGATGGCATTAAAATATGCGCTAGATAGAGATATAGCAGTAGATAATGCATTAAAGTTGAATGATGCAATTAGCTTTATGAAAGATAAGGATTACGACTTGATAATTAGTGATCTCTTTCTTCCTTATTCGTCTACTTTGATGAATACTATCGAGAATGTTATAGATAATAAAAGATCTGCAACTGTTATTTTTTGTAGTGCCATGAATATTTCTAAAAGTGATTTGGATCATATAGAATCTAAAAAGTGGATATTCTTCCCTAAAAATGATAGATTCCCAGAAAATTTGAAGAACACAGTAAAAGAAAAATTCGTTGACTAAATTCGATAAGAAATATAATTTTTTCTTGCTAAAATATCTGGCAGTTATAATTTCATATTACTTATTAGTTTTAATTAAAAATAATTATTTACTTGAGCAGTACTTACGAAGTACTGCTTTTTTTTCAACTATTATTATCAATTGGTTTACAAGCGGGGTGCGAAATATAGGTGATGTAATTGTTGGCAATAATTTTTCAGTTCAAATTTCTTTTGGTTGTGAAGGTACAGAACCAATAATTCTATTCTTAGCAGGAGTATTGGCCTTCGAAACCACATATAAAAAGAAATTGGTCGGTGCAGTTATAGGTGTTTTAACTCTTTATTCTCTGAATATAATACGTATTGTAATACTATTCTTTGTCGGTGGAAATGATATCGAACTATTTAATGCATTACATGATATATATCTTCAACTTATCCTAATTCTCATATCTATTTCAATGCTAATTCTTTGGATAAACTATGCAAAGAAATAAATTCATAAAATCACTTATAATATTTGTGTTGAGCATCGGATTTCTTTTGGTATTAAAATCATTTTTTTTAGAATTGAGTAATAGCTATTTAACTTATACGAGTAATGAATTTATCCAAGAATATGTAAATAAAAAATATATTTTTGAGAAAGAAGCAATCGCCCTTATTGAAGATGATATTTATTTAAATATCAATTGTATATTCTACGGTACACCCGAAGGTGATTTACAGAAGTCAGTTAAGATTAATTCATTTCAAGAGTTCGTTCTTCCAATATTTATCTTATTATCATTTGCAATATCATCCTGTGTGTATTTTAAATCAAAGCTGATTTTTTTAATAACTTCAGTCATTGCTGGAATAACAATTTTCACTATAAAAATATTAATAATGATATTTGATAACTATAATTACTCAGAATATCTTCTTTCAGAATTCGTATTTCCAATCGACCAAATAATATATTTGTTCAATTTAGTACTAAATACTACTGGTTCAAGTATTAATTTTGTATTACCAATATTAATTTTACTCTTTCAATTCTCATTATTTAACCCAAAAGAAAGTATTCTTAACCAATAACTTCTTTTCTGTCTTCAGGCCTTAGAATATCCCAAATTCTATTTTTTAAACTCTCTACGTTGACATGAGATACTGCAGAAATTAGTATCGGCTTTATTGACCCTTCGAATCTAAGCGACTCTAATTCTTTCTTTTTTATCTCATCGACAGCATCAGTTTTATTTATACAGATTAACTTCTCTTTCTCTTCCATTTCAGGGTTAAATTTGTAAAGCTCTTTTTTAAGAGTTTCAAAATCTGATACTACATCTTCACTAAATGCTTCAAGCATATAAACTAGCACTCTAGTTCTTTCAACATGTCGTAAAAATTGGTGCCCTAATCCTTTACCTTCGCTAGCACCTTCAATTAAACCAGGAATATCAGCAACTACAAAACTCTTCGATTCAGCAATTTTTACTACACCCAAGTTCGGAACTAAAGTAGTGAAATGATAATCAGCTATTTTGGGCTTAGCAGCAGAAATAACTGATATAAGAGTAGACTTACCAACATTTGGAAATCCAACAAGACCAACATCTGCCAAAAGTTTTAATTCTAAAGTAACATTAAATTCTACCCCTGGTATTCCAGGTTGTGCATAGCGTGGTGCTTGATTAACTGAATTTTTGAACTCAGCATTTCCTTTTCCTCCAGCACCTCCTTTCGCGATTACTTCTTTTTGTCCTGATTCAACTATATCAGCAATTATCGCTCCTGTTTCAGCATTTTTAACCAACGTTCCTACTGGGACTTTGATAACTTTATCTCGGCCATTTCTCCCAGTACAAAGATTCTTTCCTCCTGGAATACCATTTTCTGCTTCATATTTTCTAGCATATTTAAAGTCAAGTAAAGTACTAAGTTGAGGGTCACCTTCTATAATTAAGTCGCCTCCTTTCCCTCCATTTCCTCCATCTGGACCACCTTTAGCAACGAATTTTTCTCTTCTGAAACTAACATGACCTGGGCCGCCATCACCTGACTTAATATCTATATTTGCAATATCTATAAATTTCATAATTCTAACTTCTTTAATGCTTCTTCTATTCTACTAACTTTTATTAATTCAATGTTCTTACTTTTAAAACTAAACTTTTTTATCTCAGGTATTATTGCCTTTTTAAACCCTAGTTTTTCTGCTTCTTTGATCTTATCAATTAAGCCAGAAACAGGTCTAACTTCACCTGTTAGTCCTATTTCACCTATTACTATTGTGTCTTTATTTAGTGGTTGATTATTCAAACTACTCACTAATGACATTGCAATTCCGAGGTCTGTGGATGTATCATTTACTTTTAGTCCACCAGCAATATTCAAAAATACATCATATTTATAGAACATTGCACCTATTTTCTTTTCGAGCACTGCAATTATCATCTGCAATCTTCTATTATCGAAACCAGTTGCCGTTCTTTGTGGGACAGAAAAACCAGTAGGTGAAACTAATGTCTGCACTTCAATTAGTAATGGTCTATTTCCTTCAGTCGATGCAACAGTGATAGTCCCAGGCTCATTTTCAGCAGAATTAGAAAGAAAATACTCAGAAGGATTAGTTACTTCTTCTAATCCTTTTTCTGTCATTTCAAAAATACCAATTTCATTTGTGGAACCGTATCTATTTTTAATTGTTCTAAGTATTCTATAATTCTGGCCTTTACTACCTTCAAATTGAAGAACAGTGTCAACCATATGTTCAAGTATCTTAGGTCCAGCTATAGCACCTTCCTTATTAATATGACCAATCGTAAATATTGGTTTATTTAGCCTTTTGGCTAACTGCATCAATTTAGACGTACACTCACGAACTTGAACAAAGCTCCCTGGAGTAGATTCTAAATCACTTAAATACACAGATTGAATAGAATCTATTATTGCTATACCACATTCATCACTATTAATTGCATCTATAATTTTATTCAATTCTGTTTCAGCTATAATATTCAAATCATCAGGTATATTGGTTAATCTTTCTGCTCTATGTTTAATTTGAGCTAAGGACTCTTCCCCTGTAACGTACAGTGGCTTTTTATCAATCAAATGCCTTGTCATTTGCAGTGTAATTGTAGATTTACCTATACCTGGGTCACCAGCAATTAGAACAAAAGAACCTGGAATAATCCCACCTCCCAATACTCTATCGAATTCACTGATTCCAGTTTTAAACCGGTATTCATCACCGGTCTCTATTTCGGAAAGTTTATGCACTTTCACAGTTCCTCGTCTTTCCAAATTGAGTTTTTTGGTATGTTTCCCTTCTACTTGTACTTCTTGGAATGAATCCCATGTTTCACAAGTAGTACATCTCCCCATCCATTTGGCAGACTCGTACCCACAATTAGAACAAATATACTTGAATTTCGTTTTCATTTTGTAAATTGTATGCAGTTATGCTTGATTGGAAAAAAAACGAATATAAGAAAAATTTTCTCAGTATAGTGCTCTTAGGTATTGTTTTAAGAGTAATTATACTGTTAATTCTTGGTACCGATGGTCAATCTAATTGGGAATATGGCATAATAGCTGAAAATATTGTAGATGGAAAAGGGTATTCGTTCTACTATTTTGAAGATGGGAAACTAACTCACGAATTGAAAGATAACTCTTCTCCTGCCCCATCTGCATATATGGCACCAGGTTATGTTTACCTTTTGGTAGCCATTAAATATATTTCAAGCAATAATCTTGAAAACTATATCGCTTTTGGGTTCAATCTTTTGTTCTACATAGCAACTATGTTTTATTTATTTAGAATTAGTGGTATTCTTTTCAGTACAAGAACTGCATTTATTTCAATTTTAATCTATACTTTGATTCCTGAGTTTATATATACCAGTTATTCTATTGGTACAACCCAGATATATCACTTATTTCTAACGCTCATCATATTTTATTCACTTAAAAGTACGAGAAGTAGTAAGTTCACTTTACCTATAATCTTAGGAATAGCTTTATTATTTAGATTCGAACTATTCTTACTTTTGATTATGATTGCTGTTCTGATGTTAGTCAGAAAAAATTATACTCAAGCACTTCTAATAATCATAATTCCAAGTTTATTTCTTGCACCATGGATGATACGTAATCATCAAATATTCCAAGAATTTATACCATTCTCAACTACTGGTGGACTAAATTTATACAGAGGAAGTAACGAAATAATGATTGGCGGTTGGCATAACTTCAATACATTGGAAAAACTCAATAGTTTTGAAGGTGATACAAGTAAAATAGAATTGTTTCTAAATGAAATGTATAAAGTAGAAGCAATTGATTATATTACAAGAGATTACTCGGAATCTACACTGAACTTTTGTAAGAAATTCTTTTACTTTTGGCTTTTGAACCCTAATGAAGAGAAAGCACTGAATCTAATGTATTTAGCACCTTGGTTTCTACTACTTTCTTTAAGTATATTAGGATATTTAAAAAGAAAGAAACTTCAGTCTATTTTTATAACTATACTTATTTATCATACGATACTAGCAATTGTATTTATACCTTTGCTAAGATATCAAAATATGATGAAAATCGTTTTGATCCCTCTAGCTGCTTTCGGACTATTAGAGTTAATTAGAAAGAAAGAATAATTTATTCTGCTATAAATGTTTCTTCGCCACTATCAGATCCGAAAAGTGCCTCTACATAATTCACAGCATCGAAAGGTTGTAAATCTGTAATCTTTTCACCAACACCTATATAGCGAACAGGTATTTTTAATTCATCTGCTATAGCTATTACGATACCACCTTTAGCAGTCCCATCAAGTTTAGTTAACACAATACCCGTGATGTTTGCTACTTTCGAAAATTCTTTTGCTTGTTGAAGTGCATTTTGTCCAGTTGTGCCATCTAGAACCAAGAAAACTTCGTTGGGAGCATCATCTCTATGCTTTTTCATTACTCTACTCATTTTCTCTAACTCATTCATTAGATTAACTTTGTTGTGTAATCTACCAGCAGTATCTATAATTACTACATCATTTTCATTCTTTATAGCAGCAGCCATTGTCTCGTAAGCAACAGAAGACGGGTCTGAACCCTGAGTTTTTTGGACTATATCTACACCAGCTCTTTGCGACCAAACTTCTAATTGTTCATTAGCAGCTGCTCTGAAAGTATCAGCAGCTCCAATTATTACTTTTTTTCCAGCATTTTTATAATTGAAAGCAAGTTTTCCGATTGTGGTTGTCTTACCAGCACCATTAACCCCAATGACCATTATTGAGTGAGGTTTTTTAGAATTGTCTATGTCATAGTTTTTATCAGCTTCTTCACTATCAGACTTAATGATAAGATTTAGAATTTCTTCTTTTAGTATTTTATATAAGTCTTCTGCATTCTCAAAGTTTTCCTTTTTTACTCTTTCTTTTAATTTCTCAATCAATTTCTCAGAAGTAGAGACCCCGATATCTGAAGTAATTAGAATTTCTTCTACTTCATCAAGAAGTGCTTGATCAATTTTCCTGCCTTTTAGTAGTTTAGATAATCGATCAGAAAATGATTTCCGAGTTTTTTCTAGACCTTCTTTTAACCTATTGAAGCCAACGGCCTCAGAAGTTTTCTCTACTGTCTCTACTATCTTTTTCTTAAACTTATCGAAAAATCCCATGTTGAAGTCTTATTTTGATTTTAATATTTTGTACGCTTTAAGTACGTAAATTACAAAAGAATATATAAAAAATAAGGCAGTTATTGCAGAACCATAACTATAAAACCCTTCCCATTTTAGTAATATGCCTATTAATACAACAGCTGCAACGTTTACTGCTATTTTCCCCGTCATATTAGACGCTACTACTATTCCAGTTTTAGATTTAATATAAATACCTCCTAAGAAGATTAATATATCTCTTCCGACAATGATAAAAGCTAAGTACGGAGGAATCATCCCTTGTAAAATCATGATAACAGCAGCAGTTCCAAAGAAAATTTTATCAGCTAATGGATCGAGTACTTTACCTAAATCAGTTATTTCTTCTCTACCTCTAGCAAAATAACCATCAAGATAATCTGATAATATTGCTAAACCACTTATAACTAGTGTCATAGTTATATTAGATTCTAGCAAGTAATAGGCCAATGGTATAGATAGGAAAACCCTACTAATACTTATATTATTCGATATATTAAATACAATTTTCAGCTTATTTGTTCACTTTTATAAAGTATTCTACCGTTTTGTCAATTCCTTCTTTAAACGAAACTTTTGGTGACCAGTTGTGATTAATCTCGAACTTTTCAAAAGAGCAAACACTTCTCCTTTGTTCACCTTTTTTTGCTGGTCCGTGAACTTCTCCTAAATCACTGTTTATCTTATCTTTCAATACTTTGAATATATGATTGACATTAGTTTCAACACCAGTGGTTACATTATATATACCGTTTACTTCTTTTTCTAGACTCCGAACATTGGCCTCTACAACGTCAGAGATATATACATAGTCCCTAGTTATTAAACCATCTCCATTTATAATAGGTTGATCGCCATTAATTAGCTTATTAGCAAATATAGCTATTACTCCTGCTTCACCATTAGGATTCTGTCTTGGTCCAAACACATTACCATACCTAAGTGCTACATAATCTATACCATATACTTGCTTATAGTAGTATAAGTAATATTCATTTGTGAGTTTACCTATTCCGTATGGAGATACTGGATTCGTCGGATGATTTTCTAAGCAAGGGAATTCATTTTGTTCACCATAAACAGTACCTCCAGAAGACGCAAAAGTAATCTTTTTAACCCCATAATTCTTGCAATTCTCATAAAGATTAAGTGATCCAATAATATTATTTAGTGCATCGAACTTAGGGTCATTTACTGAAACTCGAACATCCATCTGAGCAGCTTGATGCGAAAGTACATCAAAATTACCTTCTGCAAATACATTTGAAATGGATTCATCTTTTATATCCATTTCTATAAATTTTGCTTTGGGATTTATATTCTCTTTTTTACCAGTAGAGAGATTGTCTATAACTGTAACGCTATGACCGAGTTCAAGATATTTATCAACGATATGGGAGCCAATAAATCCTGCTCCACCTGTAACTAATATATTCATAAAGTAGTATATAGAATGTACGAAAATTTGTAATTATACGTCTTATTAAAAGAGTTATTTTTTAGAATACTAATTTAACCATAAAAAAACAATATGCACTATACTATTCCTATTAGTCAAGGTCAAAGAAAATTAATAAAATCATTATATCGAAAGGATAAACGCGAAGAGCATGATTTATTCATAGCTGAAGGTATAAAACTTTGTGAAGAATTACTCGATAGTGAGTACGATGTAATACAAGTTATTGTTAGAGAATCACCTTCTCAGAAGATTATTGAAATCGCTGACGAATATAATGAAATAGGTGTCCCTATATATACAGCTCCAAAACATAAATTCCGTCAGTTAGTTAAACAAACTTCTCCAGAAGGAATAATAGCTGTAGTAGGACTAAAAGAATTAGAATTTCTTCCTAATGAGTCATTTATTGCTTTAGATGGGGTTTCTGATCCTGGTAATGTTGGAACAATTATTAGAACAGCTGATTGGTATGGAATAAAGCAAGTTTTCCTTGGTGCTGGAAGCGCTGATCAATTTGGGCCGAAAGTAGTTCGTTCTTCTATGGGGTCGGTTTTTAGATTAAAAATAATTTATAAAGAAAATTTACCAGAATTTTTGAAAGAGAATTTTAAAGATGTAGATATTTTTGCAGCTGATAGCAATGCCAAAACACCAATTGAAAAATTAAAACATAATTCAAAATATGGAATTGTTTTCGGAAATGAATCACATGGTTTAAGCAAAGAATTAGACGAACTTGTAAAAAGTAAGTATATTTTGGAAGGTAATGGAAGTTCTGAGTCATTAAACGTTGCAGTTTCTGCAGGTATTTCTCTACATTATTTTGCGAAAAATGGTAAATAAGTATATATTGTGAAATATAAACAATAGTAATTGTAAGAAATGAGTACAACACTAGCATTAATAATTATAGCTGCACTGAGTTACCTAGTTGGTTCTATACCAATAGCGGTTATAGTTAGTAAAAAATTATACGGGTTTGACATTCGTGACAAAGGCAGTGGAAACATGGGAAGTACCAATGCTTTTAGAGTGATGGGATGGAAAGTCGGTGTATTAGTACAATTACTTGATATAGCTAAAGGTGTATTTGCAGTAGTTGTAATTGCTCAAGTTTTAGGATCTGAGTTAGCAATTCCTAATATGACCACATTCGAAGATTTAACACTTATAAAACTTATGGCCGGTATATTTGCAGTATTAGGGCATATTTTTTCAGCATTCGTTAATTTTAGGGGTGGAAAAGGAATAAATACTGCCGCTGGAATGCTTATCGGAATTGCTCCGATAGATGCTGGTGTAGCAGTAGTTTTCTTTTTGGTTGCTGTAGCATTTTCAGGTTATATCTCTTTAGGTTCTATACTTGCGGCTTTTACTCTTCCCTCTTCTATGATATTTAGATATAATATTCTGCACGATTCGATACCTGGATACGGTACTATAGTGTATTTCTTATTAGGACTTTTCTTGTTAATAGTTTATACACATAGATCTAATATAAAAAGACTATTAGAAGGTACTGAGAACCGCTTCCCTAAATTACAAATATTCAAAAGATCTGGATAACTGAGTAATACGAATTGACTAATTTGAACAAACAAAAAAATATAGCTGTTGTGGGTGCTGGTGGCTGGGGTACTGCTTTAGCTATGGTTCTAAGTACAAATTTCGAATCCGTCACTCTATGGACTAGAAATGAAGATCAAGCTTTTGAAATAAACAACAATAGAACAAATAGTAAATACCTTTCAGTAGCAGAAATTCCAAACAATATAATGGCAACTACTAACCCTGAAGATTTAAAAAATATTGATGTTGTAGTAAACGCCGTTCCTACACAGTATATAAGGGAATATTATAATAAATATAATCTTGAAATAAAGAATAAATACATTATAAACTCTTCGAAGGGAGTAGAGAATAATTCTAACCAAACGATTTCTGGAATTTTCGAAGAAGTCTATGGTATAGATAGCAATCATTTTGCGGTACTTACAGGACCTAGTCATGCAGAGGAAGTAAGTCTTCAAGTACCAACTACTGTTGTTGTTGCTTCCAAATCTGATCGACTTGCTACATTTGTACAACAAATATTTTTAACTGACTATTTTAGAGTTTATACATCAAGTGATGTTATAGGGTGTGAAATTGGTGGATCTCTTAAAAATGTTATAGCTATCGCAGCTGGTATAATTGATGGTATGGGGTTAGGCGATAATACTAAAGCAGCATTATTAACTCGCGGTTTAGCTGAAATAGCCAGACTTGGAGAAGCTATGGGAGCAGAACACCAAACATTTTCTGGACTTTCAGGCTTAGGTGATTTATTTGTTACTTGCGATAGTAAGCACAGTAGAAACCGTAGATTTGGTGAAAGAATTGGCAAAGGTGAAAAAGCTGAAGATATCTTGTCTGATTTTAAGATGATAGCTGAGGGTGTGTTCACTTCTAAATCTGCTTATGAATTAAGTAAAAAGTATAATATTGAAATGCCCATTACACGAAAAGTTTATAAAACATTATTTCAAAATAAAGATCCAAAAATTGCTATTCAAGACTTAATGAAAAGAGATGCTAAGAATGAATGGTATAACTAAATCTTTTTTATTAATACTGTTTATTACCTCTACCCTATATTCAAAGAATCCGATTTGTTGGGCTGAAAAGGTAATTTCATTTTCTAGTCAAAGTGGAGAACTCCAGTTCTCAGCTAATCAAGCATTAGGTTCACCTAATAATTTCAACAATGACAAGCTTCCAACTGCTTGGATGCCGAATATAACTCCCTATGAATTCTACGAAAATATTATATTAGAATTTGATTGCAATAATGCTTCGAACTTTATTTCGATAAACATGCCTATTGGTAGTGAATCATTACATGATATCAATGTAATAGATATTGATAGCAAAGAGACAAGTGTTTACCAGCTAGAAAATATTATCAGCAAAGACAATGGAAAAATTACCATAAAACTACCTGAAACTACCGAAATCCATATTATAAAGCTTTACTTTGATTTAATAAATACTAAATCGGAAGTATTATTAGATGCAGTAGGTATATCTACTGACACTAATAATATATGGGATATTAATGAGATAGAGGAAACATTATTTTCTTCACATCCAGAGAATATGGGTTCTCGTATAAACTCTATTCATTCAGAGTTAGCCCCAGTAATTTCAGCTGATGGAAAAAAACTATTCTTTACTCGTGATAATCACCCAGATAATATTGGTATAGATAAGAAACAAGATGTTTGGATGAGTATATTAGAAGAAGATGGGAGATTTTCTGAAGCAAATAATCTGTATGAACCTGTTAATAATAAAAGTAATAATTTTGCATTTTCTACTAACTCAGATGGTACTATGCTATTAATGGGAAAAAGCTTAAAATTTAAGGACTTATCCGCATTATCTTATGTAAGATATGAAAATAAGGAATGGTCAGAATTGAAAAAATTTGAGTTTATAGAAACCAATAACAAAAGTAACTTCGTTAACTTTTCGCTTTCCCAAAGTATGAATACAATGTTTATATCTATGGAAAGAGAAGATTCTTATGGTGGTTTAGATTTATATTATACAACCCTTACTGATAGTGGTTGGACTGAAATAAAGAACTTAGGACCTACCGTTAATACTGCAGCAGACGAAGTAACCCCGTATATCTCTAATGACAATAAAACACTTTATTTCTCTACAAATGGATGGCCTGGCTATGGTAGCATGGATTTATTTGTTACAAAATCTGAAGACTCTTTTAAAACTTGGAGCAGACCGAGTAACTTAGGAAGTGATGTAAATACAGAGGGTTGGGAAGCATACTTTACAATTTCATCTCAAAATGATTACGCCTATTTCGTTTCTTCACAAAACTCAATCGGAAAAGAAGATATATTTAGAATAGAATTACCTAAAGAAGCACAACCTGAGGTAACAGTTATAGTTAAAGGTATAGTAACGAATGAACTTAATAAATCACCAATTGGATCAAAATTAGAATTTAGAGATTTAACTACTAATAGAATAATCGGTGTAACATACAGTGAAAGTAAAAATGGTAACTATCAGATTGTATTACCTAAGAGTAGTGGATATGGTGTAAACACTGTTGCTGATGGATTTTACTCTATAAGTAAAACAATTGATTTCAATAACTCAGAAAGTAATATAACAGTTTTAGATTTGAGTATGAAACCAATAAAGACAGGTGAAACTTATAAACTATCTAATATATTTTTTGAATTTGGTAAAAGTGAGTTGAACGAAAAATCAAATAGTGAATTACAAAGATTGATTAATTTCTTAAAATTTAATCAAGATACAGAAATTAAGATACTCGGATATACAGACGAGATAGGAAGTGAATTGAATAATATGAAGTTATCCGAAGAAAGAGCTAAATCTGTATTTGATTATCTTGTAAATAATGGAATAAATAGGAATAGATTGACTTACGAAGGTAAAGGTGAGTTAAAATCAAAAAATAATGGTATATTAGAAGAAAGTAGAAAAGTAGAATTCAAAATAATTAAGGGAAGTAAATGATATTAAACGTGAATATAGACCACGTAGCTACTCTTCGCAATGCTAGAGGAGGCGCAGAGCCAGATGTATTGGAAGCAGCATTAATTTCCGAAGCTGCAGGTGCTAAAGGAATTGTTTGTCATTTACGCGAAGATAGAAGGCATATCAAAGATGAGGATGTCTATAATCTAAAGAATAATATTTCTACCCGACTTGACTTAGAAATGGCTATGTATGATGACATTATTGCCATTGCTCTAGATGTTGTACCTGATCTAGTTACTATTGTTCCAGAAGGGAGACAAGAGCTAACAACCGAAGGTGGACTAGATGTGATTTCTGTTCAACACGAATTAATCACACTTTGCAAAAAAATGCATGATAAGGGAATCGAAGTGAGCCTTTTCATAGAACCAGATAAAACAGCTGTAGAAATAGCTAAAAGTGTAGGAGCAGATATGGTAGAACTACATACTGGAACTTATGCAAATCTAACCGAACTTTCTCGCCAAAATGGTGAATTAATTAGAATAAACGAAGCAACATTATTTGCTGATTCTAATGGACTAAAAGTAGCAGCTGGTCATGGATTAAATCTTGATAATACAGCTAATATTGCTAAAATCAAACAAATACATGAGCTAAGCATTGGTCATTCTATAATTTCTAATTCAATCAAATATGGATTAGAAGCTACCGTTAAAAAATTCATTTCTATAATAGAATCCCAATAAAGAAAACCAAGTTATTGTATGTGCGGAATAGCAGGCGTTGTAGACTTCAGAACTAATAGTAGTATTACTCCAAGATTACTTCAAAATATGGGCGATGAGATTATACATCGTGGACCTGATGCTGGTTCTATTTGGAGTTCTGAAAACAATAAATGCGGTTTTAGTCATAGAAGATTATCAATTATTGATCTTTCAGATGCCGGTACTCAACCTATGTCCACTTCAGATGGACGATACACAATAGTATTCAACGGTGAAATATACAATTTCCAAGAAATCAAAGACGAACTAGAGTCCAAAGGTTTGAGGTTTATATCAGGGTCAGATACAGAAGTACTTATAGAGGGATATAAGTATTATGGCAAAGAAATTATAGATAAGCTAATAGGTATGTGGGCATTTGCCATCTGGGATAGTGAAGAAAATGAACTATTCGCGTGTAGAGATAGAATCGGTGTTAAACCATTTTATTATTATTACCAAGATGGTCTTTTCATATTTGCATCTGAAATAAAGGCGATCCTAACTCATCCTGAAGTTAGCAGAGAACTTAACTATAAAGAGTTACCAAACTATCTAACTTATGCTATGTCTAGCAAGAAAGAGAGTCTGTTCGCAGGTATAAAAAAACTTGAATCTGGCTCATTGATTACTCTGAATAAAAGTGGAATGGATTGGAGGAAGTATTGGACTCCCCTAACAAAGATTAATAATAATATTAGTTTTGAAGATGCCGGTCAGGAGACCGTTAGATTACTCAGAGAAGCTGTCAAATCAAGAATGATATCAGATGTTCCTTTTGGTGTATTTCTAAGTGGTGGAATAGATTCTAGTTTGAATGTTGCATTAATGGCAGAGTTGATGGATAGACCAATTGACACATATACAGTTGGCTTCAAAGAATTAGAACAATACAATGAGCTAAAATACGCTAGAAAAGTTGCTAAACAGTTTGGTACCAATCACAGAGAAATTCTTATTGATGATAAGGATTGTAAAGAAATTATAGACGATATTGCATGGCACACTGATGAACCGAATGGCGATCCAGTTTGTATGCCTCTTTATTATCTTAGTAAATTGACACACGAGTCAGGAACAACTGTAATACAAGTTGGTGAAGGTAGCGACGAGCAATTCGTTGGTTATAGTTGGATGTTACAAGGTTATAATCTCCAAAATTCTTATTGGAAATATTACCAAATGTTACCCAAAGCTTTGCGTAAGACTGGGTACAAAATTGCAACTAAATTCAATCCAATACTTAATCAAGATCTAGCCTTCGAGTATTTACGTAGAGCAAGTTATGATGAGGAATTTAGCTGGAGTGGTGTTCCTATGTTCGGTCAATTTTCAATTGAAAACATGAAAAATGACGATAGGCTTGATCCTTCAATTCCCTATCAGTATGCGAAATCACTCTATAATGAGATTGAAAATATAAAAACTAATGCTGAGTATTTCGAAAAGATAATGTATATAGAGCAGCAACAACGATTAGCTGAAGTTCTTCTTATGAGAGTTGATAAGATAGGAATGGCTCATCATTTAGAAGCAAGAGTGCCATTCTTAGATCATAGACTAGTGGAATTCACCACTTCACTACCTGATAGAATAAAAGTACCTGATAAAAGTGAACCGAAATCTTTGCTGAAAAAAGCTATTTCAGGTATTTTGCCTGATGATATTATTTATAGAGAGAAAATGGGATTTGCAGCTCCTGTTCATGATTGGTTCCGTGGTCCTTGGAAAAAACTAGCTCACTACCATCTATTCGAATCTAAATTTGCCAAAACGGGTATTATCAATAATGAGTTCAAACGTAACCTCATAAAAGTACACAATTCCGGTAAAAAACGTGGCTCTCACATTTACAACCTTGTCGCATTGAGCGCTTGGTACGAAAGATATTTCTAGTCTCTATTTTGCATAAAGGTTTTTATAAAAATCTTTAAATTCTTCCTCTTTCCCTGCTTTAACTTTAACTATTGCATGTTTCTGATTCTGATAAATTTTATCAGTTAAACCTTCATAATAACTCAACATTCTATTATCGCAAAGTATATATGTTTTTTTATATAAATCAGTTAGACCGTATTTATACTTCAAACTTAGTCCATATTGTTCAATATACTCGTCTTCCCTATCAAAATTTTTCTGTGTAACAAATCTAAGTCCCGAATATTTATAAGATTCCGCATTAATAGTCATTTCAGAAGATTTTCCATCGAAAATCACTGGATTACTAATATGATATTTGAGATAGTTTATACATTCTTCAAAACTAGAGTTTACTTCATTATAATGGTTTAACCTAGAACGACTATGCAAATACCCAGAGTTCAATCTATCCCAATAAACCTCAACTAGAGATGTCGCACGTGCTTCTCGTCTGAAATTCGTATTTGGATCTATATTATCATAAGGATATAATAAAAAGAATGCTATCTGAAATAATATAAAACTATAAAGTAATTTAAAGCCTTTAATATTATTGAAATATATTATTCCTAGAATAAGAATAATAGAAGTGTAGATTAAAAATATATAACCTTTCGAATAGTGTCCAACTATAAAGAATAGTAATGCTGGAACTAACCAAAAAAGATTAAATACAATACCCTTATTTAATTTAATTTTTGTGAATTTGCGCTTGATTCCTAAATATGTGAATACTGCAAATACTGGTATTAAGAAAGTAATAGCATAAGCCACAAATCCAGCCATATTCTTAACAGGTCCGATTGGTGGCATTGGACTATGGGTGTCATACAACTTCAGATAAGCTGCAAATCCACCTACTGAGTTAAGCAAAGGTAAAAGCCAAAATGCTGTTACTAATAATCCGAATAAATTAGCCAACGCTAATACTTTCGATGATAATCTACCTTCTTTTGCATATTCATAAGTTATATAGAAGTAGAGCGGGATTAGAAAAAATGCTGAGCTCATTCGAATACCACCCATAACGGAGATAAGTGGAAGAAAATAAAAATATGTGCTCCGTTTATAGAAGAGTAACGCAATCAACGATGAAAAGAAAAGATCATATACATAGGATTCGGGAGTACATTGATAAAACCATATAAGCGGATTAGTGAATAATAGTATCACTAGCCAAAACGATTTTTCTTCATTGAAATGAAATAAGAAAAGCTTGAAGATAATCAATGCTGATAGAGATGAGAATGCTAAAACTAGTAATTTCATAGAAATAAAAGAATCTTTAGTAACTATATTCACAAAAGATATAGTCTTGACTAAGACATAGTACCCAGGTAAATGTGGTCTTGATTCTTCTATATTATAATCTTGAGCTGCTAGTGCAAAACCTGCATCATCATCTGATAGAAAAACATTGTATTCTAAAAAGAATGCAAATCTGGTAATAAATACGACTATTATTATTAATACTGGATAAAAGTATCGAATCTCTTTGTTCATTTATTCTCTTAATCGTTATATTTACCAAAATAGAAATCCAAATTAAAAAAAATAGGTTAGAATATGTTCAGTAATATTGATGATAAATTCATTCAATATAAATATTCCACATTTATAAAGAAATTTCTTATACTAGTTTCTTTGCCTTTAATGGTTAGTTGTAGTTCTATTCCTGGTTATTATCCAATAGTGCTTTCAAAAGTCGATAATAATTTTAATTCGGATGGAAGAATAGAAATTGATAATATTGGAAATGAATTTTTGAATCTTTATTCAGATGAAATAATTTCTACTTCTTGGGAATTTAAAGAGGAAAATATACTGGTTTCTATAGAGAATCTCTCTGATAATAATTTGACTTTAAACTGGAAATTTCTTTTCCATGTAGATAGACATAACGATGAATTTGATATTATGAGGTCAAATCACTATTTTTTTGAATCGAATGAAATTAGAACACCTTTATTATTTAAGCCAAATGATAAAGTTCAATTCATTCTTGCAAAGCGTTATTTTGGATGGAGGGAAGGTACAAGCATTCTACCTTCAAGTCATTCTAACGAAGAAGATATAAAAGAATATAAAAACGAATATAAATACAGAAAAATAAGAGTTAATTTACCTTTTACGGTAGATAATAAATATTTAGAATATCTATTTACATTCGATGTAAAAGACTTTGTAATAAAAGAAGAAATAAATAATTAATTATAATAAATAGGTCAGAATATGTACGGAAGTATCAAAGATTATCTAAAATCTGAAATTGAAACACTAAAAGAAGAAAAACTTTATAAAACAGAAAGACGAATAGATTCAGCCCAATCATCTGAAATAACAGTAAATGGTAAGCAAGTACTGAACTTCTGTGCTAATAATTATCTTGGATTGTCTTCTCACCCAAGAATAGTTGAAGCAGCACACAAAGAGATGGATAAAAGAGGGTATGGACTTTCATCTGTTAGATTTATTTGTGGTACACAAGATAGTCACTTAGCATTAGAAGAAAAAATATCTAAGTTTCTAGGAACTGAATCGACAATACTTTTCAGCTCTTGTTTTGATGCTAATGGTGCATTCTTCGAGCCTTTCTTCGGTCCCGAAGACGCTATAATCACAGATGCACTTAATCACGCTTCTATCATCGATGGAATTAGATTGAGTAAAGCACAAAGATGGATATACAAGCACTCTGATATGAGAGACGTTGAAGAGCTAGATCAAGCTACAGGTAAGTCTGCTAAAGGATTGGAAAAATGTTTACAAGAAGCGAAAGATTGCCGATTCAAAGTGATAGCAACTGATGGTGCTTTCTCAATGGATGGTGATATAGCCAAGTTAAAAGAAATATGTGATTTGGCAGATAAATACGATGCACTTGTAATGGTAGATGATAGCCATGCTACAGGATTTATGGGTAAAACTGGTCGAGGTACTCACGAACACTTTGATGTGATAGATAGAGTTGATATTATCACTACAACTTTCGGTAAGGCACTAGGCGGTGCTTCTGGTGGATGTATCTCAGGTCGTAAAGAAATGATAGAATGGCTACGTAACAAAGGCCGTCCGTATCTATTCTCTAACTCATTAGCTCCTGCTGTAGTTGGCGCTACTTCAGAAGCAATCGATATGATAACAGAGTCAACTGCATTGCTAGACCAAATCAGAAAGAACACTAAAAGATTTAGAGATGACCTAAATGCTGCTGGATTCGACATAATAGAGAGCATACACCCTATTGTTCCGATTATGTTCCGTAACTTCGACGATAGTGCTAAGCTAGCCGTTAAGTTTGCAGATAGAATGCTTGAAGAAGGTATATACGTTATCGCCTTCTCATTCCCAGTAGTGCCGAAGAAAATGGATAGAATCCGAGTACAACTCTCTGCTGGACATACAGACGAGCAAGTTACTAAAGCTATAGAGGCATTTATAAAAGTCGGTAAAGAACTGAATGTCATCAAATGATAAAAAGTTAACGGAAGGCCGCGATTACTATATAGATGATCGCGGTTATTTCGTATTCACAGAAGAATATCACAAAAAACGTGGCTGGTGTTGCAAATCTGGCTGCAAGCATTGCCCCTATGGATATGAGAAAAAACAATAATGTATAAACTATTCAAAAATATATTAATCTACGGTTTCTGTTTAGGCGGTTTAGCACTCGCCATATACTTCAAGGACTTGGGTAATAATCTACTAGCTCTGATATTCTTAATAATATCGGTTGGGTACTTAATGTCTGCTATATTCAGAAAAAGCCAGAATAAAGTGCTAAACTTCATAATAGATCTAACAATTATAACTGGCTTCACTTGTTTGATAAGCTATATACTGATTGATTTGTTGAGGTAGTTAACTTACAAAAAAGGCCACCCTCAGGCAGCCATTTCATTCAAATTCTTTTTATTATCTGTACTACATTTTTACAGGTACGTGAAGTGGGAAACCACTAGTAAATTCGTGTACTTCGTATTTAATAGTCTCTATTGCACTTTCGTTATCTACACTAGATATCGCTCTGTCGATGAAATCAGCGACTGTTCGCATATCATCTTCTTTCATACCACGAGTAGTTAGTGCTGGTGTACCGAGACGAATACCAGAAGTCACCAAAGGTGATTGGTCATCATTCGGAACAGAGTTCTTGTTGCAAGTCATACCAGCTTCGTCTAGTGTATTTTCAGCTTTTTTACCTGTCAAACCCTTGTTACGTAAGTCGATAAGCATAAGGTGATTATCTGTACCGCCAGACATTATATTATAGTCTTTTGCTGCAAGTGCAGTTGATAAAGCATTTGCATTTTTTATAATCTGTGCAGTATAATCTGTGAAATCGTCTGTTAGTGATTCTTTGAATGCAGTAGCTTTGGCAGCTATTATGTGCATTAATGGACCGCCTTGCATACCTGGCATAACTCGTGAGTTAACTATCTCACTCATATTCTTCACTCTTCCAGATTTAGGAGCTACTATACCGAATGGATTTTCAAAGTCTTTACCCATTAATATTAGTCCGCCACGAGGTCCACGAAGAGTCTTATGAGTAGTAGTAGCTACAATATGTGCGTGAGGAATTGGTGAGTCTAGATGCCCTTTTGCTATCAATCCAGCTGGGTGAGCAATGTCCGCAAATAGAAATGCTCCTACCGAGTCTGCTATTTCTCTGAATCGTTTATAATTGATATTTCTAGAATATGCAGAAGCACCTACAGTTATTAACTTTGGTTTTTCTTTTTTAGCTAGTTCCTCTACTTGGTTATAGTCTATTCTCCCCTCTTCATCCAGATGATAAGGAACAAAGTTGAACCACATACCTGAGAAATTAACTTGACTACCATGTGTTAAGTGACCACCGTGCTCTAAGCTTAGTCCCATAACCTTGTCGCCATGCTGGATGAACGAAAAGTAAACAGCCATATTTGCCGTACTACCACTGTGAGGTTGTACGTTTGCATATTCAGCACCGAATAGCTTCTTAGCTCTTTCTATTGCTAGATTTTCAGCTAAATCAACAAATTCACACCCTCCATAGTAGCGAGCGTTTGGGTATCCTTCAGCATATTTATTTGTAAGTACCGAGCCAGCAGCTTCTAATACAGCATTTGATACAAAGTTCTCACTTGCTATTAGTTCTAATTTTTGATGTTGTCTTCCACTTTCTTCAGTAATGGCGTGGAATAATTCAGGGTCATTCGATTTAATATTATCGTACATAATTTACCAGTTTTTATTTTTGTATTAATAATTTTTCAATTTCTATTTTGTTATTGTACTCATACATTATAGTATAAGAACCATTTGCCAGACTAGTTACATTGATTTGAGAAATGCTAGGATTTGAAGTTTGATAAACAATATTACCGAAAATATCAACAATTCTCATATTATCAAACTTGCCAGTTCCATTATCTAATTTTATATTTATATAATTATTAGCCGGATTTGGAGCAAATGAATTTGTAATAGATTCTACATATTTTACATTAGATATAGTTTGGCAATCAGTCTCACCAGTCAATGCATCTGTATAACAAACTAAATCTTCGTTTTCTCCAAATGTATTTATCCAATAAGGATAATTCATCATATACATTGAATTAGTAGTATTAACTGATAGAGCACTTGTTTGCGGTTCTGCAGTTGGATTTGCTTTTATATAGTTTTGATATGTACTGTTTGCAGAGACGTCATCAACAATCTCTTCAGAATCAATCCAATTGTCAGTTATAGGTTCAGATACGAATCCAGGAACTTCAAATCCACTTTGATTAGAAAGGTCTAATGCCTGGAAAGCAACAAAAATCTTGATTACACCTACTACGGCAGTTTCTTCTGTATCTTCATCAAGAATTACATATACCCATGCTTCAGATTTACCATTAGTGATACTCATACCTGGCTTAACAGTAATACCAGAAGCTTCTACTTCTTGCTTCATAGTTGCCACAGCTGTCAACACTGGAGATTGGAAATCTAAATCAGACTTTGTAAATTCAATTGCTGTTTCTAACCCCTCATCTGCTGTATACTTAGCAAGTAATTGTGCTTCTGCATTCGAATAAATTAGAAATAAAAACAAAATAGCAAGTATTAAATTTAATTTTTTCATTTAGTTTTTTCCATCATTTTAATAATTTATCAGCATAAGTTAAGAATAATTTTTATCATTGCATATTAGTTTTCACTGAATAACAGAATAGTTGAATTGAATTCATTCAAAAATAAACTTTATCATATAGTTTTCGAAGCTGACACTACAGCTGGTAAGTTATTTGATATAATACTTATAGTTGCTATTATTGCAAGTGTCATAGTTGTAATGTTAGACAGTGTAGCAGAGCTTAGAATTCATTATGGTGATTTATTCACAGGACTAGAAATTGGCTTTACGATACTATTTACTTTAGAATACTTTGCAAGAATCTATATATCAGAACATAAGTTAAAGTATATATTTAGTTTTTTTGGTATTATTGATTTCCTTTCTATTTTCCCAACTTACTTCGGTTTCTTTTTTGGTACAAAATCGACAGCCCTTATAACCATCAGAACTTTAAGATTACTTAGGGTTTTTAGAGTTCTAAAATTAATAGGATTTGTAACGGAAGCTGGTGAGTTAAAAAGAGCATTACAAGCAAGCAAGAAGAAAATACTTGTTTTCTTATTGGCTGTATTATCCATGGTGACAGTTATGGGAACACTGATGTACATGATAGAAACAGCAGAATCAGGATTTACAAGTATTCCGAGGAGTATTTATTGGGCAATTGTGACTTTAACAACTGTTGGCTACGGTGATATAGCGCCCTCATCTAATATGGGCCAATTCCTAGCATCAATAATTATGATTCTTGGCTATGCTATAATTGCTGTACCGACTGGTATAGTATCAACAGAGATGAAAACTCTAAAAGAAAATGAGCGTAATAAAAATGAATTATTAGTGTGTTCAAATTGTGAAACAAAAACTACTGAGATAAACGCTAAATATTGCTTTAATTGCGGTGAAAAATTATAACGTGATGAAAAAACTAAGATTAAAGAAAAAAACTAACTTAGCTAGTAGAGAGTATTCCGTCGATTACAAAACTAGCCTAAATGAAGAGCAATATAAAGCTGTGATGCACGACAAAGGAGCAGCTCTTGTATTAGCAGGTGCAGGTTCAGGAAAAACAAGGACATTAGTTTATAGAGTATCTAGGTTAATCGAAGATGGAATAGATCCTAGATCAATATTACTATTAACATTTACAAGGAAAGCATCATCCGAAATGCTATCTAGGATAACTTCACTCCTTGATACTCGTGCTGGTAAAATCACTACGGGTACATTTCATTCATTTGCATTGAAGTTACTTAAGCAATACTACAAGCAAATTGGATTCTCTCAAGAATTTAGTATAATTGATCAACAAGATTCAGCTGATACTATAGACCTAATAAGAGGAAGACACCTCCCACCTAGTATCAAAAAGCGATTCCCAAAGAAAAACACTCTTCAGAAAATACTCTCTCTATCTATCAACAAACGAGAAAGTACTTTAACAATACTTGAAGAATTTTACCCTAAGTATGTAGAATACGAAGACCTTATTAATACTATTTTCATTGATTATCATAAATATAAAAAAACCGCTAATGTAATGGACTATGATGATCTGCTAATATATTTACTGGAATTATTAAAAGAGAATCCTGATGCAAGGACTCAAATTACAAATTACTATAAATATATAATGGTAGATGAATATCAGGACACAAATAGATTACAACATGAGATAATACTACTACTCGGTGGTAAAGATAATAATATAATGGCAGTAGGAGATGATGCCCAATCAATCTATTCTTTCAGAGGAGCCGATCATCAAAATATTTTCTTTTTTCCAGAAAGCTTCGAAAAATGTGAAGTTTATAAAATTGAACAAAACTATAGAAGCACCGAACAAATATTAGATTTATCAAATGAGATAATAAATGCAGCAGCATTTAAATATGAAAAGAAATTATTCAGTAGAGATAGGATAGGAGAAAAACCATACTTAGTCGCAGCAAATAAAGAAAGGCAACAATCCGAATTTGTAGTACAACAGATTTTAGAATTAAGGGAGCAAGGGATAGAACTAGAGGATATAGCTGTATTATTTAGATCAAGCTATCATGCATTTGATTTAGAAATTGAATTGAACAAATCTAATATACCATACATTAAATTTGGTGGGATGAAGTTCATAGAGACAGCTCATATAAAGGACCTTATTTCATATATGCGATTATTATTTAATCCAAAAGATGTTGTTGCTTGGCAAAGAGTACTCATGTTAGTAGATGGAGTAGGTCCCGCTACCACAAGGAAAATAATTGAAAATATATCAGATAATCGTCTAAATATAAGCAATTATAAAGAAGTGTTGCCTAATCTGAATAAAAATATTGGAATATCAAATCTGTTTAAACTTGTTGCTAAGAATTTCGATCCAAATGATATTACTTATGCAGCATCAGAAATGGCGTTTTACTATAAAGAGTACATGGATGAGAAATATGATAATGTCAACAAACGTTGGCGAGATATAGAAACTTTTTTGCAAATTACTGACCAATACAGTGACTTACCTACATTTCTTAATGATATGGCTTTAGATCCGCCAATTAATTCATTAGATGAATTGGAGCCTGAATCGAAAGAAGAAGAATATTTAACAATCTCTACTATTCATTCTGCTAAAGGATTAGAGTGGAAAGTTGTATTTTTAATTTGGTCTACAGAAGGTAAATTCCCTTCAGCAAAATCTACACATACAATAGATTCAGTTGAAGAAGAGCGAAGATTGTTTTATGTTGCAGTTACTAGAGCTAAAGATTATTTATATATTGTTTATCCTTTTGGAATTTTTGACAGAGAGAGTGGTATGGTTTTAAGCGAGCCATCAAGATTTATAAGGGAAATTGGTGATGAATTTCTGGAGAAATTCATATTAACAGAAGATGAAGACGACGAAGGAATCGACGATTAGGAGATTGCAATGAAGAAATTAAACATACTTTTTTTATTACCCAGATATCCTTTTCCGCTAATTGGTGGAGATAGGGTTAAACCTTATTATATAATTAAACATTTAGCAAAGGAACATAATGTTACTTTAGTTACATTCTTCCAAGGCAAAAAATTTACTGAGAGTCTTAAAAATTCAGTAAAAAAATTAGGTGTTGATTTACATGTAATTCCACTTAAACCATTTAATGCTGGTATTAGTTCATTACCCAAATTAATGTCTAAGAAACCATTAGAAATACTTTATTATGAACAGAAGCAATATCATGATGAAGTTGATAAACTATTAGAAGAAAGAAATTTTGATATAGCTTTCTCATTTTTTATGAGAACAGCTGAATATATCAAAAATGCTCAGATACCAAGCATTCTAATGGCAGAAGATTGCAGGACAGAGTATCAAAAGCGTTCATACAAAGGAACAAAGAATTTAAAACAAAAGTTAATTAGATATTGGGAATGGAAGAAATTAGGTAAGTATGAACCTGATATTGTAAACTATTTCGACGCTGTGACTTTCGTGACAGATGATGATATAAAGCTAATGAGAAAGCTGAATCCGAATGCAAATTATCATTTATTGTCAAATGGCGTTGATATAGATAAATTTGTTCCAGATAGTAAACAAGAGAGAGAAAACCTGCTTTTCACTGGTAAACTGGACGTGTGGGCCAATGAACTCATGATTAATAGATTGGTAAATGAAATCTTACCAATTGTAAAAAAGGAATTCCCTAATATAAAACTTGTTTTAGCTGGTGCAAATCCTTCTAAATCTGTATCAAACTTGGAAGGAGATGATATTGAAATACATTCAAATGTACCTGAAATAGTGTCTTATCTTCAAAAAGCAGCTGTATATGTTCATCCTCATTATGGTGGAACTGGTATACAGAATAAACTTTTGGAAGCTATGAGTACAGGTTGCCCTATAGTCACTACAACGACTGGTAATCAAGGGATTTATGCAAATGATGGTGAAGAAATTATGATTGCTGAAAGTTCAGAAGAATTCGCAATGAAAGTTATTAAATTACTTAAAGACAAACAATTATCAGAAAAGATTAGTAAAAATGCACGTGAATATATTATAAGAACACATTCATGGCAGATAATATATGACCAATGTGATGCAGTTATAAAGGAAGTATGCGGATTATATGAATAAATGTTTTTTCTTCGATAGAGACGGTATAGTTAATACTAGGAAAGTAGATGGTTATATAAAGAATTTTGATGAATTTGAGTTTATACCTGAGTTTCTTGAACTATTTAAAATGACTGAAGAACAAGGATTCCTTAAGATTATAATAACTAATCAACAAGGAATAGGTAAAGGATTGATGACAGAAGATGATCTTACCAAAGTTCATAATTTAATGCAATTTAATCTATTCCAACAATTTGGTTATAGTTTTGATGATATTTATTATTGTCCTGATTTGGCCAATAGTGGTTCGAAGACTAGAAAACCAGAACCGGGTATGCTATTGGAAGCAATAGAAAAATGGGATGTTGATATAGACAAATCATTCTTTATAGGCGATAGCGAGACCGATGCACTTGCTGGACAAAGAGCTGGAATAAAAACTATTCTAATAGGTGATTTCTCAAAAAATAAAGCTACTTTTGTGTTCTCAAATTTTACTGAGTTTTTAAAAAGTTTTGAGAAAATTGTCAAGATTTAAATAGTAAAATAAATCGATATTCGAAATCGTCTTGTACACAAAGATTTTAAGTTTAATAACAAAATAAATAATCGGAGAACAGAATGTCTCAACCAATTCACTTAACAGATGCAAATTTCACAGAAGAAATAAAAAATTCAGATGTACCAGTAGTAGTAGATTTTTGGGCAGCTTGGTGTGGTCCATGTAGAATGATAGCACCAATCATCGATGAGTTAGCTGCAGAATATGATGGTAAAGCAAAAATTGCCAAAGTTGATGTAGATAATAATCAACAAGTTGCTATGCAATATGGTATTCGTTCTATCCCTACTATATTAATGTTTAAGGGTGGCGAACAAGTTGAAACAATTGTCGGTGCAGTACCGAAAGAACAAATACAAAACAAATTAAACGCCCTAATGGGATAATAGAACATGTCAAGACCAGAACTATTGGACGATGAAAGAATTGATGACGAATTAGAAGATTTGGTCAACTGGAAAAAAGACGGTAAAGAAATAAAAAGAGAAATAGTAGCAGCTGATTTTGCTTCCGCGGTAGGTTTCGTAAATTCAGTTGCTATTATATCAGAGAGTATGGACCATCATCCAAACATAGAGATATATGGGTGGAATAAAGTCAGAATAAGCGTCAGTACCCACGACGTAGGTGGTCTAACAGAATTAGATTTTAAACTAGCCAAAAAAATAGATTCAATAAAACTAAATGCAAATGAGGAATAAACCATGAGTTCATTCATTTATGATATTATAGGACGTCAAATAATAGATTCCAGAGGTAACCCTACAATAGAAGTAGATGTTATTCTTGAAGATGGAACTTATGGACGTGCCGCAGTACCTTCTGGTGCAAGCACTGGTGAAAACGAAGCACATGAACTAAGAGATGGTGATAATTCTGTTTACTTAGGTAAATCCGTTTACCAAGCAGTTGACAATATTAATACTACTATAGCCGAAGCACTAGAAGGCTTCGATTGTTTAGAGCAAGCACAAATAGATAATATACTTTTAGATCTAGATGGTACTAAGAATAAATCAAACTTAGGTGCAAATGCTATTTTAGGTGTATCTCTAGCTGTAGCGAGAGCAGCGGCTAATCATTTGATGATTCCTCTTTACAGATATATAGGTGGTGTATCTGCTAATACACTTCCTACACCAATGATGAATATTATAAATGGTGGTAAACACGCTGATAACAACGTCGATATCCAAGAATTTATGATATTACCAGTTGGTGCTAGTACTTTCTCAGATGCTATGAGAATGGGAGTCGAAGTATTTCATAATCTGAAATCCGTATTAAAAAATAAAGGATACAATACTTCAGTTGGTGACGAAGGTGGTTTTGCTCCTTCTTTGAAATCCAATGAAGAAGCTTTCGACGTAATACTTGAAGCAATTGAAAAAGCTGGCTATAAGCCTGGTGAAGATTTCTTACTTTCTATAGACGTTGCTGCTTCTGAAATGTACGAAAATGGTAAATATAAAATGTACAAATCAACCGGTGAACTAAAAACTGGTGATGAGATGATAGATTGGTATGCAGCATTAGCAGAAAAATACCCTCTTATATCTATCGAAGATGGATTAGATGAGAATGATTGGGAAAATTGGAAAAAGTTAACTGAAAGATTGGGCAACAAAGTACAACTAGTAGGTGATGATTTATTCGTAACCAATCCTGAATTTTTGGCTCGTGGTATAGAAACTAAAACTGCAAATTCTATATTAGTTAAAGTTAACCAAATTGGTACACTAACTGAAACAATTGAAGCAGTAAATATGGCTCATAGAAATGGATATACAAGTATTATTTCACACAGAAGTGGTGAAACAGAAGATACTTTTATAGCTGATTTATCAGTCGCTTTGAATTCTGGTCAGATTAAAACAGGTGCTCCTAGTAGAAGTGATAGAACAGCTAAGTACAATCAATTATTAAGGATAGAAGAAGAATTAGACACTGATTCTTATTATTCTGCTAATTTCCCATTCAATAAATTTAACAAGTAATAAGATATGATTAAATTTGGAACTGACGGTTGGAGAGGTGTTATTGCTGATGATTTTACTTATGCTAATTTACGATATGTAGCTCTTGCTAGTGCTGATTATGTAAAAGAATTATCAGATGGTCAGACAAACCCAAGTACAGTTATAGGTTATGATGGTAGGTTTATGTCTAGAGAATTTGCTGAAGAAACAGCAAAAGTTATGGCTTCACAAGGTATAATTGTAAACCTAAGCGACAGCATATCTTCAACTCCACAAGTATCATTTAACACAAGACAAAAGAAAGCTGAATTGGGATTCGTTATTACAGCATCACATAATCCAGCTATTTATAATGGATTCAAGGTGAAGGGTAGTTTCGGAGGTCCAGCTACTCCCCCACAAATAGCGAGGTTAGAAGAAATACTTCACCAAAGAATGACTGAAGGATTCGAATTCAAACTAGAGTCAGTTGCTCATTATGAAGAAAATGGATTAATTAAATATTTTGATGCTAAGGATACATATATCAGACATATTAAAAAACGTTTGGATATGGAAGCAATCAGAAAAGCAGATTTCAAAGTAATATTCGACCCTATGCACGGCGCAGGAATGGGTATGTTAGAAGGGTTAATCGATAAAGTTTTCGAACTTCATAGTGAATGGAATCCTGGTTTCGGGAATGTTGATCACCCTGAACCTATCGAAAGTTGTTTAGGTGATTTGATAACAACTATTAAGAGTGGCGAATTTGATTTTGGTCTAGCTACTGACGGAGACGCTGATAGATTGGGAGCTGTAGATGAGGAAGGAAACTTCGTAGATTCTCACAAAATATTTATGATATTGCTTCGCTACCTGTATGAAAATAAAGGAAAAAGAGGAGACGTGGTAAAGACTGTATCACTTACTTCTATGGTAGATATGTATTGCGAAGACAAGGGAATAACTCTGCACGAGACTCCTGTCGGCTTTAAATATACAGCTGAGATTATGACTCAGAAAAACGTATTAGTCGGTGGTGAAGAATCTGGTGGATTAGGAACATCATTACATATACCTGAAAGAGATGGGATATTCAACGGTCTGTTACTTTTAGAAGCGATGGCTGTTACAGGTAAATCTCTGAAAGAACTATGTGATGATCTTGATGACGAGTTCGGTCCTCATAGATATCATAGAATAGATAAGAAAATGACTCAAGAAGAAAAAGATACTATTCTAAACGCTGCTTACAAAATACCAAGTAAAATTGGTAGGTTCGAAGTTGAAAGAGTCGATACCAAAGATGGAATTAAGTTCTATTTCAATCACGCTTGGCTATTAATAAGAGCATCTGGTACAGAGCCACTACTTAGGTTCTACGCTGAAGCTGAATCAATGACGGTAGTTAATGAACTATTGCACGAAGCGATGGATTTGAAATAGATTAAAATTAAGATAAGAATTTCTACGGAAAAGGCTGCCTGAGGGTGGCCTTTTTTTTTCTTAATAAAATTAAAAAGAGATTTTTCTAAACAAATCTTTGAATTACTCGTCTTAAAGCAAACAACAATGGAGTAATTCCAAAATGCAATTATCAAAACCAAGAGTGGTCATAGTAGGTGCAGGATTCGGGGGACTCTCTGCCGCTAAGGCCCTAAAAAACACAGATGTCGATGTAGTAGTAATTGACAAGAACAACCATCATTTATTTCAACCCCTTTTATATCAAGTAGCAACTGCCGCACTTTCCCCAGGTGATATCGCTCAACCAATAAGAACTGAATTACGTGGTAATAAGAATGTACAGGTAATACTAGATGAGGTAAAATCTATTGACAAAGAAAATTCTACTTTAGAATTGACTAATGGATTTTTAGATTTCGATTATCTAATACTTGCACCCGGTAATAGACACAGTTATTTCGGGAATGATGAATGGGAAAAACATGCACCTGGCTTGAAAGATTTGAATGATGCTATTATAATGCGTGAGAAAATTCTTAAATCGTTCGAGAAAGCCGAAAGAAACTATAAAAACAAGGAAGAATACAGACGAAATACCTCTTTCGTAATAGTTGGTGGAGGCCCAACTGGAGTAGAGTTAGCTGGTGCCATTGCAGAAATAGCTCGTAAGACTATCTTAAAAGATTTTCCCTTAATTAAAGCTAAAGATATCACTATAAAATTGATTGATGGTGCTGATAGCTTACTTACTCAATATGATGAATCGCTCTCAGAATACACTAGAACAACACTAGAGAAAATGGGAGTAGAAGTTATACTAAATACTATGGTAAAATCTGTAGAGCAAGAATTAGTAATAACCAATAATGGTGAGTTTGAGAGTTCGAATATTATTTGGGCTGCTGGGAATACTGCTTCTCCCCTCTTGAAAACATTAGATACAGATTTAGACCGAGCGGGAAGGGCTTTAGTTAATCCTGATATGAGTATTGTTGGTTATGACAATATATTTGTAATAGGAGACGCATCGTATCTAGTAGATGCTAATGGAAAAACCGTACCCGGAATAGCTCCAGCAGCAATGCAGCAAGCACGATATGTTGCAGATTTGATTGTGCAAAGAAAGAAATTAAATTCAAGGAAGCCTTTCAAATACTTAGACAAAGGGAGTATGGCTACTATCGGACGAGCGAAAGCAATAGCCCAAGTTGGGAAACTAAAATTCAAGGGGTTTATTGCCTGGATGATGTGGGGAATAATCCATATAATGTTCCTAATAGATTTCCGCAATAGACTAAAAGTAATGACAGAATGGCTTTGGTACTATATTACATTCAAACCTGGTGCGAGTTTGATATTCCATAATGAAACAAAAGAAAAAGAAAAAGTGAGTTAGAAAAGTTAAGAATTTGAATGAAAGGCTGCCTGAGGGTGGCCTTTTTTTTATATCAAAGCAACTAATACAACCATAAGCAGTAGAGAAACAACTGCAGTTACTATTGCTATATTCGATTTGCTTTTTGTAGAGTTTAGCTCAACTTCGAGGGTCTTATTCTCCCCTCTTACTATCGAGATTTGTTTCTCATAGTCGTGGATTATCTTTTGGTTTTTTTCTTTTTCGACCTCGAATTCACGCCTGTATGAGCGAATTGCCTTATCTAATTCTAGTATATCATCTAGGAATTCAATTTTCTTTATTTTTTCTTGCCTTTCTTCTATTATGTCTATTTTTTCGAGTAAGTGACTTTCGGTGTTTCTTAGGTCACTATTGAATGTACGTGACATAGATTCGGTGATAGACTTTATGCTATCCATGAATCCTTCGAGCGAACGCATTTGTTTAAATATACGTGCGTTCGTCTCATCTTGTAATTTATTTGCTTCGTATATTCGCTTATCGTATTGTTCTAAATGTCTATCTACTTTACGTATTCTATCATAAATTCTACTTTCCAAAGTTCTAGATTCTAACTCAATCTCTTTATCCAAATATGATTTGATTGTACGAACTTCATCTGCTATTTTTTTTTCTACTTCAAATCTAAAATCAACGAATGCTTGGGTGAATTCATTTGATTCTACTTCAAACTTTTGAAGTAAATTTTCAAAGTCAGCTTTGTGTTGTTGAATTTTCTCGTAGTCTATTTCGAGCTGTTTTACTTGGCTTATTTTATCTTCTATCGATTGTATACTATTGTCATATCGTATTTCTAAATCAATAATTTCGTTGTTAAACTTATCTTCGTACTTATCAGATATTTCACGCAATTCATTGATATCACTATTAATAGCATCACGCAGCCCTTCCAATTCAATGAATAAGGATTTGTATCTTTCAGCTTGATTTCTTACTGTAAGAAGTAGGTTTTTTACATTTTCATCTATTGCTTTAGTTTCTATCATTTCTCGTTTTTCTCGATGAAATTAGTCAGTTCCTTGCTTAGAGCTTCTAGATATTCATTATTAATTTCTTTTACTGGCTCGTTGGAATACTTTTGTTGTATAATCATAATGTCCTCTCTAAACTCTCTATCAGTCATATATTTATCATAAAAGAAATCCTTGATGTACTCATTTAGAAAACCGTCTTTAGCCAATGTTTCAAAATGATTAACTGGTTTCACAAGAGTCTTTACTTTTTCAAGATATTTTTCTGAGAATTTCATATTACAAAGATAAATTTATTTTAATAATTAATCGGTAATATCAGTGAATATGTTTAGTTAGAAAGTATAAAAACTTATTCAAGCATATAAGAATATAATTAGTAACAAATAAGTCTTGCAATTTTTTTATTTTTGTGCTACTTACCATAACAAAAGAAGAAAATGTTCAAATCGGCAATTAAAGATATATTACTTGAAACGGACTTAGACAATTTAGAAAATAGTAAAGCAAAAGAAGAATTTGATTTATTATTAGCCGATTGTAATAAATTTATAATAAATGCGGATGAAGAGCTTTTAAGAAAAGCATTCTTAATAACATTAGATGCAAATAAAGACCGCTTACGTTTATCTGGTAAACCTTATTATAGCCATGCAATATCTGTTGCAAGGATAGTTGCAACGGAAATAAAGCTAGATGACATATCCGTTGTAGCAGCATTACTTTGTGATGTTATTAAAGAAGAAAATGATTACGATTACAAACTAATAAAAGCTGAATTTGGTACTACTATTGCTGACATTGTTACCGGAATTGAGAAGATAAATCATATTGAGGAAGAACTAATTCAACCAGAAGTTGAGTTAGAAAACTACCGTAAGCTACTAATGTCTATGTTCAAAGATGTTAGAATAATATTCATAAAGTTAGCTGAAAGATTAGAAAACCTAAGAACAATAGCTCCACTTGAAAAAGATAAACAATTAAAAGATGCCAAAGAAGCCTTAGAAGTATTTGCCCCATTTGCAAATAGATTTGGATTTAGAAATATAAAATGGGAATTGGAAGATCTTGCTTTTAAAATAACGAACAGAGAAGAATTCGATAATATTAAAACTAAGCTTTTGGGGAAAAGAAAGGATCGAGAGAAATATGTAGATGATTTCAAAGAGCCAATTATCGAAAAGATTAGTAATGATAAGTTCTTAGAAAAAAACAACGTTAAAGTAAAAATCTACGGAAGAGCAAAACACATCTATTCAATTTATAATAAAACTATAGCTCGCAATAAACCAGTTGATGAATTATTTGATTTGATTGCGATTCGAATAATATTAGAAAGTGATGATCCTAATATGTGTTTCTATGTTTACAGTTTAGCAGCATCTATTTATCCTCCTGTACCCGAGACCTTCAAAGATTATATAAATGCACCAAAGCAGAATGGTTATCAATCAATACATTGCGCTGTTCTTGGACCACAGAGAAGACCAGTTGAGATACAATTAAGAACTCGTAAAATGCACGAAATTGCAGAACGAGGGGTTGCAGCTCATTTCAATTATAAGAAAGGTTTTATACCAGCTCAATCAGTTTTTGACAATCCGAATGCTGTTGAGTGGATGGATTCTGTTCGTGAGATGATAGAAAGCAAAGGCACAGATTCACCAGAAGAACTATTTAACTTTCTCAAGAAAAACACCTTTCTTCAAGAAATACATGTGTTTACACCAAAAAACGAGTTGCATACATTCCCAATTAATTCGACTCCTTTAGATTTCGCGTTTCATATACATAGCGAACTTGGAAGCCACTATATAGGTGCTAAAGTAAATGGGAAAATAGTTCCAATTAACTATAAACTTCAAAGTGGAGATCAAGTAGAGATTCTAACATCTTCTAAAAAATCAATTTCTGAAGATTGGCAAAGTATTATTACTACTAATAAAGCAAGATCAGTCTTAAATAGATACTTAAAAGAGATACAGACTAAAAATTATCGAAAAGGAAGAAAACAATGGAAATCTAAGATAATCAATGGTCAAGTAGCAATAAGACAGTCTGTAATTAACAAACTGGTAAAAGAATTGAATCTGGCATCAGAAAGAGAAATGTATGTAGAGTTAGGAAAAGGTAATTTAGAAATAACATATATTGCTCAATTATTAAAAGAGTTAGCACAGAAAGGTACGAAGGTTAACTTACAACTTCCGATAAGAAAACAAATTAAGTCTTTAATCAAATCTTTAATCATCAGGGGTAAAGATAGACCTGGTATAGTTAAAGAAATCACCGAAAGTATTATTTCGATTGAGAATGTAAGTTTGAATGGAATTTCGTTTGATACTATTGAGAAAGTTTTTGAAGGAAAAGTTACTTTGAAACTTAGTAACGATATAGAGTTAAATGATATAATTAAGAAAGTAATGGAAATAAAAGATATAGAATCTGTTGAAATCTACTAATAAATCATGATTTGTGGATAATCATTATCAGTTAATTACTTGAAAGAATTAAATAATTAATGTATTTTTGTTAAATTTGATTTTCAAAAACCAAAATTCTAAAACTTATGGCATTGACAACAATATTCTTTTTGATATTAAGTATAGTAGCTATTGGGACTGCATTTGGTACAGTTGCATCAAAACACCCAGTTGTTTCAGCTATGAACTTGGTTTTACACTTTATGATGCTTGCAGGTTTATACTTAACCCTAAATGCTCAATTTATAGCTGTATTACAGATTTTAGTTTACGCAGGTGCTATTATGGTACTAGTTGTTTTCGTTATTCTCCTTCTTAATTTAGGAAAGGAAGATGATGTTGACACTAGGTTTAATGCACGTAAAGGTGTTGCAATGACATTCGGTGCAGCATTTGTAGTTCAAATATTAGTTCTATTTACAAGTGCTGGCAGTTTTACTCACGAAATAACAGCTGAATCAGTTAGTACTGGTTATGTAAAGAACTTAGGTTACAAATTATTTACAGAATATTTATTTCCATTTGAATTCATAGCATTATTGCTTTTAGTAGCAGTAGTTGGAGCAATGGTTTTAGGTAAAAAGAAATTATTTTTAGAAAGAGACTTACAAGAGAAGAGTTTAAAATGATTGAAGCAATTCCATTAGAATATTATTTAATACTATCAGGAACTATTTTTGCAATCGGTTCTGTCGGTGTACTTACTAGAAGAAATGCAATTATTATATTTATGTGCATAGAGTTAATGCTAAATGCTGTGAATATTAGTCTTGTTGCATTTTCATCTTTTATGGGTGATGCTTCAGGACAGATATTCGTATTCTTCGTAATGGCAGTCGCAGCGGCTGAAGCAGCTATAGGACTTGCAATAGTACTTGCTCTTTTTAGAAATAAGCGTACTATTTACGTTGATGAAATAAATCTACTGAAGTGGTAAATTTATAGTAACTTCTAGAATTTATCTAGAATGTAGAATTGTTGAAAATATTTTTTAGATTGAAACCCTTATCTATCAAGACTTTTGAGAGTTAGGGTAAATTTTTATTAAAATTTAATTTGCATTTTAATGTAATCTCACTTACATTTGAATTGTTAAAATACGCAGCATAAAGGGATGATACACACCACAATGTACTCCACTTTATTTAAAACATAATAATATAAAGAGTTAGACCTTTGGAAGACGAGAAAGACACGAATGTCTCTGAATTCAAGGTTATTTCAAATTGGAAACGATTTATCGTACCAGTTTTTCTACTTATTGCAATTGTAGGTATAGTTTACTTAGTAAATTTATCAGACAATTGGTTTATGGGAGAGAAAATAACCGAATATGAGATAAACGGACTAGACTTGAATGATTCCGATAAGTTCTTTGATCAAGCAAAGAAAATATCTTTTGGGAAAACAAAAGATAGTGTTCTACTAAAAAAGATTGAAGATGAAATAGAAAAAGATGCATATATAAAGAAATGTATTGCTTCTTTTGCTAGTCAATCAAAAATCAGTTTAGATATGGAAGAAAGATTTCCATTTGCTTTTTATAATATTGGGGGAAAGTTAAACTATATAGACCAAGAAGGTACTATACTCCCCTATAAAGTATTGAAAGATTATTCAGATTTGGTAATTGTATCAGGTTTAGAAAGAAAAGATACAACACTGATAAATATTGCAATTAATATCATAGATGAACTAAATAAGAAACAGGAAGTTTTGGATTTTGTCAGTGAGATTAGATACATAGATGATGAGAAGGGTTTCGAATTAATAGGTCCTTTTGAGACGGCAAGGATTTATTTAGGTTTGGATGAAAATATAGAAAGTAAGTTTGACAAGTTAAGAATACTAATGAATGACAGAGCAGCACGGGTATTATTAACAACTGTCAAAACAGTTGATTTGAGATGGCTTGACAGAATTGTAATAGAAGAAATATAATAAAATCTTAGGTATTAATATGTCCTCTACATTAAAAAATGGTTTACCTATTTCGGTAGGTTTAGATATCGGAACTTCTAAAGTTTGTGCATTAGTTACTTCACCAGACCCAAGTAATAATACACTTAAGATACTGGGTATTGGAATAGCTGAAAGTGAAGGTCTGAATAGAGGTGTTGTAGTTAATATCGAAAAGACAATAAGAAGTATAAAAAAAGTAATTGAACAAGCAGAAGAACAATCTGGAATCAAAATCAATGAAGTCACTGTTGGGATAGCTGGTGACCATATCGAAGCAATTAAAACTCGTGGAATTATAGGTATATCTAATAGTGAACAAGAAATCACACAAAGTGATGTAGATAGATTATTAAAAGATGCTAGTAAAATTGCAATTCCTTCAGAACGAAAAATATTACATGTGATACCTCAAGACTTTATAATAGATGGTCAAGACGGAATTACTGATCCTATTGGTATGTCCGGTATTCGAATGGAAGCAAATGTAAATATAATAACTGGCTTAAAAACAGCTATAAATAATATATACAGATGCGTAGAAAGACTTGACATAAAAGTTAAAGATGTTATCTTGGAGCCTATTGCAAGTAGTAAATCAGTATTATTAGAAGCAGAAAAAGAGATTGGTGTGGCTATAGTAGATATTGGTGGTGGGACTACTGATGTAGCCATATTTGAAGAAGGAATTTATAGATTTACTTCTGTGTTTGCACTAGCAGGCAAACATGTAACTAATGATATTAGAAAAGTATTGGGAATAGTAACTAACCAAGCCGAAAAGATAAAAAGAGACTATGGTCATTGCCATGGTGATTCGATAATGAAAGATGAAGTGTTTATGGTACCTGGTATAGGTGGACGTAAACCTATGGAAATACAAAAATCTCAATTATGCGAGATTATCCAACCAAGAATGCAAGAATTATTTGAATTTGCTCTAGCAGAGATAAATCGCTCGGGTTATTCTCATAACCTAGGTGCTGGAATAGTAGTAACAGGTGGTACTGCCTTACTGAATGGTACAGAAGAGCTAGCAAAAGAAGTGTTTGGTATGCCAGTTAAAATAGGAATTCCAACAAACCTTTCTTATAGTGGTTTAGCTCCAGAAGTTGGTAGCCCAGTTTATTCTACTGCTGTGGGACTTGCATTAAATGGAATCGGCGATATAAATTCATTTGAAATAGAAGATTTAACTATTGAAACTGAAGAAGAAATGATAGTTGAAGAGCCGGTTAATAAAGTATTAGAAAAAGAAGAAAAAGCTAAAGACAATCCTGTTAAAAATATCTTTGCTAGAAAAGTAGCTAAAAAGGAAGTTCAAGTAAAAGCAGAGAAAAAAGGACAAACAGTTACAACAGCTGTTAATAAGATAAAGCGATTTATAGAAGAATTATAAAAGTAAATTAAATTTAAATTTTTGGGGGCATCCAGATGATATCATTAGATACACATTCACAAGAAAAGAACGCCAGAATAAAAGTCATCGGCGTAGGTGGTGGTGGTGGTAATGCTATAAATAACATGATTGAAAAAGGACTTCAAGGTGTTGATTTTATAGTAGCTAACACTGATAACCAGGCACTTGACTATAATAGAGCTGATATACGTATACAGTTAGGTAAACAAAAGACTAAGGGTCTAGGTGCCGGTGCAGATCCTACTATTGGTAAGAATTCTGTAGAAGAAAGTATTGAAGATATCAAGAAAATGCTAGATAAAGCAGATATGGTTTTCATAACTGCAGGAATGGGAGGTGGAACTGGTACAGGTGGTGCGCCAGAAATCGCTAAAATAGCTCGCTCTATGGATGCACTTACGGTAGCAATTGTTACAACCCCTTTCCATTGGGAAGGCAAAAGAAGAATGGAAGTTGCTGATAAATGGATAGCGGAATTAAGACAAAATGTTGATGCCCTTATAGTAATTCCAAATCAAAAATTATTAGAAATAATAGACAAGAAAACAAGTTTCAAAGAAGCATTCCTTACTGTAGATGAAATATTATACAATGCAACAAGAGGAATATCTGATATTATCTCACAACACGGTGTAGTAAACGTTGACTTTGCTGATGTTAGAACTGTAATGAAAGATATGGGAGATGCACTAATGGGTATTGGTGTAGCTACAGGAGACAATAGAGCAATAGAAGCAACAGAAAAAGCGATTAAATCTCCTTTGCTAGATGGAATTTCTATAGAAGGCTCAAAAGGAGTACTTGTTAATATAACAGGTGGAAGTGATTTGACAATGTACGAAGTCTCTGAAGCAGTACAAATAGTTGAATCGGCTGCTGGACCTAATGCTAATATAATTCATGGTGTAGTTTATAATGATGAGTTAGAAGGCGAAATAATGGTTACTGTAGTAGCAACAGGTTTTAACAAGGATAAAGAAACCAATAATTCTAATGAGAATAACCAAGTTGAAAAAAGAATGAATATAGAGAGTAAATCAAGCTTTCTAAGTGCAAAGACAATGGATAGTGGCCCAAAGGGAGTAACCCAACTTAAAAACTACGATGAACCAACTTTTTTAAGAAATAAAAGCGAATCAAAAGAAGTAGTAAATAATAAGCTGGGGAATGCTTTCGAATCAAAAAGAAAAGAATTAAGCAATGGACATAAAGAAACTAAAACTGTAGAAGATAAAGTAATTGAAAAAATAAAAGAAGATAATTACTCTATGTATGAAAGACCAGCATTCATCAGAAAGATGATGATGGAATAAAAAAGATTCTCACCTCGTAAAGCACTCGCTTGAATTATGACACACAAAACCCAGCTGCCAAGCTGGGTTTTTTATTAAGGTAATTATTTAATATTATAATTCATTAAGTTTTCTATTTGACTTTCATCTATATAGTCATCTAATATAATTACATCGTCTATAAGTCCTATAAAGTTAGTACTATAATCTCTTCGTTTACCAATATAAAGTTCGTAATTAGAACCTTGAGGTGCATTAACAATTCCTTTAGCTATTTCTTTTCCATTTAGATATATAAACATTAGCCCATTATCATTTCTTGTGACTATTATATTACTCCATTCATTATCTGAAAGTGTTGAACTACTTTTTATCCATGTATTATCCTTGTCTCCTTTAAAATTATAAGTTCTACCCTCGATAAGTTTATCTTTCAAAATACATACACTATATGAACTAGCACTATCTCCCGTGGCAAACCACCTTCCAATTACATCTATGTAACCTAGTTTATCGCCTCTGCAAGCATTTAAGTCTGGTTTTATCCACATAGATAATGTAAAAGTAGTTGAAAGGTCAAGAACTGAGTTAAATTTTTCATCAGTGAAAATGAAACTATATTCCGAATTTAATAATAATGCAGAAGTGCCCTTTTGATTTCTATCCATTGAGTAGGAAATCTCTTATGCTATCAATTCAATTTTATTTGTGCTATTATCAACTAACGATTGGTTAAAACCAAATAACGCAATAACATTATATTTATTAATATTAAATCCATCTGTATTAGTCGATTTATCATCACTACATGCAATTAATATTACAATACTTACTAATAACATCATTATTTTCTTCATAGTTTATCCTATTGTTTTGTAAAAGAATTAAATTTAATATAATAAGTTCCATTCATAATTTCTATAAGATTTTGTTTATAATTATAATCTAATGCTCATTATTTACAAACACACAAACTTTTTAATGCGAATTTACTTTGAATTATTCGTATCTCATTTTAACTGTAAACTATTTTATATTAGCATTTTTAGCAAGTATAGTACCCCTAAAATCATTTCCCCAATCTAATATCTCAAATCCATTATCATTTAATAAAGGGATTAGTTCTTTGTAAGTTTCTTTATTGTCAACGAAGTGTAATGCCTCAATAAGTAAAGTTAAATTCTGTTGTTCTTTTAAAAATTCAATACTACTTCTTATTACTTCTAATTCAGCTCCTTCTATATCCATCTTCAATAGTACCGGGGCTGTTATATGAAATTGTTTAAATAATGATTCTAGTTTTAGAATTTCTATAGTTACTTTTGTATTTTTTTCATTCTCAATTAAGCTATGTTCTCCTGCTCTATTGCTAGTAAAAAATGACATTTCTCCATCAGACGACCAAAGACCTTTTCGAACGATTTGATAATCTTTAACATTATTAGACTTTAAGTTTTTATCAAGATCAATACAGTTTTTAGCTTCTGGCTCAACTAAAATAAAATTACAGTCTCTTGTCTTACTACTTGCATTAATAGTAAATGCTCCAATATTTGCCCCAGCATCTATAATAGTACCATATTCAGTATAATTAATTTGATTAAAATGTGACCCCTTAACATAAACTTCTTCCATTAAATCATATATAAAAAAGAATCTTTCATATTCCAATATTTTATTTACTTTTGTTTTGTCTGAGTATTTTATCTTATTTGCCAGATTTTCTGGAGGGTTAACATCATTAGAAGTAAAGTAATATCTATCTCCATTAATAAGCTCTAAGTAAATTTGGTTATTACTTATTAATTTGGAATTTTTAATAACTTTATTTATTTCGTATAAATTGTTATTCAAAAATCTAAATATTATAAAATTTAGTGGTTTCATTACCATTGATTTAGAATTCGTTATTGATTTTATAAAACTCATCTCCTCACCCTTACTTTATTCAATTTTTCCATAACTGTAAAAATCCAGTATTTGATTAATGCCGTAGTCTTGTATTTCTTCGGCTGTTATATTTTTCTTATTACCATGATCTCTTAGGTATTCTAGCATTCCCTGTTGTTGCCATACATAATCTTGCGATAGATCTGTAAATCTTCTTGAAAGCAATCCATAAGTATTTATTGATTTGGTTGCCCAATACCATTCTAATAATTTTACTCTATTATTAGTATCAGAGAGGCATAATGACAAAGGTAATATACAATTGATTAGTATCTCTACTCTTAATCCTTTGCCTTCATTATTAATTTTATGGTTTACAATATCTTCAAGTTTATTGTAAATATCTAAACTAACTCCATCTATTATGTTTTCAATAAATACATATGCATTTGAATACTCAAATTTATTAAGAAATTCGATAATTCCTTTTTCACTATAAATGGGACGTCTTTTTTTACTCATATATCCTAGTAGGAAATCTTTTAAAGTTAGTAAGATACCTTTTTTCAGACCGTGTAGATTAATGTTTTTTTGCGCTATAGTTGATTTCCTAAGAAGCCTTAGTAAAGCAAAGTGTTGGATTTCTTCATATGATGATTTATCATCTTCTTTTTTATCAATTTTTGAGTTTGCTAAATCATTTTTATCTAAAATTAGAATATCAGGATGTGTTAAGTTAGAGTTATCATTTAATACCAAGTGGAGAATTACATTATCATAATTCTTATCTTGAAAGTGTTTATGGTTTTCCCAATCTAATGCATTTACGTGAAATTCCGCATCTCCAACAATCACTTTTCCATTAAGCATTATCGCAAAATCAAGAAAATCTGGGCCTTCGTTGACATTAATTATTCCAGGGGAGATTATTTGAATTGACTTACCTGACTTAGTTGTGAAACTAGTCAGAGGAATGCTCGATAAATAATTACGAACTAATTTTTGATATTCAACCTCTTTCAAATCCTTGCTTCATTTAGTTGATTTCGCAATTCAAGTGCAGCAAGTCTAATGAAATCTGCATATTTATCTTCATTACCTCCTGCATATATTATTCCTCTGGAAGAGTTTATAATAGATGGTCCTGATCCATTTGCATCCATAACATCATCAGGGCTTCCGCCTTGTGCCCCTATTCCTGGTATCAGAAAGTACCTATCATTAGCTAAAGCTCTTATGTTTTTCAGTTCTTCTGGATGAGTAGCACCTACAACATATCCTAGATTATCAGTCCCTCCCCAATTCATCGATTTTTCTAGTACGACTTCATATAAATATTTATCGCTTATTTTCTCTTTCTCAAAATCATTTGAGCCCGAGTTAGAAGTCAAGCATAGCAGAAACACCATCTTATCAGAATAGCTAAGAAAAGGGCTTACAGAGTCTTCCCCCATATATGGGCTAATTGTAATAGAATCACATCTTAACTCTTCAAATACAGCCTTTGCATAAGCAGCAGAAGTATTACCTATATCTCCCCTCTTTGCATCTGCAATTATATGTATATCTGAAGGTATCATAGCTATTGTATTCTCTAGTAGTTCATATCCTCTTTTTCCATATTGTTCATAGAATGCAAAGTTAATCTTATAAGAAGAAACTAAATCTGATGTACTTTCAATTATTGCTTTGTTAAACTCAAGCATTCCTTCAATACTTCTTTCTATTTGTTGAGGCATTTTATCAGCAACAATATCTAATCCAACACAAAGAATTGAGTTATTTCTTTTTTCTGATTCTATTAATTTTTCTATTGAATTCATATAACTATAAAGATTTTAGAAATTCTTGGTATCTAGCTTTGAATAAATTATCACCTTTAGATGCGCCTGTAGTATTTGATTCTTTTATTAGTTTATTAATTTGGTCTAATCTATCTTGTGGCATAGGATGAGTAGATAACAATTCCTCAAAAATTGATGAACTTTTATTTGTCATTACTTTTTCAAAGAAGAATTTAATACCACCTGGATACCATTTAGTTGATTCCAGATAGTGGAAAGAATCCTCATCTGATTCTAATTCGTCACTTCTGCTATTTTTTAATAATGCAAGACCAGTTAGCAAATTAGCACCTAATTGTTCCAATTGACCTGCTTCATTACCTAAAACAATATTCGTAAGTACTGACGCACCGTATGCTTTTGTCATTCTTTGAGTTGAGTGTCTGTTCTCAGCATGGGCTATTTCGTGACCTAATACTCCAGCTAAAGCCGCTTCGTTATCTAATTTTTTAAGCAATCCAGTATATACATAAATATAACCACCAGGAGTACAGAAAGCATTTACAGTGTTATCATCTTTTATTATTTCCACCTTATAAGCAAATTCTTTTCTATACTTGATTTTAGGGGACATAATTATTTGATTTATCATATTCTGTAAATAACTACGAGCTGCAGCATTATTGAGTATGGGATACTGTTTAGGGTCATTTTGTATTTCTTGTTGAACTTGTTTACCTAGCTGTATATCATCACTTACCGGAAATGCATTGAATGAACAAGCTACAAGAAAAACGAGTATGAAACTCTTTACCGATATAGAACTCAATTTTTGCTTCATAATAATTTCATTATTTGTTATTAGTAAAGCTAAAATTTAATAATTTTCTTGTGAAAAACCCCACTGCTGGTGATAATTTTTATGAAGTAAACGCCGGTAGTCAACTTATCAGACTTCTGAATTATGTTATTAGTATAGTCAGAATAGCTATTGCGTTCGACTAGATTACCCGTTATACCATATATCTCGAGGGATTCCACTTGTATCATATTACTGAAATGAATTTTTACAACATCAGTTGTAGGATTAGGATATACCTCGATTTCTGGTGTGTGTGGTTGGGTTTCTATACCAGTAGTGAAATCTGTAATATAATACTTCCCACCTTGACCTATTGCTATTCCTTTCGTAGGAGTTATTTGGTGGTAATCGTGAAGAGGTGAATCATCTAGCTTTATAGTTGTTGTTCTTGAATTAAACCCGTTCCTATCATATACCAGACTATCCATATAAACGAGATTTCCATCCGTTAGAGGAATTACTATCTGATTCAAAGATGTATAAAATTTATCAAAAGTTGCAGTAGTTTTCAGAATTTCATAAGGTGGGTAACTTGAATTTGTGTAGAAATAATACAGAATGTCATTGTTCAAAGAATAAAGCACATTTATACTATCTAGCTTTTCTAATTCTGTAATTACTCCTTTTTTATCAGTCATCAATTCTGAATAAATCATAAACTCATAACTATCGAAACTTGTTGTTTTCATCAATGTATGAAAATATCTTTCAATTGTATTTATTTTATCTACATAGATTGCTCCAGTTCCTACTACGTAACTATCACCATTTGCCATGATTGATTTCAGGGCTTCTGTTGTTGTTTTAGACAGATAAAATGAGGGGGTAAAAGTAGCTTTGAATTCATGATCAGAATCAATTTCTAACTTATTGTTGGTACTAAATATTTGATTGATATCTGTTAACAATTGACATTCAAACGGAGATTTACAATCGAAATCAATTATATTTCTATTTGTATCTAAATTGGTGTTTTCCACCCACGTGTTTCCAAAGTCAAATGACTTTATTTGAGTACCTTTATCCCCTACTATAATCGCATCTCCATTCGATAGAAATCTTAATCTATTGGGGGTGAATTCCTTAGTAAAATCAGATTTTATCCAGCTAATACCGCCATCGTGCGTTGTGAAAATCTCACCATTTTCTGAGACTATCATACCTATATTCTCATTGAAAAACTCAACATCAGTCAAGTCAGATGTAGTTGGTAATTGCGATTGTCTAAATGTAGAGAAATCAAAATCTGGCAAATTTATTGGGTCATCAATTGAAGCATCGAATTCTTTCAGAAGGATTTTCTGATCATAATTCCCATATTTATCAAAAGCTGTAAGTGATATATCGTAGATTCCTACACCATATTTATGTGCTGGATTCTCTTCATTTGTTATATTTCCATCTCCAAAATTCCAGATGTACTTAACGGGACTCCCAGTACTAACATTGTTAAATTTAACTTCCAAGGGATTCTCAGAAAGAATTTCATAAGTAAATAGTGATTCTAATTTTGGTATAATTTTGATATAACTTTCTTTTGTAAGAGTATCTTTAAGACCAAGATCATTCTCAACGATTAAACTTACAGTATATTCGCCAGCTTCTTTATATACTTTTGTTGGGTTTTGTTCATTGCTTGTTGTCCCATCTCCAAAGTCCCATTTCCATTTAGCGGGTGAGCCAGAAGAAATATTGAAAAAATTAATTGTGTCTCTAATTTGGATTAGTGTTTTAGATGAATTGAAATTTGCTTTTAAATTCTCTAAGCTAAAGAAAGGGATATGTATTTTGTACAATCGGTTAGTTTTATCTAGTACATAAGCATATTCTTCAATGATAAATAAAAATTTAGAAAGTTCAGAATCTGGTGTGAAGCTAATACTATCAATAACATCGAAGCTCCCAAATCTAAATATTGATAACTTGTTGTCATCTAAATTGGAGTTTATTCTTATTGCAAAGACTTCATCATCAGAAAGAAACCAAATTCCATTTTTCAACTTATTAGTATATATAAAATTAGTATTACCATCATTATTTTGAAAATAAGATATATTCTCTTCATCATAATAAATTGCATTTTTCCCTTGATTGCCGATTATAACATTTTCTATTTTAACTTTATCTGATTTAGAATATGTGTTTTCAATATTATTTATAAAATCAAATGAATATAAAGATGAGCTATAGTGGTCAATATCTGGATAATCTCTTAATCTATAAATAGATTTCATTACAAGTAGATTGGAAAGTGGGTTAAAAGTATTTACAATACCTTTATATCTAGTATAAGTTTTTCTTTTTAGATTATAGAAAAAAGTAATGTCCCTCCAATATTCTTGACCCGCATAGTATTTGTATTCTAAACTCATAGCAACAATTGAATCGTTCAAGCTCATAAAACTTGTCTTATAAGAAGCTAGATTGTAATTTTCTTCATCTAAAAATAATATAGTATCATTCCAAAAATTATTATTTCCATCTAATTCAGAGTAAGTAAAGTCGAAAACTAAATATACTTTCGGATGTTTAATAAGAGCTTTTGATTTGATACTAATGGACTTAGTTAAATCATTTGATATATGTATGAAAACTGAATCGAGTTCTTTCACATTTGCTGACTTGACAATCTCTCCAGTACTCAAATCCATTTTTGAGTACTCACCTTTATAAGAAGAGATAATAGCATTTTCGTTAGGTACCCACCTTAGATTCCCTAGTACCGGATCTTTTGACACAAAGCCATAGTCAGTTTTCTGCCATTGTGCTTGGAGCGACAGTGACAAAAAGAAGAAAAGAATTATAGTTTTTGTAGTATTCATATTTATATAGACACATGAATTGGTAAAACGTCTCAAAGAATTGCAAAATATATGTATTATTCTCATTTTCTTCGTTACTTTGTAGCAAAATAAATTGACCATTTATCCATCTTTACAATTTTATCTTTCCCCTATTCAAGTAAGTATATGCCCAAAACTAAAAACAAACAAAAGACTATAATCATTAAGAATGCAGCTCTGCATAACTTAAAGAACATAGATATAGAAATACCAAGAAATAAGTTGACAGTTATAACAGGACTTTCTGGTTCTGGGAAATCATCACTTGCTTTTGACACGCTTTATGCTGAAGGTCAACGTAGATTTGTAGAATCTTTGTCTTCGTACGCAAGACAGTTTTTGGAAAGAATGACTAAGCCCGATGTGGATTTGATAGATGGTTTACCTCCCGCTATTGCGATAGAGCAACACAAACCGAATAAGAATCCTCGTTCGACAGTTGGTACCTCGACTGAGATTTATGATTATTTGAGATTGCTATATGGACGTATAGGCAAGACTTATGACCGGATTACTGGGAATTTGGTAAGGAAAGATACTGCAGAAACAGTTTTCGAAAGTCTAGAGAAGTTAGATGAAGGTGCTAAGCTACTATTATCAGCAGAGTTTGACAACTCTTTAACTACTGATGATTTATCTAAGTATATTGAAAATGGATATTATAGGTTACTCGACTCAGAAAATCAATTGATTGATTTAGAGTCAGATGGAATACCATCAGATTTCGATACAGAGAAATATACTCTTTTAGTAGATAGACTTATTTATAGAACAGACGAGGAAAACAAGACTCGATTAATCGATTCGATGGAAAAAGCATTTTCGATTGGTAATGGTAGAATTAGATTAGTAGAAATAAGTAACTACAAAGTCCATAGATATAGTAATCACTACGAAGACCCAGAGTCAGGTATTGAGTACGGTGAGCCGGATCCTAAGTTATTCTCATTTAACAATCCTCAAGGAGCATGTTATAAATGTCAAGGGTTTGGTAGAACTATAGAAATAGACGAAAATCTTGTAATACCAGACAGATCATTATCTATAGAAAAAGGTGCAATAGCAGCATTCAAAGGTGACACACATAGTAGCCACTTAGACGATTTGCTCGATATTGCAAATAAATACGAAATAGATACTGCAGCCCCAGTAGCTATGCTTTCCGATGACAAGTATCAACTCTTATGGGAAGGTGCTGGTAAATACATAGGAATAGATGGGTTTTTCAAAAAAATAGAAGAGAAGCTCTATAAAGTACAAAATAGAGTAATGTTAAGTAGATACAGAGGATATACAACGTGTAAAGCATGTGGTGGATCACGATTAAGAACTAGTGCAAGACAAGTATTTATAAATGGAAAGAATGTACCTGAACTTATTAACTTACCTTTGTGGAAGCTAAGAGATTTTATTTCAAGTTTAGAGTTGAATGAATATGAAAAGCAAGTTGTAGGTCAAGTTAATGAAGAGATAGTCTGGCGATTACAATTATTAGTCGATATAGGATTAGGTTACTTGACTTTAGCTAGGTTATCACATACACTATCGGGCGGAGAAGCACAAAGAATTAGTCTTTCTACCGCACTGGGATCTTCTTTGGTTGGTACTCTTTACGTATTAGATGAACCATCTATTGGATTACACTCTACTGATACTAAGCGATTAATAAATATTCTATATAAACTCCGTGATCTAGGGAATACTATTGTTGTAGTAGAGCACGACCCAGAAGTAATTGCAGCTGCTGATAATGTGATAGATATGGGACCTGGTGCTGGCGAGAAAGGAGGAGAAGTAGTATTTCATGGTACTGTTAAGGAATTACTTACAAAAGGGAATACTCTTACTTCTGACTATATGAAAGGTCTGAAAAAAATTGAAATCAGTACTACAAAGAGAGAAGGTAATGGTAAATCGCTCAAAATAATAAAACCAAAAGAAAATAATCTGAAAATGGATGAAGTGGAATTCCCACTTAACAAATTAGTCCTTATAACTGGAGTCTCTGGGTCAGGAAAAAGTACGCTTGTTCATGATATTCTTTATGCTGGCGTGAAAAGGTTCAGAGGTGGTTTCAAAGATAAAATTGGTAAATATCAATCTATAATTGGTGTTGAACATGTAGATAATATCGAGTTAGTAGACCAATCTGCAATCGGTAAATCGTCACGTTCTACCCCTGCCACCTATACTAAAGTATTTGACCATATTAGAGATTTATACTCCGGGTTACAAGAAGCTAAACAATTAGGTTGGAAACCAGGTTATTTCTCATTCAATGTAGCGGGTGGTAGATGTGATACGTGCGATGGTCAAGGTTATATTACTGAGGATATGCAATTTCTTCCTGATGTTAGATTAGAGTGTGAAGCATGCAACGGAACTAGATATAAACGAGAGATTAGGAACTTAGAGTATAAAGGTAAATCTATTGTTGATGTACTTGAAATGACAGTTTCAGAAGCAAAGGATTTTTTTGGCGACCACAAAAATATTACCCCTAAGTTACAGATTCTAGAAGATGTTGGATTAGATTACTTAAAGTTAGGTCAAGCATCTACTGAGTTATCAGGTGGTGAAGCTCAAAGAATAAAATTAGCTGGTCACTTAGAAACTAAGTCAAACTTGAAGACAATGTTTATATTTGATGAACCAACTACGGGGTTGCATCTTCACGATATTTCAAAGTTAATGACTTGTTTTAGTAAACTATTAGACGAAGGTCACTCTGTAATAATAATAGAACATAATACAGAATTAATAGCAGCTGCTGATCATATAATTGATTTAGGCCCTGGTGCTGGCTATTTAGGTGGAGAAGTAGTAGTTACGGGCACTCCCGAAGAAGTAGCGAAACACAAAGATTCTTTAACAGCAAAATCTTTAAAAAAATATTTCGAGTTTTATTACAAAGACTAAAGAGTCATTTTAATCTCAACTCTGCGATTCAAAGCTAAGCTATTCTCATCATTTTGACTGGCTATTGGCTCAGATGCACCTTTGTTAAATATTCTTAATCTTTCAGCGCTTATACCTTTTTTCTTTACATACTCGGCTACATTGTTTGCTCTTTCTATTGCCCTCTTCAAATTTGTTTCAGTATCTGCCGTATTATCAGAATGTCCTGTTATAACAATATAATAATCTTTGTTACTTTGCATTTCTACTACAACATGGTCGAGAAAGTCAATCAATCGCGGAGATAGTTCTACTGTTTCAGATTTCTCAAAAGAAAACTCATAGTTAACATGTGGCATAACATGAATAAAGTTGTCTTTCTGGCTTTTACAAGAACTTAATAAAAGCATAAAAAGCAATGGAATAAAAAAAGAAATTTTAAATTTTTGTAACTTAGTCATAGTATTTTTGTTTTTACTTGTATCAAAACTATACAAATTTATGATTCGAATTTTAATTATTATAATATTATACGTATTTATTCCATATTTGGTTGTTTCACAACCAATGAATATGATACAAAGAGAACTTAGATTCCATCCTGATTCTCTAACATATAGATTTGATAGAAATGAATTCGAATCTTCTAAACGTGTCTTAGAACCTCAGAAACTTAATAATCGCACAATGGATACAGAAGAAACTGAGCTATCTAGATTAAGGGATTATGAGGTCGAATCCGAAGTTCATGCTGCTATTAACCCTTCTGATTCAAATAATATAATCATCTCACCTATATTTCAAAATGATAATAAGTCTAACCCAGAGTTATTTTGCTCTATTTATTATACAACTAATTCAGGATTAACTTGGAATTTGAGTGATTACAGAACGAATCCAATTGGTTATGATAATGTAAGTATTTTAGGTGGTGGGGATCCAGTATTAGCGTTTGATTACAGAGGTAGAGCTTACTTAACTTGGCTCAATTTATTCCAAACTTCAGACAAGAAAATTCATACAGCTCTTCTGTGGGCTTACTCAGATGACGGAGGTAGAACATGGATAGAACCTGAAAAACCTTATATCACTCATTTCGTTAATAGTAGTAATGTAAATTTAATTAAAATGGCAGATAAGCAATGGCTAACAGTAAATAGAAATAATGATCTTTTTGTATCATACACATTTATTGAAAGTACAACTGTTGGCCAAAATTCAGCTATTTATGTGTCCAAACTATCAAATGATAAAGCAGAGTTTGATGATCCTGTAAAAGTGAGCTCTACACTTTCTGCATTGACTCAATTTAGTACTATAACTGTAGATGAAAAGCAAGATTTACACATTATGTATTTGGAGCTTTATAGAAATAAAGAAATGCTGCTGCTTCATTCTAAATCAACGGATAATGGAAATTCGTTCAAAAGCGTAAGTTATGTAAGCAGTTTAACTATGCCGAAATCAATATTAGATCAATCTGGTTCAATTGATACAATTGTAGGTATTACTTCCAGGAGACTTTACCCGGCTCCGCTTATAGTTGCTGATAATAAACCAACAAGTAAATATAAGAATAATCTATATGCTATTTGGAATGCAAATGGTGTTTCTAGAAATGAAGGTAAAAAAATGGATATTTACTTTTCGCGCTCTACTGATGGAGGAAAACGATGGGAGAAAGCAAAAATTCTTAATAGGGAGCTAAATAGTAGAGCTGTATCACAATACTATCCTAGTTTAGCTATAAATAAAAATGGTGTAATTGCAGTAAGCTATTATGATAGAAATGAAGACGTGAATTTTGATATTCATTCTGATTACGTTATACAATTTTCTTATGATGGTGGAATATCTTTTACTGAACCAAGAAAAATGACTACAATTCCTACAGATTTCAGAGAGGTTGGCTTAAACAATAGTAGCTTTGGGATTGGTGAATACAATATGTTGATCTTTCAAGATGAACAGGCAATACCTGTTTGGGCAGACGGAAGAGAAGGTGATGGTAAAGTTAGAATATATACTACACGAACAAATCAAGACACTAATGGGATTGAAGTTCTTTACTCATTAGAATCAACTAATAGAATCACAAATGCCTATTTTGAGAACTTATCATTACTAATAGTAGAAAAACTTTTCACGAAAGAATCTAGTTATCATTATGAACTTTATGATATCGAAGGAAATTTAAAATTCAAAACAGATATTACTGAAGGAGAAAAAGGAATATCACTCGATAAAATAGATTTGAATAGCTTGGTTACAGGTGTATATTTTGTCAGATTAAAAACAAGTAACGGTTATTCGGTAGCAAAATTCATTAAGAATTAACAGCTTCGTCAGCTTTTATTCTAGCAATTTCATCTCTAAGATTAGCAGCCCTTTCGAAATCCAAATCTATAGCAGCTTTTTTCATCTCTACAAACATTTGTTCTAATAGATCCGCTTTTTGATCTTCAGACATATATTCTATAGTAGGCTCTGCTGCTATTTGCTTCAGATTCTCTTTCACAGCCATTCTACCTTTTCTGGCTTTTTGGACATCAGCTACTGACGTAGATTCTAGAATTTCTTCGAGAGATTTATAAATTGTTTTCGGATCAATACCATGCTTTTCATTGTAAGCTGTTTGAATTTCTCTACGTCTATTCGTTTCGTCTATAAGTACTTTCATTGCTTTGGTCACTTTGTCAGCGTATAGTATTACCAAACCGTTCACATTACGGGCAGTTCTACCTGCGGTCTGTAGTAATGCACTTGCTGAACGTAAGAAACCTTCTTTATCAGCATCTAATATTGCTACTAGCGAAACTTCGGGCATATCTAATCCTTCTCTAAGTAAGTTTACACCTACCAAAACATCATATTCTCCAAGACGAAAATCACGAATGATCTCTACCCTTTCTAAAGAATCAATATCAGAGTGTATATATGCAACTTTGATATCCAAATTAAATAAGTAGTCAGATAAATCTTCAGACATTTTCTTAGTAAGAGTAGTTACTAAGACTCTTTCATTTTTCATTATTCGAATTCTTATCTCGCCTACCAAATCATCTATTTGAGTTGCGATAGGTCTTACCGAAATTAGTGGATCAAGCAAGCCAGTAGGACGAATGATCTGCTCTACGAATACACCATCAGATTGCTCTAATTCGTAATCTGATGGTGTTGCACTTACGTATATAGTCTGTTTAGTAGTGTTTCTGAATTCATCAAATTGTAATGGTCTATTCTCAAGGGCAGATGGTAATCTGAAACCATGATCAACTAGAGTGGTTTTTCTCTTTTTATCACCACTATACATAGCTTTAATCTGGGGTACTGTTATATGGCTTTCATCAATAATAGTTATAAAATCATCAGGGAAGTAGTCTATCAAACAAGTAGGCTTATCACCGAATGTTCTACCAGCCATGTGCATAGAATAATTCTCTATACCCGAGCAATACCCTACCTCCTTCATCATTTCTAAGTCAAATAGTGTTCGCTGTTCTAAACGCTGAGCTTCTACTAATTTATCCTCAGCTCTTAGTACTTTTAATCGTTCATATAGTTCATCTTTAATATCAGTCATTGCTTTGATTAACTGATTTTCGTTTGTAACAAACAGTTTGGCAGGATATATAGTAGTTAAATCTTCTTTACCAGTCACTTTACCTGTTGTAGTGTCTATATAGTAGATATTTTCTATTTCATCACCAAAAAGCTCAATTCTAATGCCTTCTTTTACTTGTGATGCGGGAATCAAATCAATTACATCTCCCCTAACTCGGAATGTACCACGCTTAAAATCAAAATCATTTCTTTCAAAATACAATTCTTGAAGCTTATATAGAAGTTCTTTTCTAGTGATTTTCTGTCCTACTTTTATAGGAAAAAGTAAATCTTTGAAATCACTTTTCTGACCTATACCATATATACAACTTACAGAAGCAACAACTATTACATCTCTTCTTTCTTCTACTAATGAGCTAGTAGCTCTAAGACGTAGCCTATCAATTTCATCGTTGATGGAAAAATCTTTTTCTATATAAGTATCAGAGGAAGCAACATACGCCTCAGGTTGATAATAGTCATAATAAGAAATAAAATATTCTACCGAATTATTAGGGAAAAACCCTTTCAGTTCACTATATAACTGAGCAGCTAAAGTCTTATTAGGAGAAATGACTAATGTAGGTTTTTGAACTCTTTCAATAACATTTGATATAGTAAATGTTTTACCAGACCCCGTAATACCAAGTAATACCTGATCACGGTCTCCCCTTTCCAATCCCTCAGTAAGCTGATCAATAGCTGCAGGTTGATCACCAGAAGGTTTGTAATTAGATACTAATTGAAATTTTCCCATTTACGCTTTTTCTTGTATTTTTATAAGTGAATGTATGACGATTATAGTCCCCGTTTAGGGTATAAGTCCTTGCGTCCTGAAACTATAAAAACTGTTTCCTGCTATTATCAGATGGTCAAGAATTCTGATATCCATTATCTTTCCTGCTTCTATTAGTTGATTAGTAATAGCAATATCTTCTTTCGAAGGAGTATTGTTTCCACTAGGATGATTATGAACCAGAATTATAGCATTGGCTGAAACACTAACTGCAGTTTTGAATACTTCCCTCGGATGTACCAAACTCGCGTTCAGTGTACCACTAGTTATTTGCTTCTCTTTTATTATTTTGTTAGCAGTTGATAAATAAACTGCATAGAATTTTTCAACCGTTTCTGAAGCTAATTTATGTACAAAGTACTTACCAATTTTTTCTGGTGAAGTTATCTTATCTTGAATATTCAAATCAGCTATTTTTATTCTCTTACCTAACTCAAAAGCGGCAGCCAATATAGTGGCCTTTGCATCACCTATACCATCGAGTACTTTGAAGCTCTCTAATTCACACTTCGTTAGTTCGAATAAATTATTTTCGTGATTAGTAAGTAACTCACGTGCTAAATCAATTGCCGATTTATTCCTAGTACCATTATTGATTAGAATCGCTATCAATTCTGCATCAGTTAGTGTTTCTGGACCAAACGCTAATAACTTCTCTCTAGGTCTTTCATCTTCATTTCTTTTGTTAATAGGTACAAACTCTTTCAATTATCAAGAACTCCCTTTAACCAATTATAGTATTTGCTATTCGAGGTAGGTACATCTATCTGAATAATCTCCGGAGTATCATAAGGATGAAGTTCTAATATGGTTTCTTCCGCTTTTTCTCTATATTCGCTTAAAGTTTTTATAACCATTGTAACCTCTGACTCTTCCTCTATAGCGCCCTCCCACTCGTAGATAGAGGTAACGCCAGAAAATAAATTCACACAAGCAACCAACTTTTCTTTTACAAGTTTGTGAGCTATTTGTTTTGCATTATCTATATTTGGAGTATTACAAATTAGAATGATGAAATTTTCTGTTTTTATCATTTTCAATTGTTGTTTTTTTCAGACTTTAAAGTTAATCAAAATGATAGAAATAATAATATTTGAGTTGCATTTATTAGGGGCTTTATTTGCTTTTACTAAAAGCTGGCAAGAAGGTGGATTGAAAGATGGACTTATGGCTGTGGCTATTGTACTGCTCTTCTTTACTATTGGCTGGGCTATTACGGGTACTCTAGCTTCATTAATTTACCCTGATAGCTGGAATACTATTTACTTCACTCAAGACACACTATCATTAATCTTTTTGCTTATACCTGAGGTATTGTTCTATAAGTACTATTTTTTAGGGAAGGATTAGGGGCTGGCATTATTTTTAATAACTTAACACCCCGTCTCACGCCTTTGGCGTGATCCACCCCTCTTTCGCGTTGCTTAAAGAGGGGAATTGCTCTTTCTCCATACCGTTGTAACCGTACCCATAGTTATCGATAGAAGCGTAAGCCCCACCTGCTTTTAGTACTATATTGCCCATTTCGTCGTAATAATACCCTCTTACGTTCAGTGTTTTGTGGCAAGGCGATTAAGTTTAATGTTTTAAAACTATTCATATTTATTAATGCAAAATAGAAAATATCGAATATTTTGTGAATGTCAATAATTTATTCTAATCATCAATATTTCTAAAATAGTTCATCTTCAGGAATAGGTATAGCTCTAATATTTGTTGAGGTATCTGTCGTATAATTTAGAATTAACTGTTTTTTTATACAATCATTTTCTTTAACTTTATTGTTCTTTATAATTGAGTCTAATACAAATAGAAATGCGGGATCGCCTAATTCAAAACCAACTAATTGCCTATCAAAATAAATTAAAATGGCATTATTAATGCCAACTTCTATTTCTAAATATTTCGAATGGTAGTCAATATTCACAAAATAGTAATCACAATTTACATTACACAGCATCTTTTTTTCATATTTAATCGAAACAGAATCATTTTTAATTCCTCTATTAGATCCAGAGAATAAAATATGCTTTTCAATTTCCTTAACAACTCTAAATATATTTATATTTTTATTGGAATCATTTAAGATTTCTTGTTCAAAATATTCATATTTTTTATCAACTTTAATTCGTCTTTCAATAAATCTAGACCAATAATATTTTTTATTAGAAGAGTCTTTATTGCATCCAATTGCAATTATAGCGGTAAGCATAATTAATAAAAATAATCTCATTTTTTCTTCCTTCTAAGCTTTTGCATTTGCTTCTTTATAATCCTTTATAGATTTCTCCATTGTATTCTATAGTATCTTCAGTAAAATAATTATTTATTAAAAGGAGTCTGTAATAATCAAGTAATATATATTCAATATCACTTGTGAATCTATTATTATTTCCACCACCACTCATCACTTCACCTTATTGAATCTGAACGTTTCAGACCATATATCAGATTGAAGTTGTAATATATATGAACCACTAGGTAGGTCACCTATTTCGATTCTGGAGTTATCATTTATCTCCATTGTACTGTCGTAAACTTCTGCACCTGTTTCGTTGATTATTGAGATTCTAAATTCTCTTGTGCTATTATCTATTAGGTCAACGGTTAAATAATCTGCAGCTGGGTTAGGGTATATATCAACGCCTTTATATGAGTCAATATTAATTAATCTCTTATCATTCAGACATACCTGACCTATTTCTATACTACCATTAGTAGTGTCTATTATTACATAAGGATTATCAGTTGAAATACTATTGAAATAAGTTTTTTGCTTGAAAGGTGCACCAAGTAATGTTTTACCTACTAGAGTTGTATCCCATTTATTAGATATACTAACTTCATCGTCAAATGGTATGGGATTCTGAATATAGAATATACTACTAGCTAGATTCAAATCAAATGACAATCTCAAATCCAATGGTATATCAGAAGTAAATGAAACTGGGTATTCATATTCTTCATTGATGTAAGTGTAATACTCATCAGCTAATTTTGCTTTAAGGACAGTATATACCGTATAGTTAATCTCTATTACTGTATCATTTGAACAGTTTCCTAGTGGTTTTCCGTCGTATCTAATATACACTTCAAAAGAATTAGGACCGAGTTTATTTGCTTTTACTTTAGATTTATAAGTAAAAGGCGCATTATTATAAACATTAACTAGTTCGTCTATGTCGCTATAAGAAAATCTATAATTTTCATTAAATACGCTTGTATTATTAATTGTAAAGGTAAACTCCGTCTCTTCTCCAATTAATAAACTGTCTTTCGAAATTCCAACTTTATCTACATAGAAGGATTCTTGATGCATATAAACACCAAAACTCTTTGTAGTCGAACAACCATTAGTATCTGTAACTGTTAATTCATAAATTCCAGATGCTGATACATCTATCGAGTTGTTAGTTGAACCAGTTGACCACAAGTATTCATCGAATATTTTGTCGCATAATAGTTCAGTTGTATCACCATAACAAATAGTATTCTCACCAAGTATCTCAAACTCGGGATTGCTATTAATTGTAACTGATACAGTATCGCTAGTAATACACCCTAACTTACCATCTACTATTGCATAGTAAACTCCTGGACTATTAACTATTATACTATCTGTAGTTTCCCCGGTATTCCATTTCAATTCACCATAGTCATAGTTAGCATAAAGTATTGATGATTCACCTTCGCAAAAGTTTAGTTTCCCATTGATTTCTACTTCGGGTGCTGGTTTTGTATTCAGAGTAAAACTAGCTGTATCCGAACAATCGCTTCCCTTCACACTTACTATTAGTTGGTATGTACCTGCAGTATTTACTACTATCGAAGGTGAGTTTTTTCCATTTGACCAATTGTAAGTATAGTTTGATAAGTTAGAAAGACCTTCAACGGATAGTATTGTCTGTTCACTTTCACAAATCAAATCCCCTTTACTGCTAGAAATATCTATTATTGGTGGTTCTATTATCTCGACAAAAACAGTATCTCTGATATAACAGAAATTCTTATCATTCGCTTCAAGAATATATCTACCAGATTTAGTAACAATTATTGAGTCTTTTCGTGAACCAGTTGACCATTGTTGAGAAGTTATTAGAGGTGACTTATCACTGAGTTTTAGTATTACTTCACCTGGCGCACAAATAGTATCACTTGGATATGATACTATATCCAAATCAAAACTTCTGACTTTGGTAACTTCAATAGTGTCAAAATATGTACAACCAGATTTGGTACTAACCTTAAGTGAATAAGTTCCAATCTTAGTAACATATAGGGAATCTGAAGTGGAGCCAGTTGACCACTCAAAATCAAAAATACTTTTATCAGCATTAGAAGTTAAAATATTAGTAGAATTGTCACAATCAAAGCTTTCACTTATTTCAAGCTTGAAATCCGTTAGTTCAAATATTTCAAAATTTAGGGTCTTAATACATTTTGTAACTGTATCTATACCGTAAGCTGTGTGCACACCTGCAGTATTAATATTTGCTGATACGCCTTGATCTCCATTACTCCAATAATATCTATATCTAGGGTGTGGATTTCTAATATTTACTACTAGTTCTTCACCTTCGCATATAGTTTTGCCTTCTGGAAAATCTAACTTCAAGTCGTGATAACTATAGCCTTCTACAAGTATGTTATCACTAAATACACAATCACCAGTTTGGGACTCAACTCTTAGCGTATAGTATTTTTCTTGTTCTACTTTTATAGTATCATTGTTACTATTAGTTGACCAGTAATAGTTGAATGATATAGTATCAGCATTTGAAGTAAGCCAAATACTATTACTTTCACAATCGTAAACCGGTATGATGTTTAATTCAAAATCTTCACCTGAATATATTCTGAATTCTTTTTTGAATTTACAACCAGTTATTGTGTCTTCAGCTGTAACCCAATATTTTCCAGGTTTAGCATAAGCAGTTTCTAAGGTTTTACTACTATTACTCCATAGGTAAATGCAATCTGGATGTGGGTTTGTAATTTCAACTTCTATTATTTCGTCTTCACAAATAAAAGAACCAAGTGGAAAATTGATGTTAGGTTCTCTGTTTATACTTTCAATAGTTATCGTTTCTTCTGTAAAACAGTCATCAGATAAAAATACCTTTAATGAGTAAGTACCTAATTCAGTTACGATTATTGATTGAGTTGTATCGCCAGTAGACCAAAGGTAATTATCATATTTGTCACTGCAAGATAATCTGAACGAATCTTGACAATCAAGTATTTCTTTTTCTATCTCAAATGATGGAGCAGGTACAAAATATATACTTATTGAATCCCTAACAACACAACCATACTGATTAGTTGCTGTCAGAAAATATTTACCAGATTCAGTTACTTTTATCGAACTATCTTTACTACCTGTTGACCATAAGTACTCATCAAAATGAGCTGTAACTTTAATATTAACAGTATCTATATTACATACTAATGACCCTGGTTCAGTTTCAAAATTTATGTCTGTAGCAATACCTACATTTAATCTGATTGCCATTGCGATTTCATTAGTTATTCTATCTTTTAGATAGTAGATACCTGAATCAGATATTCTAACATTTGGGATTGTTAAAGCTTTTGTTTCAAAAAGTCTAAACATTCCCATCCATTTATACCTGTTGTAATCCAATTCTAATTCTGGATTATAGTACAGTTGACCACCTAAACAAATGTTTAAATCAATTATTTCATATTCTTCTTCATATTTACCTGGGCCAGTATCCGGTAAACCAACTAAAGATTTATCATTATTAGTAGTGATGCTTGGACCTAATTCTTTGTACTTACACGCTGAACCCCAATTATTAGGAGATTCTATTACTGACAAATAAGATTTATTTTCTCGAGCAATATAAATTTTATTATTTATACCTCTTTTCAGAGCCCACATACCACCATCGCCTCTGTTATGTCCGAAATCAACTATTTCATTGTATAGAAAATTATCACCGTAAACATAAGAGTTAACGTCCATCTGAAAACATCGTGAGAAAAAATAGTCATCTTGAGTAGAGTCGAGTTGATAAGTAGTCAAATATAAGTTCATTGAGTTTTCAGAAAATTCCAACCCATAAACTCCAGTTTCAAATACTGATGTTGATAATAATTTCATTTTATCGATACTACCTGTACCATTATCAAATAATGCGAATTCTATCTCATTCCCATCATAATCAGCAGAAACAAGTATATTTTGATTAGGAGCAACTTTAAGATATCCTTTATTAAAATTACGCTTCATCTTACTAATATATTTATTTTGGTAAGTTAGCTCACCATCTTTATAAAGATATATAATATAGGAGGTACTATCAGGTACATGTGGGTTTATTACAACCCACAAATCTTTTTTATTTATGTGTCTGACTATCTCAACTCGCTCATAACTTCTTTCAGAACTATCAAGATGAGTAACAACCTTTGAAACTTCACCGTCGATACTATTAGTAAAATCAAGCTTGTAGAGGTAAGATCCATCTTGAAAAGCAGAGGTATGTGCAGTAATAAGCAAGAACATTTTGTCATTACTTGGATCTTTGAATATAGAAATTCCTTGAGCCGCTTCTTGTGATCCTAATAATTCGTTATAAATTATATTATGTTTGCTATTCCAAATATTTACCCCATCAGAATAGAACAAAAGATTTCCATTTTGATCTACACCGGTAGTAGCAGCTTCTACTGAATTGATTAAAAAATCATCAGATAAAGAATATGGGCTACTACTTTGTGAATCAAATTTGAGTGAAGCCCCTTTGCCAAATATCCATAAATCCTTATCTATTTGACTTTGTGAGGTCAAGTAAGTAGAAATGAAAATTAAAAATATAATAATAAATCTATACATTTCGATAAAATAACTAAATCACATAAATAATTCAAATATAAATAGCTCTAGCAATATGACAGAACTATTCTATAATTAATATTTTTTTGATTAAATTGATAAGATTATAATCACTCAACAGCATAATAAAAGTGAAATATTGGGATAAAAATCCAATTTATTTTCAAATCTTCGTTTCGGTACTTAGCTTTTGCTTTGTTCTGCTAGGGACTTTTTATTTTGTTAAACTTGCTACCACTGTAAGTGACGAGAATTTATTTATTTCTCCACCCTCAGATATCTATATATCTAAACTTCAAGGTGAGTTCGATGATTACAATAAACATCAATACTACGATAGCACTTTTGTGGGTAGTTTCGTAATTGGTGTAGATAATATCTCTTTGGACAGTATAGCTAACCAATATGAGTTATTGGAAAAAAGAAAAAACTCTGAAAGTAATATTTCATTAGAAATTGCAAATCTCAATAATCAACAGATTCAAAAGATCAGGATTCCCTCAAGTGACTTGGATAAATTCTATTTAGAAAATTTAGAGTCCTCCGTTATCATAACTTATGTATTCCCAGATGGTGTTTCTGATAGAGCTGGATTACGTAGCGGAGATATTGTATTAGAAATTAATGGTCAAACATTCTCAAGTGTACAACAAGCTGATAGAATTATAAAAAGTAGTCGTGCTGGTAGTACTATTGATTACTTGATTAACCGTGATGGTAAAGTGTTCAGCAAACAACTTACTTTGCCTAAATTCGGTATTAATTTATCACAATTACTAATGATGATATGTGGGATGTTTTTACTCTTTCTAGGCGAAATAATAGGAATAAAGCGACCAAGAATTAGAGGTGCTAGAATAACTTCACTATCACTAATTATGTTTGGACTCGTTTCAACACTAGGTTTAGTTGGCCTAAGTTCAATAGACAACATATTTGATCACTTTTTATTAAATTTTGCAAATTTTGCAATGTTTATATCTATACCACTTATTTTACATAGTTTAAAATACTTCCCTCGACATCTAGTAGGTCTGACTGAAAAAAGATATATAATACTTACTCCCTATATAATTGCAAGTATATTTTTCTTATTTCAAGTAGGTTTAAGTTATGGTTTTTGGATAAATATAATTGAAACCAAAACACTAGAATTTTTATCAAGCTCATTATTTCTATTATTTCTAGTAACTACTTCTATATTTATATTCTTGACTAATATAATACATAGAAAAGCAGTGATTAAAAAAGACTGGATAAAAGGTAAATTAATTCGTTTTTCCTATACTTTAGTTTTTTTGATGATTGTTATACAAACAATTCTTTTCCAATTCGGATACTTTAAATTACGTGAGCTCATATATGCTTCTCTATTATTGATTCCAATATCTTATATGGTTTCGGTGGGTTTATATAGGGTATTTGATCTAAACATAAGATTAAAAAGGAATTATCAGTATTTATTAGTTAGTACAGGGCTTTACATAGTTTATATTTCTACGGTTATTTTATTCATTTATGTACTATCAATGATAGAATGGGAAATACCTAATTTACATTTTTCTGGTACCTCAATTGAAGTTCTTAAAAACCCATTAAGACCAGAAATGCATTTACTCTATGAGAAGATTTTGATAGTGCTTTTATCAATGTCAATATCTATTCTATTATGGAATGTAGCTAAAGTTATACAAGAAAAAATCAATCATAAATTCTATAGATCAAAATCTGATTTTAGAAAAGCAGCTAAAGAATTTAGTAAATTGAATACTAAAAACTTTAACCCAGATCAATTCAGTAAGTTCTTTTTAAATAGACTTCTTGATATCATACAAACTAAACGAGCAGGGCTACTTTTATTCAAAGAAGGTCAGTTAGTTTCACAGAAATTCGCAGGTTTTGCAGATGAGACCTTAATAGAATATATTTCTGCTGTTAACGGAAAACTTCACATGAGTCTTAAAAATTATTCGGATAGTGTGCCTGTAGATTATCTTCCCGATGCTCAAAGAATTGTACTTCGAGAATTTAAGTTTCAGTATCTTACACCAATTTGGTCAAAGGACGATTTGATAGGAATAATTTTTGTTGGAGAAAAATTATCAGAAACAGCATTTCATAATGATGATTTATTATTCTTATCAGCAATTTCAGGTCAAGCATCTGTAGCAATTGAAAATTCTTTACTATATGAGGATTTAGCTAAGCAAGAGAGATTCAGACATGAACTAGAGATTGCAAGAGGTATCCAACTTGCATCATTGCCTATAAAAACTCCAGATATTAATGGACTTGATATAGCAGGAGTCTCTATTCCTGCACTTGAAGTAGGTGGAGATTTTTATGATTATCTTAATGGTAAGTCCAATGCAGTTACTATAGTTATTGGAGATGTAAGTGGTAAAGGAACCTCTGCTGCATTGTATATGTCAAAAATACAAGGGATAATGCGTACTCTACATGAGTTTGACTTGAAACCAAAAGAATTACTTGTTAGAACGAACTCTCTTATTAGTGATAGTATGGACAATAAATCCTTTGTTACTTCTACTAGTGCGTATATAAATCTGGATACAGAATCTGTTACAATTTCTAGAGCTGGACATTTACCTCTCTATTTTTACAATAGCAAATTGGATAAAGTTGAGAATTTAAAACCTAATGGAATAATGTTAGGATTTGGTAATGGAGCTAAGTTCGCAGATTTACTAGAAGAAATTGTTATAGATTTTAATCCAGGTGATATTTTACTATTTATTACTGATGGTATTCTAGAAACTAGAGATAGCAGTGGCAATGAGTTCGATGAGAAAGAAATAATTAGAATGCTAAATATATATAGTAGTCAATCTGCTGACGAGATTAAGAACAATATTCTAAGTAGAGTGAAAAGCTTTACAGGTGAAATGGAACAATTCGATGATATGACTGTTGTTGTGGTTAAAAGGAATAGCTAAGCGTAAACTCAGGATATCCTAGTTTATTGACATTCATATTATAAGATAATTCGTCATCAACGTTAAAATCATATAGATGAGCACCTACGTAAGCATCAACTGCAGATATTACATATACTCCCAATAGATAAAAAGCCATCATATCTCTATTATCTCTATTAAACTCTTTGTTTGCCTTTAATTGTCTGATTTGTAAATCAGTGAGTAAGTTTTTTTTAATAGGGTAATAAGTATCACTCAAATCTTCGGGAGATTCTATTGGTATTTTTGTTCCAGTTTTAGTTGCAGATTCTAATTGGTCACTATAGCTATTGAACTCACTATTATAATAATAAATCAATCCACCCAACCCTACTGCCGCGCCAAATAAAATAGGTGCCTTCCAATATTCTTCATTATAATATTGTCCCCAGCCAGGTATAATTGATTTCCAAAGTGCTTCACTCGGAGATTTTGACATATAATCGTTATTAGACATTGGGACAGTCTTTGTCTCAGATTGTATAATACTAGTGCTATCCTGAGCTAAAGTAATATTAGAAATCGATAAAAAAGTAATCAATATGATCATCAATTTTAGCATACTGCAATTGCTTCTATTTCGATTTGAACATCCTTAGGTAAACGACTAACTTCGAAAGTAGCTCTTGCAGGCTTAGATTCATGGAAGTAAGTATTATAAGTCTCATTCATCTCTGTAAATTTACTCAAATCTGTCATTAGTACAGTTGTTTTTACAACATTATTCAAACTTAGACCTTGCGAAGCAAGTATAGCTTTAATATTTTCAATTACTTTTTGAGTTTGCTCTTCAATAGTTTCTCCTACCAAATTACCTTTAGTATCTAATGGTATTTGTCCAGATATAAACAACATTGAACCGGATGCCTTTACAGCTTGTGAATAAGGGCCAACTGGCGCTGGAGCATGTGGTGTTTCTATTATTTCTTTAGTCATTTCATTTTTTCCTTTGCGTATAAAGCTGCACCTAATATTCCAGCTTCATTATGCAATTTTGATTTTATAATTAATACTTTTACTTTGAGTTCTGGTATTACTCTTCTCTTCATTTCGCTCATTGCTGTATCGAAAAGAAGATTATTTACATGACTAATACCACCACCAATCACAAATATAGGAATTCCAGTCAAATTAGCAGCAGAACTAAGCCCAATTCCTAATAACTTTCCCATTTCCATGAAGTTTATAATTGCCAGATCATCACCAATATTTACAGCGTCGGATATTTCTCTTACTGTGAATGAATCAAGTGAATTAAGCATAGAATTAGGAAAATTTTTCAAATCCGATTTAGCTCTATTTACAAACTCATTAGCATTAAAATATGATTCGAAAATGCCTGTTCTATAATCATCTCCTTTCTCTTTGAAATCGATGATAATATGCCCTAACTCACCTGAGCTTCCAGCTTTAGAAGTTATTAATTCTTTGTCTCTGACTAATACACTACCTATACCTGTACCAAGTGTAACGAAGTAATATTCACTTAGTTCATTAAGCTTAGCTTCAGCGAATCCAGCTAGATAAGCATCATTTTGATAATATATCGGTAGGTCAGTAAATTTACTAAATACTTCCAATATATTCTCTGATTCCCAATATTTCATATTTGGTGCTGAGACTATATCACCTGATTTATCAATTGTACCTGGGAAACCAATTCCGATCGATTCGTGAGAGAACCTTTTAGATAAATCAGCTATTGTAGTTTTAATAGAAGTTTCGAATTCTGAAATGCTATTAGCAATATTCGGAATCTCAGTGTTGTGAATTAGCTTTTTGTCTTCAACTATGCCGAATTTGATGAATGAACCACCAATATCAATCCCCAGATTCTTCATCATTCTTCCTTTTCTTGATGAATATTACTTTCTCACCTGGCTTGATCATTCCGTATTTCTCACGTGCTAGACGCTCTATTTCTAAAGTATCTTTTTTCATTTGAACTTCTAGTTTTTTTAAAGAATCTATTTCGGCAACGAGTTTTTCAGCCTTTTCGGATAGGTCACTTTCTTTAGTAATGTAGCTATATTTGTTGATAGCTCCATAATCCGTGAATAGATAGAAAATCAATATTACAAATAAAATAACCCCGCCTACGACAAGATGTCTTTTGACGGGGTTTTCGTGTAATTTTTGTTTACTATCTTCAGTCATTTATACTTATTCTTTTATTTGAATTGTTTTAAGAATTCAACGAAATCATCCATTTCTTTTTTAGTTCTTGTCTCAGTAACAGCAATTAATAATGTATTTGGACTATTAGCATATTTAGAAACATTGATACCAGCTAAGAATCCTTCATCGTTTGCCTTATCTAATAGAGCTACTATATCACCAGGAACTTTTACTGCAAATTCGAATACAAACGGTTTATCGTTGAATAATTCGTAACCATCTAATTCTAATATTCTATCAGCTAAGTAATGTGCTTTATGGAAAGATTGCTCTGCAACTTCTTTAACACCTGATTTACCCATAGTCTCCATATATACTGTAGCAGCTAACATGAAAAGACCTTGGTTAGTACAGATATTAGATGTTGCTTTTTCACGCTTGATTTGTTGTTCACGTGTTTGTAATGTTAATACAAACCCTCTTTTACCGTCTAAATCTTGAGTAACACCAGTCAATCTACCTGGAATTTTTCTAACGAATTCTTGTTTACAAGCAAAGATACCTAAGTAAGGTCCACCAAAGCTTAGTGGAATACCTAATGGCTGTCCTTCAGCAATTACTATATCTGCATTATAATTCCCAGGAGCTTCTAAAACTCCTACAGAAAATGGATCAGCAGCAACAATAAATAAACTACCATTCTCATGAGCTAGTTTTTCTATTTCGTGTACTTCTTCTACTGTACCTAAGAAATTAGGTTGTTGAACTACTACAGCCGAAGTTTTATCACTTAGTAACGATTTCAACTTTTCGAAATCTGTAGTCCCATCTGCAGCTATTGCATCATGGTAAGTAAACTTTCTACCTTGAGTTACAGTTTTTACTACATCTTTGTAATTAGGATTGATAGTACCTACATAAACAAACTCTGTTTTGCGATTGATAGCAGCAGCCATAAGCACGGCCTCAGCAAGAGCAGTACCACCATCATATAGTGATGCATTTGCTACATCCATACCATAAAGTTCACAAATCATTGTTTGGAACTCATACATAGCTTGCAGAGTACCTTGAGATACTTCTGCTTGGTATGGAGTATATGCAGTACGGAATTCTGCTCTATTAATAGTATCACCTACTATAGAAGGGATATATCTCTCATACGCACCACCACCCATAAAGCAGATATGTGTGGAAGCTGATTTGTTCATACTTGAATAAGAGTGCATCAATCGAGTTATTTCGTACTCTGATAGTTGCTCAGGGAAGTCCATACCACCTTTGTAACGTACTTCTGATGGGATGTTTTCTATTAATTGTTCAAAATTTTGTACGCCAATTTTACTTAGCATATATTCTCTATCTTTGTCCGATGCTGGAACGAATGGCATTTTAATCTCCGAATATTATCTTTTTTGGTAGTTGCAAAATTACTATCAAAAAGAAGCAATTGCAAACAAATAATGATTGGTGTGTAAACTTGTTATTAAGTTAGTTATTGTAAGAGGAGTAAGAAAGAATCTAATTATTCGATGATTTACCTTAAGGTATGATTTAATAAAATACTTTTTTGATTATAAAATGTTAAAAATATGTATTCTAACAATTCCATTTGTAATTTATTATTACATCTTACTACTTTAATTTAAATCAATTGTACTCTTATGCTACAATAATTTGAATTTACTAATTAAATAGTCATAAGTTCTCCCTACAGTATTTATTAATCTAGTCTTTATCTCAATTCTTTTCAAGTTGTTATGAAGCTTTTATTAAAATTCGATTAGTGACTCCTATATAATATTAGTTATCTAATATTAACTTTATATTTCGAGTAGATATTAATTAGAAATGTAAATGTTACTTTTTTTGTCAACTTTATGTTAGACACAACCCTGTATAGCCCATTTATCATAACATCCGAGCAGTATAGCTAATTTGTAACCCATTAGTTTTAGTATTAATTTAGATAAAATTAAAGGAGATATAAGCGATGAGATCTAAGATATTAATAATTATTATTTTCATTTTTTTTATAAGTATAAAGCTGACATTTTCGCAACAAACAGTTGGTATATTTTTAAATGGACCGAATTCATATAATGGATATACATTATTTAGTCCTTTGAATAGTTCAACGACATATTTAATCGATAATTGCGGTGAAAAGATACATTCTTGGTCTTCTGCGTATAATCCAGGTGCTTCAGTTTACTTATTAGAAAATGGAATTCTATTGAGAACAGGAAATGTAAATAATCCAAAATTTTTAGGGGGTGGAACAGGAGGTATAATAGAAATGATTGATTGGGATGGAAATGTTATTTGGGACTATAAGATATCCGATTCCTCACAATGTCAACATCATGATATAGAGTACATGCCGAATGGCAATATATTAGCTTTAGTTTGGAAAGAATATACTAAAGCAGAGGCCTTAGCAGCCGGTAGAATGGAATCAAATGACTTTTTATGGTCAGAGAAAGTAATCGAAATAAAGCCAGACATAGTTAATGGTGGAGGTGAAATTGTATGGGAATGGGACTCATGGGATCATATGGTTCAAGATCAAAATGAAAATGCTGCTAACTATGGCGATATAGAAACACCAGATTTAATTAATATCAACTTTAGTACGAGAGGATTTCATAATTTTGATTGGTTACATTTCAATTCCATTGATTATAATCCTAATTTAGATCAAATTATGCTAAGCAATCACAACTTCAGTGAATTATGGATAATTGATCATTCTACAACAACAGAAGAAGCTAAATCACACAAGGGTGGTAAATATGGAAAAGGAGGAGATTTAATTTATAGATGGGGAAATGATAATGCATACAGCAAAGAACAAAACCACGTTCAGAAATTATTTGCACAACACGATACGCATTGGATTCCAGATAGTTTGCCAGATGGTGGTAAGGTTTTGTTATTCAATAACCAATCAGGACTTGCGGAAGGTAAGTTTTATTCTAGTATAGATATAATTGATTTACCAATGGATGAAGGTAATAAATATATTAAGATTGAAAATAAGTTTGGCCCTTTGGACTTCGATTGGTCATATACTGATAATCCAAAAACAAATTTTGATGGCAGATTATTATCAGGTGTTCAAAGATTACCAAATGGAAATACATTAATTTGTAATGGTTGGGGTGGTATTGTATTCGAGATAGACACTGAAAAGACTGAAGTTTGGAGATATGTTCCACCGGTAGGTTCAAAGGATATAATCTTAAAACAAGGTGAACCTACTTTAGGTAATCAGTTATTCAGAGCAGAAAGATATCCTATCAATTTTCAAGCATTTAAAGGTAAAGACTTAACGCCAAAGGGATATATAGAAATTGGTTCAGATTTTACTTGTCAGATTTTCGATGGCACTTCTGATGTAGCGGATTATTTAGACAATAGCGATATAAGCTTCAAGTACTACAATAACCTAATATATATAGATGCTAATGAACTAATAAACAATATTGAGATTTATAGTCTGACAGGTAATAAAATGGATTATATTACTCCTGATAAACCAAATGTAACTTTTGGAACAACAGAATATACATCAGGAATTTATCTTGGTAAAATTATATATAATTCGAATAAAGTAGCTACATTCAAATTTATAGTTGAGTGAAATTATTAAGTTAGTTATTGTAAGGGAAGAAAATAATTATAGATTTTAGTATTTCACAGAATAAACATTTCTCTTATAGGTCTTTTGGGACGTATCTTTCGAGGCGGAATGTCTCACCGAGATAGCGTTTTCTTACTTCGGCATTTGCGGCAACTTCTTCGGCTTTTCCGCTAGTAAATAGTGAGCCGTCTATTAGTATATACGCTCTATCAGTGATTGATAGAGTCTCGTGGACGTTGTGGTCAGTTATAAGTACTCCTATCCCCTTGTTTTTTAGTGCAAAAATGATGTCCATAATATCCTCTACTGCTATGGGGTCAATCCCAGCGAAGGGTTCATCTAATAGTATAAACTTGGGGTCAGAGGCAAGTGTACGTGCTATTTCGCAGCGGCGTCTCTCTCCTCCTGATAGCATATATCCCTTGCTCTTGCGGATATGAGTGATTTTGAAATCTTCTAATAGCTGTTCTAGTTTTTCATTTATTTGCTTTCTTCTTAGCCCTTTTTGGAGCTGTAGGACGGCTTTTATGTTATTTTCAACTGATAGCTTTCGGAATACTGATGGCTCTTGTGGTAGATAACTAATACCCATTCTAGCACGTTGGTACATCGCTTTACGAGTTATTTTTTTGTCATCTATTCTTACTATTCCCTTATTGGGGCGAACCATACCCACTATCATATAGAAAGTAGTAGTTTTACCAGCTCCATTGGGACCGAGTAAGCCGACAATTTCACCTTGTTTCACTTCTACATCTATTCCTCTGACTACTGTTCGTTTGCCATAGATTTTGATTAGACCTTGTGCTGATAGAACTGATTTGGATTCTTCCACTACCTATATCTTCTGTTTTGTTGAGGTTCTTCTAACTGCAATTTAATAGTTTTTTCGTTATCTCCACGTAGGATTTGAAATTCCATAGTTTCCCCAACCATACTATCATAAACTTCTATGTAAAAATCATCTTCTCTAAGTACCTTTCTACCGTTAATTGTAAGTATAACATCTCCTGGTTCCAAGCCGGCTCTGTTAGCGGGGCCACTATTCTGAGTAGAATAAATAACAACTCCTCTGATCTCTGGTAAATTAAGATATTTAATTACTCTCTCGTCAATTTCTTGTATTTCTAAACCCAAATAAACATTGCGGTTTATGGTCTTCTTTGATTTTATTAATTCTACAATTTGACTAACTCGGTTAATAGGTATAGAAAATCCGATACCTATACTTCCCGAACCAGATTGTGATTGAGCTGTCGAAAAAATCATTGTATTCATACCAATGGCCTTTCCTTCTGCATTTACCAGTGGCCCACCGGAGTTTCCTGAGCTAATAGCCGCATCAGTTTGTATCATATCTTTGTAAACCGTCAATCGTTTGTCTTGCTCTTCTAAAAAATTAACACCTTTATTAGAGATAACTCCAACTGTAACTGTTGGTTTTGCATTAATATCAAAAAGTCCAAATGGATTACCAAGTGCTATTGCCCATTCGCCTATTATCAGATCGTCTGAATCAGCAAATTGTAAATAAGGCAACCTTTCATCTGAATTTATTTTGAGAAGTGCAATATCAGTTGCTGGGTCAGTTCCAATTATATCAGCATCAAATCTTTTTCCATCAGTAGTGGTAACTACTACTTTTTTTGCATTTCCAGCTACGTGATTATTAGTTAATATATAACCATCTGGTGAGATTATAAATCCTGAGCCAAGTCCTTTTACTTCGTACTCTCGTACTCTGTCTCTTTGACGACCGAAAAACCTTTCGAAAAGGGTTCCGCTATAAGGGTTACGATATAGGACTTGCCTTACTTCAGTTACATTTATTCCTACAATCGCAGGGCTAGCTTTTTCTATTGCTCGCGTAATTGCATTTTGACGAGAACTAGCTATGTCATTTTGAGCAATGATTTCACTCTTAATAGCAAAAAGCATTGTTATAGATGCAAGTAAGATTAGATATTGTTTTTTCATATTTTCCACTCTTTATTCTAATTAGATTATATTACATTTGAAACCTAATACAATTACAAAAATTCGATTATGCCATTTGTAGCAGAAGTATCTGTACCATTGCGAGTAAACCAAATTTATTCTTACCTAATACCAGAGCGCTATGGCTCGGATATAATAGGAAAGAGGGTAATTGTTAATTTCTCCAACAAGATAATAACTGGATTAGTAGTTAATGTAACTAGCGATATACCAGACATTAAACTGAAGGAAATATCGGATGTGGTTGATAAAGAACCAATAGCCGATATTAGTTTCTTGAAATTATGCAAATGGACAGCAGACTATTATCTTTGCTCACTAGGTGAAGTATTCATGGCAGCATTCCCACCGAAGACTTTCCCACAAGAAGAAGTTTTCGTCAAACTGTCTGACGTATATAACGAAATTGAGCTAACAAAGTTTAAACAGAGTTCGAAAAAAAGAGAAGAACTAATCAATTTGTTGACCGATGCTGATGATTATATAGCTCTTAGTACACTGAAGAATAAGTACGGTTTTACATATAGCTATAAGCAATACCTAGAGTTCCGAGACTCAGGCTATATAGAGATTAGCTATGAGATGAAGGAAGAACACAAACCGAAGATGATGGTAGCTGTCAAACCTACTAAAACTGATGGAATAGACGACAAATATATACACAGAATAGGTAAAGAGTACCTTTCTCGCTCAGCAAAGCAGATGGAAGCATTTGATTCTATTTGTAGTCATTACTTAGAAACAGAACAACCAATTTTACAACAAGCACTAATCAATGATTATAATATTTCGGCAGCAGCTATTACTGCCTTGGAAAAGAAAGGTTTAATAGAGAAAGTCGAAATAGAAGTTAGTCGAGTAACAGAAGAGCTGTCAGAGCTAAGTACGAAAGTAGAATTAGATTTAGAACTTGCTGATTTTCAGAAGCAAGTACTTGTAGATATTAGAAATGAAATATCAACTGGAAAGAAAAACATACTAATCCACGGAATAACAGGTAGTGGGAAAACTCTGATATATATGCACTTAATCAGAGATGTAATTAGTGCAGGAAAGCAAGTAGTAATGCTTTTGCCAGAAATTTCACTAACCCCACAGCTGACGGATAGATTCAAGCTTTCATTTCCTGGGCGAGTGTGTACCATACACAGTAAATTGAACAAGAATGAACGCTATGAACTTTGGCAACAGATAGCCAACGGCGAATATGATATAGTAATAGGCCCACGCTCGACTATCTTCTCTCCTATGAAAAACATAGGGCTGATAATAGTAGATGAGGAACACGACCAGAGTTACAAGCAAGATTCACCCGCTCCTCGTTACAATGCACGGGATTTGGCAACAGTAAGAGGACATATATTAGATTGTCCTGTGATTTTTGGGTCTGCGACTCCTTCGCTGGAGACATATTATAATGCCAAGCAAGGTAAGTACGGCTACTACCAGATGATTGAAAGAGCGGATTCGCACAAGCTACCAACAATTGAATTAGTTGACTTGCTCAATGCACGTAAATCTGGTGGAATGCACGGCTCGTTCTCCTATGGGCTAATTGAGCAGATTAAATTTACACTTGCAGAAGGAAGAAAAGTTATGCTCTTCCAAAATAGGCGTGGACATTCGAGTTTCATTCAATGTCAGAGCTGTGCCCATATACCCCAATGCGAAAATTGTGATATAGCAATGACTTACCACAGCCATAGTAATGTGATGATATGCCACTATTGTGGTCATAAAGAAGAGTACACAGAGCATTGCAAAGGCTGTGGAGCAGATGATGTTATAAAAATTGGGCTCGGCACTCAGCAAGTAGAAGATGAGATAAATGAGATATTGGGTGACAAAGTAACCGTAGTACGATATGATTCGGATACGGTGACTAACAAGAATAAGCAAAGGCAAATACTGCAGAAGTTCACCGATGGTGGAATAGATATACTAGTCGGTACGCAGATGATAGCCAAAGGGTTAGATTTTTCTACAATCGGGTTGGTGGGTATATTGAATGCAGATGTAGATTTATTCATGAGCGATATAAGAGCTGCAGAAAAGACTTACCAACTAATAAATCAGGTAGCTGGAAGAGCCGGTAGAAGTAAGAATGCGGAAAGTAAAGTAATACTGCAAACAACAGTACCGGATAACTACGCAATCAAATCAATCAAACAGATGTTAAATCTGGATTTTCTCGGCGAGGAGTTGCAGCACAGAGAAGATCTGAGCTATCCCCCATTCTCTCGATTAGTGGTTATAGAGATGATATCATCGGACTATGCACAGCTAGAAAGACAAGCAATGGAACTATATAAGACGTTTCCCAAAGATAAAGCAGAGCTAGATGTACTACCACCGACAGACCCAGTTATCAAGAAAGTACGCAAGAAGTACAGAAAGATAATAGTAATAAAAAATAATAAGCAACTAGACCCAACAGGTAAAGTAATGCGCAAATATGTATGGGGCTGCGTTGATTTCTATACTAAGCAAGGCGGACATGGTGATATGCGAATAAATATAAACGTAGATGCAAGCTCGGTGATGTAGGTGGAGGATATAATTAATTCAAATTAATTTTTATAACTCAAAAACTTCTTGGAATTTTGCAATTCTAAATCCTTTATCAATTAGATTTTTAGCTTCAGAACTATTTGGATTAAGAATTGGATTAGTATGGTTGAAATGAATGAAAATAATTTTTTGCTTATCTTCTTCATTCAAGTCTTTAAATTTTTCAATACTTTCAATTACAAAGGGATGAGGAATTTGAGAAATGTCTCGATTGTTAAGCTCAACTCCATCATAAAAAGTAGCATCCAAGAAAGCAAAGTCAACCTTCTTAATTTCTTCAATTATACTTTTTTCCCATTTTTCCCACTTATCTATATCGGGTATGAATAAAGCGCTTTTATTTGGGCCTTGTATATGATAACCAACAGTTTCGGAGTATTCGTCTCTATGAGGTACTCTATATGGCGTAACTTTTAGGACATTAGAAAGTTGAATCGATTCACCATCTTTCAACTGATTAATAACTATATTCTTTTCTGATACTAATTGACTCCAAGGTCCATTCGTTTCTAAAAAATCCTTCATTTTAGGCATTGCAAATACAGGTACTCTATCTGCACTCATAGCTTCTTTACCAAAGTACATCAGACCTGTATAATGTCCAATATGTGCATGTGTTAGGAACACACCGTCAGGGATTTTTTTATCACTTTGCTCTCCATATTGCATTAGATAATTTAGTTGTTTCGGCATATCAGGAGTAGCTTCAAATAAATATCTCTTCTTAGTAGAGGCATCATAAACACCTAGAGAAACAACTTGTCTGGTATTATCAGGTTTGTCAAACAGATCTTTGCAGCAATCCTTAGTACAAGCGATATGAGGCGAACCTGCATCTTGGATAGTACCGAGTATTACTATTGAGGTTTTTGATGGGGTTGGTTGACTTTTATTAATCTTCTCCGGACTTTTGTTGCAAGAAAGAAGTAGAATTAATATCAGCAATAAGATGATTTTTTTCATTTTCTAAAGTAATGAATTATTCTTGTTTTTGCAATTTAGACTTTTCTATTTTTATCATCTCATTATTGACTACATCATAATTATTGAATGCATGTTTATACTTATCCAATAATTTTAACCTGAGTTTCCTTGGGGTAATAACGGTTAAAGTCTCTCCGAACCCCATTAATTCTCTTTCAATTTCAAAGTTCCAAATAACTCTAATTCTTAGTTTATTTTGATTTCTTTTCGTTTCTAATAACTTTTGAGTTGAATGAATTGGTTTAGTTAATATATATGGTAAAGTATAATCGTCAACTATAAACGTTATATTAATTGGTCTTTGATTAGGTCTCTTTGTTACACCAACTAGATTACTATAATATTCCTCATTAATTTCTTGACTAGGAGAGATAAATAAATCAGTAGATAATGATGATACATCCAATATTCTATCAAGTGCAAGTGTTAATATATTATCATTCTTATTATTTCTACAAAGTAGAAACCATCTATTTCTATATTCTTTCAAAAAATAAGGTGAAACTATAATTTGAGAAGAATTATCTGCAGTAAATGATTTGTATTCAACTAATATCGCCTTTTTTTGTAGCATTATCTTATGGATTGGATCTAAATACTCAATCCCTTTTAATAAGTCATTTTTTTCGAATAATATATATGATTTCTCTTTGTATTTAGAAGAATGTACTTTACTCTCTAGCTTTGTAATCATTTCTGTTAGGTCAGTAAAGTGATTGAAACCTCTGAATTGTTTTAGAATATTCACTGCTTGATTCATTTTATCTAAGTCAATAGATGAAATAGGAATCTTTGTTATACTATAATCATCGTCATCATATTTATAATACTTCCTATCATATACTACAATGGGGGCATTGTAACCCAATTTATCAGACCTCATATTCATAATATCTTGCTGAATAGTCCTTACCCCTACTCCATTTTGTATTCCTTCATACTCATATAAAGCCTCAGATACTTCTGATACTAGATCATTAAGAGTCCATTTTTTAAACTTATTTCTCAAGCATTCATCAATTACTTTAAACCTTAAAAGAGCTAATTTATTCTTTGACATATTAGAATTTCCATTATAAATTTACTTCAATTTAATAATAATTGTAATTACTACGCAACCTTTATGCGTATTTAAATAAAATTTCAATTAAACTAACAATTTTATACTTTCTCTATACCCCTTTTGAATATACAACTTATTGACTTTCTGAATAATATTTTCATTGTATTAATTATTACGTATCATAGATGCGTAGTCGCCCCATAATTTTGTACTAACAGAAAAAGATAAGAAGAAGAAAGTATCTTTACTTGTCGAAACTGTTTATTTGGTTCTTATAGTTTTAGTATGCTCTATGATGAGTGATTCTGTATATCACCATAGTTTAGGATTGAATACAATTTCTATTTACTAGCAATATTAATTTCTATAATAACCCCAATTAATCTATATGTTGGAGGTTCGAGTCCTCTCCTTATCTGTCACATAAGGTAACTCAATCGGTAGAGTAATAGTCAACCAGGTTCGATTCCTGACATTCGATACGAATGTAGCTTATGGAAAGCACTGAATTTCGGTTTCAGGTCAAAGAAGTCACCACTTCTCTAAAAAAGGTAGTTCTTTAACAAATTAGAGTAACTCCGTTCACCAGTTTAATAACTGAGCTGGTGAACAGTTCATAAATGAGCTTGAGAATAGTGGATACCGTTTCTAAAGTCATTTAAGAAGTTATAAGTACTAGTACTTTATTTATAAAGTTTACTATTTCTAACCGATTACTTGACATTTAGATACTAAAATTATAATCCCTCAGATTAATGGATGAGTTACTCTATTTATTTGAAAAATATATTTATTAATAATTTAAAAGGTAATATTATGAGATTAGTTAAAATAAGTCCATACACAGTCGGTTTAGTGTATGAAGGTGAAGTATACAAAAGAGTTGTAACAGAAGGTTGGAACTATTTGAAAATGGGAGAAACTGTAAAAGTAAAAGATATGACCATCCCATTCGAACCAAAAGACGAGTTAGATATAATGCTTAAAGATACTGATTTGACTTACTTACTTGAGATAGTTAGAATATCTGACAACGAAATTGGTTTAATGTATAATGGTAATAACTTTAAACAATTACTAATGCCAGGAAACTATGCTATATGGAAAGGGGTTAAGGAGTATAGTATAAAAATTGTTGATACTAATGAAACTGAAGCCGGTATTGAATTAGAAAGAAATATTTTAAATAAGTTAAGATATGAGAATTTGATTAGAGCTTATGAAGTACAGAGCTTTGAAGAAGGTTTCCTATTTATAGATGGCGAATTTATAAAGGTTTTGAAACCGGGTACATATTTCTATTGGTGCAATAATATTCCAATAAAAGTTGAAAAAGTTGATACTAGGGTTTTACAAATGGAAATCAGTGGTCAAGAAATATTGACAAATGATAAAGCAAATCTAAGAGTAAATTTTCTAGTAAGGTATAAAATAGAGGATATGAAAAAAGCAATTATTGAATGCAATAATTTCGAAAAGCAACTTTACTTAACATTACAACTAGCATTAAGAAAGTATGTCGGAACTTATACTTTAGATAGTTTATTAGAAAAGAAGAACTCTATTGAGAATGAAGTATTGTCTAATATCTCTGCAAAAGCCACAGATTTGGGTTTAAAAATAATTGACTGTGGTATAAAAGATATAATTCTACCAGGTGAAGTAAAAGAAATAATGAATAAAGTATTAATTGCACAGAAAAAAGCTCAAGCAAATTTGATAACTAGAAGAGAGGAAACTGCTTCTACGAGAAGTTTGTTGAATACTGCAAAATTAATGGAAAGCAACAAAATGCTCTTCAAATTGAAACAAATGGAATACATAGAGACTATTGCTGAGAAAGTTGGTAAAATATCTATTGGTTCCAACAGTAAGTTAATTGAGCAAATGCAGAACTTATTCGATACAGAATAATAAAATCTAATAATGTTCAATACATTTAGATAAGGAAAGATTACTATAACGTAATAATCTTTCCTTTTTTTATAGGACTCAACTTAAAATTAAATTAGGAAATCATAATAATCTCCCAAAATTGATTAAATTTCGAATTATTAGAAACCCAAAAACAAGAAAGAATATGTCAGAGAAAAAGAGAATATTAAGTGGTGTAACCCCCTCGGGATTATTGACAATTGGTCATTTGGCAGGTGCCTTGACTAACTGGAAGAAAATGCAAACAGAATTTGAATCATTTTTTATGATAGCTGATTTGCATGCTATTACACTGAGACAAGAGCCAGCTAATCTTCGTTCATGGACATTGGATACAGCAGCTATGTTCTTGGCTTGTGGTATAGATCCCGAAACTTCTGTTATTTTTACTCAATCACACATACCAGCACACTCACAATTAGCGTGGGTTATGAGTTCTTATACAGGTATGGGAGAAGCTGAGCGTATGACCCAATTCAAGGACAAATCAAAAAGAAAACCTGACAATGTAAATGTTAGTTTATTCTCATATCCTATTTTAATGGCTTGTGATATTTTGCTGTATCAAGCTGATGCAGTTCCAGTAGGTGAAGATCAAAAGCAACATTTGGAATTAACTCGTAATCTTGCCAAAAGGTTTAATCATCATTATTCGGAGACTTTTACCATTCCCGAACCATATATTCCAGAAGTTGGTGCAAAGATATTGAGTCTTCAAGAGCCGACAGCTAAAATGTCGAAATCTGATCCCAATCAAAATGCTGTGATTTTCCTAACAGATGATAATGATACTATTATTCGAAAAATAAAGCGTTCGGTAACAGATTCTGGAAGTGAAGTGAATGTTGGAAAAGGAAAAGAAGGTATTGAGAATTTGATTACACTATTATCTGTTTCTACTGGTAAAAGTGCTAAAGAGATAATTGCAGAATACGAAGGTGAGGGATATGGAAAGTTCAAATCGGACGTAGCAGAGGCAGTTGCATCGTATATACAACCTATTAGAGATGAGTTCAAGCGGTATAGAGAAGACAAGGAATTACTAATAAATATCTTAAAAAAGGGTGATGAAAAAGCTAATAAAGTAGCCTTTAAAACGTTATCTAAAGTGTATAAGAAAGTCGGTTTCTTACAATATTAATATTGATAGACGGATTTTACTTATTTTTGCAATCAATTTATTATTAACTATCTATTTTGTTTGATATGCCAACTTATGTTTATATATGTGACGAGACTGGTGAAGAGTTCGAATATATCCAAGGTATTAACTCTGATGCTTTGGAGTATTGGCCCGAAGACGTAAATGGTTTCGATGCTAACAAACCTAAGAAAGTACGTAGAAAAATCGGTTCAGGAATTGGTGTCATGTTAAAAGGAACTGGATTCTACGAAACTGACTATGTAAAAAAGTCTGGTAGTTCAGATAGCAAAGACTAGAGTTTAGAGCTAAGGAACTCATACCTTAATTTCAAAAATAAATCAATTAGTAGTAAGTCGGGATTGACATTTCGATTAACTTTGACTATTGCCTGTTCTATTGATTCGAATGCATTGAAATAATTAGCTTTGTCATAATAATTTGCAAATTTTTTAATTGAATCAATAGTGCTAATATTAACTATTAACTTATCTTCCCCATTACTTAGATGCAAGGCATCTTGTAACCATCTTTGCAATAACTTTAGAGCGGTTATAATTAAGTTTTTATCTCTAAGTTTAGTTAACTCTCCTACTCTTTCTGAAAGAAGAGATCTGTAACCTGTTTTTTGTAAAGAAGCACGTAACAAATTAATTGTAGCTTCGACTAATTGATTGATATCTTGGTCTATAAAATCTATTGCATTACTAATAGAACCTTGTGCAAATGAAGATATTATACTTCTTTTCTCTTCAGTCAACTCCGGATAATTATCAATCAAATATTCGTTTAGTTCATCATTTGTTAAAGGAGCAAATTTCAATTTCTGAGCTCTAGAGAGTATAGTCGGGAGCATAGAATTTATATTCTCAACAATCAAGATAATCGTTGTATTAGGATTTGGCTCCTCCAATGTTTTTAGAAATGAGTTAGCTGCAGCAGGATTCATAGTATCTGCGTCTGATACAATCACAAATCTATGTCCACCATGGCTCGATGTAGATAACTTTTTCCTCAAAATTCTTATTGTATCTATTCTTATTTGAGAAGCATTTGCTATCTCCATTTTATAATAAGGATTAGCTTGCTTTTTACTTAGTTCATCTTTAATATTGTCAACAACATCATCAGTATAATTATCGTAAAAGTTCTCTGCTTTTTTTGTTGATTTACTAGCTGGAGTTTTATGGATGTAAGTAATATTAGGCGAGTTAAGCCACATTGATTCATCTATTTGATTGACAAATGAAGCAAATTTCAGAGCAACAGCTTCTTTCCCAACGCCTTTTGGCCCGTAAAAAAGATACGTCGATGCAATAGAATTATTAGTACTTGCGTTAGTGAGCAAGTTATAAATTTTGTGGTTACCGTAAAGTTTAATCATAAATTAACAAATAAGATTTTTTAATTGAGATGTTAAAATCGTAAATTGTAAAATTGTATAAAACAAGAATAAGAAAAATATTAATTAAAATTTGGTGAGTAAAGCATGGCGGCTAAAAAAAATAGCACAAAAAAAGCTTCAGTCAAGACGAAAAGCACTAAATCGAAAGCAACGACAGCTAAAAAGACTACTACTAAAAAAGCAGTAGCTTCAAAAAATTTGAAAATGGATAAAGCACACTTGATGGGTGCCTTGCGTAATATGATTACTGCAAGAACTACAGATAATATCCACTTAGGATTCGTAAAGCAAGGTAAATCATTCTTCCACATCGGTGTTAGTGGACACGAATGTATCCAAACTGCTATCGGTCTACGTATGCGTGAAGACGATTGGGGTTGGACATATTATAGAGATATGGCTATTACTTATGCAAAAGGGATGACTATGAATGAGTACTTCCTACTTGCATTTGCTAAAAAAGATTGTCCAGCAACAGGTGGACGTCAGATGCCAGGTCACTTTGGTAATCCAAGATTAAATTTCCCTACTCAATCATCACCTACTGGTACTCAGTTCTTAAATGCAACTGGAACTGCACTTGCAATCAAGAAAGAAGGTGGAGATCAGTTCGTTTATGTTGCTTCTGGTGAAGGTACAACTTCTCAAGGTGAGTTTTACGAAGCTGTTAACTGGGCTAATAGAGCTAAGTTACCTGTTTTATTCTGTATCCAAGATAATAAATATGCTATTTCAGTTAGAAAGAAAGACCAAACAATGGGTGGAGATATCTCAGATGCTTTTGGTAAATATGAAAACTTGAAAAAGATTAGAGTAGATGGTACGGATTATTTCGAATCAGTCAAAGCTGCAGAAGAAGCAATAGAATGGATGAGAGCTGGTAATGGCCCTGCATTGATTCATGCAGATGTTGTTAGATTACTTTCTCACTCTTCTTCTGACGATCAAAGAAAGTATCGTGATATGGATGATCTGGAAAAAGAATCAAATGACAAAGATTGTATAAAAATTCTTTCTTCAAAATTGATTAAAGATAAATTAGCTACACAAAAAGAAATTGATAAATTGTGGGCTGATGTTAAGAAAGAACTACAAGACGCGGCTGACTGGGCTTTGGAACAAGAAGATCCTGATCCAGCTGACTCAATCAAAGAAAACTTTGCTGACGAAAGTACTCGAGACCTTCCGTACGCTACAAGTGAGCCAACAGGTGAAAACGAAGCAGTATTAGTTGATGCTATTAATCATGCATTGCACGAAGAAATGGCAATAAATGATAAGATGGTTATTTACGGTGAAGATGTAGAAGACGGGAAAGGTGGTGTATTCACTGCTACTAGAGGGCTTAGTGATGCATTTGGAACTGATAGAGTATTCAACTCTCCCCTAGCGGAAGCTTCAATAGTAGGTACTGCTGTTGGTATGGCTGTCAAAGGGTGGAAACCAGTAATAGAGATTCAATTCGGTGACTATATATGGCCTGCATTTATGCAATACAAAAACGAAGTTGCTGCAATGAGATTCCGTTCTAATGGTGGGTTCTCAGCTGCAGTTGTAACTAGAGTTGCAGTTGGTGGTTATATACACGGTGGTCTATGTCACTCTCAGAATATCGAATCAATATTCTCACATATTCCTGGTTTGCTAATAGCTTATCCATCGAATGCTGCCGATGCTAAAGGACTATTGAAAACAGCATGTAGATTACAAGACCCAGTTATTTTCTGTGAGCACAAAGGTATGTACAGATTACCATTTGCAAAGACTGTAGAACCAGATGATAACTACTTATTACCATTTGGTAAAGCAATAATAGTAAAAGAAGGAAACGACGCTACTATTATTACATATGGTATGGGAGTAAAAGACAGTGTAAACGCTGTGAAAAGAATAGAAAAAGAAACTGGTAAAACTGTAGAGATTATCGATCTTAGAACAATTGTTCCTTGGGATGTAGAAGCAGTTTGTGAGTCAGTTAAGAAAACAAATAGAGCACTAGTAGTACACGAAGACACTATGACTACGAGCATTTCTGGTAATATTATATCAGAAATCTCTGATCAGTGCTTCGAGTATTTGGATGCTCCAGTTAAGAAACTAACTGCTAAAGATTCGCATATCCCTTACCACCCTGTATATGAAATGGATGTACTTCCTACTGAAGACAAGGTATATGATAAAATTAAAGAATTGCTCGAATATTAATATTATTCTAGAAATTATTGAAATTGAAGAAGACCATTCATGAGAATGGTCTTTTTTATTTGTATATAATTCCCCACAAAAAACACTAAAAATATTACTTGTCAGTATTTAATGTGTTAATTCGTAAATTATATTTTTAAAATTATAAAAAATAGAAAAATGAGCAACAAACAAAAAGTTCAAGATCAAATAGACAGTAAGATATTAGCAGACCGTAAAGTATTTTTATGGGGTGAAGTTGATGATGATTCGGCGAAGCACATAATTGATAGATTATTATATCTAGATATGGAAGAACCAGGAAAAGAGATTCAATTAATAATCAATAGTCCTGGTGGATACGTGACTGCTGGTTTTGCTATATATGATACAATGAAAGCAATTTCTAGTCCAGTATCTACTATTGCTACGGGTTTGGCTGCATCTATGGGCTCTATATTGCTATCAGCAGGAGAGAAAGGCAGAAGGTTTGTTATGCCATTAGCTAGAGTGATGATACACCAGCCTAGTGGTGGTGCAAGAGGTAAATCAGCAGATATGGAAATACAAATGAGCGAGATTATTAAAACAAAAGAGCTTAGCGCACAAATATTAGCTGATAATTGTGGTCAATCTTTTGATAAGATTATGGCTGATTTCAATCGTGATTTCTGGATGTCAGCTGAAGAATCAGTTGCTTACGGTATAGTTGACAAGATGATTGATAAGTTCGTTTAGAACTATTTGCCATTATTAAAATATATTAAGACTCCTTGTGAAAGTAGTCTTTTTTTTAATAAAGTTCACTTTTTATGTAATTTGATCTATAATAGGCAATCAATAAAGCTACATAATAAATGAAATTTTGTGGAGGAAAAGAAATTACTAACACTAAACCAAATACAAAGAATGTAATTTTGAAATATTTCCTACTTTCATTGATATTTATCATCCTTACAATCATAACTCAAGTAGGTGGAATACTATATATTCTTTCTATTTATTTAGCAAAGAAGTTTAAACTAACGAAATCCATACATCGGCTTTCTATTTTCATAGTCCTATATCTTATATCTACATTCATATTAGTGCCTATAATTGCCCCTGTTTTTGGTCGAGAGAAAATTGATAATACTGATTTTATAGAACCTCATACTTTTTTCTATACATTAATGAATAGGAATTATGTTAGTCCAGAGCTTAATGAATTATTAAGAGATATTTCTATTGAATTGGAAAAAAAGCATGAGGGCATTAAATTAGTCTATCTAGATGCTAATTTCCCGTTTATTGACAAGTTTCCTTTGCTACCCCATCTTAGTCATAATGATGGTAATAAAATAGATATATGCTTTATATATCAGGATAGCAAAGGGAAAATTGTTAATAATAAGCGTTCAGTTTCTGGTTATGGGGTTTTCGAGGCTCCAAACCCTTCAGAATTTGATCAAACTTCTGAATGTAAAAAGAAAGGTTATTGGCAATATGACTATCCGAAATACTTAACTTTCGGTTCAATAAATGATGAAATTTCTTTTTCTGAGATAGGTACAAAAAACTTAATAAATCTTATATTGAGAAATAAAAATGTTGAGAAACTATTTTTAGAACCCCATTTAGTAAAGCGATTGAACCTAAATAATTCTAAGATTAGATTTCATGGCTGTAGAGCAGTTAGACACGATGACCATATACACTTACAGATAAAATAGACGGGAAACCAAATGAAGCAAATACTCAATAAAAACTTATTCTTTGTGAAAGAACACAGAGGAATATTCAAAGCAGCGAATAACTACGACATATTCGACCCGAACACTCAGCAAATGATAATGACTTGCAGAGAAGAAAAACTAGGAATTTTCACTAAAATATTTAGGTTCACAGACTATAAGCGAGCGACTCCATTCGATATTGAAATAAAAACTACTGATGGTAAAAAAGTGCTGACAGTAAAGCGAGGTATATCTATATTTTTATCAAACGTAGAAGTATTTGATGAAAATGATATTTTAGTTGGTCGCTTCAAGCAAAAATTCTTTACGATTGGTGGGAAATTCGATGTGCTCGACGCTTCGGATAATGTAGTTTGTTCACTAAAAGGTAAATGGACAAGCTGGAATTTTGATTTCATCCGTGATGAATTTAAGTTGGCTCACGTAAGTAAAAAATGGGCAGGAATTGGCCGAGAAATGTTCACTAGTGCAGATAACTATATGCTCGAGATAGATAACAGTGTTCCACAAAACGACTCTGTTCGTTTACTGATTTTAGCAGCTGTTATGTGTATAGATATGGTTTTGAAGGAGTAAATATTAAGGAAGTGAAAACTTCAATCAATTCATTGTAATGATCCTGAGTAGTAAATAGAAGAATAAGAAACTATTAAATTCTAACATTAAGTCTATGACTAACTAAAATTTTTTAATATAATTTTTCTAAAAAACTTAATTCATTAATTAAAACTCATTTGCTTGAAAAAAAGGAAGTTTGTAAATTGGTGGTTTAGATTTTTTTTTTCAAAATCAATAAAATTATTATTTAAATAAATTTAGTGAATAACAAATTAACCATTGTAGTCCTTCCTTTCGTCAACATGTCATCTGATGAAGACAAAGAATATTTTAGTGATGGTATTACTGAGGAGATTATTTCTGCACTTTCAAAATTAAATGAAATAAATATAATATCAAGAACTTCATCGTTTTATTTTAAAAATAAAGTAGTCCCGATGTCTGAAATTGCCGAGGTACTAAATGTAAATATTGCTATAGTTGGTAGTGTTAGGATGAGTGGCGATAAAGTTAGGATATCTTCTCAAATAATTAATGCAATCGATGATACTCATATTTGGTCAAATAGTTGGGACAGAAATCTTGACAATATATTTGAGATTCAAGATGAGATTAGCATACAGATTGCTGATAGGTTAAGAGAAAACTTAGGACATATTGAAATAGTAGATCATCTAGTCAAAACACAAACTGAAAGTTTTGATGCTTATAAATTGTCTCTTGAAGCACTATATTATTTTAATAGATGGAATCCTGCAGATGTAGAGATATCTATTGATTTATATAGTCAAGCACTAAAGCTAGATTCACAACATTTAGAATCTCACATAGGTATAGCTGATGCTTATAGCTTTTTAGGTACTACTGGATTTATGGATGCACAGGTTGCATGGGCAAAAACAGTTGAACATACGAATATAGCATTAGAATTGGATTCTAATAACCCTAAAGTCTATTACTTACTAGCAAATATTTCATTTTTTCTGAATTGTGATTTTGTAAGTACCTTCAAACATGCTTATAAATCAATAAATATTAAAAAGAATTATCCTGAAGGACAGCAATTCATGTCATTCTTATATACTTTAATCGGTGATATGGATAATGCGCTTAAACATCTTAACTACGCTTTAGACCTTGACCCACTGAATCAAGAGACTCTGTTCTATAAAGCATTTTACAATTATCGGATAGGAAATCATAACAATTCTATTTCTATACTAGATGAATTATTGAATGATAATCCGAAGAATATTCCTGCATTAACAGTAAAAGCTTATAACTTATTATGTATGAAAGATACCAAGAGAGCTTTACAACTTATAAATGAATTACCTGAAGAAATAACTATAATGGACGATAAACTTGGAATTGAATGCCTTGCTTATATAGTTGATAGGAAGAATGAAAAGTCAGAAAATCTATTATCCAAATTAGAAGAAAAAGCAAGACATTCATCCGCAATTCAAGCTCATTCTTATCTTTTCCTTTCATATATTTTTCTAAATCGTTTTGACGATGCATTTCATTTACTTGAAAAGTCTTTATCTAATCAGTCTCCGATTTTTCTTATTAGCTATTCTGACCCGTTAGCTAAAAAACTAAGGAATGACAATAGATACTATCAATTTGAGGAAAAGATTTATCCTGATATTTCTTTTATTATAGAAGTTAAAGACAGTAAACCTGAGTTACTTGATGAAACTACTTCACAGGCAATTATTAAAAAATTGGTAGAATTCGTCGAGCAAGAATCCCCTTTTCTTAACCCAGATATATCACTACGATCACTTGCAGATCTTTTAGAGATACACCCTAATCATCTTTCTTGGATATTGAACAAAAAAATCAATAAAAATTTTAATGAGTTTATAAATCATTACCGAATTTCTCATTTCAAAACATTAGCTTTAGATTCATCTAATAGTCATATTTCCTTGATCGGACTTGCTTTCGAAAGTGGTTTCAATTCTAAGACTACATTTAATACTTACTTTAAGAAAGAAACGGGTATAACTCCAAGCCAATTTATTAAAAGTCAAACATAGAGTTTCCATAATATTTAGTTCTAAATTATAATTTCGAACTCATTAATATTTTTTCTGAACGATTGCAGTTAAAACTTGTAATAGTTTTGAATCAATTATTAATTGTATCACTAAAAAAGAGATTTATTATGGAAAATAAAAAGATGTTCGCCTCAGTATTAACTGGTTATGGGTCGCCAGAGGTAGTAAAATATAGAGAAGTAGACTTACCAACACCAAAAGAAAATGAAGTGCTTGTAAAAGTATTGTTTAGTTCTTCGACTCGTGCTGATAGTATGATGAGAAGAGGAAAACCGTATTTTGGTCGATTATTCTTAGGTATCACCAAACCAAAAAATAATATACCCGGAACTGGATTTGCAGGAGTAATTATAAGCAAAGGGTCTAAAGTTTATAATTTTAAAGTAAATGATGAAGTCTTCGGAGAGTCTACTACAAAGTTTAGCGCTAATGCTCAGTATATTACAATTTCTCAAGACGATGTTATTATAGGCAAGCCAAAGAATCTAAGTTTCCAAGAAGCTGCAACATATAGTGATGGACACCTTACTTCCATAAATTTTTTGAAAAATGTTGGCGAGATAAAAGCAAATCAAAAAGTTCTAATCATTGGTGCATCAGGTTCTTTAGGAACTTCTGCTATACAGCTAGCAAAGTATTATGGAGCTGAAGTTACGGGAGTATGTAGTAATAGGAATATTAGTTTAGTGAAGTCACTTGGTGCTGATTGTGTTATTGATTACTCCCTTGACAATTATCTAAATAGCAGTATGAAGTATGATCTAGTTTATGATACAATTGGAGTGAGCTCATTCGGAAAAGTTAAAAATATTCTTTCAAAAGATGGTAAGTATATTTCTCCAGTTTTAAAACTGAGTTTACTCTTACAAATGTTTTGGACTTCTGTTATAGGATCTAAAAAAGCTAGATTCGAAGCTACAGGTATGAAGAAGAAAGATGAGTTAAAAGAATTGATTTTTAAGCTTCTAGAAATATTTAAGGAGGGGAATTTAAAAACTGTAATTGATAGACAATTCCCTCTTGAAAAAGTTGCTCAAGCTCATGCCTATATAGATACGGGTCACAAGAAAGGAAACATAATTATAACTTCACAACATTAATAAATATATACAATTGAGATAAAAAATGAAAAATATTAAAACTATTGCAAGATTAACAGGCCTAGGATATCTAATAATATTTATTACAGGCTTTTTTGGAAACTTTTATGTTCTTGAGAATATGGTTGTTGCAGGTGATGGGATTAGCACATTTGAAAATATTACAAATAATTTTGAAACGTATAATTATGGTATCTTATCATTTATTATAATGGTGTTAGTTGATCTTTTACTATCTTGGCCATTATATTTAATTTTTAAAGAAACTAATAAAAAAATTGCTCTAATTTCATCTATTTTAAGAGTAATTAATGCATGTATTTTCTTTGTTGCTCTTAAAAGTCTAATCGACATAAGCTTAGTAAATAGTACTCAAGACTTGAATTCGATGTTTTCAATGCAACCTTTTGTAACTTTTAATCTAGTATGGAATTATGGACTTATTGTCTTTGGTATTCATTTGATTTTATTAAGTAAGTTACTATATAAATCAGATTTATTTCCTAGACTATTAGGATTATTAATTTTACTATCAGGGATTGGATATATTGTTGATAGTCTTGCACAAATTTCAATAAATAACTATACACAATACAAAGACTACTTAGAAAGCTTTGTCATAATATCTGGAATATTAGGTGAATTTTCATTAACTGCTTGGCTTCTTTTAAAGGGAGTGAATAAAGTTGTTGAAAATTAAAAAATGATTTTAGTTGTAAACCGGGAGTTTAATAACGCCCGGTTTTTTTTAATTAGTTTTATTTAATCATACTTCTCAAATAAGATATCTCTTCTGCCATATCCTATTTCCATTAGGTTAGCGCGGGCTTCTTTTATCATATCATCCCATCCGCATAAGTAAAATATAGCGTCTGGCTTTTCTGCGAATAACTCTTTGTATATAGGATGTAGATAACCCTTTCTACCTGTCCAATCTGGACTTTCTTCACGTGAAAGAACTGGATGATAATGAAAATTATTATCTTCTTTATCTAACGCAAAAAGTTCATCCGGGTAACATAGGTCTTCCCTATTACGAGTACCGAATATAAGATGCATACCTTTGTGAGGTTTATTTTTATTAAGTACATCCAGATACATTGAACGAAACGGAGCTAAACCTACACCAGTACATATAAAACAAATTTCTTTATCTATAGTGTCAGGTAATACGAATCTACCCAATGCTCTCGATACTGTAAGCATAGAACCTACATTAACATGATTGAATAGATAGTTAGTACCGTCTCCACCTTCTTTGAATACAATTAGAAGTTCAATTTCGTTGTTTCCAACTGGCTCAGATGATATAGAGTACTGGCGATAGTTTTTAGTACTATTAAGAGGCATATCAACTTTTACGTATTGTCCTGCTTTGAAATCAAATACATCTAGATCATTAAATCGGAGTTGGAATCTTCTAACTGAAGGAGTTTCTTGAATTATATTATATACTTCGGCTTGGTAATATTCTAATGCCATAGTTTTTTAGTTTTTGTTATTATAAAGAATGCAAAATAATAAAGTTCAGCGATATTTTATTTTATTGCTGATATTAAACTTTATAAATTGCTAGTTCGTATTAATGATTTTGCAACAAACGATTTAGTTAATGAATTCTTATAGCTTGGCGATTAGTGGTTCTTGGGTATTATTTATAGTATTAGCTTTACTTATAATTGGTGTTAGTTTCTATTCATATAGAAATACGAACCCACCAATATCAGGGGTAAAGAGATTTACCCTTCTCTCGTTACGTATTATAGGTATGCTACTTTTGCTATTTGCTATATTCCAACCGATTGTTACTAATTCATTCGATGAAGTTATAAAACCTAAAATTGCATTTCTAATAGATAATAGTGAATCTATTACTATAAAAGATGCAAGTATAGATAGAAAAAAAGTTTACTCAGATATTTTAATAGAAATAAAAGAAAAAGCCAATGACGAAGATATCTATTTTAGTTTTTCAGATAACATAAATGATATCAGTTATGATAGTTTGACTAGTATTGGTAGTTTTGGCAAACGTACTGATATTTCGAAGGCATTGCGAGAATTAGAGTATAGACAAGACACCTCAAATATACAAGCGGTAGTTCTATTAACTGATGGCGCATATAATGCAGGTGAAAACCCTTTCTACGCAGCTCAGAGCTTTGGTAAACCAGTTTTTACAGTTGGGATTGGCGATACTAGTAGCCCAAAGGATTTGAAAATAACAGATCTTATAACAAATGAGGTTTCTTACATTAATACTCCTACTCCTATTTTCATTAATTTAGATGCTAATGGTATCTACGATAGAGAAGTTAATGTAAAAGTAACAACAAATGGAAAATTAGTAGGTGAAGAGAAAGTCAAGTTAGATAAAAACCAAAATAGATATAAGCTCAAATTCTCATTTACTCCTGATAAACCTGGTAATTATAAACTTAATGCAACTGTAGATAGCTTTGATGAAGAGATTACAAAGCTAAATAATAGTAAATCTGATATTATTAGAGTACTGGAGAACAAGAAAAGTATTGCATTATTCGGTGGTCGCCCTAGTTACGATGTATCTTTTTTGATTAAAGAATTAGCAAATAATAAAAATCAGGAATTACACAGGTACGTACAGAAAAACGCAACCAACTTTTACGACGAATTCAAGCAAAAGGATTTACAAGACGCAGAAATAATCATTCTAATAGGTTTTCCTAATTCATCGACAGACGTTAAATATATAGAGTTAATAAAAAGAGAATTAGATAGGGGTAAACCACTTCTGTTTATTGCTTCAGCAGATATAGACTATAAAAAGCTTGCAAAATTAGGAGAACATGTGCCTTTCACAGTACTTTCGGAAGGAAGAAACGAAATGGAAGTATTACCAAGTGTGAACGCAAAAGAAGTAGGAAATTCAATATTAAGAGTAAATGGTGACAATAGTGATATAGAAAAATGGAATGCTCTCCCCCCTATTTCTAAAACTGAAACTTTCATAAAGCCAAATCCCGAGGCTAATATATTGATGAACTATACATTTGGTAATAGTTCTATGAATGAACCACTTATATTGTCTAGGACATTAGGGAATAAAAGAGGAATATTTATATTAGGATACGGCCTACAAAGATGGAAATTGAAAGGATATGCAGAAGAACTATCAAAAGGTAAAGAAGTCGAAGATTTATACTCTCAGTTAATGGACAACAGTATTCGTTGGTTGAGTATAGATAATAGTTTTGATTCATTCGTATTAAAAACTAATAAACGAACTTATACAGAAGGTGAATCTGTTGAGTTTATTGCTCAATTATATGATGACAGTTATTTGCCAGTTGATGAAGCTAAAATTGCTGTATCAATAAAAAGTGATAATTCGAATCAAAGAGAGATATTATTATCTGATATAGGCAATGGTCAGTATTATTATAAGCTAGAAAATCTTTCAAAAGGTGATTATCTATACGAAGGTAAAGCAAGCATAGGTAAAGATTTAATGGGAAAAAGCAATGGTAGATTTATAGTCGGAGAGATGAATCCTGAGTATTCAGAATTAACTATGAATAAGAATTTACTTTTGAGTATTTCCCAAGCTACAGACGGTAAATTTTATTCAAACAATATCGAAAACCTAGTAAATGATATAAAATCCAAAGAAAATTTTAAAGAGCAATTTATATCAAAAAAGCAAGATTATGCACTTTGGAATCTCCCCCTTTTTCTTATTTTATCTCTCGTATGCTTTGCTACAGAATGGATAATAAGGAAACTATCAGGTTTAATCTAAAACCAATTTCATAAAATAAGATAAAATAGTACGGAAACTGGCAATACTTTTTTAGTTTCCTAGTGAACTTTTATGTTGGATTATTCGTTATTGAAGCATAATTTTGTAAAATAATAAACTAATATAGTGTAAATAGTTTCCTAATAATGACAAAACAAACTACAATAACATCCAAAGAGAGAATAATACAAGCTGCGCAAAAAGAATTTATGCAGTTTGGCTATACTAAAGTTACAGTTGACGAAGTGGCAAAGGTCGCAGGCGTAAGTAAGAAAACTATCTATCAATACTTTAACAGTAAAGAGGATATTTTTTGGGAAGTAATGAAATGCCGTAAATCTGAAAAAATGGATATGTTTCAAGACATATATGACTTGGACATAGACTTCTTAGAGAAAATGCGTTTAATAGGATATAGAAATGCTAAAGATCTAACTAACGCACCTATAACTTTCCTTAAAGACCTAAAAAGAAATGCTCCTGAACTCTCAATTAAAATTGAAGAATTAAGACGAGATAGTATAGTCAAAGTTTTCGAAGATTTCTATACTAGAGGATTAAAAGAGAATTATTTCAGAAAAGACATACCAATAAAAATAGTTTCAGAAATGTACTATGCTATGATGAACCACATGTTTACTATAGCAATAGACAGCAATCAGCATTCGATGGAAGAATTATACGACTATTTGAGTATGATTTTCTTCGAAGGGGTATTCTCACGTGAAGGATACACTAAATACAATAAGTTAATAGAGAAAGAACAAAATGAAAAAAAATAAATCAGAAGGAACTAACATGGATTACGGTAAGAGCATAATTGCTCTTTTTACTATTTTGTTGTTTGCAACATTCAATATAAATGCTCAAGAAAAGGTATCGTTAGAAGAAGCGATTAAAAAAGCACTTGAGAACAACAAACAACTAAAGAATGCACTTTATGATGTAAACAAAGCAGAAGCTGAAGTTGATGAGGCATATGGATATGCATTACCTAGTGTGGATCTAAGTGCGAATTATACTCGTTATTTGGAGCCAATGAGATTCTACATTTCAGGTGGACTTTTCCCTTCTCCTGATGGGAGTACAAATACTGGTGGTCAATTTATAGATGCATCTTCTGATAATGCTATAGATGCAAGAATAGATGTATCACAAACTATTTTCAATTCAGCAGTATTTCGCTCTATATCTGGTGCAGATAACTACTATGATGCAGCTAAGTTGAACTTGAATGTTAAAGTAGATGAATTAGTATTTAATGTAAAGAGTGCATATTTACAAGCTTTGTTACAAAAAGAATCTTATGAATTAGTAAAAGCAAGTAAAACTAATGCTGAAACTAGTTTCAAAGATATAAAGGCTCTTTATGAAGAAGGTTTGATAGGTGAATATGATATGATTAGAGCAGAAGTACAAGTAGAGAACTTTGCACCACAGTTAATATCTGCTGAAAATGAATATGAGAATGCTAAGAATAATCTAAAAGTGATTATGGGCATGGAACCACAAATAAATATTGAATTGACTGATCAGTTAACTTCATTTGACGAAGAATATAATAATGACGATAAAATTGATGAAATTGAAGATAAAATACTTTTAGTCAATCCACAATTATCAGCTTTATCAATGCAAGAGGAAGTTAACAAGGATTTCATTGCCGTCTATGAATCTGAATATTTACCTACTCTTTCGGCATTCGGGAACTATTCATTGCAAGGGCAATCAGATGACTTTAACTTCCCTACAGCAACTACTTCACAAGTTGGATTAAGGTTTAAAATGAATCTTTTCTCTGGTTTACAGACCAATGCTAAAGTAGAAAAAGCAGAATTAGATTTGAAAAAAACTAAAACTCAGACAGAGTTAGTTGAATTAACATTAAAATCTCAAGTTAAAAATCTTGTAAAGAGAATAGAATCATCACGAAAACAATTGGAAGCTAATATTAGGAACATAAGTCAAGCACAAAGGGGCTATGATATTTCTAAAATTCGATATGAAGAAGGTATTGGATCTCTACTTGAAATCAATGACTCCGATTTAGCTCTTAGAACGGCAAAGATCAATAATCTTAGAACAAAATTTGAATTACTTATATCATATGCACAATTAGACCAACTACTTGGTAACTATTCAGATAAGTATAAATTAGAAAATAAATAATTAATAAGGTAACATTAAGTGAAAGCAAAATTAATAATATCAATAACTGCAGTAATAATTACATTATTTGTGATGGGGTGTTCAGAAAATGAAAATTCTGAAATATCTATAGAAGAAAGATTAAAAAAATTAGAGTCTGAAAGAGCAGAATTAGATACTAAGATTTCTGAATTGAGAAGTCAACTAGGTGATGAGAAAAAAGCAATTCCAGTAGAACTGATGAATTTAGGCAAAAACAATTTTTCACACTTTGTTAGTTTATATGGTGAAGTAGCATCTGATCAAGATGTAGATATGAGCCCTAAGTCGATGGGTTTAGTAACATCAGTGAAAGTAACAGAGGGTCAAAGAGTTTCAAAAGGTCAATTATTAGCTCTTTTAGATGATGAGATGGTTAATAAAAGGCTAAAAGAAGCAAAAGATAGTTATGAGTTTATAAAAACAATCTTTGAAAAACAGAAACGAGTTTGGGAAAAGAATGTTGGCTCTGAACTAGAGTATTTGAAAGCTAAAAATGATTTAGAATCTATGGAAAATAGATTATCTATATTAAAAGAAGAGCTTTCTAATATGAGAATAGTTGCACCTTTTAGCGGTGTAATAGATAAAGTATATATAAAAGAAGGTGAAATGGCTTCTCCTAATTTCCCAGCTTTTCATATAGTAAGTGAAAGCGATTTGAAAGTCAGAGCTGATGTATCTGAATCTGTATCTTACAGATTGAACAAAGGTGAAAGTGCTGAAGTTTTTTTTCCGGACTTAGATTTAGATACACTTGATTTAAAAATTAGTGCTATTTCTAAATCAATTGATAAAGCTAATAGAACAGTAAGTGTCTTTGTTGATTTGCCTAAGTCAGTTTATAATAAAGTAAAACCATCGATGTTAGCATCTGTAAGATTTAAAACAGCGCAAATAGACTCGGCACTAACTTTACCTACAAACTTGTTACAACAAGAAGGTACAACAGAATATGTTTTCGTTGCAAAAAAAGATTCAGAAGGCAAATTAATAGCTGATAAAAAGATAGTTGTTAAAGGTAAAAGTTATGGTGGAGTAACAGAAATACTTGGAGGACTTAAACCATCTGAGAATATAATTACTGTTGGTTACGAAGGACTGAAAGAAGGTGATTTAATAAAGGCCGCTAAATAATAAATATAGAGATAAAAAATGTCAAAAGTTAATATATTCAAACCAACGAGTTGGGCTACAAATAATAGAGTCAGCATATTTGTGCTATCTATTATATTGGTACTGGTCGGTATAATGGCTTATTCGGATTTGCCTAAAGAACAATTTCCAGAACTTGTAATCCCAACTGTTTATATACAAACTGTTTATCAAGGTACCTCTCCTGAGGATATGGAGAATTTGGTTACTAGACCAATTGAAAAGCAATTGAAATCAATGTCAGGGGTTAAGAAAATTACTTCTCAATCAATTCAAAATTTCTCTGCAATTACGATTGAGTTCAATACTGATGTTGACCCAGCAGTTGCGAAACAGAGAGTCACAGATAAAGTTGATATGGCGAAGAGTGATTTGCCTACTGATTTAGATCAAGATCCACTAGTACAGGAAGTTGACTTTTCTGAAATGCCTATAATGACTATCAATGTTTCTGGTAACTACAACCTTGATATATTGAAAAACTATACAGAAGAGTTGCAGGACAGAATAGAAGCATTGACTCAGATCACTCGTGCTGATATGATTGGAGCACTAGAAAAAGAAGTTCAAGTAAATCTTGATTTATATAGAATGACTTCAGCAAACGTATCATTTGGTGACGTATTCAATGCTATAAGAGATGAGAATGTTAATATCGGAGGTGGGAACCTAGATGTTGGCAGACTTGAAAGATCTGTGAGAGTAGTAGGTGAGTTCGATAATACGGAGCAAATCGAAAATATACTTGTAAACAGTAGTAAGGGAAATAAAGTCTACCTGAGAGACATCGCTTCTGTAGAGTTTACTAATGAAGAAAGAAATAGTTACGCTAGAATGAACAAAGAGCCAGTAATCGCTCTTAGTGTTATCAAAAGAAGCGGTGAGAATCTAATTGAAGCATCTAATCAAATCAATGATATAATTGCTGACCTTCAAGAAAACACTTTTCCTGATGATTTGAGTGTAAAGATTACAGGTGATTTATCAAATAATACGAGAGTAGCTATCAATGATTTGATAAACTCTGTAATCATTGGTTTTATCCTGGTTACAATTGTACTTATGTTCTTTATGGGGGTGAGTAATTCAGTTTATGTAGGTATGGCTGTTCCGTTATCATCTGCAATATCATTTATTCTATTACCACCTTTGGACTTTACATTCAATATTATCGTAACGTTCTCCTTTCTACTAGGACTAGGGATACTCGTCGATAATGCTATTGTTGTAATTGAAAATACTTATAGACTTCACTTCAAGGAAGGTATTCCAATCAAAGAAGCAGCAAACCAAGCTGCTGGCGAGGTCTTCCCTGCTGTATTCTCAGGTACATTGACAACTCTCGCTCCTTTCGTACCACTACTTTTCTGGCCTGGTATAATCGGTGAATTTATGTTCTTTATGCCAGCTGTTTTGATAATCGTACTTACAGCTTCTTTATTTGTAGCATTTATTATTAATCCTGTATTTGCAGTTCAGTTTATGGATGCAATTAAAGATGGTACTAAAGTTGGCAAACCTAAGAAAGGTTTTTATATAGGTACAACTATAGCATTGGTATTTGGGATATTATTTAGTTTAGGTGGTGTACCTACTCTTGGTAATCTAATAATTATTGCTGTTGTTTTAGGGTATTTGAATAAATTCCTAATCTCTCCAATTCTTATTAAAAATTTCCAAGACAAGGTAGTACCTTGGTTAATTGAGATGTATAAATCAATATTGGAATTTTCTCTTAAAACCCTTAGACCAGTTGGAGTACTAGCTATAACAATTGGAATATTAATATTTAGTTTTATCTATTTCCTAATTTTTACTCCTCCAGTAGCATTCTTCCCTGACCCAGACCCCAATAATGTAATGGTTTACTTGGAATTACCTCTAGGAACAAGAGCGGAAGTAACTGATAGTTTGACAGCTATTGTAGAGAATAAAGTAATAGAAATAGTTGGTGAAGATAATCCAATAGTAACATCAGTCATATCTAATGTAGGTATTGGAGCAGGTGATCCTATGGATCCAGATAGAAGTGTGAAACCTAACAAAGGAAAAGTGACGGTTGCCTTCGTAGAATACGGTAAAAGAAACGGTGAAAGTACTTGGAAATATATGGAGGAAATTAGAAAAGGTGTTGGAGACATTGCTGGAGTCGATATAAAAGTCGATAAAGAGCAAGGTGGTCCACCTACTGGTAAACCAATTAATATTGAGATTGTTGGTCCTGAGTTTGATAAACTTATAGAACTTTCAAAACATTTCAAATACACATTAGTTGACTCACTAAACATACAAGGAATTGAAAATCTACAATCTAATCTTGAGTTAAATAAACCTGAAATATTAGTAGATATAAATAGAGAAAAGGCTAACAAAGAAGGACTTTCAACGGCTCAAATTTCATCTGCAATAAGAACAGCACTTTACGGAAGTGAAGTATCTAAATATAGACAAGGTGATGAGGATTACCCCATTCAAATTAGATTAAGAGAAGAATATCGTCAAAACTTGGATCAGTTGATGAATATTAAACTGACTTTTAGAGAAAAGACTGGCGATTTCAGACAAGTACCAATTTCAGCTTTTGCTGATGTAAGGTTTCAAAATTCATTTGGTGGAATAAATAGAAAAGATGCCGAAAGAGTAGTAACATTAAGCTCAAATGTTTTAACTGGTTTCAATGCAAATGATATAAATCAAAAAATAAAGAAAGCGGGTGAAGATTTAGCCCTCCCAAATGGTTATAGTATAAAACTAACAGGTGAACAACAAGAACAAGCAGAGACTGGTGCTTTCTTAGCTAAAGCATTTGGAATATCTATGTTATTAGTATTCTTTATTTTAGTAACTATGTTCAATTCAGCTGTAAAACCATTAATAATATTCACAACTGTTTTATTTAGTGTGTTTGGGGTATTATTGGGATATGCTATATTCAATATGGAGTTTGTAATTGTAATGACTGGAGTCGGAATTATATCTTTAGCAGGTATTGTTGTTAACAATGGGATTTTACTTATAGACTTCACAGATGTGAGATTAAAAGAAGGTATGAAACCAATGAATGCGATTATGGATGGAGGAACAGTTAGGTTTACTCCAGTTATCTTGACTGCAGCATCAACTATGTTAGGACTAGTGCCTTTAGCCGTTGGACTCAACATTGATTTTGCATCATTCCTAGAGAGTTTCGACCCTAATATATCTTTTGGCTCTGATAACACTGTCTTTTGGGCACCTTTATCTTGGGCTATTATATTTGGTCTAAGTTTCTCTACAGTTCTTACGCTTCTTGTAGTACCTGCAATGTACACTATGCAGTTTAGTTGGAAACAGAAGTTCAAATTAGCTAAATCAAGAGGTAAGAGTCCAGGATCAGCGATGATTTATTCATTGTTCGGAAGACGTCCTAGATTTGCTGGGCAGTAGGTATAAAATCTATTTGAGTTATTTTGTTACTTGTATAATCGGTTTGGAATACTAAAAATTCCAAGCCGTTAGTAACAAGAAGGAATTGAGTTTTTTGTGCGATATTATAAATCCCTATCTGATTGAGAGTAGCTTGATTGAGTTTTACATCGGGCGATTTGCACTCAACAATGAGATAGGGATTTCCTTTTTTGTCATAGCAGATTATATCTAATCTAAATTCTTTTTCATTAATTTTGAATCCTATCTCTACTTGCATCCTCGATACCAAATACCCATAATCCGAGACTAGAAAGTCTATTAGGTTCTGTCTCACCCACTCTTCTGGCGTACATTCTACATACTTCTTTCTTACTTTGTCATAGATTTTGGAATCTTGGAATTTATGCTCAGATATTGGAATATTTATCTTTGTGAATTCTCTCATATTATAACTTGAGTTTCAAATTTCGTATTTTTGTAAATTATATAAAATGAAATTAAAGAATAATGATTGATAAATTAAATTTACTTCTTTGCAGTTCTTCAACTGTCCATCCACTGGGATATTTGGAATATTGTAAAGACGATATAGCTGATTTCTTTTCTGGTTGTACTAATCTTATATTTATATCTTATGCAAGACCAGGTGGTGTTAGTTTAGAAAATTATAGTGCAGTAGCTAAGGGCGGTTTCAAAAATGCTGGATTAGAAATTAAAGGTATTGAAGAATTTGAAAATCCGACAGAAGCAATAGCAAATTGTGATGGTATATTCACTGGTGGTGGTAATACTTTTCTTTTATTAAAAACTCTTTATGAAAAAGGACTAATAGACCCAATAAAACAAAGAGTTGACGAAGGACTAGGGTATATGGGAACAAGTGCAGGTTCGAACGTAGCAGGCCCTAGTATTAAAACTACTAATGATATGCCTATAGTTTATCCTCCATCTTTTGAATCATTTGGCTTTGTACCATTTAATATTAACCCTCATTATCTAGACCCTGATCCTCACTCAACTCATAAAGGTGAGACAAGAGAAACTAGAATAAATGAGTATCATCACCAAAATGATAATATTGTAGTTGGTTTAAGAGAAGGTTCTATATTAAAAATTCAAAATAGTGATGTAACACTTATAGGTAAACCAACATTAAGGATTTTTGAAAAGGGAAAAAAAGCAAAAGAATATGATAATAATGCAAACATAAATTTCTTACTAGATTAAAATTACTCAACAGGAAATTGAGCTATGATATACTATAAAAGTCCTTCCCAAATAGAGCTAATGAGAGAGTCAGCTACACTTGTTTCTAAAACTTTGGCTCTTGTCGCTGAAAATATTAGAGAAGGTATGACTACAAAAGAACTCGATACAATGGCAGAGCAATTCATAAGAGATAATGATGCTAAGCCCGGTTTTCTTGGTCTTTACGGATGTCCTAGTACTCTGTTGACTTCTATAAATGAAGCTGTAGTACACGGCTTACCTACAGATGAACCATTAAAAAATGGTGATATCGTATCGGTAGATTGTGGTGTTCTTAAAAATGGATACTATGGAGATCATGCATATACTTTCGGGATAGGTGAAGTAGCTCCTAAAACTGTTGAATTACTAGAAGTAACAAAAGAATCTTTATATAGAGGAATAGAACAATGTGTAATAGGAAATCATATTGGTGATATAGGTTATGCTATTCAAAAGTATTGTGAAGATAGAGGATTTAGTGTTGTTAGATCTCTAGTAGGGCATGGATTAGGTAGGAAACTTCATGAAGACCCTCAAGTACCAAACTATGGTGAGAAAGGTCGAGGTAGAGTACTGAAAAGAGGAATGACATTAGCTCTAGAGCCAATGATAAATGTTGGTACTTATGATGTAGAAGAACTGAGTGATAAATGGACAATAGTTACAAAAGATAGAGAAATGTCAGCCCACTTTGAGCATAATATAGCTATTACAAGCAACGGTCCTGATATACTCTCAGACTTCAGTATAATAGAAGCAATAATTAATAAAAATGATAATTTGATAAAAGTATGATAGATAGAATAGTTTTAAGAGACCCTTTTGATATGCATATTCACTTTCGTGAAGGTGAAATGTTAGATTTAGTAGCCCCATTGAGTGCAGAAACATTCTCGGGTGGTATAATAATGCCGAATCTAGTACCACCTGTAGATAATATAGAACGGTTAGACAAATATATAACAGAAATAGATAACGCAGTAAGAGGGTATAATTTCACACCATTTATGACTATTTTCTTTAAGAAATATAGTCGTGAGTTTTTAGAATCTTTAAAAGGCAAAATTAGAGCAATAAAACTATACCCAGCTGGTGCAACTACAAATAGTGACGAAGGTATCAAAGAAATAGAAGATGCGTTCGATACTCTCAGAATTATGGAAGAATTAGGTATTCCGCTTTTAGTCCATGGTGAAACTCATGGTTTTGTAATGGATCGTGAAGAAGAGTTTTTAAGTATATATTCTCATCTTGCTACTGAGTTCCCTAATCTAATGATAGTTATGGAACATATTACAACTGCATCTGCTGTTGACTTGTTAGATAAACATGATAACTTGTTTGCCACAGTTACCTTACAACATCTATGTATCACACTAGATGACGTCATTGGTGGACTAATGCAGCCACATAATTTCTGCAAACCTATAGCTAAAAGACCAGAAGATAAATCAGCATTACTTAATGCAGCACTTTCTGCTCATCCGAAACTCTCGTTTGGTAGTGACTCTGCACCTCATCCAGTTGATAAGAAAGAGTCTGCTTATTGTTCGGCAGGCTGTTTTACTTCTCCATTCGCATTGCAATACTTAGCTGATATATTTGAAAGCAATGGAAAGTTAGAAAATTTACAAAAGTTTGTATCAGATAACGCTACGAAGAATTACAACTTAACTTCCAATAATAAGACAGTTACTTTAGTTAAGGGAGAATTTACAATTCCAGAAAAATACGGAAATGTTGTTCCATTCAACTCAGGCAAAAAATTGAATTGGATAATTGAAGAGGTGAACTAATGGTGATTCAAATAATGGGTACAAAAAAGTGTAGTGACACTAAAAAGGCAATGCGTTTTTTTAAAGAAAGAAGAATTGAGCCCCACTTTAGAGATCTAAATGAAAAAGAATTAAGCCAAAAGGAATTTGATAATATTGCAAATAAGATAGGTACTGACAATTTATTAGATACTTCAAGTAAAGAATATAAAGACAAGGGTTTAGAGTATATGGTATATGACATAAAAGAAGAAATACTGGCAAATAATAATCTGATCATAACACCAATAGTCAGATACGAACGTAATGTAACCTGTGGTTACGAGCCATCTGAATGGAAAAAATGGGTGAAATAGAAAGATGATATTTAAGACAAGAAAACTAGTAAGTCCACCTGATTTAAATCCAGCGAATACATTATTCGGTGGACAGTTATTGAAATGGATAGACGAAGAAGCAGCAATATACGCTATGTGTCAACTAGATGATAATCATATAGTTACTAAATATATGTCTGAAATCGACTTCATAAGTCCAGCATTTAATAATGACATAATTGAGATCGGATGTGAAACCGTTAAGGTTGGGCGTTCATCGATTACAATCAAATGCGAAGTTCGAGTTAAAGACACCAAAACCACGATAATAAAAATAGATGAAATTGTATTAGTTCACGTTGACCCCAACGGTAGGCCACGAGCACACGGCAAAACAATTGAAACGCTAAAGGAAAATAAAGAATGAATTTCAAAACTAGAAAATTAGTTAAGCCACCTGATTTGAGTCCTTCCGGAGCACTTATGGGCGGTGTATTGATGGAATGGATAGACGAAGAAGCATCTATTTTTGTTATGTGTCAGCTAAATGATAATCACGTTGTTACCAAATATATGTCAGAAATAGAATTTGTTAATCCTGCTTTCAGAGGTGATATAATTGAAATAGGATGTGAATTGATTTCTTTAGGACGAACATCGATTACATTGAAATGCTTAGTCAGAGTTAAAGATACACAGACGGTGATAGTAACAATTGATAAGATTGTATTTGTGAACGTAGATAGCAATGGTAGAACAAAGCCACATGGCTTAACTATGGAAATGTTGGATAAGAATACTAACCAACAGTAATATAATTACCCTTTTTTTCGTGAATAGAGTAAGTTCTAGCAGTTTTTGGATAGTTGTTAATACCAGATTCTATAATATCTTCGGCAACGCGTTTAGCATCGTTTATGATATCCTTATCGTTGACTAAGTCAATAAACTTAAATTCAGGCATACCTGATTGTTTAGTCCCAAGAAAATCTCCAGGCCCTCGTAGTTCCAAATCTATTTCTGATAATTCGAACCCATCACTAGTTTTCTCCAACGCGCTAAGTCTTTTAACTGTTGGTATATCTGTTAAATTCTTTACAAACAATTGTTTGTACTTTTGTGAAGCAACTAGTATACAATACGATTGGTATTCTCCCCTACCTACACGGCCACGTAATTGGTGTAATTGAGATAATCCGAATCTTTCCGCATTTTCTATGAGCATAACAGTTGTGTTAGGTACATCTATTCCAACTTCAATAACTGTGGTGGATATGAGTATATCATACTTCTTATCAGAGAAATCTTTCATTACTTCATCTTTCTCTTTCCAATGCATTTGCCCATGCAGTAATCCGCACTTCAATTGAGGAAATATCTGCTTACTTAAAAGTTCATAGTGTTCTACTGCTGACTTTAGCTCAAGTTTATCAGATTCTTCCACAAGAGGATAAACTATATAAGCTTGTCTCCCCTCATTTACTTGAGAACTAATAAACTCATATATCTTGGGTAAGTCGCTTTCGAATCTAACCTTAGTGATTATTTCTTTTCTATCTTTTGGCTTAGATTTGATAGAAACAATCTGCAAATCTGTATATTTAGTCATTGCCAATGTTCTAGGAATAGGAGTAGCTGTCATAAGTAACATATGTGGTACTGTGCTTTCATCTCCTGATTTTTTACCTAGCTCTTTTAATAATGAGCGTTGATCGACTCCAAACCTATGTTGCTCATCTATTACAACATAACCTAGGTTATTGTACTCAACTTTATCTTGGAAAAGTGCATGAGTCCCAATAATTATATTTGTAAGTCCAGATTCTATTTTACCTAATGTCTCTTTTTTATCTTTAGCAGAGAGTCCCCCTACTAGTAATTCGGTTCTAATTGAATCTGGTAGTATGCTCTGTAAAGTCTGATAGTGCTGCTTTGCTAAAATCTCTGTCGGAGCCATAAGTAATGTCTGATGACCACTCTCTACTGCCATCATCATAGAAACAATTGCAACAATAGTCTTACCTGAACCAACATCACCTTGTAGCAAGACATTCATCGGTGTAGTTGAATTTAATTTCTTCCAAATCAAATTCAAAGCATTTTTTTGATCAATAGTTAGTTCGAAAGGAAAGCTTTTAAGTGTATCCTTTGCTAACTTTAAGGATTTTCCCATTGGGACAGCTTTTTCAGTTTTTACATATTTATCCTGCTGAGAAAGAATCGTCAACTGATAAAAGAGCATTTCCTCGAACTTAAAACGTTTTTGAGATAATTTTAATAAACTTGTACTAACCGGGAAATGTAAATTTTCAGTGGCAGTTTGAATATCTGGAGCATCAATTAGTTCTAATATATTTCTGTCAAGTGTCTCACTTACGCTACTTAGATATTGGTCTAAACAGTGACGAATCATATCTCTTAATGCTCTGTTACGTATACCAACTTTTATAAAAGAAGAAGGTAGTTTATAAAGTGGCAGTATTCCTTCTTCTTTAAATTCTTTCAGTTCATCTAAATCTATTTTATCTATTTCCGGATGAGTGAATGAAATACCAAATTTAGATTTATCTGGTTTACCACTAATTAATAACTTATCTCCAACTTTATAGCTATTCTCAAAAAAATGAACGTTAGCCCAAAAATTTATCTTTGCCGTTCCCCCACTATCATCTTTAACAGAAAGTGAAAATAATTTACGCCTATTTCTAAATTTCTGTAGTGATTTATCAACTACATCAACTATAAATGAGTACTCCACGTTCTTATAATCCTGTTCGTATTCGAATAAATTATTCGAACTGAAGAATAGTTTTTTGCTTAAAGAGGCAAGGGTAAATGAAGAATCGCGATTAATATAATCACGAGGAAAATAATTAATCAAGTCTAACGGTTGAAATATATTCTCTTTTGCTAACGCTTTTGCACGCTTTGGGCCAATACCTTTGATAAACTGCAAAGGTAAATCATCTGAAATAGGTTTGTTCATCTAATCGGATTGATTATATTTCAAAAAAATTAATACCACTAATTCTAAATATATGGAACTATTACTAATTTACTTATTTATAGCTGTATTTTTTTCCTTCCTATGTTCATTTTTGGAAGCGGCTCTATTAAGTACAACTCACAGCTTTATAAGTGCAGAAGTGATGGAAAACCGCCCTTATGCTTTTAAACTAAAGCGGTTCAAAGATGAGATAGATAAACCTCTTACAGCTATTCTGACACTTAATACATTTGCAAATACATTTGGAGCAGCAGGTGTTGGTGCACAAGCTCAACATATATGGGGAACAGAATATCTGACCGCTATTTCTATTGCACTAACTTTAGTTATACTAATCATCTCTGAGATTATTCCGAAAACTATTGGGGCTGCTTATTGGAAACAATTTGCACCTTTTATAGCGTATGCATTGCAAGGAATGATCTGGATTCTTTACCCATTCGTAGTATTAGCACCTTTTATTACTAAGAGGTTCAAAGTAAAAAAAGAAGGAAGCGAGATCAGCCGTTACGATATTCACATGATGACTATGTTAGGTGAAACAGAAGGAGTTCTTGACAAAGAAGAATCACAGATAATTCAAAACCTTCTTCGTTTTGATGAAATTACAGTTCATGATATTATGACACCAAGAACTGTTGTGGTCTCTGAAGAAGAGAACACAACAGCATCTGATTTTTTTAAAAATCTGAAATTTAGACATTTTACACGAATCCCTTTGTATAATGAATCTGTTGAAAATATAACAGGTTATGTAATAAAAGAAGATTTGATTAACGATATAATAGCAAAAAAAGGTAAAAGCAAATTAGAGAAATATAAGCGCCCTATAAGATTTATTTCGATTGATGATACATTACCCACGGCTTATGAACAATTCATCCATAATAACGAGCATATAGCCGCTGTATATGATGAATACAAAGGTTTCTCTGGTATATTAACTATGGAAGATATTATTGAGACTTTACTAGGAGTCGAAATAATGGATGAATATGATACTACAGAAGATTTGCAACAGTTTGCTAGAAAAAATTGGGAGAAAAGAGCCAAAAAGCTCGGTATTATCTCTGAAGATAATGATAAAGATATAATAAAATAAAGGAAAATAAATGAAAATAGTATCTTGGAATATAAACGGTTATAGATCAATATCAGGACAAAACCCTAAATTAAGATATGGTGAGAAAGTACAAATAAATGATTTATTCGATTATGTAGAAAAAGAAAATCCAGACCTATTATTAATGCAAGAAACTAAATCTGAAAAAGAACAGATAAAAGAACATCTGCTTGCTCCTGAAGGGTATAAATCATATTTCTCAGCTTGTAAGATAAAGAAAGGATATAGCGGTGTCGGTATATTCAGTAAAAAAGAGCCAGAGTATATCAATGATAGTATAGGAGTTGAGCAGTTCGATAATGAAGGTAGAGTGATAGAAATAGGAATAGATGGTATATCTTACTTCAATGTATATTTCCCTAATGGGCAACAAGGACCCGAACGAGTGCAATACAAACTAGATTTCTATGATGCACTATTCGCCAAAGCAAATGAAAGAAGAAAAGAAGGGAGAAAAGTAATAGTAAGTGGTGATTATAATACTGCGCATACTGAAATAGACCTAGCACGACCTAAAGAAAATGAACAAACTTCTGGTTTCCTACCTGAAGAGCGAGTAAAGCTAGACGAAATATTTGCCATGGGATATTCGGATTCATTCCGTTTATTCAACAAAGAAGGTGACAACTACACTTGGTGGTCACCACGTGGAAGAGCTAGAGAAAGAAATGTTGGATGGAGAATAGACTATCACTTCGTGAGCAATGATTTGCTAACTCAAGTGAAGAACTCATATCATCAGCCTTTGCAACTCGGCTCAGACCACTGCCCTATTGTACTGGAGTTGGGGATGTAGTTCGACTATAAAAGAAAGGAATTTATATGAGTAAATTAACTAGATATAATCAAAAACTATTAGCCATAATTGGAACTAGTATTCTTATTGTAGGTTTAATTTCACTTTTAGGAGCGACATATAGTTACATATCTCCATTATTTAGATCAAGTAGTTTAACTACACAGGATGGGGTCGATATTATTCAAGAAAGTGATACAATATCACAATTACAATTAGTTAATATTGACAAATTGATTCCTTTAGATACTTCTAAGTCAAATTTTCTAGTTCCTATTAGTCAATATAGAATTATGGATGTGATGGAAATAAACATCTTGGATAACAACAAATATCGTTCAAGTAAATTTGAATTACGGAATTACACTAGCGGAGTTCTTAACAACTTCGTCTACATCGACTATAAAAAAAATATAAGAGAAATAATATTTAAAAATAAACTAGCTATAATTTATTGGTCATACTTCCGAAATGATGTAAGTGAACTACTTCTGTTTAAAGTAATGGGAGACGATACTAATAATGATGGGACTCTTAACAGTAAAGATAAAAACAATTTATATGTTTTCGACATAAAAAATTTAAACCTTATACCATTTGAATTAAAAGAGATGGATATCATAGAATTTTATCCTTTAAATAACACAAATATAATTGGTATTAGTACTATCGAACACAATAAAAAGAATTCGAATAATGACAAAACCGAAATATTAGGTTTTGATACAGAAACACTTAAATTGGTTCCTATCATATCACAATCAATGAAAGATGAGTTACAGGAAATACTAGATGAAAAGACAAATTAAGTAATATAGTTTTTGAAGGATTTGGTTCTATTATATAAACATTTACTGAAAATTGAGTTATAAGCATAACAACTTTGTGATTGTTTATGACTTTACTCTAATTCATTAAACGAAATAACAATGCAATAAGAAGTTTATATACTTTTCATTTCGATTTCGCTCAATACAGGCACTTCACTTCTATCACTGTGAGTGACGTGGTTCTTTCAAGAGTGACGCGATTGTTTTTAAGACGTATGCAATACGTCTCTTCAAGCTCTACTCCAACCCATTCTGCAAATCCTAAATTCCAAAAATTCTTTGATTCAGATTAATTGAGATCGCCACGTCCATACAGTCCTCGCGATGACAGGAATACAAAAAAAAGCTGTTCATAAAAAATGAACAGCTTTCTTAATTTTTTTTCTAATTTTAAGACTTAGGTTTTATTCCCAATCAGCAAGTAACGAGAATCTAAGTGTGTTTGCTAGAGGGTGATTTTCTTCTATAGTGTTGATAAAACTGAAATCCAGTCTGAATATATCATATCTAACACCAGCTCCGAAGTTCCAGAATTTACGAGCACCAGCATTATCTGGCTCTGTAAAGTAACCAGCACGCAACGCAACTACGTCTTCGTACCAGTATTCAACTCCACCAGCGAATTCCATTGCATTGTTCTCCCAAGAAGATACGAATGAAAGTGGAATAGGGTCAGAGCCGTTTCTGTCTCTGTTTACTAGAAGTTTAGTATAGTCGAAAGCGAATGTAAGTTTGTTGAATTCATCTTTTACTACATCATAAGCAATACCTAATCTTAGATTAGTCGGTAGTGGATCTGCTTCGTTGATGTAAGTCATCTTAGGACCAACATTCTGCAAATTCATACCCAAAGCTAATCTATCTTCGAAATCAGCACCTAATACTTGCAAGTCAGATGGCTTCCAAAGTAGCCCTACATCGAATCCACCACTGACACCAGTACCTGATTGAGCACCAGAACCTTGTCCAGTAGGAGTTAAGTTTGATTGTATATATCGTAGTTGGAAACCGAAACCAAGATCGGGAGCGATAATAGTTCCATAAGAAAAACCAAATGAGAACTCATTTGATGTAAATGTACCAGCTTCTTGTGAATTTTCCAATGTTCTTTTGAATTCACCTAGGTTCATAAATATGAAGTTGAATGCAACAGTACCGTCAATTTCATCAAAGTGTTGTGCAATAGTACCGTAGCTATAATACAAATCAGCATTGAACTGAGGTAACCAAGGCGAGAATGCTAAAGCTACTTGTCTAAAAGGTGTTCTAGTTCCTTCATCGTCAAATGTATATCCGTAATCGAAATAATCAAGGAAGGCTAATCCACCAGGATTCCAATAGATAGCGTTTACATCATCTGCTATAGCCGTTCCTACTTCACCCATTCCGCTCGCTCGAGCATCAGGTGATATCATAAGAAAAGGCACTGCTGAACTCTGTACAGCAGAGCCACCAGATTGAGCTTTGGTGTTATAATTACCAATAAGTAATGTAATTGCTATTAAAAGTATTGTCTTCATCATTTTCGAAGTTATCAAAGGAATATCCTCCATTAAGAATTTCTAAGTTTCAAATTTAAAAAAAAATTAATTAAAGTCTAAAGTTTATTATTTAATCTTTACAGTTCGCCCTTCTAAGAACGTTTGTTTTGCAATTAAGTTATCAAGTTTTAATCTAAAGTAGTAAGTCCCTATACTCACAGGACTTCCGAACATATCAACCCCTTCCCAGTCAATTTCTCCTTCATAAGCTGTGAGTATTTTTTTCACAATAGTATTGACCCTAGTGCCTTTAGAGTCATATATATCTAAAGTTACATCAACCGGAGGGTTCAGATTATGTTGAAATTTTATTACAGTATTATTTTCAAAAGGAGTCGGATAAGAAAGAACATTATCAATTATTACTTCTCCACTTTCTCCGATATTGAAATAAGTCTCAGCTACAGAGAAATTATTATAAATATCCCATGCTCTTATTTTTATAAAGTGAGCACCTGGTTCAAGACCTAATAGATTTTTAGTAGCAGTACCTTTTCTATAGTCTTCAAATGAAGTTTCATATTCTGATGTTAAATCAATAGATTGCTCGTTGTTGTCAATCCATGCCTCTATTTTATGACCTACACCAATACCAGTAGAATTAATACCTGAATTATCACTCAGATCTACTATAAGTAATGGCTCATTTCTAACCAAATCACCCGCATTAAACTTTCTTGAATCTAACATTATTTTTATTTCAGGCCCTTCATTATCGGTAATATCTGACGTAGAAAGCCCATCTATTTTCAATCTATCATAGCTCCCAGTGGCAAATCTATTATCTTCAGTATATGCATAGCTAAATACTTTACCCATATTTTCACTAAAGCTAATGTCTTTTGGTAAAATAAATTCAGCATCGAAGCGACCATCAACAACTGAAAAATTCGCATTTGACAATGTACCACCTTGTTTTCGGAATTGATATAGTCTATTTCTATTATCAGTTATTTCTATCTCTTGATCTCCGTCCATTACTTTTAATTTAATTTGGCCATTGAAATCAGAAGCAATACTATAATCACCATCAGGTAAAGCAACATAACCTTTCACATTTACAGTTTGGAGACCTTTAACAGATATAGAAGTTGAATCTGTTATTTCTACACCATCAATACTTTCCAAAACAACTTCATAATGCGGAATAAGAAGTTTTAAAGTAGGATCACCTAATAAGAAATATTTTTGATCATTATCGCTATTGAATGTTTGCTTCAATTTGAATACTGCTTCTCCGAGAGTTGGGTAATTACCATTTTCATCTCTGGAAAATAAGTTACTATAAAGTGCTCTATTCAAATAATGGTTTTGTGAAGCATATACAACTCTAGATGAACCAAATACTCCTATTGAGCCACCGTATTCATTCAATAGCATTAACTCAGCACCAGATTGAGATTCGAAATTATCATATTTCGCAAAATCACAAGTCGCTGCAGTTAAAAAGAACAATTTATCATAATTAACCATCTGTCTAATTGTAACATCTCTGTCTAATATAGCTTCATGGGACCATACTTGCGGATTACCGTGACCATACCAATTTAGTAATAACGCACCTTCTTCATTAACTGTCTTTAGTATAGCCGCATTAGCTGTCGGTTTACGGATACCTGCGGCAGTGTATTGTGACTCATACTCTACTATATAAATTTTTCTTTGCTCCATAAAGTCAGGAACTCTATTATTCGAAAAATCTTCAGATTGTCTAACAAATAGGTCACCATCGCCACTAGTACTTTCAGTACCACTAAACCCGTCATCAGCTACTAAAGTAATCTTATTACGCCAATTATCAATACTTGAATTAGATTCATAGTGTTTAATTTTTTCTACTATTCTATTACCTTCTTGCTCGGAGTTGATAGTTACTCTACCAATTGCTAGGTCTGGTGCTACATCATTGCCTACTACCCTCACATAGAAATCGTCTGTACACACACTTTTAACGGATTCGTAGTTTTTGAACTCATCTTCACTCAAGTGCGGAGGGACGAAGTTTGTTTGAGAAGTCAGTATTTCTCTATAATCATAATGTCCGTCACCCCACAATACAACGTAACTAGGTTTTACATCCCAATTTGTCATTGCTTGTGCTATAAAGTCACGAATAGCAGTTATATCCATAGTACCTGCATTATACTCGTTATATATATCTGATACTTCGAATATGCCTACTGAAAGATCACTATTAGCTTCTCTGTACTCTTTGAATTTTTTTGCTGATTCTTTTAATTTAGAATGAGTTATTATGATAACATCATTGTTGAATTTAGTATTTCTCAGACCAATAATGTCAACTTTCTCTATACTAACAGGTTTTCTCATATTAGAGCTTAAGAAAAATCTTTTGGGTTGATTCTCCGTCAAATCTGTTATCAAATCAAATTTATTCTGTGATTTCGACTCTAACTGAATAGGGTTACCCATATCCGAAATATCGAAGGCAAATACTTCACCGTCAAAACCACTGAAATTGTATTTAGTTAAGCCTGAAAGCAAAGGGTCGGTGAACAAATAAACCTCACCATTACTAGCTATTGTTTTACTAGGGTAATGAATTTCAAGGAAATCAAATATTCCATGGGCATTAGTTTGACCAATATTCGTATAATTTAACTTCAAGCTTACTTTCGACTTATTCGGCACCTCTGCTACTGGTGTACTAAATTCGAAAAATTTTCGGTATGCTTCATCTGGTGTCGAATCCAAATACAGGTTATCTGCTAATAATTTTCCATTATCTAATACGCTAAAATATCCACCCGACTTATCAGCGCCCGCGTGAGCAAGCATTAGTCTATAGGTTACATTACCTTCGTCGGCCAGATTTATTAGGTTTTGATCAAAATTATCTGAAAAATAAGTCCTACCAAAAAATTGTTTACCACCACCACCATGGAATGCACTTATTAGCTCTTCTTCAAAAAACTGTCTTCGAGTAAATAAATTTAAATCATTCAAAATATCACCAGTAGGTGCAACTGTCGGTACCGAACGCTTACCTTCTGCTCCACCCCAAGTTAATAAGTAATTATTATTTTTACTAAAATGGTTTATGTAATGAACTACTTTGAATCCAGAGTATAAACTTTCGTTATTGGAGCCCTTTTTAGCATATTCAAATCCATTAGTACCACCTGCGAAGAACACAATTGATTTCAATGATCCATCACTGTTCTTCTTTACAATAATATTTTGTTGGTTCATTTGGTTAAGAGCTGCAAAATCGACGTTTTCCGGTAGTTCGTGTCCCCCGTTTCCGAATATTTTGATAGTATTTACATCATTATTAGGTATATTGATACCAAAATCTTTCAGGTATTCAGCTGTTAACTCATATACACCAGTCTCTGAAATTCTTATCTTATACCAACTTCCAGAACTTAAATTGTCATCAGATTGAATTTTATTAGCTTTAGTTTGTTTTTCTATATCATTCCTAAAAAACAATTGCTCATCAGAAATACTCCAGTTTTGAGCTACATTAGAATTCAGAAAACTATTACTAATTACACTCTTATCTTTTCTGGGTTTGTTTTTAGCTAATTTAGAATCAAACTTAATAGTAACTAACACATATTCTGGGATTTCGATAGATTTTGAAAATGGATTATACTTTGCATTAATAATATTCAATGTAGCAGAATATTTGTCTCTGCTAATCCCATTATATTGGATATTAGCCCATTCTTCAATGGGTCTATTCAAATATGCTCTTTTATCTATTTGAGTGTTATCTTCATTACCCAACATATAAACAGGAGCAATAGTTGAATTAATCGTATTAATTGGCCCAATCTCTATATTCTGAATACTGAAACCAGTTGGAGACGGGACTGCAATTTGTTTTTTTGTTGCAATCAATTGAGGATATCCAGTTTTCTCAAGTATATTACCAGCATCTTTGAATACAGGTAGTGTATAATCAATACCGTTGATTGATACTGTACTATTCGAAACTAGTTCAGGAGTGAATAATATAGTTAAGTTATTATTAGTCGAACTAATAATCTCAGTTTTTGCTGAGACATTAAAACTAATAAATATTAGAGTTACTATAGTTAAAAGTGATTTTCGTAATAGATTCATATTAATACCCAAATTACACAATGTATAATCTACAAAAGTTTTTTGACTTAATTTATTTTAAAAAGGTACTAATAATAATAGGCATTTGTTGTTTATTTGACATTTACTCTTCTCTATAAACTCATAAACGAGTAAAAAGTTACAGTAGTTGAAAGATTTTTGGTAAAATAAAGATGCCTTACTAACGGGGGGAATTGTCAGCAAGGCATGCAGCATAAAAAGGAAGTTACGACTTTCGTCGTAGAGCAAGAGACGAGATTCGAACTCGCGACCCCAACCTTGGCAAGGTTGTGCTCTACCAGCTGAGCTACTCCTGCTTTTTTTTAGAACACAAAATTAGGAGATATTTCTGAACTGACAAAATATTTTTTACATTTTTTTGAATTTTGTTTGTAAGTAGCTAGATATTTTGAAGTTAATTTTTAATATTTTTATTAACAAAACTATTAAAAAAATATTAGTTTAAATTTATCTATATTTGTGATTACTGTTTAACTAATAATAGAAAGAATATGAGATATATAATACTATTACTAATTCTTATGCAAGGGATTGTAGTATCACAAGATGGGCTTGTAAAACTGGCTGATAAGGACAGACATGCTTTAAGTCCAGAGGACTTATTATCAATGAAAAGGCTAAGTGATATGCAGTTATCGCCTGATAATAAGACTCTTTTATTCAGTTTAAAAACACCTAATCTGAAAACTAACACTTCTGTTAATGATTTATATATAGTTGATTTGGCAACAAATAAGATGACACAATTAACTGATACTGAAGAAAGTGAATCAAATGCGAGATGGTCAAATGATGGTAAGAAAATCTATTTCTTATCAAGTAAAATGGGAGCACCTCAAGTATATGAGATGGATTTTGCTTCTAGAAACTCTAAAGCAATCAGTGCAGTAGCTAGTGGCATTTCTAATATGAGTATCAGCCCAAAAGGAGATAAAATTCTGTTCACGTCAGAGGTAGAAGTAAGAGAAAGTTTAGAAAAGCAATATTCGCAATATACAAGCTTCAATGCCTTGAAATACAACTCTTTGCCAACTAGACATTGGGATACTTGGGAAGATAATAAAGCATCACATGTTCACTATATGCCTATATCTGGTGGAAGACCTGTGGATATTATGCAAGGCGATAAAAATGATAGTCCCCTATTGCCATTCGGTGGTGGTGAGCAGATAGCTTGGTCACCAGAAGGTACTGAAATAGCTTATACAAGTAAAAAAGTAGATAACCCTGCTCGTAGCACTAATTCAGATATATATCTTTACGATATCAGAACAAAATCTACTAAGAACATTACGGAAGGGATGATGGGTTACGACAAAGACCCAGTTTACTCACCTGATGGTAAATGGATTGCATTCCACTCTCAAAAAAGAAATGGATTCGAAGCGGACAAGGTGAGACTTATGCTTTATGATAGAGCAACTGGTGTAATCAAAGAAATGCTAGCTGAATTTGATCAATGGATAGATGCTGTTGTATGGTCTCCAGATAGTAAAACTATTTATTTTAATTCAGGTTCCAAAGGAAGAGTACATATATACAGTCTAGATATAGCTACTAATAAACAAACTCAGTTAACAAGTGACAAGACTAATGATGATCAAGGTTTAGCAATTTCTTCAGACGGAAAAATGTTAGTTTTTGGAAGAAGTAGCACTACGTATCCGACTGACTACTACACTCTTGACTTAGCTACTAAAAAGATAGAACGAAAAACTAAAGTCAATGATTTCTTACTAATAAAGCTTCATGATGTGAATATAGAAGAAAGATGGGTAGAAGCAACTGACGGTGAGAAGATTCAGACTTGGGTTTTATACCCACCTAATTTCGACAAGAACAAAAAGTATCCAATGATCACTTATTGTCAAGGTGGACCTCAGGGAACTATTAGCAATTATTTCAGCTACAGATGGAATTTGTACTTAATGGCATCACAAGGATATATAGTATGTGCTCCTAACAGACGAGGTATGCCTGGTTTTGGTCAGAAATGGAATGATGACATAAGTAAAGATTGGAACGGTCAAGCTATGGAAGATATTTTATCAGCTACTGACAACCTAACTGCGGAAAGCTTCGTTGATAAAAATAATGTGGCAGCTGTTGGAGCTAGTTTCGGTGGTTACACAGTATTTTGGATGCAAGGTAATGACGAAGGACGATTCAAGGCATTTATTTCACATTGTGGAGTATTTAATTTGACATCTATGTATGGTTCGACAGAAGAACTATTCTTCCCAGATTGGGAGTTTGGTGGTCCATATTGGGATGATGAAAATGAAGATGTTTATGAAGAACATTCGCCTCATAAATATGTAAATAATTGGGACTCTCCAATGTTAGTTATAACTGGAATGAAAGATTTCAGAGTTCCCTATACTCAGAGTTTGGAGGCATACACTGCCGCTCAACTTAAGGGTCTTGACTCACAATTATTAGTGTTCCCAGATGAAAACCACTGGGTATTGAGTTTACAAAATGCTATTGTTTGGCAAAGTGAATTCTTCGGATTTTTAGATAAGCATCTAAAAAAATAACCTAACCTCTTAGGTAAACGAAATATAAATACACTAGATAAATGACAATATAAATTACTCCATCTGCTTTTGCGATGGAGTATTTTTTTCCCATAGTCATAGAGAGAATAAGAACAACACTAGCAAAACCAGTAACGGCTATATCTATATTACTAATCGCAGGAAAAGGTAAATCTCGAATAAATGCGCTAATACCTAATATCCATAGAAGATTAAAAATATTAGAACCTACGATATTACCTACTGCTATATCGGAATTTCCTTTCCTTGCAGCAACAATCGAGGTAGCTAATTCTGGTAAAGATGTACCAAGAGAAATAATTGTCAACCCAACAAATGACTCAGAAAGACCGAAGTAATTTGAGAATTCAATAGAACCTTCAACTACCCATTTACCACCAAAGAACATAGCCAATATACCTATTGTAACATAAATATAAGATTTAGGTAGCGACAAACCACTCTCTACCTCGTCAAATATGTCAGTGTCATCTTTAGCAAGAGTATAGATATAAGCCAAAAAAAGCAAAAAGAATACTAGTAATACTACACCTTCGTACTTAGAGACTTGAAGAGAAGTGTCTGTTGTAAATAAATTAGTATTAGCTAGAAATCCAACAAGAAATACAGCTAACAACGTAAAAGGTATTTCAGAAAATATTGTGCTTTTCTTAAGAGGTAGATTACTTATGAGAGCAGAAATACCTAGGATAAGGAAAATATTAGCTATATTACTACCTAACACATTACCTATTGCTATTTCTGAACTTCCACTAAAACTCGCAAGTATATTTATCACAAGTTCAGGAGCCGAAGTACCAAATGATACAATAGTAAGACCTATTACTAAATCCGATATATTAAACTTCTTAGCAATAGAGGAAGCACCATCTACTAGGAAATCTGCCCCTTTGATAAGCATAACGAATCCAATAACAAAAAGTATAATTGTTAGTATCATATATATTATTTTTGAGCTTGGTGGATTTTAACAAGATTAGCAACAAAATCTTCAGCTTTCGATAATGGTAACTGAGTAGCAGAATCACTTTTTGCTTGCTTAGGGTCAGGATGAGTTTCAAAAAAGACTCCATTTACTCCAGTTGCTACTGCTGCTTTCGCAAGAGCCGGAATAAACTGAGGTAATCCACCCGACTGAACTCCAATTGACGGTTGTTGTAAAGAATGTGTCGCATCATAAACAACAGGGTAGTTAAATTGCTTCATAATCAATAGAGATCGAAAATCAACAACTAGGTCATTATACCCAAAGAAAGTACCTCTTTCTGTCAGCCATATTTTATCATTACCAGTAGAAGCTACTTTCTCAGCAGCCTTTCCCATATCAACTGGTGACATAAATTGACCTTTCTTTATATTTATAGTCTTTCCAGTCTCCCCTGCAGCAACTAATAAATCTGTTTGACGAGCTAAAAAAGCTGGGACTTGTAAGCAATCTACATATTTCGCAGCTAGCTGTGCTTCATCAACAGTATGAAAATCGGTAATAGTTTCAACTTTATATTTTTCACCTATATCAGCTATATAACCAAGAGCTTTTTCATCACCTATACCAGTAAAAGAACTAATACTTGTTCTATTAGCTTTCTTATAAGATGCTTTAAAATATAACTTTACATCATATTTTTTAGCTATTTTTGTTAATTCGGAGGCAGTCTCGTTTAACATTTCATTCGATTCTGCTAAACAAGGACCAGCAATTATAAATAGACTCATGATTACTTTAGATTTATTCGTTGTTACTAATAAATACTCAGGTTTTGAATTCAAACCTACTGACACTGTAATACTTATTGATATTTACAGAGCCAGCTCAACAATTGTTACAGCATTCGGCAATGGAGTAAAAGAAATTATCCCCTGCGTTGAAATAGAACAAGTGTTGAAAATAAAGAACAAAAATAGTAAAATTTTAGCTGCTGGGGAAAGAAATGGCGAAAAAATAGAAGGTTTCGAATTAGATAATTCACCTATTTCATTCAATAATCCCAATATTAAAAATAGTATTGTTGCTTTGACCACTACTAATTGCACAAAAGCAATAGATATAGCTAAAAATACTAAAGAAATAATTTTTGCTTCATTTTTAAATATTGACGCTGTTTGTAATTATATAATTAGAAAATTAAGCAGTATAGATAGATGTGTTATACTATGCGCAGGTAATAAATCTAAAGAAAGTGAAGAAGACAATTTATTTGCTACTGAATTAGTTTACAAACTAAGTAATATATTGAATGTTAATCTTGATTTCATTGGTAATAGTTTATTAGCACACAGATTAGAATTAGATAAAACAATTAAAAAGTTAACAAATAGTAGTCATGCAAAGAGATTAATAAGTGTAGGGAAAAGAAATGACATTGATTTCTCATTAATTTTTAATAAATTTGATTGCGTACCTATATACGCAAATCGCAGCATAAAGATAAAATAATTTCGTGGGGAAAAAAATGGCAGCCTTTTTTCAAGGTAGCAAAAGCAAATCTAAAGCTAAAAATGAGAGTAAAGGATATGATAAACAGATAAGACTTCTCTCTGTATTATTATTTATTATATCATTATTCATGTTTATAGCTCTTATTTCTTATTCGTTTGAAGATGAATCGACTATACAAATGGATTCATCTGCTATAGTAGGTCTAGTAACTGGTGATGAGATTGCTCAAATAAAAGCAGAATCAGTTCAAAATTGGTTGGGTATTATTGGAGCATATATATCTTATTATATGTACAATAAGACGTTTGGTTTTATAGCAATTTTTGTCCCATTTTTTTTATTTAGGTGGGGTTATGACTTATTAAAACATGCAACTATAACGAAACCAAATTTACGTGATACTTTATTCTACCTTCTAGGATCATTAGTATTCAGTGGATTGATGGGCACAATTTTTACTCTTGACTGGATAGACCCTTTTCCAAAGGAGTGGGCTGGATCAATCGGGCTATATCTATCATACCTTATGACTAATTTATTAGGATCTATTGGTTCATTCTTGATATTTCTTATTGGTTTAGCAATATTTATAATATTCGGGTTTAGGCTAAATACTGAAAAAATATATGAAAATACGTTATCATTCTTTGATAGTACAAAAGACAGCATGTTAGAGAAAAAAGAATCTATTAAAGAATCAGCTATTAATGTAATTAATAAGGATAAGAATTCTGAAGATGATGAAGAAAAAACTAAAGCAAGTAAAAAGAAAAAGAATGCAAAACCCAATTCATCTGATGAATTAGAAGATGACGAAGAATATTTGAACCTTAACAAGAAACAAAAAGAAGAACTATTAATTAAAAAAGCTACCGAAGCTGATAACCCTACAGAAGAGTACTACAGTAAAAAATCTGTAACATTGACTAAAAAATCTGATGCAGTAGAAGAAAATGATTTTGGAAATGAACTGGAGTCAAGTGATAAAGAAGAAGAAGTTGAAGTTACTTTGAATCTAAATCAAAATGAAAAATCAGATACTACAGATTCGAGTGGTAATGAATTTACAAGAGCTTCCAATCCAATATCAATACATGATCTAGATGACGAACCCGATAGTCCGATATGCACATATATACATGATGAAAAGATAGATTATATTCCTCCTGGATTAGATTTATTAGAGCAGAACTATGATATAATAGAGGTATCTGAAGAAGAATTAAAGATGAACGCTGAGATTCTTAGAGAAAAGTTAGAAACTTTCAATATAACAATTGAGAATCTGAGTGTAACACCAGGACCTGTGGTAACTCAATACGAATTTGTACCAGCTGCTGGTATTAAAATTAGTAAGATTGAAAACCTTTCTGACGATTTAGCTATGGCATTAAAGGCAAAAGGTATAAGAATAATTGCACCAATACCGGGTAAAGGTACGGTAGGTATTGAAATACCTAATTCGAATCCTTCTATGGTCTCATTTACGAGTGTAGTAAATACTAAAAAATATAGAGAATCAAATCAACACTTACCTCTAGCATTAGGTAAAACTATAAGTGGAGAAGCTTTCATAGCTGATTTAGCAAAAATGCCTCACTTACTAATTGCTGGTTCTACTGGTTCTGGTAAATCTGTTGGTATTAATACTATAATTTCATCATTACTATATCAAAAGATGCCAGATGAATTAAAATTTGTCATCATTGATCCTAAAAAAGTTGAGTTAACTCAATACTCAGCACTTGCTAATCACTTTATGGCTTGTTCACCTGATGTTAAGGACATGATCATCACTGACCCTGAAGAAGCTGTGGCTGTGCTTAAATCATTAGTATTGGAGATGGAAGAACGTTATACTATCCTTTCAAATGTTGGTCAAAGAAACATAGTTGACTATAATATAAAAGTAAAAGAAGGAAAGTATGATGGAGATGCAAATATGAAACATAGGCATATGCCTTATATAGTCTGTGTGATTGACGAGTTAGCCGATTTGATGTTAACTGCATCAAAGGAGATAGAAACTCCAATTATACGATTAGCTCAAATGGCTAGAGCCGTCGGTATACATTTGATACTTGCAACTCAAAGACCTAGTGTAAACGTAATAACTGGTATAATCAAAGCTAATTTCCCAGCTAGAATAGGATATTTGGTAGCTTCAAAAATCGATTCAAGAACAATTTTAGATATGAGTGGATCTGAGCAACTATTAGGTAATGGAGATTTATTATATTTATCACCAGGTACACCAAAGCCGATTAGGGTACAGAACTCATTTATTTCGACTGATGAGGTTGAGAGAATTTGCGAGCATATCCAAAATCAAAAAGGATATTCAATGCCTTATCAATTGCCAAGTACAATACTTAAAAATAGACAAAGTGCAAATGATTATGATCCATCTGACAGAGATGAACTTTTTGCGGATGCTGCAAGAGTAATAATACAAACACAATCTGGTTCAGTTTCAATGCTTCAAAGAAAACTAAAAGTAGGTTATGCAAGAGCAGGAAAAATAGTAGATGAATTAGAACAAGCTGGTATAGTGGGACCGTTTAATGGTTCCAAACCTAGAGATGTTTTATTAGAAAGTGAAGCAGAACTAGAGTCATATTTATAATTAAAAACATTCTTCTTCATATATTTACAATATGCTAAAATCATTACATATAAAAAACTTTGCTATCATTGTTGAACAAGAAGTACATTTCGACTCTGGATTGAATATTATTATAGGCGAGACAGGAGCTGGTAAATCAATTATTTTAGATGCAATAGGTATTCTATTGGGTAAAAGAGCATCTCAGGATATGATTCGTAAAGGTGAAGATAAGAGCATTATTGAAGGTACTTTTTATGATGAAAGTCTTAGTTTTAAAATTGAAGAAGAGGTTTTCAGCAAAGAATTTATCATTCGAAAAGAGATAAAGTCTAATGGAACTTCTAGATTGTTTCTCAATGACACGCCCATACATCTCAATAATATAAAAGATATAGCACCTAAACTAGCTAATTATCACTCTCAAGATGAGAGTATAGTACTTCGAGATGATGAAAGCCATATTGATTTCTTTGATGATTTTATTTATTTTGAAGGTTTAATAGAAGAATATCAATTACAAAAATCTAAATTAATAAGTGAGTATAATAAGCTTAAAAAATTAATCAAAGACAGAGAAGAATCTCTGCATAAGAAGGACTATCTAGAATATCAGCTTAATGAAATTAATAAGATTAATCCTAAGGAAGGTGAGTTAGCTGAAATAAACGAAAAATTACAATTAATAGAAAACTCAGAAGAAATTCTAGAATCTTCACAAGAATTATCAGAACTTACAAATGGAAGTGATGATGCTATTTATAGTAAGTTAAGAAGAGTTATAAAATTATTAGAAGATTTAGGGAGATTTAATCCAGATTTCACTACTTATCTAGAAGAATTAAATAGTTCTTTAGTTTCGATTAATGAACTTGGGAATGTTGTTGCTGATTTCAGCTCAGGAATTAGTTATAATCCCATAGAAACAGAAAATATAAGAAAACGTAGTGTTGAGCTTCGAAATTTAGAAAAGAAATATGGCACAATTGAAGAGATTCTAGATAAGAAAGAAAAGATGGAAGAGGAATTATCATTAATTGGTGATTACGACTATATAATTGATAAACAGCGATTCTTAATTGAAGATTTGGAAAAGGAAATAGGAAAAATTGCGAAGAGAATTTCAATAATTAGAAAGAAAAATACTGACCAGTTTTGTAAAAATCTAATCGAATCTTTAAACAATATGGGGATCCCAAATGCAGGATTCGAAGTACAAATAAATAATTTAACTACTGAAAACAATGAACCATCTGCTAGGATTAATGATAAGAAATACAAACTATTCGATAGGGGCGTTGATAATATCGTTTTCCTTTCCGCGATGAATAAGGGTGAAGGTTTAAAAAGATTATCAGAATTTGCTTCTGGAGGAGAGCTATCAAGAATATTACTTTCTCTAAAAGGCAATAAAGTTAATACAGATGTAAGCCCAGTATTAATACTTGATGAAATAGATACAGGTATATCAGGTAGAGTATCTCAATTAGTCGGTCAACAAATGAGAAGAATAGCTGATAAGACTCAGATTATAGCGATTACTCATTCTCCGCAAATAGCGGCGGCAGGAGAAACTAATTTTGTTGTTAGAAAAGAGATAGTGGAAGACAGAACTATTTCTAAAATTTATAAACTAACAGAAAATGAAAAAACAATAGAAATAGCTAAACTTATTAGTGGTAGTGATACCACATCCAACAGCTTAGAAAGCGCTAAAGAGCTAATAAATTCAAGTATTTATTGAGCAGCTAATTCCTTTCTAATATCAAAATATGATATTACCAAAAATATAAGTAATACAATCACAGTTGATACGAATAAAGAAATAAATAAAATCTTTCCTCTGCTTGGAGAGAACTTATTTTTAGGTTTAATAGCTGTATCCAATACTTGGACAACAGGTATATCCTTTTCTTCTTGAATAGCCTCTTGGTGCTTTTGAGTTTCTAGGTACGTAAGTACATTCATTAGAATTGTCTTATCTCTAAACAATTCTAAATAGTTTCTTGTCAGATTAGGAACTCTGTTCAATGATATAGAAAATTCATCATCATTACCTGCTTGAAGTTCATTAGATTGTCTTTGTAAGAAATCCACTTGACTTTGAAGAGCAGTAATTTGAGGAGAATCTTCAGAATATTGAATCTTAGCTAGATTTAATTTAGTCTTAGTTTCTGTCAATAATGAGTTTAATTCTATTACCTGTGACACAATAGCCGTTGTTTGTTCTTCTAAAGCTAGGACTTTATTTTTACTTTGGAACGCTTCCAATTCAGAAGAAACGGAATCTAATTGAACTTTGTATTTTCTAATTTCATTTTCAACATACATCCTAGAGTTTTTTGCAGTAGAACTATTTTTTTCAATCAAAACTTCATTTAATGCATCTATTGCAATATTAGTAAGTTTATAAGACAATTCTGCAGCAGCTTTTTTCTCTTCGTCATTTGGCAGATAACCAGTTGGTACAAGACCACTAAGTACTATAATACCAGATTTCTCAACTTCTACTTCAAAAAGAGTGGGAATATATCCTATAACATCTTGTTTTTCATATTCTTTAAATAAGATATTGTCTTTTAACTCAAGTTTATCATAAATTTTATTTGCTACAGACCGACTAGCTAATATAGATTTCATTAGTTTTGAGCGACTATCTACTTGTCCCCCACCACTAAGATCAATCATACCACTTACATTCTGCAAGAATGAATTTAAACTACCGCCAGAAGTCTTTTCTGGAGGCATTATAGATGAATTAGCCATATAAGTGTAAGGCATAATAAAAGTATAACCCATAACTAATATAACTATCGAAACTATAGAAATAACGATTTTGGATTTTCTTTTTTTCAGTCTGCCTAATATACTTTCGAATGTAATATTATCTTGCATTATTGTAATCTCACTAATGTTATAATAACCCCAACAACCGTAACTAGCTGAGTAGCTATTGTAAGTGCTGAAGTAAATATCTCGAAGAATGTAACTTCTTCTTCTGGTGGAACTAATATAGTATCACCTGGCTCTAAACTGTAATTGTAATCTTCAGCAAGGAATTGCTCCCCTTTTGATTTCGTAACAAAAGTTTCATCAATATCTGCTCTATATCCGAAACCACCTGCTAATGCTATATAGTCAAGGTAATCGAAATCTTCATTATACTGAACATTTCCCGGGCTATTTACCCTACCTTGTATATTGATAAAGTCAATTTTTTCCGGAACAATAATAGAATCTTTATTTTGTAACAAGATATTGTCAACGCTAGATGGGTCTTCGACTGCATTTTTAAAGTTTACTGCCATTAACCCCTTTTTCTCAGAGATTCTTGCTTGGAAATACTTTAGCTCACTTTTAGTCATCTCTGATCTATCAATAGTTTTCAGACGCTCTAATTCAGCATCAGTTCTTTCCATTTCTTTTTGTCTTATAAGTATTGAGGCAGATTCGTATGCATCATCATCAAACCCTCCAGCTCTTTCAATTATATCACTTATTCTAGTTTTACCTATCTCAATAGTATATTTACCGGGATATTTAACTTCACCTAATACTTTTACATAACTTGGCGTTCTCCAATTCTCTTTTTTCTTGACATAGACCCTGTCACCAGGACGCAATTCCATATCATTCGGCAATGAATTAGAAAGATATAGTGATTCTGTCCATGAAGAAAGATCAACGTATAGTTTCTCTACACTTACACCATCTGACTCTAAGCGACTAATCTCAACGCTCGATAAATCAGAAGAATTCAAGAATCCTTGAGCCATTTTAATTAAAGTAGATAGACTATCACCTTCTATATATTCTACTTCTATTTTCTTAGGAACTTCACCATTTATTTCTATTGTTGATTTACTATTATAAGGAGGAACAATTATCTGATCTCCGCCAGTGACATAAGGATTAACTGATTTATCACCAATGTTAAAGAATTTAATCAAATCAACTTTTATTATCGTATCTTTACGCAATAATCTAATATTTCGTAGTGATGATTTTTTATCAAAACCACCTACTTTATTTACAACTTCATTTACTCTTTCAGTAGATGTAGCAGCTACTGTAGCTTGCGTAAAAGTCTGTCCTGATACGGTAACTTTGAATCTTCTAATATTTGATAAAATAACACTAATTTCTTTAGAATTATATACTTTTCGTACTTCTTTTTCTATCAATTCGTACGATTCTTCTAATGTTTTATCTTGTAAGTCTACTACTCCAACATTTCTTATTAAAATTCTACCATCTGGTAAAATTGTAGCTCTAACTTGCTCGCTTTTAGAAGAAACAATATTAATAATAAATTCGTCACCTGGACCAACTTTATATTCTTTTGGGTTAATGGCACCATCTAGCAAGCCACCACTCATACTTGAATTTTCGAGCAACTGATTTACTTTTGAGGTGTCTTGTGCTGATTCTGCTCCACCTGTCACTGCCTCATCATCGAATTGAGCTGAAAGTAGAGTGATATTAAAGATAAGAATAAATAAGAATGAGAATATTTTTTTATACTTCATTTATTTCATTTTGTTAATAAAAGAATTAGTTTTTATAATTTACATTTAAACAAACCTGTCTGTATTATAACGACTTAGGTCATACGAGTTACAAATAAGTTACAAAAGTTATATTATAGGATGTTTTTAACGTTTGTAATAGATGTCTTTTATAATAATTCCAATTTAATGAATCATTAGTAATAATAAAACAAAATGATTCGATAGGTTTCATCTAATTATGGAGAATTATATCACGTTCTATATACAACTGATGTCTGTATTATATAGAACTGCATTTTGACATATTAGTTTAATATCTAACAAATATTGCATATTACAAACACTAGCCAATACGAACGAGTATGGTTATCCGAAAGTTTCATTTAAAAAATGTATCTCAATCTGAAGTAGAGTTGCTTTCCTTATCATCAGGATTATCGTACCAATTCATCATTTCCATGAATTCGTTATCTATTTCTTCTATTCTCTCTACGGTTCTTTCTATTTCTATAATACGAGAAGCAACATACGTACTCTCTTTATAAGATTTGGGACAAGTACATTTTAGTTCAGATTGCTCTCTAACTAGTTCACGTCTTTTGGTTCTAATGAATTCAAGGAATGCTTCTACTTCTTCGAATAATCTTTCATCGGCTCGTTGTATAATAGAATACTTTGCAATTTCATTAGATAGCAATAGGTATTCCTGTTCTAGTATGCATCTGAATGATTGGGTTGTAATATTTAACATAAATTTAGTAATTAGTGATATACTATATATCTAAATCAGTCTTAAAATGTCATACAGTTCTATAAGCTCTTGGTATGATTCTATTATTTTAAAATTATCTGTTGGATCCTTGATTAGCTTTCCATTCTCTAATTTGAAAATGCATTCGTCTGCCCAAAATATATTCACTTCAGATGTAACTAAAGGTAACTTTATCTTGCGATGACCATATAGCTGATTAGATAATATAAAATAATAGCAATTATCTATTCTGTGGCTGTATGATACAATATTAGCTGTTATTAATTTAATTATTCGTCTTTCGACAGATGCTTTTCCAGGATTCCATGTAAGTGTAATCTTTGCCATTTTTGACTATTATGTAAGTTCTTACTCAGCTATATTACGGGATAATCTAGACTCAAACAAGTGGTTTAGGTGTGGTAGATTGATATTATTTGATGATATTTTATCTTTAGTAGTATTTTTCTTATATTGTGGAAAGAGTTATATTAAATAATTGAAGATAGAATATGTCAAGATGTACAGCACCAGTTAAAGGTCATCGTTCAGCAAGTGCAAGAGCAAACTGTCCTGCTTGTGGAGGTAGTTTTAGAGGATTCAATTCGTATTATTCACCATCTACTTCATACTCAAACAGTTCAATAAGTAAAAGTAGTAGTAGCGGACAAACTAAATCCAAAGCTCGATGGTCAACTTCTGACTCAACTATATTATACACACCAGCAGAAATACGAACTCTTGAACCTGTTCGAGAAAATGTCGAAAGACGTTCAGATATACCTGACTTACGAGATGTATTTCTATGTCACGCTTGGGATGACCGTAAAGATATAGCGAAAGAATTGCACGATATACTAGAATCGAAAGGTGTGTCTGTTTGGTTTAGTGAAAAAGATGTATTATTAGGTTCGTCCTTACTCCGTGAAATAGATAAAGGTTTGGCTAAATCTCGTGTTGGTATTGTACTAGTTACACCCTCTTTTCTAGAACGTGTTAAAGGAGAAGGAATAGCTGATAAAGAACTATCTGCACTATTAGCTCGTGATTTACTTGTACCCATTGTTCATAATACAACTTTCGATGATTTACGTGAAGTAAGTCCACTACTTGGTTCAAGGAGTGGTTTAAGTACTAATGATGAACCAATAGCAGATGTTGCAGCTAAATTAGCAGAATTGGTAGCTCCAGAGGAAACAACTAATTAAAGTAATAAACGTTAAAAAACATCCATAAATTTAACTATTTATATAAATAATCTATAATCATAAGTTCTTCCTTCGAATCTAGATAATAAATTTCCTATTCTTGCTATTTGATTAGATGAACTTATTGTAGCAGGAAGTTTTGTATATAGGTCAAAAGAATTCCAGTTCATTTTAGTTAATCCAAGTATTTCTGTACTAATAGTTTCTAAACTAGAATTCCCATAATGTCTTACAATTTTTAGAGGTGATGGTATATTTCTTCCACCTTGGAAATATTTATGAGATGAATTTTTAACCGAAGGAACTATTCCATGCGTCCATAATAGAATTTCATTTTCATTTGTGATTAAGCAAGTACCCCGAGAAATCGGAAATGAATCAATTTGTATTTCTCTATTGTATACCTTCGTTGATAAGAATTTAACATCAGGTTCATAGTTTATTTCTATTAAATCAATGTCTATAACTCCTGCCATTTTCATACTATCAGTAATTCCTTTAATTTCATCCTTAGTAAATCTAGTTCTCTTATGTATAACTATTCTTTTAGGTAATCTATCCATATTCTCATAAAATAACTCTCTAATAGATATACCAAACTTAAGTGCCTCTTCATAAGTTAAAAATGGATTTCTTTTATTATCTAACTTAAAGTCATTTATTTTTGATAACCTATATTTCAAGCCTTGACCATCAGAGTTATATAAATGGCTACAACCGATTACTATTTCTGTTTTATTATTAATTTTCGTCACACTATAGCCAATCCCAGCAAATACAGTATCTTTCACAGCGTTATTTAATACCCAGGGTGTTCTTAATGATTTAACATAGAATGATAATGATAACCACCAATAGATTTGACATTTAAGACTATCAGTTAGAGTTTTTTCTCTAATTAGTTGTGTTGAAATACCTTTAGAAGATGCAAATGCTTTGATATAATCATGTAAGTTAAACGATTCTTCATCTAATTTATATTCTTCATAAGGCTGCCATTCTAAAGGAATAAAAATAACAATAACTTGTGCTGAGTTAAAAGAAACTATACGTTCTATCTTATTAGTTATAGCTTCTCTTAATTTTAATGAAACGGTTTTAATGTCCTCTGAGTGTTGAATTTCCAAGTTATTCCAGGTATAATCAATTAAGGAAGGGATATTCAAATTAATATTATAGGTGGAATAAAAACCATTATAATCAATTAAATAGTCAGTGTTTACATCAGCAGTGTATTTATTATTAAACCCATTTAAAAATTTATGAAATTTATCAGAATATTCACTTCCACATATTACACTAAGATTTATTTGATTATTATATACATTTCCATTTAAATTGTTGTCTATAGGTTTATGTTGGTGCAAACCTCGCATAGGATGAAAATCTTTTGATACTTCCCCTGTTAGTGAGTTTAGAAAATTTAATTGTGGTTCTATAAGTTGAATACCTTTAAACAGTGACAACCTACGGTCATATTCTGTAGGTGAATAAGTTATAAAATGTGGGTCTAATACTTTAATATCTGCAAATGCAGTTTTTTTTGAAATTATAAAATTAAAATCTGTATTTGATTCTAAAGGGAAGCTAAATTTATATTTCTCATTCTTAAATAATAACTTATTCCAGTAATTTAATAGTTCATCATATTTATTATTAAATACTTTATCTAATTTACTTTTAGATATTTGCTGTCGAATTTGTTTAGGTAACTCTTGTTGACTATCAATATAGTTACTTGGCTTAAATGAAACAAAAGCATATTTAATACCAAAATGTAATGATAAGAATACAGAATTATAGATATAAATTTTATTGTTATTAATAACCTTGGTCGAAAATTCACTTTTGTTCCAAATTCTGTTTCTATTATCAGTTCCTATATTTTTATTTTTAGCAAATGTTTTTAAAATAGCTTGGATCATTAAAGATTGGAATGTTGAAACTGCTTTAATATCTTCTGTTGATAACTTTACTCTAACAATATCACCTTTCATATATAAATTAAATACCTTTTTTATTTTAGACGACGTACCTAAAGCATACACTTTTTGTTTAAATGGTACAGCACATATGTCTTCATTTCCAATAAGCTCTCTTAAAAACTTCCAAGGACTAGCATTATTATATTCAACTTCAAACTGATATACTTCTTTTGGGAATACTATTGGATGGAGGTTACTTTTAATATATTTGTCTGTCTTATGATCTTCAATAGTAAACGGTGATATAGTATTACTTTCTTTAGAATATTTAGAAATTATTTCTTCAAGTTCTTTTTTTAGCCCAATAGAGTCCGTAATTGTACCCTGGCATATATTTAACAATGTAGTATCAAATCCTTCAGTTGATATTAAATATGCCTCCCTTCCTTTTTCTCTTGCTTCTTTAATTAATTCTACAACTTTATCATCTACATTTCTTCCATAAGTACACCAGTATAATCTACCAGCACCTTCTTGAGTATATGTTTGCCTCATTGTATTCAGTAATGACTCGTCTCTTCCACTATAACCAATCACTATAAGGTTCTTATCTACATGATAATTTTTAAAGAAGTTAGAGAACACCACTTCCTGATTTTTCAATTCATCTTCAGTATTTTTAAGTTTATCATATTTATAGTCACCATGTAGGGCAATAGTTAACAATTCATTCAGATTCTGATTTCTAAATATTCTATCAGTACTATCAATAGTTATTTCAATAGGAGTAATATTTGTTTTGTATGCTGATTTGATTATTAGACCATCAAAATTTGTTGTCCAAACAGCCGAAACCATCTTATATTTATGTAATAAACATAATAATTGATATCCTAAATATGGTTCTTTACCTTGGGTAATATTCTGAAAATACTTTCTTCTATCATTAGCAATAGGATATGCTTTTTCTGCATAATATGTATATTCACTTACATCATTTTCTGGTGGATAAAGACCTTGAGTATCTAGCCATCTTTGTATACTGTCCTTAACACTAACTATTCTGTAATTATTATAAAAGCTAGGAGAATTAGAATTGTTTGATAAATAAATATCTCTTTTCCACTCCCAAATGCAATCTTCAGCTGATTGTACACCTGAACTTACAGAAGCACCAGCACCTAATAAAAAGGAGTGAGGTATATCTCTATTTGCTTTTAGTGACCTAAGAAATGCTGAATATTCTAAATATATTTCGTCGTTCATTATAAATCCTTTATATCAATCTAAGACTGACCAATCCATACTATTAATTAGCTTTCTTAAACTAATATTTTCTTTATTAGCCCATTCAAAAATTTCAAGTAATGTTCTATTTGAAATTATTATATAATAAGCTTCTCGCTCCGAATAGCCGACACTTAACATCTCTATTTCAATAAGATCTATTTCAAGTAATAAATTCATTTCTAAAATCAATTCATCGCTATCAAGTCTTAAAACATGTTCTAATGTTTTAAGTTGAATGATAATTTCTTCTGAATTTGGTTTTCCACGTTTTACTATTATCAATAAATATTCACGTGTAATTCTTGGGAGTAAACTTAATGTCGAATATAAATTAATCAGATTTTCGAACTCTTCTTTTTTTTGTTCATCATCTAATTTTAGATAATTCAGATAATTAGCAGCTGTTAAAGGCTTTTTATTAGGTATTGATTCTTCTTTGTTCTCTAACGAAGAATCATAGTTACCATCTTCATCTAAAACTTCAAAGTCTATGGTGACACGTCTAAATTGGCTTTTAAATAATGAGAACAAATCTTCCAGTTTATTCGGTAATAATATGACTATATCTTGAAGTAAATCTTTAATATCTTTTATATCTTCATCAACATTGAAAGTAAGATTAGGACATGACTCTACATTAACACCTGTATATGAATTTTGCTTCTCACCAATTATAAATATTACAACTTTTTCATATTCATTTATCTGTTCATCAGTCAAAGCTTCTAACGTTTTATTAACTTTAGCTGATGTTCTTATTGAAGTAATCTGATAAGCAATTTTTTTCTTTTTACATCCTAAATCTATACCTGGTGAATTTGACCTTTCTCTATTCGTATTTATTAAATCTAGATTGTACACAATATTTAATACATCTCTAAAGAAATTTTCACACAATAATGTTAAATCGTATTGTTTAATTTTATTTCTTAATTCTACTTGTTTCATTAATAAAGCAAAATCATCTATAATTTTGCCTATTATATGACCACTACCTAACATAAACACACCTATAATATTTTAAAAACATCATACACCTCTCTTCTAATACTCGTCTTGGGGTAAACTATAAGAAACTCATCGTAAGTCACTTCATACAGCTTATAGATTATCAAATCTATTTCCCTATCTTTTGCTTCTATCTTGAATTTTAGTTCCTGAGCTTCTGCTACCATAATTCATCTTCGTCCAAATTATAATACTTATCTATCAGCTGCTTTTCTATTTCTGGGTTTGATATTTCATACTTTGCTATCATTTTATTCACACCTTTCATAAACTTGCGGACTTTCTCAACATCCTGGCAGATTCCATCTACTATTTCATCTAATTCATCTTTACTTACCATTTCTATTCTGTATTCTTCTGAAAAGAATTCTTTTACTCAACCACAACTACACTCTTAGTAATAGCATCATAAGGTGTAATCAAACGAACTTGATACAACCCACTAGGTATAGCAAGCGTATTTATCTGCATCTGTTTTGTCTTAGTTGATTGAGTCCATTCATCCGTGTAAATAACTCTACCATCAGTAGCCACTAGCTCTAGCGTCATTGTTCCTTGTACTCCAGTAGTAATATCTATATTCAGCTGCTCACTAGCTGGGTTGGGTGATATATCTAGCGTTGTTGGGTCGAAAGTAGTTATGTTACGCAATGGGAACACACATACTGAATCTATGTAAATCTTACCTGGGCGTTCTATCACTTCTATGTAAGGATTAGTGAATGTATAGCTTGGGAATGTGATGTCGTATTCTAATGCACTTGATAATAGTATCGTACCAGTTAGGTTATGAATGTTTGTTCTATTCTTGTTGATAGGTTGAATTTGATTTATAGTATAACTATCATTTGTAAAGAAAGAAGTTCTATCAATATCTGTAGTTATTGAGTATTCCTGAATTGGTAAATCAGATTCACATTCAAGGTAAACAGGTATAGTTTCAGTCTGTCCAATTTGGGTGTATATGTCGTCTGTGCTGATAGTTGTTCTTGCATATACTCTTGCGGTAATAGGTATAGTAATTACAGTGTCGCAAGGGTCTGTTATGCTAATATCAATGCTGTTGTTGAATGGCCCTAGTTGAGTTGGTACAAAATCATAGTTGTATGGATATGATTGTCCATTTGCGATTACTTGTCCATTAGCTAAAGTAATATTAAATCCACTATTGTTAGTGATTGTTGTATTATCTGATTTAGTTTCAGTAATATAAACCTTCCCAAAATCTATATTTCCTTTACTTATGTCGAAGTTCAGTTCGTATTTATCTACCTTGTGTGTTTCAGTTGCTGTACATCCGTTTGTATCTGTAACGGTTAGTGTATATGTTCCTGCTTCCGTAACTTCTATTTCTTTGGTGATTTCATTTGTTGACCAAAGGTATTCTGCGAAGTCTTCGCTAGAAGATAGTGATGCCGTTACATTATTACAGATGATACTCTTACCTTGTATATCAAACGTTGGTGTTGGACTTTCGTTCACTGTTGTTTCTGCTGTGCCTACGCAACCTGCCTTGGAGACTGTCACGGAATATGTTCCTGCTTGGCTAACGACTATAACTGGTGTTGATTCGCCATTGCTCCAAAGATAGGAATAGCTTGGGTCGTTGGGTAAGACTTCTAAAGTCGCTGATTGACCAGAGCAGATGTCACCACCTTCGATTTCAGGTTTCAAGTTGTCTTCTACTTTGATTGCTATCTCTGTACTATCCATACAACCAGTTCTTATATCTGTTATTATTAGTTTGTATGTACCTGTACTATTTACGTAGATGCTCTTTGTTGAAGCTCCTGTATTCCACTCGTAGTTATAATAAGGAACATCGTATTTAGATTCTAGTAAAGTAGAATCTCCATTGCATATAATAGTTGGTGTTGGTTTTAGTTCTACATTTACTTTAGGATGGTCTTTGACTTCAATTGTTCTTGATACTGTACAACCTTCTTCTGTTTTAACTGTTAATGTATATCTAGCTGGAGTGGTTATAGTTATTGAACGGGTCTTTTCGCCATTCGACCATTTGTATTCTGGGTATTCATCAGTACTAGATAGCGTTACCGATTCACCTATACATTTAATAGTATCGCCTTCTATTGCTAATTCACTATCTCCATAGAATACTATGTCAATTGAAGTCATTCCTTCGCAACCCAATGTGTCGATTACCGACACACTATATGTTCCACTTTTATATACTCTAGTTACAGGTGTCGTATCGCCTGTTGACCATAAGTAATGTTCATATTCTTTTTCGGTGCTAAGTATTAGCTCACTACCAACACATAGTTTTTTATCTGGTCTTTTTAATATAATTGGCTTTGGTGATTCATTGACTTTGACATAAGTTTCTGCTGTGTAAGGTTCTTCTCCACCATTCACAGTAACGATATAAATTCCTTCATCTGCTTTTGTTAAATTTTTAAGTATTGGATTTTGCTCATCCGAAGTATAGCCATTTGGTCCTGTCCAACTATAAATTGTATCTGCTTGTGGATAGACAACAAATGATTCTAATTGAATATCTTCTCCCTCGCAAATCTCAAACTTTGATTTAGTGTAAACACGAAGATAATGCGATGTTGGTATATTGGGAAATCCCCAAACATGACCTTTCATATGTCGGCTTGTATCAATTGTGGAAATAGTTACAGCAACAACAGTTTGATTTGGATTTGTTATTTCATATATAGCTTTTTCAAATCTTTCTTCAGGTTTTCCAGTAGAAATATCCCAGCTAAGAACACTACTGCTTTTAAAATATATTTTACCATTTGAAGCCAATTGCATATTATGAAAGTTTCTAGATGTTTTCTGAATTGAGCCATTCAATTTGTTTTTATATAAGTCATATTGAAATATATCAGATATCACCCCTGTGGAGACCAAAAAATTTTCACTAGTCATAAAATATAAATATCTAGAACTCATAGAAAACTCCATTTCAATTGGGCAACCCAAGTAATAGGTTTCGATTTTTCTGATAAATGTTCCCTTTACGGGATTAAATTCAAGTAATTCGTAGTATGAATATTCTTTTTGATCTTTTTGTCCTTCATCATAGCAATCAACAGACATTATAATATATTGTCCATTGGGAGAAACTTTTATACTACGACTTCCACAATAAGTAATACTCTTGTCATTCAATTCTGATTTAATAATACTATTTATATTCTTATTAACTCCATTGCTATCTACTTCATAACAAAGATAATTTTGTGAAAGGTCGTCATATCCAATCAACCAATAATTGTTATTTGTGAAATTTTTAATTGCATGTAGTGAATTTGAATTGTAATTCCCATTAACAATATTATTTATTGATAAGTTCCCGTTATTATCTAACTTATCAAAGGTTAATAAATCTTTTCCTGCTCCTCTCTCATTATGGTTTACCAATCTTATATAAGTATTATCGAACCTTAATAGCATTGTATTCTGTATAGACAAATTTAATTCAAAGTTCCAAGTATTTACAGGGTCATTCCCAGGTTTATTAACTCCACCGTTTAATAAGTCAACTGAAGTTATAAGCTCATTCTTATTATCATAGAAACGATTTCCGACAGAAAAGAACTCTAAATTACCATAAACATCACAGATAGTGCTTGGATTTACTGCATCTGGTTTATTTACAATTTCATACGGTCGAGGTACTAACGTGTAGTCATTTGAAAAAATTGGTTCACTATCGGGTGTGTTAAAATCCATGAAATATTCAAACCCAAGTACCCATTGGTTATACTCCTTTTGGGCATAAGTCATACTTGGTATGAATATAAAGATAGTTAATATTTTTAGTATTGTTTTCATTTTAAAAATTGGGTACTATTTGTTAATAGTACCCAGTATTAGTTTATTAATTATTCTTTTATAAATTTCCCAGAATCAACAGCATTTATACCTGCTATTATCTTAAATAAATAAACTCCTTTTGATAGTTGCTTAGAATCGTAAATGTATTTTAAATTCCCATTATGATTTTCTAACTTCACTCTATCAACTTCCTTTCCTAATTCATTATAAATAACTAATTCTAAATCAATTGTGAATTTTGAATTAATTTCAAAAGTTATACTGTTTTTAGTAGGATTTGGATAAACAAGTGTATTTGTTTCAAATATATTCTCTTCTATAAGAGGGTTAAACTGTTTAGGTAGTGGGTCATAAGGACTCCAATAAACATAATCATCATCACAAACAAACTCACAATTCAAATCTAAACCACAATTCACAAATCCAACAAGAGTATCTAAAACATAATCTGATGCATATACGTTAGGGTCAGTTCCACTTATCTCGTAGGATACAAGACAACAATTATCATCCCAATAACAAACTTCTGCATAATTATAACTTACAAACTTGAAACAAGTTGGTAAATTAATTTCAATAGTTTTAGGTAGTGAGCTTGCAATAGCAGCTTCACGTTTCAATATTTCTTTTATCGCATTCTTCATTACATCTTCTGAACTACAAGGTGTAGGTGTAGTTTGATTATAAGTAAATGAACTAAATCTAATTTGAGTCTTACCACCACATTCACGTTTTGAATATTCAAGACAACTCGGGAGGCAATCAGTACTGAGCTTAATAGGGGATGCATAGCTCCACTCACTTGAACAAGTATCGGTACATTGGAAAGTAGTTGACTCTAAATTTTCTCCAATATCTATGTTATCCATAGCTGAACACATTTCTAAACAACCTGTAGATCCTCCTAATATGTCTTTGGTACAATCATAACTACTTCCGTCTGAAATAACTGTCTTATCCTCAAGAGTATAGATTTTACCACCACCAGGTCTTGTAGAATCCTTGATACTTACCTCTGTTTCACAACAGCAGGTCGTTATACAAGGTTGCCAATGAGTTTCTCCAGAACTCGTCGCTGACTTCCAACAGCAGTTTGTATATACAGTAACATCATTTGATAAAGGCGTCATACTAGGAAATAGCGAGTGTGCCATATTTAAAACCTTTTTTAATGCCAATTCCATTAGTAGTATTCTATTACTACTATAAGGACAAGTTGAATAAGTAGCAATATCAAATATCTTAACTTCTCTTTTTAACGTGGGACATTCTTGGTAACCAAATGTAACAAAATAGGAACATCCATTAAAATCTGCAATTACTGTCTCGTAAGTCCAATTATTACCACAATCAGTATCGCATTCCTCTACTGCTATACTAGGTAGAGTCATAAAAACAAGCGTTATTAGTAAAATGAATTTTTTCATTTTATTTTCCTCATTATAAATTATTAATAAAAATTTATTTTGAAGGTTTTATTTTTTATTTTTGTAACTGTCAATAAAGGGTTTTGCAATTTTTTATTTGACGTTACGGGTCAGGTTTAGTCCTTCAAAGATTATTTCCTGACCTTTTTTTTATCTCTCATAACAACCTCAAATTTTAGTTGGAATTTACTGACTATTAACTAACATTAATTTGTTTTTACTAACTTAATAAAAATTATTTTAAATCTTTTGAAGTCTGCCCGTAAGTACAAAAAAAGTTTGTATTACGGACAGATAAAATTTAAAACTATACTATTTGATTAGTTATTTCTTCCGTGTCTGGAGGTCCCCACTCTTCATCTGCACCTTCTCCTGTCATTCCAGTGATAATTCCTTTAGGGCCTAAAGATGAAGATAGAACTACACTAAGCGGTGCTGAATTTTTGTCATCAAATATTACTTGACTATTTGCTTGTCCATCTTTTTTATATTCTAACTTTAGACCTACGACTCCAGGAGCCAATGTATAACTTAATGTATTACCAATCCATTGGTAATTATATGGTGGTGGAGTATTAGACATTATTTAACCTCTTTGTTTGTTGAAAATCAATACCGCTCTTTACGGTTTTACGAATCATATTGGTATCTTTTACTACTTCATCTACTAGCTCTGTGAATAATTTCTTATCACTAAAAGTTTTGTCAAGTGCCATATAGTTTGTTATTCTAGAAAGGTTCATTTTTAATCTATTCGAATCCAACTGATAAATCATGTCCAAATAATTATTATAACTTGTTACAAGCATCTTGATATAATTATTCTTTCTAACCCTATAAATTGCAATTCCTATTGTAAATAATACTGAGATCAAAACAGACAAAACCATATAAAATGAAACTTCAGAGTAATAAAGTTCTTCTTCTAAATGTGCAATATATGTTTCTGAAGAAATTCTAGCTTCTAAATCTTTTTCTAATTGTTTTGAATACTCAATGTTTAGTAATTCTGTCAACTCATTCTCTGAATATTTGAGACTAGATGAGTTGACTGTTTTATTAGCCATTAAAAACGTACTACTGATTTCTTTTGCTTTTTGTATATTTCCTAATGCTACATAAATAGAATTAGCAGCATTTAAATAAGGTATTCCTACTTCTAAACCTTTATTCGCAGATTCTATAATTGACATTTTATAGTTGGCGTCTGCGTAATATTTAGAGGTGTTATTTTTTTTAGTGTAATCTAAATATTCTTTAAATATTGAACTATTGTATTCTTTCCTGTTGAAGAACTTAACCAGTTCAAGATTAGTGCTAATTATATATTTTTGTAAATTGTTATTATTAGAGTTTAAACTTCTAAATGATTGTTCAACGTATCTTAGTGCACTAGAGAAATCCTTATTACGGAAAAATATACATGCAATGTAATTTAATAACATCGGATTCATTTTTTTTGATTGTTTAGATACATTTAAAGCAGAGTTTATATATGTATTAGTTGAATCAATCATATTTAAATTAGAATAAGCAAACCCTATATTTGATAAATTTAGTACTTTACTTGAATTATTACTGGTAACCTCATTTATTTTCAACGCTTTTTTTAAGTAATAAATCACCTGATGATTTAATCCTTTTTCAATGTAAATAGAACCAAGTTGGTTTAATGTTTTAGATTCATCTAAATTATTCTTCTTTTCTAAATCATGTGCTATTAGAATATATTTCAAAGCAGAGTCTATTTCACCTAGTTTCTTATAATTGTTAGATAATCCAAAGAAAGCATAATCCATTTCTTCAGGTTTACCGTCTGATATTATATCATCTAAACAAGAATTGATACTTTCGATCGCCTTCTGATATTTGTGATTCTTATATTGTGTCCATGATTTATCTAAACAGTCTCTTGACAATAGGTTCATCGGGAGCAAGCAAACTGCTATCAGAATTAAAATATACTTTTTCATTTATTACCTTTTTTAATTAATTTCTTTCCGTTAAAATTATCTATGTACATTGGTTCGATTCCTGTTATAGTCCATTTCAAGTTACAACCTGCATTCTCTAATTTAACAAGCAGGTCATGTTGAATTACATCCTCATTGTATAAGCTATCCAATAACTCAATATCTACATTCCTTACGTTTTGGAATTTTTCTAGGCTCTCGAAATTTATTATAATCCATTCGTTGATCCTTACCTTTTGCTTATTGATGTCATGAATGCTCGGTAAACTGAATTGCTCTTCAAATCTATCACGAGAAAAGTACATATTCCCTCTACCCGAATATAACCAGTCAACACTAAATCCTTTTCTGAATAATTTCCTTGAAATCATTTTTACATCCGATGTACCATCAAGGTAATCATTTAAAGACTGTTGTGACATATCTAATTTTTTGGCAAAGCCAACCTTCCTCAAACCTGTTGCAAGTATCATTTCATATAGTCTTTTGGCTTCTTCGAATCTACCCATAACACTTAAATTTGATTTTAAATTTCTGATTAACAAATATCACTTGCGTTTAAACTAATAATTTTTAAAATAAATATCTTACGGGCTGCCCGTAAGTACGAAAATAGTTTCTTACTGGAAGTTCCAAATTAGTAATATCTAATTGTAATATCAGTATTTAGAGACATAGCCGTAGTCTTTATCGATTTGAAGATAATTAGCTTATTTTATTTCGACGGCATGATCTAGTGATTTGATAATTGAAATGAGATAGCTTATATCAACACCTAGAGGACTTGTTTTATACTTTCGGTTTGCCATCAGAAGAATTACAAATAATATTTTTATGTTTGATTTAACAAAGAATTTCAGATTTTATGATAACGAAATTCCAAACAGACGTTTTCCACCAATATGCCATACAGAAGTATGGTATAGTTAGATACGTGAAAATTAACGCTAGATATCATTTTCTTACATTAAATGAAAAACATATTTAGTAGAATATCAATTAACTTAATGAGGTAATAATTATGTCAGCAATTATGGACAACCCAAAACTTTGGTCATATCGAAGGATTCCATACATTTTTGAATCAGGCTACCCATACAAAAGTGAAGTACGAAGCGCTATGAATAAATGGGAATCTGCTGTTGGAGTATCTTTTGTAGAGCGAGTCAATGAACCAAATTACATTCTAGTAAAAAAAGCAGATGGTACTAGCAATAGCGCCATAGGAATGCAAGGTGGAGAACAGACCGTAATTATAAATAATGGGTACATTGGTCTACATGAATTGGGGCACACCTTAGGGCTAATACATGAACAATCTAGAAGTGATAGAGACATTTATATCAATATGGAATGGAACCATATACAAGGAGGTGTTAACGCTCCAGATTTTAGAAAAGATGGAAGTAGTAATAACTTAACGCCTTATGATTTAAAGTCTGTAATGCATTATCCTGCACCAGCAATTGGTTGGAGAGGAATACCAGAAGGTGAAGAAGTTTGGACTATGCGTTGGAAAGCAGATAATAGTAAAAAGTTAGGTGCAGGGGCTTATCAAGGATGGGGCGATCTTTCAGATGAAGATAAGAGTAAAACTGGATTATCTGCGGCTTACTCAGGTGTTATTGTTCCGATGGGTTCAGAAACTGATAATGGATCTTGGAATAACCCCTATGCTACTCAGTTTCCATTCACAGTTGGTGGGAAACAATATTTTTATGGACAAAATGAAAAAAACTGTTATTGGTTTATCCAAGAGTTATTAACCGATGGTAAAATGGGTGCTGAAACCGACAATGGAACATGGAAATATTTTTATGAGGCTCAGTTCTCCTTTGAAGTAGGTGGGCGTACTTTTTTCTATGGACAAAATACTAGTGGTAAAAACTGGTTTATCCAAGAGTTATTACCTGATGGTAAAATGGGTGCTGAAACTGATAATGGGACTTGGAAATTTGCTTATGCAGTACAATTTCCATTTACTGTTGGAGGAAGAGTTTTCTTCTATGGACAAAATACTTGTGGTAAAAACTGGTTTATCCAAGAGTTATTACCTGATGGTAAAATGGGTGCTGAAACTGATAATGGGACTTGGAAATACGCTTATGCAGTACAATTCTCATTTACTGTTGGAGGAAAAGTTTTCTTTTATGGACAAAATCTAAATGAAAAGAACTGGTTTATCCAAGAATTATTACCTGATGGTAAAATGGGGGTAGAAACCGATCATGGGAATTGGAATAATGCTTATGGAGCCCAATTTCCTTATAATATAAACGGGAATCAATATTTCTATGGACAAAATTTAGATAGCGAGTATTGGTTTATTCAACAACTCAATAGTGATGGTACTATGGGCCATGAGCTACAAGGTGGATTTTGGAAATACCCTTATGCTGTACAGTTCCCATTCGCTATTGGAGGGAAACAATATTTTTATGGGCAGAAGATTCCTTCAGGTTATAACTGGTTTATTCAACAACTAATTAACGTATAAAAAATATCATTTAATTTACAAGAGGACATTATGAGTAAGAAGAAAAATCCGTTATCGGGGAAAAAAATAAAGGATGGTGGAGCAACGGCTACAATTATAGCTGCAATTATAGCATCAGTAACTGCTGCTGCTACTGCATCTGCAAGTGCTGCTCAATCTGCTATGGCAGACGATAGCAATAGAGGTTTTGTAATAGCAAATGCTACATCCTTGGAATGGTACAAATATAATTCAGAAGCACCATTTTTTGGTACATGGGTTCATACGCCCCCAGAAGAGTTTGGAGCTCCACCTAGTCCAGAAACACTATTTGATGCATGGAAAATATCAGAACAGGCTCCTGAAGCAGTTATGTTAAAACCAAACATCAAAGATTTGAATGAATCTGAAATAGATTTATTTACTGCGTGGATTAAAGTATTTCTAGAATCGGAAAATCCTGTAGTTACACCATTATCAGAATTAGAAGGTAATGGATGGGGTGTTGAAGCGTTTGCAATATATTTATCTAAAGATAATAAATACGCAATCGTAACTTTTGTTGATCACGGACCTGGCTCTCCTAACACATATGCAGGAGGTATTTTTACAGATTATAAATGGCTTGAAAAATTCATTAAAGATAATGGAGATGATTGGGTAGATGAAATGAGAGATTATATAGATGATAATAAAGGAGCAAATGTATCTCTTTCAAACGGCGGATATACATTCGTTAATAAAGATGGGATGTCATTGAATTTTCAAGCAGGTGTATATACAGTATTTACTATAAAGCCTGTTATAAGAGTTCCTTCTTTAGATTCTTCAACTAAAAAGATAAAGAATCATCATCATCCTAAAAATATATAGGAAAAAATCTAAATACTTTCATCTAAATTGGATAAAATAATCAAATGAATACAAATGAATCAAATAAAAAGAAGATTGTAATTCTTGGTGGTGGAATGGGAGCAATGGCTACAGCTTATGGAATAACTGAAAGTCCTAATTGGCAAGAAAATTATGATATCACAATCTATCAGCTAGGATGGCGCATTGGAGGGAAAGGAGCTAGTGGTAGGAACAAGGCTCAAGAAGAACGTATTGAAGAACATGGTCTCCATGTCTGGGGAGGTTTTTATGAAAATGCATTCAGAGTTATGAGATCTTGTTATCAAGAGTTAAATAGACCTTCGACAATGCCCTTAGCAACATGGGATGAAGCTTTTAAACCCAATGCGATGGTAAGTTGGATGGAAGAACTGCAACCATGGATTGCTTGGAACAATCGTTTTCCTGAGTATTCATCTACTCCAGGTGATGGAACTCCTATGCCAAGCCTATTTGAAGGAATGTTAAGAATAGTAGAATGGGTGATACAAACTTATGTTGATGGAATAATTCCAGGTTTGGACGTTAAAGACAAAGATTTGAATATACCTAAAACAAAACCAACATATTCTGAAGAAATAATTAGCAGGTTAGAAAGAGTTTTTCAAAAGAAACATCATAAATTAATACTGGAAGTATATAAATATATTAAAGACATCGAGCCGAAACAATTAAGTGGTTCTAATGAATTATCGATTAAAATTATAGAGTTACTTGAATTAAATCAGAAAGAAAGACAGTCTAGTGACACTATGAGTAATGGTGAACGAAGAGCTGAAATTTTGATAGACTTAGGTATAGCTGAAGTAAAAGGGATAATCGAAGACGGTGTTCTAATTAATGGTTTCGAAGCTATTAACGATATTGATTTAAAGGCTTGGTTTACTAAGCACGGGGCTCAAGAAACTAGTGTTGAAAGTGGTGTTGTTGTTGGTTCATATGATTTTATTTTTGCTTATGAAGATGGAGACCCAAACAAACCATTTTTAGAAGCAGGAACGGGGCTACAAATGATTTTTCGTTTAATAATGTGGTATAAGGGAGCTATTTTTTGGAAAATGCAAGCAGGTATGGGAGATACTGTCTTTAGTCCCTTTTATGAAGTTTTAAAATCTAAAGGTGTTAAATTCAAATTTTTTCAAAAAGTACTAAATCTTTCTCTATCAGAGGATAAAAAAACTATTAGCACTATTACTATTGGTGAGCAAGCTACCGTTAAAAGTGGTAACTATGACCCTTTAGTTGATGTGTTAGATTTGCCATGCTGGCCATCTGAACCCCTTTATGATCAGCTAGTTGAAGGTGATGAGTTGAAAAAACAGAATGTAAATCTCGAATCTCCATGGACTTCTTGGCCAATGGTAAATACTTATACTTTGGAACAAGGCACAAATAAAGATTTTGATATAGTTGTTCTTGCAACTTCATTAGCACCTATTAATGAAATTGGGTCTGAGCTTATTGAAAACAATTCTGAATGGAAAGCAATGATGGAAAATGTCAAAACAACACAGACTCAAGCATTTCAATTGTGGATGTTACCAACATTAGTTAAGCTAGGCTGGCTAAAAGGGTCTACAGTACTTACAGGGTATGGACATCCATTTGAAACGTGGGCTGATATGAGTCAAGTAATTGACAAAGAGGAGTGGAAAAACTCAGATGAAGTACCAGGTTCTATAGCATATTTTTGTGGTTGTTTACCTGATGCAAATCCAATACCTCCTTATAGTGATAATAATTTTCCAGCTGAACAAAAAGCTTTGGTTAAACAAAATGCTATTACATGGATTAAAAAGTATCTAGCAGGTATATGGCCAAATGCAGAGATTCAAAATCAGATTAATTGGGATTTGCTTTTAGATCTTGATTCTAATCAAGGGGAAGCAAGGTTTAATTCTCAATATTGGCGAGCTAATATAGCCCCTGCCGAACGTTATGTACTTTCTTTACCGAATACTACTAAGTTTAAACTAAAAGCCGACCAAAGTGGTTTTACAAACTTATTCCTTGCAGGGGATTGGGTACAAAATGGTCTTAATTTTGGATGTATTGAGAGTGCAACTATGGGTGGACTTCAAGCATCACGAGGTATTTGTGGTTATCCGACTGAAATAGTAGGTGAGTAAAATGCATCTATAGTGTTTAAACAGCATTATACGAAATATTAACTCTTTAATCTAGCCTAGGATGGGGAAATATAATGAAATAAGCTAATTGTTATTGTGAGTTAAACATTTTGTTGAAGAGGGGCATATTTGTGGTAATTGCTAAAACCTATAGAGTATTGAGAAGAGACTTAAGAATATTATGATAACAAAATTCCAAACAGACGTTTTCCACCAACATGCCATACAGAAGTATGGTATAGGTGGATCCGTTATGAAAGATGACCTGCTTGAAGAGATTCAGCAAGAGCTTAATGTTGATTCTAGTAGAGCTAATACATTATTAGTACTAATGGTCGGCGTTAAGTATTTTAAAGAAAAGAAAGAGAAGCTATACATAGCAGATAAAACAGGTGAATATTTTGACAATTCATTAGTTAAATATTGGCTTGAGAAATGAATCGAGAGATAATAAACAAGATATTAAAGAAGATAGAAGAAACGAATACTCTTGAACTCGTAGATGCGAATGAAATTCGGTTTTATAAAGTATATGAGGGTTTATTATTCAATACAATAATACCTCAAAGACGAAACTATTTTGGTTTATATAAACTTACAGTTAAAGGCAAATCAGTTCTAAACAGTATTAATAATCAATAAATTTCAAGAGGAGTAATTATGAAATACTGCAATAACTGCACACAGAATGTAAACCCAAAACGTAAATTAGGAATAGGGACACTCTTCCTAATTGTTATAACCTGTGGGTTCTATCTCTTTTTTTATTTCACTAAACCGAAGAGATGCCCTATGTGTAATGGTAGAAGTTTTTCTAAAGCAATTTAAAACTATTATTAGTTGGTCAATGCATTTTAACAAGAACTAGAAACTACAATCAATTTACAAATATATCAAGCGCCGATTATGAATAAATTAAATTATATAAGTATTGGAGAAAACGGAACTTTTAGAGGGAATGGTTCATTTAAAACATCCCCTCAAGATGTAGACGACATTTTTATTTGTTTGAGAAATGAAAATGTAGAAAATATTACTTTACATATTCATGGAGGGTTGATAGATGAATCAGCTGGGATACAAATTGCTAAAATGATGACACCCGTTTACAGTGCTGTGAATAGTCATCCTATCACTTTTGTTTGGCAGACTGGTCCATTTGATACTATTAAGGATCAGATCTTAACGATTCACAAAACCAAAATATTTAAGTTTATACTAAAAACAGTAGCGAAGATTGTTATCAATTACTTTAGAATGTTAGTAAATAAAAAAGAAGTCATTAGATTTGAAGATTCACATATAGAGGAAGAGCTTACAAAAGATATACCATTCGCTTTTTTAGATAATATGGATGACATTAATCGTGAAATCTTAAATAATAAATTATCAGATGTTTTGATTTTTGATAGTCTTTTATTAGAAACTGAATTCTTAATTGAATTTGATAGCAATAGTGAATTTGAAGAACTAATTGAAACTGATAAAGAGGGTATTATTCTATTTAAAAAAGAAATTAGAGAATCACTAAATTACAAAAATTCTAATTTTATGGGAGCTCTTAAAATATCAATGAGTAAAGTAGTTAGACGAATTGTTTTGCGTTTTAAAAGACGAAGAGATCATGGTGCAATGGCGACTTTCACAGAGGAATTATTACGTGAATTATATATAGATAATCTCGGATCTTATATTTGGGATGGAATGAAATTAAAAGCAAGAGAAATGTGGGATTCTAATAACGGATTGAGTGGTGATAATCAACATGCCGCACGCTACTTTTTAGATAAACTTGAAAAACTAAAAAAGGATCAGCCTGAAATCAAAATCAATTGTGTTGGGGATAGTGCAGGTTCTATAGTGATTTGTCATTTATTAGGACTTATTGCTGCTGAAAAATATAAATGTACTTTTGAAACTATAACATTCTTAGCCCCTGCATGTAGAGTTAAGTTATTTAATAACCATATAGTAAATAATCCATCAATGTTCAAAAGGTTTCGTATTTTCACTATGGGAGATTATTATGAAATTAGAGACCATCTATTGGGTAAAGTGTATCCACGTTCTCTACTGTATTTAGTTTCAGGTTTACTAGAAAAAGGATTTGATGAATATATACTTGGACTTGAAAGACATGTTAGTGCCAAATTTCCATATAATAACTCCAGAGAACTAAAAATTGCGAACAAATTTTTATACTCTTCTTCATATGATCGATTGGTTTATTCAGTAACACCTGATTCAGCCCCTGTTGGGAAAAGAAGTCAATCAAGAAAACATGGAGATTTTGATTGTGACCATTTAACTCAGGAAAGTTTACAAAAAATAATCCGATAATTATATCATTACTAGAATGTAATTAAAGAGTTCATCAAGCTATTATAATGGGAAAAAAAGTGTTCCATTTATACGGCTTAATAAACTAATTCTAGACAAACAACAAGGAGAATTTATGAGTAGAATAGCAGAAGTCATTCTAACTATGGCTATGATAGGGTTAACAAATTTTAGCTCTAAAGCCGCTACTTCTGAAGAAAAGAAAGATATAAAGGGTAGTTATGAATTTATATTTACTTTCTCAGAATCTAACTCACCTCAGTTTAAAAAAAATGATTCGAATACTAAAATACGTGTTATACATGGTGCAAAATTAAGCGTAATTGAAGTTACTGAGAACGATGTAATTTATCAATATTGGGACTACTCTGTAGTAAAAGATACTACAATTATGGTAGAAACTAAAAATGAAGACGTTATAACTGTTGCGGAAAAAGATACTTGTGTTAAAGATTCTACCCTTTATAAAAAATATAATGACGGCAATGTGTTTCAAATGAGTATGGATGAATTCATACAAAACACTAAACCTATTTATAGTCGATACAAGGGGGCTTCTGTGGGAGCATATACTGTACCTTTTAGACTGAGATCTTTAGGTGGTGAGGATTTTAATTTTGAATCTAGTTTATCATTACAAGCTAACCTAGTATTTGGATTTGGATCACGATATAAAAAAGAGTCTTTAGTCGATGCATCCGTTGGTGTAGGGATTACAAGTGTAGATTTAACCCCCCAGAATAGTAGTCTAGAGACAGGAGAAAGGACTGCTACGGCTTTAACATTTTCTATTGGAGCTCTAATTAATTTCACTCAGACTGCTAATATAGGAATATTTTATGGAGTGGATTTGTTAGGACAAACAGATTCAGATATGAAATGGAAACATGATGGAAAAGGATGGTTAGGAATTGGTATTAATGTAAGTTTCAATATCATTTCCACAGATAACACTAATACAGATTTTGAAAACAAATAGGTCGATATATTATTATGATGAGAGATAACCCCCAACAGAAACCTAAGACTTTAAAAGGCATTGTAAAAGACTACGAAAAATGTCCAATAGATCCTTGGTTATTGCATTGTATGAGTTTAGATACATTAACCAAATGTATTAAAGATGCAGCAACAGCCTTGAAAGGTCCAATAAACACTAAGCATAGTAAGCATCCACATCAACATAGATTAGTAGGTCAGACACTAGAAGATTTCTCGAATACATTATTAACAATGGAAAGTATGATTCAAAAATGCAAAGAATTTGATATACTATTTGAAATCGTAAAAAGCTGTAAAATTCGTGGTATAGGAGAATTGACTATATACGATACAGCACTTAGAATAGGTATTTTTTTGAATGTAATGCCTACTAGTGTATATTTTTTTAGAGGGGCTAGAGAAGGAGTAATGTTGTTATTCAATAAGGGATATCTAATAGATGTTAAATCAAAAAATCTTGTTATAACATTATTAGTTTCTAACTTCCCAACAGAATTTAATCATTTAGAACCATTTCAAATTGAGCAATTACTGTGTATGTATAAGAAAGATTTTGAGCTTTTACCCTAGTAAGAAATTATTCGAATAAATAGTTATGGAAATATTCTAGAAATCCGTAACTTTATTTTATCTAAAAACTCACAAGAAAGACCTAATGAGAATACAAATAACATTATCACCCTTGAATAGAGAGTATAGTATACCTCTAAATTACCAATACCCACTTTCAGCCTCAATATATAAGCTGATGAGTAATTCTTCACCAGAGTTCATTGAATGGCTACACCAGATTGGGTACAAAAACGCTAAAGGGAAGCCATACAAGATGTTTACTTTCTCTAAATTATTCACAAATAGTATAGATAAAAGTCAACTCGGGCAGTCAATCCTTGCTTCGAGTGGAGATATTGGATTCTACTTTTCATCAGCTGTAGATGAAAAAATAACATTATCTTTAATTTCAGGTATCTTAAAATCTTCTGAAGTTAGAATAGGAGCAAAGAATTTACCTGAATCTGTATTCAAAATTAAAGATGTAACCATCGAGCCTGATCCTGAATTCAAAAATGTAATGACATATAAAATGCTCTCACCTACGTGTGTTTCAATCTATGATGGTAAGAAAATTTCATATTTACAACCAAGTGATGATACCACATTCGAAAGATTAGCAGATAATTTAAAGAATAAATACAAAGTTCATTTTGGAGAGGATTATGCTGATGAAATAAGTATCCAACCCAATATGGTGAATAGAAACAAATCTAAATTAATCACTATTAAACAAAACACAGCAAATGAAGGGCATATTAGTTGTTTTGAAACATTTATAAAGATTCAAGCAACTCCAAAAATGCAACAGCTCGCATATAATGTAGGAATCGGTGAACGAAATTCAATGGGATTTGGGTGTTTGGGGATAATAGAGGGAAATCAATGAAACTATTCTATGTAAAATATAGTGGTACATTCGGATACATCAAACCTTGGACAGCTGTAAGAGATTCTGAAACTTATAGTCAGCAATTCTTAACTCCGTCTATGGTAGAAGGAATAGAGAAAAAATTATTCCCTGAGTTATTATCCGAAACTGGAGTTAAGAAAGTCGTAAGGCATAGACTAAATTATCAGGGATTGGATATTCAACAAGAAGTTACTTGGTCAAAAGGAATGGCTAAAAAAACTAATCCATTCTTAAAGAATAAGAGTATTCTTAATAAAGGAGTTCTACTTTTCCCAAATCTTTATTTGGTGTTTGGAAATGAAGAAGATGCGAAACTAGCATTCAATCAAACAATCTGTTTAGCAAGAAATGAAGATTTGTTGTTTCCTATAGAATTAGTCCAAACTACATTTGATGAATTTGAAGAAATAAATGGGTTTGAATTGATTTTTCATGAATCTGAAAATTCATTCAAAGTAGGATGGAACAGGTACTCAAATGAAGAAATGTTTGGTGAGTTGAAAGTATTCGGTAATCCAATCAGAGAATAATAATGCAAAATGATATTTTAGCAAAGAGTATAAATGACCAGAATATAACTTTAGCCGAGCATACGGAGCACGTTACTGATGCTATATCATTATTTGCAGATAAGTTCGACTTTGATTTTGATATTGTTACAGCGAGGTATGGAGCTATACTCCACGATTTAGGTAAAGCACACCCCAAATTTCAGAGGATGATCAGAAGTGATGTGAAAAGGAATAGATTCGAGGAAGATTATGTACACAGACATGAATTATCATCTTTAGCTTTTCTACCTGCTTTTTCAAAAGACAAATGGGATGATTTGATTGAGTACATAGTAGCACATCATAAATCAATAGTCAATGATGCTAGAAGTAGAGGAATACTGGATATAAAAACAAGTGATAGACACTTCATTTCAAACCATCTTAAAGATTGGGATGGCTGGAAACAATATGGACTAAATATCCTTAAAGATAATGGTGTTTTAGTTAGTGATATTAGTTATGTAGAAGCAGAATTAGCATTGCAATATGCAATAAATTACTGCAATGGATTGGGTACTGGTATTTCTTACAAAAGGGGGTTGCTAAAAGCGGCAGACCATTTTGCTTCTGCCTTTTCTTTTAGAACAATAGATAAGCTATCAAATCTCTTTGAAAAACCTGATTTATCAACTTACAGAAACAGAATACCAAGTGAGCTATATCCATTGTCAAAAATTAGCACAGAAATTGATAAACCTCATACTTTAGTTATAGCTCCTACGGGAGCAGGAAAGACTGATTTCCTTTTAAAAAGAACTAAAGGTAGAATATTCTATACTTTGCCATACCAAGCATCAATAAATGCTATGTGGAAGAGATTCAAAGACAATATCCCTAATGAAGATATAAGATTACTACATGCAACATCAAGAGTAATTGTTGGTAAAAAAGAAATAGATGAGAAAATATTACAACCTCTAGTTGGTTCATCTATTAAAGTTCTGACACCCCATCAACTAGCTGCTATTATATTCGGCACCTCTGGATTTGAGTCAGTAATGCTTGATTTAAAAGGATGTGATGTTATACTAGACGAAATACATACATACTCTGAATATAGCCGTTCTATAGTAATTGAAATAGTTAAATCATTGTTAAGAATAAATTGTAGAATCCATATTGGTACTGCTACTATGCCTAGTAAACTCTATGATGAATTATTGGAAATTCTTGGTGGAGGTGGGAATGTATATGAAGTCAGCTTGGATAATGAAATATTAGAAACATATAACAGGCATTTGATAGATAAAATCAAAGTCTCTTCAATTGATTCGATTATCAAAGAATCTGTAAATAATAATGAGAAATTACTGGTCATATTTAATACAGTAAAGGCAGCTCAAGGATTTTTTGAGCAAATAGAGGAAGATTACCCTAATCTAAAAAAAATGCTAATACATAGTCGATATAGACGGAAAGATAGAGCTAAATTAGAAGATGAGTTAAAGTCGCAATTTAATGGCGATGAAAACAATCAAGGGTTCAATCCTTGTATAGTGGTTTCTACTCAAGTGGTAGAAGTGAGCTTGGATATAAGTTTTGACAGAATGATAACAGAAGCTGCACCGCTTGATAGTTTGATACAAAGATTTGGACGTGTCAATAGGAAAAGACACAATTCTGCATTGGACGAAAGTACAAGAGTTTATAAAACTATTCATATAATCGAACCAAGTGAAAGAACATTACCTTATGATAAAGATATTGTGTTAAGAAGCTTTGAGCAACTACCTTCGAACTTCGAAATTCTTGAAGAAAAGAATCTACAAGAGAAAATTGATAAAGTATATGATGAATTTGAAATAAAACCGATTGATATACATTTGATTTATCAAAATGATGAGTATGTAATCAAGAAACTAACGGATACAAAAAAAGCAATACTAATAGAAGTATTAGAAATAGACAGTGGGATATGTATTTTAGAATCTGATAGAGAGAATTATATTAATGCTAGTTGGGAAGATAGAATCGGATATGAAATACCTATAAGTAACAGATCACTCCGACCATTTAGTAATGAGTTTGAACAATTAGATTTTGGTTCTTATCCATTTGTAATTCCACAAGACGAACTAGACCACGAAAAGTATGGATTGAAATTAATTAAACATGATAATATAATTTAGGTTGAATGTATGTACACAAGTTATATCGGTAAGAAGTTTCTACAGTACTATAATGAAGAGTATAGTAAAAAATACACAGCAGAAGAGTTTTTTGATGAACAGATGTTACCTGTCTTTTTTAATGATGAAAGGCATCTGATGCACGTGGGAAACTCTCCTTTCTTTCAGAAAGTTTCAACTAAAGATCAGAATACATTTAAAACAAAAACTGAAGCTCAACATTCTAAATTTAAAGAAAAGATTGTAACTAATAATGTTGATGGTGGAGTATATGTAGGGTATGGCTCAGGAGATGTTTCTGCAACAACATCAGGTCAGTTAAGTGATTTAGTTTTCGAAATTGATTCCGAAGAATTATATTTATCTTGGATTGGTCAAGCACTTTCAATTGGAGTTAAAGGTAGTGCTTGCATATTAATTGATGATAAAAATATACTATTGTCATTATTTAAAGGATGGGAAGTATATTCTAATTTTCTGAAACAAACACCAGATTTGAAAGATAAACAAATAGAAACTTGGAATGGTAATTATATTTACTTAAAACTACAGAGTACTAAAAAAAATATAAATACTTCTGAAATAGATACTGCAAATACTTTGGGTAAACTTGCGATTCAAACAGTCGAGTGGACAAAGTTAATTTTTCTAATGTCTAAAGTGATTAAAAACAAACAAATTACTATCTACTGCTATTCTCTTTCCCAAACAAATCAAACTTATGGTTTTCTAAACATATATTTGAAAGAATTCAAAGAGCTTTATGAGATTAGAGATGAGTTTTTCTTAGACGGTAAAAATACATTATTGAGTGACAAACAAATTGGAGATTTAATTCCATTCTACAATTTCAGCTCTGCATGCCAACAAGGTACATTAGGTTTGAAATCAGTTGAACCAAGGGGATTAAGGAAATATCTACCTAAGTCCACATATAAATATTCGCAAGGGAAAGAAATTAACATAGAAACAGAAGAATATTATTATTTATACAAATTATGGATACTTGCAATGCTAAATAAAAAAGAATTACTGCATCTATCAGAAGAGCTGGCTGATATATTAGTAAAAATACAAGACAATACGGATGATGCAGATAGAGGGAAAACAATCAAGCATAAAATGATAACTGATGTTTTTGATTCAAAATCCGTAAAATCATTTGTTGATAAAATGACTGAGATAAATAAACAACAACCAAACTCAAGTACGTTGTTAAAAAATGTTGTTATGAATGTTGTAGATATGCCGAGAGACAATTTTCCTCTATTCCTAACACTCATAAAATTTGAATATTACAATACTATTAATAATAAAGGAAACTAATATTATGAAGAAAAATCCATATCTATACATACGTGGGTTGAGAAAAGTGGAACATACAGTCTTTGCTGTGAACGATGGACAAAAATTCTACTATGACCCTCAATTTGGAAACAAACAAGCGTATTCAAGTGGACAGCAAGTGAAACGTTCCATTATTGAATCATTGGGACTTCCTTTTGCTGCTATGACGTTCAATTGGGAAATTGAAAACTATGGGAAAGCTGGTAAAGAAGCCGCAAAGCAAAAAGAACCTCATTCACCTTGCGACCCTAGTTTTGCAGATCAACTTTTAGGTGGTTACATGAAAGCAGAGAGTGGAACATCAACTGTAAAAAGAAGAAGCCCACTTTCGATTTCAGCTATGAGACCTTTACACCCATTATTAGGTGGTATAGAAAACCCAAGTGAGAATTTAACTTTTGATAGAACTTCACATCCTGAACATCATAAAGTTAATGTATATAAGATTGAAGACAAAAAACGTGTAGAAATAGAAGAAAGTGAGTTATTAGAATGGCTCAAAAATAATGGTCGGAACTTACCGAATAGAGCTTTTATTCAGGACCAAACAAGAGCATCTGGCTTATTTGTATATGATATAGCAATCGATTTAAGAACCTTATTCTGTGTTTCAACAAATAGACTGGAACCTGAACTATTCCCAGAAATCGAAGAGAAATTACGGAAAGAAGGATGGATTGATTCTAAAAATGTATTTGGGAATTGTCTCTTATGTCCTAAAGATAAGAGAGAAGAAATAATAGATTCATTAGCAGAATCATTGATTAATTGGAGAATCACTTCGAATCAATCGAGAACATTTAGCCTAATGGAAACATTAGCAGTGGCAATAAGTGATAATGCGAATAAAATTGCTTTTTCTATGAGAGGTGATTTAAGTGATGAGACTTCACGCCCAACAGCAAAACCAGTAATTGATGAATCTTCAGGAGCTGAAATATTTCAAACTCCTTTAGTCTCATCTATTATACCTGGGTTCACTGGATCATCTGATGCTTTAGATAAAGCTCAGCTACATATTACTAATTATTTGAAATCTTACGATTATGAAAGACAAGAATTTAAATAAACCAAAATGCAACTAACAGCCTCTCACATATCATATTTGCATATATGCCACAGGAAACTGTGGCTCTATGCAAGTGGTATAACAATGGAACATAGTTCAGAAAACGTAAAGATAGGTAAACATATTGATGAAAGTACTTATGAAAGAGAATCTGACAAGTATAAAGAAATAGAATTGAGTGGCAGCAAAATAGACAGATATGACTATAAAAATGCTACCTTACATGAAGTGAAAAAATCGAGTAAATTTGAACAATCTCATATAGCCCAAGTAAAATATTATATTTATTTACTTAAAAAGAATAATCTTCCAATCACAAGTGCCATAATAGATTATCCAAAGAAAAGAAAAACTACGACAATTTCTATGGATGATTGTAGCAAAGAAGAAATTGAAGATTGGATAAATCAAGTAAATAATATTATAGCTCTTGAATTATGCCCACCTGTTATTAATAAACCATACTGCAAGACTTGTTCCTATTTTGAGTTTTGCTATTCAGGAGAGTGACTATCCAAAGAGATTTCTATATATTCAACCCTGTTGAACTACAACGACGAGATAATACACTAAAAATATTACCACTCTTAGAAGATGGTACATTTGGTAAAGCAAAATACATACCTGTAGAGACCATTGGAAATCTCTACGTATTTGGGGCTATGAATCTTAATACTGCTTTGATAAATTTCCTTGGCAAATCAGGAGTAGCACTTCATTTCTTTGATTATTATGAACATTACACTGGATCATTGATGCCAAAAGAGTACTTGCTAGCAGGTAAAGTACTTATGAGTCAAACTAAAACATTTAACTCCAAGAAGAGAAGAATAGTATTAGCACAGAAAGTAATAGAAGCAGCTTGTTATAATATGCTAAAGAATATCAAGTACTATAAAAATAGAGGTAAGGAAGATTTAGAAGAATATGACATTACAATTTCAACTATGATGTATAACATTAGTTCGTCTGAAAGCATTCCAGAACTAATGGGAATAGAAGGAAATATAAGAAAGTTATATTATAAAGCATTTGATATAATTATAAATGATTTTCAAATGCAAGGTCGTTCAAAACAACCTCCCTCTAATGAAATAAATGCACTTATATCATTTGGTAATTCATTGTGTTATTCTGCTTGTTTATCAGAAATTTACCATACGCAGCTCAATCCGACGATTAGCTTTTTACATGAACCAGGTTATAGACGGTTCTCGCTGGCTTTGGATATTTCAGAGATTTTTAAGCCAATACTAGTTGATAGATTAATTTTCAAACTCTTGAATAAGAACATAATAACAAAAAGTGACTTTGTAAAAGAATTAAACGGAGTTACACTGAAAGAAGGTGCAAGAAAGAAATTTGTTCAAAGTTGGGATGAAAAATTGAATGAGACTCTAAAACATAGAAAACTAAACAAGCATGTTTCATATAGATTACTTATAAGATTAGAGTTATATAAGTTACTTAAAGATATTATGAAAATAGAAGAATATAAAGCATTAAAAATGTGGTGGTAATATATGTATTGCATTTTGGTATATGATATAGGTGAAAGAAGGGTTGTGAAAATGTTAAAGCATTGCAGGAAGTATTTGAATTGGATACAAAATTCGGTTTTCGAAGGAGAGCTTAGTGAATCACAGATGATAAGATTAAAAGCTGGAGCAAAAGAGATAATGAACAAGAAAGAAGATAGTCTGATAATCTTTACCAGTAGTGCTCAAAAATGGCTAAATAAGGAAGTAATAGGAATAGAAAAATCAAGTATTGATAACTTTATATAGTCGTCGATATGACTTATTTCTTATGTTCTTTGAAAATATAAATACACCTCTTTAGTAAAAATAGACGTGGACCAATTGGTAATTGTAGAGTCGTCGATATTAAGTATAAAATGCTTTATTGGATATCGACGACATTTGGGGAAAGAAATATGTTTGATTTATCAAGGGAAATGGTTAGTTTTGGGTATAAATAGAACGGCTGTTAATCCTACTATATTAGTATTGAAATATCCATGCCTTGAAAAATGATAGTGGTGTATCTGTACTGTTAATCCTACTATATTAGTATTGAAATCTTTCACGTAAGAACGAAACTTCATCTGGAGTTAAGCCTGTTAATCCTACTATATTAGTATTGAAATTCATCTACTGAGAAAATACTATAGTGCTTGGTTATCTGTTAATCCTACTATATTAGTATTGAAATTATAAAGCACCAACTAGACAGGAAATCCCAAACTTTGCTGTTAATCCTACTATATTAGTATTGAAATGAGCTAAAATCTTCATTAGATAAGACAATTCGCAAACTGTTAATCCTACTATATTAGTATTGAAATTAAACTCATAGTAAAACCCTGCTGCCGTTTCTTTTTCTGTTAATCCTACTATATTAGTATTGAAATAATGAATATGACGGCTTCGCAATCGGTGGCGATTTAGCTGTTAATCCTACTATATTAGTATTGAAATTTCGATATTGTTTTAGGTAAAGAATTAGTAGTAGATACTGTTAATCCTACTATATTAGTATTGAAATGCATAACCTCACCTTGTGCTATATAAAGCTGCCGCTTCTGTTAATCCTACTATATTAGTATTGAAATGTAGCTTTATACGATTGGATATTTAAAAACTATGCTCTGTTAATCCTACTATATTAGTATTGAAATTTCACTGAGCATTCTAAGATAAAACCAAATATTTAATTAAATAATTTCACATATTGTCCCTCTCTTTTAGCAACAGCAAATACGCGAAGTACTAATTTATTAGCTACAGCATTTAGAACAGTAAGTTTATG
>Ga0209578_10000073_pt1 | contig 245400 bp, 193 predicted proteins | sample tdAd472_FD_187127 | JGI IMG/M metagenome (GOLD analysis project Ga0209578, IMG submission 187127) | Marine sediment microbial communities from the Atlantic coast under amendment with organic carbon and nitrate - tdAd47.2 (SPAdes)... | ecosystem: Environmental > Aquatic > Marine > Coastal >... | reverse complement strand
GCTATGGCAAGGAGCATCCGCGTCCGGACCTGCTCGACGGCGCCTGGTACGGCATGCCGGAGATTACCGGCGCACCTCCCGCAGGAACCGACCTCATTGCCAATCCAGGATGCTTTGCCACGGCCATTTCGCTTGCGCTGCACCCGTTCGAAGGCATGGACGGAGTATCCTTCAGCGTGACCGCCGTGACGGGAGCCTCCGGATCCGGTGCGCTTCCGAAACCCGGTACGCATTTCCCGGATCGGGACGGCAATATCAGGGCCTACAAGGTGTTCTCGCATCAGCACGAGGCGGAAATTGACCGGATGGCAGCGGGCGTGGACTATGCTTTCGTACCGGTATCCGGCCCATGGACGGCCGGAATCTGGGGTACGGCGCAGACCGCGTTGCCCTCAGGCGTTTCCTTCGCAGACGTGTCGGCCCTTTTCGACGCGCACTACGCCGATGCGCCCCTCATTCGTCTCTGGCCGGGTCAATTGCCCGAACTGCGCTGGAGCGTCGGTTCGCCGTTCACCGACCTCGGATGGGTCGTGTCGGATGGCCGGCTTGTCGTCGGCTTCGGCATCGACAACCTCATGAAGGGTGCCGCCACGCAGGCCATCCAGAACACCAACCTGGCCTTCGGTTGGGACGTCACCCGCGGCCTGGTGCCGTGATCATGCCCATTTCTCGATTCCATCACTTCACATCTCTTGATGAAAACTGATTCCCTTTCTGCCGCCGAGTGGATGGCGCTCGAAGACGAAACCCAACTGGCTACCTACAAGAAGTGGCCGATTCCCCTGGTCCGTGCCTCTGGCGCGATGGTGGAAGATGTGGATGGTAACCAGTACCTCGACCTGTACGGCGGGCACTGCGTGGCCTTCCTGGGGCACAATCATCCCGCGGTCGTGGCTGCCATCAAGGAACAGGCCGACGATCTGCTGTTCTATTCCAACGCGGTGTATGCTCCCATCCGTGCGCGGGCTTCGGAGCGCCTGGCCCGAATGGCGCCCGAAGGCATGAACAAGGTATTCTTCGTCAACTCGGGCACGGAAGCCAACGAGGTGGCCATGAAGATTGCCCGCAAGGCGACGGGCCGTTCCAATGTGGTGGCAGTGGAGGGAGACTTCCATGGCCGGACAATGGGGAGCCTCTCAACCACTTGGGAGCACAAGTACCGGAAAGGATACGAGGGTGCTTTCGGACCCGTAACCTTTGCTCCATTTGGGGACGCCGAGAAGGCTGCAGCCATCATCCGCGAGCAGAAGCCTGCGGCCGTCATCATTGAGCCCATCCAGTCGATGGGCGGCATGCGGACGGCTCCCGTCGCGTATTTCGAAGCACTGAAGGCCGCCTGCGTTGAAACAGGTGCCATGCTGGTGTTCGATGAGGTACAGACAGGTGTCGGTCGGACCGGTGCGTTCACGTATGCGCAGACGATCGGGGTCATCCCCCACATGATCACGCTGGCCAAGAGCCTGGGCGGCGGCGTGCCCGTGTCGGCGCTTGTACTGGACGATGAGGTGGCTGCCACGGTTGGATATGGCGAACAGGGTACCACGTTCGGGGGCGGTATGCTGGCCATGGCGGCCGTAGATGCTGCCCTTCGCGTTGTTGAAGAGGAGAAGTTGTCCGAGCGGGCCGTCAAGGTCTGGAATGCGCTTGCCGAAGGATGCGACAAGCGGGGACTTCGCTGCCAGGGCGCCGGGTGTCTGATGGGTATCGACTTCGGGCAGCCCGTGGCTCCCATCATCGCCGGTCTGCGTGACCGCAAGATCCTGACGGGCGGCTCGGCCGATCCGAATATCATGCGGCTGATGCCGCCGGCCGTGGTCACCCGCTCGCATGTGGACCGGTTCTTTGCGGCGCTGGATGAGGTGCTCGATGCCATCAAGGAGGCGACGGAATGACGCATCTCTTGGACTGGCTGGATATCGATGAGGCCACGTGGCGTTCGTGCATCAGGGAGGCGCAGCGCTTTGCGGATCATCGCGGCGCGGATGCGGATCGTTTCCTTGGTCGTGCGCTGGGGCTCGTGTTCTTCAACGATTCCCTCCGGACGCGCGTGTCCATGGAGCTGGCCGCAGCGGAGTTGGGTGCCAAGCCGGTTGTCGTGACACCTGGTTCGGGGACGTGGGGATTCGCGTGGGAAGAGGGCGTGCCCATGACCGGCGGAGAAGCCGAACACATCAAGGAAGCCGTCGGTGTGCTTTCGAGGTATTGCCACGGCCTTGGCGTTCGGCTCTTTGCCGAAGGAAAGGACCGACAGAAGGATATGGATGATGTGCGGCTGAAGACCTTTGCCGCCGCATCCGACGTTCCCGTACTGAACCTTGAATCCGCCGCCCGGCATCCCTGCCAGGCCCTGGCTGATGCCTCTGTTTTGGATCGTACGTTCGATGGCGCGACGAAAGGCAAGAAGTTCGTCCTGCAGTGGGCCTGGCATCCGAAACCGTTGCCTATGGCTGTACCGAATTCAACGCTGCTCATGGCGTCCCGACTGGGAATGGATGTTGTCGTAGCGCGGCCCGAAGGTTTCGAGTTGGATGCCGGGGTCATGGAGGCTGCGCGCCGTCAGGCGGCGGCCCAGGGCGGCAGCGTTTCCGAGAGTAATGAACCTGTTGCCGCCGCTGACGGCGCGCACGTCATTTACGCAAAGGCCTGGGGCGGATTCGAGCGCTACGACGATGCAGCCGCCGAAGAAACCCGTCGGCATGCAAACAAGGACTGGCGGGTCACAGCCGATCTGATGGGCCGCACGGACAACGGCATGTTCATGCACTGCCTGCCCGTGCGCCGGGGTGTCGTAGTGGACGATGTCGTGCTCGATGAAGGACCGTCGCTGCACCTGGATCAGGCAGAGTACCGGCTGCACGCCCAGAAGGCCATCCTTTCCATGCTCTGGGGACCGGGCCAATGAAGCGTATCGTGATCAAACTCGGGGGCGCCCTGCTGGCGCAGGACCTGTCCGGATTCTGGGACGGCCTCGAGCAGCTGTCCGGCACTGCCGAGATCGTCATCGTACACGGAGGCGGCCCGCAGACCACGGCCCTGGCCGGTCGGTTGGGCCACGTTCCCACGATTGTCGAAGGCCGTCGGGTGACCACGGACACCGACCTGGAAATCCTGCAGTGGGTCATCCGGGGTCAGCTCAACGGTCAGCTTGTAGCGGCTGCGCATGCCAGGGGTATCCGTGCTGCGGGTCTGAGCGGGGCGGATGGCGGCATCCTCCGCGTCCAAAAGCGACCGCCGTGGGACATGGGAGGAGGGGAAGTCGATTTCGGTCACGTTGGCGACGTGGAACGGATAGACCCCACGCTGCTTTTCACCCTTCTGCAGGCGGGGATGATGCCCATTGTATGTCCGCCTGGTATCGACGAGGCCGGCAAGCTCTACAACGTCAATGCCGACACCATCGCCCTTGAAATTGCAGCGGCCATCGGCGCGCAGGAACTGATCCTGCTTACGGAGGCGGGTGCCGTGCTGGATCCTGACAAACAACCCATCCGTCGTCTGACCCCTGTTTCAGCGGGGAAAGGTGTCGAGGCTGGCTGGATTGCAGGTGGCATGAAGGTGAAGACAGATATCGGAGGGTGGGCACTCGAGAAAGGCATCGGCTCGGTATGGATTGCCCATCCGGAGTCCTTGATGGACCGCGCCAACGCCACACAGATCATCCGGGACCCGTCATGACGCGGACTGACGCTGCTACATTTTATGCCGACAGCGACGTCGGACGGTTGCACCGGGCACTTGTTGCCACGCCGTCACTCAGTCACGAGGAGGCCGCCGCCTCCGATCTGCTGGAATCGTGGTTCCGGGATGCGGGACTGACGCCGGAGCGGATCGGTGACAACGTCGTGGTTTCTGTAGGCGATGGCCCCAGGACGCTGCTGTTGAATTCCCACCTGGACGTGGTGCCGCCCAGCGCGGATCATCCCTATCCGCCTTTCGAGCCCACCATCGAGGGCACCGAAGTCTTCGGCCGGGGGACGGTCGATGCCAAGGGGTGTGTTGCCTCGATGGCTACGGCCCTGATCCGCATCCATCAATCCGGAAGCGTGCCCGAGGGCACACGGGTCCTCGGCGCATTCACCGTCTGCGAAGAAACAGGCGGAACGGACAACGGTCTGGAGGCCATCCGGTCCGAATTGCCAGTGCTCGATGCCGCCTTGATCGGGGAGCCCACCCACATGCAGCCGTGTGTGGCCCAGAAGGGACTCCTGATCCTGCGTCTGGATGCGTCCGGAAAAAGCGCCCATGCGGCGCGGGCCGGGGAAGGAGACAACGCCATCAGTCGCATGGTTCGGGACCTGGCCGTGCTCTCAGAATTCCAGTTTGAACGCGTCCATCCTTTCCTGGGAGAAACGACCCAGAATGTGACGGTCATCGAAGGCGGTACGGCGCGCAATGTCATTCCCGACCGCTGTTCGGCCTGGATTGACATACGTTCCACACCGTCCTACACGCACCCTGAAATTGCCGATCTCCTCAACAACCGGCTGGAATCGGAGGTCGTCATCCACTCGCAGCGCTTCATTCCGGTCGAGACGAAAGCGCAGGAGGCCATCGTGCAGGCCTGTCTGGCCGGTCGGAAGGGTGCCGAACCTTTCGGATCACCCACCATGTCCGACTGGATCCACGTCAGCGATATCCCGGCCGTCAAGATCGGCCCCGGTGACAGTCGCCGATCCCACACGGCCCGCGAGTCGATTGACGTATTCGAACTGCACGAAAGCTGCGCCACGTACGAGTCCATCATCCATCACTTCCTGAATTCCTGAGAGTGCCATGAGCAGTCCGATCTGGCAGAAAGACGCCCACGGCGGTGCCGCCGACTGGGTCACCCGATTCACCGTCGGCGATGACCCGTATTGGGACATGATGTTGATGCCCTTCGATGCAGCGGCATCGCTCGCGCATGCAGCAGGGTTGCAGCGCATCGGGGTACTGTCCGAGGACGAGTTCGAGCAGTTGCACGCGGCCATCATCGATCTCGGAGAGGCCATCGAGAACGGACAGATCGGTATCACGGTGGAGGATGAGGACTGCCACACCGTCATTGAGCGTTTCCTGATCGAAAGAACAGGCGATGCAGGCCGCAAAATCCACACAGGTCGGTCGCGCAATGACCAGGTGCTTGCTGCCCTTCGTCTCTGGACACGCCAGCACGTCGGCGACGTCATGCTCGGCGTGTCCGACGTGGCAGAGGCCTTGATGGATCTGGCCGATGAACATCGGGATACCTTCCTGCCGGGATACACGCACACGCAGCGCGCCATGCCCTCTTCGGTAGCGGCCTGGGCGCTGGGTTATGCCGAATGTCTGGCCGATGACCTGGCCGTACTCGAGCAGGCCCGTGATCTGAACAACGCTTCTCCGCTCGGCGCAGCAGCCGGATACGGTGTCCCGCATCTGGATCTGGACCGTTCTGGCGTGGCAGCCGACCTCGGGTTCAACCGGGTCCAGGAGCAGGTTACGGCCGTACAGCTTTCGCGCGGCAAGTACGAGATGGCCATCGTCCACGGCCTGGTGCAGGCGGCTGCTACCTTGAATCGCATGGCCTCCGATATCGTCCTGTACTGCAGCGCGGAATTCGGGTTCATCCGCCTCGAGGATGCCCTGACTACCGGTTCGAGCATCATGCCGCAGAAAAAGAATCCGGATATCGCTGAACTGGCGCGTACCGTGGTGCATCGCCTGGCGGCCGAGATGCACGTGTTGCTCGGTGTTCCAGCCAACCTGCCGTCCGGGTATCACCGGGATCTGCAGGTAACCAAGGCATCCGTCATGAAATCGGTCCTGCTCATGCTGGACCTGTGCCAGGCCGCATCGGGTCTGGTGTCCGGCCTGTCCTTCGATGAGGAAAAACTGCACGCAGCCCGCGGCGCCGAGCTTTTCGCCACAGCGGCGGCGCTCAAGCAGGTGGGAGAAGGCACGCCCTTCCGGGATGCCTACCGCGATGTGGCCGGCAAGACAGAAACCTGGGACGAACAGGCAGGAAGTGCCCTCTCGGAGGTCTACATCACCCCCGGGAATCCCGGGCAAACGGACTCCACTGCCCTGCGTGTACGGATCGAAGCGTTGCGACCCTGATCCGGGGACGCGTGCGTCAGACCCGGAACAGGTAACTCAGTTTGAAGAACAGGCCGTCCTGCATGCGCTGGAGGTCCCGGAACCGGTACGTGTCCGGCTCGGAGGATGAGTTTCCGTACCCCAGGAAGAGCACGGTACCCGGTGTGGGGCGATAGGAGAGCAGCCAGTCCACGGTCAGATGGTTGGTGCGTCGGGAGGAGGTCCGGTTGAAGACGCCCGACGAATCCCGGATGAGGATGGGAAGATCGGTGCGGGAGTCATCGCGCAATTCATCCACGAACATGGAGTTGTACTGACCCACCAGGCGGACGAACAGCGACGGCGTCAGCTGATACTCGACTTTCAGGCGAGGCACCCTGCGGAGTGCGACCGTGCTCTTGTCCGAATGGCGGACGTAGTGCTGGTGGTTGTACAGCAGGTTGACGCGCAGCTGATCGGTCGGGTGGTAGTTCAGCGTGACCGTGTAGAAATAGATGTCCGCGCGGGCCCACTCGTAGAAGTTGTCATCCACGCCTGCCACCACAAACAGGGATCCGGAGAAGTCATTGAAGCGGGGCGTGGCCAGGCGCGACCAGAATCCCAGGTTGATCAGGCGATCGACTCCTACATACGGTTGCGCGGTAAGCTGGCCGTTGACCTCGGTCTCGATGAAGTAGTTGTCGTAAAGGCCGGTTGGCATCATGAACGACTCGTAGAACACGGAGGTCAGCCCGGACCAGCCGCCCCGGAAGGCGTAGGTCGAATTGAAGTGGAGCTTTCGGTCATTCGGGCCGTTGCCGGCGGTGAAACGATCGTAGTCCCACGTCCCGTCCAGCGTGATGCCGAGGCTGTAGGATTCGATGAGGTCGCCTTCCTGACCGAACCACCGACGCGTCGGACGCAGATTCATGTGCACGATCCCCGTGCGCTGGATGAATCCGGTTTCGGAGTTGAAGTCGGTATGGAAGCCGGTGGAGGAAAACGACCCCACCCATTTGCGACCCGAGGCCAGCGCGCTGAGGGCCCACATTGGCGCTGATTCCGTGGAACCATCATCCGCCGTGAAGCTCATCCCGGTCTGCCATGTAATCGAATAGATCTCGGAGAACGTCATGCGACCATCCACGGCGGCTACCCGGTTCCAGTGGTCGCCGTCGATCTTGTCTGTGTACACCATCCCGAGCGTGTTCTGACCCGAAAGGTCCCGGCGGAGGCGCACGGCATTGAAATAACGCGCATCCAGGTCGCTCAGGTGCAACTGCTTGTTGTCCACGGCCGACAGGTAGGCGACGTTGGTGTTGCCGGTCTTGCCCGTAACCTTGGCGGCGCTGAGGGGATTGGCAATACGGCGGGTATAGACCAGGTTGGTCGGCGAAGAAAACAGTTCGATGCCGTCCAGGAAGAACGGACGTTTTTCCGGGAAGAAGACCTGTCGACGAGGATCGAACTCAATCTGGGCCACGTCGGCTTCGACCTGACTGAAATCCGGATTGAGGGTGCCGTTCAACGTCAGGTTACTGGAAATTCCCCAGCGCACGTTGAGACCGAGGGGATCGTTGAAATCCTGATCAAACGAAGCATCAGCGCCGGAAGGACGGTTGGCGGCTCCGGTGAACTCGGGGTTGATATCGAGGACCAGTCCCCGGCGCAGATCCGTGAGGTCCGTCAGCACACCGTTCTGGGCCATGAACGAAGCATTGTCGAGTCGGGAGGGCGTCCAGGTGCTGGTGTAGCCGGAATGCTGGACCCGACGGATGACGTTGAAGCCCCAGTCCTGCGTCAGGGCACCCTGGTAGCGGATACTTTTGAACGGAAGGCGGATTTCCACTTCGTATCCCCATTCGGTCAGGCGGCCCCTGGATTCGTATACGTAGTCCGGGCTCTCGTCAATCTGGTAGGGCTGGCTGGTCGCACTGCTTCCGCTGCCACCGCTCGTCCGGTCACTGAGGATGCCGTCGGACTGCTGGCCCAATGGATTCACCCCGATGACGATGGCCTGCCGCCGATCGTTGTAGGTGTCCAGCACGATCTGCACGAAGTCGTCGCCCTCGATCTTGTCCCGGTCGGCCAGGGTTGCGCGGATTTCCTGGGTGTGTTCTTCCCACGCCTGGATGCCGAAATGGATGGCCGTGGGGGAGTACCAGACTAGTACCCGCGTCGAATCCTGGGAACGGCGTCCGTCCACAGGCAGATAGTCCCAGAACTCCCGGAAGACGCTGGCCTGTTGCCAGACATCCTCATCCAGGAATCCGTCAACCGCGATATCCGCCGTATCGATGCGAGGGACGGACTTGTCCAGTGGATCGGGATCCGGGGCGATGCCGAAGGTGGGGATGGTGGTCAGCATGGCCAGACAGGCCAGGGACAGGAGCCGGGTCATCGTGGTCGGGGCGGGTTGGTATCGGGCACCGGACGGAATCCGGCGCGGAATCGGAACGGGCACAAACGTACAAAACGCGGCGGGATTCTGACGAATCCCGCCGCGTCACGTTGCTCACCGACAGCATGTGTGCGTCGGCTGGATTTTCCGTTGGGCAGAGAACTCCGACTACTGCCGGAAGAGGTACTGGAACTTGAAGAAGATCTGACGCTCGGTCTGCTGGAATACCATCGACTGCTGATCCAGCTGTCCCGGGAAGTCCTGGAATCGGTGCGTGGATCCGATGTGGAATACCGTGAACGGGCTGACCCTGTAGGTGACCAGCGGATCGATCTCCATGCGTTCCGCAAAGTCATTGTACTGTACGATGACGCGCGTCAGCAGCTTGCGGCTGAACTGGTAGTTGAGGCGCGTGCGGAGGATGTAGCCCGAGAAATAGTTGTCTCCGGTTGTCCGATTCCGCAGCTGCGAGAAGTTGAGCCCGCTGGAAACCACCATGCGGCTGGTTGGCTTGACCGTGAGGTCGGCACCTGCATTGACCTGGCCGCCCAATTCCGGAGCGGAAGGATTGCGGTAGATGCCGTCACCGGCGTTGAGTCGACCACCCAGCTGGACCCGCTCGCTGAAGTTGCTTTGCAGGAAGACGTTCACGCGCTGGATGCCGTTGAACTTGACACCCGCAAACAACTCGTTGGACGTGAAGGCATTGATGTTGATGAACGTCTGGTGCTTCATCTGCAGGTTGAAGCCGCCAAAAATGGCTTCGTCCTTGCGCACGTTGTCGAAATTCCAGAACCGGTTCACACCGCCGTACAGATTGATGCGGTTGAACACCGGATGGTCCTCGAACCAGAAGGAATACCGGGACATGGCTTCGAAGCGACGGTTGTCGTTCATCGTCACGAAGCCGTTGTCGGTCCTGAACGTCGGCGACAGTTCGTTGTAGTTGATGTCAAAGCCCCATTCCCGACCACCTCGGCCGAGGCCGACGGCCAATCCGTGCCCCCAGAAGGATTCCCCGTCCAGGGCTGCAGTATGCGCACCCCGGCTGAACATCCGATCGGTCAGGCCACTGGCAGCACTCAGGTCGGCATCGTTCAACTCCTCGGTGTGGCTGGCCAGCAGCTGCCAGGAGAAGAAGTAGTTGTTCAGGAAGCGAAGATTGCCATCCACACCCATCACGGAGCCCGCCCCCCCCTCATCCATGCGGCGGTCGGTAACCATACCTGCCACGAAGGACGAGTTTTCGAAAGAGCGTCGGGCACGGAAGATGTTGGATACACTCTTGCCACCCGACACCAGCGCCGAACCCTCTTCGAAAGGCAGCAGGATGGGCGAGGTGTTGTCCCGGGCGCCGATGTATCCCACGGTCCAGTCGCCGAAGCGGCCGGACAATTTGGACGCGGCAATTGGATCGTTGATGGAGCGTGTGTACACGGCATCAATCCGGGTCTGGAAGAGGTCGGCGCCTTCCTGGAAAAAGGCCCGTCGTTCCGGGTATGCCAGGGCAAAGGTCGAGTTGACGTCGATCTGGGCCACATCAGACTCGATCTGGCTGAAGTCCGGGTTGATGGTGGCATCAAGCGTCACGTCGGAGGTCAGACCGTACTTGAGGTTGAGCGATGCTTCCGCCGTCATCGGGCTGTTGTCGAATCCGGCCGACGGATCCGCCGGATTGCGGGAGCCGGCCTGGGAGCCAGTCACGGCAGGCAGGATCTCGAGATTGCGACCGCGCTGGATGTTGCTCATGCCGCGCAGCGTGCCGAACTGACACGTGAAACAGGGGTCATCCCGGTCAATGCCGGCCCATGAATAGGTGAATCGGTCTTCGCGCGGACGGGTAATCCAGAATGTGGCCCGCCATTCCTGGATGTCGGCCGACGGAAAACGCAGGCTGCGGAAGGGGATGGCCATTTCAATCTGGTAACCCGAGTCCGTGATGGATCCGGCGGAGGAGTAGATCAGATCGAACGACTCGTCCTCGTTGTCTCCCGCACTGCGGGTATCGCCCTGGATGCCCAGGGGATTGGCCGAGATGAAATAGGTGACCTGGCCGTCGCCGTTCGTATCCAGCAGCATGCCGGCGTAGTCATCCTGCCAGATCTGATCCCTGTCGCTCCAGCGGGCGCGGATCTCGTCAGGGTTGTCCTTGATGATGTAGGCCACATACAGGTGTTCCGAATCGTAGGCCACGAGGGCTTTCATTTCGATATCGGGAACGCCTCGTTCCGTTGGATTGCTTTCAGAGAAATTGGCCGCTACGGCAGCCGTCTTCCACAGAGTCTCGTCGAGCAGGCCATCCATCTTGATGGGACTCTCGACATATGGGATGTCCAGAAGCGGCTCGACATTTGGTTGGAATGGCATGTCCGGGGTGCTGAATCCCCGGGATGCCTGTGCGTTGGCCGTTGAGACGCTCAACGCCAGCACGGCTAGAAAGGCCATGCATCGGATGGCTCGTGAATACGGTGCTAAAATTTTAGCACTTAAGGTCGCAGGCCGCCCGGTGCGGGCTGATTGAATCGGCATCGTTCAAGGTCGTTGAATTGACGGGTCGACTGAACGAAGAAGTATGTTGACTCCTCCCTCTGGGACGAGCCCTACGGCATTTCCGTCCCATGTGTTACATCATAGAGGGGGGAAGTCCCCAAAAAGTTGGCAAGGGCAACGGATTTTACCCCGGATCCGATCGGGGCTGCCATCTTGTTCGCAATCTCACGGCCAGGTGTGGAGGCTTGACTGCCTGAGTGGTACTTTCAGGACGCCATTCCGCAGCAGTTTGCCTTCTAGCCGCCCATTGCTGCACATGATGCCCTTTCACGACACAAGCCGAGTCTACCTACACCATGAAGTTCTTCATCGATACTGCCGACCTCAACGAAATCCGGGAAGCCAACGACATGGGCGTCCTTGATGGCGTCACGACCAACCCGTCGCTGATGAAAAAGGCAGGCGGCTCGGATTTCCACAAGCATATCGCCAAGATCTGCGACATCGTGGACGGGGATGTCTCTGCCGAGGTCATTGCCACGGACTACGAAGGCATCGTCAAGGAAGGTCGGGAACTGGCCGCCATCCATCCCAACGTGGTGGTCAAGGTGCCCCTGATTGCTGACGGCATCAAGGCCATCAAGACCTTTTCAAACGAAGGCATCAAGACCAACTGCACCCTGTGTTTCTCGGGCACGCAGGCCCTCATCGCCGCCAAGGCAGGTGCCACCTACATCAGTCCTTTCATCGGCCGCCTCGATGATATCTCTACGTCGGGCATGGAACTGATCGAGCAGATCGTGACCATTTACGCCAACTACGGCCTCACGACCGAGGTGCTGGCAGCATCGATCCGCCACCCCATGCACGTACTTGAGGCGGCGCTCGTTGGAGCCGACGTCGCCACGATTCCATTCAGCGTCATCGGTCAGCTCATCAAACACCCCCTGACGGACAGTGGACTCGAGCGATTCCTGGCGGACTGGAAAGCGTACGAAGCTGCCAACGCATCCAACGGGGTGGGCGCGTAAGCGTCCCGCGGGTACCGCATGGAGTTCACGACACTGGGAGAGACGGAGGAGATAGGCGCAAGCTGCCATTATCTCCAGATGGATCGGACCGGCATCATCCTGGATGCCGGGGCGGACCCGGAGAAAGAAGGCATGGACAGCATGCCGGATCTGGAGAAGATCGCGGATCATCCGGACTGGCCGGTCGATCATGTGATCATCAGTCATGCGCACCATGATCACCTCGGTGCGCTGCCCCTCGTCACGAAAACCTTTCCGCACGCCCGCATCCATATGAGTGCGGCAACGCGGCAGTTGGCAGACATTCTTCTGCCGGCCTCGGCGCGATTGCAGCGCAGGAAATTGAAGGAGGGCTCCACGACGGTCGATCCGCTGTTTGACGAGGACGATGTGGAGGCCAGTTCCTACGTCTATGAAGCGCATCCGCTGGAGGATGAATTTGACCTGTCCGGCCTCAAAACATCCTTCGATGTAACCGGGGAGTTCTTCGATGCAGGTCATGTCCTCGGTTCCCTGGGCGTCATGCTCCGATGGGAAGAGGAAGGACGGACGCGGCGTCTGTTCTACACAGGCGATACGGGCAGTCGGAATCAGACGATCATCCCGGGTGCGGAGTATCCGGATGAGAAAGTGGACATCCTGCTGCTGGAAAGCACGCTGGGAGCGGATCCCGTAGCCGAGACCGTCACCCGTCGAAGCGAAGAAAAGCGCCTTGGGGAATCCCTGGCCAAGGTCCTGAAACGGGGCGGTACCGTTCTCATGCCCGTTTTTGCGCTTGGCAGGGGGCAGGAGATGATTGCCCTGATCGATCGCTACAAGCAGCGGGGCATCATCGACCCGGACGTTCCGGTCTACACGGCCGGCATGATGCGCGCCATTGCCGATCTCTACGACAAAACCCGGTTCAATACGCCGCGCCTGAATGAGGATTTCCAGGTGTACGGTGTGCAGCAGAACCGACTTCCCCGATCGAAGGATGCCCTCAATGATGCCCTCAAGAAACCGGGCATCATGTGTGTCGGCTCGGGCATGATGTTCGAACGGACGATCTCCAACAAGATTGCCCAGCAGATCGTCGGCAATCCCCAGAACGGCGTATTCCTGGTCGGTTTTGCGCGGGAAGACTCTCCGGCTGACCGTCTCCTTGCGGCACACGCCGAAGGCCGGGGTACCGAAGCCATCCTGTCCGGCGCCAAGGGCCCCCAGCCCATCCGGTGCGACGTGGACCGTTTCCGTTTTTCAGGCCACAGTAACCGCCGCGAACTGCTGGAATTGGTCAAACGGCTGGACCCGGACAAGATTGTCCTGGTGCACGGGGAGAAGAAGGCCAAGGAATGGATGGCGGACAACATCCGCTATTTCCATCCCGATGTAGAGCTGCATGTCCCCGTCGAAGGGGAAACGCTCACGTTGTAGCGTGGGCTCCGTCCTGGATCAGTTCCAGTTGACGAACGGCATCCACCGCATGCGGTCCTTGTTGCCGGCAAAGTTCAGAAGTCCGATCTGGAATCCGTTCAGATTGCGGGCCCAGTTCACGATGCCGATGGTCAGGCCGTCCTGGTCACCCTTGATCCGGTTGAATGCCGAAATGGATACGCCTTGCTGGACACCTCCGTCTTCGATCACGAAGTATGCCGGCGCAAAGCTGAACGCCTTGACATCGTAGCCACCGGCCGCCAAGCCGGACAGCATGATGCCGCGCACCGTATTGGCCCCTACGCCGATACCCGCCATATGCAGGCCTTTCAGGGTGCCACCCGCTCCAGTACCGATACCGCTCAGGGAGATGCCGGTGAAGTCGCGTCCAGCGCCGGCTCCGATGCCAGAGATGGCAATGCCGGTAAAGTCGCGTCCGGCGCCGGCGCCCAAACCGGCGATTACGATGCCTTTCATGTCCTGCCCGGCGCCGGCGCCGAGTCCGCCCATGATGACGCCCACGGCATCACGACCAGCGCCTGCTCCCAGGCCGCCCATCGAAATCCCTTTCAGGTCCCGGCCCGCACCGGCTCCAAGGCCACCTGAAGTGATCCCGACCACATCGCGCCCGGCTCCTACGCCAAGGCCGCCAAAGGCAATTCCTTTCAAGTCCTGACCGGCTCCAGCGCCGAGACCGCCAAACGCGATACCCGTGATGGATTCATTGGCGCCAACACCCAGCAGGCCGTAGCCGATACCTTCGATGTTGTCGGCACCTGTCAATGGAAGACCCAATGCCAGGCCTTTGACATCGCCGCCGCGGCCATCGTAAGGCATCCAGATCGTGGCGTTGATTCCGGTCACCCGGCGCATGTGCCGGTCCCGGAAATTGAGCCGCACTCCCGTGATTTCTTCAGAGTCTCCAATGGAAATTCCGACGCCGTTCAGGGCCAGGTCCAGGGACTGGCCGATGGCCGGACGAGGAAGCAGGAAGATGGCCATAAGAAGCAACGGGCCGGCCACGGCTTTCAGGAATGAGAGAGGGCCGCGGGATGTGGTGCGATGCGTCGACATGGGAGAAAAAGGGAGGCGTTGGTGCGAAGTGAATGATTTCGCGTCCTAGACGGATACCCCATGCAAAGGGTTACACGCTGCCCGAAAAACCGGCCGGAAACAGGATGTGCCCTACGTGGATGTGGGGTGTCGCAGGCTGAACCGGACCGCGGTGAACCGCTTCGGAAGCCATTGCCATCCGTCCGGGTCACCCCGCCATTCCTTCGAGGATGCGGTGGTAATCAAGGGCACGCATCTCTTTGCGGTTCGAGCCATTGGACCCGTTGGATTCGGCCCGTTCCGCTATGGCTGCGAAGTCATCCGGAGAGATCTGCAGGTCGGCCCACGACCCCAGCGGAAACCCTGCAATCATGGCGCTGAGACGTTCGAGGAGGGTTTCAGGCATCGGGGCGCCCAGGAACGATGAGATCTCTTTCAACCGATCCCGTATCTCTGGCATTTGATACCGCAAAACGGGTACCAGCAGCAGCGTATTGAGCAGGCCATGGGGATGATCCAGCATGCCTCCGATGCCCTCGGACAGGCAATGCACGGCTCCCACGTCGGCGTTGCCGAACGCCATGCCAGCCAGCGTGGACGCGTGCATGACGCGTGCCCGGTACTCGGAACGCTCAGGATTCCGGACGCAGGGTCCCAGGTATTGGACAAGCAAACGGATGGCCTGAAGCGCCAGAGCATCGGATGCGGGATTGGCTCCTTTCGCCAGATATGCCTCGATGGCATGGGTCATGGCGTCCATACCCGTCGCCGCAATGAGCCGCGGGGGGAGGGTGGCAATGACATCCGCGTCCACGAAGGCGGCCGAGGGAAACATGCCATCGCCCTTGATGGACCATTTTGTTTGCGTCTCGGGTTCGGAGAGCACCGACACCCACGTGACTTCCGAACCGGTCCCGCACGTTGTAGGCACGGCGATGAACGGAGCAGACGGTTCTGAAAACCGGTTCTTCCCGACGTAGTCCAGGCAGGAGCCGCCGTTGGTCAGCAGCATGGCGATGGCCTTTCCTGCATCGAGTGCGCTCCCGCCTCCAACGGCCACAACGGCTTCAATACCCTTGGTCCCCGCTTCGGCGGCCAAGCGGTCAACCGTCCCGGTACGGGGATTGGCTTCAATGTCATCGGCCAGCAAATGCTCTGGAAGATCTGCGCGAAGGCGTCGAAACCACTCGGTTCGTGCCACGCCCGCGTCGGTGACCAACAGCAAACGATGGATGTCTCTTGCCTGCAACCATGTCGGCAACTCGGCCAGTACGCCGGGTGCCATGTGGACGTCAACAGGAATCCGGAAAGGGGACATCATTGCACCCTGTTCATTGCCCCGTGCTGGCCGCCATCGTGCCGTTCTCGGCAAGCGAGCGCGCGTGTACCCACAGGGCTTCCAGCTGTCCGATCATCGGATCGATGCTGTTGAAAACAGGATACCAGGCTTCACTGCGGTAGAGTCGTTGCGCCATGCGGGCCTTGAGAACGACTTCCAGCGTACCTCGGTACATTTCCAGGTCGGCAGGCGTGAAACCATCATCGTCCGATGCATTCTCGGCGGTATCCCCGAGACCGTTGGCCTCGGCATAGGCCACGAATCCATTCCAGTGATCATCACTGACCTGGAATTCGTTGAAGAAGCGATCGGGGGTCTGCGCCCACGCCTGGCGGGCAGCCAAGCCTTCCGGGGAGTCGAAATACTCCCGGGCATAGAGGAAAGCCCATCCTCGACGGATCGAGGCCTGAACGACATCCGCATTCAGGTCGGACGTGGAATCCGGGGGGATGACGATGTCGGGCATGACGCCACCGCCGCCGAATACCACCCTTCCGTTGTCCGTACTGTAGCGCAGGGAGTCGGGGATGTGGGACAGATATTCGTCCGGACGATACGTGGCGTCCTCGTAGTCATCGAACTTGTCCGAATAATAGTCGTCCAGATTGCCCGTCTCGTAGGGTGTCTGGATCAGGCGGCCACTCGGCATGAAGTACCGGGCGACAGTCATCTGAACCACGCTGCCGTCCCGCAGTTGGAACGGTCGCTGGACGAGGCCTTTGCCGAAAGTGCGCCGACCCACGATCAGAGCGCGGTCGTGATCCTGAACGGCACCGGAGATGATTTCACTGCCGGATGCCGTCTGCTCGTCCACCAGGATGATGACCGGCTCTTCCGTCAACAGGCCACCCGGGGTAATGCGATCAATTTCGTTTTCACGCGGATCGCGACCCTCGGTGGTCACGATCACACCGGATCCGGTCAACAGTTCATCAGCAATCTGGACAGCGGTCATCTTGATGCCGCCCGGATTGCCGCGAAGGTCCATGACCAGGCGTTCCATGCCCAGACCTTTCAGTCTGTTCACATGCTCCACGAACTCGTTGTGCGTGGTCATGGCAAAGCGTCCGATGCGCACGTAGCCCGTCTGTTCGTCCATCATGTAGGCCGAATCGACGGAGTACAGGGGAATCGTGTCGCGGGTGATGACGACATCGAAAGGTTTTGATACGCCCGGTCGCTTGATCGAAATGACGACGTTGGTGCCGACGGGGCCCTTGATCAGGTTCTGGATCTCGATGCTGCCCATGCCCACGATGACGGAGTCATCCACGGCAAACATGCGGTCGCCGGCCATCAGACCCACGGCTTCGCCTGGACCATCGGGAATGGTGGAGGTGACTTTGGCCGTGTCTTCCGGAGGGGCTTCGAACCAGATGCCGATACCCCCGAACGTGCCCCGGTAATCTTCCTGTACCCGGCCGATGGCCTCGGCATCGATGTAGGCCGAATGCGGATCCAGTTCATCCAGCATGGCGCGGATGGCAGATTCTGCCAACACGGCCGGTTCGATTTCCTCGACGTACTGCCGGTTGATGAGCAGGAACGTGTCCTCCATTTTCTGGAGGTGCTCATATGTATCCTCAGGACCGAAGAGGGAGTCGATGGTCAGTCCCAGTCCCGTTCCGAGAGCCAAAACGAGGGAAAATGGAAGCAGAAGGCGTTTGGATCCGGAAAACATGGGCAACAGGTCAGGTTCGGGGATGAATCCTTGTCGAGCCGGGGGAGGGCGATTGAGACGCCCCAAAAACCGGGCATCGAGCAGATTCTGTGGGGTCCGGGCGGGGTGGGCAAGGTACTGATTCGACCAAGCGCCACATTTGTTTCAGGACAGGCTGGCCTGCTTCTTTCCATTTTGTAACCTTTCCCTTGCGCGGGCCGTTCTGACCCCGGAATGCCCGCAAGCGGGTTCCTGTTGACAACACACCTTCCTGAGGCCGGGTGAGTCCCCTGCAATTCAGATCCATTGTCGAGTCGCACCGCGACCGTGTGTACAGCTACGTGCTGCACATGCTGCGCGACCCTGCCGTCTCGTCGGATGTGACACAGGACGTCTTCGTCCGGTTGTGGGAGCACCGCGCTGACATGGAAGAGGATCGGATTCTCTCATGGCTCTTGCGCGTCGCCCGCAATGCCTGCATTGATCAGGTACGCAAGAGGAAGGTCCGCCAGAGCGTCGAAAACGACGAGGTCAGCGGCGTGGATGTGTTGCGCGACGAAGGGCCATCGCCCGAGCGTTCCACCCAGTCTGTGCTTTTCCGCGAACGACTGCAGCAGGCACTCGATCGCCTGGGCGAGCCCCACCGCTCGATCGTCGTCCTGCGGGAAATTCAGGGATACAAATACGAAGAGATTGCCGAGACACTCCGATTGCCTCTGAACACGGTCAAGGTCTACCTGCACCGTGCCCGGAAGGCCCTTCGGGACGATCTCGGTGAGGTGCACCGACATGACTATGCATGATTCCTCGAAACCGGACTTTCCGAAAGGAAACCCCGACCGCGTCTGGGCGGACGATAGGCTGGAAGCATGGCTCGATGGCGAGCTGGGCGACACGGATGCCGAACGCTTTGCCTCCCTGTTGTCATCGGACGACTGGCTGCAGTCGGAAACGGACCGCGCCCGTTTGATCAGTGCCGAATTCGACGCCATGGCGGATGCGAAGTGCCCCGACGAGGTAACCAAAGCTGTCATGGCGCATGTACGCAGGGATTGGCTGTTTGCTTTGCCCAGGCGACTCGCCGAAGGCTTCAGCCGAATGACATCCGCAGGATTGCGTCCCGCCCTGGCCGTCTTCCTGCTGCTCGTGGTGGTCATCTCATCGATCCAGATTGTCCGTGGCCCGGGTGCTGCATCCAGCGAGGATGCTGAAGTGGCCCAGGCCCTGCAGGACGTCAAGATGGCCCTGGCCGTGCTGGCCGATGCTTCCCAAACCACCGGGACCACCGTCGGCGACGGGGTCATCGGACCGTACGTGGTCCGGCCGATGGCCAAAGGCATGAACTCCGTGATTGAAAACTGAGGGAGCTTCCCCATGAACCGAATTCCGAATACATCCATGCGCTCCTTGTTTCTGGTCCTCGTGACCGTGATGGCCGCTTTCCTCGCGATTCCGGCGCAGGCCCAGGACCGACCGGACGGATATGTCAATCTCCGTCGGTTGGGGGACCTGGACGACTTCTTTCCACGCGATGCCCAGATCGAGGTCAATGTGGAGGGGGCCCTCATGCGTATGGTGGCTGCCGCCTCGAGACAGGAGGATCCGGAATTGGCTGATCTCCTGGGCGACCTTGATGGCGTATACGTCCTCGGGTATGATCTGGCAGGATACTCGCTGGATGACTTTGACGAGCTGGCTACGGAAATGGGCAACAACCTGACAAGAAATGGCTGGACGACCATCGTCCGGATCCGGGAGATGACAGAAAACACCCACATGTATGCGAAGCTGGCCGGAGATGGTGTGGCAGGGATGGTGGTCCTGTCCGTGGAGGAAGGTTCCGATCAGGCAGTATTCGTCAATATCGTGGGGGACATCGACCCGGAACAGATCGGCCGCATCGGACAGAAATTCCAGATCGGCGGCATGCGGGATCTGTAACCGTACGACTGAAGCGTCGGGCGTGGCGGAAGGCGCCTGGCCATTGTTCACTCAAGTGCACTCATGTTCAACCCGGTGCAGCGCGGTTGCACCGTGCAGAAACTCCGCTTTCGTCCTTCCGTATGCTGGGAGCATCTTTTACAAGACGCATCCACATTCAACGGAGACGAAGACATGAGACCTGGACTTCTCATTGCTGGCGGCATACTGGTCGTCATTGGATTGGCCTTTTTTGCAGGTGTAGGCAGCTACAATGGTCTGGTTACGGCCGATGAGGCCGTCGTGCAATCCTGGGCCGATGTCGAGACGCAGTACCAGCGTCGTGCCGACCTCATTCCGAACCTCGTCAACACGGTCCGGGGTGCGGCTGATTTCGAGCAGGAGACATTGACCGCCGTGACAGAAGCACGGGCCCGGGCCACTTCCATCAACCTTTCTGCCGACGATCTTGGCGATCCGGCCCGGATGGAAGAATTCATGGCCGCCCAACAGTCCCTTGGAGGTGCTTTGGGCCGGTTGCTGGTCGTTTCTGAAAACTATCCGGACCTGCGCGCTACAGAGTCCTTCCGGGACCTTCAGGCACAGTTGGAAGGGACGGAGAACCGAATCAACGTTGCTCGCCGGGACTACAACAGCTCGGTGGCCGCCTACAATGGCAAAGTGCGCCGCTTCCCCGGCTCCATCATCGCATCCATGACCGGCTTTGACACAAAAACGCCGTTCGAGGCCAGGGAAGGAGCCGAGGACGCTCCAACTGTGGACTTCAACTGATCCGGAATCCCTTACGGCTGACTGACATCGCTTTCCGCGCATGCACACCCTGCGCCCACATGCTTTCCGGCTGATGATCATGGTTCTGGTGACCATGGTCTCTGTGCCCGTATTGTTCGGGTCGCAGTCTGCCCTGGCCCAGGTGCCTCCCCCTTCGGACCGTCTTGTTACGGACCTGGGAGACTTTCTTGAACCGGTCGAGGAGCGGGCCCTTGAACGCAAACTCCGGACGTATGCAGACACCACGTCCACCCAGATTGCGGTCGTTACGGTTCAGGATCTGGGCGGGATGGATGCCCAGGAATTCGCGCTCGAAATCGGACGGTCCTGGGGCGTCGGTCAGGAAGGTCGTGACAATGGCATCGTGTTCCTCGTGTCCCGTGCGGAGCGTCAGATCCGTATCGAGGTGGGCTATGGGCTCGAGGGCGCCGTCCCGGATGCCATAGCATCGCGCATTGTCCGCGACGTGGTGACGCCTTCCTTCAAGCAGGGTCAGTTTTTTGCCGGCATCAATGCCGGAGTGGACCTGATCATGGCGGCGGCGGCCGGCGAATTCGACGGATTGCCTTCATCGTCCGGTTCCGGCCGAGGAGGGGGAATCGATCCGATTTTCGTGTATCTGGCCTTCCTGTTCCTGTATTTCATCATCTCCGGCATCCGCAACAAGGGCGGTGGTAAAGGAGGATACCGCAAGGGCCGCAGGAGCGGCATGCCGATCATTTTCTGGGGCGGAGGCATGCACGGTCACCGGGGCGGCGGTTTCGGCGGCGGAGGGGGCGGCGGCTTTGGCGGAGGTGGCTTCGGTGGTTTCGGCGGCGGAGGATTCGGTGGCGGCGGTGCAGGAGGTAGCTGGTAGATCCCATGAGTCGACTCAAGCAACTGCTGGCGTTCCACGAAGAGGATCCGAACGATTCGTTCGTGCGATTTGCGTTGGCTGCCGAGTATGTCAAACTGAAGCGTTTCGACGAAGCACTGGCAGCCTTCGCGGAACTGCATGCCAAGGACCCGTCCTACGTGGGGCTCTATTTCCATTACGGAAAACTCCTGCAGCGGCTCGGGCGTCCGGGCGAGGCGGCGTCCATTTACAGGGAAGGCATCAGCGTGGCCACTCGTATCACGGACTTCCACGCACGTTCAGAATTGCAGTCTGCCCTGCTGGAAATGGAGATAGAGGCCGATGACCAGGATTGATCCGACATCAGCAAAGGCAAAGAGAACGATCCGACTGGTCTTGGCCTTCCTGGTCGTTTTTTCCGGAGCTCTGGCGGTGACTACTTCAAAGGCCCTGGCTCAGGAGCAGACCACCACCGAGGAAGACGGCTGGATTACCGTACGACCCGGAGATACCCTGTTTTCGATTTCCCGCAGGTACGAGGTCAGCGTGGTGGATCTGCGGAACTGGAATGATCTGGCTGATTCGGGCATCCGGGCTGGCATGCGATTGCGCATCGCGCCGCCAACAACGCCAGACCCGGTTGCTGCCACCCCTGTCGAAACCCCTTTGGACTCAACGGCTGTCGACCCAGCCGCACGTCCGATGGAGACGCAGGATTCCCCCGCAGGTACAGTCTCTTCACTCGGAGGCGGAATGGTTGCGGTATCGCTGGGTCCGGGAGAATCCCTGTATTCGCTGGCCAACCGGTTCGGACTCACACCGGACAGCCTGTCGGTTCTCAATCCCGGTTTTCCGGAGGCGCTCGAAGCAGGCATGTTGGTCATTGTACCGGAGGATCGGGTCACCCGCACGCGGGTCGTGCGTCGTGGAGACACCCTATTCAGTATTGCCAGGGACGAGAACGTATCGGTTGATGCGCTGCGCCGTGTGAATGACCTGTCGGGCTCGACCATCAGCGTGGGTCAACGACTGCAGATTCCAGCCTCCCGGGTGGACAGTGGGCGGGACATCCGTTTGCCTGATGCAGGGCAATTTTCCATTCGACCGTATCCTGAGGCCCTTTCCGGCCGTACCCTCACGGGCGGACACACCTTCAGGAATGACCGTTTCATGATCGGGCATCCGACCCTGCCGGCCGGCACCATCGTGCTGGTGGTTACAGGCGATGATCAGCATGCCTTTGCTGAAGTCGTTGAACGGGCTCCGGCAAGGCGTCCCGTTTTCATTGAGGGATCGGGTGTCCTGTTCGAGACCCTTTCCCTGAATCCGGGTGACACGGTGTCCCTGTTCAGGGTCCATTGACAGTATCCTTCAAGACCTGCGCGGCATGAATCCAGATCCGGCTCCAGAAATGCCCCCTTTTGATCCGATCATGCCTGCCGATCCGGCGGGTCCGGAGGCTGGTGGGAGTGAAGAGGTCAAGGCAAAGCCCTTCGGGTACTGGCGGGCCACGCGCTCGGCGACGTACGGGTTCCTGGCCGCGCTTCCGTTGTTCGTCCTCTACGAGAGTCTCATCCTGTTCGTCAATGCGGAAGGCACCTCGCAGATCAGGGTGGGTGCGGACCTGTGGCTGAAGCAGCTCATGGCGTTGTTCGGCGGCACCGGTCTGTTCGCCTTGGGTATTCCCGCCCTGCTCATCGGCATCTGGGTGTTCGTTCGGGAGCGGAAAAGGCGACCGCCCATCCGTCTTGCCTGGTTCGGGTGGTTGATCGGGGAGAGTACCGTGTATGCGGTGGTTGTGGCGCTGCTGGTCTCGACAGTCATCGGGTTGATCTTTGCGCTGCAGCCTGTCCTCGCCCCGGAATCTGCTCTGGCACTGTCCGCCGCCGCTGCCCAGCCTTTGGCGCAAGCCGCAGACTCCCTGTCCACGCCCATGATGCTGGTCCTGTCCATCGGAGCCGGGCTGTACGAAGAACTCGTCTTCCGGGTGATCCTGGTGGGTGGCCTCTTCTGGATCCTCAACAAAGGCATGACCCGTTCCTGGATGGCGTATTCCGCAGCAGCCATCGTGGGTGCTTTGCTCTTTTCGGCCGTCCACTATGTCGGGGCCCTCGGTGATCCCTTCACGCTGGCGTCCTTTTCCTTCCGATTCCTTTTCGGCCTGGCGCTGAACGGCATATTCCTGGCCCGTGGATTCGGTGTGGCCGCCTGGACCCACGCCATTTACGACGTGCTCGTCGTGACACAAATCCTGGGCTGACGACGTACAGTCTCCTTCATCGACGCTTCAGGCGGCAATGTGCCGTCTGATTGATCAGGGAGCCACGCTCCCATTCATCGGAAGAAACCAGTCATCATCATGAATGGAATGAGGACAGCTGCCCTCATGGCGGCTCTTATCGTGTTGTTTGCGCTTCTCGGCCAGGCGCTAGGCGGAGAACAGGGGATGGTCATTGCCTTCCTGTTTGCCGTCCTGCTGAATTTCGGTTCCTACTGGTTCAGTGCATCCATCGTCCTGAAGATGTACCGCGCCAAGGAGGTCAGTCGGGCCGAAGCGCCCGAACTGGTCGACATGGTGGATCGCCTGCGGCAGAATGCAGGGCTCCCCATGCCGCGGGTATACGTCATTCCGTCGGACCAGCCGAATGCTTTTGCGACGGGAAGGAATCCGTCCAATTCGGCCGTTGCTGTTACCAACGGCATCGTTCGTCTCCTGAACAAGGAGGAACTCGAGGGTGTTATTGCCCACGAACTGGCCCACATCCAGAATCGGGACATCCTGACCGGATCCATCGCAGCCACCATTGCGGCAGCCATCACCATGCTGGCCCGATTCGCCCTCTTTTTCGGCGGTGGGGACCGGGATCGCGGCAGTGCCGTGTCCGCCATTCTGATGATGATCCTGGCACCCATTGCTGCCATGCTCATCCAGATGGCCATTTCCCGTTCCCGCGAATTCGCGGCGGATCGGGATGGCGCACGCATCTGCGGAAATCCCCGGGCCCTGGCCAGCGCCCTGCAGCGCCTGCAGTCGGGCAGTGAGCGGATTGCCATGGAAGGCAGCCCGGCCACGGCCCACATGTTCATCGTGAACCCTTTTTCCGGCGCCATGAGAGGCATCCGCAGCCTGTTCTCGACGCATCCGCCAACCGAACAACGAGTCGATCGCCTGATGAACATGCAGGTGTGACACTCTGGCCCGTCGGCTTGTCCGACGCTGGCCATCCAACCCGACCCAGAGCCCATGACCCCGAAAATCTCCTGGTCCCGAATCAAGTTCGGCTCCGTCAGCGGCATCGACCTGTTCGTCCACTGGACTTTCCTGGCCATGCTGGTCGGGGTTTTCGTGTTCTATGTGTACCAGGGACTGACCATCACTGCCGCCCTGATGGGAATCGGATTGATCCTGGCCGTGTTCGGGTGTGTCGTGTTGCACGAGTTGGGTCACGCATTCATGGCCCGGCGCTTCGGCATTCCGACCATCGACATCGTCATGTACCCGATCGGCGGCGTGGCCAGACTGAAACGAATGCCCCGGGAGCCCAAGCAGGAATTCCTGATTGCCATCGCCGGTCCGGCAGTCAATCTGGGATTGGCCGGAATGCTGTTCCTGCTGACGTCGCTGCTGGATGCATCCACCGCCCTTGCGGCAGCCATGACACCCGGTGGGAACGTGCTGACCATGCTCATGTGGGTCAATCTGGGACTGGTGGTATTCAATCTGCTCCCTGCCTTTCCCATGGACGGCGGTCGGGTCCTGCGTGCAGCCCTGGCCTCGCGGATGGACTATCGCAATGCCACCCATGTAGCCAGCCTGATTGGTCAGGGGATGGCATTCCTGTTTGCCGTGTACGGATTGTTCACCGGGCTCTGGACCCTTCCGCTCGTCGCGGTGTTCGTTTTCATGGCGGCCCGGCAGGAAGTCCAGCATGTGATGGAACGCGCCTGATCACCCGATCATTCCGGCGAACCCTGTCGATGACCCGACCGGGTAACATCCCTGCCCGCTGTTGGACGCAGGGATGAATGCGGACCCGTTCGTTCGAGCCCCCCATTCCAGATATTCCCTCCGGGTTTTCGACAATCGTCATGGCAGCAGGTTACTGGGACGTCATCTTGATCACATTCGTCGGCTTCGTGGCCCTGGCGGCCATTTTGCTGGTGCCGGTATGGCGTTTCCTGTCCCGCGAAGAAGACAGTGCGGATCGGTTCATGGGTGCGGTCAGGGAGGATGAGGACCATCCAGGTCCTGCGTGGGTCAGCGATCTGCCAGCCGTTGGAGGGGCGCCGGAGCCTGCGGATGAATCACGTGAAGCCGACAAGACAGGCGGTCCCGAAGTCTAAAGTCCGTTGGATGAGTCAGTTGGGACCTCGAACGTGATGAGTGGCAGCAGTTTTTCGAGCGTCTTTGAACCAATACCCCGGATGGCCAGCAGGTCATTTCCCGATCGGAAGTGTCCGTTTTCCGATCTGTGATCGAGGATCCGCTGGGCCATGGCCGGACCGATGCGGGGCAGCGCCTGCAGGGTTCGGGCATCTGCTGTGTTGATGGCAATGGGAAACGAGGCCTTCGGTTTCTCGAGGGTATCCACCAATACCCACGATTCGATACCCGCTTGCCGGATCGGTACATGATCGTAGGTTGCACCGAATCCGGTGTGGAGGGTGTCCATTGTTACATTTCCGGCAACGCCATCGGCAGAATCCGCCCGCTCGGAAAGCACATGGAACAGGCTGTCCATCTCGGCCATCGGGCGTTCATCGAATGGCGGAGAACCGGCCTGGACCAACCGGATGACATGGCCTGACAGAACGACGCACAGGAGCACGATCATCGCAATCGCTTCCTTCTCCGAGCATACCAATCGTTCCCGGAGCGGATACATCATTCGGTGGCGCCATCGGGTCAGTGAGGATTTCATGGGGTTTGCTGATTCAACGAAGAAGGACGCGGGCTGGTCGATGCTTGCCGGGTGGTGCCCACTGTTCCATTGACACCTGCATCCTTCGGCAGTAACCTGACCTCGCGTTCGTAAACACCTGTTTTTCCAGATGCCCTCAACCGGCGTTGTACATACCGAAGCCATCGTTCTCAGGACGATCGACTACAGCGAGACAAGCCGTATCGTGACGCTGTTCACCCGGGACCTGGGCAAGACCGGCGTCATGGCCAAGGGGGCCCGTGCAGCCCGCAGTCGATTCGGCTCCACGCTGGAGCCGATGACACGCATTTCCACCGTCATCCATGTCCGTCCCGGACGCGATCTGCAGATCCTGTCGGAAACCTCCCATGTGGATCATCACCCGAATCTGAGGGCTGACCTGTCCCGGGTGGAAGCCGGCATCCGCATGGTTGAATTGGTGGGGGCGCTCATGCCGGACCGGGAGCCGAATCCCCCGGTGTTTGCATTGCTGGCTGGGTGTCTGACAGCGCTGGATCAGGCACCGGGCCGAACCGGGAATGTCTGGCCCTTCTTCCAGTTGCGGCTTGCCACGTTGCTCGGGTTCGGGCCGTCTTTCAAGCGACAGGATATCCAGGACATGGAGGGTGAACACGGATTCCTTGACCTTCAGTCGGGGCGGATCGGATCGGCAATGCAGGAAGGATGGACGCCCCAGCGGGTGGCAAGGACCACGCTGCGGGCCTTTGCTGTCCTGGCCCGCGCTGAACTGTCGGACGTGCTGCGGATGGAACTGTCACAGGCCGAGGCCTCGGATGTGGGAGGCCTCGTTCGCTCGTATGTGCAGCATCACGTGGAGGAATCCTACCCCACCCGGAGTGCCCGCGTCTTTGCCCAGTTCAAGGGAAACGGATAAACGGCTCCCGGATGTGGGTCGTATCAGTTTTCTTCATGGGCTCGTTGCGCCAAGACGATTATATATGTATTATATGTGCATAGTCGGGCGGGTGCGCCATTCCGATGTCAATGCATCCTGAATGCATCCTGAATGCATTCAACAGGGCACTGAATGGATGCTTTCCCGCCATCTTGCATCAAACATCACGTGTATAGCCCATGGCACGTCGAGGATTGACAGACAAACAGGAGTCCTTCCTGGATTTCCTGAAGAACTACGTTGACGACGAGGGGGATTGGCCCACCTATCGGGAGATTTCAGATGAGTTCGGCTTCCGCTCCCCGAACAGCGTCACCCAGAACCTGCAGGCCCTGGAGAAGAAAGGCTTCCTGGTCCGGGAGGACGACGGATTCTATTTCCCGGAAGAGCGCGATGGCGATCCGGAGCCGGTCGGTATCCCGATCAAGGGAATCATCACGGCCGGCAAGCTGCAGGAAGCGGTTGAGGAAAATCTGGGTACCATTTCACTCGAGACCCTCTTTCCGGGCCTGGACCGGATGTTTGCCATCCGTGTCTCCGGTAATTCCATGATTGGTGCCAACATCAACGATGGGGACTATGTCCTCCTGATGGACGACGACATTCCGAATGGTGGTATCGGTGCCATCCTGTACGATGGAGAGACCTCGCTCAAGAAGGTCTTCTACGACCGGGATGGGCTTCGTCTGGAGCCTGCCAACGAGGAATACGACGATATCCTCATCCGTCCAGATGTGTTCGAGGAGGTCCGCGTCCTGGGACGATACGTCGGACATGTGAACCACACCGGAATCCACAAGCACTCCCGCCGAGCCGTTGCCTGACGTGGTCACGGAAGGTCCCGGACCGCATTCTGTTTCTTGTGTCCGGTGCCCGGTGGAAAGTGATCGAGGTGACCGAAAAGAAGGGACCGGGCAATTCGGCATCCGGCACGATTGGAACCGTTCGTCGGCCGTACATTAGAAGGCCGCGAGCTTTTCCCCACCATTCCGTTGTTTCATGCGAGCCTTCTGGTTTCCGCTGTTGGCAGCCCTCATCCTGTCCGTGCCCGTTCATGGTCAGGATGTTGCTTTTTCCTGGGATCATGCCACGATCTACCGGCTGACCACGGATCGTTTCTCCAATGGGGATTCCGACAACGATTATGCCTACGGTCGAGGGTTGGACGGAGAGGGGAGTGAATACCAGGAGGACCCGTCCGGTCATTTCATGGGAGGCGACTACGAGGGCATCCAGGGGTGGATGGAGGAGGGTTATTTCTCAGACCTGGGCACGAACGTACTCTGGGTCTCTGCTCCCTACGAACAGGTGCACGGCTGGGTAGGCGGAGGCGACGGTGACTTCCAATTGTATGCCTATGACGCGTCCTGGCCGTTCGACTACACCGATCACGAGCGGGCATTCGGAGGAGCAGACGCATTTTCATCGTTGGCCGAATCTGCCCGGGAGCACGGACTGCGGCTGGTCGTCGATGTGGACCTGAACCATGTCGGACCGGCAACCATGCACGACATGGCATCGTACGGTTTCGGTGGCTTGACGGGGGAAGGATGGAGAACCTGGCAGCCTTCAAGCCGACTCGGTTGGCAGTCCTATCTGGCCGATCAGGTTACCGTCGATGATTCCCTGGAGGCGTGGCAGCGCTGGTGGGGAAGTGATTGGGTGCGGGCGGATATCGCAGGCTACGAAGCCTGCGGCACCGATCTTCTGACCCGGTGTGAAAACGGTTTGCCGGACCTGCGATCGGATGTTGAAGTCGATGGATTGCCGGCCTTTCTGACCCTGAAATGGGGTGTTGAACGAACGGCTCAAGAACAGGCCGAACTGGACGCTTTCTTCCAGCGGACGGGGGCAGCCCGTACGGCGGCCAATCATGTCGTGAAGTGGCTCGTGGACTGGGTCCGGGAGTCACCCATCGATGGATTCCACGTGCGGGAAACGTCGGGTATCGACCCTGCCGTCTTGGCTCTTCTGACCCGTGAGGCCGGCATGGCCTACCGCGAGCGAACGGCAAGTGCAGATCAAGCCCACCCTTTCCTGATGATCCACGACGGCATGGCTGGCGAGCCGACCTCGACGACCGATGTGGAATGGCGTGCCCTGATGTCCCACGATTCTTCCGGTGATGTCATGACCGATGTCCAATCATCACTGCCGATGGAATCGGGTCAGGTGTCCGGGCTTCCGCTGCGGCAGCTTTCCGATATGACTGGAGCCCGTGAACTTGGCGATGTTGCCTCGTTCCTGTTGTCTGCAGGCCCCGTAGTCATCGATTATGGACAGGAGTCCGGCAGGGCAGCTGGTCCCGAAATTTCGGATGCTCGTCATCAGGCGCTTTCTCCGATGAACTGGTCGGATTTCGACGAGGAACGGCTGGCGCTGTGGAATGCACTCGGAAGTTTCCGGGGTGCCCACCCTGCGGTGGCTCGTGGAGGGTTTGATCTCCTGCAGCCGGAACCACCTTCCTTCCACCGGGGCGTTCGCATTGGCATGGCCACCGATCAGGTCATCGTGGCCACGGGTGTCGAGGGACGGACGAGGATCAGCGTATCCCTCGTCTGGCCCGATGACACGGTATTGAAGGATGTCATGACCGGCAAGATGATCTTCGTCTCCTACGGCGAAGCTGCCGTCACGCCCCATCCCTCTGGTCTGGTGTTGCTCGAGGAAGTGGCTGAATGATCGCGTTCCGGCCTATGTCCGGAGCGATCGCTATTCGTTGCCTTCCCGCAGGATCCGGTTGCCCGGATCGATCACAACGACCGATGCTTCTCCCACCTCGATGGTAGCCATTCCATTCGGCATGTCGACGCGCTGACGGGTTCCATCAACTCCGACAGCTCGAACGCGGTGTGTCATGCAGTCACGCTCGATGTGTTGAGGAAGTCCCGCAATACGTAGTGGAGAATGCCGCCGTGGCGGTAGTACTCCACTTCAACCGGCGTGTCGAGGCGGCAGTCGGTGTCGAACTCGACCGTCGTTCCGTCGGCGCGCGTGGCCGTCACGCGGATCGAGCTCAGCGCCTTCACATCGTTGTCCACCCCGATCGAGAAGGACTCCGTACCGTCCAGTCCCAGGGAATCCGGCGTATCGCCGGCCTTGAACTGAAGCGGAAGGACGCCCATGCCGATGAGGTTGGAGCGGTGGATTCGCTCGTAGCTCTCCGCAATCACGGCCTTGACACCCAGCAGGAGGGTTCCTTTGGCAGCCCAGTCACGTGACGAGCCCATGCCGTAGTCTTTTCCTGCCAGGACGACCAGCGGGGTTCCGGCTTCCTGGTATTTCATGGAAGCATCGTAGATCGGCAGCGTCTCGTCTGTGGGGAAATATCGCGTAATGCCGCCCTCCGTACCCGGAACGAGGTGGTTCTTGATGCGGATGTTGGCAAACGTGCCGCGCATCATCACTTCATGGTTTCCACGACGCGAGCCGTAGGAGTTGAAGTCGAGGTAGTCCACGTTGTTGTCCAGCAAATACTTGGCCGCCGGGCTGTCCGGGGCGATGGCACCTGCAGGCGAGATGTGATCCGTCGTCGTGGAATCTCCGACCTTGGCCAGCACCCGGGCGTCGTCAATCGGCTGGATGGCCGGTGTTTCTGCGGTAAGGTCCATGAAGAACGGAGGCTCCTGGACGTAGGTGGATTCGGACGACCACTCGTAGACCGATCCTTCGGGAATCTGGATGGCATTCCAGAGCTCGTTCGAGTCCTCGATGCCGGTGTACTCCTTCTTGAACGCCTCCGGCGTTACGCACCGGTTGACCAGCTCGTGGATTTCCTCGGCCGTCGGCCAGATGTCCTTCAAAAGGACTTCGTTTCCTTCGGAGTCGGTTCCGATCGGATCCTTGGAAAGGTCGATGTCGACCGTGCCAGCCAGGGCGTAGGCTACAACCAGAGGCGGAGAGGCCAGATAGTTGGCCTGCACCAGCTGATGGATGCGGCCCTCGAAGTTGCGGTTGCCCGAAAGCACACCGCTCACGATCAGGTCGCCTTCCTTGATGGCATCCGCTGTCGGTTTGGGGAGGGGACCCGAGTTTCCGATGCAGGTCGTGCACCCGTAACCCACCAGGTTGAAGCCGATGGCGTTCAGGTAGGGCCACAGACCAGCGTTCTCCAGGTAGTCCGTCACCACCTTGGAGCCGGGAGCCAGTGAGGTCTTGACGAACGGTTTGACCTTGAGGCCACGCTGCACGGCTTTCTTGGCCACGAGGCCGGCGCCGATCATGACGGACGGGTTGGACGTGTTCGTACAGCTGGTGATGGCTGCAATGGTGACGTCTCCGTGCGTCATTTCGAGTTCGTTGCCGCGCTCGTCCTTGTACGTGCCCTTGCTGTCCAGACGCTCTTCCGAGAGGCCGAAGCCCTGCGGGCCGGCGGCACGCTCGAGCGAAGCGTGGAATTCCTTCTGCATGTCCGGCAGCTCAATACGGTCCTGCGGACGCTTGGGACCGGAAAGGGCCGGCGTGATGGTGGACAGGTCCAGTTCGAGGACATCCTTGAATTCGGGATCTGCCGAATCATCGGTCCTGAACAGGCCCTGTGCCTTGGTGTAGCGCTCCACGGCGTCCACCAGTTCGGGGTCACGGCCGGTGCGGCGCAGGAAGTTGAGGGTCTCCTGGTCGATGGGGAAGAAGCCCATCGTCGCGCCGTATTCCGGAGACATGTTGGCGATCGTCGCGCGATCAGGCACCGTCATGTTCGACACACCCGGGCCGAAGAACTCCACGAACTTGCCCACAACGCCATATTTGCGCAGCATTTCCGTGACTTTCAGGACAAGGTCCGTGGCTGTGGCACCCTCAGGCATCTGGCCGGTAATGCGTACGCCGATGACTTCCGGCATGAGCATATAGATAGGCTGGCCAAGCATGACGGCTTCGGCTTCGATTCCACCCACACCCCAGCCGACAACACCCAGGCCGTCGATCATGGTGGTGTGGCTGTCCGTTCCCACAAGGGAGTCCGGGTACCAGACGGTCATGCCATCGTCCTCGGGTTTGCTCCACGCGGCCCGAGCGATGTACTCCAGGTTCACCTGATGACAGATGCCGGAACCAGGAGGCACTACCGAGAAATTGTCGAAGGCGCTCTTGCCCCAGCGCAGGAATTCGTAGCGTTCGGCATTGCGTTCGAATTCGCGCTTTTCGTTGATGAACAGCGCCTGATCCTGACCAAAGGAGTCTACCTGCACCGAGTGGTCAATGACCAGGTGGACGGGAACGCGCGGGTTGATGGCATCGGGGTCGCCGCCGAGGCGTGCCATGGCGCTGCGAAGGGCAGCAAGATCCACCACCGCGGGAACGCCCGTAAAGTCCTGCAACAACACGCGTGCCGGCATGAACGGGATCTCCACTTTTTCCGGATTGGCCGGGTCATAAGTGGCCAACTTCTCGACATCCTTCTTTTCCACCAGGAAGCCGTCGCAATTGCGCAGGGCGCACTCGAGCAACACCTTGATGGAGTAGGGCAGTTTGTCGATCCCGTCAAAACCCTGGTCGCGCAGGGCATTCAGGCTGTAAAGGACGCCGGTGCCGTTGCCGGTGTCGAACGTCTGACGGGTGCCGAAAAGATCCTTGGGAGCATTTGAACCGTTGCTCATGTCGATGTCGGTTGGACCCCGTGGGGCCGGTTAAACAGGTAGCCTTCAAGATAGCCATTGGCGGCCATGTGCGCACCTGGCCCTGGCCACGAAATCGGCCTCTATGGGCTCCTGAGGGTGAAAACCGGATGAACGGGCCGGGGAAACCCGAAAAGGTCGTCGGGCGCAGCGCAGCCTGTGTTCACCCGGAACCGGGCGGCATCACGGATGGTTTTCACGGCGAACCGGGGCCATAGCTCAGGTGGTAGAGCGTCTCGTTCGCAATGAGAAGGTCGGCGGTTCGAGTCCGCCCGGCTCCACAGGATTATCGTCGTCAGCCGGGGACGGCATCAGAAGGACGCCTGAAGCGCCAGGTTGAACGAGCGCGGCAGGCCCGGAGCCCACTCGTCGCCCCGGAACGCATTGGTCAGGGCCCGCTGGGCGTACAGCGTGTCCCGGATATTGCCTACGCGACCCTTGATGGACCACGTGTCATTCAGAGACGCTGCTACCCGCAGGTGGAAGAGTCCGTGGCCGTCGTAGCGGACCGTGTTTTCCGGGTTCATCCAGTAGCGGCCCACCCGATGCCAGGTGAGGGCGACCTCTGAATTATCCAGCCAGGAAGGCTGCCATGCCAGTTCGGCATTGACCAGGTGGCGCGGCGCCAGATCCATTTCATTTCCTGAGAAATCCTGGTCCAGCTCTGTCACCCACGCCTCATACGTGTGCTCGGCCACGGTCCACGCGACCGATGCCGTCAGGCCTTCCACTGGGGAAAGTCGCATACCGCTCTCAACGCCGCGGTGCCGGGTCTGTCCCGTATTCACACTGCCGCGGCTTCCGTCCGGGTAGTTGAACGTAACGATGTCATCATCCTTGGTCAGCTGGTAGGCAGTCACCTCGAATCCGACCATATCATTCCCGAACCAACGCAGACCGACTTCGACGTTGCGCGCCCGTACCGGCTTGAGCCCGATGGACGAGCGCGCCGCACCCTGCCGGAAAACCTGCCGCTCGGAAGGCACCCGGAAGGCATGGCGATACGAGGCCACGGCGGTCAAGCCTTCCATCACCTGATAGACCAGACCGGCTTTCGGGCTGAGTTGCGAATAGGTCACGCGCTGGGAGGCCGGGCGTTGGTGTGAGCCCGTGTCGAGCAGGCCCAACCGGTTCTCGTAATCGTAGGCGGCCAGATCCAGGCGCAGGCCTGCCGTAGCCCGGAGCCGGGACGAGGCCAGCCACTCCGCATGCACGAAGGGGGCGGCCTGTTGATAGGTAACGTCGTAGTCGTATTGAAGGGCTGCGCGCTCGTAGTCCACGAAAATGGACCCGACGCGGTCCGCCACAGCCTCCGTTTCCGTTCGCCAGCCGGGGCTCAGGTCAAGATCCAGACCCGCAATGGTGCGAAAACGGTCTTCGGCGTCGGTCCAATGCCAGCGCGCCTGCGTTCCGATGGACCAGTTGGCGGTTTCCCACACAGCCGGATCGAAGGTCAGCGCCCAGTTGGGCAGCAGGTCCATACCGGAATACCGGAAAAATGGTGTGATGCTCACGAGGGACCGCCCCGACCAGCGCTGCCATGCCGCCGAGATCCGGAGGGACATCACATTGCGGAAGGAAATGGGCGTGTAGTGGGTGCGGGGATCTTCGAGGTAATCGTCCGTCGAGATGGCGGCAATGCCGGCCGGGTGTTGCTCCACCCGGGTGAACGTGGCCACAGTATGCAATCGGCTGGCCGAGCCGGTTGACCGTCGCCACGCCAGCGTCGCGCTTTGACGATTGTACGCCGTGCCGCGCCGCCACCCGTCCGAGTCCGTCCAGTTCATATCCAATCGAAAAGCATCGGATGAACCAATGTGTGCGGCAGAGACCAGGCCACGCCGGAAACCGAACGATCCGATCTCTGCAGTGGCATCCATGCCCGATTCAGAAGGGATCTGCCCGGTCTCGACATTGATGACGCCGCCGATGGCATCGGAGCCATACAGGGCCGTGCCGGGCCCCTTGATGATTTCCAGGGCAGAGGCCTGGGGGATGTTGACCTCGAAGAGGGCGTTGTGATTGAAAAACCCTGTGGAGCGTGTTGGAATGCCGTTTTCGAGAAACAGGTACTGGGGCAGGAGGGAGAGTGGTTGCCGGATGGACGTCATGTGTCCCTCGCCCTCCGTGGCGTTGATCCAGACGCCCGGAATTCGGTTGGCCACCCGCGAAGGGTGCGCCGGGTTGATGCGCCCGATGGCGTCTCCATCAATTCGTCCCACCGAGACCGGATTTTCGCTGCCGCGGCGCTCTTCGCGGGTGGCCGAGACCGTCACACCATCCAGCGGAATAGTCTGCGGCTGCAGTTGTACCAACAGGACCGCTCCAGCCCAGTCGCTAGCTTGAATGGCGATGTGGGCAGGTCGATACCCAAGGAGTCGGACGTGTAGTGTATCAACTCCAACAACCGGGACCGGCAGTCGAAAGCCTCCCCGGTTGTCCGTGATGGCCGACTTGTTGCTTGCCAGCAGACGAACAACCGCTCCCGGCAAGGGGGTATCGGACTCGGCATCCATCACCCGACCGGACCATGTATCCTTCTGGGCCACGGTTTCCGGAGGAACGAGTGCCCATCCGACTGATACAATCCACAGGGCGAACATGAATCGTCCGAGGGTCTGGCGGACCCCTTCCGTCGTTTTCGAGTGACCAACCGGGCCTGACATCATGCTTGCAGTTGAAGATCTACTGAGGGACAATGCGTTCATCAACGGTCATTGGGTGCCTGCGGATTCCGGCAAGCGGTTCGATGTCACGAATCCGGCCGATGGCGCCACGTTGACCTCCGTGCCGGACCTGGGCGTCGAGGACACAACCCATGCCATCGAAGCGGCAAAGGCTGCTTTCGAAGAGTGGAAAGGAAAGACGGCAGGGCATCGCGCCAAACTCCTGAGACGCTGGTACGAACTCATCCTGGCCAACGAGGAGGACCTCGCGCTTCTGATGACGCTTGAACAGGGCAAACCCATCAAGGAGGCCCGGGGTGAGATTCGCTATGCCGCTTCGTTCGTGAGTTGGTTTGCGGAGGAGGCGCGTCGTGCCTACGGTGATGTCATTCCGGCCCATATGGCGGACAAACGCATCCTTGCGCTCAAGCAGCCCGTCGGCGTTGTTGCTGCCATCACCCCGTGGAATTTTCCGGCCGCCATGATCACTAGGAAGGTGGCACCTGCGCTGGCGGTGGGGTGCACGATCATCATCAAACCATCGGAATGGACACCACTGAGCGCCCTGGCACTGGCCCGCCTGGCCGAGGATGCCGGCTTTCCGCCGGGCGTCATCAACGTGCTGACCACCATGGACGCTGCTGCGGCTGGGGAGACGCTGACGTCTCACCCTGATGTCCGCAAAATCTCATTCACGGGGTCCACCCGCGTCGGAAAACTTCTACTGAAGCAGGCGGCAGAAACCGTCAAGAAAGTCTCCCTCGAGCTGGGTGGCAATGCGCCGTTCATCGTCTTTCCGGATGCCGACATGGAAGCGGCGGTCGAAGGTGCCGTTGCCTCCAAGTACCGGAATGCAGGCCAGACGTGCGTGTGTGCCAACCGGATCCTGGTCCACGAGGACATTGCGGAAGAGTTTGCCGTGCGTCTGACGGCAAAGACATCCAGGCTGACCGTGGGTCCCGGCGTGGACGATGCGACGGACATCGGCCCGCTGATCAATGAGCAGGCAGTCGAGAAGGTGGAGCGACTCATCGCTGGGGCGACATCGGCCGGTGCCAAGCTGCGCACCGGTGGTGCTCCTCATGAACTGGGAAGGACGTTCTACCAGCCCACGCTGCTTTCCGGAGTCACGGATGACATGGACATTTTCGGGGAGGAGATCTTTGGTCCCGTGTCGGCCCTGTCCACGTTCCGGTCCGAGGCAGAAGTCATCCGCCGGGCCAACGACACGCCCTTCGGATTGGCTGCCTACGTCTACACCCGGGACTACGCCCGGATCTGGCGCGTATCCGAAGCGCTGGAATACGGCATGGTGGGTGTGAATACCGGGATGATCTCAACCCCGGTCGCTCCATTCGGGGGAGTCAAGGAGTCCGGCATAGGGCGGGAAGGGTCCCGCTACGGAATGGACGAATATCTCGAGATCAAGGCGGTAACGATCGGCGGATTGTAGGCGGACTTCCGTCTGCAGCCTTCGCTCAGCCTTTGGAACCCGACGGTCCCACAAGGGGAATGAGTCCGCGCTGCAACGCGTACCGGATGACTTCGGCGTGGGAATGCAGCCCCAGTTTCTTCATCAGGTTGGATCGGTGTTTTTCAACAGTCCGTGCGCTGATGTACAGGATGTCCTTGATGTCCGTAGCCGTTTTTCCTTCCGCAACCAGCTGCAGGACTTCGCGCTCCCGTTTCGTCAGGTCGTCGTACGGATCGGAGACGTTGCCTGCTTTGTCCACGGCAGCCGAGATGGAATCGCTGAACCAGGTGCCGCCGCTGAGGACGGTGTCGATGGCGCCTGCAAGGTCGCTTACTCCGGAGTTCTTGAGAAGGTATCCGTGGGCTCCGTTTCGGATGGCCCGGGTCACGTATGCACTGCCGGCATGCATGCTGACGACGATGATACGGATCAACGGATGCTCCTCATGGACGCGCCGGATGACCTCAAGGCCGTCCATTTCGGGCAAGCGAAGGTCTACAAGCAACACATCGGGCTGGTGTTCGGATACGGCGTTCAAAGCAGCAAGGCCGGTCGCGCATTCGGCCACCACGGTGTGGTGCGTGGAGGATGACAGGTAGGATCGGATGCCCTCTCGTACGAAGGGGTGATCCTCAGCAATTATGATGGTAGCCATGTCCGGAGTATTGGCTGGAAACACTGATGCTTACACGGAGAAACGAAAGATCTCCGCGAAACGCGACATGCGACCGTGTTTCTTCAAGGGGTAGCGGGAAGGAAAGCCGTAACCCGGGTACCTCCCGATGCCGAGCGGTCCAGTTGAAGGAACCCGCCCAGGGCCTGCGCCCGGTCGCGCATGGTGGCCAGACCCAGCCCCGTGGACACATTGGGCTGCATGTTTTCCGGCAGTCCGATGCCATCATCCACGACTTCGAGCAGGATCCCGTCGGTCCGCCTGAGCAATCGGAGACGTAGATGACCGGCATCCGCATGCTTGAGCGTATTGAGAAGTGCTTCGCGGGCTATGCCGAAAAGCGCATCCGAGGTCTCGCTTTCCAGAATATCATCGGCTGTCGGCAGGTCCAATTCAAGTTGCCACCCACCCAGCGTGGCCATGTCCTGAGCCATCTGTTCGAGACCATCCATCAGGCCGAATTTTTCAAGCACACTCGGGCGCAGCTCCCGGGAGGTGCTCCGGATCTGGTCCGCCAGTTGGTCCACCAATCCGGATATCCGCTCCATGGTGTCTTCGGGTGCCGTTGTACGCAGTTCATTCAAGGTGAGACTGATGGCAGTGAGCAGTCCACCGGCCTCGTCGTGCAATTCGGTGGCAATTCGGAGACGTTCCTTTTCCTGGGCAGTCTGCAGTCGAAGGGAAGCCATCAACAGTTCCTGGCGATGCACATCCAGTGCCCTTCGCAACCGCTGCTCCTTGAGGTCAGCTGCCCGAATGGCCTGCTGCAGATCCGTGGTATGGCTCACATCCGTCAGGGTCCCCATGATATGGGAATTGGCGTGGGTCCGGTTCAGGTACTCTGCGTGGATACGCACCGTCTTTGTGACCCCTGAGGGCACTCGGATGCGGAACTGGTGGTCGATGGGCAATTTGGTCCGGTCCAACGTTTCAGAAAGGGTCCTGAACTCGGCCAGGTCATCTTCATGCACGAGATCAGCGAATGCTGCCCGCGTCAATGGAGGTTCGGCCACGTCGCGTTCCACGATGTCGTACATGGCCCGGGACCAGAGGATGTCGTTGGTTTCCATGTTTCGCTCCCAGGCTCCTGAAAGTGGCAGGGGGTCTTCAAGGACGGACAGTTCCGGAGATGCGGACTGATGCTGTCTTTCTCCGTCCAAGGCGGTCATCACAAAACCCAACTTGTCTCCGTAAGGCACCCACGTCCGTATCTCGAAAAGGCAGTTTTCTTCCTGCTCGTCTCCATCGAACGAAAGCGCGATCTGCCGGGGATGGCCATCGGATTCCAAGAGATCGAGCAGTTCGCCGAGGCGCTCGTGACTCTCATCGGCCTTGAACAGTCTGAACACGCTGGTTCCGCTTTCCAGATTCCGAACCCTCGGTGTGAATGTCCCCGAATGGCGCATGATGATTCCGGCGTGATCGAAGACGAGGCTGTTGTTGGGTATCGCTTCCATTTCCACAGCCATCGGGGAGGCTGGCAACGGTGCTTCGGTGATGTCGTGTACCGCACCGTAGATGACCGATTTGCCGCCCGATTCGTCCACCAGCACCATGTTGTCGGCGTGCAGGATCCGGACCTGACCGTCCGGTCTGTTGATCCGGTAGATGATGCGGAATGATTGCCCCAGGCGGATGGCTTCGTCAAAAACCGCACGCACCCGCCCCCTGTCATTCTCATGGACCAATCCAACAGCCTTTTCCCGGTCAAGGGGTGAACCGGGTTGCAGGCCATGGATCCGATAGGTCTGGTCGGACCAGTGCATGTCGTTCGTGCCTACCGTGCGTCGCCACGTGCCGACGCGGGAAAGCGCCTGGCTGTCCGCCAGTTGCTGCTGCAGTTGCTCGATGGCCAGCAGGGCATCATCCCGTTCCCTGCGGTACTCCTGCACTTCCTTGAGCGCATTGAGAAGGGCCAGATGTTTCTCGTGTTTGTCGGGCACGCAGGCTTGCAAATCAGGCTGATGGGAGCGGTCCGGACCACGATATATCCGGCGCAGGGCATGGTCAATACCGGAACCTACGTAGGTTCGACACCCTGAATACGCAGTCATGGGTATTCGATCGATCGGAAGATGACCGATACAGGTAACCGAAGAGCCTCCGTTTCTTCGGGTGAACAGGGCATCTGGAAACAGGTGCTTCCGCGCCCGGTCGGACAGGATACCCACGGCACGACTCCGCCGTCCCATCCCTGTCCGGCCGGGCGCTGTTCGTTTCTGCTTGGGCCGGTTTGGCACCGTGGTGGTGACGGTGCAGGGCATCGCGTACATTGACGGCTCGTTTCACCCACCAGCCCTGTCACGCCCATGCGCTCGCTGTTGGCCCTTGTCCTGGCCGCTTTCTTCGTCCTGCCCGTTTCCGCCCGTCAATCCGACGACTTCAATTATGGTACCGATGGGGAGGGGCCGTACGAGCGCCTGGTCATCCGGGGTGCCATCATGGTGGAAGGGTCCGGGGCGCCGCCCACCGGTCCGGTGGACATCGTCATCGAGAATGACCGGATCGTGCAGATCCAGAATGTGGGTTATCCTGGTCTGCCCATTGATCCGGACCGGCGGCCGGCGCCCGGAACCCGGGAGATTGACGCCCATGGCATGTACGTGCTGCCCGGCTTCATCGACATGCATGGTCACCCGCACACCGAAGACTCGGGACAGGGCACACCCCTCGAATACGTGACCAAACTCTGGGTGGCGCACGGCATCACGACGACCCGCGTGGTCGGTGCAAAGGGTCCGGACTGGATTCTGGAGATGCAGCGCCTCTCGGATGAAAACAGGATCACATCGCCCCGCATCCAGGCGTACCCCATCTTCGGCCGCGGTTTTGACGGTCCCATCCAGACGCCCGAGGATGCCCGGGAGTGGGTTCGGATGGTGGCCGAGAAAGGGGTTCAGGGCATGAAATTTTTCGGTGCGGCACCACCCATCATGGAAGCGGCGCTGGACGAAGCCAAAAAACAAGGATTGCGCTCCACCGAGCACCACGCCCAGCTCGACGTGACACGCATGAACGTCCTGCGCACGGCCAGCCTTGGGCTGACATCCATGGAGCACTGGTACGGCCTGCCGGAGGCACTCTTCGAGGATCGCATCATCCAGGACTACCCGGTCAATTATAACTACATGAACGAGGCGCATCGCTTCGGCGAGGCAGGTCGTCTCTGGAAACAGGCTGCCCCGCCGTTTTCGGACCACTGGAATGCGGTCATGGATTCGCTCCTCTCTCTCGACTTCACCATCAACCCCACGTTCATTCCCTACCTGGCCAGTCGGGACCTGATGGCGCAGAGCCGCAAGGAATGGCACGCCATCTACACGCTGCCGGCCCTCTGGGACTTCTACCGCCCCAGCCGTGCTGCCCACGGATCGTACTGGTTCTACTGGACGACCGAGAACGAGATGGACTGGAAGGAGAATTACCGTCTCTGGATGACGTTCATCAACGAATACAAGAACCGGGGCGGTCGCGTGACGCTCGGCTCGGACTCGGGCTACATCTACAACCTGTACGGCTTCGGATACATCCAGGAAATGGAGCTCATGCGCGAGGCGGGCTTCCATCCGCTCGAAGTCATTCGCAGCGCGACGAACCTGGCGGCCGAGGCCCTGGGCATGGACGATGAGATCGGCACCATCCAGGTGGGCAAGAAGGCCGATCTGGTCATCGTCCCCGAGAATCCGATCGAAAATCTCAAGGTGCTGTACGGCACGGGCTGGATCCGCCTGAACGATGACACGATGGAGGTTGAACGCGTCGGCGGTGTCAAGTACACCATCAAGGATGGCATCGTTTTCGATGCCCGTCAGCTACTGGCCGATGTGCGCGCCATGGTGGAACAACAGAAGGCCGAGCGCGGCATGCCCGCCGGTCCGGTCCCGATGACCATCGAAACCGTCGATGAATTGACCCCGCCCGGTGGCAGCGAATGAGACTCCTCCTGATTGCGCTCCTGTTGGCGGCGCTCCCGGCACAGTCCCAGGAAACCGTCCTCTTTTTTGATGAACCGGCTCCTGCCTGGGAGCATGCATTGCCGGTAGGCAACGGTCGCCTCGGCGCCATGGTCTTCGGGGAGACGGCCACCGATCGCATCCAGTTCAATGAGGAAACGCTCTGGTCGGGCGGTCCTTACGACCCGGTGCAGGAAGGCGCCCATGCTGGTCTGCCCGAAATCCAGCGTCTGCTCTTCGAGGGGGAATTTGCCAGGGCGCACGACCTGTTCGGGCGCACGATGATGGGCATCCCGTACGAGCAGATGAAGTATCAGCCGTTCGGGGACCTGTACCTGCATTTCGATGGGCACGATGAGGTTACGGACTATCGTCGCGCGCTTGATCTCGACTCGGGCATTGCGACGACGACCTATGCCGTGGACGACGTGACCTACACGCGCGAAGTGTATGCCAGCGCTGTCGATCAGGTCATTGTAGTGCACCTGACAGCCAGCGAACCCGGAGCCATCTCCTTTGCAGCGAACCTGCATGGAGTACGGAACGTGGCTCATTCCAATTACGGAACGGGCTATTTCAAGATGGACGGTGTGGCACCCGACCAACTCAGATTGACCGGTAAGAGCTCCACCTACCTCGGCATCGAGGGGCAGATGCGCTATGAGGGTCGCGTCGAGGCACGCACCGATGGAGGGCAGACTTGGGTCGACTACCGCACGTTGCACGTGGAAGGGGCCAACAGCGCTACGCTCGTCATCGCGGCCGCCACCAATCACGTCAACTACAGGGACGTCTCCGGTAATCCCGAAGCACGCGTGGCCGCGGTGCTGGATGCCGTAAGGGAACGCAAAGAGTCCGACATCCGGGCCGATCATCTGGAAGAACACCGGCAGTGGTTCCGTCGCGTGGAGATCGATTTTGAAGGCGAGCCGGGGCTGCGCGAAATGCCTACGGATGAACGGATTGCCCGTCTTGCAGACGGCGGGGAAGATGCGTCCCTGGCTGCGCTCTACTACCAGTTCGGCCGCTACCTGCTGATGGCCTCCTCGCGCCCGGGTACGCAGCCGGCCAACCTGCAGGGCATCTGGCAGGATCGTCCCAATCCGTCGTGGGATTCCAAGTACACGATCAACATCAACCTGCCCATGAACTACTGGCTTGCAGATTCGGGAAACCTGTCCGAGATGAATGAGCCGCTCTGGATGTTCACGCAGGAAGTGGCAGAGGCGGGTGCGCGCACAGCGCGCGAGCACTGGAATGCGGACGGATGGGTGCTGCATCAGAACACGGACCTCTTCCGCTCTACGACGCCCATGGACGGCCCGAGCTGGGGCGCGTGGCCGGTGGGCGGCGCGTGGGTGATGACCAATCTGATCGACCACTACCGGTATACTCAGGACCGGGCGTTCCTGGAGGCGATGGTTCCGGTGCTCAGAGGGCAGGTTCAATTCCTGATGGACATCCTGGTCGAGCATCCCGACAAGGGATGGATGGTGACAGCGCCCTCGAATTCGCCCGAGAATTTCCCGGCGTGGGAAGGAAATGGACGTTTCTTCGACGAGACAACAGGGCTCTTCCTGAAGGCCCGTACCATGGCTGTGGGTCCCACCATGGACATGCAGATCATCCGGGAGGTATTCGAGTCATTCCTTGAACTTTCCCAAGAACTCGGTCGGCCCGATGAATTGGCCGTAGCTGCTGGTTTGACAGCACGCCTGTTGGCCCCCAATCAGATCGGCAAACACGGCCAGTTGCAGGAGTGGATCGAGGACTATGACGAAATCGAGCCCGAGCATCGGCATCTTTCACACCTGTGGGGACTGTATCCGGGTAATGAGATCGAGCCCGGGACGGCTTTCGGGGATGCGGCTGCCGTGTCCATCGAGCGCCGCGGCACGGGCGGCTGTGGATGGTCCTATGGCTGGAAAATGGGCCTCTGGGCGCGTCTGGGGAATGCCGATGGCGCCCTGCACGAGTTCAAGCATCACCTGACGGACTCGTCCGTTCCCAACTTTTTCTCCAAGTGCGGTCGCACGCTGCAGGTCGACGGTACGTTCGGCGCCTCGGCGTCCATCGCCGAGATGCTCGTGCAGTCCCATCGGGGGTTCATCGAACTGCTTCCGGCCCTGCCGGCTGAGTGGGGCAAGGGACATGTGGAGGGCCTGCGCGCCCGGGGGAATCTGGAAGTCGACCTGAGCTGGGAAGATGGCCATGTCACCAGCGCAACGATCCGGGCCGGGTCTGACGGAGTCGTTCGCATCGTGGCAGACGGAATCACCGGTGTACATGCCGGTGATCAAGAGGTAGATTACGAACTCACGGACGGCAGACTCGATCTCGTTGTCCATGCCGGCACCACCTACACACTCACCTTCTGACGCATCATGCCAGCACGCATCTCCCGCCTTTTGATTCTCCTGCTGCTCGTGGCTCCGGCTGCAGCGCAGGACTATTCCGACAGCTACCCGAAGAATCCCGGCATCGACATCCAGGGATACGTTTTCGAGCTGACCGTGAATGACGACGACGACATCGTTCAGGGACGAACGACCGTGGATGCGCGTTTCGTGGAAGGTGGGCAGTCCCGATTGCGCCTGGACCTGGTCGGCAAGAATGCCGAGCGCGAAGGACGGGGCATGGAAGTGCATCGCGTACTCCATGGCGATGACGAGTTGTCCTTTGCCCATGCCGAGGATGCGCTGGTCATCGATCTCGGTATGGATGTACCCGCCGGCAAACGCGTGAAGGTCGTTGTCGAATACAGTGGAACTCCCGTGGACGGCATGGACATCGGTCCGAACAAATACGGGGATCGGACCTTCTTCTCGGACAACTGGTCCTCGCGTGTGCGCAACTGGCTTCCCGTGGTGGATCATCCGTACGACAAGGCCACCACCGAGATGATCATCACACATCCGGCGCATTATCAGTCCACCTCCAACGGTGTCCTCAAGGAATCGTCCAACGTGGGGGGTGGCATGCGCATGACGCACTGGGTCAATGACGTGCCCACGGCCACCTGGCTCTATTTCATCGGCGTGGCCGAGATGGCGATGGAAGTCGTGGACACCTGGAATGGCATCCCTATCGAGACCTGGGTGTACTGGCAGGACCGGGACAATGGCTTTTACGACTTTGCGGAGCCCTCGAAGGCTGTTCTGGCCTACTACTCCGACCTGATCGGGCCCTATGTCAACAAGCGTCTGGGCAACATCGTGTCCAACGCCACGCCGGGAGGCGGCATGGAAGCGGCGTCGATCCCGGCGTATTCGGATCGCTCGGTCTCGGGTAACCGGGACATGCGCTGGCAGTACGTCATCACCCACGAGATCGCCCACCAGTGGTTCGGCAATGCGGTGACGGAATACCACTGGAACGATGTGTGGCTGAGCGAAGGCTTCGCGACCTACTACACGCTGCTGTTCCGCGAGCACCATTATGGCCATGACAACTTCATGCAGGGCCTGCTTCAATCGCGGGAATCGGTTCGGAATTTCTACGCGGAAACGGACTATGATTTTGCGCTCGTTAGGCCTTACATCGAGGACCTGAACAACGTGTCGGGCGGCATGATGTACCAGAAAGGCGCATGGATCCTGCACATGCTGCGTCGCAATCTGGGTGAGGAAGCCTACCACGCGGGTATCCGGACCTACTATGCCGAGTTCATGAACAAGAACGCCCAGACGGCGGACCTGCGGCGACATCTGGAAGAAGCATCCGGCAAGGATCTGAAACAGTTCTTTGATCAGTGGCTCTTCCAGGGAGGGATTCCGACGGTCAAGGCGCGCTGGAATCAAACCAGTTCAGAGATTCGGGCTTCGCTTCAGCAAGTGCAGGAGATGTATGGTTACGAGCTTGAAGTGGATGTCCAGTTCAAGTATGAGGACGACTCGCTGAGTGATGTGATCACCGTCCCACTCCGCCTGGAAGCACCGATTGCCACAATATCCGTGGTTCCACCGAACTCAGAAAAAGTGGTTGAGATGATCTTGGATCCGAACGTACGCCTCCTGGCCAATTTTGACGTTTCGCAGGGTCGCTGATGGCCCTTTCAGAATTTGACAAAGCCCTCCTGGCCGGAGAAGAAGGTCCCGCAGCCCAGATGGCCATGCGGATCCTGAACCGCATGCTGCCCGTGTTCGGGGTGGACCGGTTCATGGATGTGGAGGCCGCCCATATCGATTCGACGGTCTACATGGGCGTGGCCACGATGGAGTATGCCGAGCGCCTGGCCGAGCTGGGCGCGAAAGTCCGCGTGCCCGCTACGCTCAACGTGAGCGGTGTGGACGAGCACGGTTGGCAGGAGTGGGAGGTACCCGAAGAAGTGGCGGCCAACGCCACCCGGCAGATGCGTGCATACGAGGCCATGGGCTGCATTCCGACGTGGACCTGCGCGCCCTACCAGACGGAGCATGCCCCCTCGTTCGGACAGCAGATTGCCGCCGGGGAATCGAATGTCATCGGATACTACAACTCGGTGATCGGCGCTCGTACGGAGCGCTATCCGGATCTTCTGGACATCTGCGCGGCCATCACGGGGCGTGTGCCGGCGGCCGGGCTGCACCTGGATGAGGGGCGTAAAGGCACGGTGCTGCTGAGGCTTCGCGGGGTATCGCGCCAATTGCAGGAAGACGATGCCTTCTATCCCGTTCTCGGGCATCTGATTGGCCGGATGGCGCCGGACGGGATCCCCGTCATCGAGGGTATGGACGTGCAGCCAACCAACGACCAGTTGAAAGCCGTGTGCGCCGGCGGGGCTTCGTCCGGCGCAATCGCGCTCTTCCACATGGTAGGTGTGACGCCCGAGGCGCCGACAACCAGGGATGCCTTCCAGGGCGCCGAACCGCCCCGCGTCATTGAGGTGGGCATGGACGAACTGCGAAGGTCCTACCAGGACTTGTCAACCGCCGATGGCGAGCGACTGGACATGGTGGTGCTGGGCAGCCCGCACTTTTCTATCGACGAATTCAAGGCGCTGGCGCCGCTCGTCAAGGGTCGCACCAAGGCAGATGGCGTCGACTTCCTGGTCACGTGCAGCCGCGCCGTACGCATGATTGCCGAGCACGTGGGGCTGCTGGAGCCCATCGAGACCTTCGGCGCCAAAATTACGGTGGACACGTGTCCGCTCACATCGCCCATGTTGCCCGATCGCATCAAGAACATGATGACCAACTCGGCCAAGTACGCCTACTATTCGCCCGGACTCCTGGGTGTGGACGTCATCTATGGTCGTCTGACGGATTGCGTGGAATCGGCCATTCAAGGTCGTGTCATACGGGAGGAGGGGCCATGGAAAGCGTAACCGGTTCCGTCATCATTCCCGGAACGGCCCAGGGCATTGTCCTGGCCAGCACCGAGCCGCTGTCGTTCTGGGGTGGGTACGATCAACACACCGGCGAAATCATCGATCGTAGGCACCCGCTTTCTGGAGAGAATGGTGCGGGACGCATCCTGGCTCTGCCGTTTACCCGCGGATCATCGACGACCACCGCTATTTTGCTCGAGTCCGTGCGTCGTGGCGTGGCCCCGGCTGGCATCATCACCGATCGGGCCGACGTTTTCCTGGCGCTGGCCTCCGTGGTGGCGGACGAGATGTACGAAGGCGCCTTTCCAATGGTGGCCGTGGATCGAGTGGTATTCGAGCAACTCAGGAGTGGGGACCACGCCGAGATCGGGGAAGGGGGGGCGATCCGCATATCGCCCTCGTGAGTGGACCGCACACCTGCTGGCCCAAAGGACGTGATACACCGAAGCCGATCGCGGTGCGATCGGCTTCATTGGTGTCGTTTCGGAAGGGTGACGCAGCGGTGCTTCGTCTACGGAAATGATCCAGGCGGCTTACAGCAGCTTGAGTCGGTTCTGCAATCCCTTCGAAGTGAATGAGGTGCCGTCGGCGTAGATCAGGAAGCCTTCCACGCCGGGCCGGTTTTCTATGAGTTGTTGTCCTTGGGCCTTCGATGCAACGGAAACAGCGGTGGCCATGGCGTCGGCTGTCATCGTGTCCCGAGCCACAATCGTGGCGCTGACCACGTGATGGACCGCCTCGCCGGTCCTCGGGTCGATGAGATGGGAGACTTCCTTGCCGTCCACAATCTTCTTGCGCATGTAGATGCCGGAGGTGGCGACGGCTTCATCTTCCACTTCGATCGTGGCAACCAGTCCGTCGGCGCGTTCCGGATGGCGGATGCCCACGTTCCACGGCCGGTCGGCTTCCGGGCGACCGAGTGCGAAGAGGTCTCCGCCCGCATCGATCAGGGCTGCGGAGGCGCCCGCGTAACGTGCGGCGGAAACGGCCTGATCCACGCCGTATCCCTTGGCAATGCCCCCGAAATCCGCTGACACATCGCCCGCTTTCATTCGGACGGTGGACCCGCTGACATCCAGCTGGCGGTAATCAATGAGACCTTCGGTTGCTGCGCCGGGTACGAATCCCAGGCGGCGCATGGCAGGGAGGACCGTCACATCCATGGCACCATCAGACGCTTCGCCGAAATGAACAGCAGCACGGGCTACTTCAGACAATTCACGGCCACTGACCGACTGCCCCAGATTGACGCGCATCAGGTCACTTTCTTCCCGGTGAACGGTCAACAGCGCGTCAACCGCCTGGAGTCTTTCGAACGCGCCTCCGACCGTCGACGAGGAAAATTCTGAGGCCAGCATGGACAGCCGGACGGGCGTGCCCATTGCAAATGCGGAGCGATGGATCAGATCCGCGACCGGGCTGCGGGTGGCAAAGGCCCAGCCGGGGACGGCCTGAATCAAGGCAAGGCCACCAAGGGCCTTGCCTGCATCACTTAAAAACTGTCGACGTGTACGCTTCTGCACGGTTTTCCGGAATTGGTTGGCTCCGATCGGATGGATCTCACCGATCTACACGTGAAGAGGGTACGTTGCTTCGAGGGCAAGGTCAATGGGTTGGAGCCCGCTGACTCAGTTGTCCTCCGCACCGGAAGATATCCAGGCAACAATGGTCTGATACTCGGTGCTGCCCACGTTGAAGAACGATCCGCCTCCATGTCCACCACCTCCGGTGGCTTTGATCAGCAGGTCGCTTTCGTCCGGTGAGCTCTGGTTGATGACCGAGACAACCGAGTCGTAGGAATCCACGCCGCCGGTGTACACCCAACCCCCGGCACCTCCACTGTGGCAGGATGCGCAGACTTGCAGGGCCGGCATGACATCGTTCGCAAAGGACACGGGCCCGATGACATCGCCGCCCGTGTTGCCGGAATTGGGCAGGTCGGCGCCCCGGTCGAAGGGATTGTCCGTGCCGCAGCCAACAATCACGAAGAGCGATAAGATGGGAACGAGAAGGCGAGCTTTCATGGAAATGTCCTCGGATCAGTCTGCAATGAATTCGGTGAACACGGCCAGGCCGCGTTTCACGGCTGTTGCCACGGAAGTCGACGTCCAGGTGGCACCACTGATGCCGTCGATATCCTCGCCGATCTCAACCGGCTGGTCCGCCGTCGCGCCGATGAACTGCTGGAGGAAGGTCCATTTCATGGCGGGTTTGCCCTTGTCTTCGCCGAATACGGTGAAGCCGACATCATAGACCGTCCCGTCCGGATCGATGGCTACGAGTACCTGGAGCGGGCCCTCTTTTCCGGCCTGGTTGACGATGAGCACGCTGCCCATGACGCCGCCATCCGAGGTGGTGCCATTGTAGACCGTGTAGGAGCCTTCCGTGTCCACGCCGTAGGCGTCCATGAAGCCGGATGATTGCTCACCGGAAACATTCACGGTCAACTTCTTGAGGCCGGCGGCACCTTTTTCCTGGAGCATCACTTTGAGGGCATCCCGGAGGGCCGTGGGTTCGCCGGTCTTGGCGATCTGAGCTGAGGAGGTACCGGCCATGGAAACAGCCAGGACAGCAGTCAGAAGGAGGGAAACGAAGTTTTTCATGGTTGGGTACGGGTTCAGTGGTCCGGGTCAGTTCGGTTCGGTATGCAGGAACCAGATCTGGTAGATGGAAATCACGAATACGGCCAGGAAGGAGAGGGCCATGATGGTCCCGGAGATGACCAGCAGCCAGGCAAAGCCGGGGCCCACGAAGCGTGTAAGGAGCATGCTCCAGATGTCCAGCACCGATGCAATGAACGGGGCCAGAACGAGGGTGCCCTTCAGCCAGGCGGGAATCTGTGCAAAGACGATGATTACCCCGCAGATGAAGAAGATGGACACGTAGCCGAAGAGGTGGAAGTGGCCTTCCGTGACCAATGCTTCAAAGGTCGGCACGGGGACCAGGGGCTCCGATTCGGCTTCCTGCTCCTCGAAATCGTCAAAGCTGAACTCTTCGGCATCCGATACACCGGCTTCGTCCTCAGAAACTTCTGTGTCCGTCATTTCCTCGAGTGCGGCCCGGGAGGTTTCGTTTCCGTAGTACTTCAGTGCGGCCGATTCGGGAGAGAAGCCGACCTTGAAAGCGATGTTACCCAGGGCAAAGATGTAGCCGCAGCCGAGGGAAAAAAGAACTGCCGTGAATAGAAGCTTGACCGCCATGGGCATGGTGGACAGCTTCAGGTTGGGGTTGAAGTTCTGCATGGTTCTTGTGATCAGGGTGGAGTGGGCGGTGAATCGGACCGGGTCAGAACTCGAACACCATCATCGTGCGGAACAGGTCGTTGTCGAGTTCATCCACTTCTTCCATGTTGAGCTGGTACTGGAACATGAGGCTCAGATTCGGACCCAAGCGCGTCAGCAAAGCGAGATCCCAGTTGTGGCTGTCCTTGTTCGATACCGTGTCGTCGAAGTTGATGATCGTACCATAGCGGCCACGGACGTGGACGTATTTCAGACCGCGATACGTCAACTCGGCATAGTCTCCGTAGCGGAAGTACCAACCTTCCGAGTTGAAGTCGGGGTCGACGAGCACCTTGTCCTGGATCTCGGCACGTGCAAAGGCCCCCCGGAAACGCAGATCCTTCAGGAAAGGCACATCCAGCAGTCCGTAATCAAGCAGGAGGTCGACGCCCCAGAGCAGCAACTGGCCTTCTTCGTCGTCCCCGGCTCCCTCCATGTCGGCAAATTGGTTGTACAGAACACTGCCCCAGAGGCCGATCTTCGTACCGTAGCCGAGGTGGGCGCGGGATCCGTAAGCAAACACGTTGTCCGAACCGCCATTGTTCAGGTTCAGGACCTGTCCACGAGGTCCGTCAAAACCCCGGATGACATAGACATCGGTGTCGAGCGAAATCTTGTTGCCGTTCACCCAGTTCTTGTAGACGCTCGCGCCGAACTCGGACCAGACATTGGGAAGAAGGAGTCCGGTGAACGGGTCGCCTTGGGCCGCACCATAATAATGATGGAACGGAGTGGCGCCGAACGGCACCCACAGCTTGCCGGCCGTGAAGGCCAGGTCCCAGGGTAATTGCGTGCGCAATTCGTAATAGGAGAGGTCGATAATCTCGGCGTCCAGCGTGAAGCGATCGTCCGGCGTGACCTTCAGGAACATGAACTTGTGGTAGTTCCGGAACCGGTTGGCCTGGATGCCTTCCTTGCCGGGCGCAAAGACTTCCATGTTCAGATCGAAGCGACCACTCAGGTGCACCTTGTCCGTCCATGACGGGAAGGCGTTTTCCATGGGTGCTTCCTCGACGACATCGTCAAATCCGATCTCTTCTCCTTCCTGGGCCGCGGAGGGCAGGACGAGGAACGTGACCAGTAACAGGGAGAGCAGGGCGGGCAGGGTTGGTCTCATGGCAATGGATCTCCGGTCGGTATTCGGGTCAGGAGGAGACAGCATCGGTGGCGTACACGTGCCGATAATCCGACCGTAGTCTATCGAAGGGCGTGCGGCCGCGATGTACTCCAAGCCGGGAGCGGAGACTGCGGGGATTTTACGCTACACCCGATGGGGGTTGGAGGAGTCGAATGTGGGGGGTATCCCGGTGTAAAATTGGCCTTGGTGGACAAAATCGGCCCATTTTCAACGCAGGCGGCGATTCTCGATGCTGAGCTTCCTCGGAAAATCTGAGCAAATCTGATCAGGATTTCGGGAGGCTTCAGTCAAATGGGCGATCGGGGCATTCAGGTAGGGGTTTCCCTTGCTGACACACCCCAAAGCCTCGGATACATTTCGGGCGAACCTTTGGTATCAAAGACCGGTCTCCCGTCATGAAAAATGCTCTCAGGACTGCCTGGAAATCGTCCAGCTCCCTGTCAGTTGCCCTGACATGCCTGCTTACCCTCTCCCTGCTCTTCGTCGGAGGCTGTGACCTTCGGGAAATCGTGGAGATTGAAAATCCCTCGTGGGACGAAGCCCCCGTCGAAGCCCTGGGCTATCTGGGCTATGACGATGCCGACATCAAGTTGACGGTGTGTGGCAATTGCCATGTGGATGCCCAGTCGTCCTGGCAAACCACGGCGCACGCGTCTGCATGGGCCGGTCTGCAGACCAGCGACCACGCGGCTGCCTATTGCGAGAACTGCCACACCGTCAGCCAGAACGGCAACTTTGCCACCGAACCGGTGGCATGGGAAACCACGGGCGACGAGCGCTACCATGACGTGCAGTGTGAAAGCTGCCACGGCGGCGGTGAAATCCACTCGCAGGGTCCGAGCACGACGCAGCCCGTGCCGTCGGTGGATCTGGGAAGTCTCGAAGACCTGACGCTGGCCGAATCATGCGCCGAGTGCCATCAGGGAACGCACCATCCGTTCGTCGAACAATGGGCCGAATCCGCACACGGCAAGGAAGACACCTATCCAATGGTTCGTGGCGGATCGTGCGCTTCGTGCCACCGCGGTCAGGAAGCCATTGCCCGCTTGGGTGGCGACCCGACGTACATCGAGGCGGATCTGACGGACGAACATCTGAGCATTACCTGTGTGGTCTGTCACGACCCGCACGGAAGCCAGTATTCCGGTCAGACGCGCATGGACGTAGAAACCATCAATTTGGAAGAGAACCTGTGTGCCCAGTGCCACAACCGTCGCACGGTGCCGGATCCGAACTCCTCGCACGGTCTGCATCCGCACTCGCCTTCTGTTGCCCTCATCACGGGTGAAGCCGGCTGGTTCCCACCGGGTGCCAACATTGACGTGGGCCAGATCGTGGCGACGCACGGCTCAACAGGGAATGTATCCGGTTGTGCTTCCTGCCACGTTACGATGGGCGAGATCACGGATCAGGCTACAGGAGAGTTTGTCCTGACCAACGTGGGTCACACGTTCAATGCCATCCCGTGTGTGGACGCCCAAGGCGTTCCGACGGGAGAAACGGGATGTGAAATCACGCTGGATGCCCGCGATTTCAGTGGTTGCTCCACCTCCGGTTGCCACAGTTCAGGAAGTGCTGCCCAGGCCGCACTCGAAAACACGTCAGCCCACATCGAGCACCTGGCCCATCAGCTCCACGAAGTCATCATGATCGTGGATCCGAATGGTGAGGATGCCGGTGGAGAAGTGGATGCCGGTAATCCGGTCTGGACGGTGGCCGAAGGAGCTGTCTTCAACCACAGCCTGGCCGAATTCGGCGATGACACCTACTCCGCATCCGTCCACAACCCGTTCCTGATCGAAGCGCTGCTGGTCGGATCGCTCCAGGCCATGGAAGACACCTACGGCGTCGTGCCGACGGGCAAGGGCAATCAGGACTGGAACGCGATGCTTGAAGACATCAAGGCGCGTGCTCCACAGGGTGTCATCCCGTGGAAAGCAGTATACTTTGAGGACACCCTCTCCAGTCGCGAGCGTGCAGACCTGGCTGACTGGTAGGGTTCATCGGAAGTCATGACCGCATCAGGGTAACCCGCCAGGCCTGATGCACATGGTCCGGGGCGGCGCCGCAGGCGCCGCCCCGTTTCTTTTTTCCGGATCCCGCGCCCTCCGCAATGGAGGTATTACCTGCGGCGCATCTTTCGTACCATGCGGGTGCTGCACGAACCCACCTGCCTGTCCGCATGCGAAGCCTCTTTCTGACCTGCCTGGTCGCGCTGACCCTGATTGGTTGCTCCGGCCCCGATACGTCCTTCACGGCCGACTTCACCGATTCGCCCGATCGCATCTGGATCGGACCCGAGTACTATGCCAACCGGATGCTCGACTGGGAACTCCGGGATGGTCGTTTACAGGCAGTGGAAGGTCGTCAGGCCAAACCGATGCGTACTGTCCACCTCCTGACGCGTTGGCTGGCCGATGAGGAGGGCAGCCTGATCATGAGCGTACGCACGGGGTCTGTGGGCGAACCCGATCGCGCCTCGGACTCGACGTGGGTCGGATTCCTGATCGGTGCCGGAGGATCCGAGACGGATTACCGCATCAGCGCACTCGTGCATCACTGGCCAGCGCCGGGCGGCGGCCTGTTTGCAGGTGTCGACGGTACCGGGCAGATCATTGTCCGGGACAACGAAAACCCGGATGCACGCCGAGCACCCCGCGCCGACTTCACGCCGGCCGATTGGCCTCTCGTGGAGCCATCTTCGGGTGAAGGATCGCTCGAGAGCATCCGGCAGTTCGGTTTTCGCGCCATGGCAGCGCCCGGGGAAGAGGGCTATGACCTTGTCATCGAAACCTTCATTCCGGCCACGGATGAAATCATTTCCCACGCAGTCTATTCCGGGTTGGATGCCCGGTACTTCACCGGCAACGTGGCACTTGTCTCCCACGGCAGCGCTTCCTCTGACGGCCAGGGGTACTGGTTCGACGACTGGTCCATTGAGGGCTCCAAGGTCCGCGCCGACGACAACCGGGCCTTCGGTCCGGTCCTCGGCGTACAGTACACGCTCAGCGAAGGTACGCTCAAGATGACCGCCCAGATGGGCCCGCTCGGACCGGATGATTCGCAGGTGGCCGAGCTCCAGATGGCGGACGGCGCTTCGTGGACAACGGTGGCACGCGGCGAACTGGATCCAAACGGATACACCATCGGCTTTCGGGTGGAAGATTGGGCGCGGGATGGAGACACGCCCTTCCGCGTGGTCTATTCGCTGTGGGAAGGCGCTGAGCCGGTCACCCATCATTACGCGGGCACGATACACGCCTCGGTGGAAGGGGAGGAGTTCGTCCTGGCCGCCATGAATTGCCATCACATCTCGGGTGGGGATGGATCCTGGACCCACAATCATTTCTGGTGGCCGCATCAGGAAGTAGCGGACAAGGTGGCTTACCACGAGCCGGACATGATCTTTTTTGCAGGCGATCAGATCTACGAGTCGGGCCTGGCCGGCATTGTGCGCTCGCCGGAGGACACGGCCATCCTGGACTACCTCTACCACTGGAACAGGTTTTTGTGGGCGTTCGGGGACCTGACGCGGCACCGCCCGACCGTCACCATTCCGGACGACCATGACGTGTACCACGGCAACATCTGGGGCGCCGGCGGCAAGGCAGCGACCGGCCCGCATTCACCCGCTTCGGACAACGGAGGCTACATCCAGAGCGCGGGCTTTGTGAACGCCGTGCATCGCACGCAGACCTCGCACCTGCCCGATCCATTCGATCCGACACCGGTGCAGCAGGACATCTCGGTCTACTACACGAATGTTGAATTCGGGGGTGTGTCGTTTGCCGTTGTGGCCGATCGGCAGTGGAAAAGCGCCCCCCGTGACCTGATGCCCGAGGCGCAGATCTGGAACGGCTGGCCCCGTAATCCGGAATGGGATGCGGCCAAGGACGGAGATCACCCCGATGCCGTCCTGCTGGGCGAGCGGCAGCTGGACTTCATGGACCATTGGGCTCGGGAGTGGGGCTCGGAGGCCTGGATGAAGGTGCTCCTGTCGCAGACCTTGTTTGCCAACGTGGCCACCATACCGGTCGACCACTTCGACGGGTCCGGCATCCCGGGTTTGCCCATTCCGCCGCCGGGAGAAATCGTGACGGGGTACAAGAAGGCGATGGACCACGATTCAAATGGGTGGCCGCAGACGGGCCGCAACAAGGTGGTCGATGTACTGCGTCGTGCCCGGGCTTTCCACGTGGCAGGCGATCAGCATCTGGGCAGCACCGTCCGGTACGGGAAGGATGCCTTCCAGGACGCGGGCTACGGCTTTGTCGTCCCGTCGATTGCCAATATCTGGCCGCGTCGCTGGTTTCCACCCGAAGTCAGTCCGACGCGCGATCCTTCGAAGTCCTGGTACACGGGCGATCATCTGGACGGGTTCGGCAATCACATGACCGTCATGGCTGTGGCCAACCCGGTCAACTCCGAGATCGAGCCGACCGCACTGTACGATCGCACGCCGGGCTATGGCATTGTACGGATGAACAAGACCACCCGGCAGGTGGTACTGGAGGCCTGGCCACGCTGGGTGGATCCGGCCGCTCCCGATGCCGAGCCGTATGCGGATTGGCCGATCACTTTCCATCAGGAAGACGGCGACGGACGGCGACCGGCGGACCACCTGGCCAACTTGACTTTCGACGTTGGCGATGCGCCGGTGGTGGAGGTGACCGACCTTGGAACCGGAGAGCATATCTATTCCATCCGGCCGGGCGCCGGGATGTACCGCATTCCCATCTACGAGACCGGTCGCGATTATCAACTGCGGATTACATGGCCCGACGGCTCGGAGCGTAGCTTCGACCTGCCGGCCGGCTCGTATCCGATGGCCGAAATGATTTCCAAAGCTTCCGACTGATGTTCATGTACCGTTCCCTGTTTGTTGTCGCCCTGTTCCTGCTCACATCCTGCGCTTCGGAAGACGCTCCCGACCAGCTGTCTTCCGCGTCCAGTGCGCCTGCCGACAACGTCATCCTCATCACACTCGACGGATTGCGCTGGGAAGAGCTGTTCACGGGAGCCGACCCGTGGCTCCTGAACAACGAGCGCTATACCGAGGATATGGAGAATGTCCGGGCGCGCTTCTGGCGCGATACGCCAGAAGCGCGCCGCGAGGCCCTGATGCCCTTCTTCTGGAGCGTGATTGCCGATGAAGGAACGCTTTGGGGCAACCGGCTCAAAGGGTCACATGCGGACGTCACCAACAACCAGGTCTTTTCCTATCCCGGATACAACGAGATTCTGACCGGATTTGCCGACGAGGCCATCGACTCCAACAACAAGATTCCCAACACCAACGAAACGGTGCTGGAATGGATGAACAAGCAGCCCGGATTCGAAGGACGGGTGGCGGCCTTTGGTTCGTGGGACGTCTTTCCGTACATCATCAACGAGGAGCGAAGCGGCGTACCCGTGAATGCCGGCTTTGAATCGGCGGTACCCGTCGGTCGAGACCTGTCAGAGAAGGAGATGTGGCTCAATGAGCTGCAGGCCCAGACGCCCTCGCCCTGGACGACGGTTCGGCTGGATGTCTTCACCCATAACTATGCATTGGAGACCTTGAAGCAGGACAGGCCGCGTCTGCTGTACATCTCGTACGGCGAGACGGATGATTTTGCACACGATGGCGATTACCGGCACTACCTGGATGCAGCCCACCGGACGGATGCATTCATCAGGGATCTGTGGGAGTGGGTGCAGCAGGATGCGGAGTATGCCGGTCGTACGACCTTCCTGATCACGACCGATCACGGGCGGGGAGCCGAAGATCGCTGGATCGGCCACGGGTCGGACTGGATCGGCTCGTCGGCAATCTGGGCGGCTGCATTGGGCCCGGGATTCCCACATCATGGCGAAATGGGCTCTGAAAACACCCCTGGTGGGGACACCTCTGATATATCAGTAATATATCAGAACCAGATGGCCGCGACGGTGGCCGATTTGTTGGGGCTGGAGTACACGAACCGGGTGCCGGTGGGAGCGTCGCTTCTGGACTAAAGGGGCTGCGGTTATTCCCGAATTCAGTGTTTCTACGCGGCCGGAGAATTGCCTTTGGAGTACGCGGGAGAGACCTTGGGGACGAGGTGATATTCCATGAGCGACGCCAAGAAATCAGACCGCCTGCAGTACGGAGAGCAGCCTGCCCTGGAGGGTGGTCTTCGACCCGTCCGGGAGCAGGCCAACGTGCCCAGTCCGCTCGACCCGGATTTTGAACATGATCTGGACCTCTACTTCCTGGGTCCGAAATCCGAACAGCGACAATTCCTGTATGAAGCGCTGCAGATGGTCCTGAACGACCATGTATTCTGGCGCCGCAACTACTGGCCGAAGGATCCTCCGGCCATCGGGTACAGCAAGGTCAACGGTCAGGACGCCACACACTTCAAGGAGATGTTCTTTACCGAGCTCTTCTCCCTGGTGTCCGATCTGAAACTGGACGTGCCCGTCTTCAGCCCGCGCTATATGGCGCACATGATCTCCGAGGTCACGCTGCCTTCCCTGGTCGGCTACTTCGCCACGCTGCTCTACAATCCTAACAATGTCTCGTCCGAGGCTTCGCCTGTCACGATCCGGTACGAGTTGGAGGTCGGCAAGCAGTTTGCCCGTCTTTTCGGATTCAACGAGCACGAAGCATTCGGTCACCTGACCTCGGGCGGAACCGTTGCCAACTACGAATCCCTCTGGTTCCACAAGGCGGGGCGGCTCCTTCCGCTGGCCATCGAAATGGCGCGGCGTGTCCATGACGGCAAACAGGGAGAGACGGGAGCCGATGCCCTGTTCGCCCTCCTCAACTTGCCTCTGGATGAAGCGCAGGGGCAACTGAATGCCTTTCTGGCCGAAGGCTCAGATCCCGAAACGCAGTGGGCCAAGCTGGACACGTGCCTGATGGCACACCTCGGCGAGACGCGGTTCATCCGTCAGGTCGAAAGCCTTTTCGAGACGGAGTGGGTCGAACCTGTCGTCCTGGTCCCGCGCACGGTGCACTACTCCTGGCGGCGCGCTGCAGCACTGTTCGGCTTCGGGCGGGACAACTTCCGGAAGGTGGCCGTGGACGATCGCTTCCGCATGGTGCCGGAGGATCTTGAGGCTCACCTGAAACGGTGTCTTGAAGAGCGGACGCCCGTCGTCCAGATTGTCTCGATCGTTGGAACGACCGAGTTCGGATCCGTCGACCCCATCGGGAAACTGGCCGATGTCCGTGACGCCATGATGGAGCAGGGCATCTATGCGCCCATCCACGTGGATGGGGCATACGGCGGCTATTTTGCCACCATGTTCCGCAATGGCGACGAGCCGGTCAGGCCGCTCGACGACGACGATGCATGGATCGGGGAAGCGTTCCATTCCCTCAGCCGGGTAGACTCGGTCACCGTCGACCCCCACAAGGCCGGCTATACTCCCTATGGCTCCGGGTCCATCGTCATCAAGCACGGCTACCTCAAGGATCTGGTGGCCGAAAACGCGCCCTACTGTCTGGACCGGGAAAACAACACTGACGAAGAGGAGCCGCGGCCCCAACTCGGCAAGTTCATTCTGGAAGGCTCCAAGCCGGGTGCCGTGGCGGCATCGGTCTGGTTCAGCCATCGCCTCATTCCGCTCGACAAGAATGGCTACGGTCGTCAACTCACGATCCTGTGCCGGATTGCCCGGCAGTTCGACGCCATGGTCGAGGGGCGCGAGGGCATCATTTCCCTGTACCGCCCTCAGTTGAACATCGTGTGCCTGGTGGCAACGGATCCCTCCATCGAGAAGCTGTCCGAACTGAACGAACTGAATGAGTTTCTCGCCGCCCGATTCGGGGTACGCGACGTCATCAGCATCCAGAACTATGACTACCTGGTGTCCCGCACCACCGTGGCCACCGACATGCCCATCATGAAGACGCAGCCGGATATCGACGGCCTGGAGAAGGACGCCAAGACGGTCTCCGTCATGCGACTCGTGTTCATGAACCGCTGGGTCGTGGACGCCGACGGGGAAGGGAAATCCTACCTCGAAGACTTCCTGGACAAACTGCAGGAAGCGGTCCGGACCCGACGCTGATCCGGGGACCGGAGTCTAGAGTTCGGACAGGGGGCGCGGGTTGGCGATTTCCGGGCCGCGCTCGCCCATGACCACATCGCACAGTCCCACGGTGGGATCATGTTCGAAGTAGAGCTGCCAGCCGCCATCTGAAGCGTCCTGCAGCAGCCGGCCTTTCTCTTCAATGGTGGTCATCGGCCACAGGTCGTACCCCATGTTCCAGGCCGGTGCCAGGTGGGCATGCGTCGGCAGGAGGTCAGCGGTGTAGAGCAGGGAATGCTCGGTGTCGTGTACCCGGACGAGCTGCATCGCTTTCGTATGCCCATCCACCGGGATCAGATCGACGCCGTTGAACAACTCATGCCGGCCGTCGATCAGGTTCAATTGCCCTGATTCGGCCAGGGGATTCAGGTTTTCGGGAAGGAAAGAAGCCTTCTCGCGCACATTGCCCGCCAGCGCCCAGTCCCAGTGCTCCCGCTGCACGTGGAACTGTGCATTCGGGAAAGCGATGCGGAGCTTGCCGTCAACATATTCCGTGCTGCCTCCGCAATGATCGAAGTGCAGGTGGGTCAGGATGACATCGGTGATGTCGCTTCGTTGGAAGCCGGCCGCCCGAAGGGAGGCATCCAGGTTCATCTCCTCGTCGTCCACGGCATAGATCTTCCGGAATTTCTGGTCCTGTTTGGTGCCGATGCCATTGTCGATGAGCACGAGCTTGCCATCGCCCTCCAGAAGAATGCAGCGCGCGTGCAGCGGAATCCGATTCAGTTCGTCCGCGCCGATGCGGCGTTCCCAGAGGGGCTTGGGGACGATGCCGAACATGGCGCCGCCGTCCAGTCCGAAGCGACCGGTTTCAATGGTGTGGAGCGTCCAGGAGCCAATGCGGGACATGAGGTACGGGGGATGATGAACGGGGACAACGAAGGGTCGACGGGCCCGACCGGCAGGGAGCAAGAACAGAATCGCCGGCCGGGGTGGATATAGACCGTCGTGCGCCCTAACCTGCCGGGAAGAGTACCGATCACCAACCCAACTTGTTGCCGCATGCCGGTATCTGACAAGCATCGCATTCCCACCCGCGATCTGGACACGCCGCCCAGACTGCTGTTGGGCCCCGGACCATCGAACGCCCATCCGCGCGTGCTGCGGGCCCTGTCCAACAGGCAAGTCGGCCATCTGGACCCCACGTTCATCGAGCTCATGAACGAGGTGCAGTCGCTCCTCAAGTATGTCTGGCAGACCGACAACAAGGTCACGATTCCGGTATCGGGAACAGGCAGCGCCGCCATGGAGGCCGCCGTGGCCAACACGGTGGAGGCGGGCGATTCGGTCCTCGTCGGGTGCAACGGGTATTTCGGGCTGCGCATGGTGGACATGGCCTCGCGCTACGGCGCCGAGGTTACCCGCATGAATGCACCGTGGGGTACGGCCTTCGATCTGGACACGATCCGCAGCCATATGGAGGCCTGCCGGCCGCGTGTGCTTGGATTGGTTCATGCCGAGACGTCGACGGGCGCGCGACAGCCCCTGGAGGGCGTCAGGGAACTGTGCGACGAGTTCGACTGCCTCTTGCTCATCGACACCGTGACCAGCATGGGCGGGGTAGAGTTGTATCTGGATGCATGGGGAGTGGATGCCGCTTACGCCGGAACACAGAAATGCCTGTCCTGTCCTCCGGGCCTCGGGCCGTTGACCCTCGGCCCGCGTGTCCTCGAACGCCTGGAGAAGCGCTCCAAACCGGTACCCAACTGGTACCTGGACATGTCCCTCGTGGGCAAGTACTGGGGCTCGGAGCGGACCTACCATCACACGGCACCCATCAACATGAATTACGGCCTGCGCGAAGCGCTGCGCCTGATTGCAGAAGAGGGTCTGGAAGCCCGCTGGGAGCGTCACAAGGCCACCGCGCGACTGTTCTGGGATGGATTGGCGGACATGGGAATGTCCTGCCACGTCGATGAGGACATCCGCCTGCCCAGCTTGACCACGGTCAAGGTGCCGGAAGGCGTGGACCCCGGCCGGGTAGCCAGAACGCTGCTGACCGAGTACAACATCGAGATTGCCGGCGGCCTCGGAGAACTGGCGGGAAAGGTCTGGCGTGTCGGACTGATGGGCTTCAACAGTCGTCCGGAGAACGTGATGTTGCTCCTGGCTGCGCTCAAGGACGTATTGAACCGATAGAGGAATGGAAGTAGCACAGACGGTGACGCAGGAGCAGATCAATTCCTGCATGGCGGCCATCAAGAGCCGCATCGGGGATTCCGTCCGCACGGACGAATACCAACGGATGCTCTACGCCACGGACGCGAGCATCTACCATGTGGAGCCGGCCGCCGTGGTCATCCCCAGGCATCGGGACGAAATGCAGGCCGTCATGGAAGAGGCGGCGCGGTTCGGCATCCCCGTAACCGCGCGCGCTGCCGGCAGCAGCCTGGCCGGACAGGCCGTCGGGCGGGGCATCATCGTGGATGTCACCCGGCATCTTGACCGGATCGTGGAACTGGACCGGGAAAACCATCGGGTGATCGTCGAGCCGGGCGTGGTGCTGGATCACCTGAATCGGTTCCTGCGCGATGAAGGGCTGTTGTTCGGCCCCGATCCGGCCAGTTCGAACCGGGCGGCCATGGGTGGCATCGTGTCCAACAATTCGACGGGCAGCCACTCCATCTGCTACGGCATGACGGCCGACCATGTGCATGCCATGGAGGTCATTCTTTCGGACGGCTCGCGCGCGTCGGTATCCAATCTTTCGGAAGCAGAGTTTGCCTCGCGTGCCGCCCGGACGGGGCTCGAGGGAGCCATCTACCGGAACATGCATGCCCTGCTGACGGACCCCGCATCCCGGGACATCATTCGCCGGGATACGCCTGCGCACTGGCGTCGCTGTGGAGGGTACAACCTGGATCGGCTGTCGCAGGACGGCGTGTCGTTCCTCCTGGATCATCCACCGGGTCGCAACCTGGCACGGCTTTTCTCGGGTGCCGAAGGCACGCTGGGTCTCATCGAGTCCATCACCCTGGATCTGGTGCCCCTCCCGAAGAAGACGGGTCTGGCCATCGTGCATTTCGACGATATCGTGCGCGCGCTGGAAACAGTCCAGGTCATTCTGGAAGTCGAGCCCAGTGCGGTCGAATTGCTGGATCACCTGGGGATGTCGATGTGTCGGCAGAGTCCCATGTGGCGCAAGAAGTTGGAGCAATTCGTCGAAGGCGACCCCAACTCGATCCTGATCACGGAATTCCAGGGGGAAAGCGATGCGGAGATTGTCTCGAAGATTGAACGCCTCAAGCGACACCTGAAGGATCGGGGCGCGCCGTCCCACGCCGTGGTGGATGTCCTGGATACCCGTGGACAGACCGATGTGTGGTCCGTTCGAAAGATGGGTCTGGGCTTCCTGATGAGCGTTCGCGGGGACCACAAACCGATTCCGTTCATCGAGGACGCGGCTGTCCCGGTGGAGCATCTGGCCGACTATGTGACCGGGGTGGAGCACTTCTGCAACGATCGCGGTCTGGACGTGGCCTACTACGCGCACGCCAGCGCCGGCTGCGTGCACATCCGTCCGCTCGTCAACACGAAGGCAGCCGAGGAGATTGCCCACCTTCCGGACATCATCCACTTCGCCATCGAGAAACTCAAAGGCTTTGGTGGTGCGCTGTCCAGCGAACATGGCGACGGGCGGGCCCGGTCCTCGTTCAACCGCGCGTTCTTCGGGGAGGATCTTTACGGACTGTATGCGCAGACCAAGGCCATCTTCGATCCCGACGGCATCATGAACCCCGGCATGATCACGGGCGCCGAGCCCATGACCGATCACCTGCGCTTCGGTTCGGAGTACCGCACGCAGCAGTTGCGAACCAATCTGGATTTCACGCAGGACCTGGGGTATGCCAGCGCGGTCGAGATGTGCAACGGGGCGGGGGTGTGCCGCAAACTGGGCTCGGGCACGATGTGCCCGTCATTCATGGCGACCCGCGAAGAAGAGCATTCCACGCGAGGTCGTGCCAACGCCCTGCGCAATGTCCTGAATGGCCGGCTCGATCCGGACCTGTTGACCGAAAAACGCCTCTACGAGACGATGGACCTGTGCCTGCAGTGCAAGGCGTGCAAGGCAGAGTGCCCGTCTTCGGTGGACATGGCCACCATCAAGGTGGAGTTCCTGGATCGGTACCACCGGGAAAACGGGACTCCATTGCGTTCAAAGTTCTTTGCCCGCGCGGCGCTGCAGGCCCGCCTGTTCAGCGGCTGGAAGGCGCACATCGTGAATCGGATTTCCAATCGCCCCTTCATGCGGCAAATGATGGAAAAGACCCTTGGCATCTCGGCGCAGCGCACATTGCCGCCGTTTGCTGCAAAGCCATTCACGTCCTGGTACCGGAAGCATGTACGGGGGGCCGTGAAAAGCGGCACCCGTCCACGTGTGGTGCTCTTCAATGACACGTTCAATACCTACCACTATCCGGACGTCGCCCGGGCGGCAACGCTGTTCCTGGAGGCCTGTGGTTTCGAGGTGATCCTGCCCGGTCACCGGTGCTGCGGTCGACCTGCCATTTCAAAGGGACTGGTCGATGTGGCCCGCAAACAGGCTTCCCAGACGCTCGACAAGCTGCTTCCATTTGCCCAGGAGGGACTGCCTATCATCGGGCTGGAGCCCAGCTGCATCCTCTCGTTTGATGACGAATACCATCGGCTGCTGCCGGGCGATGCCCGGGTGCAGGTGGTGGCGGAGCAGGCTGTCCTCTTCGATCAATTCGTTACCAGCCTGGATCCTGACATCCTGCCTGCGATGCGTGGGTACGACGAAGTGTTGCTGCACGGTCACTGTCACCAGAAGGCCGAGGTCGGCACGGCCGGTACCCATGCGGCCATCGGGCGCATCGAGGGGTGCAGCGTGAACGAAGTGGACTCGGGGTGCTGTGGCATGGCTGGATCGTTCGGCTTCGAAAAGGAGCACTTCGACATCTCCATGTCGATCGGAAAGCAGCGCCTGTTCCCGGCCGTACGCGAAACGCCGCGTCACGCCACCGTCGTGGCACCGGGCGTCAGTTGTCGCCAGCAGATTGCCGAGGGCACGGGCCGCAAGGCCATCCACCCGGCCGAGCTCCTGTACCGGGCGATGTTGCGCGCCCAAGAGTCGGGAGATGGTGCTGCGCTGCCGGCCGAACCGGCGGAGTTGACCTCGTGACGGACCATCACATGACACCGGATGAATTCCGCGAGCACGGCAAGAGGGTCGTGGACTGGATTGCGGACTATTACGAATGGGTCGAAGCCCAGCGCGTTTTGCCCGATGTCAAGCCGGGCGATCTCCGCGCCGGATTGCCGCTCGAGCCGCCCGAGAAGGGCGAACCCTTCGAGCACATCCTCGGGGATGTGGATACGCTCATTGCTCCCGGCCTGACGCACTGGCAGAGCCCGAAGTTCATGGCCTACTTCCCGTCCAATACCTCCTTCCCATCCATTCTGGGGGAGATGCTGGCGGCAGGCATGGGGCAGCAGGGGATGGTCTGGAAAACGAGTCCCATCTCCACCGAACTCGAAACCCACGTCATGGACTGGCTGGTGACGCTTCTGGATCTGCCGGAGCATTTCCGCGGCAACGGGGTCATCCAGGACACGGCTTCGAGTGCCACGCTGTGCGCCATGCTGGCGGCGCGCGAGCGCATCACGGACGGTACGGCCAACAAACAGGGCGTACCCTCCAACCTTGTGGCCTACACCTCGAACCAGGCGCATTCATCCATCCAGAAGGCTGCGCGGATCGCGGGCATCGGGGACGAGCGGATGCGCATGATTCCGGTGGACGATGGCTTCCGGATGGATACGGACGCGCTGGCGGCCGCGATCCGCGCAGACCGGGCGGCGGGCCTCACGCCGTTTTTCGTATGCGCTGCGGTGGGGACGACGTCTTCGATGGCCGTGGACGATGTGGCAAGGATTTCCCGGGTCGTCCGGCGTGAGGCCCCCGACATGTGGGTCCACGTGGATGCTGCCATGGCCGGTACGGCCGCTGTGTGTCCCGAATTCCGCTGGATCCACGACGGGCTGGAGCAGGCCGACTCCTACTGCTTCAATCCGCACAAGTGGATGTTCACCAACTTCGACTGCAACGCGTTCTGGGTGAAGGACCGCAAGGAGCTCATCGATGCGCTCAGCATCCTGCCCGAGTACCTTCGCACGGCCGAACACCTTTCGGGCGATGCTATCGACTACCGTGACTGGCAGGTCCCGCTGGGTCGCAAATTCAGGGCGCTGAAATTGTGGTTCGTCCTCCGTCACTACGGAGCCGAAGGCCTCAGGCATCACATTGCCGAGCATGTACGGCTGGCCGAATCCTTCGAGGCGCACATCAGGAAGGACAGTGATTTTGAACTCGTCGTGCCGCGTTCCCTCAATCTGGTCTGTTTTGCCCACAAGAGCGGCGATGCCTTCACAGAGCGCCTGATGGAAGCGGTGAACGCTACCGGGCAGCTCTATCTCAGCCACACCCGCCTGGGCGACCGGTACACCATTCGATGCTCCATCGGAGGGCGGGACATGCAGCAGCGCCACGTGGACGCCGCCTGGAATCTCATCGCGCAGACTGCCCGAAGCCTGGTCGCCTCGATGTGATGCAGCAGGAATCGCCCCGATATCTGCGTGAAACCCTCGGTACCTGGATCGGGCCGCTCCTCTTCGTGCTTTTCTGGATTTCTCCTGCACCGGATGGCTTGTCGGCGGCGGCCTGGCATACGGCGGGCATCGGGCTCTGGATGGCCGTCTGGTGGATGAGCGAAGCGGTGCCCATTCCCATCACATCGCTCCTGCCCCTTGTCCTGTTTCCCGTGCTCGGAATCGCTCCCATCCGCGAGGCCGCCGAGCCGTACGCCAATCCGCTGATCTATCTGTTCATGGGCGGCTTCATGCTGGCCATCGGGATGGAGAAGACCGGACTGCACAAGCGCATCGCCCTGTCGCTGCTCAGGCGGGTCGGTACGCGACCGGACGCCATCATCGGAGGTTTCATGTTGTCGGGTGCCCTCCTGAGCATGTGGGTGACGAACACGGCCACGACCATGATGATGCTGCCCATCGGGCTTTCCATCATCGCGTTGGCCAAGGGCCAGCTGGAGCACGAGTCCTTTCCCAATCTGGGTCCGGCCCTGATGCTGGCCATCGCCTATTCCTGTACGATCGGCGGGCTGGGTACGCTCATAGGAACGGTGCCCAATGCCCTGGTGGCTGGTTTCATGCAGGAGACCTACGGGATCGAGATCGGTTTCGTTCAGTGGATGGGCGTCGGCGTCCCTTTGATCGTCGTGGGACTTCCTTTGACATGGTGGCTCCTGACTCGGGTGCTTTTCGACCTGGGCCGTGAGCGTATCGCGGGCATGGACGCCCTCATTGACAGCCAGTTTGCGGAGATGGGCAAGCCCACCAAGGATGAGAGGGCGGTCTTCCGCATTTTTGGAGTGGTGGTGCTTCTCTGGTTGACCCGTCCGCTGTTGACGGCCTGGGTGCCCGGCCTGTCCGATACCGTGATTGCCCTGGCGGGGGCGCTGGCACTGTTCCTGGTACCCTCGTCCACGCCCGGCGAGACCTGGGAAACCCGATTCCTCATCACCTGGGAAGACGCCAAACGCCTGCCTTGGGGTATCCTGGTACTGTTCGGCGGTGGCCTTTCCCTGGCGGCGTCCATCAGCAACACGGGCCTGGCGGCCTGGCTTGGGACCCTCATTTCCGGTATTTCGGACTGGCCGGTCATCCTGATCATCCTGTCGGTTACGCTGCTCGTCATTTTCCTCACTGAACTGACCTCCAACACGGCAACAACGGCGGCTTTCCTGCCGGTGATGGCGTCCGTGGCGCTCGGGATCGGACAGAATCCGTTCCTCCTGACCATTCCGGCCACCCTGGCGGCCAGTGCGGCGTTCATGCTGCCCGTGGCCACGCCGCCCAACGCCATCGTGTATGGGTCGAACCTGCTTTCGATACCCCAGATGGCGCGCACGGGCATCTGGATGAATCTCCTTTTCACCGTCCTGATGACCGGGATGGTCTATTTTCTGGTCCAGTGGGTGTTCGGTGTCGAGCCGGGCATCCTACCCGTGTGGGCCTCTTGAACCATTGATTCCATCGCGTCATGCACCTGTCCGATACCAGCCATTCCATTTTTGTTGCCGGCCATCGCGGATTGGTGGGTTCCGGTGTGGTGCGTGCCCTGCGCGACGCAGGATTCGGTAACCTGATCCTGCGGTCCCGGCAAGAACTGGACCTGACGGACAAGGCTGCCGTGAAGGCGTTCTACGAAGCGGAGAAGCCGGATTTCGTGGTCGTGGCCGCCGCCAAGGTGGGCGGCATCCTGGCCAACGATTCGTACCCGGCCGATTTCCTGCACACGAATCTGGAAATCCAGTCCAACGTCATCCACGGAGCCTACGAGGCCGGAGTCAAGCGGCTGATCTTCCTGGGCAGCACGTGCATCTATCCCAAACTGGCGCCGCAGCCGCTCAAGGAAGACTATCTGCTCACCGGCCCGCTGGAGCCGACCAACCAGTGGTACGCCATCGCCAAGATTGCGGGCGTCAAACTGTGCGAAGCGCTGCGTCGTCAGCACGGCGTCGATTTCGTATCCATGATGCCTACGAACATGTACGGGCCGGGCGACAATTTTGACTTGCAGTCTTCGCACGTCCTGCCGGCCCTGATCCGCAAATTCCTCGATGCGAAGGGTACGAAGGAGCCGGTCACCCTTTGGGGTACGGGCTCGCCCAAGCGCGAATTCATGTACGTGGACGATCTGGCCTCCTCCATCCTGCACGTACTGCGTACGCCGGAAGAGGCGCTGTTCGAGGCTGCTCCGGACGGACTGATCAATGCCGGCGTGGGGGAAGACCTGTCCATTGCCGATCTGGCCGAAACGATCAAGAAGGTTGTCGGAGCCACCAATCCCATCGTCTACGACACCGACAAGCCGGACGGCACGCCGCGCAAGCTGGTGGATGTGACCCGTCTCTTTGCCATGGGATGGCGACCCGAGGTGGATCTGGAAGAGGGCATTCGCCGGACGTACGAGTGGTACCTGGAGCAGGCGGGATAAGCCCCCGGGCCTGGCTCCGACTCAGTGCACCACGTTGCGCTCCCTCAGGAGCCGGATGACCGCATGCGAGAACAGCGGACGGATGCGATAGGGGTGGGAAGCCTCCACTGCGGAGTGCCGGTACAGTTTTCCAGCCTCGCGGACTTCCACCGTTTCGATGACGAGCGCGTTTCCGAGCGTCTCGAAAACCGTCAATGCCCGGTCCTCCGGAATGCGATCCACGCGCGCATATTCGTTCGGTGACAGCGAACCATGCTCCAGTATGGCCTTGAGAGCGAAGACCTGATCCAGGTTGAAGCCGGCAAAGAAGGACAGGTTCAGCGCAGGGGTGGGTACCACCGTCATGGAGCTGGCATCGTCCGACATGCGCACGGATCGGATCCACTGCAGCAGGGCCATCTGGATGTTCTGCCCGAACTGGGAGAAGAGGCGATCGAAGAAGGCCTCTTTCAGGATTTGCTGGCGCATGTCCCTGCTGGATACTCGTCGAAGTTTGCGTTTCAGCAGCGGACTCGGCTCTTCCGGTTCGGCAAACTCCAGCGGGATACCGCTCTTCTTGTGCCGCTCCATGATGAGACGCTCGAGGTCGACCCGCGTCAGATCCGTCATTGCGTGGACATTGACCAAGGCCGCTGAATCGGCATCGGCCGTCTTGAGCAATTGCCACGCAAACGAGGACATTGTCCCGATCCAGATGATGCGCGAATCCGTCAGTGACATTAGCTGCAGCATGTCCACCAGCAGGTCATAACCGCCGATGCCCCGAAGCATCAGCACTTCGAGATGCTCCACGATGCAGACCGGGGCTTCGGACGCATCGAGATCATTGAGCAGGGCGGACGCCGCCCTGGGTACATGATCTGTTTGGGGAATGGGCAGTTCCAGCGCTTCGGCCAGCATGGAAAGCAGGGCACCGGGGTCTGATGGGCGATTCCGCAGACGCAGGATCTTGACGGTCCGGTCCGAGAGGTCCGTGGACTGCAGTACGTTGAGCAGGCTGGTCCGACCGGACGAAGGGCCTCCTACGAGCAACGCGGCCTGCGGCATTCCGAGGTCGAACTGGTGCAGTTGGTTCTCAACGAATGTCACACTTTCGCTGCGTCCGATCAGGAGATCCGGATCGGACAGCGGTTGGAAAGAGAACAGTTTCCGGTAGACGGCGGGCACGTTCTCGAGGACCTGCTCAAGTTCGGCCAGCCCCAGGGCCGTCTCATGGAAGGATGCCCTGGTGGGCGATGGCGTACCGACCGCCTCTTTTCCACGCTCGATGAGCGCCTTCGCTTCGCGGTGCCCGCGACGCAGAAGGCGCTCCGACAACAGGCGCAAGTGGCGCGAGAGCCGGGACAGGCGCTGTCCTGCTTCCCGGGCCTCGGCATCCAGGCGGGAGCGGACATCCATGACGTACGCCCCGACCTGATGCTCTACCTGCAACCGATCCTGGATACGTGTCCACGCGCGTAGCGTCTGAATGCGGTACGCGTGCATCAAGAGGGCGGCACCCCCTTCAATCTTTTCGCTGATGGCACCGATGGCATCCCGGGTCCGCTGAAGGCTTTCCTCCATCATGGTCAGGAGCTGATCGGCGTCGGAATCCTCTCCTGCGTCTGAAGCATCCGCGGCATCGTCGTGGGAAGCCGTGGCGGAATCGAAAGAGAAGCGGACGATGGACGGCAGGTTGACGAGTTCTTCCAGCGATTCTTTCAGGTCATCGCGTGCATCCGAAGTTCGTACGACCAGTTTTTCGGCATCGATCTCGGCCACCCCGTTGCGCACGACATCCCGAAGGGCCACGACGCGCGGATCCTCGTCAGGGTCCACTGCGGCGTCTGACTCTGAAAACAGCGGATGGAGGTGATACGGCTCGGGCAGGGCGTCCACGAGGTGGGACAGGCCTTCCAGGAAGGCTTGATTCTCATCCTGAACGCGTGTGAGCAGGGACAATTCCTGGATGGGTTCCACGAGCTGTTCCTGGACGCGTTTGATGGCTTCGTCTCCGAGCGCCTTGAGGGAGGCCGTCTGTCCCTCGAAGAGGTCCTGACCGGATCCGCCCGTTTGCCGCGAAAGGTTGTGCTCGGCTTCTTCTAGTTGCTGAGCGACAGCCGACGTGCGTTGCTTGATGGGCCGGACGAGTTTGTCGTCGACTTCCCGTTCGGTCGTGTCCACGAGGCGATCCAGTTCGGCGCGCAGGAAGACCAGTTCAGAAAAGAAGGTCGCTCGGGAGGAGAGGCGCCGCTTCCATGCGGCCCAGGATTCCCTTCTGGCGTCGATACGGTCCAACCGCTTTGAAAACACGGCGTCTTCAACGAGCGGAATATCGCTCATGAACGACCCCGCTTTCTCCACCTCGGCCTCCAGGGAGACCCACGCCTGCTCCATGCGCTGGTCCGCACCGTCGGCAGACATGCTTCTCAACTCGGTCGAGGCTTCAGTCAACCGCTCCACCAGCAGCGCATGCGCTTCCGTCAGTTGCCCAAGGGCCTCATCAATGGATTCCTGAGAGATGCCGTTTTTCTTTTCGTCCGGGGTAGCCAGTACATCGGCGGCTTCATCCTCGGTGATCGGGAGGCTGCCGTTGGCCAATCGGCTTCGGTTTTCCGCCCGCAAGGCTGCATAGACCACATCGGAGACGGCCTTCTCGACGCGACTCGCGTGGCGTGCCAGCCGGCGACGATCATCATCCAGGATTTTTCCGAACTGGACCGGGAGCCATTCGCGAGCCAGTGCCGACCCCAACAGCCGGAAGGGTACAATTCGAACAGGCTGCTTTCCGTCGGATCCGAAGCGCCGCGTCAGGCGGACGACGCCCTTGCGCAGGGAGGTAATCGCTCCGTCGGCGGAAGAGGCCTGATAGAGACGTTCAGGTTCGGGCTCTTCGATCTGTTCAGGCAGTCTGGACCCGATGACATCCTGCGATGTCATCCAGTCGCGGAACACCGCCGCCATCTCGTCGGGAGAAAGCAATGTTTCAACCAACTGCTGGTACGCTGGGAGCGTTGATTCGGCCAGTCGCACCCGGAAGGAAGTCAGATCGTCGGGAGCAGGGGCGGGTGGAAGAGCACCCTTCAAGCCATTGGCAGCCTCCAGCGAGGCGGTCAGGCGATCCTGCACGGTTGTGGCGAAGCGGTGTCCGGTTTCGAACGTCTGCCGGCGCAGGTCCTGCATACTGGTGTCCAGATCAGGCATGGGCACCTCCATCCTGTCTTCCGGGTTGTTCGCCCCGGTGCATGACCGCCATGGCATCGTGGCGGGTCAGGAGGCCCGCCTCCCGGAAGGCTTCGCGGCATCGCTCCGTGATGTCGCTCATGAGCAGGAATTCGTAGCGGGTATCCAGGACGTAGGCTTTGACTTTCAAATGCGTCAGGAAGGTCTCCTTGAACTCGTCCTTGACAATGACCACGATGGGCTTGTTGCGGTAGACGTATTTCGAGGAAGCCGCGGCCTGGAAAGCGATGCGTTTGGCCAGACGCTCATCCACCCATCCGGGCAGGTAGAGATCGGTCACCACCTGGCAATCGAGGGCACCGGCGTTGGCATTGGCCACCTGCGAGTCGACAACCTGGGCATTGGGAACGGTCACCAGATTGTCGTCTGGCGTGACAATACGGGTGGAGCGCAGCCCGATCGAGGATACCTCGCCGTACGTGCCGGCCACCGAGATCTTGTCGCCGACCTGGAAGGGCCGGTCGGTGATGATGACGAGGCCACCGAAGATGTTCTTGAGCAGATCCTGTGCGGCAAAACCGACGGCCACACCGATGGCGGCAGTAGCCGCAAACAGGCTCTGCGCATTGACCTGGAAGACGAACCGGATGATGACGTAGAGGCCGATGCTCCAGATCAGGACGCGGGCCAGCGGGACCATCCGCTTGTAGAAAAGGCGTTGCTCGGCGCGTCGTTCAGAAAGTCGGTCCAGGAGCCAGACGATGGCCTTGTTGAACAGATAGAACAGGACCAGAAGGACGATGGCCCAGAAGATGCGCATGCCGATGTTCTGGACCACGTCTCCGGCTTGTTCAAGCGTCTCGCCAACGCGTCTGCCTGCGGCCGACGTGTCCGACGCGGCAGTCAGGGTGTCCGCGGGTACAGCCACCGGAGGTACCGCGGGAGGAACGGCAGCACTGTCCACCACGGCGGACGAATCGGCGCTCGCAGTCGGAGTATCCGCCGGCGAATCCGTATCGCACCCGACGGTCAGGGACACGACCAGGACCAATACGGCCCAGCGGAAAGAGAAGCGCAAGGGAGTTGGCATGAAAGACGGGCCGGGAGGATGCATGATGGGCTTTCCGGAACCCTCGAATTCTGCATTCTGTTACGTATCAGAGTATACAGAGCGGCCCGGATCAATGCATCGTTTTACGGCATTCGGCCATGGGCAGCCCAATTATTCCCGATACCGATCCCCATCTCCCCCCATGACCATCCTTCAGGAAGCCCAGGATGCTGCCCAGGAAGTCGTTGACTCGACGGCCACCATCCCGGATACCACTACCGCCATGGAGGACACGACGGATGGCGTCCTGCAGGCGGGCAAGGAAGTCGGTTCCGCGATAGATGCCCTGGCAACGGGGGACATCAATTCTTTCAATGAGCAGATTGGGGCCTTCTTTTCCAATTTCGTCGAGAATGTCCTGCCCAACGTGATCACGGCTACGCTGGTATTCCTCTTCCTGTATCTGGTCTACCGGGTACTTCGCAAACTCCTTTCCCAGGTGCTGCATCGCAGCAAACGGATCGACGCGGGACTGGAAAGCCTCCTCATGAAGTCCTACGCCATCGTGGCCTGGGTCTTCATCGTGGTGATGGTGCTCGCCCAGTTCGGGATCGATGTGACGGCCCTGGTGGCCGGTCTGTCCATCGCCGGTCTGGCTCTTGGTTTTGCTGCCCGGGACAGCCTGGAAAACTTCATTTCCGGGGTGACCATCATGATCGACCGACCGTTTCGCGTAGGGGATCAGGTGGTAGTCGACGGTACGTACGGCACCGTGCAGGAAATCACCTTGCGATCGACCCGGCTGCGGACCCTGAACAATGAGGTCATGGTCATGCCCAACACCCTCATGATCAACCAGAAACTGGTCAACCACACGCTGATGGGCATCGTGCGCGTCGAAGTGCCCTTCGGCATTGCCTACAAGGAGTCAACCGAAGCCGCCCGATCGGTCGTGATGGCGCTCTTGCAAACAGATTCGCGCATCGCGGCGGACCATCCAGCCGAGGTGGTGACCACGGATCTCGGTTCCTCGAGCGTCAACATGGTGTTGCGGTTCTACATCCGGGATACCTCGAAAGAAGTCCCCATCAAGGCGGAGTACACCGAGAAGATCTTCAAGGCGCTCAAATCCGCACAGATCGAGATCCCGTTCCCGCACCTTCAACTGTTCATCGACGGCGCCAAGGGCCTCAAGGGGCTTTCGAATGGCAATGGCGGCGCATCCATGGACTGGAAGCCGATCGAATAGTCCGGTTGCTGCAGGTCCTGGTGCCGCGGGGGAACGCTACCACATGCGTGTAACACGCGTAGCGGCAATCGAATCCAGCCGGGGGTATTCCTGCCGGAGGACGTCCGCCGTCAGATCCGTTCGCATCGGAGCGGCCCCGTACTCGCCGTTCAGGCTGTCCACGGTGGCCATGCCCCGGATGATGCGGCCGATGGGCGGATAGCCGATGACGCCGCCGGCATCCAGCGAATCCAGTCGCGTATTGTCCACCAGATTGATGTACATCGTGGTGTTGCGGGAATTGCGACCAGCGCGCGCAAAAGAAATCGTACCACGCATGTTGCTCTGGCGTACCGGTTCGTCCTGAATCTTCATGTCATTCCAGACGGCGTCAATGTCCGGGTCTCCGGATCCACCGAACTGCGCGACGAAGCCGTCAATCACCCGATAGAAACGGGTACCTTCGTAGTAGTTGTTGCGGAAAAGGTAGAAGGCCCTGTCCACACCCTTGGGCGACCAGTCCCGATAGAAACGCAGGTTGACGGCGCCCTTGCTGGTCAGCATTTCGACATCAAAGGAGTCGGGGGCAGGCTGTGCCATGGTGGCCAGCGACGGGCTGCGCAGTGGATCGGAGGAGCCGCAACCGGTAGCCAAGAGGATGGAGGCGGTCAGGAAAAGACCAAGGAGAACGGACCGGGTGGACGTGCGCATGATGCCGAACGGTTGCAAAGTGGAGTGGTAAGTCAGAACAGGAATTTAATGGCTGCAGCGGCTACGGCCACAATCAGGACGCGATGGATCCAGGTATCGGCGTTTTCGAACCGGACGATCCACCGCACACCGATCCAGGCACCGAGCGCCTGGAAAACGGCCATCGCCAGTCCATATCCGATGTGGACCTGGTCGAACCAGAAGAACACAGCCAGGCTGGGAATGCTGTAGAGAAAGACGACCAACAGTTTGATGCCATTTCCGCTGCGAAGCGTGAAGCGGGAGATCAACACCAGCCCGGCCAGCAGGAAGATGCCTACACCGGCCTGGATGAATCCACCGTAGACGCCGATAAGGAAGAAAGCCAGAAGGGACAGGGGATGCTTGGAGCGGCCGGGATCCATCGCTTCCTCATGGATCCAGCGCGACGGCTTGAGGATCAGGACCACCAACATGAAGGCCATCAACAGGCCCAGCACCATGTTCATGGTCTCCTCGTTCAGGTCCACCGCAATGAACGCGCCTACGATAGCGCCAACGATGATGGCGACCAGGATGGGAGTCGATCCTTTGGTGGGCAGTGCATCCCGGTTCCGATAGGTGGCCAGCCCCACGCCACTCTGCAGCAGGACGCCGATGCGATTCGTGCCGTTGGCCACCGGGGCCGGCAGGCCACAGATGAATACGAAGATGGGCAGCGTGATCAGGGACCCGCTGCCGGCCAGGGTGTTGATGATGCCCGTGCCGACACCCGCTACCAGGAACAGCAGCCATTCAGCGGCACTGAGGTCGATGCCCAGGAAGCCCTCCATTCAGGTGGACCTCCGGCTGCCGTGTTGTCCTCGGGGCACCGATCAGGCCTCCTTGGTGCGCTCTCCGTCCACCAAGCGCCAGATGCCGAGAGGGTTGCCGTCTTTGATGGCATCGGGGAGGAGATCCTGCGGGACATCCTGGAAGCAGAACGGGCGGCTGAAACGCTCGATGGCCCCCGTTCCCACCGAGGTTGAACGAGCATCCGTGGTGGCCGGGAAGGGTCCTCCGTGGACCATGGCGGAGCACACTTCGACGCCTGTGGGGAAGCCGTTCACGATCAGGCGACCGCAGCGCTCCTGCATGGCCCGGACCACGGCAGTGTCCATGGGATGGTCGGCCGCGTCGGCCTGGATGGTCATGGTCAGCTGTCCTTCGAGGGAGACGATGACGCGCTGCAGTTCGGCGTCGTCCGCATAGGTGACGATGGTCGTCGAGGGACCAAAGGCTTCGCCTGTCAGTGATTCGTCAGCGAGCAGGGCGGACGCCGTCGTGCGGAAGACCCACGGGTTGACCCGGTTCGAGGCGGTATCATTGACCGTGGAGGCCAGGGTTTCGACGGCCGCGTGGCCCGCGCGCGCCTGCGTGGCCTCGTTGTAGGCTTTGGAGATGCCGGCGTGGAGGGCCGTACCGCCCTTCGAGTCGTCCATGGCGGCCGCAAAGTCCGCGATGAAGGCTTCGGCCTCGTTGCCGGCGGGGAGGAGTACCAATCCGGGGTTCGTGCAGAACTGTCCGACACCCAGGCTGACGGATCCTGCCAGACCGGCTACGAGGGCGTCTTTGCGGGCCTTCAGGGCGTGCGGACGGATGACAATGGGGTTGATGGAGCTCATCTCGGCGTAGACCGGGATGGGCTCCTTGCGGGCAGCGGCCCGTTTGGAGATGGCAAGCCCGCCGAAGCGGGAGCCGGTGAAGCCCACGGCCTTGATGGCCGGGTGATCGACGAGCGGCACGCCAACATCCTGACCGGTGCCTTGCAGCATCGAAAACGTACCTTCGGGCAGGCCCGATGCCTTGACGGCTTTCTGGATGGCCGACCCCACGATCTCACTCGTTCCGGGGTGGGCAAAGTGGCTGACGGCTACCACCGGGCAACCGGCAGCAAAAGCCGATGCGGTGTCGCCACCGGCAACGGAAAAGGCGAGAGGGAAGTTGGAGGCACCGAACACGGCCACGGGACCCAGGGCGATGCGCAAGTAGCGCAGGTCGGGCTTGGGGACGGGCGCACGATCGGGCTGGGCCGTCTCGAGTCGCGCATCCACCCAGGAGCCTTCTTCCACCAGATCGGCAAACATCCGCAGCTGCCCGATCGTGCGCCCGAGTTCGCCGTTCGCGCGGCCTTCCGGGAGGGCCGTTTCGAGGGGCATGCGGGCCACGATGTCCGGGCGAGCGTTGTCCAGTTCGTCGGCCACGGCGCGCAGGAAGGCCGCGCGCTTCGAAGGAGACGTGGTCGAAAACACCGGAGCCGCCTCGGCGGCCAATTCGGCAGCGCGAGCCACCTCGGCTTTCGACGCCGTGTGGAACGTGCCATCGAGGGCCTGGCCCGTGGCGGGATTCATGGCCTGAAACGATCCAGCCGATTCTGATCCGTGGGAAAAGCCGATGAGGGAGCGTCCGTGGAACGTCATGGAAATCATCAAATGGTGCAAGAGGTACCGTCGTGCCGCGTTCTGGGCGGCGGGAACGGGAAGATACGGGGCTGAAACGTCTTGGCTGGGCAAGTCAGGTGAAAACCGCCCGAATCGGGTTTCCCCGACAACCGGATGCCCCAGAGCTTCGTACCCTGAGGGTGCGGCAGTGTGTCCTGTCGCCGCTGTCACATGGTTCAAGCGGATTCATGGAACGACCCTACATATTCCGGGCTCGCGGCCTGACCAAGATCTACGACATGGGCGAAGTCCGTGTCGAGGCGCTCCGGGACGTCGATTTCGACCTGTTCGAAGGGGAACTGCTGGTGCTTCTGGGGGCGTCGGGAAGTGGCAAGAGCACCCTCTTGAACATCCTCGGAGGTCTGGACGCGCCTACCGAAGGCAATGTCTGGTACAGGGACCGCGAACTGGATACGGCAGACGAGGACGCGCTAACAGAGTATCGCCGGCACCACGTCGGATTCGTTTTCCAGTTCTACAACCTGATTCCTTCGCTGACGGCCCGTGAAAACGTGTCCCTGGTGACAGAGATCTCTGACGACCCGATGCCGCCCGAAGAAGCCCTGGATCTGGTGGGCCTCGCCGACAGACTGGACCATTTCCCGGCGCAGCTGTCGGGCGGCGAACAGCAACGTGTGGCCATAGCCCGCGCCGTCGCCAAACGCCCGCAGGTATTGCTCTGCGACGAACCGACCGGTGCCCTTGACCTGGAAACCGGCCGTATCGTGCTGAGGGCCCTCGAGCGCGTGAATACCGAGCTCAAGACGGCCATCGCCGTCATCACCCACAATGCCGCCATTGCGGGCATGGGGGATCGTATCGTGAAAATGGGCAGCGGCCGCATTGCCTCTGACGAGCCCAACCCGAATCGCATCCACATCGACGAAATCAGCTGGTAGAATGCGGAGCTTGCGCAGGAAACTGGTGCGGGATATCTGGCACAATCGGGGGCAGGTCCTCTCGATTGCGGCGGTGGTAGCTACGGCCATCATGACGGTCCTGTCCATGCGGGGCACGTACGAGTCGCTCCTGCATTCAAGGGATTCGTTCTATCAGGAGTCCTCCTTTCCGCATGTCTGGGCGAATCTTGAGCGAGCGCCTGAATCCGTGCGGGCACGCATCGAAGCCATCAACGGGGTCAGCGCCGTGGATACCCGCATCCGGTTCATGGCCAACCTGCGAGTGCCGGATCGATCGGGCTCCATCACGGGTCTGTTTTCCTCCGTGGATCCGGAGGTGCACTCCCTCGGTCAACTGGTTCTGCGTTCGGGGCGCTTGCCGGGCATCCGTGAACGGGACCGCGTGGTCATCAACGAGAAGTTTTCCGAGGCCAACGATCTGGGCGAAGGGGACACGTTCGACGGAATCATAAACGGGCAGATGCGGCACCTGACGGTCGTGGGAGTCGCCATATCACCCGAATACATGTATCCGCTGGCTCCCGGATCGATTTTCCCGGACAACGAGACCTTCGGGTTGGTGTGGATGGGCCGGGAAGTGCTGGCAGCAGAGTCCGATATGGAAGGCGCGTTCAACGAGGTCGCCGTGCAGCTGCAGGAAGGCACGCGGGAAGCTGCCGTCATCGACGCTCTCGATCGCATCCTGAAGCCGTACGGCGGGCAAGGGGGATATGGACGATCCGAACAGATTTCGCACCAGTTCCTTGAGGGCGAGTTGACGCAGAACCGCAACACAGGCACGCTGATTCCGGCCGTCTTCCTGGCCGTGGTGGCCTTTTTGCTCAACATGGTCCTGCGCCGCCTCGTGGACACGCAGCGGCAGGAGATTGCCGTCCTGAAAGCATTCGGGTACACGAATACCGATGTAGGGTGGTTCTATCTCCGGTTTGCCTTGCTGGCCGTGTTCATTGGAACCGTTGTGGGCGTTCTGGTGGGCACCTGGCTCGGGCAGGTGATGGTGGAGATGTACAAGGAATACTTCGTTTTCCCCGATCTCCGGTACCGCTTCGGTGTGGACCTGGTGGCCATTGCCGTCGTCATTTCCATCCTTTCGGCCGCCGTGGGAGCGCTTGGAGGCGTCCGCGCGGCCACCAGCCTGCCGCCGGCAGAGGCCATGCGACCCAAAGCGCCGGCGCACTTCCGGGCCGGTATTTTCGAGCGGATGGGTTTCGAGAAGTGGCTGTCTTCGACCGCTCGGATGGTCCTTCGCAACATCGAACGCCAACCGGTGAAGAGTCTGCTCTCCGCCATGGGGGTCGCTTTTTCCGTAGCCATCCTGGTGCTGGGGATGTTCATGTTCGATGCCATCGAGTACATGATGGATCTGCAGTTCAACCAGGTGCAGCGGGAGGACATTTCGTTGGTCTTCGAGCGCCCGCTGCCCGAGTCCGTCCAGACTGAGCTTGAGCACTACCCAGCTGTCACGGAGGCCGAAATCTTTCGTGCCGTGCCGGTTCGGCTCATCAATGGTCACCTCGAGAAAGAAGCGGGCATCACAGGACGCAGACTGGGGGACGACCTGCAGCGTATCGTGGACGAGGACGGCAAGGAAATCAGACTACCCAGTGATGGCCTCGTACTGAGCCGTTTCCTGGCAGACGAATTGGGACTGGATGGACCGGGGATGGTCCGGGCCGAAATCCTGGAGGGCAGCCGGCCGGTGCGGACGGTGGCAGTTGTGGACATCGTGGACGATTTCCTGGGCGCATCCGTCTACATGGAACTGGATGCGCTGCATCGGCTTGCCGGGGGCACACGGTCCGTGAATGGTGCCAATCTGAAGGTTCTGCCGGGCACTCGGGAGGCGGTCATGGACGAGATGGCCTCGCTGCCGTCCATTGCGGGCGTCAGTTCGCCCCGGAAGATGTACGAGATCTTCCGTCAGCAGATGGACGAGGGCTTCCTTCTGGGCGTGTTCTTCCTGGTGTTCTTTTCCTCCATCATCGCACTGGCCGTGATCTATAACGGCGCCCGTATCGCGCTTTCCGAGCGGGGACGGGAGCTGGCCAGCCTTCGCGTCCTCGGTTTTTCGAAACAGGAGGTGGCGGTGCTTCTTTTCAGCGAACAGGGCCTCATCACTTTCGTGGCCATCCCGATCGGATGGCTGCTGGGCTACTGGATGTCCTGGGCGATGGTCAATGCCTTCGTCACGGAGTCCTATCGCATCCCGTTCCTGGTGGACACCGGGACCTTCCTTTTCTCCGCGGCCGCCACCATCATTGCTGCCGTGCTCAGCAGTCTGGTGGTGCGTCGCCGTCTGAATCGCTATGATCTTATATCCGTACTCAAAACGCGGGACTGACCCGCCATTCCCCATGTTCAAAGAAAAGGGAAGACTGATTCTGGTTGGAGTGACCCTGGTTGCCATCGTTGCGGTGGTAGTGTTTGCCACGCGCTCGAGTGGCATCATGGCCGAACTGGCCGTTGTCGAACAGACGGGGCTCAGCACCGCGGTCCGCGGCGAAGGCCAGACCCGTGTGCAGGAACGTTATGTGTTCACGGCGCCTGTCAGTGGACAACTGCTGCGGATAGATGCTCAGCCGGGGGATTCGGTGCGTTCGGGCGATGTCTTGTTCCGGATCCTCCCGCCGCCGGACTCTGAGCAATCAAGACGTGTGGCGCAGGCTCGTCTGGAAGCTGCCCGTTCCCAGGTAGTACGCATGGAGCGTATGCGGGACGATGCGCGGGCAGCAGCGGAGCAGGCCGAGCGGACCCTCGAACGTCAACGGGCCCTGGCGGAAGAAGAGATTCTGTCTCCTCAAGAGCTCGAGCAGGCCGAGTTGGCCGCCGCTTCGTCGCGCAGACAGTGGGATGCTGCCGAGTCGGCCCTGCGGGCCGCCCTGGCCGACGTGCAGAGCGCCGAAGCGCTGGCTTTGGTGGGCGAGGATGAGCGGATGAGAAACGGCGTTGTCGTTCGGGCCATCGATGAAGGGGTCATTCTTTCCATTCGGGACCGAAGCGGACGCGTGGTGGCTGCCGGAGAGCCGATTCTGGAAACCGGTAATCTTGCGCGACTGGAAGTGGTGGTGGATGTGCTCAGCGAGGACGCCGTGCAGATCCGACCGGGCAATCCGGTGGTGCTGTCCGGCTGGGGGGAAGAAGGATCGCTCAGTGCCCGTGTCCGATATGTCGAGCCGTCGGCCTTCACCAAGTGGTCAGCATTGGGAGTGGAAGAGCAGCGCGTCAATGTGGTCATCGATATCGAATTCTCAGCCTCGGGTTCGACAGCGGGCCCGCCCGAAGAGCCCATGGCGCCATCGACTGGACGTCTCGGCGATGGGTACCGCGTGGACGCCGACATCGAGATCTGGTCCTCGGACGATGCGCTGACCGTTCCTGTGTCTGCCGTATTCCGGGAGGCCGGCGAATGGTTCGTTTTTGCAGTGGCGGGGGACCTGGTCGAGCGGCGCATGGTCGCGCTCGGACAGCGCTCATCTGAATCAGCCGAAGTGCTGTCGGGATTGCAGGCCGGAGATGAAGTGGTGCGTTATCCGACGGCTGAAATCGTGGAGGGCGTCCGGATCAGCCGATGACGTGTCAACAGATCAGATGCCTTTGGCAGGCATTCGGCAGCGACCGGGTTTGGCACAATACCATCCATTGAACGATTCGGCAGCGTATGGTGTCGGATCAGCGGCCAATCCGAACATGTGGCGGATCGGACTGTAATGGATGGTGTTTCCCGCCCACTGATAGGCGTCCCCGGAACCAGTTACCTGTTGTCATGTCGAGCAGCCATCATCCCCATCCGTCCGAAGTCACCCCGGAATCCCTGTATCTCAACAGACGAGCATTCATCAAACGGGCCTCCGTGGCCAGTATTGGCGGCGCCATGGTGGCGGGCGGCGTGTGGGCGCGTCAGAAAGACGCTCCTCATGTCGAAGGCACATCCGACGATGAGCTGACCCCGTGGGAAACGGTGACCGGATACAACAACTTTTACGAGTTCGGGACCGGCAAGTCGGATCCCAAGAAGAACGCCCAGGATTTCCGGACGGACCCGTGGGCCATCGAGGTCACCGGGGAAGTGACCGAAAAACGCACCTTCACCTTCGACGAGCTGGTGGACGGCCTGACCGTCGAAGAGCGCATCTATCGCATGCGCTGTGTGGAAGGCTGGAGTATGGTCATCCCGTGGAATGGTTTTCCATTGAAGGACCTGATCGAGCGCCTCGGGCCGACCGAGGATGCCAACTATGTGGAGTTCACGACGCTTCTGGACCGGCAGCGGATGCCGGGCCAGAACAGCCCGGTTCTGCCTTGGCCGTACGTCGAGGCCCTTCGAATGGACGAAGCCATGCACCCGCTGACCATCCTGTCCACGGGCGTCTATGGCAAGAAACTGCCACCCCAGAATGGTGCGCCCATCCGCCTCGTCGTGCCCTGGAAGTACGGATTCAAGGGGGCCAAATCGATCGTCAAGATCCGATTCACCAAACGGCAGCCGCGGACAACGTGGAATGAAGCCATTCCGCATGAATACGGCTTCTATGCCAACGTCAACCCTGAAGTCGATCACCCCCGTTGGAGTCAGGCCACGGAACGACGACTGGGCGAATTTTTCCGCCGGGACACACTGATGTTCAACGGCTACGACGAAGTGGCACCGCTCTACGAAGGCATGGACCTGTCCAAGAATTACTGATGCCCATCACCCCGCCGATTCCCTCCGCGCCGCGGAAAAAAGACTGGGTGCCGGGAGCCAAGGTAGTGGTCTGGTTGGCCTCCCTGGCGCCTGTCCTGATCCTGGGCGACCGCATTTTCCTGTTCGGTCAATTCACCGGCGGCGACTTTGTCGATGATCCCGTCGAATTGATCCAGCACTGGACGGGCACGGCGTCCATGATCTTCCTCTTCCTGACACTGGGCATGACGCCCCTCAGGCGGTTGGCAGGATTCAACAAGGCGCATCGATTCCGTCGCCTGCTGGGACTGTTTTCCTTTTTCTACGCCTCCCTGCACGTATTCAGCTATTTCATTTTCGATCAGCGCATGCAGCTCGGGCCGATTGCCGAAGACGTCATCGAGCGCAACTGGATCCTGGTCGGTTTCCTGGCCTGGGTGCTTCTCATACCGTTGGCGGTGACCAGCACAACCGGCTGGATCCGCCGCATGGGCGGCAAGCGGTGGAACCGACTCCACAAACTCATCTATCCCACAGGGATTCTGGTGGTCCTGCACTTCCTTTGGCAGACCAAACTGCTGGAAAGCGAGCCCCTGATCTACACCGGCATCCTGGTCGCGCTGTTCGGCCTCCGGTGGTGGGTGCGGAAGTAGGCGGGCGTCACTTTCTGGGAAGTTGAACGCGGAATCGGGTTCGGCCCGGCTCGGACTCCACGAGAATCTGTCCCCGGTGCTGCTGGACGACAATCCGGTGGGCGATGTCGAGTCCCAATCCCGTGCCTTCGCCAACGTCCTTGGTGGAGTAGAAGGGCTCGAAAATGTGGGGAAGGACATCGTCCGGAATGCCCGGACCGTTGTCCTCGATGCAGACTTCCACCCGCTCGGCGAATGCCGAGGCGGCAATCCGGATCGTTCCATTGTCCGGCAGTACATCGATGGCATTGTCGATGATATTCGTCCAGACCTGATTCAACTCGCCCGGGAAGCCCGGAACGGACGGTAATTCGGCAGGCAGGTGCCGTTCGACGGTAAGGGCCTTGGCTTTCATCTTGTGGCCCAGCATGGTGACCGTGCTTTCGATCCCCGGGATCAGCTGAACGGGCTGCTTCTCGTTCGACCGATCCATGTGCGAGTACGACTTGACCGACTTGACGAGCTCGGAAATCCTCTCGGACGCCGCGTGTACTTCACCGATCAGGCGACTGGCCGTGGTACTTTGCTGTATCCAGGCTACCACGTCGTGAAGTGCCTCGGATGGAAGGTCCCGGGTGGCTTGCACGAGGCGCTCCACGGTAACTCCGGATTCGCCGAGGGCCGGTGCCAGATTCCAGGCCTCGTCCACGCCATGATCATCCAGCCAATCGAGAATGGCGTCTTCCTGATCGGCCCGCTCAAGGGCGGACAGGGATGGTTGTTCCAGGTGGAGCGTGCAGGCCTGGGCCGCAGGAAGGACAGAATCCGGCGTCAGTCCGTGGCCCAGCAGGCGGGCCACGGTGTTCGGCAAGTCCTTCAGCAGGGCATCCAGGTCCATGGCGGCCCGCTGGGCGGCTGCGGCCGGATTGTTGAGTTCGTGGGCAAGACCGGCCGACAGCTTTCCAAGAGCCATCAGTTTGCTTTGCTCCTGATCGGCCAATGTCGCTGACTTGACCCGATCGGACATCAGGGCTACCAGTCGCTGCCCGAGGATGGGTAAACGATACAGGACATCCGGAAAGCGATCCTTGTGCATCATCCCGACGCGGAGATTTCCGACGGCATCTCCCTTGGCCTCATAGACTTCCATGCGGCTGTAGGGGAGCATGCCCGTGATGTGGCCTTGGCCCACTTCCGAGAAGAACCGCCATTGCCCCTGCACAAAACGCAGGATGCGCATCTGACCGGAAAAGACCACCATCATGTGATCAGCCGGTGTGCCGTACGGAAATACGACATCGCCATCTTCGTACGTGTATTCCTCGAATTGCTGTGCCAGCCAGGCCAGATCGTCTTGCTGGATATCTTCAAAGTGGGATATTCCGCCGAGGTCTGCAGCAGTAATCATGATATCACCGGACGTATTGGTCGTCGACGTAGCACCAGCCCCATGACTCCCCATCCTCGATGGAGCGGATGACCGGGTGGCCTTCTTTCTCGAAATGCGCGCGGGCATGCTTGTTCTTGGAGGAGTCGCAGCAACCGACCTGTCCGCACGTCATGCACACCCGCAGGTGTACCCAGGTATCTCCCTGCTCGACGCACTGCGGGCAGACGTCTGTTGCGCTCGGGACCACGACCATCCGTGAGGCCGCATGGTCGCACATTTCCGAACGGGGATCCAGGACGATGCCGTCGGCTGAGGGTGTGCCCAGGATGTCTTCGTAGTCGTGTCCTCGGATATGCTCGATGATCCTGTCGATGTCGGGGACCGACACGTCGTGGTCCTTGAGGGTCTTGCCCAGAAGCTGGACGATGCTTTCAAGCTCGTCCACGATGACACAGTCCACGCCCTCCTCATGCAGCGAGCGGACATCCGACTTGCGGGGCGTACGCACCACGATGTGGACGTCCGGATTCATTTGACGGGCCACCATGGCCACACGGTGGGCCCAGCCCGGATTGTCGTCGGCAATGATGAGCGTCCGGGCAGCATCGATGTGGGCCAGGCCGAGGGTGTGCTGCTTGGTGTAGTCGCCCCTGAGTACGTGGATACCCATTTCTTCGGCTTCCGTGGCGCCCTCGGGACTGAGAGTGAGTACCAGAAAGGGAATGTCGAACGAGCGCAAGGATCGGACCAGGTACTGCGCTGACATCCCGTACCCGGCAATGATGACATGATTGCTCATGGCCGGGATGTGTCCGTGCACCATGGGTTCGGTTTGTACATCGGATGGAGTTTCCGGAGCGCTCATCCGATCACGCAGTTTCATGCCGAGGGTGTGCAGCAAGGGTGTCATGATCATGACGATGACCGTGGCTGCAATGAATGTCTGTGATCCGGTTCCCTCGAGTCCCGCCGGAAACAGTCCGGCCTCTCGTCCCGCCCGTTCCAGAACGAAGGAGAATTCCCCGATCTGTGCCAGCATGAGTCCCGAAGCGAGGGCGATGGGAAGGGGATAGCCCAGGATTTTCAGGCTGAGACCCGTCGTGATGATCTTGACGACGAGGACGACCACGACGATACCCAGAACGAGCGGAAGATTGCCAAACAGGAATCCGACGTCGAGCAGCATGCCCACGGACACGAAAAACGTAGCGCTGAACAGGATCTGGAGGGGCATGATCTCGCCCATCGCGTGTTCGGAGAACTTGCTTTCCGATACGACGATACCCGCCAGGAAAGCGCCCAGGGACAGGCTTACACCTGCCAGACTGGTCAGGTAGGCCGTTCCGAAACAGATCCCGATGACGGTCAGCAGGAAGAGTTCGGGCGAACATGTCCGCGCTACGGCCTCCAGGAATCGCGGCATCAAGCGGCGGGCCACGACGAGCACAGCCACAATGATGAGGGCTGCTTTGGTCAGCGCCCAGACAATGGCCAAAGATCCACCCCCCTGGCCCGAGAGGAGTGGTACGAGGAGCACCATGACGATGATGGCGAGGTCCTGGAAAATGAGCAGTCCGAGTCCCACCTGACCATGCTCTTCTTCCATTTCCCCACGGTCGGAGAGCAGCTTGAGGACGATGGCGGTCGAGGAGAGCGCCACGAGGAATCCGGTGAAAAGCGAGGCTTGCCACGACACGCCGAAAGCCATGAGTCCCGCGACCGTTGTTCCGGTGGCCAAACCCACCTGAAGGCCTCCGCCTCCGAATATCAGACGCTTGATGCGGGCCAGTTTCTCAAGGCTGAACTCGATCCCGATGGTGAACAGGAGCAGCAGGACGCCCACCTCAGCCGCCGCATCGACAATCTCCTTGTCGGAAACCAGACCCGTGGCCTCGGGCCCGATCAGGACGCCCGCGATGAGGAATCCCACGATGGGGATGATACCCAGTCGGTAGCAGACGTAGGCAATGAGGGCACTGGCAAGAATCAGGAGGGCCACATCGACAAAGAATGGCGGTGCGGCGCCGGCAGCAAAGATCAGCATGGGGTTACAGACTGGCCAGGTGGCGATGAACGAAATGCACGGATACGGAGCCTTCGCCGACGGCACTGGCCACGCGTTTGACGGACTCGTGACGCACATCACCCGCGGCAAAGATGCCCGGGATGTTGGTTTCGAGCAGCCACGGATCGCGTTCGAGCGGCCATTCAGTCATGTGCTTTTCCCGCAGATCCGGTCCCGTCAGGATGAACCCCTGATCGTCGAGCGCCACCAGACCCTCCAGCCATTCGGTGTGGGGCACGGCGCCGATAAAAACGAACAGCCATGTGGCCGGAACGTCTTCTTCCGTTCCGGTCTGTCGGTCTCTGAGGGTCAGCGTGTCCAGGCGCCCCTCGCCCTTGCACGCCACGATTTCGGTATGCAGCACCACTTCGATGTTTTCCGTGGCGTGGATCCGGTCCACCAGGTATTGGGACATCTTGGCTTCAAGGGAGTCGCCACGGACGAGCATGACCACCTTGGCCGCCCTCTCGGCAAAACGCATGGCGGCCTGACCGGCCGAATTACCGGCGCCGACCGTGTAGACCGTTCCTCCCGCGCAATTATCCGCTTCCGTCAAGGCGGCACCGTAATACACACCCTGGTCGGTGTACCGGTCGGCACCGTCGGCGGGCAGCATGCGCCAGGACACCCCCATGGAAAGCATGAGGGCATGGCACGAAATGCGGCTGCCGTCATCGAGGATCAGGTGTCGGTACGGGCCATCAATTTCAACAGAGGTGACATTCCTGGGGGTGAGCATCTCCACGCCGAACTTGCGGGCCTGCGCAACGGCACGACCTGCCAACTCGCTTCCCGAGAGTCCGGCCGGGAAGCCGAGATAATTTTCGATGCGTGATGACGTGCCTGCCTGACCTCCGGGCGCCGAGCCTTCAATGAGGACGGTTGACAACCCTTCCGATCCGCCATACACCGCCGTAGCCAGTCCGGCCGGTCCACCCCCAACGATGGCCAGTTCGTAGAATGTGTTTCCGGCTTCCACCTGCAGGCCGATCTGGCTGGCCAACTCCTTTTCGGTAGGATTGCTTAGACGGGAGCCGTTCTCCAGTACAAGGAGGGGAAGGTCGTCGTCACCGCGGAGGGCGGCCGCGTCCTCGGAAGTCTCGATATCGAGGAACGTGTAGGGGATCAGGTTGCGTGCCAGGAAATCCCGGAGCTGATGGCTTCTGGCGGACCAGCGATCCGCAACCAGTTTCAATCCATCGAATCCGGGTCGGAATACCAACTGCCAATCGTCAAGCAGGCCATCGATGATGGGGTACAGCTTGTCTTCGGGTGGGTCCCATGGTTTGACGAAATAATAGTCGACATGGGAAGCATTGATGGCGCCAATGGCGGCTTCCGTGTCTGAATACGCGGTCAGCAAGGCCCGCTTGGCCGTGGGGAAGAGTTTGCGCGCTTCCGTCAGGAATTCGACGCCACTCATGGAGGGCATCCGTTGATCGGAGAGCAGGAGGGAGACGGACGCACCCCGTTCCTTGATGCCATGCAGCGCTTCGAGGGCCTCGGCACCGGAAGCGGCCCGCATGATGCGGTACTCCTTGCCGTACTGACGGCGAAGATCACGGGCGATGGCGGCGAGGACCTGAGGATCGTCGTCGACGGTCAGGATGATGGGCGATGCCATGCGGTCAGAAGGGTTCCGGGCTGCCGGGAAAGATCGGCTTCGTCCCGATGGGTTCACGGCGTTCCGGGGGTGGTCGGAACGAAAACGGGCGGGTCGCGCCCTGCGCGACCCGCCCGTAGTATAACGGATGGCCATGTTATATCCGGCAGACATGCTTGCCGGAAAACCACCCTGCAGATTGAAGAGGATCAGTCGTCTTCTTCGACCACTTCGAGGAGCGCACGTGCGCCCATCGACACTTCCCTGAACTGCGTTACATCCACGGTCATTTCGACCTTGGTGCCTTTGACCTTGCCGGAGCGATTCTTCTTGTACATCACGCCCTTGAACTCGACGGGATCTTCTTCCACGAGGGATTCGATCGATTCGGCTTGATCATTCGGACCGAAAAAGACACCCTGCATGCTGGCGGGAAACGTGTCCTTGTTCAGAAACAGATAGCCGGTCCCTTCCAGCTCTCCCAGCTGGGCATCCTGGTGGGCAAACAGTGCCATTACCAACCTCATTTTTTAGTTAAACCAATATTATTATAGTGATACGCCCAATGGCTGTTCCGCTGGATCCCGGATGCCTCGTCGACCGGACACTCCACAAGGAGAAAAATCGGGAAAGCCTGCGGCAGGTTGACCATCCTTTCCGGGACTGCTTCGTACCTTCGATTCCAGTTGTACTGGCCCTGACTCAATCCCCATCTCATTACCATGTCTGCACTCCGTTCGTCACCCAAGCAGCTCATCGGCTGGGCCTTTTGCATGGTCATCTTCCCGGTCATTCCGTTCTCGACGCTGATCATCCGGCAGCCGACCTTCGTGCACATGCTGGTATTCCTGGCCATGATCGGAGTCGTGTCCGCATTCATCGGACGCCTGTTCGCTGACTGACTCTGTGACCCAGTTGGTTCTTCCGTGTAAGCCCGGATGGAGATCGCTCCCTCCGGGCTTACCTGTTTTGACCGGTATTCCCCATGTCCCACTTCCCTGATCTGACCCCTTTCGTGATGGTGTCGGGGATGAGTCTGTTCCTCCTCGTCCTCACCAACCGCTTTGCAACGCTCACGGCCCGGGTACGTGACTATCTGGCTTCCGGCAAGGTGGACGACGAGACCCACATGATCTATCGGATCGAGATCTTGCGCGCCGCCATCTTCCTGGCCACCTTCTCGGTCATTGTCGCATTGGTATCCGTGGCCACGGCCCCTTTTTCAGAGACAGTCGGTGCCGTGCTGGTCTACATCTCGACCTGCCTGGCCATTGCCAGCACCGTGGCGTTCATGCTTGACATCGCCCGTGCAGCCGAAGTCACCAAAGGCTTGCTGCGTCGTTCCCGGGATCAGGACTGACACCCTGGAGAGCGCTCAAACGTAAAGAGCCCGCTTTTCTCTGGAAAAGCGGGCTCTTGTACCTCGGGTGGGAATCGAACCCACACGTCCTTACGGACATACGATTTTGAGTCGCATGCGTCTACCAATTCCGCCACCGAGGCTCGCGGGCATCGAAGATAGGACTTTCACCCGGAAACCATTCATGGGTTTCGTGTCAAGGAGAGGCGGGACGGACGAACCGGGGGCATCTAGGCAGCTCAGATGCCCAATCCCTGCGGGAAGCGGGCCAGCCAGCCATTCTCCCGTACCGCCCACAGTCCGAAGCAGATGGCCTCGGCCGCATCGTGGCGCAGGGACGTGGGTTTCTTGGCGCCGGACCAGTCGATGATCTTCCGGGCCAGCGTGTCAGCGTTCTTCTTGGCTTGGGGACCATTGCGCTGGTGCCGCGACAGAAGCAGGTCCTTGCGCCAGGATTCGGCCTGTACCTGTATCAGGTCCAATCCTCTGCGCTCGATTTCGTGGACCCACGGCTGGGCGATATCGCCGCCGCCCTCAATGGCCACCACGTGGACCGTTCCTGCTTCCTCGATGACCGATCGTGCTGCTTTCCTGAGCCGCGTCTTGTTGCCGTAGTTGCGGGAACGGTACCAGATCAGTTTGCCGTCCCGGCCGAATACGGCCAGTCCGGTCCGGAGGCCCAGATCAACCGCCAGCAATCGCTCTTCCGGATCAGACACCGAATTGCCTGAAATGGTGATCGAGGTGCTTGTAGGTAATCCACCCGATATCGTCCGAACTCATATGGCCCAGCAAGGGGTGCTTCATGGTGCGTTTGCCCAAAGCATGCATGGTGCGCAATGAGTTGATCAACCGATCCTTCTGGCGATCGAAGTCTTCCGGATCCGTAATCCTGAACTGATCAATGGTGGGAGCATTCTTGGCAAACTCCTTCTTTGCCAGCAGCATGGGACGCATGACGGGCCGCATGAGTCGCATCCAGAACGGGACGTTCAGCGGTTTCCCATTGTACACGTCCTGACCCTCGGCGCAGTGGGCCAGCATCTGAGCAGCGTCCATTTTGCCCCACTGGGGCTGGGTGTCCGCGGTGATCTTCGAGAGGCGGTCCAGGACCTCCTCCAGAACATTCGAGTCGTAGAGATTCTTTTTGGCCATGGTGGTCAGGTCCTGGGTTCGGGGTTGAGGATCAGTTGGCAGGAGTGCGGATCAGGATCAGTTCTTCCTGGGGCGGGGTCATCCACTCGGCGCCGTCCTCCGTGATGACCACCATCTCTTCAACCGAGATGGTCTTGGTGGTGGAATCCGTCAACGACCATTTGTGGAATCCGTCGAAAGCAAAGGTCATGCCCGGCTTCAGGATCTGCGTGGGTGTCCGGGTCAATTCCTGCCCGAGACGTCCACCGCTCAATCCGGGCCCACTGTCGTGTGCCCAGTATCCAACCGGGTGCCCTGTTCCCCACATGACGGGTTCGCTACCGTTCTCTTCCATGACCTGACGTTGGGCGCGATCGACTTCGTTACCGGTGGCACCAGGCTTCATGGCGGCAAAGGCGGCGCGGCTGCCGCGCTTGGCTGCTTCCCATTTGTCAATCGCTTCCTGCGGTGCTTCGGTTTCGCCCGGCGCCAGGACGTAAGCAAAACGCTGAATGTCTGTTACCCAGCGGTCGTGCACACGGATGCCGAAGTCCGTCTGGATGAAATCGCCCGGCTGGATAACGCGCTCCGTGGGGTGGGAGTGGCCGCGGTCCTTGCCCGAATTGATCGCTGGATTCTGCTCCGGTGACCATCCGTCGCCCACACCCATCTCGGCCATCTTGGCCTCCAGGAAGTCCGCAATGTCCCGGTCCGTGGTTACGCCGCCCACCGCATTGGCATAGGCCTCCACTTCCCATTGAGCCGTGATCTCTGCGGCCATCGCCATGATCTCGACCTCAGCCGGCGTCTTGACCGACAACCAGGATCGGATCATGGCCTCCGCACTCTGCATGCGCCCGGTCCATGTCGACGGCAGCCCCGCCATCATGGAGGCGTACTGCGTATGCGAGAGGCCGTCGGTGATCGGAGATTGCCCTGTGTTGATGCCGATTGCCGACGGCTCAAACCGTTCGAAAACCTCCGCCATCGTATCCCAGATGCTGGCACCGCGCTCGGAGGTGATGACTTCGTCCATGCGACCCGTTTCGGCCAGGGATGTGGCCTCGCCGCGTGGGGAAATGGCAACGGAGGTCACAGCATCGCCGTCGCGGAAGAACATGAATGCCGCCGTGCCCCCCGCATTCTCACAGCCGACGTGGTCCGCCAGCGGGTCGTTGTTGTTCTCCCGACAGATGACTACCCACGCGTCCAGGCCATTTTCTTCCATGGCACCCGGAAGCAACGTGGCAATCCGCTCGGCCCGGATGTCAGGCCAGGGGTCTCCAGTAAATGGGGACTCGACCGTTTCGGGTGCCGTCGAACAGCCGGCCATAAGAAGGAGGGCCAGCAGGGGAGTAAGCAGACGCATGTTGTACCGGGTCAGTTGGAGCGGCCGTACAGGGCCATGAAACGGATGATGGAATCGATGCCCGCGCGGAAGCGATCCAGGCCGAACTTCTCATTCGGCGAATGAATGGCGTCCGAATCCAGACCGAAGCCCATCAGCACGGTATCCTGGTCCAGGATGCGTTTGAAGTCGGCCACGATCGGAATGGAGCCGCCACAACGTACCATGTACGGCGTTTCGTTGTAAACCCCTTCCATCGCATCGGAGGCCGCTTTCATGGCCGGCGAGTCCGTGGGGACCAGTGCTCCATGACCACCATGCAGGTCAGTGAACGAGAGCTTCATGGTGTCCGGCGTGTGCTTGCGGAAGTGCGCTTCGAGCTTGTCCGTGATTTCGCCGGGGGTCTGACCGGGGACCAGACGGCAGGAAATCTTGGCGCTGGCTTTTGACGGGAGCACCGTTTTGGCTCCTTCGCCCGTGAAACCACCCCAGATGCCGTTGCAGTCCAGGGTCGGACGGGCTGTCGTGCCTTCAAGCGGAGAATAGCCGGCTTCCGTTTTGGATTTCGAGGCACCGACTTCCTTGACCCAGGCCTCCCCATCGAACGGAAGGCTGGCAAAGGTCTCGCGCTCCTCGGGGGTCAGGTCGATGACGTTGTCGTAGAATCCTTCGACAGTCACCCGGTGCTGATCATCGTGCAGGTCGCCGATCATCCTGGCCAGGGCGTTGATCGGGTTTTCCACCGCGCCTCCGTAGACTCCGGAGTGCAGGTCGATGGACGGGCCTTCGAGGGTAACTTCGACATAGGCCAGACCGCGCAGGCCGTAGGTGATGGACGGGACACCGTTGCCGAACAAGGCGGTGTCGGAAACCACGGCGACATCAGCCGCCAGGAGATCCTTGTGCTCTTCCAGGAACTGGGGGAGATGCTTCGAGCCGATTTCTTCTTCGCCCTCGAAGATCCATTTGACGTTCAGGGGCGGAGCGCCGTCGGTCTTGAAATAGGACTCGGCTGCCTTGACGTGCATGAACAACTGGCCCTTGTCATCGCAGGAGCCACGGGCATAGAGGTTGCCATCCCGGACCTGCGGATCGAAGGGGTCAGATTTCCAGAGATCGAGCGGGTCGGGCGGCTGGACATCATAATGGCCGTAGACCAGGATGGTCGGGGCGTCCGCGGAAACGATGTGCTCTCCGTACACAATTGGATGACCGGCGGTGTCCATGATGTCGACCTTGGACACGCCGAGGGCCCGCATGTGGTCAGCCAACCACTCGGCGGCCTTGCGGACGTCTCCCGCGCGTGCTGAGTCGGTACTGACCGAAGGGATGCGGAGGAAATCCTTCAGTTCGTCCACGAACTGATCAAAGTGCTGTTCGGTGTAGGAGAGTGCCTTTTCCATGGTGTGCACGTGTGTTCAGGAGGGATCGGATGTGGTCAATTTATGCCCATTGGGGCGCACAAGCATGGGGATTCGGTCAATTCCTGACAATCCGTTCCCGGCGGGAAAAACCACCCGAACGAAAGCCTAAATTGACGGCCGCCTTATCGAACGCCCATCGCTTCATGCTGGACATCGTCTACACACCAGACTACCGGACCTATGACTTCGGTCCGCAGCATCCGTTTTCACCTGATCGCTGGCAGGCGCTCGAGGAACTGATGCGTTTTCAGGGGCCCGATGCCACGTGGATTGTGCCGGTTGCGGTCGGCGATGACGATCTGCTGGCAGTCCATACCGTACCCTTCCTGGAAGCCGTTCATGCTGCCTCGGCCGGATTTCCCGGGACCCATGGCACGTCGTTCGGATTGGGTACGCAGGACGTGCCGGTCTTTTTCGGTATGCATGAGGCTGCAGCCCTGGTGTGCGGAGGGACGGTGGAAGCGGCCCGGCGTATTGCCTCGGGTGACGCCAAACGCGTCTTGCAGCTCTCAGGTGGGCTCCACCATGCCATGCCCAATCGGGCCGCCGGGTTCTGCATCTACAACGACATGGCGCTGGCCATCAATGCCCTGCTCTCCGAGGGACTGAGGGTGGCTTACGTGGATATCGATGTCCACCATGGAGATGGCGTCCAGGCTGCGTACTACGACAATCCCGACGTACTGACCATCAGCCTGCATGAAGACGGACGATTCCTGTTTCCCGGGACGGGTTTCGTTCGGGAGCGTGGGGAGGGAGCCGGCATCGGGGCGTGCATCAACCTTCCCCTGATGCCGGGTACGGGCGATGACGAATGGCTCATGGCCTTCGATCGCATCGTGCCGGGTGCGTTGGCTGCGTTCGCTCCTGATGTCATCGTCGTGGAAGCCGGTGCCGATGCCCATTTCAAGGACCCCCTGGCATCCATGGCGCTGACCACGCATGGATTTGCGGGGGCTGTCACCCGGCTCGTCGACCTTTCCGACCAATACGCGGACGGCAGACTGCTGGCGGGCCTGGGCGGCGGCTACAATTTTGATTCGACGTTGCGCCAGTGGTTCATTCTGGGGTGCCTGATGGGAGGGATCGACTTGCCCGAAAAACTGGATACGGAATGGGTTGAACGCTGGGGCGAACAGCGGTCCATGGCGCTGACTCCGACCGTGCATGACCCGCAAGGTCCGGAAATCAGTAACCCGGCGTCCAAAAAGGCGATGGAAGGAAATGCCCGCATGCTGGAGGAACTGGAGAGACTCCTCAGTGCCTGAAGGCAAATTGCCGAGCGTCACAGTTCGCTTTCATCCCGCCAGCGCTGCAGACGCCAGGAGGACAGGGTATCCTCCCGGGCCAGCAGGAAATTGACGTTGCCGTCCGTTCGGAAGACATCGCCCTGTTCGAGGGTGACCGTCAGGTTGAACGATCGAACGATACGCTCCCTGATGTCCGGTTCGAGGGCGTCCTGCGTGATGATCTGATTCCATTGGAGCCGGATGCCGGATGCGTTCTGAAACAGGCGCCGGGTACTTTCCAGGTCCTGGGCAAATCCCCATTCCCGATCCACCTGTGCATCGAAGTCCGTGTAGACGAAGGTGAAAGACGAATCCAACAGGGGTTCGTACAACGAGAGATCCCTGAGCTCGTAGGCGTTGCGGAAGTTGGTGAAGAAGCCCTCAATTGTCGTGGGATCACCGAGGAGATCCCCGAAAGGGTTGCCCTCTTCCAGCGCCGGAGCAAACGGATTGCACGCGGACATCCAGATGCCGCAGACGGCTGTCAGGAGTATGATGACTCGGGGTCGCATGCCGGAATATCGGCAATTCGTGTGTGCTGAACTCCCGATCGGCCCTACTTCGTGAACTCGGCCTTCAGGTCGCTCCACGAAGGCTCGGCCCCCAACTCCTGATCCGTCCATTCTTCGAGGGCCCACAATCCATCCTCGCCCTGTCGGAGTACCCATTGCAGGCGGCCTTGAACGCGCGTGGGTACCTCTGCCCGTCGGTGATTCACGTTCAACACGTAGGTGGCATCGAGCACGAAAGCCGACTCGCTCAGAAGGGTCAGCGTTTCGTCATTCAGTTGCAGGGAATGCCCCTGGTTGAGCGAGGCCGCCGCTACCATGGCAGAGAAGTACTGTTCCTCCTGCGACCGGGACCATGAAATGAATACCGATTCCCGAGCCAATGCCGTGGCCGTGGGCTGGAAGTCGAGTTCATCTCCAAGCGAGCGGCGGTAGTTGAGCGTATTCAACTCCGCGATCGATGTCTGGATGTTCTCGATGACCTGTTCCGGCGTGTCCGGCTGAATGAAGGAGCCGGTGTCTTCCAGTGGTTCTTCCGGATCGCGTGTCGAAAACACGGAGCAACCCGACAGGAAAACCAGTGCGGCACACACGAGGCAGGGGGCAAGATGCCAGGCCCTCGCCGTCATGATACCGGATTGAAGGGGGCCAGCACGTCGTCGATCGGTCGGCAGTCCGCCTGCCAGGAGCAAAGCCGCTCCATCACCTGATCCAGAAGGATGTCCGGGCAGGAAGCGCCCGCAGTCAACAACACCGTCAGCGGGCGATCTGCAGGCAGCCAGTCCGCAGATGTCGTCATTTCCTTGGTGTGGAGATCGAAGTGCCGGATGATATTCTCATCGATCAGGCCCTCTGGGCCCGTCACGAAATAGGTAGGCATCTTTTCCTCGCACAGTTCCACCAGGTGGGACGTGTTGGACGAGTTGGTGCCACCGACGATGATGGCCAGGTCAGCGCCGTCGTCAATCAGGGCACGCGTGGCGTCCTGATTCTCGTTCGTGGCATAGCAGAGGGTATCCGATGTGTCCGCAAAATGCTGGATGCCGTCATCGCCGTAGCGATCGTTCAGGGCCTGACGTACGAGGGCGGCTATTTCCGCGGTTTCGGTGGCCAGCATCGTGGTCTGGTTGACCACGCCGATGCGCACGAGGTCCCGGTCGGGATCGAATCCTTCGGAATAGCGGTCCGCGAAAGCCTCGAAGAAATACTCTCGGTCCTTGTCCCCTCGGATAACGGCTGCCAGCTTACCCGCTTCTTCCAGATCGCGGACGACTACGACTGGGGCGCCGTCACGCGCGTGCGAAAAGGTAGCGCGGGTCTCTTCGTGGTAGCGTTTGCCGTGTACAACAACCGAGAACTCTTTCGATCCGATCTGTCGACTGCGCGTCCAGACCTTCTCAACGAACGGGCAGGTCGTGTCGTAGGCTTCCACATCGACGCCGATTTCCTTCAGTCGTTCTTCCGTCTCCAGCGTGGTGCCGAAGGCAGGAATGATGACGACATCATCGGGCGTCAGTTCGTCGAAAGGGATGAGTTGCTCGCCGTGCGTGGTCCGCAGGAAGCGGATGCCGCGGGACTGCAGATCCTCGTTGACGTGCGGGTTGTGGATCATCTCCGAGAGCAGGAAGATTCTCCGGCCATCGGCTTCCTTGAGCGCCCGGTACGCGATCTCGATGGCATTCTCCACGCCGTAGCAGAAACCGAAATGACGCGCGAGTTTGAAGCGGACCGGCCCGAAATCCAGCACGGAAGGGGAGAGGTCCTTCTTGCGCGGATCCTGCAGGCGGCGGGCTTCCTTGACACGGGAAACCACGGGGCTTCGATAAAACGTTGGAACGTCGAACTGACGGGCCATGAGGACGATCGGGGTTGGATGAAGGGCTCCTACTCGCGTTCGGAGCACGTGTTCGACAGCTTGGACCGCATGGGTCGGGGCGCGTTACAGTCTGCGATCGACCCGGGGTAGGGTTTCCCGCTTGAAGGATTCAAACCGGTCCTCCAGGATGGCTTTCCGGGCCTCTTTCATGAGCCACAGGTAGAACGCCAGGTTCTGGATGGAGGCCAACTGCATGCCCAGGATTTCTCCTGCGATGATCAGGTGGCGTGCATAGGACTTCGAGAATTCCCTGGACACGTAGGTGTCGAGTCCGGGATCGACCTCCGAGAAGTCGTTCTTCCACTTGGCATTCTTGATGTTCATGACGCCTTGGGTCGTGAAGAGCATCCCGTTGCGACCGTTACGGGTGGGCATCACGCAATCGAACATGTCGATCCCGCGATGCACGTTCTCGATCAGGTTGGCCGGCGTGCCCACGCCCATCAGATAGCGCGGCTTTTCGGTGGGCAAAATGGGTGCCACCACATCCACCATGGCATACATCTGCTCGGCGGGCTCGCCGACGGAGAGGCCGCCGATGGCGTATCCGGGGAAATCCAGGTCCATCAACTGCCGCGCCGACCGACGGCGGATTTCAGGGTACACCACCCCCTGCACGATGCCGAAAAGTGCCTGCGAGTGGCCGTAGAGCCCTTCGGTGGCATCGAAACGCTTTTTGCAGCGCTCGGCCCACCGTACCGTCATTTCGTTGGAATCGGCAGCGTAGGCTTCCGTGGCATCACCTGGAGGACACTCGTCCAGCACCATCATGATGTCCGATCCGATGCTGCGCTGGATGTCCACCACATTCTCAGGCGTGAACTGATGGTAGGAGCCGTCGATGTGGGACTGGAAACGTGCTCCTTCCTCGGTCAGCTTGCGCCGGTCGGACAGGGAAAAGACCTGGTAGCCACCTGAATCCGTCAGGATCGGGCCGTTCCAGTTCATGAAAGGATGCAGCCCGCCGGCATTCTCCAGAACGTCCGTACCGGGACGCAAGTACAGGTGGTACGTATTGCCCAGGATGATGTCGGCCTGGATGTCGGAAATCAATTCCCGTGGCCAGACGGCCTTGACCGATCCAACCGTACCGACCGGCATGAAGATGGGCGTCTCGATTTCGCCGTGGTCGGTAATGATCCGGCCGGCCCGCGCACCGGACGGGTCGACGTGTTCCAGAATGAATTCCATGGATGCGGCCTACGGCTGTTCAGGCGGGATGCCGAGCGAATCGGCGCGGGCCCGCAGGCGGGCCTGGAGGGCTTCCAGATCCTGCTCCCACTGCAGGAGTTCGCGCTCCCGTTCGGTGATCTGCCGGAATGATTCGGAAATGGCTCGTTCCCGCACTTCGAACGGCGCGGCTTCGATACTGCCCCGCTCCTCGAAATACCGTCGGAACAGCCAGTTGTGTTTGGCTGCTTCCATCAGCTCGGCCATGCGGAAGGCTCCCAGTTCGCCCCAGAAGGCGGCATTCTCGGCCGACTGGGACACGGAGCGCAGGTCTCCGGCGATGACGCGCAGCGAGTCCGTGGAAGCCAGGAGTTGCTCGTACATGGCCGGATCGTTCAGGAAACGGGCCAGCGTTCCATTGCCCGAGTCCGCTTTTGCGAGAATGCGTTCCACTCCCTCAGTGGCTTCGACTGCCAGATCCACGATGATCTCGGCGTTGGCTTCGGCCGTCGTGGCCAGACTGCTCAGGATGCGCTGGGTATCATCCATGGTCTCCACGATCTCCACGTACAGCGTGGAATCATAGACGATCTTTCCGAGCGTTCCCTCGCCCCGCTGGATGTCCTGCAGGATGTCTTCAAAGGTGATGGCGGCCTGCTCGAACGTAGCCACCGACGCCAGCGCCCGGTCTGTGATCTCGAACAGATCAAACGGGTCTTCTCCCGGAATGAAATCACCCGCGGCGGCTGGTTCCGCGATGGCGGCAGGGTTCGTGAGGACGATGATCTGTTCACCCACCAATCCATCACTCTTGATGCTGGCCAACGTGTTCTCGCGGATCAGGTGCGACGCCCGGTTGGAGATGGACATCGTGACCGTAATCGGCTCTCCGGGGGCGATGGGAAGGGCCACGACCTGGACGCGGCCCACATTGATCCCCTGGAACTGGACGGGGGCACCCACCTGCAGACCGGCCACCTGCGTGAAGCGGCTCTTGATCTCGAAGGTGCTGCTGAACAGGAACGTCCGGCTGCCGATGAAGAACAGCACCAGCACGAACAGGAACGCCGCGGAGGCGATCAGCACACCAAGTCGGGCAGAGCGGTTCATGCGTTGATGCAGGCTGGGGTGAAACGGAAGTCAGAGGAGAGGGACGGTGCGGACCCTCGCAAAATACGGTCTGCAGAGGAGTACGTGATGCGGGCTGAGGGGTTCACTCTTCCACCTCCAGGGATCCGAAGAACTCCTCAAGGGCAGGATCCTCCTGGTTGCGGACCTCATCCAGCGTTCCATTGGCCAGAATGGAGCCTTCGTATAGGAAGTGCACATCTTCGGCAATGATTTCGGCGCACAGGAGGTCGTGCGTGATGGCCACGCTGGTCACCCCGAGATCCTCGCGCAGGCGAACGATCAACTCGCTGACGCTGCGTACGGAAACCGGGTCCAGTCCCGTCGTGGGCTCGTCGTAGAGGATGATGTCCGGTTCCAGGACCAGCGCCCGGGCCAGGGCAATACGTTTTTTCTGACCCCCGGACAGTTCGGCGGGGCGATGATCCCGCTTTTCCGGAAGCCCCACCATGGAAAGATGCTCCATGATGCGTTCTTCCCGTTGGGAAGCGTCGAAGTCAGTGTGTCGTTCGAGGAAGAACTCCAGGTTCTCGAACACGGTCATCGAATCGAACAGGGCCCCCGACTGGAAGAGGTATCCAATGGACAGGCGAATCTCGTCCAGTGCATCGCCATCCAATTGGTCCACGCGTTTGCCCTGGACCCAGACCTCGCCCTTGTCCGGTTTGAGGAGGCCGACTATGTGCTTGATGAGCACACTCTTGCCGGACCCCGAGCCGCCCATGATGACCGAGGACACGCCCTTGGCCACTTCGAAATCGATTCCCTTGAGGACCTGCAGGTCGCCGAATCCCTTTTCTACACCGCGCAGCGCTATGACGGGGTCCTGACTCATGTACCGACATCTCCGAAGATCATGATGGACAGGCGTACGATGACGACATCCGTCAGGAGAATGAGCAGGGAAGCGCCCACGACGGCCCGCATGGCGGCCTGACCGACCTCACGCGTGCCGCCGCGCACATTGAAGCCCAGATAGCAGCTGACCATGCCCACAATGAATCCGAAGACGGACGTCTTGCCCGTATCCACGAGGACATCGCTGATCCGGATGGTCTCAAACGCGGTCGAGATGAAAATCCGGTAGTCCATGCCCGAGGCCATGTAGGACTCGAAGTAGCCCCCGAGCAGCGCCACGGAATCGGTCCACATGGTCAGGATGGGAAACATGATCATGCAGGCCAGGGTGCGGGTGATGATCAGGAAATGGAAGGGTTTGAGCGCCGCCACTTCGAGGGCATCGATCTGCTCGGTCACGCGCATGGAGCCGATTTCTGCGGCCATTCCGGCGCCGAGGCGGCCTGCCAGCACGAGGGAAGTGATGACGGGGCCGATTTCCTTGATGACAGAGAGAGCGAGCATGGATGGCAGGACCGCCTCGGCGCCGAAACGCACCAATGTCCCGCGGCTCTGCATGGCCAGCACGATCCCGATGGCCATACCGGTGATGGAGGTCAGCAGGAAACTCTTGGATCCGACCTCATCCATCTGTCGGAGCAGTTCGCGCCCCTCGAACGGTTTGCGCCAGACGCGCAGGAAGAACCGGCCCATGTACCGGCACAACTCACCAAAATCGGCAAAGAATTCCTGTGTGGGGGATGCGGCCATGGGTGGGACGGGTCAGTCGGATTCCGTTCGCTGCGCCTCTTTCGGGTCCATCTCAACCGGATCGGGCAGGTAGGGAGCCAGGATCTCCGGCATGCGATGTTTGCGCTCGTGCAGCAAGGTAACAATGGCGCCCATGGTAAGGATCAGTCCGGAGAAGTAAGCCCAGAAGACGATCACGATGACGAATACGAAGGTGTCCCCGAGAGCGGCCAGGGCACTTTGTTCGAAGTCTGCATAGTCCGCTGCGTAGGCTGTGAACGCGATCTTCCCGAGTTCCCAGAGCACGGCAGTGAACACGGCTCCCGCAAAGGCGCTCCGTTTGGGCGGCTTGGGTACCGGGATGAGCCAGATCAGCTGGAAAAACATGGCCACGCTCAGCAGGAAGGGCAGTACCAGACCGAACGTGTCCAGTGCGGTGTGCCAACCCTGCTCGAACCACGCCGCATCGAGGCCGACGGATTGCAGCCAGGCGATAGCGTTTCCGTCGAAGGTCCGGCGGGCAATCGTGATCAGCGTAGAGGCAAGGAAGAGGGCGCCAACCTGCACTGTCATCCGGAAGTCGAACACGTATCCCCGGAAGAAACTGCGGCTTTCATGCCACTCTTCCTGGAACACATTGGCCAGCACGGTCCGGAGCGTCGTGAACAGGGTGACCGCGGTAACCGTCAATGCTGCGGCACCGATCAATGTGAGCGTACCGCTGGCCGACTGCAACTGGGAAAGGAAGACGACAATCTGATCGGACTGGTAGGCCGGGAGGAAATCCCGGATCAGACTTTCGATCGTCGCAAACGGACGTTCCAGTTTCAGGATGGATGCCGCCAGACCGGTGCTCAGCACGACGGCCGGTACGATCGTGATCAGCACCTTGAAGGCAATGGCCTGCGCCCAGAGGAATACCTGTCGTTCGTACAGCTCCGCAGCCAGCCCACGTACATAGTACCGGGGGAGAGCGACGATCCGGGTGATGGTTGCCTTCAGATCCATGGACCGAACTTAGCGCTGGTCCACGTTGGAAGAAAGGGGAGAGGACGCGAAGAACAGGCTTGACGGATCAGGCCGTCGCCTTGTTGGGCTCGTACGTCGGCTCGGCTTTCGTCTCCACGGTTTCGCGGGTGATGATGCACCGACCCACGTTGTTCTTGGAGTGGATGTCGTACATGATGTCGAGCATCGTGTCTTCGAGGACGGCGCGCAGGCCACGGGCGCCCGTGTTGAGGGCCTTGGCCTTGGCCACAATGGCCTCCACGGCACCGTCATCGAAATGGAGCTCCATGCCGTCCATGGCAAACAGTTTCTGATACTGTTTGAGCAGGGCGTTCTTGGGCTCGCGCAGGATGCTGCGCATGGCTTCGAGGGACAGGTTGTCCAGAGCCGAAATGACCGGCAGACGACCCACCAATTCCGGGATCAGACCAAAGCGGAGCAGATCGTCGGGCTCGACATGCTGGAAAATGGACGGATCGAACTTGTCCACTTTCTGCGTGCTGTCGGCCGTGAAACCGATGCTGTTGTTCGAAATCCGGCGCGCGATGACTTCGTTCAGGCCATCGAAGGCACCACCGCAAATGAACAGGATGTTGGACGTATCGATGTTGATGAGACTCTGCTCGGGGTGCTTCCGGCCACCTTTCGGGGGAACGCCGGCCACCGTGCCTTCCAGGATCTTCAGCAGGGCCTGCTGTACGCCTTCACCGGACACATCCCGGGTGATGGAGGCATTGTCCGCCTTGCGGGCCACCTTGTCGACTTCGTCAATGTAGATGATGCCGCGCTCGGCCCGCTCCACGTTGAAATCGGCGGCGTGAAGGAGGTGAGCCAGGATGGACTCGACATCCTCACCGACATAGCCGGCTTCCGTGAGGGCCGTGGCATCGGAAATAGAGAAGGGGACATCCAGGATGCGGGCCAGGGTGCGGGCGAGCAGGGTCTTGCCGGTACCGGTCGGACCGATGAGGAGGATGTTGGATTTCTCCAGTTCGACATCGTGGAAATCCGAGTAGTACTCGGATGCATCGATGCGCTTGTAATGATTGTAGACGGCAACCGACAGGGCCTTCTTGGCCTGGTCCTGGCCAACGACGTATTCATCCAGCGAGGCCTTGATCTCCATGGGCGACATGCGCTCTTGGGAAGGCCGCGAGGGAGGACGCTTGGCAGCGGCCGGGGCGGGACTGGAAGCGTCACTCTGGACGATTCCCGAGGCGTCATTGATACAGCGGTCGCAAATGTAGACCTCCGGGCCGGCTACCATGGACGTTACCTCATGGGCAGTCCGTCCACAGAAAGAACACCGGATTACATCATCTTCGCGCATGTTGCTCATGATGAAAAACTCGCCTCGACCTTGAAAACGTTATCGGATTGCACGTAACGGGCCATTTGGCAGGCCGCGTCATGGTACATATATCGCACCCTTTCGACAATCCCTTAAATGGATGTGGACACCTTTCCGGGAGGTTTTCGTTTCCCGGCAGGTGGATCCCGGTGCGGTTCAACCCGGCAGGTCGCTTCTGTTTCCCTCCCATGTGCGATCAGCGCCGCTTCAGGGGGACGTCTTGCACGTACGAAGTGTCACCGGCTGACGACAGCGGCCCCGTATTTGGCCTCCAGAAAACGCTCGCGATACAGGTAGTTGCACGTGCGGCACACCTTGGTGGTGTAGAGGTAGTTCAACCCACCGCCCAGCAGTGCTCCTGTGACCGGGACCATCTGGGCCAGTTTCTTCTCGGTCAAATTCATTCCCAGTCGACGCACGAGGCCTTCAATGGCATTGCCAAGTCCGACCTGCTCGATGAATTCGGTCGTCTGCTTGCGCGCAACCTTGGATGCCGTCCTCACAGCGGGAGCAATGGTGACATCGCGTGTTGAATTGCCGGAACTGGCCACCTGATCCAGGATCTGCAACGCGAAGTAGCGCTCCTCGGGATCGCTCATGTCGAACCCGCAATAGGTGGCCGTTTCTCCCGCAGCGCGCAGGTTGAGCGCTACCAGGGCCACCAGGTCCGGGACGATACCGGCCGCCCCGGCCGCTCCTGTCGCCACGCCTTCGGCCGAGGCCAGACCGATGTATTTCTTGTCCAGGCCCGTCATCACGGTGTCAACGTGTTTCAGATCCAGTCGATGGATATCCGTCAGGTTGTCGATCAGGTGGCCCTGTGACAGGAAGTCCTTGAGAACGGCTTCGGTCCAGACGGAGTCCTGCGTGATCTCGTTCGTCAGCTCAAGCAGTCCGGAAATCACATTCTCTAGCGCCCAGTCGACGCCGGGAATCTTGTGGATCTGTTCGGTGACCGTTCCCCAGGCCTGTGAGGCGGAACGAGAAGCCTGGGCGAACCAGCCTTCGTCGGGTGAGCGCCAGTCGGCAATCTCGGCCAGGACGCGCTCTTCGTAGGGTGATATGTCCGGGTGGATACGACCTTTCATGGAGCGGTTATACGGCCTTTCCGGAAAAGGTTGTGGTCCGGAGCGGAGCCGGGTGTCAGTTGGCGATGGGCCAGTACACGCCGAATCGGATGCGTTGACGCGGCAGGGGATAGTCGGGCACGATCAGGTTGCCGATCTGCGCAGTCGTACCGGAAAACATGTTTTCATAGGCAAAAAACAGCGTTGCACCCCGCACATCTCCTTCGGCACCCACGTCCACCAGCCAATTGCCGTCCACCGGCGAAGACAGGTCTTCCGGCAAGACCAGAAGTCCGGTCGGCGTATGCAGGCGCAATCCGTTCATGGACTCCCACACTCTGCCCTGGATGAAGAGGTCCAGATCCAGATCCTTGCTGAAGAGCAACGCTTTCCAGCCGAGGCGTCCCGAAGCCCAGCGTTCCGGCAGGCTCCTTTCCCAGAGCGTGGCATCGACACTCTCGTTTGGACCGTTGGAAACGCTCATTACACCCTCGACACGCGCGTACGGTCCGCGTCGTCCATCCGCACGCCACCCCAGGGAAAGACTGAGAAGCGAACGCGAACGGAGACCGTTCATGATCCGGGAATCCAGTCCGGGATGGGTCGGGGACAGTTGGTGGATGATGGCGTCCATTTCCCGGAGGTGGGAGGCATCCAGGCCGATCTGCCAGATACCCGAAGTGACCTCGGCTCCCGCGCGCGCCAGCACGCGTTCCTGTACCGGGATATCGGTCATCATGGAAACGCCGTCAATGCCGGCGCCGAACCCGGAGCGTTCAAGAAGGCTGAGTCGGCGGGCATCGCGCTCGACGTGGCCATGGAAGCGAACCGGGCCTGTGTGCGCGGCTCCTGTCGCCGATGCATGCCACCACGCCTGATCGGTAGTGTTGACTACGCCGGCTTGGACATGCATCTCGTCGTTGAAGTGAAATGCAGCGGCTACACCGGATTGTGTCCGACTGTCGGGCGATGACGTCCAGGCCGAGCCGCCAGCGCCCGCATCGCGCACAGCGTGGCCCCGGATCTCGAGGGTGCCGGATCCGAGCGAGGTTCCGATGCTGGGGTACACCTGCCACCGCGTCAACCAGCCCCGCGTCGACAATGCGGTGCCCTCGAAGTCGAGGGTCTGGGAAGTGCGAACCACGCGGAGCGTTCCCTGCCAGCGCTGCCAGATGGTTTGTCCGCCCATCTCCAGATCATTGTGGATGGTGCGGCGGCGCGCCGTCGGGTCGTCCACGGTCGCTCCCAGGCGCTGGTAGATGGATTCATACCCCGCGCCGGTGAAAGGCACCACGCCGGCATGGGCCCCGACGGCGCGCCGCGAAGCCACATCCTGGATCCATACGGACCAACCATCACCCATCACACCCACACGGGCCGTTATCTGACGGGCACGTTTCAATTGGCTGCCATCGTACTCGCCCTCAGAGCCTGCACCGGCATAACCGAACACCGTCTGCATCCGGACTCCCGTAGAGTCGGACGTCCGAAGGAACCGGTTCTGCACATGCAGGGCGCTCACGGCCTGCAATCCATCGCCCGCCGACTCGTACCGGACACGGGTAACAGGAGTTGTGGCCTCAAGAGAATCGGTGCGGACGCTTGCCGAACCGTCGACAAGCCACTCGGCGCGATCAAGGAACGCAACAGGAACCATGTCAAACCGCGCTCGCCCCGAGATCAGATCATCGACCTCGCGCCCATTCCACTGGAGCCGCACATGGTTGGGGTCCTGCCCCCACGCCGACAGGCCATTCGGCCACCCTGCCGCATCGAATGTCCAGGAAAACACGCCCGGAGATCGGGACAGCACCATGGACAGATCCATGTTCAGGGCCTGAATGGGAAGCCGTTCCTGTCCTGCCTCCGGGTTGCCGGAGGCATCCTGGGATCGCGCAGGCTGCGCGGCCAGCACGACCATCAGCAGAACAGGGAGGCACCGCACGGTCATTCCGGGAAGAGGCCGTAGAGCCGGCTTTCGACCCGGCTCACGATTTCGGATTGGTCCTTCTCGTCGTTGACGAAGTCCATCTCATCCACATTGATGATGACCTTGGGCCCGAGGTCATAGCGGTCGACCCAGTCCTCGTAGTGTTTGTTGAGCCGCTGCAGGTATTCGATCCGGATGGTGGTCTCGAATTCGCGTCCGCGGGACTGGATATGATTCACCAGGGTCGGGACACCCGCCTTCAGGTATACAAGCAGATCAGGCGGACGCAGGTAGGAGGTCATCACCTTGAACAGATCCTGATAGTTCTCATAGTCCCGCGCCGACATCAGGCCCATTTCGTGCAGGTTGCGCGCAAAGATCTCCGCGTCCTCATAGATGGAGCGGTCCTGCACCACGCTGTGCGGCGCTTCCTCGATGGCACGCTGATGCTCGAACCGGCTGGACAGGAAGAAGACCTGCAGATTGAAAGACCACCGGTGCATGTCCTCGTAGAAATCGGATAGGTACGGATTGTCATCCACCCGTTCGTAGAACGCTTCCCATTTGAAATAACTGGAGAGGATCCGGGTGAGGGAGCTTTTCCCGGCTCCGATATTGCCTGCGACGGCTACGTATTTCTTTCCGGAAGTCGGCACGATGATCGGGTTGGATGGAGGACGCGTGGGGTTGGCAATATACTTGGGACCCACGTCCTCTGCTCCCGAATTCCGGGACGCCTACGGCTGAATAAGGTCCATGGCGGAGAGTATCGCTTCCATGCGCGGCGAGTTCCTCAACGGCCGTGCTCCCGGCCAGACTTTCAGTGTGGTCATGTAGACATCGCGCGATGCCAGTCCCTGTTCCAGGAGGTCGAGAGCGACGGGATGGTGGCCAAGTTCAACCTGAATGGCTGCCGCCAGAGTGGGGGAAACGGCAGCCAGCGCAGCGGCAGCAGCTTGTGCCCTGGCGGAATGACCCTGCCGTGCCGACAATACGCCCTCCAGACAGAGAATCAATGGCTGCGGCCCCAGGTCCTCCCGCAGTCGGGATACGAGGATGTCGGCCTCACTTTCACGTCCCAACTGCGCCGTGGCCCACGCCTGCCAGATTCGGGCCACGTAGAATCCTGCAAGGACGGGATCCAGGCGGTCCAGGAATTCCAGGACTTCTGCATATCGCTCTCCAAGGAACAGCAGTTGTGCGTAGTTCGCATGGTAGATGGGCGTATCCGGCGAGAGTGACCGGGCGCGGTTCTGCACGATGAGCGCGTCATCGAGCCGGCCCAGTTCGGCCAGATGGGTGGCGTACAAATGGTGGGCTTCCGCGTTCGATGGGTTCAAGGCGATGGCCTGTTGGAAGTGATACCCCGCTTCTGCCCATTTCCAGTGGTGCTCATGCAGGATGTAGGCCTTGACCAGATGGGCCGTGGATTCCATCGAATCAAGTTCCAACGCCCTGTTGGCCGATGCCTCGGCTTGCATCATGCGTGTGGATCCTGCCTGTTCGATGTATCCGGTACCTGCGGTCAATGCCAACGCTTCTCCCAGCAGCGCATGCGCCGCTGCGAATGCGGATGCGTGGATTGTGGCCTGTTCGAATTCGAATACAGCCTGGTTCAGCGCTGTCGGGGTGCGCACTTTCAGGAAGGCCAGACCCCTGAGATAATGGCGGTATGCGTGTGGATCGATTATGTCCGGCCCGGCGGCACTCTGATCGAGAAATGAGCGTTCGCGGGCCAGATGATCTGCAAGGTCGGCAATGAAGGACGCATTGTATCGGGCCCAGTCATTGGCCATGACCGTGTACGAGTGTTGCCAGACGGGTCGCGCCGCGTCCCCCTCCGACAGGGAGATGTGCACCCTGGCCTCACTGGAATCCCCCGATACCGCCCCGGCGAGTCGCCAGAAGGAAGCCAGCGAAGTGTTTTCTCCTGGCGGCACCTGTGGGCCTGTCGCAGGCGGACGTGCCACGATTCCGGGTATCGAACCGAATCGACGGATCACGGCCTCCGTGATGCCCAGGACGAGAGTGGAGTCCAACCCTTCGTTTTCCAGCAGGAATGGTGTCACCGTCAGAACAAGGTCTGACGGTGTTTCATTTGACCAGGGCGCGATCCATGCCAGGATGATGGCCAAAACGATCGCTGCAGCCCAAGCCGGACGTCGGGAAGTCGCCTTGGAGGGTGCCGGTGACAGAAGGGATCGAAGTTGATCTGCACTTGGTCGCATTTCCGGATCGTACTGCAGGAGATCCCGGACAATGGGGAGCAGATCTTCAGGAAGTGAAGGCGATGCGGATGGTCCATCGAGCTGAAGCGGATTCGGGGTACGGTCAGACCATGCGGATTCAGCGGGAAGGGTGCCGGTGGTCATCTGGTAGGCAACAATGCCCAGCGACCACATGTCGGATGCTGGAGACGGGCCCGTCCCTGCCTGCTGCTCGGGGCTCATGAAGGCCGGCGTTCCCCACGTACCATGCTGTCGAGTGTCCTGTTGCTCGTCAGTCCGGAGGGCGATTCCGAAATCGAGGACTTTTACGATGCCCTCTGTTGTGACGAACAGGTTGCCGGGTTTGATATCCCGATGGATCAGCCCCTTGCGATGCGCATACTCCAGCGCGGTTGATGTCTGGCGAAGAATGGAACGTGCCAGGTCAGGATCAACAGGGCCGTCGGACAGCAGCTCCCGCACCGTTTGACCCTCATAGAACGGCATGACGAAGTACGGCGACCCATCGGCGTCCCGGCCGACCTCGAAGATGCTGCAGATGTTGGGGTGTTCGAGTGCCGCTGCCGCGCGGGCTTCCCTCACGAATTGCATGGCAGCCCGTTCATTGCGCAATTCAGTGCGCGGCAGGAATTTGAGAGCCACTTTGCGCTTGAGATGGGTGTCTTCGGCCGCATAGAGGACCCCCATGCCACCCCCATCAACCGTGTCAAGGATCCTGAACTGGTTGACCTGTTTTCCGACACGGTGCGACTCGGTGGCCAGGGCTCTCCAGAGCCGGTCTCCCAGCGTGTCGAACCGTGTGCCCTCGTGCGCGCCCAGCATGGGTCGGAGCGCTGACCAGAGGTCCGGTTCGGATTCCTTCAGCGCTGACAACCAGGTCTCACGACGATTGGGTGGAAGATGCGTCCATTCGTCCATCAGGGCCTCGAGGCGATCCAGGTCAGGGGCACTCATGAGAGCTGCGACTCCAGCCAGGAAGTGGCCATTGCCCAACGGCGTTTGACGGTTGCCGTCCCTATGGCCAGGCATTCCGCCGTTTCCTCGACCGTCATTCCGGCAAAAACGCGACATTCAACTACCTGCGCCAGGGCCGGATACCTGACCTCGAGGTCGGCAAGGGCATGGTGCAGGTCGAGAATCTCTGCTGCCACGTCAGCGGGCGAGGCCAGGTCATCCGGGTCCAGATCCGTTTCCCTGTGCGCATCGCCGCCGCGTTTCCCGGACGATGCCTTGCGTGCATAATCCACCAACACCTGCCGCATGGCGCGGGTTGCTGTCGCCAGGAAGTGTCCGTGGCTGTTGAATGATCCGGCATCACGGCCCAGCAACTTCAGGTACGATTCGTGTACCAGGGCCGTGGTGTTCATGGTGAGATTTCCATGCCAGCGCCCACGTTGCCGATGTGCCCTGGACTTCAACTCATCATAAACGAGGCGGAACAGGGTTTCCCGCGCCTCCGGATTTCCGGAAGCGGATTGGTCAATCAGCCGGTTGAGATCCTGGGCAGGTCGTGCCATGGCAGGTTGGATTCGCCCAGACTCAATATCGCATGATTTGACCGATCCAACCGCTGAAACACGCGTGGGGTGATCCCTGATTGGCCGGACTTGCGTGTACCTGATAGAACACCAACGGAGGACACCATGTCACCACGCCGCCGCAGGCCTGCCATTGAGCGCAAGCCATTCGTCACACATGATGGCACATCCATTGTCGTTGCACATTTCCACACCCGCGAACCGGAAAAGGGCATCGTCCTGATTCCTCCGCTGATCGGAGGGTCATTCATCCTGTTCGGCCGTCAGTTCTCCTATCTGGTCAAGCAGGGATACCGGGTGGTTTCCTTCAATTACCGCGGGCACGATCTGTCCGAAGGCGTCTTCTCCCTCGAAGAATCCTGTGATGATGTACTCGACATCGCGAGGCAATTGAAGAACGAGCGTCCGGACCTGCCTCTGGCGGCAGTCGGCACCTGCTCGGGATCCATGCCGATATTCCACATCCTGAACATCGATCCGGACCTGTTGGACCAGTTGGTATTCGTCAATGCCATCTATCATCTGCAACAGACGGCTTCGCCTCTGGAAGCCATCCGAATGTACGTCCGCCGCAGGGGCCTCCGACCCCCTTCTTCCCTTGGAGACGCCGCAAACGTGGTGTTCGAGGATATCTTTCCGGGGATCGACAAGGGGCCGGATCACTTCGGAATCCTGTCCTACGATCGCGTGGCCATGGGGACGATATCCAGGGAGTACCTGATTCCCCGTCATCCCAACACCCACTTCGACAGCCCGACACCAACAATGTGCCTCTATGGGCTGGGGGATGAAATGCTGAAGCTGGACTGTCCAGAGCACGAAGCGGCGTATCGGGATGCGTTTTCGGAACGATTCAGCAACATCGAGTTCGCCTCGTTTCATGCAGACCATTTCATGACCGGCATCAAGGAAGAGGTGGCCATGGCTATCGATGCATTCCTCGTCCGGCAGCAAACGATAACGCTGCCCACGGCCATCTGAGGGGAATCATCGGCTGGGAAGTGAGGTGCACAGAAAGGGTTCTAACGGCAAATTCGCACGCTGTGGCCGCCCCGCGCGCGGGGAATACCGTAGTTTTCGGGCTTGATTGTCCCGAGCCCTGAATTCCAGCATCCAGCCCCCGAGATCCATGGCCAAGCGAGCCCTCGACATTTCGCCCTCCGGTCGCGGCAAGTACGACCCGGCGTCCATCGAGACCAAGTGGTACCAGTACTGGGAAAGCAATGACCTTTTCCGCACGAACCACGACTCGGAGAAGGAGCCGCATGTCATCGTGATGCCGCCGCCCAACGTGACGGGCAAGCTGCACATGGGGCACGCCCTGCAGGACACAGTTCAGGATGCACTGACCCGCATGCGCCGCATGCAGGGCATGGAAGCACTCTGGGTCCCCGGGATGGACCACGCAGGAATCGCCACGCAGAATGTGGTGGAGAAGACCCTCAAGAAGGAGGAGGGCAAGGACCGTCACGCCTACGGCCGCGAGGCATTCGTGGAGAAGGTCTGGGACTGGAAGGAGGAGTACGGTGGCATCATCCTGGAGCAGAAACGTCGCCTGGGCGACTCGTGTGACTGGTCGAAGGAACGCTTCACCATGGACGACGGATTTTCCCGTGCCGTACAGGAAGTTTTCGTCCGACTCTACGACGAAGGACTGGTCTACCGCGGTGAGTACCTGATCAACTGGTGCCCCATCGATCGCACGGCCATCTCCGACGAGGAGGTCGACAACGTCGAGCGCAAGGGACATCTCTGGTACATCCGCTACCCGATGGCCGATGGCAGCGGCCACATCGAAATTGCCACGACCCGCCCGGAAACGATGCTGGGCGACACGGCCATCGCGGTCAACCCGGAGGATGAGCGCTACACGGATCTGATCGGCAAGATGGTCAAGGTGCCGCTGACCGATCGCGAGATACCGATTATTGCAGACGAGTACGTCAAGAGCGATTTCGGTGCGGGTGCCCTCAAGGTCACGCCGGCCCACGACAAGAACGACTTCGAGATCGGCCGCAAGCACGACCTTGAGATCCTGAACATCATGAACCTCGACGCCACGCTGAATGAGAACGCGGGCGGGTATGAGGGCATGGATCGTTTCGACGCCCGCGAAAAAATGGTGGCGGACCTCGAAGAGCAGGGCTACCTGGTCAAGATCGAGGACTACATGTCCACGGTGCCGATTTCGCATCGTTCGAAGGCCATCATCGAGCCGCTGATTTCCCGTCAGTGGTTCGTCAAGATGAAGCCCCTCGCAGAACCGGCCCTGGAAGCCGTCCGCGATGGCCGCATCAAATTCCACCCGAAGCGTTGGGAGAACGAATACTTCCGCTGGCTCGAAAACATCCGGGACTGGACCATTTCACGTCAGCTCTGGTGGGGTCACCGTATTCCGGTCTGGTACTGGTTGGATGCCGACGGCGAGATCGACGAATCCCGCGGCTTCAAAGTGTCCATCGACCAGCCTGAAGAGGGCATGGTGCAGGACGAGGATGTCCTCGACACCTGGTTCTCCTCCTGGCTGTGGCCGTTTGCCACGCTTGGCTGGCCGGATGAGACGCCGGATCTGAAGAAATTCTATCCGGGATCCGTCCTCGTCTCCGGCTACGACATCCTGTTCTTCTGGATTGCCAGGATGATCATGGCGGGTCTCCACTTCATGGGGGACATCCCGTACAAGGACATCTTCATTACGGGGATGATCAAGGACAAGCAGGGTCGCTGGATGTCCAAGTCCCTCGGCAACGGCATCGACCCGCTCGAGATGACCGAACAGTACGGTGCGGACGCCGTCCGTTTCAGCCTGACCATCCTGTGTGCGCAGGGCCAGGACATCAAGCTGGACCCGACCAAGTTCGAGATGGGTCGCAACTTCGCGAACAAGATCTGGAATGCGTTCAATGTGTTCGGTCAGTTCATGGTAGAAGGCAAGGACTACCGCCGCCAGCGTTCGTTCGGCGAACTGGACTTTGCCGAGCAGTGGATGCTGACGCGCCTGAACCAGACCATCCTGGATGTTGAAGAGGATCTGGCCCGCTACCGCTTGAACGAGGCCGTCGGAAAGATTTACACCCTGTTCTGGGGCGACTACTGCGACTGGTACCTCGAACTCATCAAACCGACGGGCGGTGGCACGATGGACGACGAGACGATTGCCCTCGCGGTCGAACTCTTCGAGACGATGCTGCAGCTCCTGCACCCGTTCATGCCGTTCATCACGGAAGAACTCTGGACGCACGTACGTCCTCGGGAAGTGGGCGATATCTGCATGACCAGCGACTGGCCTGTGTCCAACCCGGACGACATGGACGCAGAACTGGCCGGTCACTTTGCCACGATGCAGGACCTGATTTCAGGCATCCGCAACGTCCGTGCCCAGTACGCCGTGTCTCCGAGCCAGGATATTGCCGCCGTGCTGCAGTTGGAAAAAGACCTGGTCGAGCCTGTCGAAAGCCACCGGGAGTATTTTGCCAAGCTGGCCCGCGTCAGTGATCTGACCGTGCAGACGGAAGGATCGCGTCCGGCCGCATCCGCTTCTGTCGTCGTAGGCCGCAACCAGGTGTTCGTCCCTCTCAAGGGCATGATCGATCTGGATGTGGAGCGCGAGCGTCTGCAGAAAGACATTGACGAGAAGGTCCGCTTCCACAAAAGCATCCAGGGCAAGCTGTCGAATGAGCAGTTCGTCTCGCGTGCCCCGGAAGCCGTGGTGCAGAAGGAACGGGACAAGTTGGTCGAGGTTGAGGCCGAGATCAAGCGCCTGCAGGCTTCCCTGGACGAGCTGGCCTGACCTCGGGGCGGGGGTATTCCCGGCAAGAAATGGGGACCTTGATGGCTTGCTTCCTGCCGACAGGATATCGTTCATGTCCTCATGAGAACGTTTCCGCTTTGTCTCGCTCTGGCGTTCAGTTTGGTTGTTTCGCGGCCTGTTTACGCACAGGAAACACCCGGCCATGACCGTGTGGTATTTGTCGAGTTGCGGCTTGACGACGGCTCCCGATTGGTAGGTACCATCCTCTCGGAAACAGATGCCGAAGTCCATTTCCGGACGGCATCGGGATCGGAACTTCGTCTGGATCCCGCCTCCATCGAACGGCGACGCACGGTGGAAGGCCGCATGCACGACGGCAGTTTCGAGCCGTTCGATCCTACCCTGTCCCGCACTTTTTTTGCACCCACGGCACGATCGGTTCCCCGCGGAACGGGCTACCTCGTGTCGCATGAAGTGTTTTTCCTTTCGGGTGGCTGGGGCCCCGGGAGTGGCGTGACGCTTTCCGGCGGAATCTCTTTGATTCCCGGCGCAGGAGAGCAACTCATCTGGTTTGCTCCGAAGTTCACCGTTGTGGAAAAGGACCGGGTGTCCATTGCCGGAGGCTTTCTGGCTGGCACCGTGACGGGTTCATCCGATGCCGGCGGCATCCTGTATGGGGTGACGAGCGTCGGGTCGCGCGCCCTCACAGGAAGTGCAGGTGTCGGTTTCCTTTTCGGGGGAGGAGAGGTCGATGACACGCCCATCATACTTTTCTCAGGGGAATGGTCGTTGGGCGACCGAACCAGCCTGATCTCCGAGAATTATGCCATTCCGACGGAGGACAGTGGGGCCTTGATCAGCATGGGTTTCCGTTTCCGGGGAAGTCGGTTGACCCTGGACCTTGCAGGAATTACCCACACCACCCTGTTCGATGAGGGAGAAGGGATGGCCATCATTCCGTGGTTGGGCGTCACCCGGAATTTCTGACGGCTCCCGGGATGTCTCCTGCCGCTTTTGCATGCCTCAGGTCAGATTCCAGAGCGCAAAAAACCCATATTCAAACGTTATGGTATAGCGAAGGGGACCGCGATAACGCGATCTCCCAAACGACATGCCCGAAACAACGACGACATATCAGCCCATGCCGCTGACGGCCACGGAAGCCCTCGGCGAGGAAGGCGTGGTGCGCCACACGGTTCAGAGGGAGCAATTGATTCCTGCGGAAGATCGCATGGAGTCCACCTTCCGCATTCCGGTCGTGGCCACCATTGTTTTCGTGATCACCATGATCGCCATTTTCTACCTCGGGCGCATCGTCGCAGGGTACTACGAGCCGGTCATGAATGACGGGCGTGTGGAGTTTGTCGGTCGGTCCTGAACTCCCGGGCTTGCCTCGTTGTCGCTTGAAAAGCAGCGACCGCTGTTGAAAAGCATCGCTTTTCTGCTACCTTTGAGCATCGATTCAATTTGCCAAACGGATCCATGCTGTCCCGCCGTCGCTTTCTTCGCCGTGCTTCCGCTCCGGTAGCCGCCTCTTTTGCCGCTCCATTCTTCAATCCAGCCAATCTGGGTGACTTTTTCGAGCATCTGGCAGCGGATACCCGCGCCCCGGAAGTCGTGGCCCGTGACGAGTCCTTCTGGTACGAAGTCCAGCAGGCTTTCACCGTTGATCGGTCGTTGGTCAACCTGAACAACGGCGGCGTCTCCCCGGCTCCAGCCATCGTACAGCAGGCCATGAAGGCGCATCTGGACTACATGAATCAGGCGCCGGTCTACACGATGTGGCAGGTCCTTCAGCCGCAGGCCGAGGGTGTTCGGCAGCGATTGGCTCGTGAATTCGGGGCTTCGGCCGAAGAAATCGCTCTGACACGAAATGCCTCCGAGGGGCTTCAAATCTGCCAGAACGGGCTGGATTTCGAGCCGGGCGACGAGGTGTTGACCACCACCCAGGACTACGGGCGGATGATCAACACGTTCAAACAGCGCGAGCGGCGCGACGGGATTGTCCTGAAGCAGTTCTCCATCCCGATTCCCGCAGAGGATCCCGACGAAATCGTCCGGCTGTTCGAACAGAACATCACCCCGAAGACGAAGGCCATCCTGATGTGCCACATCATCAACATCACCGGGCAGATCCTGCCGGTGAAGGGCGTGGTGCAGATGGCGCGCAAACGGGGTATTCCGGTGATTGTCGACGGTGCGCATTCGTTCGCCCATTTCGAGTTCAAGCACGAGGATCTGGACTGCGACTACTTTGCTACCAGCCTCCACAAGTGGCTCCTGGCACCCATCGGCACGGGCATGCTCTACGTCCGCAAGGACAAGATCAAGGACCTCTGGCCCATGCAGGCGGCCACGGCAGCCAAGGATGAGGACATCCGCAAGTTCGAGGAGATCGGAACGCATCCGGAAGCCAACCAGATTGCCATTTCCGAAGCCCTCACATTCCACCAGGGTATCGGCGCGGCCCGCAAAGAGGCCCGGCTTCGCTACCTGCGGGATTACTGGGCCGATCGACTCCTGCAGCACGACCGCATCTACCTCAACACCAGCCAGAAGCCGGAATTCTCCTGCTGCATCGGTAACGTGGGTATTCGAGGCATTGATACGTCGCTGGTCGGGAAGTACATGTGGGACGAGCACCGCATCATCATCACGCCCATCAAGCACGCGGAATTCGAAGGCGCCCGTGTGACGGCCAACGTCTACACCACCATCGAGGAACTGGATCGCTTCTGCGACGCCATGGAGCACCTGGCTGACAACGGATTGCCGTCGAAATACATCACGCAAGGCTGATCAGACGCATGAGGGAGCGCATCGCCATCATCGGCGGTGGACTGGTCGGGTTATCCACCGCATGGGCGCTGGCACAGCGTCATCCGGGTGTCCGCATCACGGTGCTGGAGAAAGAGCGGGAGGTCGCCGCCCATCAATCGGGCCGCAACTCGGGCGTCATCCACTCGGGCATCTATTACACCCCGGGCTCACTCAAGGCGGAGTTGTGCCGGGAAGGACGCCGGCGACTCACCGCATTCTGTGACGACCATCAAGTGGATTACGATACCTGCGGAAAGGTCATTGTTGCGGTGCGGGAGGAGGAGATTCCCCGCATGGAGAAGATCCTGGAGCGCGGTGCGGCCAACGGGATCCGGTGTGAACGTGTCGACGCAGCAGGAATCCGCGAGTGGGAGCCTGAAGCACGGGGGGTGGCAGGCATACATGTTCCGGATGCCGGGATCGTGGACTATCCCGGCGTGGCGCAGGCACTGAAGGCGCTCCTGGAGGCCGCCGGTCATACCGTCCAAACGGGTTTTGAAGTGGCTTCCCTGGAGCGGGGAAGCGGCAGTGTGACATTGGCCTCCTCCGACGGTACCCGGCACGAAGGCGACTTCGTGGTCAATTGCGGTGGCTTGCACTCCGACCGAATTGCCCGCATGGCCGGAGCGGAGCCCGGCATGATGATCATGCCTTTCCGGGGCATCTACTATGAACTCCGACCTGAAGCCCGACCCTTGTGCCGGAACCTCATCTATCCCATTCCGGATCCGGCCTACCCCTTCCTGGGCGTGCACTTTACCCGCATGGTCGACGGAAGGGTGGAGGTGGGGCCGAACGCCGTGCTGGCGACGGCACGAGAGGGTTATGACCTGAGCATCTGGAGCGGGAAGGATCTGCGCGAAGCAGCGGGATACCGGGGATTCCGGAAGCTCGCGGCCGCCCACTGGCGCAAGGGGGTGGACGAAATGCATCGGACGCTCAGCAAGCGGGCCTACCTGAAAGCCGTCAAGGGGCTTGTGCCTTCGGTTCAGTTGGATGACCTGTTGCCGTGCCGTTCCGGTATCCGGGCACAGGCGTTGCGTCCCGACGGCTCCATGGTGGACGACTTCGTGATGGTGGAGCAGGAGGATACCCTGCATGTCTGCAATGCGCCCTCGCCAGCGGCTACAGCCTGCCTGGCCATCGGAGACAGGATTGTGGACCGCGTAACAGCGCGGCTGCGTTAGGGATGCGCGTCAATCTGTGCCTCACGGGACGGGATGAATTGGATGGTCAACCCTTGCCCCACGGCACCGGGAAGAGCACCGGGGTAGTCCGTTTGTACGCCTCGTAATCGTCCCGGCCTGCCCATTTCTCGTCGGATCGCTTTTCCAGCAGCGGCACACCGGACACGAAACGCAGCAGCCAGTAGACGAACAGGGGCGTGATGAGGATGACCCACTGCCAGCCACTCACGATGGGTGCCGCCATGACCGTGATACCGGTCCAAAGCAGGATCTCTCCAACATAGTTCGGGTGGCGGGACACGGACCAGAGTCCCGACTCGATGAAACGCCCTCCATCGGGGAAACGCGCGCGGAAGCGTCGCTTCTGTTCGTCGGAAATGACTTCGATGGCAAACCCGGCTATCCAGAGTCCAGCGCCGATCCAGTAAAGCACGGAGTCCGCGGCTTCCGGAGCATGTTCCAGCCGGACGAGCACCGGCAACAGGCACAGGAAGGCCCATGTCCCCTGCATTACCCATGCATTCAGAAATCGGACCGGATCGGTCTTGATGCTGTCGAATCGACCATCCTTGCCCTGGCGATGGATGCGACCCACCAGAAACCAGGCCATGCGCCCACTCCAGATCATGACACAGACCAGCATGAACCAGCCCGCCGGTCCCGGATCGGTCCACCAGCCCACGAGCAGCGCGCTCGAAATGAACGAGGTGCTGCCAATCAGGTCATAGAATCGTTCGGACCGGGTCAGGTAGGCCGGAATCCAGGCGAGTACGTTCAGCAGGACAACCCATCCCAACACCCGAAGCGGTATGCCCGTGCCACCCGCTGCCCACGCGATCGCCGCACCAACGGCCAGCAAGCCCGGGCTGGCCAAACGGACCGCCCACCGGGAGGAAGAGGTGTTTTTCGATGTCGACATGTCGTGAGCCGAATGGATTGGACCCTTGTGAGTAGCCTGCGTGGCGCTGCGTTACGCGGCGTCGAGGCAGGTTGTCTGTCACCTCGCACCCGCAGTATATAGGATCAACCCCAACCAACCGTGGTGGTCATGAAGAACCAGGTCAAGAAGCTCGGCAAACTGACGCGAACGCTCATTCGTCCGGTTACGCACATCCCGCACATCAAGCGCTCGCGCGTCGGGGCACCTCCCGGTTCCCTGGAATACACGGGTGTGGAGCGTTCAGAGCCTGTTGCCCTGACGCTGATCGACTGGAAAGACGACCACTTCGAGGAGATCCATGGCATCGATTCTTCCTGGAAGGACCGCGTGCCATCGGCCGATTTCAACTCCTGGCTGGACGTTTCCGGCGTGCATGATGTCGCCATCATCGAGGAGATCGGGGCCCACCTGGGTCTCCATCCGCTCATCATGGAAGACATCATCCATCCCAACCAGCGGCCGAAGTTCGAGCCCTTTGACGATCAACTCTACATCGTTGTGCGGATGCTCCACACGACGGAGGAAGGTTCGGTACAGGAGGAGCAAATCTCGATCGTGCTGGCCAAGAACTTCATCGTCTCCTTCCAGCAGGATCCGGGCGATGTGTTCGACCCTGTGCGGGAACGCTTGCGTCAGGGCAAGGGGGTCATCCGCAAACAGGGCCCGGATTACTTGGCGTATGCCCTCATCGACCTGATCGTGGACTACTACTTCGTGCTGCTTGAGAAAATCGGCAACGACGTGCAGGATCTTGAGATGGAGGTCATGGACGACCCGTCCAAGGACACCATCCACGCCATCCGGGCCGCGAAGCAAACCATCATTTCCTACCGCAAGGACATCTGGCCGGTGCGCGAACTGGTGTCTGCCATGACGCGGGATGAGGGCGGCCTGATCAAGAAGAGGACCACGACGTACCTGAGGGACGTGTATGACCACGCCATCCAGGTCATCGACCTCATGGAGACCTACCGGGATCAGTTGTCCGGGCTGACGGACTTGTACCTGTCCTCGCTGAGCCAGCGCATGAACGAAGTCATGCAGGTGCTGACCATCATCGGTAGTATTTTCATCCCGTTGACGTTCATTGCCGGGATCTACGGTATGAACTTCGCCGTCATGCCCGAACTGAAATGGAAGTATGGATACCCGGCCGCATGGGTGGTCATGATCCTGACGGCTGTCGGACTCCTGTTCTATTTCAAGAAACGCAAATGGCTTTGACTTCCGTCCTACCACAAGCAGCGGCTGCGCGATTGTTGAGGGCCCGTGCTGCCCAGGAGGCTGCGGCTGATTCCGTCATGCAGGTGGCTCCGGATACCGCTCAGGTAGCCGATACGACTGCGGCTGATCCGTTGGTCGAACTGGTCAAGACGCCGTCTCGGCTGTTTGCCCAATTGGCTGACATCTTTTCCCTCGAGGCCGTCCTGGCCAGCGGCCTGAAGGTCATCCTGATCATTTTCCTGTCGTGGGCAATCATCAAGTCGATTGATCGTGCGCTCCAAATCTGGAACAGGCGATTCGAAGATCTGCCCCTGATTGCGCCGCGTCGACAGCGAGCCCTCACCATCAGTACGCTCCTGTCATCGACAATCCGCTATGTCATCGGTGCCATTGCCCTCATCACGATTCTGGATGTGCTTCACATCGATGTGGCAGCCCTGATTGCCACGGCGGGTATTGCGGGCATTGCCATCGGCTTCGGGGCGCAGTCCCTGGTCAAGGACATGATCGGCGGCGTGCTCTTGCTGTTTGACGATACCATCCACGTAGGCGATCTCATCCGCATCGGAACGGACGAAGGCCTGGTCGAGGATATCGGCGTGCGGACCATCAAGATCCGGCGTTTCAACGGCGAACTGCTCATGGTACCGGCGGGGGACCTTCGAACGTTCGGCAACCGCAGTGTCGGCTTCGTCCGTGCCATCGTGCCGGTTGGCCTGTCCTATGGGCAGGATGTGGAACGGATACTTGAGGTGATGCGCACGGTAGCGGATGACTATGCGGCGGATCACAAGGACATCCTGATGGATGAAGAGCCGCTGGTGCAGGCTATTACCAATTTCGGAGAGAGCTCGGTGGATGCCCGTATCGTGGTCAAAATGATACCCGGCGAGCAGTTTGAAGCCGAACGCGAACTCAGGCGTCGGCTCAAACAGGCCTTCGACAAGGAAGGCATCTCCATTCCGTTTCCGCAGCGGACGCTGCACATCGTGGAAGGAGAGGATCGCAGTCCCTTTTCGACTTCCCGCACACCTTCCGCCCAGCACCGTGACGAGAGCGATCAGGACGAGGATTCGGATACCTTCTGAGGGGGCGGATCTGCGCTGAACAGACGGTAGACACGGTCTGGGAATGGATCCGGCGCCGTTATCGAAACGTGTTGCCCTGTGTCGGGGTGCTCGAATGAAAGCGCCGTGGCCGCCAGCAGCATGCGCTCCACATGAAGTTCGTCCCGGAAAAACGCGTTGTGCGCCCGGTCCCCGAATTTTCGATCTCCCACGACCGGGTGGAAGATGTGCTTGAAATGCCGACGGATCTGGTTCTTCCGGCCCGTCTCAGGAGTGATTTCCACGAGCGAATAGCGGGCCGATTCATAGCGGCCTACCGGGTGGTCCACCTCGCAACGTTTCAATGTCCTGTAGACCGAAACCGCCTTCTGGGCGGGCTTGTCCTCGCGTGCTTTTCCGTCCGTGGTCTTGTCCCGGATTTCCTTCAGCGGATAGTCGATGCGATCCTCGTCAGGTGTCCAGCCACGAACAACGGCCTGATAGGTCTTCTTGACACGGCGATCGGCGAAGAGGTCAGAAACGTGTCGCGCCTGATCGGCCGATTTGGCGAACAGAAGGATGCCTGAAGTGGGTTTGTCCAGTCGGTGGATGGGGAATACCCGAAAGCCGACCTGATCGCGGAGCATCTGCAGCGCGAACTTCGTTTCGCGCGCATCCAGCTTGGTCCGATGCACGAGCAAGCCGGCAGGCTTGTCGATGGCAATCAGCCAGTCATCCTCATGCAGGATGTCAAGAGGCCTGTTTTCCCATACGTGGTCGTCCACTAGATGTCGACTTCCCTCTTCTTGAGCAGGAACAGGCCATAATGGCCGGCCGTGACGGCGATCATGCCACTCTTGTAGTATGGATAGTTGCTCCAGGACACGCCGCGTCCGCCTACCGGTGAGGTATCGAAATAGGCCGTCTCGAAAGGGTTCTCCGGGTCGGTGATGTCGATGATGCGCAGGCCCGCTGCCGTGTTGGACTGATACATCAGGTTGCCCTTGACGTACAGGTTGTGATCGGTCTCTGTGGTTTGGGCGACGTATTCGCCGGCCAGGACCGGATCGTCCAGATCCGTCAGGTCCCAGATCAACGTGCGGGTACCGTCCACCAGATCACCGGCCTCATCGAGTTCGTCATTGACATAGAAGTAGCGCTGGTCATCCGTGAACCAGCCCTGGTGGGTGTACGCCACGTTGGGATAGGAAGCCATGGCCACGGTCACCGGGTTATCCTTGTCCGTGACGTCTGCAATGGAAATGGCCGTCTCGTTCGAGCCGATGCAGATTTCGCTGCCCTGGTAGTCGGGGTCGGGGCCGCGATAGACGACGCACTGGGCATCGTGGGAGTAGCCCGTGCCCCTGCGTCCCGTCTCTCCGTCGGAGAAACAGCCTGCAAACACCGGGTTGGCCGGATCCCTCAAATCGATCATGTGGAGACCGCCACCGCACGTCGTGCCACCCGCGCTGCTGCCCACCGAATACCCGAATCCGGTTTCCTCGTTGATGACGATGTTGTGGGCGCTGAAGATGCCCTCATACAGGCCATCGGCCTCGAACTCGACCGGCGCGTCGGGGACGTTGCGAAGGCGGGTCAGGTCGAAGATTTGCATGCCATGCTTGCCGGCCCCATCGGATACGATGTAGGCGTGGTTCTTGTAGACTTTCATGTCCCGCCAGACGGCCATGTTGGCGGTGTCCGTCATGCGGAGTGTGCCGAGGACGCGGGGATTGAACGGGTCGGTCACGTCCACGAAGGAAGTGGCATTCGACAAGCCCACGATGGCGTACTCGCGGCCGCTATCAGGGTCTTCCCAGCCCCACAGGTCGTTCGTGCGGATACCTCGATCGGCGCCCAGGTCACCCATGGAGACGAAGGACATGATGTCCACGCCCTCGCAAGGAAAATCGACTGCCTGCCCATCTTCGCACTCGATCATTTCCCCGGCCATGGAATCGTATCCGAACGTCTCGTTGACGAGTGGGGCGGTCCAGGTCATGTTCTCGTGGATGAAAGCGGCTCCCGCCCGGTTGTCAAGGCCGGGCGCGCCCACCAGGAGGGCACTGCCACTGGCCGCAAGCGCGGCGCCGAACTGGCTGCGGTCCTGCAGGGGAGGAGCATTCAGGACGCTGGTCCCGGTTGCTGCCAGGGCATTGGCTTCATCACCGGCCAAGGAGAATCCGAACACGGCGCCTGTGCCATTGCGGCCACCCGAACCGGGTGCCCCGACCAAGAGCCTGCCGGCATACTCCGTGATGGCAGCGCCGAACTGATCTCCGCGGTCGGCAGAAAAGGCCGAGAGGCGACCGGCGGCCTGCCACCGATCATCGTTCCAGCGATACAGCGCGACCGTCCCCGAGCGACCCGCAAAGCCGGGAGCACCAATAGCCGCACGGCCATCATGCATCCACACGGCGCTGCCAAGGGCCGAGCCTTCCGCCGGGAAGGAGGTCGGCAAGGCGGCACCGAGTGACCACATGCCAGACGCTGCCTCTCGCGCGAAAGCATGCACTGCACCCGTGCCTTCATTTGCCCGCGGAGCACCTACCAGAATGTGATCTCCATCGAACGCGAGTGTCGAGCCGAATCCATCATTCATGGCTCCATCGGCGGAGGAAAGCGATGTCTCGAGCGTCCAGCCCGAAGCCGCATCAAACTGCCAGACCTGCACACGGGCCGGTGCATCATCAGATCCCTCTGAGGTAACCAGAATCCGATCCCCGGACACGGCGACCTGCGATCCGAACCCATCACCTTCTCCCAACAAACTGGACTCGAAGCGATAGGAACCGTCGTTGTTCTGTGCGAAAATATCGACGCGGTCCTGGCCGGTGGCGACAACAAGTCGGGATCCGTCCGATGCCATGGCCCTTCCGAATCCATCGCCATTCTCAGCCCGGGTGCCCGCCGTCAGTTTGAGGCTTTCGCTCCATGTACCATCCGGGTTTCGGCTGTAAACGTAGATGGTACCGGGAAGCGTGGGCTGTGCCGTATCCGAAACCAGCAAATGGTCGCCGGAGGCCAGGGCTGTGGAGCCGAAGCGCTGTGCATGCAGGGGGAGGGCGAGCAGGGCGAAGACGCAGAACAAGAGTAGGCGACGCATGTGAGTGATTCCCGCGGGAAGTGGACTGGTTGGAGTAGGCGACTGGAGGCAAGATCATAACCATCGCGGCCCGAACGGGCAAACATTCCGCTCGGCCGGCCTTTCGTTCAGATTCCATGAAGCCGATTTCACGGATCCGGCGGATCCCGTGTGGGGAAATCCAGTACAGAAAGGGCGATTGATACTGATAGAGGCCGATTTTCGGCTCGCTACGCCCACTCACCCACCTCTCTCATCGCTATGGCGTCACCCCAGCTGTTACCTGAAAACCGTCCCATTGACGATCTGCTGAAGCCGATCAACCAGTTCCTTCGGTTGGAAGCATCCTCGGGCATTCTGCTCATGGTCATGGCCGTTCTGGCACTGATCCTGGCCAACACGGCACTGTCCGAGACGTACTTCAGCACGTTGGAAATCCCCCTGACTGTCGGTTTCGGGGAATTCATGATCCAGAAGCCGCTGCTGCTGTGGATCAACGACGGGCTCATGGCCATTTTCTTTTTTCTGGTTGGCCTCGAGATCAAGCGGGAAGTGTTGGTTGGCGAGCTGTCGTCTCCCAAACAGGCCATGCTCCCGATCATGGCTGCCATTGGCGGGATGGTCGTGCCGGCCGGCCTGTACGTCGTGGTCACGGGGGGAACGCCGTTCGTTGACGGATGGGGCATTCCCATGGCTACGGATATCGCCTTTGCCCTGGGAATTCTGGCGCTGCTTGGAACGCGTGCGCCGGTCGCCCTGAAGATCTTCCTGACGGCGCTTGCCATCATTGACGATCTGGGCGCCGTGTTGGTCATCGCTGTTTTCTACACCTCGAAGATCAAGATGACGGCCCTGGCCATTGGCTTCGGTACCCTGGCGCTGCTGGCACTTGGGAATCGTTTGGGCATCCGGAAAACCCGTTTCTATGTCATTCTGGGCATCGTGCTCTGGCTGGCGTTCCTGAAATCCGGTGTGCATGCCACGATTGCGGGCGTGTTGCTGGCGTTGACCGTACCGGCACGGCGCCGGCTGGACGAAGTCACCTTCAAGGAGAAGGCCTCCACGTTCCTGAATTCGATCAAGGTCGGGGAAGTGGATGATCGCAATAACCAGGAGGTGGTCAACGCGCTCGAGATCCTGTCCAAGGGTGCGGCCACACCATTGGCCCGAATGGAGCACGCCCTCCACGGATGGGTTGCCTTCTTCATCATGCCCGTCTTTGCCCTGGCCAACGCCGGTGTTGATCTGCGCGGCGTGTCCATCATCGATGCTCTCCTGCATCCGGTGGCGCTGGGCATCGTGGCCGGCCTGTTCGTCGGCAAGCAGATCGGCGTAGCCATTTTCTCGTGGCTGGCGCTCAAGCTCAACATCGCGGAGATGCCGAAGGGCGTCACGTGGAAGCAACTGTACGGGGTAGCCATCCTGACCGGTGTCGGATTCACCATGTCGCTGTTCATTGCAGGTCTCTCCTTCGGAGATCCTGAAGTGCTTGACCGTGCCAAAACAGGCATCCTGACAGCGTCCCTTCTGGCTGGCATCGCGGGGTACTTCCTGCTTCGTGCGGCTGCGCCGGTGGCGGAAGAGGCCTGATCCATCGGGTTCGGCATTGGCAGACCGCTTTCCGGGCGGCGGACATTCGCCCGCCGCCCGTTTTTTGTGGTATTGATTTCCGAAGAGCTGATCCGCCGCGCGCGCTGAATACGTGTTGGTATTCGAGACGGTACTCCACTTTTTCCGCCGGAGGTTGAGCCATGAAACGGATCCTGCTCCTTTCAGCCTGTTTGTGCGCTGCGTTGCCCGTCTACAGCCAGGGCTTTACCGTCCTGTCCTACCGAATGGGTGCCTTGGGCAACCAGGATGATGCCATCGGCCTGACGGAATACAGACTTTCCCTGCCCGGACCTCAATTGGGATGGAAAGAAGGGGTGCGGCTGGGAACGACATTCGGATACCATCATGCAGACTTCGGTTCTGATTTCCGTTTCTGGGGAAATGCGCCCATGGACTCCTGGATGGCTGGTGCAAGCCTGTCCGTTCAGATGAATGAAAAAAGCATTCTCATGCTGGGTTCAGCAGCACGGTTTTCACGCTTGGGCGTGGGGAAGTTCACCAATCAGCGACTGTTTCATCAGTCCGGTCTCACCTACCAGCGAGCGTTCCGCAAATACTCGCTTTGGATTGCCGGGGTCGCCTACAGAAACGGCGTGGTCCTTTCCCTTATTCCGATTGTCGGTTTCCAGGGGCGATTCGGCGCCTCGATGAGTGCTGACATTCTGCTACCGGGTAAGGCGTACATCTGGAAAGAGCTTTCTTCCAGACGGGCTCTGGGACTGTTTGCCCGCTACCAGACGACTCCATACCCCGGCCCGGTGGTCTCCAATGTTCAGAACTCTGTCCTGCGTCACCGCATGATCCGCACGGGTCTAGCCTATGAAGAAGTCATCGCTCCCCGTTGGTCCTTGCGGGCCGACGTTGCCGCCACGGTGGTCCATGATCGGAAACTGGCGCTGGGGGGCGATGCCATCGAGCTGCCCACGGATGCTGGCATCATCCTGGACATCGCCCTGGTGTACCGGGTAAATGCCCGGTAGCAAGCGGCATGTCATGAAAAGGACGCGCCGCACATGCACACCAAGGCCAACCCGGAACTTACCGCGCTGCCGGCCGGGAACGCTGGCATACATAACATCCGCGTCGTCTGGCAGCAAAACGTGTCGTTTGTATCATGGGGTACTCCTCTTCGCTGCCGTCTTCCCATTCTCTACGCGACACCATGCGACGCATCGTCTTCCTGCTCTGCCTGTTGGTGGGCTTCAGTCTACCTGCCGGGGCCAGCGATCTGGCCGGCTTCCTGGCCTCCATTGGATTCCAGTACGAGGTGGGTGAAGAGTTTGACGTCACCGTCACGCTCGACAACACGAGCACCTTCGGCGGGGGACCGCTGAACACGACCAACCCTACAGCCGTCCTGACCATCCCGAATGGCGTAACGGTCAAGAGCTGGTCGATTCAGGGCGGGTCGTGCATGGAATCGGGGAATACGCTGACCTGTACCTATCCCTCCATTGCCGCCGGCGCCACGGAGATGTTTTCGGTCACGCTGGAGGGGACCATGGTCGGCATGTACGAGATGCCGCTGGTGGTCAGCCACGACGATTCCGATCCCAATTCCAGCAACAACTCGGCTCAGCTGACCTTCACGATCACCGAGCCCACGTTTCCCGTTCTGGAAACGTCAAAGACTCCGAGCCTGACCAATCTGGGCATCGGCGAACTGGTTACCTATACCATTGTGGTCCGCAATACGGGTACGGCCGACGCCACCGGCGTCCAGGTGCAGGACGCCCTTCCCGAAGGCCTGGAATACGTCTCTTCCTCGAACGACTGCGTTTACAGTGTCGGGGTCCTGACATGCACGACCCCATCGCTTCCTCCCAATACGTTCGTGGAGTACACGGTCACGGCCTCCACCACGAAGGCCGGAAGCATAACGAATACCGCCAGTGCCACGAGTGCTGAAGTCACGACCCCGGCCACCGCTACCGCAGAAATCACCGTCCGGAAGCGCGCCGATGTCAGCATCGTCAAAGACATGGCCGATCGTGCCATCTTCGGACCGGGGACCCAGGTATTCACGCTGACAGTCACGAACAACGGCCCGGACGATGCGGATAATGTCACGGTAACCGACAACATGCCGCTGGACCCGCAGTCCACGATGCCGGTCTTCTCTGATCCTACTCTGCCACAGGGCTGTTCCGGTGGACAGGCCGTCGAATGCAACCTCGGGACACTCGGGGCAGGAGAGAGCAGGGTCATCACCTTCGGGGCCGGATTCAATCCGGAGCTGTTCGGCACGGATCCGCTGGTTCGTCCCGACATCGTTTCCTACACCAACACCGCGTCGGTGTCCACCTCCTCCAATGACGAAAACGCCTCCAACAATGAATCGTCCGTCAGCGGCAAGGTATTGGCACCACCGGGCGAAGGTCAGGACGCACCCTGGACCGAGTGGGTCAACGACCCTGTCAATCCGGCCACCGGCGAAATCGCAGATACCTTTCCGGCGGATCTGACCCTTTCCGGTCCATACCCCGTGTATTTTGCCCGCAGCTATGGGTCGTTCCTGGATACGCAGGGCGTGGTGGCCAGCGGACTTGGCCCGAATTGGTCGCACAACTTTGCCTGGAAGGTGGATATCGTGGACGCTTTTGGCGAAATGGCCTACCGTCTCGTGTCGCCTTCCGGCCGCACGACCGTCTTCGGAAAGGACGAGAACGACAACCTTGTCCAGGAATCAGCCCTCTTCGCTCCCATGCAGTTGAAGGCGACCGGGAACGGTTTCATGGCCGGCGATCCACGGACCGGCGTCGTCCGCACCTTCGACGCCGAGGGACGGATGGTGGCAGAACGCCCCCGTTCAGGCGCGGGTCTGACGATGACGTATGATGATGACGGACTGGCATCCGTCACGGACGGATTGGGTCGGACGCTGACGTTCACCTGGAACGCTGGGCGCATTGCTGCCGTCTCCGACGGAACACGGACCGTCTCATACACCTACGCGGGCGATGACTGGTTGACTGCCTTCACGAACGCCGCGGGCGGGTCGCAGACGTTTGCTTATGCCAGCGGATTCGATATTCCGATGCTTTCAGCGCATGCGCACGAAGACGGCGTGGCCCGCTTCACCCAGACCTTCGATGCCCGGGGGCGTGTAGTGACGCAGGTCGACGCGCTGGGCGGAACGACCACGTTCTCGTATGGCGACGAAGCCACCACGCTGACCGACCCCGAAGGCCGCACGACCACCTATGCGTTCGATGACAACGGTCGATTGGCGTCGAAGACGGATGCAGCCGGAACGGTTGTGTATGAATACGACGATACGGGACGACGCGCCTCCATCACCGATCGCACCGGGAAGGTCACCCGATTTGCCTACGACGCAGCGAGCGGGGCTCCGACGAGCGTCACTTTTTCAGACGGCTCGGTACAGCGGGCAACGTATGTCTCGCGAGAGGATGCCGATGGCTTTACCGTCTACGACGTTGCCTCGCGCACGGATGAAGTCGGCAATACCACCAGTTATGCCCTGGACAGTCAGGGCAACCGGGTAACGGAAACCTTGCCTTCCGGGGAATCCAGGAGCACAACCTGGAACGGGCAGGGACAACCGGAATCGGTGACCGTTTCGGGCAAAGGAACGACGTCGTTCACGTACGATGGCAACGGGAATCTGGTGTCCATCGAATCCCCGGATGGACGGCAACGCGCCATGACCTGGGATGCCTTCGGCAGACTTACGGCTTTGCAGCATGAGGACGGCACGTCGAGTGCTTTCGTCTACGATGCCCTGGACCGGGTCACTGAACTGGGCAATCGGGACGGGACAAGTGTTCGGCATACGTTCGATGCCGTGGGCAATCTCGTCGCCATCCAGGACGAAACCGGCGCCACGGCCAACCAGGCCTATGACGCCATGAATCAGTTGGTTCGAGAAGGGGACTTCCTCGGCAATGAAAAGGTCTACACCTACAATGCCGTAGGACAGATCCTCTCTTCAGCCGATGCCAGTGGACGCACGACGACCTACAGTTACGACTCCGCTGGAAACCGGGTCAGCATGACCGACCCCGCAGGTCGCACCACGAGTTACACCCATGATGCAGAGGGTGTCCTGACGGGCACGACCTTCCCTGGCGGCGCCACGAACACCGTCTCGCGGAATGCCCGGGGCTGGGTGGCCTCCGTGGAAGATGCCGCTTCCTCCACCATGAATCTGACCCGCAATGCCGCAGGCGACATCACTGGCGTCACCGGTCCGACGGGCACCCAATCGACAATGACCCTGGACGCCTCTGGACGGATTGCTGCCATGGATCACGATGGCGGCAGCATCGGAATCAGTTACGATGGCGCCGGCCGCATCAGCGCCATCTCAAATCCCTTGGGAAGCACCATTTCCCTGGCATTGGATGCGGCAGGCCGGATGACCAGTCGAACCGACGGATTGGGACGAACCACGTCCTACACCTGGGATACGGCGGGTCGAATGGAAAGCGTGAGCTTTCCTGACGGCGGCACCATGACGTATGGGTACGATGCCATGGGTCGTCTGACACGTATCGATGGCGGCGACGTATCCCACGCCATGGAATATGACCAGGCCGGGCGGTTGACCTCCGGAGACCTGGTCGCGCTGGGACGGGACGGCAACGGGCGGATCATTTCGTCCAACGGTATCCAGGCCGAACGGGATGCTGCCGGTCGCATCCTGCGTTTTTCGTATCCGCAGGGCGATGTGAGTTATTCCTACGATGGTGGTGGACGGCTGTCGACCGTGACCGACTGGGATGGTCGCGTGACGACGTTCGCCTACGATGACGCCGGTCGCGTGGTCTCCGTCGGACGACCCAACGGCACAAATGTGAACTACACCTACACGACCGCGGGCGTACTGACGCAGCAGGTTGAAACGAAAGGCACCATCCGGGTGATGGGAGTCTCTCTCGAACGCGATGCTGCGGGACTGGTGCAGTCGGCATCCTATGAGGGTATGCTCGTACCGGAAGAGAGTCCGGTTCGGGACGACGCCGTGACCATCGACGGTGCCTACCAGATCGAAGGATTTACATGGGATGAGCGGGGCCGATTATTGGCCGACGATCGTAATTCTTTCGGCTGGAATGGATTGAACCGGGTAACAGCCGTTGACGACACCGGGCTGGCGTACGACGCCCTGGGCATGCCCAATACCATCGGGGATGAGAGCTGGACGTGGAATTATATGACCGCTCTACCGACACCGGCGCTGCACGAAGGCGTCGCCATGTACATCTACACGCCTGCAGGCGAGCTCCTGTATCGGGTGGATGCCGCTTCGGGGGATGCCTGGTTCTATCATTTCGATGAAATGGGCAGCACCCGCTTGATCACGGACGATACGGGTAACGTCGTGGCAGCTTACACCTACGATCCATTCGGGCGGTCCTTGGGGAGCTGGGGGGACCTCTCTCCCGCACTGCAACCCTTCACGTACCGCGGGCAGGCCGGCACCATGGACCTTGGCGGGGACGTGTATCACATGCGGACCCGCGTGTATGATGCCTGGACGGCACGATTCATCTCTCCCGATCCGCTGTTCGACGTGAATCCACTGCACGTCAATCCGTATCAGTACGCGGCCAACAACCCGTCGGTTTTTTCCGATCCACTCGGGCAACGCGAGAATTTTGCCACTGGCATCGGGGTGGCGGGCATCTATCAAACCACGGTCGAGACGCTTGAAGCGCTTTCGAAAAAGGGCACATCGGTGCGTGATCTCATCAACTCCGGAAAGATCGGCAGCGTCATCATGCATGGTGATGACGGGCTGACGAAAGCCTTCAAGCTGACACCGAATGCGAGTGGCGCCATTTCAGCCATTGCTGAGGCGTACACATCGGGCAACGTGGCACGCGGCCTGGGCGTGGGGGCGGTAGATATTGCCCTCACCGCCAACCCGTATCTGGCGCCCATCGTCATCGCCTCGGACCTGATCGACGTCGGTGTAGGCGTGCTGTCCGGAGGCGAAATTTCCGGTCCACGTCTGGCGGATATCTGGCGCAACGGCGGCCGCGTGGTGGGCTCCATCGTCACGGACATCGTTCTTGCTCCGACAGATGGCCACGACTTCGGGGACAGTCTTTCCGATCTGGCGGACGACATGTACGACCAGGGTGGTGTGCCAGGCATGATTTTCGACGCAGGCGCATCAGCCTACATCGCCCTCGGTCACTATCACCTCGAACAGCTCTACGATGCCAAGGCCGAGGCGGAGGTCATCGATCGGGCGGTTCGGCTCAAGCAGCTGGAGCGCAACTACGAAGCCCAGCGCGAACTGCGCGAGTTTTTCCGTCCACTCAACAACCGCTAGAACCATGAAAACCAACGTATTCACGCTCGTTCTGGCCGGTTTGATGGCCGGTTCCGCCATGGCCCAGGACCTGGGCTCCTACGAAGTCCGCTACGCTTACGACGATGCGGCCCGCATGACACAGTTCACCGTGGCCGGTGCGTTCACCCACCGGTTTGATTACGGTGATGGTGGAGTGATCCTACGCTACGTCGTGGGCCCTACCGCGTCCGTGGACATTGAATCGTCCGACAACGGCGTCTTGCCACAGCGGGTGGCCTTGCACGAGGCCTACCCCAATCCTTTCAATCCGAGTACGACCCTTCGATTCGACCTGCCCGCTGCGGCTGCCGTGAGCGTGGAAGCATTCGACATGCTGGGCCGGTCCGTGGCCAGGCTGGTGGATGGTACATTGCCTGCCGGTTTCCACCAGGTGTCATGGGATGCTTCCGGCGTTGGCTCGGGGACCTACCTGGTTCGCATGCGGACGGGCTCCGAGGTGATGACCCGTACCGTGGTGTTGGTGAAATGATGCTGCGGGCGGCGGGCATTCGCCCGCCGCCTGAACTGCTTCAAAAAGATTACCGACGGTCCGTGCTGACCACCTCACCATTGATGAGGACGCCGATGGCGTGGGTGGTGTATTCGAACGGATCGCCGTCATAGAGGGCGATGTCGGCGTCCTTGCCCACTTCAAGTGATCCCACCCGATCATCCACTCCCAGCAGACGCGCTGCGTCGATGGTGATGGATGCCAGTGCTTCCTCGAAGGTCAGGCCATTGGCGGCCGCGACCCCCGCTTCGAACAGTATCACCCGCGTCTTGGGCACGTAGGCCTCGAAACCGCTCTGCAGCGCAAACGGGATGCCGGCATCGCGCAGGTGCGCGGCCGCCTCGAACGTGGCGTTCGCCCGCTCCCCTCCGTGCCGTGCCATGGTCGGGTGCGTGATGACCGGCACGCCGGCCGCCTTGATCTGATCAGTCACCAGGTATGCTTCCGACGCGGAGTCCAACACGATGTCGATGTCGAATTCCTCGGCCAGCCGCAGCGTGGTGAGTATGTCGTGTGACCGTTCGACCGTGATCAGCATGCGCATCTCACCGTCCAGTACCGCCTTGAAGGCCTCCATCCGCAGGTCGGTGCCCTTCTCGGGGTCATAATTCTGCGCTTTGAGCAATTCACTGCGCAGCATGGCAATCATCTTGGATCGCGTGCCCGGAGATCCGCTGCCGGCACGTCCTCCGTCTCCCAGCGTGACGGCCACCATGGCGGCTGGGTCGACTATCGCCTCGGACACATCGTTGCCGATCGTCTTGACAACCATCGTCTGGCCTGAGACCAGAACGCCTGGACCGTGGCCGGTATGCATTGTCGTGACGCCGAATCCACGAACCCACTCCACCAGTGCTTCCCTAGGATTGTAGGCGTCGATGGCGCGCAGTTCGGGCTGCATGGGAGAGGAGCGTTCCACCTGGTCCTGATCATGGGGCTGGTTCAGATAGCCGGCCAGACCAACGACCGAGTGAGCATCCACCAACCCCGGCGTGACCACGGCCGCTTCCATGACTTCGTATCCGGCAGGCACGTCAAAACGACCCACCCGTTCGATCTTTCCGTCGCGCACGAGCACGACGCCATTCTTGATCGGATCCCCATCCATCGTGTAGACCATATCGCCTTTCACAGCAATCTGGGCCAGGGAGGAAGGGACGAGGAGCAGCAGTACCGCTGCAAGCATCAGGGACTTCCTCATTGGCCTGCCTCCAGTTCGATGTGGTGAAGGTGCATGGCCTGATCGTTGCTGACGCCATAACCACCGGTGGCGAATTTGCGATCCTCCGGATTGGAGCGGTCAAAAACCCGCTCGCCGTCGATCCAGGTTTCCTGGACGTGGGTGTACACGCTCAGCGGATCGCCCGACAGGATGATGAAATCGGCATCCTTGCCCGGCGTCAGCGAGCCCACCCTGTCGCCCAGATCAATCATCTCTGCGCCGGCCAGGGTCATGCCGAACAACGCCGCCTCCCGGCTCATGCCGGCCCGCACGGCCAGGGCGGCCTGGCGCAGGAAGAAACGAGAATCCGTTATGCCATCGTCCGTGTGGAAACCGACCTTGGCACCGGCTTCCTCCAGCATGCGACCGGATTTGAAGTGGTTGTCCTTGGCTTCCATTTTTCCGCCCGGGCTGTCAACCGAGATCAGCGAGACCCACATGCCGGAAGCCGCAATCTCGTCGGCCACTTTCCAGGCATCCGATACGTGCTGAAGGACCACACGGAAGCCGAACTCATCGGCCAGGCGCAGGACCGTCAGGATATCGTCGTGGCGATGGGTGTGGTGATGCACCACCTTCTTTCCGGACATGGCGTCCAGCAGGGCCTCATATCCAAGGTTGACCGGTGGTGGATCTTCTCCCGCCTCGGCTGCACTGGCTTTCTTTTCGCCGTACTCACGGGCCTTGATGTACTCGGCGCGTACGAGGGCCGCAGCCTTTGCCCGCGTACCGGGGAAGGGGCTGTTGCCCCGCGGGTTGGTGCCATTGGCCATCTTGATGCCGCCCAGCCAATCGCCATTCCCATCCAGGATCAGAAGATCCTCCAGGATGTCGGCATCGCGGTACTTGACATAGACCGTCTGACCTGAAAGCAGATGCCCGGACCCGGGCATGATGTTGGCCGTGGTCACGCCGCCCGCCTGAGCTTTCTGGAATCCGGCATCTCGGGGATTGATGGAGTCCATCACCCGCACATCCGGCTGGATGGGAGCGCTGCGATCGGCACCGGAGCCATCTCCAACATGGCTGTGGGTATCCACAAGACCCGGCATGATGACCATGCCCTTGACGTCGTGGCGTTCCGCGCGACGCGGGATATCGACATCTCCTGCCGGTCCAACGGCGATGATGCGGCCGTCTTCGATGACAAGAGTACCGTTTTCGATCTCGGGTCCGTCGATGGGGATGATGTGGGCGCCGGTGAATGCGCGTATCTGGGCCGATGCCGGTGCTGACAGGAACAGGAGCACCAACAACCCGGGAAGTATTCGTTTGAGCATGGTTCCGATGGAGAGTGAAGCAGCACGCAGGATACGGTCTACGAACTTAAAGTTGTTCCATGGGGTACATTCCGCCCGTCGAAGAGGTAGAGGTCCAATGAAGGGTGGGTGCACCGTTGAGAAGAGTTCAGTTGTCCCTGATTCCCTGGCTTGCAGGTTCAGCGATTTTTTCCTGGCTGCTGGCCAGCACATTCCGACTTGAATTCGAGGTCATTCTGGTCCACATGACCATCGTGTCCGGGTTGATTACGCTCGGTCTCCTGTGGCGGCGGAGTTTCAATGTGGACGACACGGTTTTCAGGACCATCTGGCTGTTGGCTGGCATGGCCCTGGTCATTCTGGATACGTGGTCCTGGATGGCACAGAAAGCCTACATGCACGACCGTTCCATCATGGTCCTGACGGAATACGTTGCTGACCTGTCGAATCTGGTCGATCAGATCATCCCGTTGCACCCCGTGGCGACGTTCATTCTGTTGAGCGGCGTCCTTTTTCTTTTCGCCTTTGCGGGTTGGCGGACGGGAAGTGTGATTTCGGATGTGATATCGAAGGCGGCCCCATCCGAGGTGAACGCCTACAGATGGTCGCTTGTCGTCACGGGAATGCTGTTCGTATTCGGACTGTGGACCATCAAGGACATGGGGAGGCGATACGGCGAGCCCTTGACGGACATCATATCCAATTACGGGGGGACTGAACGGATTGCCGATTCCTATCAGTCGGGATATCCGATCGCCACGTCCGTTTCCGCCAGCGCGGACCGCTTTACGCGCGGACAAAGCACCGGGGCGTATCCCAACGTCGTTGTCATCGTTGTGGACGCACTCAGGGCCGACCACACTCCCCAATACGGGTATTCCCGGAATACCCTTCCGCTTCTTTCGGAACGTCTGTCCGAATACCGGCCGCTGCAGCCTTCCCTGGCCGTGTCCAACTGTTCGGCCTCCGTGTGCGGAATTTACGCCCTGTTGACGGGGAGAAGCTGGGACCAGTTCGATCCCTCCGTTCCAACGCTGCCCGATGTGCTTCGGACGGCCGGATACCAGACCCGGCTGATTGCATCGGGAGACTTCTCCCGGGGTTATCCCAAACTGGGCCTGTTTGCCGGCGGGTTGGACTCAAGTTTCGTTGACGGGTGGGGGATGAACGGTGCGTCTACCGATGACCGATTCCTTCCTGAGGTGGTGTCGAATCTTGAATATTCCGAAGATGCCCCGCTCTATCTCTATCTGCACCTGCACTCGGTCCATACCGCCGGGGTCCGCTTCGTAACTCCAAAATGGTTGCCGGAGCATGGTCCTGTCGAGTCGGCATTCACCAACTTCTCGGGGCGACTGAAGAAGAACATCTCCAAGGCATTCGACCAACCCCTGGCGGTCAACCCGGAAGATGACAACAGGCGCACGAGGGATCTCAATCACTACGACAACTCCATCCTGCAGGCGGACAGCGTCATCGTCTCCATCCTGGGTGAACTGGACCGATCCGGGATCATGGATGATGCGATCGTGGTCATCACGGCTGACCACGGTGAAGCTCTGGGAGATCGCGGACAGTATTTCCACGGTACCAGTCTGTATCAGGATCAGATCAGCATTCCCGTCTGGATGATTGATACGTCGGGCCCATTCGACCGTGAGGTGCCCTTTGCCCGTCAGGTTGACATTGCTCCGACCATCCTGTCCCGATTGGGGATTGCAGCCCCGCAGGACTGGGAAGGAACATCGCTTGTCGACTCGGTGACTTCCAGGGTGTCCTACCACGTCACCACCCGGAAACCCTGGATCTACTCGGTCATCGATTTTTCCGATGAAGGCGTCTACAAATTGATCGAGAACGAATCAGGATCCCAGGAGCTCTACGACCTTGCCCTCGATCCCCCGGAATCGGTGAACCGGATTGCAGATGCCTCCTATGCCTCCCGGCGCGCAAAACTGCACCGCCTCCTGAAACAGCGTTTCTTCGATATGCAGGAGGATGCGGCCCACTCTGATTGAGGCTCGGTGCGTGGGCATGACCAGGCGGCATCAAGCATTCAGACGACCAAGCAAGGTGCCCGCAATGCGTCGGGAGCCACCCCGATTGCGGTGCTCGCACAGGTAGATTCCCTGCCAGGTACCCAGCCAGAGTCGACCATCCCGTACCGGAATGGTCAGGTCGAAGCCGGTCAATGCTCCCTTGATGTGGGCAGGCATGTCGTCAGCGCCTTCGAGCGTGTGATGATAGTAGGGCGCCCCTTCCGGTACCATCCTGTCGAAATGCACCTTGAAATCATGTCGCACGTCCGGATCCGCGTTTTCATTCAGCGTCAGAGAGGCCGACGTGTGCAGGATGAGCAGGTGCAGGAGACCGCTTTTCACTTCGCGGATTTCCGGCAGGGCCGATTCAATCTCTTCCGTGATGAGATGGAATCCACGCGGGCGCGGAGCAAGGACGATTTCGTGCTGGGTGCAGAGCATGGTTGCAGAAGTTCAACAAAAAAGCCGCACCGGAGCAATCCGATGCGGCTTCTTTCTTGCCTGTGCCCAGGACTGGAGTCGAACCAGCACGTCCTTTCGGACACCACCCCCTCAAGATGGCGTGTCTACCTATTCCACCACCTGGGCAACGGGAATCTGTCGGGTTGCTCCGGGGAGCCTTTTCCGACAAGGACGCAAAGGTACGCACCAATTCATGAGCAAGGAACCACCCGGGACCATTTCATTTACACTTCAACACGCCTTTTTGTAGCGTGTACCCTTGTTGTCGAGTCGTCACACCCCACAATTCCCTGAAGACGCAATGCGGCGAAGTCACAGTTCCTTGTTGATCCTGATTCTGTTCCTGCTGGCACCATCGGGTGCGCTGGCCCAGGAGCAGGACACCTCCGTTGAGTCCATCCTCAACTGGCATCCCATCAACCAACAGTTGTACACGGCTGGTCAGCCCGGCATGCAGCACATGAATGCGTTGCGAGCCCTGGGTATCGACACCATCATCAGTCTGGCTACGCCATCGGATGCCAACATGCAGGAGGCGAACCGGGCCGCGGAGCTGGGTATTTCGTTCGTCAGCATTCCTTTCGGGGATGACGGACCGACGCCGGACGATGTGGAATGGTTCAGTTCCGTGCTTCAGGCTCAGGAAGGGAAGACGGTGCTGGTCCATTGCAACACGAATCGCAGGGCCTCCGCGTTCACGTTCCTCCACCGCGTGCTGGTGGAAGGTGTGCCGCTGGAGGAGGCGATGAAGGACGTCCAGTTTGATCCTTCCCAGTCCGAGACCTGGTCCCGTCTGTTTGAACAGATGCTGGCCAAAAAATCGGATGCAGCGGTCATCATCCAGCCGGGGGCACCGGGCAGTGTGGGTACCGTCATCGAAAATGCCAGTGACCTTGCCCTGGGAATGGGATCGTTCACGGAAGCAGATGTTGACTTCATGCAGGGCATGATCCATCACCATGCCCAGGCTCTTGAAATGGTGGACCTGATGGAGGGTCGTACGAATGCCAGGGACCTGCTCATGCTGGGCAAGCGCATCGACGTTTCCCAGCAGTCCGAGATCAAGTTGATGGCCAACTGGTTGAGACAGGCAGGTGCCGACGTCCCCATGATGGCCAACGCGGACTATATGTCGGGCAACCACGCCAGCCATGCCAGCCACGCCATGCATGGCAGTTCCGACACCCTGATGCCGGGAATGCTTTCCATGGAGCAGATGCAGCAGCTCCGGGACTCCAACGGCACGGAATTCTATCGCCTGTGGCTGACATTCATGATCCAGCATCATGAAGGCGCGCTGACCATGGTCGAAAATCTGTTCAATGTGCCGGGAGCAGGCCAGAATCAGGACGTTTTCCATTTCGCATCGGAGGTCGAAATCGACCAGCGCATCGAGATCCTGCGCATGCGCCAGATGCTGCAGACCGTTTCTTCCGACTGACCGTGAATCCGGAAATCATTCAGCCAACAACACCCCACCCAGCCATGAAACTGAAATTCCTTTTCTCTCTTCTGTTCGCTGCCCTCATTGCCCTGCCAGCCCTGGCGCAGGACGCTGATGAAGAACCCGCGTGGGAATGGGATCCGGAGGATCCGCGCATCGGCCTGGCCGAGGGACTCGATGATGCAGGTGAGGCCGTCTGGAATCTGGACAAACTGGCCACACTCCCGCGTCCGGACGGGTTCACATTGGAAGATGAAGCCGAGTCAGGCGGTCGAATGAGCAACACGGATCTGGCATTCCGTGACAACTGGGCCTTCGTGGGCAACTACGCCGGCATCAACATCTATGACATTTCGGACCCTGCCAACCCGTCGCTTGAAGTATCCATCGTGTGTCCGGGTGGACAGGGCGATGTCTCTGTGCACGGCGACCTGCTGTTCATGTCGGCTCAGGAAACGCGTGGCCGACTGGATTGCGGCGCGGAAGGCGTAGAGGAAGAAGTCAGTACGGAGCGCTTCCGCGGCGTCCGCATTTTCGATATCTCGGAGATGCGCAATCCTCGTCAGGTGGCGGCCATCCAGACGTGTCGCGGTTCACACACGCACTCGCTGGTATCCGACCTGATGAACCCAGAGCGGATCTTTGTTTACGTTTCCGGCACCAGCCGCGCCCGTCCGGGCGATGAACTTCCGGGTTGCTCATCGGCTGATCCGGATGAGGATTCCAACACGTCCTACTTCCAGATTGAGGTCATTGAAGTCCCGCTGGACAACCCGGCCGACAGCCGCATCGTCAACGAGCCGCGCATCTTTGAAATGGACGGCAACATTGCCGGCCTGTGGGAAGGAGGTGATTACGGCCCGGGTACGCAGTCCTCGCGCCGTACGGACCGTTGCCATGACATCACGGCCTATCCGGAGTTGGGGCTGGCAGGAGGCGCTTGTTCCGGTAACGGCATCCTGCTGGACATTTCCGATCCTGCCAATCCGGTACGCATCGAGGACGTGGCCGACCCGAATTTCGCCTACTGGCACTCGGCCACGTTCAACAACGACGGAACGACGGTCCTCTTCACGGATGAGTGGGGTGGAGGCGGTGCTCCGCGCTGCATGGGCACGGACCTGCCGACGTGGGGCGCCAACGCCATGTTCAAACTGAAAGATGGTAAACTCAGCCTGGCGGGGTACTACAAACTTCCTGCTCCGCAAACCGAATTCGAGAATTGCGTGGCGCATAACGGATCGCTCATCCCGGTACCGGGGCGTGACATCAAAGCGCAGGCCTGGTATCAGGGCGGATTGTCCATTTTCGACTTCACCGATCCGTCGGATGCCTATGAGATCGCCTTTTTTGACCGCGGTCCGATCAGCACGGACCCTTCCGCACGCTTGACGGGCGGCTACTGGTCAACGTATTGGTACAACGGTCATATCTATGGCAGCGAAATCGTGCGCGGTCTGGATGTGTTTGCCCTCGAACCGAGCGAGCACCTGTCGCAGAACGAAATCGATGCGGCCATGCTGGTCATGACGAACGAACTCAATCCGCAGAATCAGATGCAGTATTCCTTCCCGATGCATCCATCGGTTGCCAAGGCCTATGCAGATCAGCTGGTTCGGGCTGGCCAGATGACCGATGCTGAGCGGAGCAACCTGTTCACTGTCATGGAAGCCGGCAATGCCACCGCGGCCACTACAGCGGCCGCGATGCTCGAGTCGAAAGCCCTGCAGAACCTGGCCTCCAACCAGGCCGACCACTGGGACACGATCCGGGTGCGTCTGGCCGAGCAGCTCTACTCAATGGGCAACTGATTCAGATCGACGATTTGATCGATGTGATGCGGGGCGGCCATGATACATGGCCGCCCCGCACGCGTTTCAGATCTCATTGCAGGAACAGGTCGTACTACCGAAGGGTACGTATCGCCTGTATACAAGCGTCCCTACAGATGTCCACCGAACTCCGCACACGGCTCTCCACAGCATTCCTCCTTCTGGTCGTTCTGACCGGGTGGATTGCCGCGCCGCTCGTCCACGAGATCGAGCACGCATTGGAGCGCGCAGAAATGACTCACGTCCACGATGTGCACGATGATGTCACGTTGCGGACAGGGTGCGATGTCCTTCCGACGCTCGCCGACGAATGCCCGATCAGTCTGACCAAGGTGCAGGCGACGTCCCTGCCTGCGGCACCTGATGCGGTATTCTCCGAAGACGGGTCACCATGGGTCTCGTACGAGAGTATCCTGCTGAGCCGGCCTTCTTCCTTCAAGTTCGTTCGCGGTCCACCGGTCCTGATCTGATCATCTGCACTCCATGACGGGGTGCACGACACTTCCGCGGCACGCTTCCGTGCCATCAGATCATGCACGTGCCCACACGGTGGGCCACTTTTACCCGTTCGAACCATGAAATCGACTCTTTTTCGGGCTGCGAGCCTGTTTTCCGTTGTTTTTGCCCTCCTCTTCCTTTCCGCGTGTGACAGCAATCCGGCCGATCACGACGACGATCATGAAGAACATGCCGAAGCCGAGGGCATCCAGATCCTTCAGGGATCCACGGTCCTGTATCAGGTCCTGGAAGGCGAGGTGACATGCGATGCCGCTCCCTGCGGTATCACGCTCGGTGCCGGCCAGACACTGACTGGACTCGAGGTAGTCTTCATCGACCATGATGGGGACGAAGTACACGCCGAGGATCTCGGCAGCGAATTCGACATGTCCTTTTCGGTGGTAAGCCCTGCAACAGCAGTGGTTGAAGCCAACGGTCGATTCGGACTGAACGTGACCGGCGTGGCAGCGGGTACGACCCGCATGCAGGTCCAACTCAATCACAACGGCCATGCGGACCTGACATCGCCACCCGTGTCGGATGATCGCGCCCTTGTCATCACAGTCACTTCCTGACGTGGGTTGTCCAATCCAGATCGGGGTGTTCCGGTCGGGGCCGCGTTCCGCGGCCCCGACCGGCCTCCTGGTCCTGCTGTTCGTGCTGATGGCGGGATCGGTCCGTGCGCAGAGCACGGTCATTGAGGGCACATTGCTGTCGACGCAGGACAATCACCCTGTCGAGTTTGCTCTCGTTTTTCTCGATGAAGTGCACCGATCGGCCATGTCCGATACCAGGGGGCGCTTCTTTTTCGATGGTATCCCGGCAGGACACCACACCCTGCACGCCACGCGTATCGGATTCCAGCCGCTCACCGTCGTCATCGATCTGGAAGGGCAGGACACCCTCCGGGTGATCTACCATATGAGTCCTGACATCATCGAGGCCGACGAGGTCATCGTGGAGGGCAGCCGTGGGGTGGGCGAAAGCATCGGCGTGAAGCATGAAATGGAGGGCGATGCCCTGCGTCAGCACCTGGGCACCACGATTGCCGAAACACTGAATGAAGAACCGGGTCTGGCCATGCGGTCCATGGGACCTGCGCCGGCCCGTCCGGTCCTGAGGGGCCTGGGAGGGGAGCGGCTGCTGGTGCTGGAGAATGGCAGCCGGACGGGTGACCTGTCGCAGACATCATCGGACCACGCGCTCGTTGTGGATCCGCTGACCGCCGACCGCCTTGAGATCGTGCGCGGCCCGGAAGCGCTGATCCATGGCCCGAACACGCTGGCAGGGGCCATCAATGTGGTGAAGGAAACCGTGTTGTCTTCCGTTCCTGACAGGGTCCATGCAACGGCGGCAATCCAGGGACAGTCGGTCAGTGATGGGCTTGCCGGCGGGGGAGGGGTGTCCCTGCCCATTGGCTCTTCGTTTGCCCTTCGGGCCAATGCCAGTGCACGCACCGCCGGCGATGTGCGTACTCCGGAGGGCCGCCTGGGCAATACCCAACTGGAAACGCGTACCGCCTCCGCTGGCCTGAGCCGCGTTGGCAGCAAGGGGTTTGTCGGCATTTCCGGGTCGTGGTACACCTCGGACTATGGTATCCCGGGTGGTTTCATCGGGGCTCACCCGAACGGCGTGTCCGTGGAAGTGGAGCGTTGGAGCACGGAGGCCCGGGCCGAATGGCTCCAGCCCCTGTCGTGGATCCGACGACTGGAATCCGTTGCCGGATACACCCATTACTTCCATCAGGAATTCGAGTCGAGTGGCGCCCTCGGTATCGAGTACGGACTGTTGACCTGGTCCGCACGCACCGTGGCACATACCACCCACATCGGGCCGTTTGAACACGGCGCCGTCGGATTTTCGGGAGAGGTTAGGGACTATGCTGCCGGAGGGTTTTCCTTCACACCAGCGACCATGGAGCGTTCCGTGGCGGTGTTCGCCTTCCAGGATTTCCACATCGATGAACTTGGCGTCCAACTGGGGCTCCGATTGGATTCCCGGCAGGTCGATCCCTCGCGCACCTTCACTGCGGATATCGGCGAGATCCGGGCACGATCATTTACCGGCTGGTCGGCGTCAATCTCTGCCGAGCATCCTCTTGGAAAGAGTGCGACACTCGGGCTCATGATGATGCGCGGTCTTCGTTTGCCGGGCATTGAAGAACTCTTCAGCCAGGGCCCCCACCTGGCCGCCTACTCCTTCGAGGTTGGCAATCCGGATCTGGACACGGAAATCGGAACCGGTGTCGAGCTTTCCCTCGACTGGCAGATTGATGGTTTCCGGGGGTCCGTGGCCGGCTATCACAACCGTTTCCGCACCTACATCTTCCCGCGGAATACGGGCGAACTGAACACCCGCATCTACATCCCCATCTACCAGTACACGGGAACGGATGCGGTCATGACGGGTGCCGAGGGGCAAATCCATGTCGACCTGCCCTCAAATATGGAAGCGGCCGTCACGGGTTCATGGGTGCGGGGGCAACTGACCGAACTGGATTCGCCCATTCCCTGAATGCCTCCGCTGAAGGGGACGGTATCCCTGTCCGGCGTTGTCGGACCCGTCAACTGGTCGGTATCGGCGCGCGGTGCGTCACGACAAAGCCGACTGGGACCGTTCGAGGAGACAACATCCGGTTACGTAGTCCCGGACGTGTCCCTCCAGATGCACCGGATTGCCGCAGGCATGCTGCATACCTTCACGCTCGCCGTCGACAATGTGACCAACACGTCGTACCGCGACCACCTGTCGCGGGTCAAGAGCATCATGCCCGAGCCCGGACGCAATATCCGTCTCCTGATCCGGACGTATTTCTGATCCCAGGCTGGCCAAGTACACAGTTCGCCCATCTCCCTGACTACCCTGAAGTCCGGAGTGGATCCCTGCCTGAAACGAAAAAAGGCGCCGACTCTATCGAGTCGGCGCCTTTGCCGTTGGTGATCCCGCCAGGGCTCGAACCTGGGACCCTCTGATTAAAAGTCAGGCTGTTGCATTACTTAATCCAATGCCTAGCAACATATTATGCGAATGCAATTGTAGCGTGCTACGCATATGCTACGTTTTGGGAGCAGTAGAGGGCACCAAGAACTTGATTTCACTATATCAGAATACTGCACTCAATTGGGGGTCTTCAAAATTGGAGAAATCAATGGGTCGCGACTCGAGTGGTTTCTCGATGGGACACCCAGCTGGAAAGGGGCGTGGGCGGGAAGTCCGAAGAGTTAGGTCAATAATGCTCAAGCTGTTGCCGCAAATCCCAGTCGTCAACACTCGTTCGGTGATAAACGACATGAAATCATTCGCTGGCGGATCTGCGACGCGCTGCCGCCCACCTGCCAGAAAGGGACTGGTCTTAGGTCAGTACGCCAGAATTGTAAGCCCGTAACAAGCGCTTGATATGTACTCACCATGAATGTATTGCCGGGAATTACACAGTTGAGGGCCAAGTTCTTATTTAGATTGATTCTAAATAAGAACTGAAGTCAAACTTGGATGGTCACTGATGCGATATTTCTTTGTTTGTTGTCTCTGGTTTGTTGTCGCTTCTGCTTTCTCGCAGCCCCAAACAGATGATGTGGGATTACTAATCATGGCACACGGTGGATCCGAGGAATGGAATTCAGCCATTGAAGAGGCAGCTTTTCCGCTGCGAACGAAATTCCCCGTGTCAATAGCGTTTGGAATGGCAAATCCGGAAACGCTACAGAAAGCTGTCGATGAACTAGTCTCTCAGAGAGTGAAGTCAATTGCTGTTGTTAGACTCTTCGTGTCAGGTGAATCCTTCATCGACGAAACGAGGTATGCATTTGGCCTGAGTTCCGTGCCACCTGAAGGACATTTCATGCACCAACCTCGCATCCTTGACCTCACTGTTCCGACAGCGATAAGTATTGGAGGACTTCTTGACGATCACTCACTTTCTGGAGTGCTTGTCGATCGAGCTTCTAACCTAAGCAGTGATCCGGGGTGGGAGTCCGTCCTAATCGTCGGCCATGGACCAGGAGACGATGACGAAAATGAGAGATGGCTTTCAAAAATGAACATTCTCGCTGATTCAGTTCGTGAGTCTGCTAATTTTCACATAGTGAAAGTGTCGACACTTAGGGAGGACTGGACTGGTAAACGAGAAGTCGTTGAAAAGGAGCTGCGGCATTTTGTTGAGATGGAGGCCGCTGAAGGGCGCAATGTCATCATCATCCCATTTCGCTTACACGGATTTGGCCCATATTCAGACGTGTTCGATGGGCTAGCGTACCAAGCAGACAGCCTCGGATTTCTGCCTGACAAAAGAGTTACTCATTGGATTGAACAACAGTACAGACAGACTAAAGCTCTCCTGATCTCTACCAAACCTTCCGATCAATAACGCCAAAAGTGCATGAGCCGAGTGCACATTGTATCTGGAAAACAGCCTGGTTCCCGCCGTTTGCTATGTTTAGGTGTTCCGGGGAACCTTATAGATGGGTATAAGGAGTACTAACGGTGCCATCATACTGGAGAGTGACGTGAGAATAGGTCAACTAGCCAAAGAGACAGGATTAAACGTCCAGTCGATCCGCTTTTATGAACGGAAAGGATTGCTTCCAAGCGTGAACAGATCTGCGTCGGGTTACCGAATTTATAAGGAGGATTCCATACGGCGAATACAGTTCATCAAGCATGCTCAAGAGGTCGGATTTTCTCTTAAGGAAATCTCGGAATTGCTGTCGCTGAAGGTGAGCGGGAATGGATCCTGCGACATGGTTCAACAGATTGCGGCCGAAAAACTGAAGCAACTTGAGGAAAGGCTCGAAAGTATCGAACGCATGAAACTGACGCTCACAAGCATGATGGAGATGTGTGAAGAAGGACTTCCAGCTCGTGCCTGTCCCATTCTGGAAGCACTTGACAACGATTCTTGATTCAACCCAGAAGGCAATATGAAACGGCGGTTTAAGTGGGGATTGACTGGTGCCTTGGGAGCGGCTACTGCAGCCTCTGCATGCTGCACTATTCCGCTGGTCTTTGTGTCTGTGGGTGTTGGTGGAGCATGGGTTAGTAAACTGGACGCCCTTGAGCCATTCAGGCCGTATTTCATTGGACTGACGGTTGTGCTTTTCGGAGTGGCATTAGTTCAGGGAAACAAGAAAACAGACGAACCAGATTGTGAATGCGAGGATGAAATACAACCAACTACAAAAAACGTTTTGTTGTCAATTGGTGCCTTGCTGGCACTGGCATTGATACTCTATCCCAAGTTTCTGCCGATGGGCGGTAGCGACATGGCTGTAACCCCAGAAGCGCTTGCCGAATCGGTTGAATTCCAAGAGATTAAGCTAAATGTAGAGGGAATGACATGTGAGACATGCCCTGCTACTGTGCACAAAGCGCTATCTGAATTGGAAGGAGTATTCGAAGTGTTGGTCACCTACGAACCCCCCGTTGCGCTAGTTAGATACGATGCAAAGCGGGTAGGAGTTGAGCAGTTTGAAACGGCCACTCGAAACGCAGGCTATCCTGCAATTCCGGCAGCAGAGGTGAGACGATGACGCAATCCATTGAGCTCAACTCGACGATTACTTGCCCGGAATGCAAGCACGAAAGTGCAGAGAAGATGCCCACCGATGCATGTCAGTTCTTTTGGGAATGCCCAAGTTGCAAATCGGTTGTAAAGCCCCTGGCCGGGGACTGCTGCGTGTACTGCTCGTACGGAACCGTTCCATGTCCGCCGATACAGTCAGGCAAGAAAGGAAGCAACTGCTGCGACTAACGATTCCAGATCATGCCACAATACTGCTGGCGGATTTGAGGCGGGCACACTGCCCACCGGCCAGAGATGTAGAAGATCGAGTGGTAGGACTGTAGGTGAGCGACGCGAATGTCAAGAATCAAGTGTGGACGCTACCACAGTCTGACCTGTGGTGTGCTTAAGAGCGGCAGATGCCCGTTCTCATCGATCGATGAAGTTTTTAGGATGTTTTGACAGTAGAAGCCCGCCGCGGAACCGCAAAATGCGCTTGATATGCCTCTCGCGACTGGCTCAACGATCGAATACGACTATACGTTTGTGGTCTGAAGCCAGTATTTCATTGTACTGTAGCCTTGATGAAGTCGGTACAATCAACTTGATTTCCCGAATTGAGAATGGAGTCCTTCGACCATCATTGTCTACAATTAGGTGCGGGGGCTTGTTGTATGCATCCCCAATTTCATCGAGCGCAATTATCCGCTCATACGGAATAATGCCAATGTCTAGGAAGGTGGCTTGATTATCCTCTGCAACTTTGCCTTTCCACATTTTAACTATGGGCGACCGCTTCTCAGAAAGAATTCTATTTTTTTCGTTCCATTCTAAACCGAAGAGATCTTCGTTGTTCAGCCACATAGAATCATCGTAGTCCAACAACGCATCCCACTCTCCTGTGTCCCAATTTGCCCAAGCAAAACATTCCTTTCTCACGAACGCAAGATGACCGACGGGTACGTGACCGTAAAATCTCCAATGTCGCCAAGGGGGTTCTTTCAGAAACTTCTCCGGGTCATCTACTTGGGGGTAACTATCCTCGTGCGGATCAATGATTAGAACCCAATTGTGCTCATTAGGCTGAGAAAACTCCCCCAAATGTTTTTGCAGTTTTCTCTTCAGAGTTAGTAATGACCTGTAATGGGTCTTCAATGATCTTTTTCTGACTTGGAGAGATATGCCGAAATAGGCAAAGAGCAAATAATCATATTTCGGACGAAATAGAATGTCCTCAAGCTCTCCTTTTCCCCACACAAAGAACTCACCCACCCCTGCCTTGACGCACTCCTGCCTGAAGACGTCCCTAGATCGCTTGGAGAAGTCACACGAGGCAACGAGAGCATACCCGTGAGGTGCCGATTCTTGTCGACCTAGGTCTTCGCTCACAATCTTTGCTACCTGCCTCGGCCCCAACCGCTGCACTCTTTTGCACTGAAAAACCCAAACTTGCTCATCATCCGATTGCTCGCGCACATAGTCTTCATCTAAATCAAATTCGGTAACCTCAGAATCATTGCTTGAAATCACAGTTGCCCTGATGTCAATCCCCTCATCTTGTCCACTCCGACCAACGGCCTCAATACTGTCCCACTGCTTCAAATCATAGATAAGTTGCCTAACCAAGTCTTCGAACCGATGCGGCTCCAAGTCCTCGAAATGTATTGGGTTCGTTGTCCTTGAGACTACCACGGAAGCAGTTGAATTGTTTTACGTGTCAGGGGGCACTATGTCTAGAGGATTTGCCGCAAACTGACACTCCCCTTACAGAAAGTAACGGGTCTCAGATCAGCACGCCAGAACTGCGAGTCCGCAACATTCGCTTGTTACACGGACCGCATTGTGCTCGTTCTATATTAACGTCTTGTTAATGGCGACAAACACTTTTTCAAACCTCTCCAGGGTCACAGCCGACACTGAATCAAACAACACATTTGCGTTTCGAAGCAAATAGTCGGCAGGCTTGCCATGGTTATACCTGTGAACGCCAAGGATCCTTGCCAGTTTATTGACAATTGCATCGTCACCCTTCAGGTCAGCAATCTTAACTTTTTTTCCGAAGCTTGGATTGAACAATTTCAGGTAGTCTGCAGCGTCAAAAAGGTCCTCAATATCACCATTCTGTTGACCAAGGATATCAGCGACAGCAATAATGCGTTTTTCTTTCAGCAACTTCCGCTTGGTCATGTTCGCAAGACGCTGACTACCTGATCGTTTACCATCTATGACAACGGTTAGTTCAAGATGTTGCCCAAGCAATGCCACAAAACTTGGAATTACATCAATCCCTCCAACCGGCACAATTGACCACTTTTCGTCTAGTCCTTCTCGGTCTAAGTCTGTAAGATAATCCGATATTAATCTTAAGAACGTATAGTCAGAGGTTCCTTCAACTACCAAGTTGTGAGGAGCAACAAATAGGTTTTGCACCAAGTCATAACCAAGAGCTCCTTGTAGTGGAAAGAGTGTGTCTGGGTCTGTTGTGGTTACGTCCGAAGTGACCACGGAACCCAACTCTAGTCCTTTGTCTTCTACCAATCTGACTTGTTCCAATTTGCCGGGTCGCACCATAAATGGGGAGTGTGTCGAGTACAGAACCTGCCGTTTGGGGGACAATCGCTCATCAATAAAGCGCAAGAAGTCTGCCTGAGCTTTGGCATGCAAACCAAGGGCAGGTTCATCGAGGAGTATTATTACAGGGTCCTCGCTGAACTCAAACTCAGAGAAGGCGGCCAGAAAGGAGAAAAACCATTGGAATCCGGTGGAGTGCTCGTTAAATGGAAGGCTCAATTGGTGACGATCATCCCAAATTCGGATTTTCAACTCCTTGAGAACGGACGTTTGGCCCTGCGGAGTGGGCTTAGTTTCCTGAACAATGTCAGGCTGCACCCTCAACGACGGATTTTGAGACCAATACTTTAGAACATCCTGTGTCAATACGTTCGCAACGTTTTCTAACTCCCGTTTTCTTCGTTCATAGTCAGGATTTCGCAAGTAGTCATCATCTGCCGCAGCCATTAACAAAAGTGAACGAGCTGTCAGTTCATCATCCTTTAATGAAGATTTGTCTGCAGTAAGAACCCTATCAATATCTACACTATAGGGCAGTGAACTGTATTCGGAGAAGTACATAAACTTCGGAAGTCTTTCAATCATCCACTCAGCAATGGCTTCCGATAGGCTCTTTTGACCAACTGTATTATTAAGGCGCTGGGTGACAGACTTGCCTGTTGATTGCTTCGCTTCATCCTCATCGGCTTGAAGTTCACTAGCATACTGCCTCATATCCTCAACAGAGGCTAGTCCATTGGCTTTTGTTTTTGTGCCGGTCGCCCAATCGGAGGCTTCACGAATGTGCTTTACAAATTGGACTTCCGAGTATTCAAATGTGCAATCAACATCATTCTTATAATTCCGGCTGAACGTTACTTCACCGCCGTCGGAAAGAACGTCTGGACCGAATGCGGCCTCGAATGTGTCAAAAGCCTCTTTTGTCAAGACGAAATCGGCCTGGACTGGCTTTTCTTTGCTGAGGTCCACTCCCTGCAACTTGTGCTTTTTTTCTAGCCAAGCAGGATAGTTTTCGGGAATTGAAAATTGAGCTGGCCTTGCCGGGTTGAGCCGATACAATGATTGCAGGAAAGCAGTCTTTCCGGATTCATTCTTTCCGACAACACAGGTAACACTGTCATCGATATCAACATCTCTGGTGTCAATAATATTTCTAAAGTGCTTTATTCTGACTCTCTTGAGTTCCATGCTTGTCTCGGATTGTTATTCCTAAAAGATAACCAATGACTGTTGTCCGTGTAGCGGCTGGCGGATTTGCGGCGAACTGACGCCCCTGACGATCAAAGTGGGGTAGATGCCCCAGTCAACCTGAGCCTGTACTCCAGGCGGCGTCTCGATGCGCCGCCGGGTAAAGATGCGAGCCTGAGGATACGTGCGCTTCCAATAGCGCTGAATCGAACGCAGGCTGCCCGTGTAGTCGTAATGGCCGACCAGATGCTCATGCAGTTCTGTCAGGTTGTATCCGGTGTCGAACTCGTCCTGATGGCGACGCCAAGCTTCGATCACCTCGGACAGTGATGCAGCTTTCTGCAACTGCTTGGAACGCCCGTTTGAGCGGGACCCCGGTGGATGTTTGAGATGGTAACGTACCGTGCCTTCGGTAACGCCGAGGGTCTGAGCAATGGAAAGATTCGACTCGCCCAGTTCGGAACGTTTTCGAATGGTCATGAGAGCACAAATATCGAGTTTTGTCACGAACACCTCCGGCTTGTTGAACCAGATGGTGTACGCTCAAACCGATGCGACAGACTCGTAAAACTGGGTGTCGCCTTAACTCAATAATAGGCTGTCCTTTGACAATGCTTCCATTTAGTCGTTCAATGAAGGCGTTCTGGGTAGGCTTTCCCGGCTGGATGTAAGCCAGTGTTAAGTTGTGATCTTTGCACCAGGCATCAAGCCGGTGGCTTATAAACTCTGGTCCGTTATCCACTCTGATCATGTTTGGCAGACCTCGAACCTCTTTGAGCTGTTCGAGAACCCTGATGACGCGAAGGGCCGGTAGCGAGGTATCTGTCTCAATGCGCAACACTTGGCAATTAAAGTCATCGAGTGCGTTCAGCATGCGGAACGTGCGTCCGTTACAAAGACTGTCGTGCATAAAGTCCAGACTCCAGACCTGATTGGGGGCCGAGGGCTGGAAGAGTTGCTGTTTGACACGAGCTGGAAGCCGTTTCTTGGCCCTGCGGTGAATATTGAGCCCCATGGCCGTGTAGACCCAGTAGACACGCTTGTGATTCCACGTACGACCTTCATTGCGTAGTCGATGATAGGCCTGCCAGAAGCCGATGGAAGGGAATCGCTCAACGAGTTCGTTTAGCGCTTCAATGATCGCTTCATCATTGCGCGCTCGACATTTGTAGCGGTATGTGCTGTCGGCAATCCCTGCCGTCCTGCAGCCCTGACGGATGCTTACGCCATGCTCTTCAGCCATGTGCGCAACCAGTCGCCTCCTCTCGAGGGCCTAGCTTTTTTTCGACAGCGTCCTTGAAGGCGTGATGGACAAGGGACAGCTCGGCGTACATCCGCTTGAGCCTGGCATTCTCTTGCTCAAGTTCCTTGATGCGCTTGAGCTCACTCACCGTGAGTCCGCCATATTTGGACTTCCACTTGTAGAAGGTGGCCTGGCTGATTTCAAGTTCACGGCACAGATCAACAGCACGTTCACCGCGCTCGTGGCGGGCCAGGACAGAGACGATCTTTGTCTCAGAGAATCGGGATTTCTTCATGGGTCGAAAGTAAGGAGTTTTTCCTACTTCCGAGTTCACCGACTTCGGGGAAGCTTACAGTGCGATCAACCACGAAATGCCGGCAACCTGCTCTCGCGCCAAGAGCTCATTGCAATTGAAGTGCGTGTTTAAGAAGCGCTATCTGTATGATGACAACAAGAAGTTTCTCTTACTTCGTGCTCTTTTGCACAAGCGCATTCTGAGCTAGAGATGATTGAGCTGAAGGCCTCAGATTCCGCTTCGAGCTCCGCATTTGTGGCTTAGTTGCTGACTTGTATATCGTCATTAACTCTTGCTCATCGACAGGCGGGGTGCATCGATCATTGACCAATCTGAGGTGCTCTAGGATCTGTGCTTTAGAAAGCCCCATCCTGTTGGCCGCGTCGACAGCTATGGTATACAGCAAGCTGTTGCGGCCTTTTTTTCCAGCATACCACTCTTGGGATTCTCTGCAGCCTTTCAGTGCTTCTTTCACTATTGGCGATGCGCCTTTCGAATCTGTTTTAACCGGAATTCGAGGATAAGGCTTCCATAGAGAGTTAATTGACCGTTGGAAAACCGATGTCAGCGCGTCATTGGGAGTAGCATTGCGGGGATCCACTATTCGTGCCCGGGACCTCTTTAATGAGGACTCCACGATGGCCTGCAATGACATTTCGAGAAACTTGTTTGCTTTATAGTGTCGCTTGTAGAGACCTGTGGCTTTTCGCTTGGTCCCGGTTTCGCAATAAAGATGATTGGCTGCGAAGAGATTCGGGTCTACATCGTGAGAAGTAATTATGGACGCAAATGCTGTCAGCACCTTCTTTGCTTTCTCGTCATTCAGGAAAATGGGATTCCCGAGAAGGCCTGAAGGGAGGTGGATGTGGAACCCCGATTTCCCCGTATAGGCCACGTATATTTCTTTGAGCGGTACACCTAACAATAGTAGACCCTTCAAAATGTCCCGAGTAATGCGAAAGGGCTCCTCTAGCCCTACAATATCAACCCCGTCTCGATCATGGAAAGTGTCAGAATCAATATCAAAGATGATCCACGGAAAGAATACGTGGCCTCGGTGGAGGCTGGCTGTGGTCTGCATTGCACATGACAAGTGGCCACGGCTTTTCCCTTCCCTCCAACGTTTTTGTACCTCGTCATTGAACATGACGCTCCTAGGTTTGAATATGTCCCGGGTGTGTGTAGCTGTGTCAAATAGGGAAACTCGGTTGCTGTCTTCAGCAAACATGGCCCCCACAGCATCAACTGCGTTGAACCAGTCCCCTTGCCAAAACATTGTTTCCCTAAATACGCTTAGGCATACACCAGCGGGTGTGACGCTCGGAGAAGTTTGAAAGACTGCCTCTCTAACCGATTGATCTAGTCTCCGAATCCGGCCAAGTGATCCTCTAGATTTGTCCAGTTTAGAGGGAATGTGATGGATCGTTCCATCTTTTTGCAGCTTCTTAGAGGCCGAGATCACCCGACTGTGGATTTTCTTGAACCCATTTGCCGATTCATCTAATCCATACCATCTGTTCCAGAGTGTAAGGGCAATCTTTCTGTCACTAATGACAAATCCTTCAGCAGGAATAGTAACCTCAAGCCCATTGTGATACCTGAGGCAGCCCTCGGATTGGTTCTTGTGCGACCAGTAAGCCAGGCAGGCCAAGACAGGGAGGAGTAGGGATGGTCGTCCAACTTGGGCGCCTCGTTCTATTCTCAGTGGAATATTGTCCACCACAGATCGGGGCAAAAAGCGCCAAGCGTCCGGCATGAGTTGCGTATCTGGAGGTCGTCCGAAATGAAGCTCTTCTTCAGTCCTTGCTCGAAATTTTAGCCCTTGTTTCTGAGTCTCTTTGACCAACATAAAACTCTTACAGAGTATAACAGAAGAAAATAGTAGCTAACCCGCTTTCAGTATTGGCAATTGAATGCTTCAATATCACTCAAGGAATGTGTACTAGAAAGGGGTGCCTAGCCTTCAGAAAAAGTACAACGATTCCCATCAAACAGGGCATACATTATGCCTGATGAATCATTAAGTCGACAGCCAAGTGAAAGGTGTCAGCGACGACTAACAATCCCACGAGTTGGGATCGCGGATGTTTCCGAAAACGCATCAAGACACTCTATGAAAGGAAGAGTGTTGCCTTACTATTAATCAGCGAGAAAATCTGATTATAGCCGCAATGACAAATGCAGTAACCTGTTGATTATCCTGCAGAGAGGAGTAAAACATAGAATGCCAGATACATAAATCTCGGCCTTCTCCTTTATCGCTAGCTAGTCAAGATGGTCTTAGCATGGAGCCGTGTCTCGTGGCGAGACAGACTCAAGTAATCGAGCGAGATCCGCGTCATCAAGCCACCCACGTGCTGCTGGATGGCCAGCTACCGACGTCCAACGACCCAGCATCCCGGCATTGATGCCAAGATCCCCGGCAACCTGTGCCCGGCTCACGCCAGGAGCCGAGGCCAGCTGAACGGCCTCCTGCTTGAACTCGGTTGAATATTTCCTTCTGCTTTGCATGATTCACCTCCAAGACCAAGATCGGTCATTATTGAAGTATCCACCAGATCGGGGTAGAACCCCACTATGCTTCGTCGATCTGTGACTGGTTCACTGGCTGAAGCTGTTGTCTTCGACGCCCTGCTTAGCGTAAGGGTACTCTCTTTTTAGTACGAGCATTGGCGCCTTACAGCGGTGATCGCGTACACGCTGAGGGCCAGTTTTTCATTCGGTTCATCATCGGTTTTGTTTGCAAAAAGGACGCCGTGTGGCGTCCCATTGGTTGCCTTAGATTTCAGCAGAAGCCCCGTTCTGCAAGACTGGCATATTCACCACCAGCGGCAACGATTATGGAATCCCTTACAGGCATGTCGAAGAGTGCTCCTGCCTCTACCAGGCGACGTGTAATGTTAATATCCTCACGGCTAGGTTCAGTATTGCCGCTTGGGTGGTTGTGGGCAACAATGATGCATGCGGCGTTGCCCAGGATTGCCACCTTGAAGACATCTGCTACGCGCACCAGCGATGCTGATATCGTTCCAACGTGACACGTGTGTATGCCGATCACCCGGTGATTGGTTGCTAGAAGTACGACGACGAAGTGCTCTCGGTCAACCCGGTCCAAGTAGTCGCAGATGAGACGGGCTACATCGCTGGGCTGACGGACGACAGGCCCGTCGAACAGCCTTTCGCGGACGAGTTCTACCGCATAGACGGGTACGGAATCAGTTGTGTTAGACATGGTCGTAGTTAGTAGAAAGGGCCGGGAAGCGTCGTGCTCCCCGGCCCCAGGTGAAAAGGAGATACCCGAGTAGGCTAGCCTTGCAAGCGTTCCCAGTTCAAAAAGCGCCGGATATCGAAAGCGAACGCAGATGCGACAGTCGCAATGACTACAGCGTCATCTGCGAAACCGATGCCCGGGATCATGTCCGGAATGGCATCGACCGGTGAAACGAAATAGACAACGGCCCCGCTCAGAGCGGCAACGGTCTTCCAGGGGACATCGCGGTAGTGACCGGACGCATATGCTTTTAGCAAGCGGATGATGGCACGAGCTTTCCATGACATCGCCCCAAGTGCTTTTCTAATACGACTCGTTTTGGCGCCATCGAGAATGTCTTCTAAATCGTCTTCGCTGACGGCTTCGTGGATTGAGTAAGTGTTCATGAGTTGGTTTTCCGGTTGGTTAAAGTGGCATACTGTCCCCGTTCATCGCCATCTCATCGGATGAGCGAGGCAATGATCGTCTAGGTCGATGTGGATTCAGTCTTTCAGGTGTTCTGGACAAAACCCGCTGCTTGACCTCTGAGAGAGAAACGATCTGCCCCCTTTCATTGAGATCCGCCCAGATCTTTTTCGAGTCGTAGAGGTAGCGGCTCACGCCGAACTTGACGGCCGTGCGTTTGAGGGCGTCGGAGAAGGCTGCTTTCGCATCATCACCCTGGCCCACATCCTCCTTGATGGCTTTGCCGATTCGCAGGCTGCACCGAACGGCGCCGCCTTCGAGAGGCGTATAGCTATCGGACCAGCCATCGGGGCCAACGACTTCATCAAGGCGATCCATCACGGTGCGGGCGTCGACGTAGGGCACGATGAGCCCACGGGTCTTCTCGCTATTCGTAGCAAGGACCTTGATATGGATAGCATCAAATGAAAAGGGCCGCGACAAAGCGGCCCAGATATCGCTCCCGTTTGAGGAGCCATTGGTTTGTTGTTCCATCGATTATCTCATGCTAATATTCCTCCGGTAGGAGGAGGGTGGTGAATTTGTGACCGGGGTCTGTGATGACCCAGACTTTGCGATCCTTCTTCGTTCGATACACCGACAGGACACGTGCTCCGATGATGGCGCCCACTTCGTTTGAGATCGCATCTTCTGTTGGCACCTCGCCCCAGTCCCCAAACTGGTGGCGGGCCAGAAACTCGGCCGCATGTTGGCCGGAGGCTTCCAGTGCTGCCGTGGCTCCTTGCGTGATCATGCAGCGGCCCAGTGAAAGTCGAACAACTTGTTGTCCTTCCATCAGCTGATCCTCATGTGCTTGCTGCGCTCGGTGATTTCAGCCAGTAGCCGACCGTCGGGACCGCGCAGTTCGCCTTTGCGCTCGATGTGGTCCCTGATGGCCTCTCGGTCAGGGGCAATCTTGGTCGAGACCGTCCGAAAGAACTCGGGTAGCATATCAGCAGGTACATGGATGCTCAAGGGCTCCTTGCCGCCGTTTGCCGCGAGCGTCAGGCGGTAGCGCTTCGTTTCGATGGTCTTGAGCCCCGTCAGGTCGAAGAACGCTGTTAGGCGATCTTTGAGGAAGCGGGCCTTGTTGGCATCAACTTTAGCGCGGTGGGAGAGACGAGAGGCTTCGTTTTGGCGCACCAGAGCACGCGACTCCAGCTCTGAGATGAGGCCAGCATAGGCATCGAGTTTCTGGTCGCGTTTGTCGTGGGCTGCTTCGAACCAGGCATCGATTTCTTCTTCGATGTCGGTGATGTCGCCATCTCGTTCGAGCACGAGTGCTTCCAGATTCTGGATTTCTGAACCGATTTCGAGTAGGGTTGGCATGAGTACCTCTGGTAGAAATGAAAAAGTCCGCCCCCTCTGGAAGGGACGGACCTTTGGAAACCGGGCTGGCTTCCTTCATCTCTATAGTGGAGGTTTTTATCGGGTTCTTTACTTAGAAAAACGTTTGCTTGCCGATTGCCGGCAACATCTTCGTCACATCCCAACGACAAACTTAACCTGGTATATTGAGTGACGGGATCGCATCGAAGCGAAATACACGCCTTTGGCCAGCGATTCGAAGGGGATTACTGACGAAGAAGTAAACGAATCAGATTTGAATACGACTCGGCCTAGAGAGTCAATAATTGTCAGGGTTCCCCTAAACGAAGGGGGCAATGAAAAACGAGAATTCGACGATACTGGATTTGGAAATATATGGATAGGCTCCGGACGGGAGAGGGGTAAAGGGCCTTCTCTGCCGGTAGCCGTCCCCTGAAGGAACCGCTCTGCAAAATTAAATGCGTCAATTCCGATTCGCTCTCCCATAATCCTTCCCGGTATATCGTCAGCTGGAGGGTGAATGCCTCCCCATATTCTCGACAAACTTGTTTGGTCTGAAGCATCCCGATATGTTGCCCACTGCAGGACTACGTCCACACTGGGGCCATCTTCGAATACCAGAAATTCATTTTGCTTAGCCACAAACTCTCCCATACCTCCGGGAAAGAAAGCATCACCCGTCAGCGCCGTTAGGACCTCAGCTGCCGCGCGAGAGAATGTCGAGTGGCCAGACACGTAACCGGCAAAAGGTGGAGTAACAAAGCTAGGTCGTTGGTAGGGCCACCAGTTCGCCGCAAGGACCCAGTCCACTCCGCCCTCATCTTCTTCGGGATTGAACACGAAAGAAGGCCCTCTCCAGCTTCTGATTTTCACTTCATCAAGGTGCTCATTCTGCGCTCCCGCAAGGGGGTCACCAGCACTGACCATCTCGATAAACCCTGGTATCAGCGTAATGCCAGCGGGATGGTATCTAGGCTTTGATTCATCCGTGCTTTGACCAAATTCAGCCATCCCACGGATTGCTGATATCGGTCGGATATAGTCATACCATCCTTTCACTCCCCAGGAGGCGATTGCCGAGTCATGCATGGCGCCGCCAAGTGCAAAGTAGGCTTTGACATCCCATTCTAAGTCATTCAGAAGGCGACCTTGACCCCGGAAACGCTTCTCCAGTAGTGGGTGGTCACTCACATAATTGAGAATAGTGAACCAGTGCCCGGGAGGAGTTTCCGAATCCGGTCCATCTGCCCAAAATTCCGCGAGAACACGTGCGTAGTCACCCCGGGGGACGACTTGTGCCCAGTAAGGTTGTCCAGTAGCGGGATTCAGGCGATGGCCTTTTCCGAAGTCACCGCCTTCGAAAGCATTGTAGAACGTCCTCAGCGATGAGATGTCTCGTGGGAATGCATCAATATTAAGATTGCCCAGTGCAGCGGGTGAAATGTCCCACATTACACCGTCATTTGGATCAAGGTGCGAGGACCAAATTGCAACGAGTGAAAAATTCCATTTATACTCATCCGACATCCCGAGTCCGTCGATCCTGTCCAAAAGCGGTGGACTACCTGGATCATGGTATATCCAATACTCGCGTCCGTTTCGTTCTTTAATGCTCAAATCAGAACGGTTCAGAGAAAAGGGAATAACGCTGCCCCATTCAGGCCCAACGAATTCTGGCACACCACCAGGTATTTCATTACCCGACTGGTCGATGAATATGTCGAATGACAATGGCTGCCATCTGTTTAGATCCAAAATGTGAGGGTTTCCAGGAAGTGCAGGTGTCAATGGAGGGTTTACTGGCCGATAAAATCTATTGGTGTAAAGCTCCCTTTCGTTCGCCCCGTCATTCAAGCCAAAGTCGATTACGCATTGAGCAATGTGATTACCGAGTGTCGCAGGATCCCCTGATCCATACAAAGACGAAATATTGGAATAGTCATAACCCAAATGGCTCATTAAGCTGTCGAATCGGGCAAGCGCATTGACGGAGCCTGGGGAGTCTTTAAATCGATGTTTCAGAACCCTGTAGGCCGCGAAAGAAATGGCCATTTCTCTTGATGCTTCGATTTCACTCGGTATCGGAAAACCATCGTACTCGCATTCGAACCCAGAGACGGAGTTTCCAAGGAAATATGGCTCTGAGTTGAGCTCAAATACCGACCATGCATCCCACATCGCAGCTGACACATGAAACAGGTTTCGAGCGTGAACGGTTGGCCGGGCGAAGTCCTCACGAATTGACTGCAAAAGAACTTCATTCCAATCTCTCGCAACGGAATGCTGGGCGGCGCTCGGAGAGGCATTCAACAACAGTAAGAGCAAAAGGAGAAGAATCCGAGCTTGGTTGACCATGACTGGGGACACGTTGATTCTAATGAAATCTAATAGCGGAAATTGGTATTCTCGCCGGGGCGATCTTTTATAGATCTGCTCAGAAAAAGCATATCCCAAAGTCTCCCTCGAATGAAAGTAATCTCAGAATGGAATCTGAAATTATCCTTAAAACCGGGTGAGTGGATTCGGACGGTTGGAACGCTCCTATTCTCGGGAAGCTCATGTCTGATCCTCGAGGAGCTACCAGAATACCCATCACATCAATCACAGGGGCAAAAACAGCCGGCAAATATGCTGACTGTTTTCTTAAAGAGATTTCAGTTAAAGTTCAGGCTGACTTAAGCCGGACACGAGTATTCTTCTGCAAACAACTACCACCTACTACTCAGTAGAGGTTACTCAAATGACAAGCAGAAGAACAATTCTAGTTGCGACTGATCTGTGCGACAAATGCATTCCCGCGGCCGAATATGCCCTAAAAAAAGCAAAAAACGAGGATTCCGCTGTTCACTTCGTTCATGGTGCATACACACGGGGTAATCCTGATAACTTGCCGCCACAGGCTGACGCCTCAGACGAAGAACTGCATTCCAGAATGCATACCTGGCTGAAGTCGGTTGGTCTGGATCCAGATCAAATCAACTTTTCAGTTGTGCGGTCCTCAACTCCAGCCGTTGCCATCCTCAAGGCAGCGGAATTTACCGACAGCAAGGCAATAGTGACTGGAAAAAGCAGGGACAGCTGGTCTGGTCTCATTTACGGTGATCGAGTAGCAAAGTCGTTGATGTCAAAAACGCCAATGCCGATCACCGTTGTGTCATAGTCAGCAAGAAGTCACGGGGATTCATGTCACTTATTCGGTGGTAACCATGAATACTAAAAAGGTAGCACTCTCCATGGTGACGTTTCTGACGGCGAGTTACCTCTTGTGTGTCTTGGCCGGATTCGTACTGCCAGCGGAATTTGGTATGCACCATCTCCTCGAGACCGTACTCCCGGGATTTGAGTGGCTGAACCTAGGCACCTTCTTTATCGGGTTATTCGCTTCGATTCTGTGGGGAGTTTACCTAGGCATTGGGTTTTCAGTTATTTACAATGCGTTCAATAAATCCAATGGTTGAGGAGCTTTGAAAGACTTCTCGAGCCAACCACAATCGGAATCGACTGTACTGACGGGTCACTGGCACCGGCATGTAAACGAGGGTCGCTTTCTCAGGATGGGGGATATGGAGAATGGCATGAGACATTCAAAGACCATGCAAAGTCACAGGCATCCCGTGTTTAGTTATGAATCGACTTTTTAGATGGCTAATCAACCGAGCAGCACATCGTGCTATCGATGGACGACGACGATCCCCCCTGCAAATAGATTCATCTCGATTCAGTCCTCAAGAAGTTGATCATCTGTTGAAGCAGGTCTGGGAAGCCTTCCGTCGTGATACTTCGGGTGTTTCAAGCCCGACCAACACAGGCAATCGTTCGTTGATTCAACTTGCCCGTCTCTCGTTGAATTGTCTTGAAGTGCTTGTGGCCGCAGGTATCCAAAGAACCTATGCCATTGTTTTGATAGGGGATACAGCCTGGCTCGTTTATCAAAAGTGGGGGCGCCTGTCCTGGGCGTTTTCACGTCTCTATTCGGCAGATCCGCGAAATCGGCTGGAGAGGTCAGTGTCCCAGTTCCTGCAATTTCCGTTTAGTGCACCGGGATATACTTTCGAACTCATTGATACAGAAAGCGGGGTGGGATTCAATATTCTTCGATGTCAGGTGGCTGATTTTATGATCGGTGTCGATGCCGTTGACCTATGTGTGGAGACGTGGTGCAGTCTTGATTATTCGTTGGCAGCCCAGTGGCAGAGTACCTTAGAGAGATCGTGTACCATCGTCGAGGGATGTGAATCCTGCGATTTTCGATTTACTTCGCACTCAATTGAGTCATAACAATCAATCACAATCAGCTCCCGCCAAAAACTTGATTCGAGACAGAAGCTACAAGTAAACCAGTCTAATTTTCCATCGAGCTGGCTGTTTCTGGATGTGTAACGCTAAAAACGCGACATGTCCACGTGTCGATTTTATCAGGATATAAGGTTGAGTTAAGGGTGACTTAAGGTCTCGGGGGCATTATTCCTCTATTCCCATCCTCACAACTGCAAGAAAGATTGATTCCAACCACCGAGGTTTGACAATGAAGTACTTCAAGGTTCACGCTTACGTACGGTTTTATAGGCTCGATGCTGTAGAAAAGGAACTCAAGCGTCTCGGCGTCGGTGGCTTCAGCTATTGCAGGGTAAAGGGGATGGGTGAGTATGCCAATTTCTATAAATCAGATCCTCATGTTGAGCATGCAAGACTGGAAGTGTTTGTACGAGAGTCAAACTTGCAAACAGTGGTAGATTCTCTGGTAGAGGCGGCAGCGACACACACCAAAGGAGACGGGCTAGTAGCTGTAATACCCGTCGAAAGCATGACCCGTATCAGAAACCACCGCGACATGTCTCAATCGACGGAAGAGCTTCCGCCGAGAGAGTCATGCTGACCCGTAAAACTTCCTGATATCAGCACCTTGGATAACTTTTGGTACCAAGCAATCTTGCCTCCGATGAATACCTATCCCTCATCGGGTTTTCAATCCATGGTTTTTCGAAAACCACAGCGATTGCGGATCCATTGCTTCATTATGTGAATACCAACAGTCGTAACCTTCAAAACAACACCTGTATTCCGGTTCACCTACCATGACCCAGAAGGATAGCAAAAACCACCACTCGACGTCGCAGCAAGAACATGGCGCTCCAAAGAATAACCCTGGGGCCGTAGAGGACGAGGTCAAGCAGGAACGCGGCAACCATCTTGGGCACCAAGGACGCTCAAGCCATGAGCATCAGGACAGCCAATCGGATGGAAATGGGAGCAGGAGTCACTCAGGACATAGTGGGAGTGGAGGTCATCATGATCATCATGCCATGATGGTAGAAGACTTCAAGCGGCGGTTTTGGGCTTCTTTGGCCCTGACAGTTCCCATCCTTGTTTTGTCGCCCCTGATACAAAATTTAGTGGGGCTGACGGAAGCTCTGCAATTCGCGGGAGACCTGTTTGTCCTATGGGCTGTTGCATCGTTGGTGTTCTTTTACGGAGGTTGGCCGTTTCTGAAAGGCCTCATTAATGAGTTGACATCCAAAAAGCCGGGGATGATGACGCTGATCGCGATCGCGATCAGCACAGCATATGTTTATTCAAGTGCGGTAGTCTTCGGCCTTGAAGGAAGCATCTTCTTCTGGGAGTTGGCAACTCTCATCGATGTCATGCTGGTTGGCCATTGGATTGAAATGCGTTCAGTAATGGGGGCCTCGAAAGCGCTGGAAGAGCTGGCGAAACTGATGCCCCAGGTTGCTCATCGAATCGATGCTAACGGTGAGGTGGAAGAGGTCGATCTAGACAGCCTGCGATCAGGAGACCATGTCCTCATTTACCCAGGTGAGAAGATTCCAGCTGACGGATCTGTAGTGGAAGGCCAATCGGCGGTCGATGAAGCTATGCTTACTGGCGAGTCCGTGCCTGTGGACAAGGGTATCGAAGATCTTGTTATCGGCGGATCGATCAATGGCGAAGGGTCGCTAACCATCGAGGTCCAAAAGACTGGAGACGAAGGATACCTGTCGCAGGTAATTGAAATGGTTCGCAATGCTCAGGCGACGAGATCCAAAACACAAGACCTCGCAAATCGGGCTGCTGTATGGTTGACTATCGTTGCTTTGGGTGGGGGAGCTCTTACCCTTTTCGCTTGGACCGTGCTCTTGGGAGCAGATTTTGCATTTGCTCTCGAGCGAACCGTGACAGTTATGGTAATCGCATGTCCTCACGCATTGGGCCTTGCAGTTCCATTGGTTGTCGCCGTTTCCACATCTTTGTCAGCCCAGAATGGATTGTTGATTCGGGATCGAACCGCTTTTGAGCATGCGCGAAACCTAGACGCAATCATCTTTGACAAAACCGGAACACTCACTGAAGGACGATTTGGAGTGACGGACACACTGGTATTTGCCGATCTCGATCAGGATACAGTCTCGCGGTATGCAGCAGCCGTAGAGAGCCGATCAGAGCACCCAATCGCAAAGGGAATTCTTGCAGCCGTCGAAAACCCGCCTTCAGTTGAAAATTTTAATTCGATACCTGGAAAAGGAGCTGAGGGCACGGTTGAGGGTAGGGCGGTTAAAGTTGTAAGCCCGGGGTACCTACGTGAGAATCAATATGAATTTTCGGATCCGCGCTACGAAGAGCTTTCTGAACAGGGAAAGACCGTCGTGTTTGTATTGATTGACGGCGTCTTAGCTGGAGCTATTGCACTGGCCGACGTTATTCGACCAGAGTCTAAGAAAGCCGTAGCCAAGTTGAAGGCAATGGGTATCCGTGCAATAATGCTCACTGGTGACAATAAAAAGGTAGCAGGGTGGGTCGCGAAGGAGCTTGGACTAGATGATTACTATGCCGAAGTGCTTCCAAACGAAAAGGCCGAAAAAGTAAAAGAGGTCCAGGCAAGTGGTTTCATCACCGCAATGGTCGGTGACGGTGTGAATGATGCTCCGGCTCTTGCCACGGCCGACGTCGGCATTGCCATAGGTGCAGGGACGGACGTGGCAGTCGAAACGGCAGATATCATTTTGGTTCGCAACAATCCACAAGATGTTATTTCAATTCTCGAATTAGCCAGGGCGACATATGGCAAAATGGTGCAGAATTTATGGTGGGCGGCCGGCTACAATATTCTGGCTATTCCTCTTGCCGCCGGTGTCTTGTTTAGCTGGGGTATCGTTTTTGGACCGGCAATTGGTGCCGCCTTCATGAGTCTAAGTACGGTGATTGTTGCTGTGAACGCCCGCTTCTTGAAAATCAACTAGTAGATAGCTCAGGTAGTATTTCGTCAGCTTGAAGGAAATGAAGGATCGAGAGATACATATCGTAGGGGCCGGTCCCGCGGGTCTTGCCGCGGCAATCTATCTCAGCCGGGCAGGTTTTAGGACGGTTGTATTTGAGAAGTCATCTTCCATAGGGGGCGCATACAAGAGCTCTTTCCAATTTGTAGAAAACTGGTCTACGGAAGAGGATATCTGCGCTCTTCTCAGGGGGCTGGGAATTCAGTTCAACTTCCTTTGCCAACCTATTCGTGGTGTGACGGTATTCGATTCGGAAGGCCGAGCATACCCCCTTCACTCGTCCAGGCCGCTTGGTTACATAGTGACTCGTGGCGGCGAGCAATACACACTCGATACGGGCTTATTTGAACAAGCCAGAGCAGTTGGAGCGGAGTTTCGATTTGGGGAAAAAATTGAAAATGCAACAGAGCGTCATGTGATTGTAGCAACTGGAATGTGTGAGCCAGACGCCAGAATAGAGCAAGTCTCTTTCTTGACGTCAGCACCTGATTCCAGCATCGTCCTCCTGAATGACGCATTGTCAAAAGCAGGACATGTCACTCTCTTTATTCGCAACGGGCGGGGCACACTCACATGCTCGGTTTTTGGTCCTGAGTTGGCCCGGGTCACGCTTTTGGATCGAACAATGGAATATCTTCAGTCTGAACTAGGGATCGACATTGATTCCCCACATGCTGTGTCCGGTTCGGTCGGTTTCAGCATCGCATCACCCTGGCAGACAGGTGGTAGACTGCTAAAAGTCGGGGGCCGAGCCGGATTCAACGACGCCCTCACAGGGTATGGGCTTCGGCATGCGCTGATTTCTGGCATTTTTGCCGGACGTTCTATCGCCATGACTGAGGACTACGACCAGCTATGTTCTGAATTCGTAATTCCCAGTCTGAAGGTTTCCCTAGCTAATCGATCCATTTTTAGTCAATTGGGTAACCGTGGGTACGAATGGGGGCTTCGCAGCTTATCCGGCTGCAGTGTAATGGGCGTTCTTCGCCGGCATTATCAAGAATCCAAGACGAAGTCGCTGCTCCACGAAATAGCGCGCTTAGGAGAACATCCGTGGTCGGTCGACCAGGCGTGTCACAAGGACTCGTGCCAATGTCTGGAATGCGAGCATGGTCGTAGTCCTTCAATGTAGAAAGTCCCATAAGGGAACGGGTTACCGAGACGAGCTTACCTTCTCATATAGAGGGGAATCGTGCGATAAACTCACTCCCCATTCCAAGCCCTTCTGAATGGGCCTCGAGGCTTCCGTTCATGGCGTTTGTCGTCGCGGCGACAATTGACAAGCCAATACCGCTTCCTTTGCGCTTCTGAACCTCGGAGGAAGTAGCCCGATAAAACCGATCGAATAAATGATCTTTATCGTGTTCGGAGAATCCTATTCCCTGGTCTTTAACAGAGATGCAGACATTTCCTTCTCTAGCAAATGTGGACAACTGGATTTTCCCACCTCTATTTGAATATTTCAAAGCATTGTCTAAAAGATTGTCCACTATGGTAATGACAGCTTTTTCGTTTCCCAGAATGAACATCCCTGGAGAGAGTTCTGAGTGTATAGCCAAATCATCGACTGTTGAGCGGTCAGAAAACCTTTCACACTGATCAGCACAGATCTTTGAAATGTTAACTTTAGAAAATTTCTGGTCGGCCACACTTTCAGCCGAAGAAAGTAGTAGTAGTGACCGTACAATGTGCTCAATACGGTCAACTTCGTCCATTGAATTTGCGAGTTCTTTCCTCGCAGGTTCTGGCATTTCCTTTGCCTTAAGTGCCAATTCAAGTTCTGCGCGGAGAGTCGCCAAAGGTGTAACTATTTCATGAGCGGCGTTGGCGGAAAAACGACGCTCACGTTGAAATGACTCTTGAATTCTGCCAAATAATCTATTCAACGTTCTGCTCAATTCAGTGAGCTCGTCATTGACATTTGTTCGAATGGGAATTCTCAAATCCAAGCGAGACAAGTCGATTTTGTTGGCGGTAGTTATGATTTGGCTGATCGGGTTGAGCGTACGTTTTGCCAAAACGACGCCGCCCAACAACGAGACAAGACCTGTTAACAGTATTCCGAGAACGAATGTCCTCAGCAAGCGATCAGTATTTTGATGCAAGGCCCATTCAAATCCAGAAACCTCCAGCCACCCGTGAAGCGTTTGGCTCTCGTCTATCAGTGGCCAATAGTGAAGTCGCAAAGGCGCATTCTCCCATTCGGTTGAGGTCATTTTCACAGTCGCTTGCTGCGGTAGCGTAACCGGTAGAAAATCGTGACCTTGAAAATTGGGACTGCTGAACACAATAGCGCCGTTCTCGTCTAGCAGTCGAACATAGGTCCCATAAATCCCCTGAGTAGTGTAAGGGGCTACACGGACGTTGTTAGGGGACTCAAACGCAATTCCACGTGGACCATAGTCAATCTGGCTGGTCAGGATTTTGTGTTCATGATTTAGGTGTTCATCAAAATCGCGGTGAAGACTACCGTGATAGCTGACATAGGTAAGAGTTGAGAATACAGTTACAATAATGAGTACTGTACTCGTGTACCACGCCGCAATACGGACTGAAATAGACCACCCGTTTGGTGAGAGTAAGCCTTTCATAACAAGAGGTGGCAGTTTTTAATGTCTCTGATCAAGAGTATGAAATTAGGCAAATACGAATGGAGACCTGGATTGACAATGTACCTTGAGTTCTCCGGTCAACAAATAGATTATTATCCGTTCAACGAGTCGCAATTCCCAGTATTTAGAAGGCGCTACTGTTTCACTTGTTGCACTCGATGAGACCGGTGTCCGATTCAACTAGGAATAATCTTGGCGGGACCGCAAAAATAAAACTAGTTCCATTTTAAGTCCCCTTCCCAGGAAATGGAATGAGCTTATAACCAATTCCCCTTATCGTCTCCAATTTGACCTTTAGATCCGGATGTTCTTGCATCTTTTGGCGCAGCCCAGAAACAGTCACGTCGAGGACGTTGTCACTCACATAGAGAGCACTTCCCCAAACGCGCTCTGCAATGACAGTTCTCGAAAGCACAACCTCTGGCTGTCTTAGGAAAACCTCCAGCAAGGCATACTCTTTTGGACGAAGCAATACTTCGACCCCACTGAGTTGAACCGTTCGTTTTCGAGTATCCATCTGGATTTCCTCAAACGACAAGATAGGGGACTGATCTTGAGACGAAGAACGCCGCAAAAGGGCTCGAATTCGTGCTAAAAGTTCGTCGAAAGAAAACGGTTTAGACAAATAGTCGTCGGCTCCCGCATCGAGTCCCGCTACACGATGCTCGACATCGTCAAGCACAGTGAGCAACAGAGCCGGGGTCTCTACTCCACTTTTTCGGAGCGCGGAAATCATTTCGTTTCCGTTTTGCTTGGGAAGTCGCCAATCGACGACCATGCAGTCATAATCGTTAACGAGAGCAAGCTCCTCCCCTGCATCGCCGTCGCCGGCGACATCAACGGTATATCCAGCTGATTCCAGACCCCTTTTGAGAACATCAGCCAGCCTAGACTCATCTTCAACTACGAGAATCCACATGCTTTATCCTTTTCTGCAACGTAGGACTCGCCTACGACAATCTCACCTTAAAAATTGTTAAGGTCCACTTCAGGAGGCCTTCAGGTTCATGGAGCGATGTTTGGTTTCCCTAACGAATCTTATCTCTCTGGTCGACAGGAACCCGCGCTAGTGAACTAGTTCAGCTATGAAATCTATTGATGGCATTCATTTTCGCATGTTTGCATTGCTCTTGCTTCTCGCTTCGCCCGATGCAGCGGCACAAGGTGTTGATACACTCTTTGTCTCCGATCCAGCCGAGTTGGTTCGAGTGGCGATTGAGCGCAATCAGGACTTGAAGTCGTTGCGTTTCAGAACCCAACAAATGGAGCAATCAGCACTGCAGGTAGGCGTACTTCCAGATCCCACTCTGGGACTCGTTGCGCTTCCTTTTCCTGTGTTTACGGCAAGGGGTGCACAACGGGCGCAGGTTCAGTTGTCTCAGTCGATTCCGTTTCCCGGGAAGTTGGAATTGAAAGAGGAAGCCATGGGATGGGCAGCCAAGGCTAGCTACTTCTCCGAAGAAACGTTTAAACTTGATTTGACTGAGCAAGTGCGATCGATGATGGTAGACATCAAGCTGATTCGTAGACAAAAGAGTCTAATCGAGCAATATCAGCTGTTGATTCGAAATTTTGAGTCTGTCGCAGAAACACGCTACCGGGTTGGGAAAGGGTCTCAGCAAGCAATTCTAAAGGCTCAGTTGGAGCGCAATGCCCTTTCTTCGAGAACTAGTGCTTTGGACCAAAGCATTAACTCCATTTTGAGAGTGCTTAGCACGCTCGCTGATCAACCTATCGCGCTTTCTCCTAACATCAATGACGAATGGGATGACGTGTGGTTGACCAAAGGCGATGTACGGATGGCCCTGGAATCGCGAACTGAACTGAAATCGCTCCAAGCACAGTCCATGCGAGCTGAAAGCCTTGAGGAACTGGCGAAGAAAGAGTGGAGGCCTGATTTCAGCGTCGGAATGTCCTACTTCAATATTACGAATGAGCCATCCCCTCCAGGTGCCAATGGAAGAGATGCTCTTGCCATTTCCTTCGGCCTTAAGATTCCTATCCAGCGTAAACGCTTGAATGCACGCCTGGAAGAGAGTAGGCTTCTTCAACAGGAGGTGAATTCACGAACCTACCGGATGCAACGACAAATTTCCGAGGAGATCAGCGAGTATCAGAAGAACATTTCGCTGTTGATCGAACAGCGCAGCTTGTTTGAGAGCGCTTTGATTCCACAAGCCCAGACCACGCTTGAATCAACGATCAGCGCCTATACGACAGGGGAAACTGGCTTTTTAGACTTGCTTGATGCCGAGCGCATGGTCTTTGATCTCAGTTGGCAGCTTGAAGTGATATCGGCTCGACTCGAAAAACAAGTGATCTCTCTGGAACGGTCCTTAGGCTCGAACCAAGAAAACTAACGACTCCTGGAATCCACAGAACAACAATGAACGGTAGTCAAATGCGTGCATTTTGGATGGTACTGGCCTTCGTTGCGGTAGGGCTGGTCGGCTTCGCGATAGGCAAATTCTTCTTTGGTTCAGCTTCCGACCCCATTCGTGAGGTCGCCTATTGGCATGCACCGATGGACCCTGCGGAGGTCTACGACGAACCGGGCAAATCCAGAATGGGTATGGATCTCATTCCCGTTTATCAGGATGAATTGGGATCAAAGTCAGAAGCTCCAAAAGGCTCCAGTACGGGGGAGCGCGAGATTCTCTATTGGCAGGCGCCAATGAATCCTTCCGAAATCTATGATGAGCCGGGTAAATCAAGCATGGGGATGGACTTGGTCCCAGTCTACAAGGATCAAGCTTCCTCTTCAAGCGGCTTTGTGTCGATAGATCCTGCGGTTGTTCAAAACATGGGAGTTAGGACGGGCCTTGCGAAGAGAGAGGATATGTCAAGACTCATCCGCACGGTAGGCGAAGTTCAATACGACGAAGAAAAGCTGTATTTGGTCAATACAAAGGTCAGTGGGTGGATCGAAAAGCTTTACGTGAACTTCGTAGGCGAGGAGGTTTCCGAAGGAGAGCCACTCATGGAGATCTATTCACCTGAGCTAGTATCCACACAGGAGGAGCTACTTCTGGCACGCAAAAACTATAATGTTCTCTCAAAATCAGCTTCTTCGGATGTTATAGACGACGCCGAGCGACTGTTAGTGGCTGCCAGAGAACGCCTGCGCTATTGGGATATTCCAGAAGAGGAAATTGACCGACTCGAATCGACGCTTGAGATTAAGAAAACGATTCTTATTCAAGCTCCGGCTTCTGGAGTCGTTGTAGAACAAGATGCGATTGAAGGTGCATTTATCAGTCCGGGAAAGGAATTGTTCAGAATCGCGGATTTGAGTTCGGTATGGGTACACGCCAGTTTTTACGACACGGAAGTTCCATGGATTGAAGAAGGTCAGGATGTAACCATGGAGCTTTCCTACCTACCCGGAAAGAAGTACTCTGGAGTAGTGTCTTATATCTACCCTTTCTTGCGCGAGCGAGCACGTGACGTTCATGTCAGATTGGTATTTGAGAACACGCATGACTTGGACCTCAAGCCCGGCATGTATGCCAATATTGTCTTATCCGGGAAGACAATTGAAAACGCTATCACTGTGCCTTCTGAAGCTATAATTCGGAGTGGCCAACGAAGTCTTGTGTTCGTCGCCAGGGGTGAGGGAAGATTCGAGCCTAGAGAAGTCCAAGAAGGAGAAATAGGTGGCTCCTCTTCAAACCGCACCCGAATTCTAAGCGGCATCCAAGCAGGTGAGGAAATCGTTATTTCTGCCCAGTTCCTGATTGACAGTGAAAGTCGCCTCCAGGAAGCCATTCAAAAAATGCTGTCCCGGAGTTCAAGCGGACCTGAAGATGCGCAACAGTCTCACCTGACCGACAGTGATGAATTCGAGCCGATGGCTGACGGTTCAAACGAATCAATTATGGATCATGAAATCGAAGGGGACATGGTGCTTGAGAGTGACGCACAAGATCCGAGTCATGCGGGGCATGATATGCCGCAGGACGTCACTGAACACGATCAAATGATGGACATGCCGATGGATTCAACCAGGATGCATGAGACGATGGACATGCAAGCAGATTCTATCCCTGCCGATACTTCTGATTTTGACAACTCGCACGATCATCGCGGGATTGACATCCCCAACTAGTCTCCGCGAGCGGCACCTTATGTCAGGCAAGCTTGCGAGCGAAACCTCTTACACTAAATCATGCTCGAAAAAATTATAGATGCCTCAATTCGGAATCGATTCCTGGTTCTGGTTGCAACGGCAATTGTTAGTGTTGTTGGTGTAGTTGCACTTCTGTCGACTCCCGTTGACGCAATTCCGGACCTAAGTGACGTCCAGGTCATCGTGTTCACGGAGTTTCCTGGGCAAGCACCTCAGGTGGTAGAAGATCAGGTCACTTATCCCCTTACGACCTCTATGCTCGCCGTCCCGTTTGCTAAGGTCGTGCGGGGCTATTCGTTTTTCGGCTACTCGTTCGTGTACGTCATATTTGAGGAAGGTACTGACATGTATTGGGCTCGAAGCCGGGTACTCGAGTACCTCAATTATGTAGCAGGAAAACTACCTGATAGCGTTACTCCCACTCTCGGTCCCGATGCAACCGGCGTCGGCTGGGCCTACCAATACGTCTTGCAGTCGGATCGTCATGATCTTGCACAACTCCGATCGATTCAGGATTGGTATTTGAGATACGAGCTAACCAGTGTGGAGGGTGTGTCTGAGGTAGCCAGCCTTGGGGGATATGTAAAGCAGTACCAGGTCGAAGTAGATCCGAACAAACTGATTGCGTATGATATCCCCTTGTCAAAAGTCCGATCTGCAATAGCCAGGAGCAATAGTGATGTTGGGGGCCGGCTTATTGAGATGGGAGAAACCGAGTATATGGTCCGAGGCTTGGGCTATTTCGAATCCTTGGATGACATTCGTAATACTCCTATAGGGGTCGACGCCAGAGGCACACCCATCCTGGTACGGAATGTAGCCAATGTGGAGATCGGGCCTGAGCTCAGAAGAGGTTTGGCAGAATGGAATGGTGAAGGTGAGGTCGTTGCTGGAATCGTAATCATGCGTTATGGGGAAAACGCCTTGAAGACGATCGAAGGAGTGAAGGCGAGATTGGAAGAGCTTAAGAAAGGCCTGCCCGAAGGAGTAACAATTTCGACAGCTTATGACAGATCTGGGCTGATAGAGCGCGCTATTGATAACCTTCAATTCAAACTTCTGGAGGAAAGCCTCGTGGTGGCGCTCATCACGATCATTTTCCTTCTCCATTTCCGGAGTGCGCTTGTAGCAATATTTACGCTCCCGATGGGGATTCTGATTGCATTTATCATTATGCAATATCAGGGATTGAATGCCAATATTATGTCGCTAAGCGGAATTGCGATAGCAATAGGTGCCATGGTTGATGCTGCAATCGTGATGATTGAGAATGCGCATAAGCACTTGGAGCGGGATGGCGGGAAGAAGCCACACTGGGAAATCATTGCTGATGCATCCAAAGAAGTCGGCCCTGCGCTTTTCTTCTCTTTACTGATCATCACACTCTCCTTTCTCCCGGTATTCACTCTGCAGGCGCAGGAAGGCCGTCTTTTTCAGCCGCTTGCGTTTACCAAGACGTATGCAATGGCTGCTTCGGCTTTGCTTGCGATAACGGTGGTTCCGGTTCTAATGGGACTCTTCATCAGAGGCAATATTATGCCGGAAAGGAAGAATCCAGTTAACCGGTTTTTGATCTGGCTTTATGGTCCAATCATTCGTGGGGTGCTCAAATACAGATGGACCACCATAGTTAGCGCCGTTGTCGTTTTGTTCGTTACAGTCGTCCCGCTAAGTCGCCTTGGATCTGAATTTATGCCTCCCTTGAATGAGGGCGACATACTATATATGCCAACGACCGACCCTGGAGTGAGCATTACGAAAGCAAAAGAGATACTCCAGCAGACCGACAAGATTATCAAGCAGTTTCCGGAAGTAGAGACTGTTTTCGGAAAAGTAGGGAGGGCAGAGTCGGCTACCGACCCTGCACCCTTATCCATGATTGAGACGACCATCCGTCTGAAACCTGAAGATGAATGGCGAGAAGGAGTTGATATGGAGAGTCTGGTACAGGAAATGGACGCCGCAATTCAATTCCCTGGCCTAACCAACGCATGGACAATGCCAATCAAAACCAGGATTGATATGCTATCAACAGGTATCAAAACCCCCGTTGGTATCAAATTGATGGGTCCAGATTTGGAAGTCCTTTCCGACCTAGGTCAAGAAGTTGCGGCAGCTGTTCTGGATGTAGAAGGGACACTGAGCGCTTTTCCAGACAAGACCGTTGGCGGGCATTTTCTTGATTATGACATCATGCGAGACGAGGCTGCCAGATACGGTCTTACAGTTGGTGATGTTCAAGACGTCATAATGTCAGCGATCGGCGGAATGAACATCACACAAACGGTGGAAGGTCTTGAGAGGTATCCTGTCAATTTGAGATACAGCCGCGAATTACGAGATAACCTGCCAGCTTTGCAACGTGTGCTAATTCCAACACCTACAGGCACTCAAATTCCACTCAGCTATGTGGCTGACTTCAGCCTTGTTCAAGGCCCGCCCGTGATAAAGTCAGAAAATGCAAGGACGTCGTCATGGATCTACGTTGACATTAGGGGGATAGATGTCGGAACCTACGTCTCGCGTGCGAAGAAGGTCGTCGAGGAACGTATTGACCTTCCAGATGGCTATTCATTGATTTGGAGCGGTCAATATGAGTATATGCAAAGGGCCAAGGAGCGTCTGAAGCTTGTCATTCCCATCACTCTTCTGATCATCTTCTTGCTCCTGTATCTGAACTTCAAGAATATCCAGGAGAGCTTGATAGTCATGCTATCATTGCCATTCTCGGTAGTAGGCGGAGTCTGGATAATTTACCTGTTGGGGTACAATCTTAGCGTTGCTGTCGGGGTGGGATTCATCGCGTTGGCAGGTGTCGCGGCTGAAACGGGCGTAATAATGTTAATCTATTTGGATCATGCATATAAAGATCGCATATCTCGTGGTGAAATGAATACTATCGCTGACCTGTATGGCGCCGTGTTGGAGGGGGCGGTAGAACGCGTGCGACCGAAGATGATGACCGTTGCGGCCATCATGGCCGGACTCTTGCCCATTATGTGGGGACACGGTACTGGATCTGAAGTGATGCGACGAATTGCAGCTCCAATGATTGGAGGGATGGTTTCTTCAACAGTCCTAACGCTCGTCGTTTTGCCTGTCATTTACTATATGTGGAGGGCAAGGAAATTGCCCGAGCTTTTGACGTCCTGAATAAGATTTGGCAACCAAACCGCAGCATGCGCTTGCTGAAGGCCGTATCGACACTGCTCCTTTGTAACGGACCCTTGTCACTGTTGAAAGAAGTAAACTTTTGTAGGACCGGTCGGTATAGTCGGTTCAACTCAAGATCATGAAGAGCATTCGACACATATCTCAACGCCTAACTTGGATTCTCTTATTCACGTTTGGGTTTGCCCCGTTGGGGACACATGCCTCTGCGGGCGTGTTGTTGTGTATTGAGTCCGACGGCCATGTTAGTGTTGAACTCGCTCAGGGACTAAAATGTGCATCTGATTTACTTGTCGAGAGTCTCTTGGACGACGAAGATCACTCCACTGAGCACTTTTCGGAAGATGATGCGCACTGTCTGGATTGCATTGACATAGTTCTCAAAGGTGCGACTGACGCAGATTGTAAGTCATTTGTGACTCAAAAGCCTGTAGAAGCTCCAGCTGCTTCCGTTGGAATAGCGACCGTCCTTAGGACTCACGATCAGGCCCTAATTGATACCTGCTCGCATTGCCATCACAAGTACACCTCATCTCAGGGTGTCCTTGCACAGCTGTCTAAAGTTGTCATCATAAACTGAGAAGTCCTGTTCGCGCTCGGACTTTCACTTGAGTCATTTTTATCTGAATGACTTCATCCGGGCGCCTCGGTTCATTGGCTAATAGCCTCATTTCGAACACGACAGGACATTTTCATGTATCGACAGTTCGCCACCATGTGGCTTCCTGTGGTTGCACTTTGTTTGCTGACTTTTACCTCGGCAGCACAACCACAGAATCTTTCGCTAGGCACGACCCCGGGCGAGGATATCACGACTTTCACTACGACTGAAGGTCACACCCATAAATCCATTACTTCCTTGACACTCGATGAAGCCATTGAGTTGTCCCTCAACTACAATCCAATCTTGCAGGCCGCGGGTTTGGAGAGCAAGGCTCGAAAGGCAGCCATTCGCCAGTCAGGAGTGTTTCCAAATCCCGAGCTGACCTCAGATGTAGAAAACGTCTTGGGCTCGGGGTCTCTCCAAGGAACGAGTTCAGGTGAGTTTACAGCCGGACTCTCCCAAGCCATTGAAATGGGAGGGAAAAGAACCAAGAGGAAAAACCTTGCCGAATCACTGTTTGATGTCAGTGTTTGGAATTTCACGGCAGAGCAACTTCAGGTCGTTAGGCTCACTTCCGAGCGATTCTACACCGTTCTCGCAAACCAGCATCGCAAACGACTAAGTGATAGCCTATTAGTAGTTGCCAAACGGTTCTCAAATTCTGTGTCCCAAAGGAGAGCAGCAGGAAAAGTATCATCCCTGGAAGAGCGGAGAGCCAGCATTTTGTTGGCGAATGCACAACTGGAGAACGAAGAAGCAAGCCGAAGACTCAAGACGGCTTGGAACAATCTTCGAGAAATGTGGGCTGCCCGTACTATAGGAGCTACGGTCGTTGAAGGGAATCTTGAGCAAATGGAGGATGTGCCTTCCCTCGCAACAATGCTCGAAGAAGTTGTCACGCATCCTGAGATGAATCGAAGCCGCAGTTTGATGGCTTCAGCATACTATTTCGAACAGCTTCAGCGCGCTAAGTCAGTTCCTGATCTGAACGTGACAATAGGTGCCCGAAAGATACAGGAGCTGGGAGCGACCGGGATGACAGCTTCGCTCAGCTTACCCCTCCCCTTGTTTAATCGAAATCGGGGTGCAATAGAAGAGGCCTTGTATGAATCCGAGGCTGCCACTGCGCTCGCTCATGCTACTTTGGTTGGCCTTCAAACCAAGTTGAAGAATCTTCATGCCGAAGTGCTATCTGCCAAAAGCGAAGCAACGCTGTTTGGAAAGGGAGTGGTTGTTGACGCCATGACCAACATGGTAGCCACCGTTGCCGGTTATGAGAGTGGCAAGTTTGACTTGTTGACCGTCTTGGATGCACAAAGAGTCTTATTTGAAATATCCAACCATTACGTAGACGCTCTTGAGCGATATCACATCAGCCGCATCAACGTTGAGCATTTGATTGCAGCAACATTTTCATCAATGATCGAGGGAGGATCCGACAATGAATAACCATCCAACATTTGTTCGATATATCGGAGTATTTCTCGTCATGGTCGCTTCTGGTTGTGGTGGCAGTGATGTTGAACCAACCTCTGCAGACGATTTCAATGAAGAGGAAGTACTATCAGTCTCGTTAACTGCTGAAGAGATTCAAGAATTGGGTCTTCAAACAATGCCCGCTTCCTCTGGCACGCTCGAAATGACCCAATCATTTCCCGGTGAGGTGATGGTGAATCAGGATAGGTACGTGCATATCGTGCCCCGTGTAAAGGGAATCGTCGAGTCGGTTGCATTCTCTGAAGGAGACCGCGTAGTGTCAGGAGAGGTTTTGGCCATCCTCGACAGTAGGGAGCTTGCAGACATAAAGTCAAATTACCTCGCAAGTGTCGAAAGAGCGGACATTGCAGAACAAATCTTCGAACGCGAGCAGGGACTTCTGGATCGAGGAATATCATCTGAAAGCGAGTTTTTAGACGCTCGACAGAATGTGACCGAGGCCATGATAGCTCTTCGATCTGCTACTCAGAAGCTACTGTCGCTGGGTTTTAGCGAATCGTATATCTCCGATCTTCCTAAACAACCAGATCATGCTCTCGTCCACTTCGAATTGACTGCCCCGATGTCAGGACTGGTTCTCGAACGGCACATTAGCCAAGGTGAATCTGTGGATGATGTAAGTGATGCCTTCGCACTGGCTGACTTATCTGATGTCTGGATCGATCTCAGCATCTTTCAGGAGCAGCTGGATTCTGTGAGAGAAGGCCAGAAGGCGATTATCACATCAACCGGCAATCGATTATCGGCTGAAGGCCAGATAAAATTCCTCCGCTCAACGCTTGGAGAAGAGACCCGAACGGCTGTTGCCCGTATCGTTTTGGACAATGCGAGCGGAAGATGGCGTCCCGGGATGTTTGTGAATGGAGACATCACGGTGGACGAGATCGAAATCGACATTTTGGTAGAACGTTCAGCAATAATTACCCATGATGGCACCGACGTTGTCTTCATCCAAGAAGATGACAGATTTGTGGCTCAGCCTGTGGTTACTGATCGGGTAAATGACACTCATGTTGAGATAGTATCGGGTCTGACCGCCGGTCAGATATACGTTTCTCATGGTGCATTTACGCTCAAAGCGGAGCTTGCTAAGAGCGAGCTCTCTGATGACCACTCCCATTAATCATAGGTATAACTGTCATGAACAAATTGATTGAGATACCCTTGAAAAACAGGGTACTGGTTGCAGCGTTTACTGTAGCCGTTATAGTCGCCGGATGGATTGGATACAACGGCCTACCGGTCGATGCATTCCCGGATGTTTCACCATCGCTTGTACAGATTTTTACTGTAACCGATGGGTTGGCACCCGAGGAAATAGAGCAATATGTGACGTTCCCGATCGAAACGACTCTTAATGGCCTGCCCCGGCTTGAAAAGGTCCGATCTGTATCAAACTTCGGGCTTTCCGTGGTCAATGCTTACTTCGAGGAAGGCACTGACATGTATTTCGCTCGACAAGTTGTGGGTGAAAGATTGAGGGAAGCCACTGAACAAATTCCTCAGGGCTTTGGAGAACCAGTAATGGGTCCAATCTCTACAGGAATGGGACTGGTACTGTTTTATTATCTGGACGACACGACAGGATCCTATTCCTTGGAAGAACTTCGTTCGATGCAGGATTGGATCGTGAAGTATAATCTTCAGACCGTCCCCGGGGTAACTGAGGTTCTGGGTATCGGTGGTTATGAAAAACAGTTCCACGTCGACATCGAGCCTGATCGATTGCTCCAGTATGATCTCACACTCGACGAGGTAGTGGAGACTATTGAGCAAAACAACCTGAATGTTGGAGCCCAGTTCATCGTCAACAACTCGGAGCAATACGTTGTTCGGTCTGTAGGGCTCGCAACTGGCATCGCGGATCTCGAAAACATTGTCATTAAAACCTTCGACGGGACTCCGGTCTACCTGAAGCAGGTGTCCGACATCAAGATCGGAGGAGCAATCCGCCGGGGCGTCCAAACCAGAAACGGTGTCGGTGAAGTGATTTCAGGGATGGTGGTGAAGCTGTTCGGTACGAACTCCAGCACCGTGATATCTGAGGTAGAAGCCAAGCTGATGGAAATCAATTCGATCCTTCCAGATGGCGTCAACATCGTTCCGTACTACGAACAGAAATCGCTTGTTGAATCTGCTGTTGCGACTGTTACTACCGCCCTGTGGCAAGGCATGGTATTGGTGATTCTGATTCTACTGGCTTTCATGGGCAGTTTGCGACCAAGTTTTGTTGTAGCCTCCTCCATTCCTTTTTCGGTTCTGTTCGCGACATTTTGGATGGGTCAATTCGGGATGTCGGCAAATTTGATGTCGCTTGGCGGTCTTGCCATTGCTATAGGAATGATAGTCGATGGAACCATCGTGATGGTCGAAAACACGGATAGGTTGTTGAGCAGGGCGGACTCAAGTCAGTCCCGTCGACAAATAGTTGTTCAGGCAGGTGCCGAAGTGCTGAGACCTGTGGCATTTGCTGTAACCATCATTGTCGTGGTGTTCACTCCTCTATTTTTGCTACAGGGAGTTGAAGGTATCACGTTCAGACCGTTGGCATACACTGTCGCACTTGCAATGGTCGGATCTCTTGTTTTTGCAGTCGGCATTTCACCGATGTTTTCGTACATGTTGCTGCGGAGGTCAAAGAAAGGTGCCGAGGAGCCTACACTTTCAGAGCGTGTCGAAAGGTGGCTGGCAAGCGTGTACCGACCTCTGGTAACATTCTTTGTGCAAAAAAGAATCAGGGCTGTCGCCCTGGCTGGAGTATTGATGCTTGCTGGAGTATCAACCTTCCCCTTTCTCGGTTCTGAATTCACGCCGACGCTGCAGGAAGGGACGCTGGTATTACGCCTTACAATGGCACCGTCAATTGCATTGGAAAGCAGTAAAGAAACCGCATTGATGGTCGAGCGACGCCTGATGAAGATACCTGAGGTATCGGGGGTTGTGAGCAGGACTGGGCGAGGCGAGGTTGGCGCTCATACAGACCCAGTTAACAGCTCCGAGATGTACTTGATGCTAAAGCCAAAGGATGAATGGCGAGTGTCGTCTCAAGGTGCGTTACAGGAGCTGATTAGAGATGAGCTTGGAAGTGTCCCGGGTGTGCTGACTAACTTCACTCAGCCGATTCAAATGACCGTGGATGAGTTACTCGAAGGAGTTCGGGCTGAACTTGCCATCAAGTTGTTCGGCGATGATCTCGACGTACTCAAGGAACGAGCTGACGAAATTGCTTCTGTTGTCAGTCGTGTCGAGGGGGCAGAAGATGTTCAACCGGATCAGATTTCAGGCGCTCCTCAGTTACGTATCGACATTGATCGAGAAGCGATTGCACGGTATGGTGTCAATGTTGAGGATATCCAGCACACCATCAGAACTGCTATTGGGGGCTCGGAAGCTGGACAAATTTTTGAAGGTGTGCGGCGATTTGACATTTATGTCAGATACGATGAGCAGTTTAGATCCACTCCGCGAGCCATCGCGCAAACACTGATCCCTATCCCATCGGGTGCCCGGGTTCCACTTTCTGAACTGGCTTCAATCGAGACGTACACTGGCCCAAGGCAAATCACGCGAGAAAACAATCAAAGGTTCATTACTGTTCAGCTCAATGTTGAAGGGCGAGACATTGGCTCGTTCGTAAAAGAAGCAGAGCGAATCATTGAGCAGGAAGTCGATCTGCCTGTTGGATACTTCACGACGTGGGGAGGACAGTTTCGGCTTCAACAGGAAGCAAATAAAAGATTGCTCTTGGTAGTGCCAATAACACTCGTGCTGGCATTCTTGCTTCTCTACTTGAGTTTTGGCTCCTTTGGAAGTGCGTTGCTCATTGTGATGAATGTCCCGGTAGCACTTGTTGGTGGGATAGTAGCACTGTGGCTCTCAGGCCAAAACCTGTCTGTGCCTTCCTCCGTCGGTTTCATTGCTTTGTTTGGTATCTCGCTGCAGAATGGAATGGTGTTGGTCACCTATCTGAATCAGCTTGTAAAGGATGGGATGACTGTGGAGAAAGCTTCCATTGAAGGCGCTTTACTCAGGCTGCGCCCGGTCCTAATGACAGCAGCTACAACCACTCTGGGTCTGATACCACTTCTACTGGCAACCGGTACGGGAAGTGAGGTACAGCAGCCTCTGGCGACTGTTGTTATCGGTGGTATTGTCACTTCTACGGTGATGACGCTATTGATTATCCCGGCCCTTTACAAGTGGTTTGCTGAACGACCAGAGCTAACATTTTGACTCGGAAGCCCCTGTCCTTTCGGGGATGGAGGCTTCTTTAACACCCTGACGTGATGTCCGACTGCGATTGTTCGATGGAAGCTTCAAATCAAGAAGAGCGAAGAACCTTGATTGCAGTTTTAGTGATCAACGCAACCATGTTTGTTGTTGAGTTTGTCGCTGGATTGCTTTCTCAGTCGACCGGACTGACCGCAGACTCACTTGACATGCTCGCAGATGCGGGTGTTTATGGAATTAGCCTCTATGCTATCGGAAGAGCAATAACGATCAAACAGCGAGCTGCCTTTTATAGTGGCGTCGTTCAGATTGCACTTGGACTTGGTGTATTAGCTGAGGTTGTTCGCAAGCTAATGGTCGGAAGTGAGCCGATGAGTGGAGTGATTTTGATCGTTGCGGGGATCGCTTTGGTGGCTAATTCTATATGTGTGCTGCTACTTGCAAAGCACAGAAACGGCGAGGTGCACCTTCAGGCTTCATGGATCTTCACGACCAACGATGTCATCGCGAATGCAGGAGTGATGCTCTCAGGATTTTTCGTCTGGCTGCTGGACTCACGCTACCCCGATCTGATTGTGGGACTTGTTATTTCGTTGATCGTGATAAGAGGTGGAGTGAGGATTGTGCGGCGAGCAAACCGAGCCGGTAAGGTGATCCAATAACCAAACCAAATCGTCTCATGCTCACTTCTCCACAGGAAGAGGATATGTTGCAAAGTACCTCATTGGTTACAAGTTTTGCATCTGTGGTTTTAATTGCCACAGTTGTGCCAGTAACCTCCAGTCGTGCATTTGTCTAAGCATGAATAGCGAAAGCCCAACTACCAACTTCGTTGATGAGGCTTGAAACCAATATCAGAATCGTGATTCTTGGGATCTGGAGGGCCACTCTTGATGTAATACGGCACGATATCAACTGGGTTAAGCTGAGGGCGACATGGGACGTAAGAAATTTGCGATTGAAACGACGCCCACGTATTTGAGGGGCAGCGAGCGTTTGCCGGAATTGCCTCTGATGGTAAGCTCTCGTCAGGAATTGGAGGCTTTGGGCTCTATTGACCTCGAAGATTGGTCCGGAAAGGAGGAGTCAGATTCGCATCAAGAAGTAAGGCGAGAGGTGCTTAGTGAGCTGAAAAGCGTGGTAGATCGGGTGGATGTTCTAACCAGGGCAGTTGAGTCCTTCCCGGCGGCCCTTAAAAAGGAGCATCCTGCTAGCCAGATTGTGTCTACTCTTGGTGATCTTCACCTAGTCCGGTTTACGGAAGCTATGGAAGCTATAGGGATCAGTCGGGATATGGCGGAAAAACTAAGAGAATCTGACGCGATTCGTCCCGTATTGCTTACGCCAAAAAGCGGTAACCCAACGCACTACATTCATATTGGAGAACTAAGGCGATTCTCGAGGGATCTAGAAAGGGCCCCTGCGCCTTCCAAATCGAGACTGTCCAAGTCCATAATGCGTTCAAAGCGCTAAAACAAAGGACGTTCGAAGCCAAATTCTTCAAGAGAAAGCAAAAATGAGGCCCGTTCTTTTTGAGAGGTAAGCGTGTCTGCCCAACGAACGTACCCCTGCATGGTCTTGTGGACTGTATGGCCGGTCGCGTTCATCACCTGGGTCTCTGAATAGCCTAGTGCAAGCATCCAGGTAATATGTATGTGTCTCAAGCCGTGAAATTTGAAGGGTTGGTCGGGAAGTACTTCAGAGATGTATTTCTTCCAAATTCGTGAGGCTCGAGTACCGTCGATTTGCCCAGTCCGGAGTCCCAATAAGCGTGAAGGCGAGACCAAAACGAAGTCCTCAGGCTGAGCAGTGCCTGCAAGAGCTTCGCTCTGAGCGAGTGCATTTTGCACAATCGGGTGAATAGGAACATGTCGATGAGCTCCCGTCTTTGTTTTGAACTCGGCTTGTCCTCGACCCGTGCTATCACGGACTTCGATAAGGCCCCGACTTTCATGAACATTCCGCCACCTAAGGTGAGCGAGTTCTCCAAGCCTCATTCCTGTGCCGACTGCTAGCTTAATAACCGGGATTACCCATTCCAGTGCCTTCTGCTCCTTTTGTCGACTTGAGAGCCTTGCAGCGTTACGTTCGATGAGGGCAAAGACTTCCTGTAGGTGATCAGGGTGTAAGAAAAACTGTTGCTCCCTTTGACTGCGGCCTCGTCTCAATGTTGGTAAGTGGCCAGCAGCAGAGTCCACGTACCCTTTCTCCTCTGCCCAGCGGAAGAAAGACTTCAGATGAGCAAAATATGATCGTCTTGAGGCATCAGATCTTATTGCTGGCCGATGCAAGAACGCATAGACATCTTCTTTAGTAATCTCATCTAGATAGATGTGAGGTGAAAGCAGCGAACGGTCGAAGAGCGACAAGATGCTTCGGTAACCTTCAATGGTCTTCTCACGGCGATCTCCTTGACTCAGAAACATCTCTGCTGCCTCGCTCACAGTTGCTCGCATTTCCTCATAGACAGGATCAAGCGTTCCCTGCATGTATGGAGAACTGAATTCTGTAACGAAGCGATCATAAACGTTGCGTGGATACCACTTACCGTTGACCTGAATCATATCACTCTGATCAGAAACATCCGGAACATCAGTTGATCGGCGCCGGAGCGTCCTCATTCCAATGGGAACGTCTTTATTTAGATCTCGATAGCGAGCATACCATACTCCGCTGGATGTCTGGATTAGACTTGGTTCCTTTTTTTGGCGACGTTGCATTTGACTTGGAGAGTGTCTCAGCGTTGCTGGGTGAGAGCCATCAGTGAGTCTGCTACGTATTTGCTACGGATAATGTCCAAGAGTACCCTAAAATAGCCTAAGAAGATCGTGGTGGGTATGGGATTCAAAACACAAAAGGCCCCAATTCGATTGAATTGAGGCCTTTTCTTGTGTGATCCCGCCAGGGCTCGAACCTGGGACCCTCTGATTAAAAGTCAGATGCTCTGCCAGCTGAGCTACGGGATCCTGGCTGCCGGCAAATGCCGACACAGAACTGAAAAGTACGAATTTGCCCCGACCTGTGGCAAACTCAGGCCTTTGAAGGTTCAATGAGAATGAACCCGGCCCCGTCGGATAACCACTACAAGTCCTGCCAGAGTGATTTCATGGGGCGACGCATCAACAGCCGTCCCTGCATGAGCGCGGGCGCAAAATTGATGAACCCGTTGACCAGGTAGATTTCTGCAGGCGTGCAGTCCACGATCAACTTGGCTTCCAGGTCGCCTTTCCGGGCATCCTCGGTAAAGATGGCTGCTACCAGGCCATTGTTCGCTGTACCCTTGAACACATCCATTTCAGCGCCATCGACCGTGGTTGTGCCGTAAACGTATCCATAGTCGATCGGGTAGACGATGTCAGGATGCTCCGGGTGGGGGGCGCCTGCCCGACGCTCGATCGTGATGCCCTTCATGCCGATCAGACTTTCCCACTGCTCCCAGTCGATGTAGCCGGGCGATCCGCCTGGATTGGCATCATCAGCCCCTCCAGCCGTCAGTCTGCCGAAGCGATCAGCCGGCATCGTCTTCTTTCTTGATCAGCTGGATATGCAGGTCACGCAGCTGATGCTCATCAACTACGTCCGGACTCTGGACCATGGGCTCCTGTGCGCTCTGCGTCTTGGGGAAGACGATGACATCGCGCAGCGAGGACGCTCCGGTCAGGAGCATCACGATGCGATCGAGACCGAATGCGATGCCGCCGTGCGGTGGTGCCCCGTAGCGGAACGCATCGAGCAGGAAACCGAAACGGGCCTTGGCCTCCTCTTCGTCGATGCCGAGGGCATCGAACATCTGCTGCTGGACCTCGGAATTGTGGATCCGGATCGAGCCGCCTCCGATCTCTGAACCATTGAGCACTACGTCGTACGCCTGGGCGCGCACCGCACCCGGGTCGGTGCCCAGTTTGTCCATGTCCTCGGCCTGCGGGGACGTGAACGGGTGGTGCATGGCAAAGAAGCGACCCTCCTCCTCGTCGTACTCGAGGAGGGGGAAGTCGGTGACCCACAGGAATTTCCACGGGCCATCTGCGCTTTCCTCAACCAGTCCTTCCTCGCGCCCCACATGCAGGCGCAAGTCGCCCATCTGCATGAATACCTTCGGGGCAACTCCGGCCATGACCAGCACCATGTCGCCTGTTTCGGCGCCGGCCTGTTCGATAGCCTTCTGAACAAACTCCGTGGGCAGAACTTCAGCTTTGACACTGCTCTGCACCTCGGAACCGTCCGACGGCAGACGGAAGTGGATGAGGCCACCACCACCCAACTTCTTGCGAACAATGTCCTTGTCCAGCTTGTCGAGCTTGCCACGGCCCGTGTCGCCACCGCCCTTGACCACAAAGCCGACGACGGCGCCGCCTTCTTCGATGACAGAGTCGAACACTCGGAATCCACAGTCCTTGAAGGCGGGGCTCAAGTCGTGCAGCTCCATGCCGAAGCGCAGGTCGGGCTTATCCGAGCCGTACTTGCGGATGGCCGCATCGTAGGTCATGCGGGGGAAGGGAAGCTCCAGGTCCACGCCTTTCACATCCTTCCAGATCTGGGCCAGCATGCCCTCGGCCGTTTCGAATACCAGATCCTCCGTGGCAAACGTCATTTCGACGTCGATCTGGGTAAATTCCGGCTGGCGGTCGGCACGCAGGTCCTCGTCGCGGAAGCATTTCACGATCTGGAAGTAGCGGTCCATGCCCGCCACCATCAGGATCTGCTTGTAGGTCTGCGGGCTCTGCGGCAGCGCAAAAAACTTGCCGGCGTGCACGCGGGAGGGCACGAGGTAGTCCCGTGCGCCTTCCGGCGTGGATTTCATGAGCACCGGCGTTTCGACTTCGACGAAGTCCTCTCCATCGTAGAACCGACGCACAGCCTGGTATACCCGGTGGCGCAGGAGGACGTTGTTCTTCAACTCCTGGCGGCGCAGGTCCAGGTAACGGTACTTGAGACGCAGGTCCTCTGAGGCCGTGGTTTCGCGGCTCTCTGCTGCCGACACCATGAAGGGAAGGGGCTCGGATGTGTTTAGCAGGATCAGGTCGTCGGCCATCACTTCAATGGCGGCCGTCGGCATGTCGGCATGCTTGGCGGCCACCTCGCGTTCGCGTACCGTTCCTTTGACCGACAACACGAACTCGAAGCGAAGGGCTTCAGCCATTTTGGCGGTGTCCGCGTTGTGCTCGGGGTTGAAGACAATCTGGGTGATGCCGTAGCGATCCCGCAGATCGACAAAAATCAGTCCTCCCAGATCGCGGCGCGAGTCGACCCAACCCTTCAGGACGACGGTCTGACCGACATGGTCGGCGCGAAGGGCTCCACACGTATGTGTGCGGCGGCCGTGGGAATCAACCTTGAACTGGGAAACGGACATTTCAATAAGCGATGGGTCGGGGACGTCCGGCCTCGGGTGCCGGGTGACAAGATGCCAAGATAGGGGCTTCAGGAGCGCAGGTGGCTGAAAAAATGGTTTAGACTGGCTGGGGGTGTTTCTCTATCTTGGACCGTTCTTTTCATCATCCCCGCACACTGATATGTCCCAAGCAGCAACCGCCCCGGGCGGGACGTTCTTCGGCCACCCGCGCGGCCTTGCCACGCTCTTCTTCACGGAGATGTGGGAGCGCTTCAGCTACTACGGTATGCGCGCCCTCCTCATCCTGTTCATGACGGCCGCCGTTACCGGGGACAATCCGGGAATGGGACTCACGGACGGAACCGCAGCCGCCATCTATGGACTGTATACGTCGCTGGTTTATCTCCTGGCGCTGCCAGGCGGATGGGTGGCTGATCAGATCTGGGGGCAGCAGAAGGCTGTTTTCGTGGGGGGATCGATCATTGCGGCTGGCCACTTCAGCATGGCCTTCCCGTCGGATCAGACGTTTTTTCTGGGCCTGATCCTGATCGTCATCGGCACGGGGCTCCTCAAGCCGAATGTGTCGACCATCGTCGGCGAACTCTACCCGGAAGGCGGTGCGGCACGCGACGCGGGATTCTCCGTCTATTACATGGGTATCAACCTGGGCGCGTTCCTGGGACCCCTTGCCTGCGGCTATTTCGGCGAAGGCATCAACTGGCACTACGGCTTCTCCCTGGCCGGCTTCGGCATGGTCCTGGGGCTGATCCAGTACAGATTCGGAACCAAGCATCTCGGCACCGCAGGTTCATTCCGGACGCATGATGCGCCGGAGGTCACCGCGGCCAAATCTCGCAAATTTTATCTGATCACGGGTGTGGTCACGGCACTCCTCGTCGTCTTCGGGTTTCTGGTTTCCAGTGGGGTACTCGATTTGACCCTTACCGACATCGCGGAAGGACTGGGATCAAGCATCCTGATCATCGTAGCTGTCTTCTTCATTTACCTCATATTCTTCGGGGGCCACACGACCATCGAGAAGAAACGCCTCGGGATCATCTTCTGGCTCTTCATTCTGGCCGCCATCTTCTGGTCCGGATTCGAGCAAGCCGGTTCGTCCCTGAACCTGTTTGCTGATCGCATGACGGACCGGACGTTCGGCTCCTGGGAGATGCCGGCCTCTTGGCTGCAGTCGGTCAACTCGACGTTCATCATCATTTTTGCGCCCATCTTCGGTTCGATCTGGGTTACTCTAGCGCGCATCAACAAGCACCCGTCCTTCCTGATCAAGTTCGCCCTTGGACTTTTGGGACTGGGGGCAGGCTTCTTCGTCGTGGCCTGGGGAGCAGCGAATGCAGAGCCTGGCACGGTCGGCATCACGTTTCTGATCGTGACCTACTTTCTGCACACGGTTGGCGAGCTCTGCCTGTCTCCGGTGGGCATGTCCTCCATCACCAAGCTGGCCCCAGAAGGCCGCGTCGGACAGATGATGGGTATCTGGTTCGTGGCTACGGCGCTTGGCAACCTGATTGCCGGCCTGGTCGCCGGCGATATCGGCAACCTCGGTTTCGACGGCCTCTTCCAGCAGGTGGCCCTCATCAGCGCCGGTGCTGGCGTGGTCGCGCTGCTCCTGGCCTTCCCGCTGCGCAGATTTACCGGCGGCGTGGACTGAGCCAAAGCCCTTCAAACACACAGCGGGGCGGCCGGACATCAGTCCGGCCGCCCCGTGTCGTCTCAAGCCATGGCCCCAATCAGAAGGTAGGATTGAACCGCAGCCACACCGACGGCTCGTACCCCGTTCCCAGATCGCGCAGCGGCCAGGAGACTTCGATGCGGACCTGACGATCGTCGAGCGCCAGTCCGAACCCAGCCGATGTGAAGAGGTCGTCCATCGAGAAGCTGTTCGTTCCCGCCTGCATGTTGGTCCAGCCAGCGTCAAACGTTCCGAAGAGCGTGATGTCGTCCAGGATCCAGTCGGCGATGTCCGGGTCGTAGAGCGACAACTCGGCGTTGGCCAGCGCCATGCGCGTGCCGATGAACTGATTCTGGCTGTAGCCGCGAACCGTTCCGACTCCTCCCAGCGTAAAGGCCTTCTGCACAGGTACGGTGCCTTCGCTGAATCCGCCACGGAAGCGGACGCTCAGGCCGGCTTCACGCGTCAGGCGGGCGTAGGTCCTGACATCACCCAGATACCGGGAGAAGTCGAAGTCGCCACCAAGGCCCTGTCCGATCTCAGCTTCCAGACGGAAGGCCGCACCGCTCGGACGCGTGGCCAGATTGCGGATGCTGCCGCCCTCGAAGGCCAGCACGATGGAGTTCATCGTGCCCTCGTTGATGGCCGGGTTGGCCCGGAAGTTGCCTTCGCCAAAAATCGACCAGTTCGTGTTGCGCTGCTGGCTGAGATGGTGTTCGCTGCGATAAGCGGCGCTGAGCTGCGCGAACCGCGTCATGCGGGTCACGACGTAGGCGCTCCAGCCTTCCGTGCGGTAGTAGTTGAAGAAATCGTGCCGGAAGAGCAGGGCAGCGGCGGTGTTTTCACCCCACGAAGCCTTCCACAGGTCGTCGGTTTCTGTGTTGCGCTGATGGGATCCACCCACTTTGATGTCGAAATTCGGGTTGCTCCGTCGGCTGCCGAAACGGGTTTCCGCACCAATCCGGTACTCCCATTCCTCAAGGGCGAACGCGTACCCACCCTGGCCATAGATGCGACCCCGGTCCCAGCTGGACCATTCCAGTGGCGAGCGGGACAGACCCAGGAAGAGGCCTTCAACCCGGTTGTAGCGGATGGATGGGATGGTGCGATAGATGGCCTGAGCCTGATAGGGCCAGCGGTTGTTCCACTCACCGAGCACATCCGTATCGCCCCAGGAGTCCAGACCACCGCTTTTCCACGTATCGCGCCACTCGTCTTTCCACTCGTCGCGATCGCGTTTCCACGAGCGGTCCGAGTCGCGACGTTCCCAACGGTCGTTTTCATTCCACCAGTCCCCATCATCGGTACGGATGGCAATCCGGTCCCGACCGTTGCGGATTTCATAGCGATTGGGACGATCGCGACGAATGCGCATGTCGTCATCACCGGCTTCCTCAATGGCTCGCTCAAGTTCGCCCAGCACGGATTCCAGCCGATCAGCAAGATCGTCTTCACCTCGGCGTTCAAGGGATTCAGCGATGCGTTCAAGGTCCCGCTCAATATCCTTCAGCATCGCCAGAAGATCTTCTTCCGGCACGCCGCGGAATCCACCGGTGGCCGGGCCACTCAAGGTCAGGCGATCGTTGATGGCCAGGATCTGGTCATTGATGGGCTCGGCCGTGTGACGCTGCGTCACATCACCCAGGAGCCCCATAACTTTCTGCACCGCCGAAACGACGGTCTCATACTCGGCCGGTACGCGGCTCGAATTGCGCTCCTGAGCCTGACTCGTGGACGGGATCAGCAGGAAGGCCATCAGGAAAGCCATTCCCAGGAATTGCCATTTCGAAGGTGCCTTGGAAAAAGCGGAAGAAAAGCAGTAGCGATTGCCAGTCATTCGTGTTGCCACGGTTTTGTCCTCTGGATGGGGCCGGCATCTTTTCAGGACAACCGGCACGATCAGTGTTGTTTCCGCAGGTACGTCCCAAGCCCTGAAACGGTTACAATCAATCCGAAGCCAACCGTAGGGTCACACGTCTCGACTACCCGCTCCCAAGCGCCGACCGCGCGGTCACACGCGTCGAACCATCTGGGACCCGGCAAACGACAGCAGGATGAATCCCTGTGTGACGAGTGTTGCCGTCGTGGCACCCCACGCTGCGTGGATCGGGATCAGCCACAGATTCAGGCTGATGTTGAGGAGGGCGGCAGCGCCCAGGATCCATGCGATCCTCCTCAGCGCATTTGCGGCTGTGAACACAGTCACGAACAGGAAATTGAGGCTGCTGAGGGGGAAGGTCCAGATGAGCCACTGCAACAGCGGTGCGGCCGGCGCTGCTTCCGGGGAAGGGTCGATCAGATGGACGATGCCCGGGGCCATGAGGGTGACGGCACCCGCGACGACACTGGCAATGGCTCCCATGGCAGCCAACCCGGTACCTGCCGTTTTCCAGAACCGGATGCGTTCTTCCGTTCCAATTTCCGACAGTCTGGGGAGTAGCACGGTCGTCAGGAGTGCCGGCAGCAGCAGGGCGGCCTCGGTAATCCTGAATGCCAGGCCATACTGTCCGGTGGGCAGGTCGCCCACCATGCTTTTCAGCATGATGGAGTCCGTGCGGTACAGGAGGAGGGCAAAGATGGAGGAGAGTCCCAGAGGCAGTGCCGTGCGGAAGTGCTTGCGCAGGAAGGCGCCGGAACGGGCACTTTTCGTGAGGAGGACCTCCCGAAGCGCAGACCACCTGAGATTGAGCCCGATGGTGGCCACCATACCCAGGGTCATGCCGATGAAAACGGATGTCACCGTGGGTTGCATCACCAGCAGCACCGTCCCACCGATGGATACCAGCAACTTTTCCGCCACCGTCGACCACGCATCAAGTTTGAAGTCCTGCAGACCCTTGAATACGGCGCGTCCGTATTCGGCAAGGTTGCGGGTCAAGACATAGGCCCCGGCCGCCACGATGGCTGTCGGTTTCATGGAAGGGTCAATGACTGCAGCCACACCAATGGACAACGCGATGGCAACGGCCGACAGCACGAAACGCAACGGCAGGAAGTTGGTCAGGAATGAACCCGCAAGAGAGCGGTCCCTGGCAATTTCCCGGACGGTCACGGGGGTGGTGCCCAGCATCAAGGAGCCGTCACTGATCCCGACGAGTGCCAGGACGGCCGTCATCTCCCCGAAGCCACCAACACCCAGAAACCGAAGGCAAACGTAGGTGATGAACACGAACCAGATCGGCTTGACGGCTGCATTGGCCAGCGAGAGCCACGACAGATTCTTGATCATCTGATTCATGCGACTTCCTCCCGCACCTGACTTATCAGGTCGTTCCATCGGCGGGCCACGTACGCGGGTGCATAGCGTTCCTCGAATGTGGTCCTGGCCGATCTGGATCGGCCCAGCCAGGATTCCTCGTCCAGAAGGGCTCCAAGCGCATCAGCGATCTTCTTCGGCGATCGGGGCGGGACGAGCGAACCGGCTCCCGTTCCCTGGATCATGGCCGGCATGCCTCCGTGATCAGCCAGTATGACGGGCGTTCCGTGGGAAAGGGCCTCAATGATGGACAGGGGCTGCGATTCTCCGAGACGGGAGGGCAGTATGAAGGCATCGGCCTCCTCATGAAGGCTCCTGACCCGCTCCCGGTCCCGTACAGCCCCAAGCACCGTGACACGATCCCCGAGGGCTGCGACATCCTTCCGGAATTGATCCTCATCTTGTGCCGAGGGCCACGCTCCGGCAAAAACGAAGTGGAAGGGGGCTTCAGGATGGTCTCTTGCCAGTAGTTCAGCTGCTCCGGCCACATCCCGGAATCCTTTCTCTTCGAACATGTTGCTCAGAAAAAGCACCGTGAATCGCTCCCTTCTGCTTCGGGCGTGTTTCCGCTCCAGTGCAGCTTCGCTCAGGGGGAAGTCCGCATCCAGTGTGTTCGGTATGGCAACGCCCTGATCGGGGCGCAGCCACGGTCGACACGCTTCCAGACGGTCTTCCTGGGTGAATACGATCCGGGTAAGTCCTTGCATCAGGCGAACGGCCGATGGACGCGTCAGAAATCGGTGGAATACCTTGGCAAACGAGCCCCAATGGACGACAGCAATCACCTTGCGACCCTTGAAAATGGGTTTCAGGGTAAGGACATCCCTCAGGTGACCTGATATCTGGGGTGAGATGGAATGCCATACGACAACTGCTTCGGGGTGCCGGTCCAGCATGCGTTCCAGTTCCTTGCCGGCATGCCTGTAGTGCTGCCATTTCCGCAGGAAAGACGCCTCGGCCTCGATGGAGGTTCGAACCGGATGGACTTCGTATTCGCCCTCCATCATGCGCGCGAATCGCTGTGTGGCAATGGATTGACCATCGAGCGGCGGCGGCATGCGTCCGGCTACGATCACGTGATGTCGGTGCCCCTCACGCATGCGCTTTCTCCATGCCTGCCGCGTGGTGGATGGCGGCCATCAGCCCCTCGATCATGCGATCCGAGGACAGGTGTTCATCGGCCCAGACCGCTGTCTCTCGTCCCATCTCCTGGCCGCGGTCCAACGTCCTGTCGACCGCCGCCACCAGGTCAAGCACTGCCGCAGAGCCGGCCACCGTTCCATTCAGGCCGTCCTCAAGAAAATCCCACTCGGGACTGTGGAACCGGCTCCCTGACGCTGGTCTTGGCGCCACCACCGGTGTGCCCAGCAGCATGGCGTGGTTGAGGGAGAGGCCGACATATCCCGGATTGAGAAGCAGGTCGGAGGCCACGATCCAGGGCGCAGCCTCTGCAGGATCTGCAATGGTTCCGGTAAAGTGCACGGCCAATCCGGACGCCCTGGACCGGGACTCGAGATCATTCCTTTCCGGCCCATCACCGATCATGATGGCCTGAACGCCACCGTCCCGAGTCTGTCCTGCCTGTTCGACGACCTCCAGGAATGCGTGGACCCCTTTCTCGGCAATCAAACGGCCAATGAACAGCAGGCAGGGCTTTGACGCGTCCAGACCGAGCCGTTGTCGCAGGCTGGTCCGGTCCTCGTTCTCGAGTTGCTTGCGAGCCTGAATCAGTGAATCGGACTCCAGCGTGTTGGGTGCCGCAAACACGGGCGGCAGCCCTGGAATGGCCGAAAGTTCACTGCGCAGACCTTCCGAATAGGTGATGAGGCCATCAGCCCGGGAGGCGAGCCACATGCGATACCGGTCCCGCATGGAAGTCTGCTGCGATCCCCGGTGCCTCGAGACGAAGTGCCCCCAAAGCAGGACGGGCCAATCCCTCTTGCGGCATGCGGACAACGTAAGCGGCAGGGATACCGTCCGCGGAGACTCCTCCAGAATGACCAGCGTGCGGGAAGGCAACCGGGACCAAACGCCTCCGAGTTGCTGCCAGTGCAATCGTTCACCACCCAGCCACAAGTTGCGGGCCCGCAGTTGCTCGTAGCCGGTTTCCACCGGACGGGTCAACGAGCCGAAGGAGGAATCGCCGGGAGGATGTCCGGATACGACCGTCAATCGATCATTCAAGGCATCGTTCAGGCGCTCCAGGATGGGCACCCGATAGGCCGGAACAAAGCGGGTTATGTACGCGACGCGGGTATCAGGATGCATTTGGCGATTCCACCCGTCCGGATTTGAACCGGTTGTAACAGCCGCCCGCAACGCCCAGGAGCACCGCGTAGAGGAACATCAGGTCATTCTGGAAAAATGGATTGGCCGTGATCGCTGTAACGGCCAGAGCACTGAAGCTGCCGACCACAACCACGCTGGCCACCCGCAGATCTTCGTCAGCGGCTGGTGATCGCAATACCTGCCATCCTCGCCAGATCATGACGCCCAATGTCGAGAGCATGAGTCCGAACCCCCACAGGCCGAATTTGAAGAGCAGGGCCACGTATCCGTTGTGGATGAATGACTTCACCTCGGAATACTGGTAGGTGATGTTGTAGAAGCGGTAGGGGACACCCATGCCATGGCCAACGACCGGATTGTGCTTTATCCACTCGATCGCACCTTTCGATTCGAGGAATCGGTTCACAAGGGACGGATCCGCGGATGTAGCCGTGGCCAGGGAGCGAAGACGATAGTAGAAACCCATGGCAACCAGCGATATCAGGTCGCCCAGCAGTATGATGCTGAGCGAGGTGAAAACCACTACCGAAACCACTCCGGAAATCAGCATCCGTTTGCGCTCCCTGGGGGGCAGGAAGAGCAACATGAAGCCCAAACCGATGACGCTGGCTACCCAGTAGGCTCGGCTCTGGGTCAGGATCAGGGCTCCGTACAAGCCCAGGAACAGCCCGAGATATCCCAGGCGCGGTACCCATTTTGCAGCGCGGACCGAATAGCTCAGGGCCACGAAGGAGGACACCATGAGCAAGGATTCATTGGTTGCCGCTCGACTTTTGGCTACCTGCCAGGCATACTCTGCGTTGGCAATGTCCGATCGGTATTCGAGCAGATTCCGGGCCATCACGAACAAGCCGACCAGGAGGAGCGCGTGCAGGATCCATTTCAATGCCCTGGGATCCTCGTTGATGCGCTCACGAACAGGCCAATAGAACAGCAGCAGGGAGTAGGAAAGCCATTCGCCGAGAATCAGTCCGGGATCGGCCTTCTGCAGGATGGAAAGCGGGATCGACAGGGTGATCAGTACGAGGAACAGGAGCAGGCCGCGGTCCTCGAATCGACCGGTCAACGGGCGATTCCTGGCCAGGCGCCAGTGCAGAAGCCAGCACACCAGATACCCCAGGTAGTACAGTCCGTAGGCGGCCTCGGTCAGGGATATTCCTTCGCCGAAACCCACCATGGCCACGAACCCAGCCAGCACCGCCGAAAGATGCAAGGTGGGGCGGGGCAACAGGTAGGCAACCGCGGGTATCGCCATCCAGAGCACGGGAATGCCCAGAGCCAACCAGGAGCCTTGCGCCAGCAGGAATACGCAGATTGCCATGCTGGCCGCAGCTGCTCCCCAGATGACAGCATTGCCGGAACGGCGAAGGCTGTCAGGAGACAAGGATATGGTCGTGGATCCGGTCACGCGACGACTGGAAAGGAATTCGAGAGCGCGGAGAACATACGATCCAGGGTGAAGTCGCTTCCGAAGCTCCGGGCACGGTCACGGTCAAAGCCGGGAACGGACTGGCTCCGGATGGCAACGAGTGCGTGCCTCAGGGCACGGGCATCCCCCGGCGGGCACGCAATGCCCAGATGGTGGTCCTTGATCCACCGACCCAACAACTGATGATCCACGCCGACAACGGGCTTGCCCAGTTGTGCGGACCGCAAAAGGACGTGGCTGCTTCCTACATGGCCTTCATACGGGACCAGGGTGGAATCGGAAAGGGACCACCATTCAGCCAGACGTTGTTCCGTCGCATAGCCTTCCTCGACGATCACCCGTACGGAATCCCTCATGGAAGCAATGGCTTCGGTTACAGCATCCTTTTGGCCCGCAGGAATGGCCCCCACGAATGCAAGCACCAATCCTTCTCGTTCCGACTCGGACAACAGGGACACCGCGTCAGACAGCCACCGGATGCCTTTTCTGAGGGACAATGATCCACCCATGAATGCGACATGATCGGCCGGGTTCAAACCGACCGCTCCTCGCAACTCCGAACGATCCGGAACGGAGGGCAGGGGAGGGACCCCGTCAGGGAGGTGCACTGCCTTGGGAACACGGGTCAGGGCATTGATCCGTTCTGCCTCGTACGGATCGAGGCAGAAGACATGGGTCATGGCAGGGAGCGCCGCCTGCAGCAACACCTTCTTCCTGAATTTGACAAGCCGTCCCTTCCATCCGGGCATGGGGTACCCCAACTGGGATCGGAACAGGATACCACTGATCGGAATCGCGGACCTGCGGAAAGCGCGTACGGCCCATTGGGCGTGATCCAGAAACATGGACATCACGTGCCGCGGCGATGATTCCAGGATGGTCTGCAATGCCTTCCTGTTCATTGCAGAGATTTCAGGGAGCGTAGCGTTTGTCCGCCGTTGCGGATCCGATGCTTCCGGAAGAAGCCGGATACGGACGTGGTCCGAGGAGTGAAGATCACTGAAATCCGGGTGCTGTTCCAGGAAAGACGGAGGCACCCACACGTCGAGTCGCATGCCGGTGGCACGGTTGCCTTGTCCCAGCCACCAGGCGATCATGGATTCCAGGTACATCCGGTGGTGACCGGAACCTACCAGGTCATAGATGGCCAGGCAGGGAGCTTCATTACCCGTACCCGAATCCCTTCTCATGACCGCCTCAGAGTTCTTTTGACACTTCCTTCAGTCGCTCACCGACTATCGGAGCCGTCTTTTTCCACCAGGCGCTGAACAGGACTGCGAAAATGATGATGACGAATCCGGTCAGCGTACCGAAAATGCAGATCAAGGCGCGCTGGGGAGTTGCCTTTTCGAACGGTGGGACGGCGCGATCCACGATCTGAAGTGCCTCGACCTGTTTTTCCTCTTCGAATCGGGCCTGTTCCAGCATCGGGGCGACCAGTTCCATGATGCGCTCCTGGATGGTGCGTTCCAGGGACAATTCCAGATATCGACGGACCATGTCCGGTGCTTCTTCCGTGCTCACAGGAAACACGGCTTCGGAGCCGGCCAGGACCTCGTCAAAGCGGGCATTGGCTGATTGGAGCAACGACGCGAGATTCTTGACCTGACGGTTTTCCGGACCGAATTGCTGCTCGAGGGATGCGTACTGGATTTCCAGTTGCAAGGCTTCCCCGCGGATCTCTGCCACCTGGGAGAAGAAAGCCTGGGTCTGTGCTTCCAGGTCGTACACGCCGTACCGCCGCTGGAAAGCGGTCAGGGAATCCAGCAATGTCTGATGCTCTACCTCGGCTTCCGCATACCGCGATTCCACGTATCCACGGAATGAGGACGCTGTCTGGCTGGCAATGCGATTGTTGATCTCGTCGAGCTTGCCCACATAAAAATTTGAAATGGCGGCTGCCCGTTCTGGATCGGCATCCAGGACTTCGACCGACAGGAAGTCGTACTCCTGGTCGACCACGAACTCTACGTGCTCGGCCAGTGTCATGCGTGCGTACTCGCGCGGGAATTCGGTGTCTTCGAGTTCGTAGACCGCTACGAGGTCGAATTCGTCCACGACGGACTCCTGTACCGTCCGGCTGTTCAGGATGGCCAGGAAGCGGACATAGTCCCCGGCACCCGTTCCCAGGATGGACTGTGCTGCCGAGGAGATGTCACCCAAGAGTGCTCCTGCGATGCCGCCGCCACCCGAGACGGGCAAAACAAGGCGGGAGGAAGCCTTGTATTTGACCGGAAGGATCAGGCTGACAATGACCGATGCTGCTGCGACCAGGAAGGTCAGTACGACAATCAGCACCCGGCGCCGATACAGGATGGCCAGTTGCTGCCACCAGAATTGTTCAGGATTGGATTCCTCTGCCATGGTCAACTTCCGTCAGGATGGGTGGATCAGGGCCGGCCTCAATTCCGCCGGATCGTGATGATGAGGGTGATGAGGGAAGCCAGCGTACCGACCCCCTGGAAAATGGTCTGCATCGTCCGGATGCGGGCATCAGCCCGGGCGCGATCCCTTTCGATGATCAAGCGCTCCATATCCGGGTCTTCAGCGATGGTCGCATCGCGCTCCACGAACACCAGGTCACCGGAGAGCAGGGAGCGGTCGAGGTCCTCGTGGACGGCACCCGTGGCCGGGTTGATGACCAATACACGACCGGCCACGGCCGACATGCCGCCGGCCTGCGCCAGATAGTAATTGGCTGATTGGCCGGATTCCAGGGCGATATACCCGGGCTGAAGCACCTGGCCGAACACGTATACCGTTGATTCATCCCGGGGAACGAACAGGCGATCGCCGCTGCGCAGGGGGATGGGCGCCGCCGTGCCGGCTGCCACATCCTCCATGTTCAGGCTGACCCGGTTCTGGAAGCCGAGTTCTCGGATGAAGTACATACGACTCATGAAATCCATGTCGGTGAGGCGCAGCCGCTGGAAGATGGCCGTCGTATCGGCACGCAGTGCCTGACGCATGGCCAGTGCCGGTTCCGTGTTGCGGTCCGGGATGGTGTTCTGGGTCGGGTCGGGAAGGGAGCGACGCTCCAGAAAGGTGCCCCGAACAAGGGCGTCGGAGCGCAGGCCGCCTGCGGCTTCCAGAACATCCTGCAATGTCGTCTTGCTGTCGATGATGGGATAGGTGCCGGGACGCTCCACCCGCCCCTCGATGCGGACCAGGCCTCGCTCGTTTTGCTGCTCCGTCACCGAAACCACATCCAGCGCCTGAATGGCAAAGTTCGACGCGTCGCCGTTGTCAATCTGATTGCTCGAGAAGTCGGTAGCGGTGATGCCGTTATCAGTGGCGCGGGTCACCGTCACGGTTTCCGATCCGCCCGAGGCGGCTGAGCCTCCGACCATATCCAGAACATCCTGTAGGGTGTCACCGGCCCGGAATTCATAGGTCCCGGGGTAAGGGACGTGACCCCCGACCGACACCGAGCTGTATTCCGGGTTGTAGGCGGGAATATGGACGATGTCTCCGTCTTTGAGGTAGGGGTTGGATGCCGTCTTTCCGGATGTCAGGTAGCGCACCAGGTCGACACGGGAAGAGGACCCGTCCGGGCGGCGCACTTCAATGTTGCGCAGGGAGGGCTGGAAGGCGGGATTGGCTACGGGAAGATTCGTCGTGTCGGCAAAGGCAAGTTCGATGACGTTCGAAACGCGGGACACGGGCAACGCCAGGTAGCGACCCGGCACGGGCACGGCGCCCGTCACATGGACATAGAATTGACGGGATTGCACCAGGGAGATGTCCGGTTCGGCATCCTCGTAGTAGCGGGACAGGGCATCGATCATGGTGCGGCGCGCCGATTGCAGGGTGAGCCCCCCTACATCGACCAGTCCCGCATCCGGCAATGCGATGCGACCATCGGCGCCTACCGCAATCGGCGCGCCGCTCACATCCTGCCCATTGATGACTACCGTGAAGGCATCACCCGGGCCAACAGTGTATTCCAAGGGATCCACGGCGCCTTCAAGCGGAATGCCGGAGGCGGAGAGCGCGGATTGGCTCAGTCGCTGGCGGAGCAGCAGCAAAGGATTGGTCTGGGCAGCTTCAAGCAGCTCCGTGGCGGCGTCGCCTGAAATCTGGCCCTTTGCATTCTGGGGCGCACCCAGCAGGAGCACCGTCAACAGGATCAGGGCCACCCTGGGAAAGGCGGAGGTCACGTGGTTCATGGGATACAAGGGCATTGCGTTGGAATGCCGTTCAAGTCGTTGGGTTACCGGGCGAGAAGGCCGGTCAGCCAGCACGGTGTGCAAATCAGTCGTCAGATCGATGGGGTCGGCGTGTCAGCTACGGGAAAAGCGGATTTGTAGCAGTTGGAAAATAGGCAGGGGCCGATTGGATCTAACGGGAAAAAGCATTGATTTTGCCCTAAACTACGGCATTCCAAACCGCATCGCAACGCTTCAGCAGCCCGATTAAAGAGTTGTACGCGTGGCCGGTCCACTCGCTTGTTGCGTCTTTCCGGCGGCCCGGCCCGCATCGCGGTGCGTGATATGCGGCGACCAACCCCTTTCCACGATCCTGTGACGATACCGGCTCCAGCCAAGATCAATCTCGGCTTGCGCATCCTGCGCAAGCGACCGGACGGGTTCCATGACCTCGAAACCGTGTTCCTGCGTATCGGCTGGGCGGATGAGATCCGAATGGAAACGGCCGCGGAACTGTCCATGACCTGTTCTGCTCCGAATTTGCCCGTGGATGGAAGCAATCTGTGCATGCGCGCCGTGCAGGCAGTCCTGGATGAGATCCCGGGTGAGCAGCGGCCCGGCCTGCGACTGCATCTTCTGAAAAACCTGCCTTTCGGTGCCGGAATGGGAGGGGGAAGCAGCGATGCCGCCGTGTGCCTGTCGGCAGCCAATCGCCTGCTGGATGCGGGTCTTGCAGCTGCCCAATTACACTCGTTGGCTGCTTCTCTGGGCTCAGATGTGCCGTTTTTCCTTCTTGAGGGAGGTGTGGCGCTTGGTACGGGCCGTGGTGAAATCCTGGAACCCTTGCCCTTTCCAGCAGCGCTCCAGGAGACCTGGCTCGTGGTCGCCGTTCCGCCGGTCCATATCTCGACAGCAGAGGCATACACGGGCATTCGTCCTGATGCTTCGGGTGAAGGCACCGTGCGCACCCTTGTGTCTGACGGCACCCTTGCCGAGTGGCAGGAAAGTCTCATCAACGACTTCGAGCAACACCTGTTTGACGCCCACCCTCGTTTGGCCGCGCTGAAAGCGGGTCTGCTTGAGGCCGGAGCCGGATATGCCGCGATGAGCGGCTCCGGATCAGCGGTTTTCGGTGTATTTATGCACCACGACGACGCGTTGAGGGCCATTCAGGCCTTGGATGAGAATATACGGGCGTGGGTGGGACCTTCCGACGGCGGAGTCAGAATGTAGCCTACCAGTCCAATCGGTCATCCCGCCGCTCTTCATCGGGCGTATCGACTTGAAGGGAGTCCGACTGGGCCGCGTCCTGCTCCAGACCGTACCGGCTCGGCGCGGGGAAGCGGGCACTTTCCGAAATGAATGTCTCTCCCTCTGCGGTGATACTTCGCATGAATGCCCCTACGATGTGCAGCGCTGACCTGGCTCCCTGACCCCAGTAATTGGTTCTGAAACGATACCCTGGGTTGTTGAATCCCATCCACGAGCCCATCACCAGGTCCGGATGCATGAGCATGAACCAGGTGTCGGCACTGTTCTGGGTCGTTCCAGTCTTTCCAGCCAGATCATAGTCAGCCATGCCGTATTGGGAATTCATCCGAATTCCGGTGCCCTGTTGGATGACCCCCCGTAGCATGTCAGTCATGGTGTATGCGGTAGCCTCCGACAATGCCTCCGTTGGCGCCTGATCTGCCTCGAAAAGGACATTACCACCCTGGTCCTCGATGCGCCAGATGAGCGTGGGTTCATACAGCAGCCCTCCATTGGCAAACGCAGCGTATGCTGTCGTCAATTCCAAAAGGTTGACATCACTTACTCCCAAGGCCAATGCTGGCACTTCTGCCAGAGGAGACGTGATGCCCATGCGGCGGGCATAAAACGCCACGTTGGGCGCTCCGACTTCAAGAATCAGGCGGGCCGAAACGGTATTGATGGATCGGGCGAGGGCTTCCCTCAATGTCATCATTTCCCCGTTTGCCGGCTCCCCGGAATTACTCGGGCTCCATACGTTTCCGGCCGGGTCCACATAGGTCAGCGTATCGTTTGGCAGAGTGTAATACTGCGAAATACCGACATCTATGGCAGCCGTGTAAAGGAACGGCTTGAACGTCGAGCCCGGCTGGCGTTCAGCAATGGAGACCTTGTCGAACCACTCGTTGTTCAAATTGCGTCCCCCGATCCAGGCCTTGACGAATCCCGTCTGGGGATCGAGTGCAACGAAGCCCACCTCAGGTCGGGTAACGACCGTTTTCAGGGAATCAAGGAAGGTTTCATTGGCCTTAAGGGCCGCAACAGCCTCATTCCGGGAAAGACCAGCCCGGCGATGGCTGCGATAGTGCTCAGTGCGGGTGATCGAGCCTTCCAGAATGGAAGGGTACTCATTCCAGAACTCGATCCACGGCGTATATCCACGAAGTTCCTGTTCGCCCAGATACCCGCATGGATTGTCCGCATTCGTCAGGACCCGGAATTCATTGCCTTGTTCACTCCATTCAAAATCGGCAATGGCTTCAAAGCACGGCATAAGGGAGTCCACCGCCGCCTGCGCCATCGCCTGCATCCGCGAATCAAGCGTGGTGTAGGCAATCAGGCCGTCGTCATAGATGTCGTATCCGTTTTCTTCCGCCCATCGGCTCAGCTGCTTGCGGACCTCTTCCGCATAGTGGGGGGCGATGGACTGTGTGATGGCCGCCGAGTGGTAGACGGCGCCCACCGAATCTGCGCGGTGAGCCTCCAGAAATTCGGGAGCAAGTACATCCCGCTTGACCATCTGGGCCAACACGACATTACGGCGTTGCCGGGCGCGTTCCTGTCGACTGATGGGGTTGTACCGGGTGATTCCCTTGAGCATGCCGACAAGGGTTGCCGCCTCGAGTTCGTTCAAGTCCCTGGGGTCCTTGCCGTAGAACGTGCGAGCGGCGGCTTCAATGCCGAATGCATTGTATGGGTACTCAACAGTATTCAGGTACATCTCGATGATCTCGTTCTTCGTGTACCTGCGTTCCAGTTGGACGGCCGTGACCCATTCCTTCATTTTTCGGCCGATCGTCTGCTCTTTGCCAATGCGGCTGTTGTACAGATTTCGGGCCAGCTGCTGGGAGATGGTCGAACCTCCCTGCACATCGAAGCCGGGGATCTGCAGTTTGGCCAGAACCGACTTGCCCACGGACACCACTGTACGGAACACGTCAATGCCCCAGTGATCGTAGAAACGGTGATCCTCGGTCGCCCACAGGGCATTGATCACGTGGGGCGAAATATCATCGTAATACACCCATGAGCGGTTCTGGCGGGCGTATCGAGCCAGTTCCTGACCATCAGCCGTGTAGGCAATCGTCGCCAACTGGAATTCGGGGTTCTCGATTTCCGTGAGTGGCGGCAGTTCGTCAATGAGCGAGACGAAGTAGATCCCCAGCAGCAGCGTGAAAGTCGTCAGCGCCATCACCACCCACGAAAGAAGAGCGGCCGCCTCGGACTTGCGCTGGTTGCCGTAGCGCTTGTGCCAGAAGGCTACAAGACGCGCATGCGGACCCTTCTTCGACTTCCGGGAGCCGGAGTCGTTGAAGTAGTTTTTCAGTTCCTCGTCCGAATATGACCAGTCTGACATTGAAAATGCCCGTCGGGCTGGGATTGGCTGGGTGCGATGTCCGGGTGGATGCTGCCTCCATCCGTTGGACACGCTTGCAACGCCGAATGTTGCCCTTTTGTTGTGCTGGTATTCAATCAGCCGGGTTTGTCGACAGCGTGGAAAGCGTGACACGTTCTCCTTCCCGCCAGCAGCAGACCTGAACCTCGTTCGACCCGACCAGCACGAAGGAACGGTTCTCGTACCAATCGCCACTGTTGGCGTACCAGGCGTGCCGTCCCGTCTCGGCTGACAGGTCAAACAAGCCGACTTGATGACAATGACCCATGACAACGCCGAGGGCTTCGCTACTGCGGAGTTGACGTGAGGCATGTTCCCTGAGTGCCTGAACCGTCCTGGGATTCGGCTCGAATGAAGCGAATCGTCTGGAAACCGCGGCTGCGAGTGCCTGGGCTCCTCCGAATGGCAGCATCGTCGTATAGAGGCGATGCACCCACGATTGGTCAGAAAGCCATCGGGCAGCCCGCGTCAGGGTGCGATGATTCTGGCCCCGATCTCCATGTTCGAGATGCACGAAGCCTCCATTGCATTGAACCAGCAGGTGGTCCCGCGCAGGAGTTTCTCCAATGATTCCAGTCACGAAACGGCGGTGCCACCGGTCGTGGTTGCCCATGAGGTAGCGGACCCGGATACCCTCATCCTTCAGTCTTCCTGCCAACGTGCCCCATTCCCGGACGATTGTGGGGATATGTCGATCGCTTTCGATGAAAGCATCGAACACATCACCCAGAAAAATGACCTCCGTGGCATCCGTGGCGTGGATGCAGCGCTCGAGCTCTGAGAGGCTGTCCGTATCGGAGGACGGCTGCTTGCCGAGATGCAAATCAGAGACAATGAATATCACGATCCGGGCGGCGCGGGCGGTTGGAGGGTGCGGATGCCGCTGGCTTTGGTCCGAGTGGGAATCCGTATGGGCGATCGCACGGGTGCCGTGAAGGCATCCGATTCGAACGGTTCACGGAGTTCGCCTCCGATCGAGGCCACGTCCACATCCGGCGGCGGCGACGAATATACAGGTCGTCGTGGTGCGCGGTAGCCCGCAGGCTGTTTGAATCGGGAGTTTTCGATGAGCGCCCCGGGCCCCTTCATGCCATTCCTCAGGAAGTCACCAACCAGGAGGAGTGCGTTGTGGCCGCCCTGTCCCCAGTAGTCGGATTCGAACGTGATCCGCTGGTCGTTGAATCCAACCCAGGCTCCGACCACAACATCAGGATGCATGGCCACGAACCAGCCGTCGGCGTTGTTCTGCGTGGTACCGGTCTTGCCAGCTACATCGCCCCGGACCCCGAACCGGGAGCGCAGCATGGTCCCCGTTCCCTGATCCACGGCTTTGCGCAGCATGTTGATCATCGTATACGATGTCTGTTCACTCAGCACGCGGTCCGGCTCTGAAGGGAAGGTGGCCAGGATGTTTCCCGCCTTGTCGGCAATGGACGTGATGGCGGTCACGTTGCGTTTGACACCGTAATCGGCCAGAGTGGCGTAGGCTCGCACCATTTCCAGCAGCGTTGTTTCACTGGTTCCAAGAGCCAGGGAGGGCACGGGCATCATGGGCGATGTAATGCCCATTTCCCTTGCCAGATCGATTACATCTTGCGGACCAATCTGGTCGATTAGATGCGCAGAGACCGTGTTTTTAGACCACACAAGTCCCTGTTCAAGGGTGACCAATCGACCGCTGGCTCCACCGCCGGCGTTCGTGGGCGTCCAGCGTTCGCCTCGGGTGTTGGTGATGAACGTCCGGATTTCGTCCTCGACCAGGTAGTAGGGTGAGTACCCGTCCTCGAGGGCGCGCGCATACAGGATCGGCTTGAAGATGGAGCCCGGTTGCCTGCGGGCGGAGGCCACCTTGTCGAACTGGTCAACTCCGTAGTCATGTCCGCCCACCCAGGCCAGGATCTGTCCGGATCCGGGTTCCATGGCCACCATGCCTGCCTGCAACGTTGTGGCCTCGGTTCGGAGGGTGCGCATGACTTCGGGATTGCTTCGAACGGCCAGAACGGCGGCATAATCCGTTGAGCCCGATTCCCGCAAGGTGCGATAGACATCCGTCCGACGAACCAGATCCTCTTCGACCTTACGCTTGATTCGCCAGTACCTCTCATTGCGTACCGAGCCCGGCGCCCCGAACTCGGACAAGAGGATGCGTTGAAGCGTTGCCGTCTGTCGTTCGACTGCTTCTTCCGCCAGTTTCTGCATCTCAGGCCGTAGCGACGTGTGGATGACGAGGCCATCCGCCTTCAGGTCGAATCCGGCACGCTGTGCCCAAGCCTCCGCTTCCCGGCGGACGAATTCAAGGAAATACGGGGCCGGTGATTCGGCAGGGTCGTAGAAACTCGGATCGAGGTTCAGTTGAGTGGCCGTGGCCTCTCGTGCCTGGGTCGGAGTGATGTAGCCCAGTTCCTGCATCCGCTGAAGTACGATGTTTCTTCTGGACCGAGAGAGATCCGGATTGCGCATCGGGTTGTATCGCGTTGTTCCCTTGAGCATGCCCACCAGCAGGGCCGCTTCGTTCAGGGCCAGATCAGCCGATGATTTCGAGAAGAAGCGTTGCGCTGCGGCTTCGATGCCGAAGCTGTTCTGTCCGAAGGGCACCGTGTTGATGTACCATTCGAGGACGTCGTGTTTGCTGCTGGTGCGCGATATGCGGCGGGCCAGCAGCAACTCGCTGATCTTTCGGTCCAGGAGTGACCGCTGCTTCAGTTCGGGGAAGTAATTGCGCGAAAGCTGCATGGGGATGGTGGACGCGCCTTCGGGGTCTCCAAGGGCGGTGCTCCACAGGGCGCCAGCCATGCGGACCCAATCCACGCCGGAATGCTCCTGAAAACGATGGTCTTCTGCGGCCAGAAGCGCATCGATCACAACCGGGGCCATGTCATCAAGCGATGTCCACATCCGACGCTCTCCGAAAAGAGTGCCCAGTTCGCTGCCATCGGCAGCCAGGATGACAGAAGCTTCCGCGAGGGTAGCAGCCGGGTCACCAGGCAAGGCCGGAAGGTCATGGTTGACCTGGGCAATTCGGACAAACAGCCAGATGGTGACGGCAATGCCCGTGAGAACAGCCAGCGCGGCCGAGGCTTTCAACACGGACTTCCAGGTGCGTCGGCGCTTCGAGCGCGGCGGAGCCGGCTTGCGTGTTTTCTGCGTCCGCTTGGGCCGGCCGGTCCTGCCGTCGAGCGTTTCCCCGAGATATACGTTGATGGGGAGAAAGCGCGGGGCGCCAATGATTTCAGTTCGCTGCTTGCCACCCTGGATTACTGTTCCTCCGGCGCCTGATGCTGGTCGCGGCATCGGAGGGGATCCGTCCCCACGAGCCACAATCGTGTCTACTCCGGGTCCGTCCACAGCCGGACGATTCCGGGCGGAGCCTGCGGGCATCGACATGCTCGCAGTGGACAACGTGTTGTCAGAATCAGACACGGTTCGTTCAGCCGGGGTCGATTGGGAGGGTCGGCCGAATCCATCGCCACCGAGCATGAGGGGCTGCTTGGGGCGTTGCTTTTCCAAGGCTCTTTTCGTTCGAGCACAAGGCGCACATCCCCAGCTTCCCGCCGGATTTGCCCAGCGCGACACATGTGACCAGGCAGGCCAAGCCTGCCGTTCCCGTCCGGAAAAGACGCTCTTTTCCCTGCTGTCAGGTACGGTTTGATTCACGAATTTTGCGGTTGTCCATGCTCAATCTAGCGATTGGAAGGGAGTATTGGACGAATCCTCACGCCGATGGGCCTGCTTCCAGCACACCTGCCTTTCCGGCCTGTAACCCGGCCGTCTGCTTTTCGCTATACCTTCAGCGGGAAGAAGCCTTCGTACCTTGATTCCGAACCAATGGTGCTGAAGCGGGTAAGTGGCTCGCTTGCCGTTCCGGCAGCATCGAACGTTGGGCCGGGTATTCGGCACACAGCCCACGATCGTCACCAGACCACACGAATACACTTCCAACATGTATCAGGGCACGTACCAGCCACCTACCAGGTTTTCGGTGTTTCCCCCGGTCATCAAGAATCTCCTGATTCTGAATGGATTGGTGTTCCTGGCGCAAATCGTTCCCGAGACCAATCGCCTGCTCATCAACTGGTTCGGACTGTGGCCTCTGGGAGATGCGCCTATTTACGGAGCGGGTGAGTTCTGGCCCTGGCAGCTGCTGACGTACGGATTCCTGCACGGAAGTCCCAGCCACCTGCTTTTCAATATGTTCGCCCTGTGGATGTTTGGCGTTCAGATCGAGAATACGTGGGGATCGCAGCGATTTCTGGTGTTCTACTTCGCCTGTGTGGCCGGTGCTGCCCTCATCCAATTGCCCATCATCACTTTCGACTACATGTCTGCCGGCGATCCGCGGTGGTGGGTACCTACCATCGGCGCTTCGGGTGGCGTATTCGGGATTCTTCTGGCATTCGGGATGATGTTTCCAGACCAGCCCATCTATCTGTACTTCCTGTTTCCCATCAAGGCCAAATGGTTCGTCATCGGGTACGGCCTGATCGAATTGTTTGCCGGTGTCAGTGGATCGAGCGCCGTGGCTCACTTCGCCCACCTGGGCGGCATGCTGTTCGGATTCCTGCTCATCCAGTTCTGGCGAGGAAAGTTGCCCTGGAAGCCTCAACAGCGAATGTATTGGTGAGCCCTTTCGGGTTTTCATGGCCGCTGACGGCTGTTTTGAGTCGGGGGCCACATGCGGATCGGATTGAATACGAGCGATATGCAGCCTAGCAACTTCAAATTGTGGTATGCCAGTCAGCCCCGCGCGCTGCGGCTGTTGTTGACCATCAATGTGGTGGTGTACCTGCTGTGGAATCTGCTGCTGGTGCACATCGGAGGCGCGCGGTCATTCGTCATTGATCACCTTGCGTTGAACCCCGGCTGGCCCGGCATCCTGTTTGAACCGTGGCAGTTGTTGACGTATGGATTCCTGCACCTGAGTCCTGGCTTGGGGGGGCTGCTCCACATCCTGTTCAACATGCTGTGGATGATGTGGATCGGACGCGAATACGAGGAATTGTTTGGTCCCGGGCGAATCCTCGGTGTGTACGTATTGGGGGCGATGGGAGGCGCGCTGTTGACGGTTGCCCTGCACGCCATTTTCCCGACGATCGGGCCGTTCGGGGGACCTGTTCAAGGAGCTTCCGGGGCTGTGTTGGCGCTCATGACCATGGTCGCCATCCATCAACCGGACAAGCGTATCGGCCTCATGTTCATCGGTGTCGTGAAGCTGATCCATGTGGTCATCGGCTTCATCGCCCTCGATTTCCTGTTCCTCTCAGCGGGAGGAACCTCTGTCTCTGCACACCTGGGTGGCGTGGCGACAGGATTTCTGTTGGGAAGGGTTGCGCGGAGCGGTGCCCATCCAACGCCGTGGGCCGACATGTTTTTCGGGCGGGGGGGTATTGGATCCTCTGGCGGTGGCGTGCTGCAATCGTTGGAGGATTGGTTGTCCCGTCGGAAAGACGGTCCGGAAGCTTCACGCGGCTCCGCACGCATTTATCCGATGTCAACCGGAGGGAAGGCGAAAGAAGGTTCGGAGTCGCGTTCGGATGGCGGCTCAGCGGATGAGATTGACAGGATTCTGGACAAGATCAGCGCGACCGGGTACGATTCGTTGACCGATGACGAGAAGCGCAGGTTGGTTGAATCGAGCGGCGGGTGAATGGCCGAAAGGCGGATTCTCGCGTCGGTACTGTCCTTCCGGTGTCTTTCTGACTGTCCCCTGTGGCCCGCCAACTGCACCAATATTTCGGGTAACGATCGGGACCAACGTCCTACAGATGCGTAGGCCCGTTTCCCGGGGTATTTGCCCACCCACACGAACGCAGCAATCGAATGGAACGCCCAAGACGACATTCCAGACAAGTAAAAGTCGGCGACGTGCTCATCGGCGGTGGCGCACCGATTTCGGTGCAGTCCATGACCACCTCCAAGACGCACGATGTCGAAAAATCAGTCGCGGAGATCAATCGATTGGCCGAGGCAGGAGCCGATGTGGTCCGGGTGGCTGTACCGCGGCCCGAAGATGTGGATGCACTGCCTGAAGTGGTCGCCGGTGCCAATTGCCCCGTCGTCGCTGATATCCACTTCAATCATCAGTACGCGCTGGCCGCCATTGAGGCGGGAGTGGCCAAGGTGCGCATCAATCCTGGCAATATTGGAAAGAGGGAGTGGGAAGCAGAAGTGCTGCACGCAGCCAAGGACGCCGGTATTCCCATTCGTATTGGCGTGAACTCGGGCTCATTGGAGAAGGATATCCTCGACAAGTACGGCTATCCGCAGCCTGAGGCGCTGTACGAAAGTGCCATGCGTCATGTCGAAATTTGCTCAGCGTGCGATTTCGAGGATGTGGTCATCTCGGTCAAGCACTCCGATGTGTTCTTCATGATCCAGTCCTACCGATTGCTGGCGGAACGAACCGACTTCCCGCTGCACTTGGGTGTGACGGAGTCCGGTTCGAAAGACACAGGTACCGTCAAGAGTTCAATTGGCATAGGCGCATTGCTTGCCGAGGGCATCGGCGATACGATCCGGGTATCCCTTGCTGCGGATTCCGTGCACGAAGTGGAAGTCGGTCACCAGATCCTCAAGTCGCTTCGTCTTGGCCGGCCCGGCGTGAACATCATTGCATGCCCCACGTGCGGTCGATTGACCGGCGATCTGTTCTCGATTGTTGAGGATGTCGAGAAGGCCGTCAAATCACAGAAGTACGAGAAGGATTTGAACGTGGCCCTGATGGGATGCGCGGTGAACGGCCCAGGTGAGGCAGCTGGTGCTGATCTGGGCGTCTCGCTCGGGCGCGGTCGTGCGCACCTGTTCAAGAAGGGAAAGATGCTCAAGACCATTCCTGAAGAGGACATTGTCCCCGAAATCCTGAAGGCGATCGAGGATTTCTAGGTTTTTGTGCATTCGCGGCAGGGTCGCAGTGCATCATGCCCGGAGTGATCGACATCCCGGCGCCAAGGTTTGTTCGTGCAGCGCCTGGACGGATTGACAACTCGGCATCAGGATCGGTTTGGTCCTGCCCGGATTGCTCTATAACCCCGTGTCCGAGGTGGCCTTTGGCTTGCACTCAGCCCAGAGTGCACAAATTCACTGCTCCAACGTCGCCTGCGATCATCTATATCCCTCGACCTTTTCGTGTAGGTTGACTTGGTCTCTCCACACACGTAGCCCCGGCATCGTCATCGGGAGTTGACCCGGTCCCATCAAGCGGATCGGTACCGCCCAAAACGACAAACGCCCGGCCGGTTCAAGAACCGGCCGGGCGTTTGCATTTCAGGCCAATAGGTTAGTTGTGGCTGTCACCACTAGCATTGTGGCTGTCACCACTAGCATTGTGGCTGTCACCACTAGCATTGTGGCTGTCACCACTAGCATTGTGGCTGTCACCACTAGCATTGTGGCTGTCACCACTAGCATTGTGGCTGTCACCACCAGCGTTGTGGCTGTCACCACCAGCGTTGTGGCTGTCACCGCCCAATTGGGCAATTGCGATTTCCTCAGATTGGGTACCGACCAGAGAGTCGGGGTTGCAACCAGTAAGCGCAATAGCCGCAATCACGAACGGGATGATCTTGAGAAACTTCATCGGTTCTTGTCTCAATTTGCGGTTTGTTGCGAATTCATCTCATCTGAAATGAGTGACGTCACCAATAGAAACGTGAAGTTGCCGAGTCAAACGACATTAACATCTACAAAAAATGTCCGATCTCAAGGACATGGAGATGTTCAGGTTCTATATAGCGGCATTCTTTGTGCTGTTTGTCCAGTTTTTCGCAACTCAGGGTGCGATAGCAGAGGACGCGTCACGAAAGGAATCTCTCAGGCGCGATTCTGAAGAGTACAATCACTTGAGGGGCTATAATCTGGGTAGCAAAGAAGCGATGAACCTTCGCTTTTATCACTATTCACCTTTCGAGTACCCAATTGGTCACCAACTCTGGGATGGACTAGAATTGGACGATGGGCGAGTAGTTGTTGCTGATCAGAATGGAATTCATGTCCTTTCTGCTGGATCATGGAAAACAATTCCATCGGCTCTTGGCACCACGGTTCGGTCCTTGGCTGTCTCTCCATCAGGACCCAATGCAAAGGGTCAAAAGATTTTTTACGGTGCGCAAGGCGAACTAGGTGTTCTTGCCTACGATTCTACCGGTGTCCTATCGGCTTTTCCTTACAACTCACTATTGCCGGAAGGATTCAACTTCGGAGACGTTTGGGCCACGCACTGGACCTCTGACGGGGTAGTTTTTCAAACTTCGGAATACTTGATTCAAGTGACTGAGGGAAAAAAAGCAATAGTACTCCCTGCGGAGCAGTCGTTTCACAACTCCTTTAAGGCTGGTGGAAGGATTTATGTTAGAGAACGAGGGATTGGACTGAAGGTCTTGGAAAATGGAGAATTGATATCCATTTCAGGAGGTGAGGTCTTTGAGGACGAGATGATTTTCGGAGTGACTGAAAGTGAAACTGGGAGAGTACACGTGTGGGCTCGTTTCAGCGGAATCTATGTCGTCAACGTTGAAGGGGAACTGATCAATCTTCGCAGCTATGCACCCCAGTTGAAAACCAAGTCATCATCAAACAGGCTATATGCTGTCGAGGCAATAGGTGGTGGAGAGTATGCGATCGCTACTCTCGGCGGAGGTCTTCTGATCACAAATCTCGAAACTGAAATCTTGGCATCTGTGAGTGATTCAGATGGATTACCTGATCCTTTTATCAATTTCTTAGTGAAATCAAAAGAGGGTGGACTTTGGCTTGGGTTCAACAGTCAAGGTCTCGGCTACATTGACAGAGGATACCCTATTGAGCGTTATGGACGTGCACACGGGATCACAGGAAACATCTATTCAGCCGGAAAAATCGGAGATCGGATCGCAGTTGCAACTTCAACAGGGGTCTTTCAATCCCAAGGTCTTTTGTCTGGAGACGAATCTCATGTTCACTTCTATTCTCAGACACCGATTGAAGAGGTGTTTTTCCAGGTAAGTGCCTTCAGTTTAGTCTGGGACTTTCTTGAGGTTGACAGATGGTTGTTCATTTCTACGGAGGCAGGCGTTTTTGTCTCACCTGACGGCGGAGAAGAATGGCAGCAATGCACCTGGAGTCAAGAGACTGAGGAATCAAATAGCAGCTACAAAGCTTATGCCCTTGTGGAGGATGAGGAAAGAAAGCGGGTCCTCGTCGGACTAGAAAAGGGCCTCGGTACGATTTCCCTATTAGACCACACCGATGGTCGCTGTACCATCCATCAGGTTTCAGAGTGGTCAGGAATCCCAGTTGTTCGAGACGTCATCATTGACGGCGACAATTATTTTTTCGAGACAAGATATGAAGGTGCATTTCTTGCAAGTATTGACGACCAGGGAAATGATGGAGTTGTAAAAAATATCAGTGGTGTCCCAAGTGGTATCATTGATATTGAGAAAGTAGATGGAAGAGTCATACTTGTGAATAAGGACTCGGGAGTGTTTGAATTCGTGGAAGACTCGGACAAACCGCTTTTCAGGGAACTGAATTCTGAAAGTGTTTTTGCTCCTGGTACAACAGTTTTTTCGATAGCTGAATACTTAAACGATAGCTCAATCATCGTCTTTGACGATAGTGTTTCATTCGTTTTTAGATCTGAACTGCTAAGAGACAGCAGAGTCAAAACACCGACTTCTCTGAAGTTTGATAAAACCGAGACCTCCACCATCTTCGTTGATTCGACGGGTGTGGTTTGGTTCAACAACGGCAGCGAACTCATCCGGTACGATCCCAAGTATGATGTGCCGGGCAAAAGGACCTTCAAGGCACACATTGCTGGCGTCAAAAAGTCATCCGACGGTGAGGCTCTGTTCAACGGGTTTTTCCGGGCCGAAAACGGAGGCATTGCAGGCGAGCAACCCGAATGGTCCATTCCTGTGTTGGACTACGAGTCGCGCAATCTGACATTCCATTTTTCGGCCACGGAATTCATCAATCCAGAAGCCGTCCAGTACCGTTTCCGAATAGACGGTAAAGAAGCAGGTATATGGTCCGAATGGTCGGATGAACGCGAGACAATGACACCTTCCATCGAGGAGGGATCATTTACGATTGTTGTCCAGGCAAAAGACGAAATAGGTCGCCTCAGTGAAGAGGCAACCTATTCATTCGTCATCCTGCCACCTTGGTACAGGACCATCTGGGCCTATTTGGCCTATCTCATCCTTGGGGTGAGCGCGGTAGCGTCCGGTCACAAATATGTCCTTATGCGCCGCGCACACAAGAATGCTGCAGAGCAGGCCAAGGAACTGGAGCGAGAGCGTGAAGTCGTCAAGCGCCTGTCAGAGGCCAACGATCGGCTGACGCAGGCCAATAAACTGAAAGATGAGTTCTTGGCAACGACCTCGCACGAGTTGCGCACCCCTCTGACGGCCATTCTGGGTTTCACCAGTGTTCTGAAAGATGAAATCCCTCAAGAAGCCGAGTATCGCGAATTCCTTGACATCATCGAGGAAAGCGGCGGTCGTCTGATGGAAACGCTCAATTCCCTGCTTGATCTGGCCAAATTGCGCGCGGGAATCATGGAGGTCAATCCAGAGACCATCGAACTCTATCAGCACACATTCCAGGAGGTTGTCAAACACCAGGATGCCGCGCAGAAGAAAGGTCTGAGGCTCAAGGTTCGAAGACCAGCATCACCGATGCATGCCACAGCGGATGTCTACGGACTCGGGCGTGTATTGCATAATCTGGTGGGCAACGCCATAAAATTTACGGATGAGGGTCAGGTCGAAGTATGGTTTGAGGAAAAGGCTGGGCGAATTGAGGTGCACGTTTCGGATACAGGAATTGGCATTGATTCCGAATTCCTGCCCGAATTGTTCAACGCCTTTATCCAGGAATCCGACGGTCTCGCTCGCACGCATGAGGGAACAGGATTGGGTCTCGCCATCACTTCCGGTCTCGTACAGCTCATGGACGCGGAAATCAGGGTCGAGAGTGAGAAAGGAAAGGGTTCGGACTTCGTGGTGTCCTTGCCTAAGGCCTCTGCGCCGCGTCGTCATGCTCGCCGCGTATCCGGCATGGGCAACACCGCCTCTGCTTAAACCGAAGCAGGCGCTGCGCAAAGAGACGCGGGATCGGGAGTGTTTCAATGGCGATATTCAGTTCGTCGCCGCTCCGACCCCCAAGATTCCCGTAGTGACAGGATGATGAGGTTTTTCAGGGCCATCCGTTTTTTTGTCGTGATGGTCGGATACAGTATCCATATGCTGGTGAAAGGGCGCGGGCTGGAAGCCCGCGCCCAAGCCGCACTGAAGGCCGAGCGTCAGCGCGCCGGAAGTGCCGCACTTACCCGCATCCTGCGCTTCACCTCGGAAGTAAAAGGCAGCATTCCCGAAGGCATGCCTTCGCTGATTGTGGCCAACCACATTGGAACGCTGGACCCCTGGATCTTCGCTGCTCGCTTCAAGGTAGCTTTCGTGGCCAAGTCTGAAATGGCCAATTGGCCCGTCATCGGAATGGTATGCAGGGCCGTTGGCATCATCTTCGCCCATCGCCAGAATGTGATGAAAACGGGCGATACGGTGAATGAGATACATGAACGCATGCGCAGCGGCGTGTCCGTCATGATTTTCCCTGAAGGCACGACCTCGAATGGACAGCAGCTCCTGCCCTTCAAGACAGGCGGCTTCCAGGCCGTGGCCGGCATGGAAGATGGCTACATCATCCCCATGTATTTCCACGTCCGGACGATCGACGGGCACACCGTGACGGAGGACTCCCGCGAAACCGTCACCTGGTCCAGTCCGCAGGGTATGTTTGCCAACATCTGGCACATCCTTGGCCTGGGTCCTCTTCATTTCGTCATCCGGATCGGCGATCCCATTCCCGCGTCCGGCAAGGACCGGAAAGAACTGGCCCGCACATCACAGGAGGCCGTACAGCGATTGATGGACGGAGAAATCGTCGAACTGGCTGCGGTGAACGGTTGAATACCGTCGCCGAGTGGCTTTACCCGACGAAACGATATTCCAACGGCGCGTACAACAGCGTACATCCAGACTTTGAGCACCATGCCTGAATTCCCTGAGACACCGGAAATCGAATCAGAAAGCACATCGAATGCGGTCATCACGCGCAATCGGGGCATCGGTCTGGTCATTGTGGGCCTGCTGACAGGCATCCTGTTGACCCTCTGGTTCGGGGGAGTGTTCTCCAACAGCGATCGCCCGACGGAGGTGAGCCGAACCGTCCAACTCGGCTCCGATGCCAATGCCGGTGCGGTTCGCGTACCGACGACCGACGTGCCCTCGCAGTATCTGGATGTCATGTCCATGAACGAGGTGTTCAAGGCGGTTTCCAGCAGTGTGACTCCCACGGTGGTGTATATCGAGGTTGAAAGTCTCCCCGGCACCGGAATGCTGTCACCGTTCGGCGGTCGAGGCGGCAGTCAGAGTCTCGGCAGCGGTGTAATAATCAGTGATCAAGGCTACATCGTCACAAACAATCACGTAATCGACGGAGCCTCTCGAATCCGCGTCACACTGAACGACAAGCGCCAATTCACGGCCAATGTCGTGGGCGCTGATCCGACAACCGATCTGGCTGTCGTCAAGATCGAGCCCGAATCCAGTATTCCGGTTGTTGCCCTTGGCGACGCCGATCAGGTTGAAGTAGGCGAATGGGTACTTGCCGTCGGCAATCCCTTCCGCCTGACCTCGACCGTCACGGCCGGTATCGTGAGTGCCATAGGTCGTCAGGTCAATGTGATAGAGGACCGTCTGGGCATTGAGAGTTTCATCCAGACGGATGCGGCCATCAATCCGGGCAACTCGGGCGGGGCGGTTGTCAACCTGCAGGGAGAACTCGTCGGCATTGCCACAGCCATTGCCACAGAGTCCGGTTCCTATGAAGGCTACGGATTTGCAGTGCCCGTGGATCTGATGGAACGTGTCGTTCGTGATCTGATCCGCTTCGGCGAAGTGCGCCGCGGTTATCTGGGCGTTTCCATCCAGGCGATGAATGCACGCGCTGCCGAGTTGGCGGGTCTGGACCGCGTTCGAGGAGTCTACCTCAGTTCCGTCCAGCCCGGCCTTGCCGGGTATGAAGCCGGTCTGCGCGATGGCGACATTCTCCTGACCATCAACGGGCGGGAGATGACGGAGCCCAACGAGTTGCAGAGCGCCATCGCGCTCTTTTCGCCGGGTGATCGTGTTCCGGTCGAAGTATGGCGGGATGGCCGTTCGGTCGATGTGGTGGTCGTCCTCAAGGGACGCGATGACCCCGGGTATGCTTCATGGCTGACTGAACTCAACCAGGACGCTCCACAGTTCTTCGAGCCGCAATTCGAGGAGGAGCAGGTCGTCGACATTGAGGACTGGGGTATAGGCGTCGCCAATCTCGATGCCCGCTCACGGCGTCAGTTCCAGGTGGCGCACGGTGTGTACCTGGCCTTCGTGACGGCGGACGGTCCATTCGAGAAGTCCGGCGTGGCGCGGGGCGGTGTGATCACGTCCATAAACGACGTTCCTGTATTCAATATCGATACACTGCAGGATGCCTTGCGCTCCTCGGATGACTTGCTCGTTCGGCTCCAGACAGCGGACGGAACCAGCGCGTTTTTTGAAGTCAGTCGATAAACGCCCCCGGTCCTTGGCGGGCTTTTTGGGCCGCGTGACGTAGTTTCCGCGCCCACCCACGGCTCCATTCCGACTTTCTCCCATGCTCCGTTATTTGACCGCTGGCGAATCCCACGGTGAAGCCCTCATCGGCGTTGTTGAAGGCATGCCCTCTGGTGTACCGGTATCCCGTTCTGCCATTGACGAGCATCTGGCGCGCCGTTGGTTGGGCTTCGGACGCGGAGGCCGGGCCAAATTCGAGACGGACAAGGTCCACATTTATTCCGGCGTCCGCTTTTCGAAGACCATGGGAGGACCGATTGCCCTCCGGTTGGATAATGCCGCTTACACGAAAGACAAATCCGGCTGGCCGGACGTCATGTCGGTGGATGGAAAAGGCGATGGTGTCGAAAAGATCACCTTGCCGCGACCGGGACATGCCGATTTGACCGGCGCACAGAAGTATGGCCTTGACGATATCCGCCCGGTGATTGACCGTTCCAGCGCCCGCGAAACCGCGATGCGCGTTGCATGCTGCACTTTGGCCCGGCTGTTCCTCAAAGAGATTGGTATCGAAGTCGGCAGCCATGTAACACGGATCGGCGAAGTGGGCTACGATGCTCCTTCCGATTATGCCGTCTGGTTGGCAGATGTGGAATCGTCAGGAGCGGAATCCATCAACCGAACCGCTGATGATAGTGAGGTGCGCATGCTGGATGGCCAATTGACGCGCGCCTGTGTCGAGCACATCAAGGAGGTCAAGAAGGAGGGAGACAGTCTGGGCGGGGCGTACGAAGTCGTCGTTACCGGTGTACCCGTTGGTCTTGGATCGTTCGTGCAGTGGGACAGGAAACTGGATGCTCGACTCGGACGGGCCATCCTGTCCATTCAAGCCCAGAAGGGCGTTGAGATCGGCGACGGGATCGCGGGTGCTGAAGACCGGGGTTCAAAGGTGCACGATCCCATAAAAGCGGATGGAGGCCAATTCCCCAGAACGCAGAATCGAGCAGGTGGCATTGAGGGTGGCATGTCCAATGGCATGCCCATCATCGTCCGGGGCTACATGAAGCCCATCCCGACGCTCATCAAGCCGCTCGGGACAGCAGACATGGCAACGGGCGAAGCGCAACCGACGCGCTACGAACGAAGCGACGTGACCAGTGTGCCCGCCGCATCGACGGTAGCCGAAGCCGTTGTGGCCATGGAAATTGCCAACGCAGTGCTGGAAAAGTTCGGTGGCGACAGTCTGGACGAGATCAAAGAGCGGTTGAAGTAGGCTGTCTGGCCCGCGGCATGCACATCCACCTTGAAGTTGTTGGAAGGGTGGAATCTGTTTCCGGACTGATCCATTCTCGTTGGCTCGGTTGCGGCTCATGACCGGCCACGGATTGCTACTTGTCTCTGTAGTCGGCGTGTTGTGGATAACTTCAGTGTGGGTGTTGAACTTTTTCTGGGGCACGACCGCGAAAAAGGAAAAAAGTCTCGTTTGGTAAGAGTAAGCGCGGGCCTGCGCAGCGATGGATCGCCCATGGAGGCGTGATGACGTGGAAGGCTCGCTGGTATTCCTCGTTGCCAAAGAGACACTGATGTTTGATCGCCCTTCCTTTGACCCGCGGTATTCGCATGGGCAGCAGGCGGGAGGCTCGATTCGTCCTCATTCGACGACGAACGGCATCCCGGCCATGTTTCTACCGAATTACTCGGGTGACGGGCAGGGCAGGACTCATACCAGTGTGACGCGACCTGGCAATTCGATGCCTGACTCCAGGGAGTCCCTTCCGATCGATGGCGAAATGCCGGTCTGGTCGGGCGATGGGCGCCGCAACGTGGTCAACCCCTTGATGCCTGTATATCAGGCCGACGGCCGGCCTTCATTCGGCCAGAATCAGGGCAGTTCAAGACCTGCCGGAAGAACCCAGCCCCCTCAGGTTCTTCCCGCCAGCGGTGACGGACGGTCGGGCAACGGTTCGGTCGAACTGTCCACCGAACTCTCGATGACTGTCAACCCGCCGGCTGTTGCCCCCAGCAAGCCGGCAAAGGAACGTCGTGCAAAAGCCCGCAAAGCCAAAGCACCGAAGACGGTTCGTCAAACAGCAGGCAATGAATCGCGCGCCGAGCGCTCTGAAATGTGGAAGCTCGTGGCCTTGGTGGTCATCTTTCTGATCTGGATATCGACAGCCAGTACGTTGCTCTTCCTGTATATGGACCGCTACCTCTTTCCGTAGGGATGTACGGAAAGCAGAATCTGAACCAGGTCGTCTCCGCAAGGGGCGACCTTTTTTGTTGGGTTATCTGAATACCACCACGGAGCGGGAGACGCTTCCCTCTTCGCTCTGCAGGCGAATGAAGTAGGTGCCGGGGACGCGCAGGATACTGGAAGGAACGGATCGGCGGGGTTCCCGGGTTTGCCAGATGCGCCGGCCAAGAGCATCGAACAATTCTACACCCGTCAAAGCAGCAACAGGGAGATCGAGGTGGAGGCGAGCACCGAGGGGCAGGGGGTTGGGATACACGCCAAAGGATTCGAGTTCGGGCCGTGGAAGGGCTGGCAATTCATCTACAACCTCAAGAACCAACGGAATCTTGGAGCCGAAAGCATCCACGGCCAAGCCTGCATTCAGTGCGATGGATGTCGCGTCATGGTCAATGCTTGAGGGGGGCGGCATCGGAGATGAGGAATCCGGCGTCCTGTCGAATACGGCGACCAGCGTGTGTCCTGCTTCGAAAGCAGCATCCGCACCTGCGAGACTGATCTGGCGGTGAACTCCCGTCTCTGGATCATTCCAGGACGAGGCAGTTCCGCCTTTCGCGGCCACGCGAACGCTTGCTGACCGGAGGAACTCAAGTTGAATCCCTCTGAGTCTGACGGGTGAGGCTACCCACAGGCTGTCTCCGGCCAGCACCAAGGAGATGGTAGAGCCCTTGCCGGCAGCATTGCCCGGCGAAACGGGAAGCATTGAACCGTCTGGCCACTCATTCCGCAGAATGGCCTGAATGGCAACAGTGATATCGCGGATGTCCAACGCACCATCTCCGTCGGGAAAGGGGAATACGTCATGACGCGGCAGTTCTTCCGCGGGGACTGACGCAGGGTCGACGGTCCCGTCCAGTGACACGACCACGTCGGCAACATCGAAAGCACCATCACCATCGGCATCTCCTCGCCCACCGATGACCACGGCTACCCAGGACAGATCGGTAGACGCGGTTTCGGTGTTATGCCCAATGGTAATGGTGCCGCTCTGCTGGCCACCGTCCACCAGACGCGGCTTCAGCCAGAGATCGACAACGCCGTCCGTACCAACGGGGATGCTGGCCGGCAGCGTCGGAACGGGATTCAGAGGACCGGCCCCGGGTGCCGGAAAAGAGAGTTCCAGATCTGCGCTTCCTGTCGGGTTGGAGACCACCACCTGCACCAGAGCACTGTCTGATGCCGTAACCGAACCGAAATCAATCGATTCCAACGAAAACACGGCTGATGCCTGTGAGGGTTGCAGGATGATCTCCACGGAGCGAATGCCGTCGGGAAGGGGCAATTCGTCAGCAGATGCCGTACTGGTGGTGGCAAGGACGCTGCTGATGGTCAGCGTGGTGGTAGCCGAAATGGGGGCCACTGCTGAAATGTGTACCTGCAGGAAGTCCGCATAGGGTCCGGGCGCCAGGCCGTCAGCGCCCAATCCGACCAGCGCCATACCTCCGGTGCCCGCGCCGAGGCTGGAAGAGATCAACCAGTTTGACGAAGGACCGGCAATGGAGCCCAGGGATACGGAATCCACCGAAATGACAGCGTCATCCCAGGAAAGGTCGAATTGCAGGCCCTGCATCGACTCGGGGCCCGGGAATGCCAGATCAAGGGGTACATTCAATACGTCTCCCGACACACTCCATCCAATGGTCGACTCCCCTGACCCGAAGGAAGATGGAATGGCGTCGGGATCGACGGTGCCTTCGATCAAGATGTCGTCAATGCGCATGTTGGAGCCGCTGGACGTGCCGCCGCGCCCTTCGAATTGAAGATACACCGAGCCTTCACCCATCAAGGATGTCGGCATGGACACGGAGATTTCTTCCCAGCTCGACGTTGCGGCCGGGAGGCCACCTCCGAACAACAACTCGCCGAATGTAGCCCCATCCGTGCCAGCACGAACGAACAACGAGTCTGCGGAATAGGATGAAGTGCGTCGGGCCCAATAACTGAACGTCGCATCCAGGGCAGCAGTCAAATCAATCGGGCCCACTACCAGGACACCGGGGGTTGAACCGGTATGCACGCCGTTGTTCAGCCCTGACCCCGGCGATGATGAGGCGTCACTCGTGGTCCAACTAACGTCCGCCGAAATGGTCGAAGCAGGCAACGCCGGCTTCGTAACGGCATCGAACGTTTCCAGAAAGAAAGTGCTTTGTGCCGAGGCACTTCCGGTCATCAGGCACACCAGTGCCAGGGTAAAGATTCGCTGCATGCTTCCCTCCGTGATCGTGTCTTTGTGCGAGCGTGTGTGGCAAAGACACGTCCGGTGCGATGGCGTGACCTGATCCGGAGGAAAAGCCGGCTGAAAACGAAAGCGGGGACGGACCAGAGGTCCGTCCCCGCACATGAACCGATCTGGAATCCAGACCTTCGGATCCAACCCGTCAGAGGATCCGGTTCAATGGGTGGGCGCCCCGTTCAGGACGCGTCAACCGTTGACCGCGCCACCGAAACCACCAGGTCCTCCCATGCCCGGGCCTCGCTGTCCGCCGGCACCAGGACCCCCGGCACCAGGACCGCCCTGGCCGCGCTTCATTTTGCTGCGCTGAGCAATGGCCTGATGAATGAGGGTGACTTCGAACTGGGTGTCATCCAGGATGGAGGCCAGTGCTTCCTGATGTGCTTCCCGCTGCGCTTCAGCCTGCGCCTGGATTTCCTCGCGATCCGCGCCCGATTCGATCAGTTCACGGATGGCTTCTCGTTCCGCCTCGGCTGCGAGACGCAGTTCTTCCAGTGCCGCCACCTGATCATCGGTCAGTCCGAGGACCTCGATCATGACCAGTTTGGCCTGTTCGCGCGCTGCTTCCAGTGCCGCATCGCGTTCCGCACGACGAAGTTCGGCTTCCGCCTTCCACTCTTCGAGTTGCGCCAATTGCTCGGCCGTCAGGACACCTTCGATTTCCGCTCGGATCGTCTCATGCAGCGCATCAAGCTGTTCCTTGATCTCGGCACGGGTCAGGTTTTCCCGCTCGGTCAGGATGGCTTCGATCTCCGGCTTGTAGGCCTCGCGAATGGCGGCGATGGCTTCTTTCTGATCATCGCTCAGGTCGAGACGCGTGACCCCGCCACCGCGCTGGCCGTCAGGACCACCCATACCCGGTGCCTGCTGGCCTCCTGGACCGCCCTGGCCGGGTCGACGTTGCTGCATGGCTCCGCCGTCCGCACCGCCTTGACGGCGCATATCGCCTGCGCGCTCCAGGCGCTCGAATAGACGTGCCTTCTGGTCGTCGGTGAGCGTAGCCTGCAATTCAGCCGCAACCCGCCACAGGAAGCCGGGCTCACGCATGGCATCGGCATCATCACCATCGCCAAACTTGGCAAAGGAGGCGGACAGCGCCGCCGTTTCATCGGCTGAGAAACCGAGATCCATGGCAATGAGCGATACGGTTTCATCGAGCGACGTACCGGCCGCGTCGATGCCACCCACGGCGCTGGAGGAATCGCATGCTGTCAGAACAGTCAGCATGAGGGCGAGCGCGCCCAATCGGGACGCCCACTGCTTGAGTTGATTGATTGTGTTGGTATTCATGACGTGAACTCCGTCTCTAGGTTCGTTCGGTGGTGAACGTGGGTGTCAGGTGCGGGATGTTTTGCGTTGAAGTCGCATTGGTCCCGCCTTCTGCCCATAAACAACGGAGCCCCCTTTCCGCAGTTGTCACAGAAATGTGACGACATTATTCCGAAAGGTTGGAGAGCCCCGGCCACGGTCTGACCGGACCCGCCCCTGGATGCAACATTATCCGGTCATGAGCCGGAACCCCCTCGGTCGCAATGGATTCGGCTTGTATCTATCTTCCTGCCTCGTTTTTCGCATTTCCGGGCCATGGCCTCAACCAAGAATTTCGGACTCATCGGCGCTGCCGGATATGTGGCTCCGCGCCACATGAAGGCGATCGTGGATACAGGCAACCGGCTTGTGGCTGCGATGGACCCGAACGATTCCGTCGGAATAATCGATTCCTATGCCCCGGGCGCGAGTTTCTTCACAGAGTTCGAGCGTTTTGATCGGCACGCCGAGAAACTTCGTCGCATGGGAGAGGAGAACCGGATGCATTACGTCAGCATCTGTTCGCCCAATTATCTGCACGACGCTCATTGCCGGTTTGCGCTTCGTATCGGTGCGGACGCCATCTGCGAGAAACCGCTGGTGCTGAATCCGTGGAACGTGGATGCGCTCCGGGAACTGGAAGAGGAGACCGGTCAGCGTATCTGGAACGTACTGCAGCTTCGGCTGCATCCGGCCATCCAGGATTTGAAACTGAAAATTGATGAGGAGCGGAAGTCGGGTTCAGGACGGCGTCACAAGGTGGTATTGAAGTACATTACCCGCCGCGGTCTGTGGTACTCCATTTCCTGGAAGGGCAACATCAACAAATCCGGGGGGGTGGTGACCAATATCGGTATCCACCTTTTCGATGCGTTGCTGTGGATTTTCGGTGCCTGTCATGCGTCCGAAGTGACAGCAAGGGACGAGCAGAGCATCCAGGGGCATCTGGAACTGGAACATGCCGATGTAGAATGGCACCTTTCCATAAAGGCATCCGATCTGCCGACCGGTTCGACGAGTCCGGCATACCGCCATCTGACGTTTGATGGCCAGCCCTTCGACTTCAGCCAGGGATTCAACCACCTCCACACCCGGTTGTATCAGGAAATCATAAATGGTCGAGGATTCACTCTTGAGGATGCACTCCCGGCCATATCATTGGTATCTTCGTTGCGGGAGGGAGCGGTGTGATTCGCACGGTTCGTCTTTCCCCAGAATGGAAGATGTTCTTCACGGGGCGTCATCAAGAATGAATATGAGAGCCCTGTGATGCGTCCAACCTTCGAACGACCGGATGTGCATTCCAGGTAGAACACGCGGTACAAACAACGAACTCTTCAAGGATGACCACTAGCAACCTCCAAGATTCCGCTTCGACTGAAGCTGTGCTTTCTGTTGCAGATATCTTCAGCAGGGTCTACCGTCACAAGTGGTGGATCGTGCTGGGGTATATGTTGGTGCTGACCGTGGTCGCGGTCTATACGTACCGTCAGGAGCCGATGTATGAGGCTTCCAGCCTGATCCTGATCAACAATGAATCCTCCAATCCCCAGTTGGGTGATCTGATCGGCCTGCAGATGGGCAACAGGAACGTTGCCAACGAGATTGAGATCATCAAGTCCAGGACGATCGCGCTTCGGGTGGCCGATGCCCTCATGGATTGGCAGACCGTACCCGGTTCAAATGAAAGGCTGTCCACCCTGCAGGCCAGGGCGGGGGAGCCGGCACCCACGCAATTGGATGTGGCCCAGCGATTGCTGGGAGACTACATCTCGGTAAGCCCGGTGAACCCGGAAGTGGACCTCATCCGGATTCGCACGGTGAGTACGGTGCCGCGGGAAGCGGCGTTGATTGCCGACATGTATGCGGATGAGTTCTACAACTACAACCGCACGCAGAGTCGACGACGGGCCGCAGCCGGGGTCGATTTTCTGGAGACCCAGGCGCAGCGTTTCGACAGTGTCCTGACGGAGGCCGAAACCAACATCCTGACCTACTCCCAGGAGAAGGGCGTCGTCGATCCGCAGTTTGAAGCCGAAGCCCTGCTGGCGCAGGTGCTGGAACTGGAAGCGGAGAACTATCGGACGGAGTTCCAGTTGCGGGCGGCGCAAACGGAACTCCAGACGCTCGAGGCAAACCTGAACCAGATTTACCCCGGGCTGTCACGCATGCTCGGGTCCAATGATGATGAGCAGATGTTGGCCCTCCGCCGCCGCATAACCCAACTGCAACTGAACAATGCCGAGAAATTGTCCATCAACCCGGATCTGGTGCTCAATCCGAGTCTGGACAGGGAGTATTCCAACAACCTGACGCTGATCGAGGATTTCACGGAGCAGTTGACCGAGTTGAGCACGGCTTATGCCGACGACGTCGTGAACAACCAGACGTTCGTTCTGGGTCAGGATTCCCAGACAGCCCTGGAAAATATTGCCGAGTTGCAGGCCCAACTCATTTCCAAACGCATCGAGTTGAGTGGTGCACAGGCACGCAAGGATGTCCTGGACCAGCAGTTGTCCATTTATCGAGCCCAGCTGGATGAGATTCCCGACAAGGCGGTCGTCCTCGCGCGCGTCGAACGGGATATGGAAACGAGTGCCCAGTTGTACACCACCATCTTCCAGAGCCTCCAGGAAGCCCGCATTGCAGAAGAGTCAGAACTCGGGTATGTGGATATCATCGATCAGGCGGTTGTGCCGAGCGAGCCCATCAGTCCGACCATCCCACTGAACCTCCTGCTCGGGGCCATTTTCGGAGGCATGCTGGGCGTGACCATGGCTTTTGTCCGTTCTGCAATGGACAATAAGGTCACCCGTCCGGAAGATCTGCGAGCCAAGGGGTACCCGGTGTTCGGAATCATCCCTGACAACTCGAAGGTCATCGAAGATGATTTCGGGGGACAGGACATGATCGACGCACTGGGCACCCAGATTTCCTCGTCCCTGCTGACGTTGCTCAATCCGCTGTCCCAGATCTCGGAAGCGTTCCGACGGCTCCGGACGAATGTTGACTATTCTGCCCCGGATTCGGACCGGAAAGTCGTGCTGGTCTCCAGTGCCGAACCCGGAGAAGGAAAGACGTCCACGTCGCTCAACCTGGCCATCGCCAACTCCCAGTTGGGCCGAAAGACCCTGTTCATCGATGCCGACATGAGGCGTCCGACGAGTCACCGATTGCTCGGCGTGTCACGGCAGCCGGGTCTTGTGGATTGGCTGTTCGATTCGAGCGGTCGGGACATCTCTTCCCTGGCCACACCCGTGGATGATCTGTACCTGTTGCCTGTCGGCCGGGCGGCTCCCAACCCTTCGGAACTGCTGGGCTCCAAGCGGACCAAGGATCTTCTGGAGCAGCTGAAGCAGGAATTCGATACCATCATCATTGACACGCCGCCGGTCCTCACCGTGTCCGATGCCCTCCTTATTTCCGGCATTGTCGACATGATGGTGCTGGTCGTGTCTGCCGGTCAGACCCACTGGGCCGCCCTGGAGCGCGTCAATGAAGTGTTGAAAGATGCTGGCGTGGCTGCTTCAGGCGTTGTTCTGAACCGGTTCGACGTCAAGGCCGCATACGGTGGTTATGGCGAGTCGACCTCTTACGGTTACGGCTACGGATATGGATACGGCTATGGCACCGAGTTGTACGCCGATCAGGAAATGCGAAACCTCATCTCGAAGTGACATGAACAAGGCTTGCTGCATCGTAATGATGCTCTTTCTCGCTACCACGTTTTCATCGCAGGCACAGGTCACGGATCTGGAGCGATCCCGGTTGAATACGGCTGCGTACTACAACTACACCGAGCAGGGAGACATTACCATCAAGGTTCATGTCTGGGGCGCGGTCCGGTTTCCCGGGCTGTACGAGATTCCCCGGGAATCCAGCCTCAGCGAGTTGGTGTCGCTGGCCGGGGGGCCCTCATTTGCCGAACGCAACAAGCGCTCGTCGCGGGTCGTGGATGTGAATCTGCATCGCTACCAGGGAACGGAGCGCCAGGTGATCTACAACACCACGATGGAAAACCGGATCGTGGTGCGTGACGAAGACCCAAGGCTTCAGGATGGAGACGTGCTGACCATGGAGGCCGTTGTCCGTCAGGGACTCAGCTGGCGCGACGTATTCCCGATCGTATCCATGGTCGGAACGATGGTCCTTATTGCCGATCGTGTGGGAACCAACTGAGCCGGCACGGGGCGCATCCCCGGATTTCCCGGCAGGCCAGAAATTCTGCCTCCGTTACGATCTACCGATCGAATAGTAGGTAAACCCTTGTTCGCGGACCCGATTGGGTTTGTACAGGTTGCGTCCGTCGAAAATGACCGGTTCCTTCAGCAATTCCTTGACCCGATCGAATTCGGGGCGGCGGAATTCGTGCCATTCCGTGCAGATGGCAAGGGCGTCGGCATCTTCAAGGACGGCGTACGGGTGGTCACCATAGGCGATGGCATCCCCGAATACGGCCCGCGTGGTTTCCATGGCTTCGGGATCGAAGGCCTGGACCTTGGCACCGGCCTCCAACAGGTCCCGTACGATGTAGTGGGCCGGGGATTCGCGGACATCATCCGTCCGGGCCTTGAAAGCCAATCCCCAAACGGCAATGGTCTTGCCTTCCAGATTGCCTCCGAAATGATCCGAGATCAGGCCTGAAAGACGATGGCGCTGTCGGTCGTTGACATTCAGCACAGCGTCCAGGATGCGGAAGTCGTACTCATACTGGTTGGCCGTCCGAAGAAGTGCCTGGACATCCTTCGGAAAACAACTGCCTCCAAACCCGACGCCCGGATACAGGAAGAGGTTGCCGATGCGGGAATCGGTTCCGATGCCGTTGCGGACATGATCCACGTTGGCGCCCACTTTCTCGCACAGGTTGGCAATCTCGTTGATGAACGAAATCTTGGTAGCCAGGAAGGAGTTGGCTGCATATTTGGTCATCTCGGAAGAGCGCTCGTCCATTACCAGGATGGGATTGCCCTGACGCACGAACGGCTCATAGATGGAGCGCATGATTTCCTCGGCCGCCGGTGACGACGTCCCGACCACGATGCGCTCAGGCTTCATGAAGTCGGAGATGGCCACGCCTTCGCGCAAGAATTCGGGGTTGGAGACCACATCGAAGTCCACTCCTGCCTTGTGACCGCCTTCTTCCAGGATGCCACGGACCCGGTCTGCGGTTCCAACCGGAACCGTGGACTTGTTCACGACAACCGTGTATTCATGCGAGTCGGATTCCGTCCAGATGGCAGCCAGTTCCCGGGCGGCACCTTCTACATAGGAGAGATCGGCTTCCCCGTCTCCACCGGGAGGGGTCGGAAGGGCGAAAAAGAGCACCTTGCACGAGGAAGCGGCTTCGGCCAATTGTGTGGTGAAGGTGAGACGCCCCTCCTTGAGGTTCCGCTTGAGCAGCATCTCAAGGCCGGTTTCGAAGATGGTCGGTTCACCCCTCGAGAGCATGTCGACCTTCTTCGGGTCGATATCCACGCAGACCACATCGTATCCCATTTCCGCGAAACACGTTCCGGAAACCAATCCTACGTATCCGGTCCCTACAATCCCGATTTTCATGAGTCCAGTTTCTTGATGTCTTCAGTTACCATTTCCTCGATCATCTGATCGAGCGTGTATTCAGGCTTCCAGCCCAGATGGGTGGCGGCCTTGGAGGCATCCCCGATGAGCAGGTCGACTTCCGCCGGCCGGAAATACCGGGGATCGACTGCAATGATGGTCTTGCCGGTTGCCTTGTCGATTCCTTTCTCGTCGATTCCTTCGCCCTGGAATTCGATCTCCATGCCGGCGGCCCGGAAGGCCGATTCGCAGAATGAACGGACGGTGTGTGTTTCGCCGGTGGCCAGCACGAAATCATCCGGCTTGTCCTGCTGCAGCATCATCCACATGCCGCGGACATAGTCCTTGGCGTGGCCCCAGTCGCGCTTGGCATCCATGTTGCCCAGGTACAGTCCGTCCTGCAGACCCCGGCTGATGCGTGCTGCCGCCATGGTGATCTTGCGCGTGACAAATGTCTCGCCACGGATGGGACTTTCGTGATTGAAGAGGATTCCGTTGCAGGCGTACATACCGTAGGATTCGCGGTAGTTGACCGTGATCCAGTAGCCGTACAATTTGGCGACGCCGTACGGGCTTCGCGGGTAGAACGGGGTGCTTTCCTTCTGGGGGATCTCCTGAACCAGTCCGTACAGTTCGGACGTCGAGGCCTGATAGAACCGGGTCTTGTCGGACAGACCGAGGATCCGGATGGCTTCGAGCAACCTCAGCACGCCAAGCGCATCCGAGTTTGCCGTGTACTCCGGTGTATCAAAACTGACCTGGACGTGGCTCTGCGCACCCAGGTTGTAGATTTCGTCCGGTCGCACTTCCTGGATGATCCGGATCAGGTTCGTCGAATCCGTCAGGTCGCCATAGTGCAGGACGAACCGTTGTTCAGGATCGTGGGGATCCTGATACAGATGGTCGATGCGCTGGGTATTGAACGAACTGGAACGACGCTTGATGCCATGGACTTCGTACCCCTTTTCGAGTAGCAACTCTGCCAGGTAGGCACCGTCCTGTCCTGTTACGCCGGTGATAAGGGCCTTTTTCATGCGTTGTGGTCGAGGAAATGACCTCCTCCAATGGTACGGATACGGTCAGCAGGAATATCCATTCCGCTGAATGCATGACGCGTATCGATGATGAACCGGGCGTGCTTAGCGACCAGTTCATAGTCGATGGCATCGTGATCCGTGACCACGACGACGGCATCATATGCTTCAAGGTTATCGGCATCCAGCGCTACTCCTTGAACTTCCGGTTCGCCATCCTGCCATTCTTTGCGGAAGGTCGGGACATGCGGATCGTGGTAGTCCACTTCGGTGCGTGTTGTCTGCTCAAGAAGGCTGAAGATCTTGAGGGCAGGAGAATGCCGCATGTCGTTCACATTCTTCTTGAATGCCACGCCCAACAGGAGCACTTTCGGGCCGTCAGGGTGCTGGAATCCGCGATCGGCAAGGACCCGCTGTACCGCCTGAACCACGTAGAACGGCATGTCCTCGTTCGTGCGGGCCGACAGCGTGATGAAGCTGGCCTCGAAGTCGTACTTGCGGGCCAGCCATGACATGTAGTACGGGTCGATGGGGATGCAATGCCCTCCGAGTCCGGGGCCGGGGTAGAACGGCATGAACCCGAATGGCTTGGTGGCTGCCGCCTCGACGACTTCCCAGATACTGACATTGCCCATCCGGTCGCAAAGGCGGGCCATCTCGTTGACGAGGGCAATGTTCACACTCCGGAAAATGTTTTCCAGGAGTTTTTCCATTTCCGCCACGCGGGGGGAGGAAACCAGGTGGACGTTGGGCGTCACGATGCCCAGCACATCACGGGCCGCCTCGGTACAGGCCGGCGTGAGTCCTCCGATCACAATGGGTGTGTTGCGCGTGGTCCAGGTCGTGTTGCCGGGATCGACCCGTTCCGGGCTGTAGGCCAGATTGAAATCCGTGCCGGCACGGAGTCCGGACACGGACTCCAGGATCGGCAGCACGACGTCTTCGGTGGTGGTGGGGAACGTCGTGCTCTTGAGGATCACGGTCTGCCCGGCCTTCAGGAAGTCAGCGACACCTTCCGATGCGACGCGGATGGCGGTCAGGTCCGGATCCTTGTTGTCCGTGACCGGGGTCGGTACACAGATGATGATGGCATCGGCGTCGGCGCATACATCGAAGGTGGTTGTGGCGGTAAACCGCCCTGACTCCACGACCGATGCCAGATCCTCATCCGACACATCGCCGATGTAGTTGGTACCGCTGTTCAGCAGGTCCACTTTGTTGCTGCTGACGTCAACGCCGAAAACACGGTGGTCGCGAAGCGCGAATTCCACCGCAAGGGGGAGGCCTACGTAACCGAGGCCGACAATGGAAATATTCATGAATGATCGACAGGAATGATATTCTCGCCCTGAAAACTACCCCTTCCGGCCCAAAGGTTTGTAGTTTGAACGTCTAGGTTCTGCGAATAGTTGAGCCACTGGATGCGGAAGGTCTTGTCGGAAGACGTGCCCGTCCGCTCACCAGGTAACAATGAAGCCGGATGTCCCCGGCCTCCGCTTCGGGATCCCTGGAACATGAGGCCCGATTCCGGTTGCAGGACACCCTTATCATTGAACGCTGTTTCCCACCTTTTTCCATTCCCTCCTGAACATGAGCGATCGATACATTCTTGGCATCCACGATGGCCACAACAGCACTGCGGCCCTTTTGAAGAATGGGGTACTCGTCGGCGCACTTTCCGAAGAGCGTTTGACCCGCGTGAAAAACGAGTGCGGCTACCCTAAGCTGTCCGTGGATCACCTTCTGGCCAATGAAGGAATCGAGGCTTCCGACATTTCCGCCGTGGCGCTCAGCAGTCTGTTCATGCATGACAAGGGGCACCTTGAGCACAAGGAACTCTGGTACCGGGTCGGGGCGAAGGAGCAGGAGCTCGAGCGCAAGAAAAACAGCGATTATGGCAAGAAGCTGTTCCGCATCCGCAAGGAAGAGCGCTACCAGGAAGTGGAATCCCATCTCGGGATCAGCAGGGACAACATCCACTTCATCGAGCACCACGAATCCCATGCGGCAGCAGCCTACTTCGGCAGCCATTTCCCGCTGGAGGAAAAAGTGCTGGTCCTGACCTGTGATGGAGCCGGTGATGGTCTCTCTGCAACCGTTTCGGTGGCGCAGAATGGGAAAATGGAGCGTATTGCTACCACGGATCGCCACGATTCGCTCGGCAAGATCTACTCCCGTGTCACGTATCTCATGGGGATGAAGGCGTGGGAGCACGAGTACAAGATCATGGGGATGGCGCCATTTGCGGATGATTACGGCGTCAACAAATCGATCAAGGTGTTCCGTGAACTGCTCGGGTTGTCAGACGATGGAATGAGTTTCCAGCGCAAGACCGAGCTGTCCATGAACTACATCTACTTCCATCTGCGCGACAGGCTGGAGAACCACCGGTTCGACTGGGTGGCCGGGGCCGTGCAGCAGTTTACCGAGGAGATGCTGCTGGCCTGGGTGGAAGCCGTCGTCAACCACACGGGAATCCGCAAGATTGCATGTGGTGGCGGTGTGTTCATGAACATCAAGGCCAACATGATCCTGCGGCAGTCGGATCATGTGGATGACATTTACATCTTCCCGAGTTGCGGCGACGAATCCAACTCCATCGGGGCGGCCTTCGTGCTGGACCGTCAACTCGATGATGCCCCGACATCGGGCAAACCCCACCAGGTGGCCACGTGCTTCCTTGGCGGTGAGTCGGACGACAAGGAAATCGAAGACGCCATCCGTGAAGCAGGGATTTCCGAGTCCTGCGTGATCGAGCGTGTCGAAGACATCCATACCCATGTCGGAAAAGAGCTCGCCAAGGGCCACGTCGTGGCGAGGGCCTGGGGTCGCATGGAGTGGGGCGCTCGTTCGCTTGGCAACCGCGGCATCCTTGCAGATGCCCGTATTCCGGCCAACGTGCAGCGGATCAACGACATGATCAAGATGCGCGATTTCTGGATGCCGTTTGCTCCCTCGATCCTGTTCGAACGGGCCGGCGACTACCTGGGGGACTGGAGCGGGGAAGGGGCTCCCTTCATGATCATGGGCTACGAAAGCACCCCCATGGCCCACGAGCAGATTCCCGCAGCCATGCAGCCCTATGACAAGACCATCCGTCCCCAGTTGGTGGTCAAGGAAGAAAACCCGGAATACTGGCAGGTACTGAAGGCCTACGAAGCCGAGACGGGTGTGGGAGGCTTCCTCAACACGTCATTCAACCTGCACGGGTATCCGATTGTCAACAAGGCCCATGAGTCCATTGATGTCCTCATGCGATCCGGGCTCGAGCGACTGGCACTGGGACACTACTACATCGTCAAGAAAAGCGCCCTGAAATAGGGACCTGCGTCAATGGGCAGGCACCCTTCGGGGATCTTCAAACCTCTCTTACATGAGTTCAGCACTCGATACCGGGATTCGCCTCGTGCGCAATGTCGGTCGCTACACGTTCGCACCGGGCAGCATCCACTCCCTGGGTGATCAACTGGCCCGGATCGGTTCCGAGAACCGACCGAACGTCTATTTCATCGACACGTTTTTCCGGGGAAATGCCCTGATCGAATCCCTTCCTTTCAGGGAAGGGACGGATGTGATCCGCTGGGTCGACGCGACGCAAGAGCCCAAAACCACCGGCATTGATGCCCAGACAGCGGCGGTTCGTGAATCCGTGTCGGGCGTTCCCGGAGCGGTGATCGGTATCGGCGGCGGCAGCACCATGGATACGGCCAAGGCGGTTTCCAACCTGCTGACCAACGGCGGCAAGGCGGCCGATTATCAGGGATGGGACCTGGTCCGGGAGCCCGGTGTGTACAAGATCCTCATACCGACCCTGTCGGGAACGGGGGCCGAGGCCACGCGGACGTGCGTCATGACGAATCCCGACAACGGCCTCAAGTTGGGGATGAACAGTGATTTCACGGTCGCCGACGAGGTGATCCTCGATCCAGAATTGACGGCAACGGCCCCGCGGAACCAGTACTTCCATACCGGCATGGATGCATACATCCATTGCATGGAGTCCCTGGGAGGGCAGTATCGGCATCCGGTAGGCGATGCATTCTCGGAAAAGACGCTTGATCTTTGCCGGAGCGTGTTCCTGGCCGAGGACATGATGACCCCCGAGCACCGCAGCAGCCTGATGGTTGCTTCCTATCTCGGTGGAAGCGCCATCGCCATGAGTTATGTCGGCGTGGTCCATCCCTTCTCGGCGGGCCTGAGTGTCGTGCTGGGGACCCACCACTGTGTCGGTAACTGCATCGTGATGCGTGCCATGCAGGAGTTCTATCCCGAGGGGTACGACGAATTCTGGACCATGGTGGACCGGCAGGGCGTCGACATTCCCGAGGGCGTCTGCGATGGCCTCAGCGATGAGCAGTTCGAACAGATGTACCAGTCCACCGTCATCCACGAAAAGCCGCTCATCAACGCGCTCGGAGAGAATTTCCGCGATATCCTTACCAGGGATCGCGTTCGCAGCATTTTTGAATCAATGTAGGTCCCTTCCATGCCAGGATTTGAACTCATAGGACAAGAAGAATTCGAAGAACTCAAGTCCATTTTCGAGCACGGCGGCGGCATCATGTTCCGTCACGGATTCGACAACCTGCGCAACGATTCGTTCAAGGTGCGCGACTTCGAGAAAGCATTCGCCGCCCGTCTGGGCGTTGAGGATGCCTTGGCTGTGACCTCAGGTACCGCCGCCTTGCGTGTAGCCCTTGCCGGACTGGGCATCGGCAAAGGGGATGAGGTCATCACGCAGAGCTTCACGTTTGTGGCAACGGTGGAGGCCATCATCGAGGCACACGCCACCCCGATCTGCACGGAGGTCGATGAGACCCTGAACATGGATCCGGCGGATCTCGAGAAACGGATCACCCCGGATACCAAAGCCGTCATTGTGGTCCACATGCTGGGCGTTCCGGCCCGGATTGACGAGATCAAGGCCATCTGCGACCGGCACGGTGTCGCGCTCATCGAAGACACGGCCTGGGGCTGTGGCGGCAGTTCGAAGGGGCGTCACCTCGGCACGATAGGGGACTGCGGCACGTACTCCTTCGACTTTGCCAAGACCATGACCACCGGCGAAGGCGGCATGGTCGTTTTCCGCGATCCGGACGCCGCTGCCCTGGCGCGTGCCTGGCATGATCACGGGCACGAGAACAACCCGGCCTTGCCCCGCTGGGAAGATTCCCGTTCCGGCAGCGGATTCAACTATCGCATGTCCGAACTGCAAGGCGCCGTGGGCCTGGCCCAGATCAAGAAGCTGGATACGGTCATTCAGGAGCAACGCCGCAACAAGGAGCGGATCGTGGGCGTGGTGAAGGATTTCCCTGTGACGCCGCGAGTCATCCCTGATGATGTCTTCGAGACGGCTGACGCCTTCGTGTTCTTCACGGAGTCGAACGAACAGGCCCGACGCATCCGAAAGGAAATGCTGGCCCAGGGCTTCGGTACGAAGATCCTGCCCGAGGCCATCACCTGGCACTATGCAGCCACCTGGGATCACATGCCGGAGCTCGTGGAAGCGCATGGTGGCAGTCTCAAGGGAGCATTTCCCCAGACGGATGACCTCCTCGGTCGCGCTGTTGCCCTTCCGGTGAGTGTGAAGATGCCTGAGGATCTCGAGGACCGGGTCCGCACCGCCATGCAGAATGCATTCAGCTGAACCAGATGAGCACCATGAAGCCGGTACCCACTGTTTCCGTCATCATTCCTGCGCATAACCAGGAGAAGTACATCGGCCGATGCATCCGGTCGGCCATCAACCAGAACTTCCCCCACGGCTCGTATGAGATCATCGTCGTGAACGATGCATCCACGGATCGCACGGCGTATGCCCTGGATCTCTTCGAGGATGACATCCGCGTCATCCACCTGGAAGAAAATCTGGGGCTGCCCGGCGCACTGAATGCCGGTATCCGGAAAGCGCGCGGGCGCTTCGTGGTGCGCATCGATGCTGACGATTACGTGCACGAGGAGTACCTGAACATCCTCAGTCTGCACCTGATGCTCAACGACCATCTGGATGCGGTGGCCTGCGACTACGTCAAGGTCAACGATCACGAAGAGATCATTTCGGAGCACAACTGCCTGAATGAACCCATCGGGTGCGCCATCATGTTCCGCATTGAACAACTGATCGGGCTTGGCCTCTACGATGAGGAGCAACTCATCCACGAGGACAAGGATTTCCGCATGCGGTTCGAGCAGCAGTACACGATCTCCCGCATCCAACTGCCGTTGTACCGATACCGGATGCACGACAACAACATGACCAACAACCAGGAAGCCGTGGATCGTTTCCACGACAAGCTTTCCAAGAAACACGGAATCTGAAGCATGCCGGTGTCCGAATTGACCCACCCGTCCATCCGCCTGGGAGACCGGGAGATTTCCCTGGAAAGTGGCCCTTACATCATTGCCGAGATCGGGGTCAACCACGCCGGTGACAGGGATCTGGCCGAGCAGATGGTGCGCGATGCGGCAAAGGCAGGCGCCCATGGGGTGAAGTTCCAGAGCTACAAGGCTGGCAAACTGGCTTCAAAGCACAGCCCGGCCTACTGGGATCTGAATTCCGAACCCACCACCAGCCAATACGCCCTGTTTTCCAAGTTTGACGCGTTCGAAGAGGAAGACTACCAGTATCTGGCGGGCGTGGCCGGCGAGTGCCATGTGGACTTCCTTTCCACGCCGTTCGACAAGGAATCCGCTGCCTACCTGAACGGAATGATGCCGTTCTACAAGATTGCATCGGCCGACCTGACCAACGTGCCTCTGCTGCGTCAGGTGGCAGGCTTTGGCAAACCGGTGGTCCTTTCGACGGGTGCGTCCACCCTGGGTGAGACCGACGCTGCTGTTTCCATCCTGCGGGAGGCAGGATGCACCGACATATCACTGCTCCATTGCGTCCTCAATTATCCGACACCGAATGACCGGGCCCACCTGGCCATGATCGGATCGCTTCGGCGTTCCTTCCCCGAACTGGTCATTGGGTACAGCGATCACACGCTTCCGGATGATGCCATGACAACGCTGACGACGGCGTACCTGCTGGGTGCGCGCGTCATCGAGAAGCACTACACGCACGACAAGACCTTGCCCGGCAACGACCACTATCATGCCATGGACAAGGACGATCTGGCTGTGTTCGTCGAACGCATCCGGCTCATCCGGGAATTGCTGGGGGACTCGTCGCACAAGCAGCCTCTGGAGACGGAAGGGATCTCTCGAAAGAATGCCCGTCGCTCCATCGTGATGGATGTGGATGCCAAGGCCGGTACCGTGCTTACGGAATCCATGCTGACCTACAAGCGACCGGGACATGGCGTGTCTCCGATCCACTGGGATGAAGTGATCGGTCGCGTCCTTGCACGCAATGTCGAGTCGGACCATATCCTGCAGTGGGAAGATCTCGCCCCGGCGATGGATTGAGGGAATGCGTCCTGAATCCTGATTCAGGGACTGTTTGCAACCGCGCGGATTCCATGGGTTGACGCCGCGGGATCCGTTCATTCTACACTTCGGGCTTGGACCATCAGTTACATACCATCTGGTTTGCTGCCACCGACGCCGGGGGCATGCGAAATGTCCTTCCCGTGGCCGACCTGCATGCCCGCGATGGGGGCCGAAGCGTGGTGTGCGTGAACCGGGCATCGCCCATTCCTGACGAGTTCGCGTTGCCGGGAAGCGTGCAGTGGTGCGATGTCGGTGACGTCGACCTTCCGCAGCGCTTTCATGATGATCCACCCGCTGGATTGGTGGTGGGTACGACAGGAGGGATGTCCCTTGAACGGACCTTGACCCGGATGGCGCGGGAGGTGGGTGTTCCATCGGTGGCTGTGTTGGACGAATGGTACAACTACGCGGTGCGCTTCCGTTCGCCCGACGGATCCTGGAATCTTCCGACCCGGATTGCAGCCATGAACGCCATGGCGGTCGATGAGGCCGTGCTCGAAGGACTGCCGCGGAATCGACTCTTCTGCTCGGGCAGCGTCTGGCTTTCCGAACTGGCTCGACAGACATCTGCGTTCCGTCCGGAATTGGAAGCTGCGATCGGTACGGCTGCGTTGTCGGAGTCGATGCCCGGCGCGGGAGCGGAATCCCCGGCATCATTGCAGGTGACCTTCATCTCGGAGAATTTCACGTCCGAGACCGAGGAAATTCCGGGAATGCCCTATGATGAACACGGGGTGCTGAGGGATGTCATTGCGGCGCTCGACGCGTTGGACAGCCCCGTTCGCCTGATCAACAAAGTGCATCCTTCCCGTCACGATGATCCGGATACGGCTTCAGGTTCGGACACGGTCCATGTGGAAACCCATGCACGTGGCAGTCTGCTGGACTTCATGGCAGCCTCCGATCTGTGCATCGGCATGAAGAGCATGGGGCTGCTCGAAGCCTCGATGATGGGAAAGCCCGTGCTTTCCTATCAACCCGGCATGACCCCCGAAGCCAATATCGGCACGGCGGTCCGACTGGGTGTGTGTCCCCTTGTCACGAACCGCAAGTCACTGCATGAATGGCTTTCCGGCCCGTGGGACAGGAAACCGGAAAGCACACGGGAGTATGACTTCATTTCCAGTTCCGCGCCGCGGAGCATCCTCAACGAATTGACTGCATCGACATGACCCACATCACGGCAACCATCCAGGCTCGCATGGGCTCGAGCCGCTTGCCCGGTAAAACCCTCAAGCCCATTCTTGGGCGGCCGCTGCTCTGGTACCAGGTCCAGCGCCTGAAACAGTCGCGCCTGATTGATCGCATTGTGGTGGCCACTTCCGTGGATCCCGGCGACGATGTCATCGTGGAGGCCTGCTCCGAGTGGGGAGTGGACGTTTTCAGGGGATCGGAAGACGATGTGCTGCAGCGGGTTGTGGATTGCCTGAAAGCCAACGAAGTGGATGTTCATGTCGAGTGCCAGGGCGACAATCCCATACCCGATCCCCATCTCGTGGATGCTTTCATCGGGTACTTCCTCAAGAATCGGGACCGTCTGGATTATGTCACGAACGCGCTGAAGACCACGTATCCACCGGGAGCCGAAGTCTCGGTATACAAAGCGGAAACGCTCATCCGGGCGGAGACGATGGTGGAAGACGTGGCGCTGCGTGAACACGTTGGCATCCACATCTACCAGAAACCGGATCAGTTCCGGATCGAGAACCTGGAAGCCCCTGCATGGCTCACCTGGCCCGACATCCACTTCGAGGTGGATACCGATGAGGACTTTGCCCTGATTTCCGGTGTCATCGAGCATTTCTGGGAAGAAAATCCCGGTTTCTCGCTCGGACAGGCCATTCAGTTCGTTCAATCGTCCGGGCTCGACGAACTGAATGCGGACGTTCCCCGTCGCTGGAAAGCATTCCGCACGGACGACGCCTGATCAAAACCACCGACCCATGTTGAAAGCAGCTATCCACGGATGCGGCCGAATTGCCGGTTCCCGGGACACTCCTTCCAGGGAAGGAGGCGTCACCACACACGCCCAGGCCTATCATCGCCTGGAGGGTGTGTCCCTGGCCGGGGCGTCGGATCGGTCGGTGGAACGGGCCCGGAGTTTTGCTGCCACGTGGGGAATCAACGAACGTCATGATTCCCTCCGGGACATGCTGGCCGCAGTGCGGCCGGACATTGTCAGTATCTGCTCACGCAACGCCGAACATGTCGAAGACCTGGAGGCGTGCCTGTCGCACCCGGATTGTCCTTCGGTCATCCTGGCCGAAAAACCATTGTGCCTCGATGCCACGGAGGCGGCCCGCATCGAAGCGGCGGCCGCGGATCGCCAGGTCACCCTGCTGGTCAACCACTCCCGTCGATTCGATCCCTTGCATCGGGAGATGGCCGCGCGCATCCGCAGCGGGGCCTTTGGCGCTTTCGTAGCCGGAAACGGATGGTATTACGGCGGTTGGCAGAACAACGGGACCCACATGGTGGACACCGTACGGATGCTGCTCGGTGATGTTGATGAGTGGGAAGATGTCCGTCCTTCGTTCGAAGGGCGGGATGACGACCCGTGCCTCGATGTGACGCTTCGCATCAACGGGGCCGGCATGCGCATCGAGGGCGTCCCCGAGTCCAATTTCCAGCTCTTCGAATACGAGTTCCGGTTCCAGAAAGCCCGCCTCCGATTCGAACATTTCGGATCCCGTGTACGCTGCGAACGTGTCGAGGTCAACGCCATCGATGAGCGGGAACTGACCGACTGCGACAAATTTCCTCGGAATACCATGTCTGATCCGCTGTATCATGCGGTCAAGGCCGCCGTTGCAACGGCACAAAACCAATCTTCAGATGGTCTGGAGGCCGATCATACCGAGGCCCTGAAGACCATGCGACTCATCTGGGACATTGCGTCCGCCATCCAAGACTGAACCCACCAATATGGATCTAACCAGACCGGAACTGGCCCTCAACGGGGGAAGCCCTGTCCGCACCGAACCCTGGAAAGACAACTTCACCACCGGAGAGGAAGAGAAGCGTGCTGTCAATGAGGTATTCGACTCAGGGTACCTGTCACTGTTCGAGGGGTCCCACACGCCGGATCCTCCGTTCCAGTTCTGGGGCGGGCCGTGGGTCCAACAGCTGGAAAAGGACTGGTGCGACTATTACGAGGTGGCCCATTCCGTCAGCATGAACAGCGCTACGAGCGGCCTGTACGCTGCGCTCGCTGCTCTGGGTGTGGGATACGGAGATGAGGTCATTGTCTCGCCATACACCATGTCCGCCTGTGCCGTGGGTGTGTTGCTGTACGGCGCCATACCGGTGTTTGCCGATGTGGATGCCGATACCGGGAGTCTGGATCCGGATTCGATCGCATCCCTGGTTTCCCCGAACACGAAGGCCATCCTGGTTGTCCATCAGTTCGGCATTCCCGCCGATATGGACCGGATCATGGCCATCGCCCGCGAACATGACCTGAAAGTGATCGAGGACTGTGCGCAGGCCCATGGTGCCAAATACAAAGGGCGCTACGTGGGCACGATCGGGGATATCGGGGTCTTCAGTCTCAATGTGAACAAGTCCATTCAGGCAGGAGAAGGCGCCGTATGTACGACCAACTCCGACGAATGGCGTTACCGCCTGGCCCTGGTCCGCAACCATGGCGAGGCTGTTGTCGGTCCGGCCGGTGTGGAAGACATCACCAACATGATCGGCTTCAACTACCGGCTTTCCGAGTTGCATGCCGCCGTAGCCATTGAGCAACTCAAGAAGCTGGATGGCCTGAATGCCCATCGCATGGATCTGGTGCGTCAGCTTCGGGATGCCTGCGCCGATCTGGACTTCCTGACGCGGCTGCCCGGCGCCCGGTCGCTGGATGAACTGGCATCGGAAGGCACCTTCCCGACCTACTACGTATTCCCGATGCGTTTCGACCCGGCAGCAGCGGGTGTCAAGCGGGAACGGTTCATCGAAGCGGTCAATGCGGAAGGAGCCCTGTTCTATCAGGGGTATGTCCGACCATTGTACCTGCAGCCGGTGTATCAGCAGCGCAAGGCGTTCAAGCACGGATACCCGTTTGCAGCCCCCATGAACCGGGAGTTGCGGATGGCCTACGACAAAGGAACCTGTCCGGTGGCCGAGGACCTGCACTTCAACCGCATGGTCATCAACGAGCACATCCGGCATCCGCACACGGCGCAGGACATCGACGATCTCGTGAACGCCATCCGGAAAGTGGCGGGTGTCGCATGAAGACAGCCGTTGTCATGAATCAGCATGCGTGGGCCGGACGGGAGTATTCCGCCGCCCTCGCTGCTGCCGGAATTGCGCATCATGTGATCGAGATCGGTTCGTATCCGGCAGTGGATTCGGTCGAGGATGAACGGTGCGAGGGAATGTGGCAACCGCCTGTTCTGGGCCACGCGCCGTTGATTACGCGACACGCTTTCGATTCGCTGAAATCCGAGGCATTGCACACCTTCTTGCAGGAGGAACAGTTCGATCTGGGCATCCAGGGCGGAACCGGGATCCTCAGGGAAGTCGTGTTTGGCAGCTTCAGGCTGGGCATGCTGAATTTCCATCCGGGCGACCTCCCGGCCTATCGGGGGTGCAGTGCACCGGAATGGCAATTGGCCAACGGCGATCCTGTGGTCATCACCTGCCATCTGGTGGACGATGGGATTGATACCGGCAGGATCTTGGCAAAGCGGACGTTTTCTGCCGGGGGCAAGACCTATGCCGAGATCCGGGCTGGTCTGTACCCGTTTACGGCCGGATTCGTTGCTGAAATGGTTTCAGCAATCAAGGATAATGGGAACGAATTTCCCTCCCAGCCACTGGTGCAAGACGAGTCCCTTGCCACGTATCGTCAATTCATAGGCGAAGAACGTATCTTGGAGCTCAGGGCCCACGGCCCGTTTTAGCCCACCACCCTCGCCTTGTCATGAAGTCTGCCCAATCAGAGATCGTTGAAGAAAGCAGCGATGGAAGTTCAAGGGCTGTCGTACCGCCGATTCCCTCCGGACCACGGCGCATCGATGTACTGCTCAACGAGCATCGATTCATCAACAAGTTCCTCGAGGATCTGAATGCGGGGCTCGAAGAAGGGGATGACATTCTCATCCGGTTTGAATCGGCTGAACAGCGGGAAGAACGTCGGTATGGGTCCATCCGGCCTGATTTCCTGAGGCGAGCTATCGTCCTTGTGGATTTTGTCTATCACCGGGCCTGGCCGAAGCTGTTGACCACGCGAAAGCTGTATTTCTTTCTTACCGGAGGCAAATACCGCGTCATGACCTACACCGAGGTGCTGGGTCGCCTCATTTCCTGTTCGTTCACCATCGAAGAGACGCGACGCGTGGACGGTGTCTGGGAGGTGGAAGCCAGCAAGAGCGGTCGTCCGGGGTTCCCTTCGAATCCGACCTATGGCCTGTTCGTGTCCCTGAATCGGATCGGGAAAAACGGGAAGCGATTCAAGGTGTACAAAATCCGTACGATGAGTCCGTTTTCAGAGTATGTACAGCAGTACATCCATGAGAAGAACGGCACCGGGGAAGGTGGCAAGATTGCCTCGGATTTCCGCATCACACCCTGGGGACGCTTCCTGCGCCGTTTCTGGCTTGATGAATTGCCAATGCTGTGGAACTGGTTGAAACGTGACCTGAAGTTTGTGGGAGTGCGTCCGGTTTCCTCGCAGCGATTCGACATGTTTCCTCCGGAATTGCAGGAAATGCGAAGCCGCAACAAACCGGGACTGTTGCCGGCATTCTATGCCGATGCACCGGACACCTTCGAGGAAACCGTTTCTTCCGAACTGCGCTACCTGAAGGCCTACGAAGAGTCTCCGATCATGACCGATCTGCGTTATTTGGGCCGGATCATTCCCAAGATTCTGGCGCGCAAGGTGGGAACACAATAGTCCAGTAGAATCAGGAGAATCATGGGGAGAACAGTAGTTGTTACCGGTGCCACGAGTGGGATCGGTCAGGCCGCGGCGGAGATGTTTGCCGAAGACGGCGATACCGTATTCGCCCTGGGCAGGGACCGGGATCGATTGGCCGATCTGGAACGGGCGGCATCCGGACTGTCCGGAACCATTTCCGGCGTCGCCATTGATTTTGCGGAGCCTGATGGCGCGGCCACCGTTTTGCGTGATCAATTCCAGGATCAGGAAGCGTTGGATGTGCTGGTCAATTGTCACGGCACGGCCAAGGCGCAGGAAATCGAGGACATCACCACCCCGGACTGGGATCTGCTGATGCGGGTCAACGTCCATGCCTATTTCCTGACGGTGCAGGTACTTCTTCCCTGGCTGCGCAAGTCCCCGGCAGCCGCCGTTGTCAATGTTTCCAGTGTGGCAGGTCGGCTTCGGAGCAAGGGTCTGGGGTGTCATTACACGACGAGCAAGGCGGCCATCATCGGCATGACGCGACATCTGGCCGGCGAACTCGGTCCCGAAGGCATCCGTGTCAATTGCACGTGCCCATCGCAGACCGACACGCCCATGCTGGAGCAGGCCGTCCCGCGGGAGCGGTGGCACGAACTGACGTCCCGGAATCCGCTTGGCCGCATTGCAACGACCCGTGAACAGGCCGCCGTCATCCGTTTTCTGGCCTCAACGGATGCAGGGTACATGAACGGGGCCATTGTTGATGTGAACGGAGGTGTGTGGTGAGAATAGCCCGAATTGCCCATGAGGATGCTACAGTTCGCATCCTCGTTGATGTGGACGGCGCCGTGAAGATGCTGGCAGCAGATGCATCGCGGGATGTGTTGTCGCAGCTCGAACACGCGTCGAGTCTGGATCCGCTCCCGACGCGTCTGAAGAATTTGGCGTTGGAGGGAAGCGATCTTGAGGGTCCCATTCCCGGTACGTGGCTGACACCGGTGCCCGTGGCCGAGGCCTGGGCGTGCGGTGTCACGTTTGCCCGCCAGGCCAAGGAGCATGAGGACGATCTGGAGAAAGGAGGTGACTCCGGTCGCGGGTTGTACGACTACGTCTATGCCAGCGAAAGGCCCGAAGTGTTCTTCAAGGGATTCGGCAGGACGATGGTACCCCACGAGGGGACGGTCATGCTGCGCTCGGACTCCCGACTCACCATGCCGGAAGCGGAAATGGTCGTCGTGCTTGGCAGGGGAGGCGTGGTGCTCGGATTCTGCTCGGGAAATGACCTGACTGCCTGGGATCTGGAAAAAGAGTGCCCACTTTTCCTGAATCAGGCCAAGATATGGGATGGTTCGGGCTCATTGGGACCCTGGATGGTGCTGGCGGAGTCCGGATTCGATCCGTACGACGTCACGCTGACCTGTCGGGTCCATCGGGGTGATGAGGTAGTGCTTGATTCCGTGGGGAGCACATCCGGATTGCGACGCTCCGTTCCAGAACTGGTCCACTATCTTCGCAGGCACAATTCGGTGCCTCCGTTCTCCGTCCTTTTCACGGGTACGGTGTGCGTTACGCCGCATGAGTTTACGATGGAAAGCGGCGACCTCGTAGAAGTCATAGCGGACGACTTCGGTATCTTGTCCAACCATGTTCTGCAATTCGATCCTCCCGCAGAACCCGCACCCAAACCCCGAATCGAGTCATGATCGCAGCGCTTCTTCTTGGTCGCGGTGGCAGCACAGGCCTCCCCGGAAAGAATGTCCGACCCATGGTGGGACGTCCACTGATGTCCTATCCGATCATGGCGGCACAGCAGTCCAGGCACGTGGATCGCATTTTCCTGTCCACGGATGATGAGGCCATCAAGGCGGTTGGCCGCGACATGGGCGTGACCATCATCGATCGCCCTCCTGAACTGGCCACCAAGGAAGCCCTGGCCGAAGACGCCTATATCCACGGCTACCGGGAAATCTGCCGCATCACCGGCGAAGAGCCGGAAATGCTGGTGCTTCTGTTCTGCAACGGAGCCACTGTCCTGGCCCGCCACATTGACGAGGGCATCGAGAAACTGCGTGAGGATACCACGCTGGATTCTGCCGTGACGGCCAGTTCCTACAATATGTGGAGCCCGCTGCGTGCCCGGAAGATCGATGAGAATGGTCGTCTTGTACCGTTCATCGATCCGTCCTTCTTCGGGGATCAGGTCAATTGCGATCGCGGATCCCAGGGCGATACCTGGTACGCCGACTGTTCGATGTTCGTGGTCCGTCCCTATTGCATGGACAAGGCCAACGGCGATCCACCATTCCATTGGTTGGGACGCGAAGTGCATCCCATCCTGCAGTGGGGCGGTCTGGATATTGATTTCCACTGGCAGGTGCCCATCGTGGAGCATTGGCTCCGTGAGCACGGGTTCACCGAGGATGCCACACCCTACGACGCTGACTGATACGGCAACGGAAGTCCCGTTGTCTTCTGACGAATACCGGTCGGGCCGCCATTTTGCGCTGTCGGATCGTTCACCCTCTCCCTCTACCCACCACTCGATTTCTCCATGCTCAAGATCGGAATCAACGGTTTCGGACGTATCGGCCGTGCCCTTTGTCGAATCGCCCTGGATGACCCGGGCCTCGAAGTCGTTGCCATCAATGACATCGATCCCCTGGTCGAGAACCATGCCTACCTGCTGAAATATGACTCTGTCTACGGACGTCTCGACCGGGACATCAAAGGGGCAGATGGTCGCCTTACGGTGGATGGACACGCGATGCAGGTATTCTGCGAGCGGGAGATCAACGATGTCCGCTGGGCGGACACGGGTGCACAGGTAGTCATCGATGCTTCCGGTGTGGCCCGCAATGTGGAACTGTCCCACAATGTGGTCGGGGATCGTGTTTCGCATGTCGTCGTGACCCACGCGGCCAAGGAAGGTCTCGATGCCACCTACGTTCCGGGCGTCAATGCGGCAACCATCGACAAGGACAAGCACCGTGTCGTTGGATCGAGCATTTGTGACGTGAATGGCACGGCGCCGTTGCTGCGTCATCTCGAGGATCGCTTCGGTATCGAGTCCGGATTCGTGACGACGCTGCATCCGTGGCTGGCCTACCAGAACCTGACCGATGGCTCCATCCGGTCGGTGTCCAATCCGGGGCACTACTGGACGGATTTCTCATTGGGAAGGGCCTCCACCCTCAGCCTCATCCCCAAGAACACCACCCTGGTTCCGGCGCTGTCGGCCGTCATGCCGGACATTGCGGCCAAGCTGCATGCCATGTCCTTCCGTGTGCCGACGCTGATCGTATCGGCTGCGGATGTCACACTCACCATGAGCCGTGACGTCACCCGGGAAGAACTGGAATCTGCCATCGTGGAACTGGAGGAGGCACATCCGACCGTGGTCAACTATTGCCGGGAAAACCTGGTCTCCATCGATTACTCCAAACGCCCCGAGTCCATCAATGTGGACTCGCGTTGGCTGCATGTCATCGGAGGGCGCTCGGTCAAACTCGTGACCTGGTATGACAACGAGTGGGCCTATGCGCAGCGCGTGGCCGATGTAGCAACATTCCTGGGGGCCGGATGACCGTCATCTGCCTGGATTTTGACGGCGTGGTCATCAATTCCATTGACGAGTGCTACGAAACCTCGTGGCGGGCTTACGCCAAATGGAAGGGCGTCCCGGCGACACCTGATCCAGATCGTGCTGCCTTTTTCGGCAGGGTGCGCAAGCATGTCCGCCCCGCGGGACAGTACTGGGTGCTGCATCATGCCTACGATGCCGGTCTCACCGGACTTGACGAGGTGGCGTTCGGCCGTCTGGTTGAACAGCATGCCGCCACCATCCGTACCTTCGAACCCCTCTTTTTCG